>ERZ826242.35-NODE-35-length-242552-cov-31.642429_pt1 | contig 242552 bp, 197 predicted proteins | sample MGYA00519871_ERZ826242 | MGnify/ENA primary metagenome ERZ826242 (study PRJEB31778, sample SAMEA3449226) | human gut metagenome | biome: human gut; feature: human-associated habitat; material: faeces | place: United Kingdom | collected 2010/2012 ... | reverse complement strand
TTGCATGTGTTAGGCACGCCGCCAGCGTTCATCCTGAGCCAGGATCAAACTCTCATGTTTAAGTTTGTCCGGTCAAAATCAGTCTGGCTAATTTTACCGTTCTACTGTTGTTTTAGGTTTTTGTTCTCTGAAATTTCTCTCAGAACTTTTTGTTCTGTTTGGAATTTTCAGGGTTGCATTACTGTTTATTTGTCAAGGTGCTGTTCTTCTCAAGAAGCATTTCTTTTGAAGAACATTTGTTCTGTTTCTCAGAAAACTTATTTATTTTATCATAAGCAGTTCTGTTTGTCAAGAACTTTTTTTATTTTATTTTCAAGTTTCTTTCGAAACCTGATTGCTCATCACTCGCAGCAACAGTTCATTATTCTATCAGAACTTTCTGTTCATGTCAAGCAGTTTTTTATTTTTTTGAATTTCTTTTCAGAAATCCTCGTTGCTTTCGTTCGCCGCAACAGTCATAAAGTATATCAGGACTATTTGTCGATGTCAAGCACTTTTTGAACTTTTTTAGAAGTTCATGTTGCAGCCGTTTGCCGCAACAGATAGATATTTTATCAGCGTTTTTCTGTTCTGTCAACAGCTTTTTAAAACTTTTTTTGCCAGGCGTAAACGCAAGGTTACTGTCTACAGATTTTCCTGCAGGCATGGAAGCTGCATCCGGAAAACTACGAATGAAATAGAACAACATAGAAAAACGCCCGCAAAAAGCGGGATTACTACCAGCTTCCTGCAGACGTTTTCTACTATGGCAGCGATTCCAGATATCCTTCTGGCAAGCTGCTGCTTTAATGGTTCATATTTCTCTTAATGACCTTCAGACGCGTAAACTCCTCACGTTCTTTTTCTTCGAGGGCGTTGCTGATATCCTTTACGAGAATCGTATAAGATGGAATCGTTATATTTTTCAGGGCGTTTGCACGCTTCTGCGTCTTGCGGATATTCATTGCAAGACGGTAGGCGGAGTTTTCCACCATGGACAGGCGGACGGTCAGCTCCTTTACCTTTAAAAAGCTTTCCCGGGCAGCATCCACCGACTCACTGGAATTATAAAAGCCGTAATAGGGGATTTTTTTCTCCTCCTCGCAGCTTACCAGCGGGATCTCTGTGCCCATGATGCTTCTTGTTTTGATACGCACAGAATCCTCTGCAGGAATCGCCTTTGCAATTTCCTGCACAGAATGAATGCCCACCTCTATATTTGCCTGCTGAAGCGCCTGGTATGCCTCCGTAAACGTAGCGTCAATCTCTGATTGGATCGTTTTCGCCTCTTCGATCAGATTCATCAGCTCCCGGATCAGGATATTCCGTTTTTTATCCATCAGCTCATAGCCCTGCTTTGCAAGCGTCAGGGAGTTTTTCGCCAGCATCAGGTTACCTTTTGTGGGAAATGCGTTTGTATTCATAGATAACGCTCCTTATTCCAGTACACGACCCTGTTTGTCATAATACTCGTCCAGGATCTTTGTATCCACACGATCCAGTTCTTCTCTGGGCAGCATGCGCAAAAGGCTCCAGCCGATCTCCAGGGTATCGATAATGGTTCTGTTTTCATCCTCCCGCTGACCGACGAAGTATTTCTCGAACTTTTTACCGAATGCCAGGTATTTTTTATCCAGCGCAGACAACTCATCTTCACCGATAACGCTCGCCAGTGCTCTCGCATCGCCCACCTTTGCGTAAGAAGAAAACAGCTGGTTTGCGACAGCCTGATGATCCGCTCTGGTATAGCCCTCACCGATACCATCCTTCATCAGACGGGACAGACTGGGCAGTACATTGACCGGAGGGTATACCCCTTGTCCATGCAGCGCACGATCCAAAACGATCTGCCCTTCTGTAATATAACCGGTCAGGTCGGGGATCGGGTGTGTGATATCATCGTTGGGCATGGTCAGAATCGGGATCTGCGTTACGGAACCGTCGATTCCTTCTACAATACCCGCACGTTCATAAATCGTCGCCAGCTCGGAATACAGATAACCCGGATACCCTTTTCTGGACGGGATTTCACCCTTACTCGAAGAAACCTCACGCATCGCCTCTGCAAAGGAGGTCATATCCGTCAGAATAACAAGGATGTGCATATGCTTCTCAAATGCCAGATATTCTGCTACCGTCAGCGCTACCTTGGGTGTGATCAGACGTTCTACAACCGGGTCATTTGCCAGGTTCAGGAACATGACAACGTGATCGGATACCCCGCTTTCCGCAAAGGTATGGCGGAAATATTCTGCAACATCATATTTTACACCCATAGCAGCAAATACAACCGCGAATTTCTCATCAGAGTTATCCCCCAGAGATGCCTGACGCACGATCTGTGCAGCCAGCTGGTCATGGGGCAGACCGTTTCCGGAGAAAATCGGCAGCTTCTGTCCGCGGATCAGGGTCGTCAGACCATCGATCGCAGAAATACCGGTACGGATATAGTTACGGGGATATTCTCTGGATACCGGATTTAACGGTTTTCCGTTCACATCCGCATATTTTTCTGCTGCAACTTCGCCAAGATTGTCGATCGGAGCACCGATACCATTAAAGGTTCTGCCAAGGAGCTGATCCGTCAGCCCGATTTCCATCGGATGTCCGGTCAGTCTGGTATGGGTATTTTTTAAGGAAAGGTTATCTGTACCCTCAAATACCTGTACAACCGCCTTGTCCTCGTTGATCTCTACGATACGGCCAAGCTTTTTCTCCTTACCGTCTGCAACAATCTCCACGATCTCATCATAAGCCGCGCCCTTAACACCCTCCAGCACGACGAAGGGGCCGTTGACACTGTTTAATCCCAAATATTCAATTGCCATCGTTTTTCCCTCCATTATGCATTGCGTGCAATCACGTCATCGTAGAACTTGTCGATTGCTTTTTTGTAATCATCAAATTTGTCCAGCCGGTCATTTTCCACATCGTATTTAATGGAAATTACCCGGTCAAAAATTTTATCCTCTTTCAGCACGGACATGGGCATTCCCATGGATACCAGTGCTTTGGATTTCTCGTAAAGATACAGGATCGTCTCCATCATCTTCTGCTGCTTTGCAAGAGGCACAGACGTATCCTGCGGATGGAATGCGTTCTGCTGTAAAAAGCCCAGACGGATAACTCTGGCGATTTCCAGAGTCAGCTTCTGATCATCCGGCAGAACATCGCTGCCGATCAGCTTTACGATCTCCATCAGACTGCTTTCCTGGTTCAGGATCGCTACCATCTGATTTCTGTCATCAATAAAATCAGAGCCTACATTATCTGCATACCAGCTTGCCAGATCGGGCAGGTATTCGCTGTAGCTGGTCAGCCAGTTGATCGCAGGGAAATGACGGGAATATGCCAGGTTTTTATCCAGTCCCCAGAAGCAGCGCACGAAACGCTTCGTATTCTGGGTAACGGGCTCGGAAAAATCGCCGCCCTGCGGAGATACCGCACCGATGATCGTAACACTTCCTTCAGTTCCATTTAAGTTTTCTACCATACCGGCTCTTTCATAGAACGCAGACAAACGGCTCGCCAGATATGCCGGGAAGCCTTCCTCTGCCGGCATTTCTTCCAGACGTCCGGACAGCTCACGCAGTGCCTCTGCCCAACGGGAGGTGGAATCTGCCATGATCGCTACATGGTAGCCCATATCACGATAATACTCTGCCAGTGTCAGACCGGTGTAAATGCTCGCCTCACGGGCAGCCACCGGCATGTTGGAGGTATTGGCGATCAGAACGGTACGGTCCATCATGGGATTTCCGGACTTGGGGTCGATCAGCTTGGAGAAATCCTCCAGAACCTCCGTCATCTCGTTTCCTCGCTCACCGCAGCCGATATAAACGATCAGATCTGCATCAGACCATTTTGCGATTGCGTGCTGAGTCATGGTCTTACCGGTACCGAAACCGCCGGGGATCGCCGCAGTGCCGCCCTTTGCGATAGGGAACAGGGTATCCAGGATACGCTGTCCGGTTACAAGCGGGCGGGATGCCGGATGTCGTTTCTGATTCGGTCTGGGAATTCGGATCGGCCATTTCTGGGTCATGGTCAGCTCTTTTACACTGTCATCCTTTAACAGCAGAGTTACGATCGTATCGTTGATCGTATACTCACCGTCCGGAACAACTGTTTCCACAATACCCTCCACATCGGGAGGCACCATTACCTTATGCACAATGGCGGGAGTTTCCGGTACCTCTGCAATAATCGTACCGCCGGACACTCTGTCTCCGGGCTTTACACACAGCTTCGTCTGCCATTTCCTGTGAGTATCCAGAGAATCCATAGAGAAGCCTCTGTCGATATATTTACCGGATTTTTTCTCAATTTCGGCAAGGGGGCGCTCAATACCATCAAAGATATTGGACACGATGCCGGGTGCCAGGGTAACAGAAAGTGTTGCGCCCGTCGGATACAGCAGCTCTCCGGGCTTTAAACCGGACGTCTCTTCAAATACCTGAATCGTCGCCAGCTCCGGAGAAAGACGGATCACCTCGCCGACCAGCTTTTCTTTGCCGACGTATACCATCTCGCTCATCTTTAAATCTGTCTTACCTTTGACAGTGACCAGCGGGCCGTTGATTCCATAAATGCTTAACGAGTTTTCCATCTAAGGCTCGCCTCCTTTCCATCAAAAGCTTCCTTCAGTTTCGTATCAAAAGATTGGTCGATCAGTATGCCGCGTTTGGAAATTACCGCACGCACGCCTCCGCCGAAGCTGTATTCACTCACAGTAACGGCTACGTTTGCACCTGCAGAAATCGCATTCTTATGGCAGATATCCTCCGGATCGATATAAACGGTCACGTCGTCTCCATCTGCAAATTTCACGATTTCACGCGCCTGATTTACCAGATAGGTTTCATATGCACTGGTCGCCATATAGCGTTCCAGCTTTCCCTTTACTTCGGAAGAAAGCTTTTCATCCAACTCCCGCAGGAGCTTTCCGGTCTGTTCCCGGATCAGGATCTGTTCTGCTGCCAGATCTGCGTTCATCTGCTTCTTTAAGCTTTCTTCTTTTAACTTCAGTGCAAGCTCGGATTTGCGCAGGGCCGTCTCTTTGTAATCCTCATAGACCTTTTCCAGTCCCTGCTCATATTCTTGCATCTGTTTGGCATTTTCTGCATTGACCTTTTCTGTGGTCACATCCATAAAATGCTGCAGCTTTTCGTCTATTGTCATGGTCTCCTCCGAAATATCTCCTAAAAGATGCTGCGCCTATGCAGCTCTTTTTCAGATATTGATTCCGATCGCTTCATTCACATAAGATGTGATGAAATCCGGTGCACGGCCTGTGCCGTGTCTGTCCGGGATTTCCACAATCAGCGGTAACTTCCGCTCCAACCTGATATGATCGATGATATCCGGAAATTCCTTTCCGAATTTTTCCGTCAAAAGCAGGATGCCGATTTCCTTATCGGCAAGCACCTTGTCGATTTCTGCCTTCAGCTCCTGTTTCTCGTGGACCACCGCACCTTCTACTCCTGCCAGCCGCATTCCTGTCCAGGTATCAATGTTGTCGCTGATCAGATACATTTTCATTAAAGCTTACCAATGATCATGAAGGCGATGATCAGACCATACAGGCAGACACCTTCGGCCAGACCTACAAAGATCAGGGACTTACCGAGGATAGAGGAATCTTCACTGATTGCACCAAGTGCTGCGCTTGCTGCACTCGCTACGGCGATTCCACCACCGATACAGGACATGCCGATGGAAAGTGCGGCTGCAATATAACCAAGGCCGGTTGCTGTGCTGCTTGCTGCAACTGCTGCAGTTTCAGCAGTCTCTGCTGCAAATGCGTTGCCGGAGAACATCATAACGCCGGTAAAAAGCATCAGTCCAAAGAACATTACGCCGTTTAATGCCAGGGTTGTTTTATATCTGTGCTTTGTCTGTTCCCCTTTTACAAATACACGGAACGGAACTGCGATACAAGCTACAAGTGCTGCGAATAATAAAACTTTTGTCATGACAAATGACCTCCTTAAATGTTTTCTTCCTTTGATAAATAGGGTTCAAATTTTCTGCCGTCCCCTTTGTAGAAGCGGCTGAAAAATTCATAATACTGTAAACGGAGTACCTGAATGCCTACGATCAGACCTTCCATACCCATTACGACCAGATTGCCGACGATCACAACAATCACGTTGGGCGCCTGTCCGTTTTCTGCGCCTGCCAGCATCATAACCACCTGCATCATCGCCGCATGGCTGACTGCAAATGCACCGATACGGACAAAGGACAGGGTGTTGGAAAAATAGCTTAAGCATACTTCAAATAATTCGAAGAAGCCCTGCACCACGAACATCACCGGTCCGTTTTCATCCTGATACTTTTTCTTTTCCACAAGGGCACTGAGCGGCTCCTTGCATACGATGACCAAAAGCGGTACTACAAACATTACAACCAAAACGCCTGCTGCCGGAATGGTATGTCCGGTCATGAACAGCATGATGACTGCAACAACTGCACCGTAAAATACAAAGCCAGCCAGTCCGTTCGTATCAAACAGTGCTTCTCCGGGCTTTTTCTCCCTGAGGGAATTGATCATATGGAAGATCATCGTCAGAAGAATCAGTCCCATACCGATGGTGATCGTCACAACAAATACGGTGTTGAGTGTTCCGATCACCGGCAGATTCGTCATTGCCTCCGTCGGGCGCAGCCACAGCGCCGGGATCCAGTCCTCAAAGCCAAATACACTGCCATAGAGGAGTCCGAAAATTGTAGAGAAGAATCCGCAGCTCGAAAGAACTGCCGCCAGGTTGATCTTTTTAAAATGGTACAATAAATATCCGCCGATCAACAGCACCAGACCCTGCCCCGCATCACCGAACATTGCACCGAAGATAATCGAATAGGACAACGCCACGAACAGTGTCGGGTCAAATTCCTGATAGTTCGGCAGGCCATACATCTGGATAAACATTTCGAACGGCTTGATCAGCTTCGGGTTTTTCAGACGAGTCGGAGGGATTGAAACTCTTCTGTCCGGATTTTCTTCCAGTGTACAGAAAATATCCGGATCCTCTTCCAGCTCCTTTTTCAGAAGATCTGCCTCCTTGTTTTCCATCCATCCACAGAGGATGAAGAAGGTTTCGTTTTTCGCCTTGGTAAATGCCGCCAGCTTGCGGACATCAAACAGCTTGGATTCATACGCAAGGGTCTTGCTTGCAGCAGAGATCGATTCAGACATCCCATTTAATTCTTTTGCAAGCTCTGCTCTCACTGCTGTGATCTGCTGCTCCAGGGCATCTGTTTTTTCCTTTAATTCCCGGCAGGCCTCATCAACGGTACCCTCGTAGGCATCCTCCAGATGAATCCGTTCAAAATGGAGAGAAGCATAAATCGCATCCACCTTTTTGGCTTCTGCCGCCGGAACGAAATAAACGCCCCAAACATAATCCTCCGTCTCCTTGCATTTTTCAAAAATCGTGCAGGCATCGTCGTATGCGTAGGTTTTTAAACGCTCATAGTAGCCGACTGGAAGTCTGCCGAAACGGAATCTTACTTCTTTAAAGTGAAGGATTCTGGAAATATCAAAATGTAGCTCCTGATAGGGGCTGACCGCATCCAGCAGTCCCCGTTCCTTTTTCAGTTCCTTTTCCAGTGCATCTGTCTCTCTGTCTGCCTTTTGAATTCTGCTCTGCACTTCAGTGATCCGTTCCATGGCTGTATCCACATCCATGTCTCTCACTGCCGTTGCTTTGCTTCCATAAAGCGCAGCGATCTCTGCTGCTCTTCCTGCTGCTTCCCGGTAAGGGTTCAACTCTGCGTTAGGTGTAATGTTGTTTAAATGCTTCAATTCGCCCATCGCATTTTCCAGCTGTATCTCATACCGGCAAAGATACTGCCTGGTTACTGTGTCGAGCTGATCCTTTGGCCCGATCACACTGATAAATTTCATTTTTTCAATCAATTTTGCCGCACCTTCCTTTATGCCAGGTATTCTCTGATTTTTTCAGCCGGCAAACCGTATCTGACGCATTCCATCGCCGTGATGATCCTGTGCACTTCCTGTTCTTTCCTATATAAATAGACTTCCAGGCATGCAGCTGAATAAGGGTTCTGTCTCATCAGCGCACGGTGCACGTTTTCCTGGATCATACTGCCGACCCGTTCCAGATTCGGTTTTTCCATTTCCTGCAGATATTTTCCATACCTGGTTTCTTTTGCGAAGTTCAACATTTCTTCTGTGCTCTCCGCCTCCGCCATTCGTTTGACCTGCTCCAGGTTCAGCCGGTAATGCACCGGAATGATCAGGGCATAGACATCTGCCGCTTTCATCCCGTAATAGCGTTTGGCACGGTAAATCCACTGCAGATTCAGGGTATCGATTGTAACACCCACCGATTCCAGCACTGCTTCCCGGTCTTCTTTTTTCAATTCTTTTCTGACACGTTTCCAGAGATCCCTGAAATAAAACATATCCAATGCAAATTCATAGTCAAACAGAGTTGTGGACCCGCTGCCTGCAACCTTACGCAGCACATCCCCGTAAGGAGTATCCGAAAGGACGCTGACCAGCGTCTCCATCGAATCTGCAGACGCTGCCTTCTTTAACGGAAATGCCGAATGCTTCGCAAAGGCTTCCTCATAATCGGAAACATCCGCAAGTGTCGGGCTGTCTGACAGGATCGCCTGTACAATGTTTTTTAAACAGGTGATTTCGTAGCGTCTGAAATACGTATCCAGAAAATTTCTCTGCTCCATGTTGGAAAACCGGTACAGCTTGGAAAAATCAGCGTAGAAGGAACGTTTGATCCTTCCCTCCGCCTGTCCTCTATGCATGGTGTTCTCATTTTCATTTCCGAGCACCTTCCCATAGGACGGCTTCTTTTTCAGCCATGCGACAACCTCAGGAACATTGCCAAGGGTGCTGATCTGGTCAAAATCCTCTTTGCTCAAAAGCGCACCGCTCATGGCCCGTACCTTCGTTGTCAGACCGCTGTAACGAAATAAACTCATCTGCTCACATCCTTAATCATGGACTGCAGAATTTCATCCGAAATCCTGTCGTGCTCTGTATCATACTTGTGCTGCATTCCGGCAAGCTGTTTTTTCGTTTCCTCCCGGAGTTGTTCCAGCGCGGCTGCCTTCTCGTGCTCCATGTTTGCTTCCAGTTCTTCGGTCTTCTGTTCTGTCTTTAACTCCAGCATACTGTCAAACTGTTTTTTCTTTTCTTCCATCTGAGCAGCGAGTTCCTTTTTCTGTGCATCCACCGCATCCTGCATCTGCTGTGCGGCGTCTTCCACAGCCACAAGCCTGTTTAAGACTTCTTCAATGGACTGCCCCATGTTCACATGCCTCCTTTTCTACTGTTTTGAGCATGTACGTTATAAATGCTTTTCAATTTGCTCCGTGCGTATTATACTAGATTTACCCTTTTTTTAAAAATATAAATCTGATATGTGTGTAATACCAAAAACGTATTACAGAATTGCTTTTATGTCTGCTTTTGAATAAAATCTGTGATTTTTTTCACGATCCCAGGAGGATTTCCCATGTCTGCAAGCTTTGATTACTACAGGACCTTTTATTATGTTGCCAAATATAAAAACTTCACGCGTGCTGCTACCATGTTGCTTTCCAGCCAGCCGTCCGTGACCCGGAGCATCCAGAACTTAGAAAGCGAGCTGGGCTGCCGCCTTTTTATCCGTTCCCGTCACGGCGTCACCCTGACTCCGGAGGGCGAGATGCTTTACCGATATGTTGCTCCCGCCTGTGAACGCATCCTGCGAGGCGAAGAGGAGCTCGGGCTTTCCCTCGGCCTGCACGGTGGAGCAGTCAGCGTCGGAGCAACCGAAACCGCTCTCCACTGCCTGTTGTTGGATCGGCTGGCGCTGTTCCAGAAGGAGCATCCGGATGTCAAAATCCGCATCAGTAACGGAACCACTGCCCACATGCTTTCCGATTTAAAGGAAGGGCGAACCGACGTCGCTGTTGTTCCAACCCCTCTGCAGATTGAAAAGCCTTACAGCACAGTCCGGCTCCGTCCCGTTCGCAGCATTTTAGTCGGCGGCCCCCGTTTTTCTGCGCTCACGGATAAGCCCATCTCCCTGCAGGAGCTGATACAGTATCCTCTCGCCGGTCTGACGGAGGCAACCATGTCCCATCAGTTTTATGAGAACTTCTTTGCCGCCCACGGACTTCCCCTCAACTACGATATCGAACTTGCCAGCGCCGACCTGCTGCTGCCTGTTGTCAGCCATAATCTGGGGCTTGCGTTTATGCCGGAGGATCTGGCAGCGCAGGCACTTTCTGAAAAACGCATTGTTTCGATTCCCCTTACAGAGGAAATTCCGAACCGCTACATCTGTCTCGTGCGGGATCCCAGCCGTCCTCTCGGTGCTGCTGCACGCTGCCTGATCGACATGCTGCTGGCAGATCGGATCGGGTGAGGAAGCATAAGCTGCCGCCCGGTTGGGGGATAGTTCCTGACGTATCGTCCCCGACCAGGCAGCGTAACCCGAAACCTGCGGATATCTGTCCACTATAAAAGGGGAACAGTCCGTTTCTGGCGCAACTTGTGCCAAACGCTGTTCCCCTTTGAACGTTTTTATCAAATTGGAGCTGATTTTCCGAATGAAGGAATCAGGAATATAAGAGATGATCCTGCCGTTCCAGACAGTCAATCATGCGTGCGATAAACTCCGCGTTTGTCGGGCGGTTTCCACTTCCCCTGTCGTATCCAAACACCATGCGCTGCTGCCTGACATCTCCCTTTTCCCAGCTCGTATGAATGGCATGCCGGATTGCATGCTCTACTCTGCCGGCGCACGTCCTACATTCTTTTGCGATGGCTGGATATAGTCGTTTCGTTACGCCTTCCAGCTCTTCCCTGTCCTCAAGACCGATTCTCGCAGCTGCCTTCAAATAGACAACACCCTTCAGATTCGCCTTAAACCCGAGCTTTGTCAACAAATCGCCTGCCCTGTTTTCTACGGTTTTTGTTTTCCTTTCCTTTTCCATAAAGGGAAACGCCCTTGAAACAATGATCTGAAAATCCTGTTCCCTACAAAGCATTTCCGTCAGTTGAAGAAGTTCCTGGCTGCCGCATTCCTGCGTTGATAATAAGATGCTGTTCATGCAATCTCCCTTCTGTCCATACTTTGGACATCCTCAAAATCACGAGCCTTCGGCTCAATCCCCATGCAGTTTTATACGTTATACAAAACTACATCTTTTATTATATAGAACTTTTTTCCCTCCGAAAAGAATTTGAAATACATCATTTTGTAATCTCCTGTCGACTTCCTGTGTATTTTGCGTCCCCTTTTTAACGTTTTTAGCACGGTCTTAACATCATACACCAGTTCACCTGTCCTTTCCTGCGGTCTGATTTCCTGCTTGAACAGTGCCTGCATGTATGTTACAATAAAAGATAATTGACGCATTATAATATTTTACCGAAAGTACAAGATCAGAGAAAGGAATCCTGTTTCATGAAAAAAGCCTTTATCATCGGCGCGGGCCCTGCCGGCCTTACCGCGGCATACGAACTGTTAAAGCAGTCCGATGAGTACGAAGTAACTGTATTTGAAGAGAGTTTTCATATGGGCGGTATTTCCAAGACCGTCAACTATAAAGGAAACCGTATGGATATGGGCGGTCACCGCTTTTTCTCCAAGGTTCCGGAAGTAAATGCATGGTGGGAACAGATGCTTCCCATGCAGGGGGCTCCCGCAGCGGACGATATCATGCTGCAGCGCGACGTTCCGCTGGAAAAAGGCGGTCCTGATCCCCAGAAAGAAGACCGCGTTATGCTAAACCGTAACCGCGTGTCCCGTATTTATTTTGACCAGAAATTCTACGATTACCCGATTCAGTTAAAGCCTGAGCTTTTCATGAACATGGGTTTTCTCCAGACGATGCAGGTCGGCTTCAGCTATCTCGCGAGCCTGATCCACAAACGCCCGGAAAACTCCCTCGAGGATTTCTATATTAACCGTTTCGGCAAAAAGCTCTATTCCATGTTCTTTGAACACTACACCGAGAACCTCTGGGGACGTCATCCCAGGGATATCGATCCCAGCTGGGGTGCACAGCGCGTAAAGGGACTTTCCATTATTGCGATTTTAAAAGACATCTTCTGGAAAATCGTACCGACCAAAAAAGCCCATCAGGTAGAAACCTCCCTGATCGAATCCTTCCGCTATCCCAAGCTCGGTCCCGGCGAGCTGTGGGACGTAACCGCTTCCGAAATCGAAAAGCTGGGCGGTAAAATCTTAAAGGGCTGCAAGGTTGTCGGTCTGGAAAAAGATGCAAACGACCACATCGTCGCTCTGACCTACGAGCAGGATGGCAAGAAGATCCGCGAAGAAGCTGACGTCTTCATTTCCTCCATGCCGATCCGCGATCTCGTCGGCGGTATGAACGACGTTCCGGAAAAAGAAGCCAAAATTGCGGCAGGACTTCCTTACCGTGATTACCGCACACTGGGCGTTCTGGTGCGTAAGCTCAATCTGAAAAACAAGACCAAGATCAAAACCGTCGGCAACATCGTTCCGGACAACTGGGTTTATGTCCATGACCGCAGCGTACAGCTCGGCCGTTTCCAGATTTACAACAACTGGTCGCCTTACATGGTTGTCGATCTCGAGCATACCGTATGGATCGGTCTGGAATACTTCTGCAACGAAGGCGATAAGCTCTGGAATATGTCCGATCAGGAGTTTTCTGACTTTGCTGTGGACGAGATCATCAAAATGGGCATGATCGACAGCAAGGATGACGTGCTTGATACGCATTCCGAATCTGTTAAAAAAGCTTATCCCGCTTACTTCGACACCTACGAGGAAATCGATACTCTGATCCACTGGCTCAACGGCATCGACAACCTCTACTGTGTCGGCAGAAACGGTCAGCACCGTTACAACAACATCGACCATTCGATGTGCACCTCTTTCGAGGTCGTACACAACATCGTAAACGGTATCCGCGACCGCTCCAACATCTGGAACGTCAATACAGAAAAAGAATATCACGAAGCGAAAAACTGAGACAGAAACGAACAATAGAATGCACGCTCTGCGAGCATTCTATTGTCATGAATTACACGGCGAAAGAGAACCAGGCGCAAGGCGGTTTTCTTTCGCCGTTTCTGCGTCCTGCTAAAACCAAAACAGGCTGCAGCCTTTCTGACATAGTTTCCTGTCAGAGGCTGCAGCCTGTTTTTTCTTTTTAATTTCAGTGCAGTTCGCCCGTGTCATCTACAAATCTGCATCTTCGATGCGCTCTGCTGCTGCGCAGCTGCTTTTACGCATGAACCGACGTTTATTTCGCGTATTTGCCGTATCCTGCTTCTTTCATTGCTTCTTTCGCAATGTCCGTGCGCAGCTTCGTGTCAATAAAGTCACAGTGTTTACAGAACTCCCAGTTCTGTCTGCCGTCCTTTACTGCAGTACGCAGCCGTTTGTACAGGGCACTGTTCCATGCGTCCTTCAACGCGATATTGTTCAGGTTACCGAAATCCGTCACTTCAAAGTTATCACAGCAACAGATACCCAGCTTGCCGTTGGGCGTGATCCACATATCGGTAAACGGCATCAGGCAGGTTTCTTTGATAATCTTGCTGGTCGCCTTTTTGTTCGGTGCACTGCCTGCACGGTTGGTCAGGACTTCTTTCAGATAGCGCATCTGAATCAGGATATCAACGTCCTTGAATTCATCCGGATGCGCATTGACATAATCATAGATCTCCTGAATGTTGTCATGCAGCTTCATGTCCAGACAGTAGTTATTGATAATCAGCTGGTTGACATACGGAATGATCGATTTTACCTTATCGATGTCCAGGATCAGTCCATTCGTGGACATAAAGATAAAGCAGTCCGGCAGCTGTTTTCTTGCGTATTTGTGGAACTCTACGATTCTGGTATCCAGCCAGGGCTCATTGTTTCCGTACAGGGTCAGATGTCCCTTGTAGTTCCAGTCCCTTAACTGATCGATAATGCTGTAGTAAAGCTCCTCCGACATGCGGGCATAGGGACGCTTTTCTGCATTTTTGTTCGCCGTACAGAACTCGCAGGTCGAGTTGCAGCGATTGATTGTCTCCAGGTTTACTACATGCGGATGCGGAATTTCCGGTGCATTCAGAAAATAGTCGATATAGTCCTGCTGTACCTTTCCTCTGGTCGTAAACTGAAGCTTCAGGTAAAGTTCAGATGCCAGTCTGGGAAAATATTTTCTCGCGTTCCATCCAAATTTTCCAGCATAATTGCTGATTCTGATCGGCATTTTACATGTCCCCCTTATCCTTATCTGTCAGCACCGCTCTCTGCGGTCATTACTCACAATCATATCATGTATCAAATACTTTGTCAAATTTCGTACAGGTAAATTGTATACGGCGCGCTTTCGTTCGAATAAATCCCCCGCAGTGTAAAGCCCAACTCTTCTGCATTATCCAGCTCATAACGGGAAAAAAGATATTTTCCGCCCATTTTTACAAACTGTTCACTGTCTAAATATAAATGGTGATCCGACAGCACCTGATTGCGGTAAGGATTGTAAATACTCTCGCCGCTCCCGGCAAACAGGTAGGCCCGTGCGCCCCATTCCCCGTAATAGGTCTGCCATTGTGGCACTCTCTCATAGGCAGGCCAGATCAGCTTCGTAAATTCTTCCTTATAGCTCTGTGGGTAAAAACCGAGATAGCCGTCCAGCGTGGAAATCCCGCTGTATTCCAGCACAGCGGTGTTCAATCCGTAGCCGGCCGCATATTCTCCATCATAATTGATATCCGCCTTGATCTCCTCCATCAGGTCGGTGCTGTAGTATTCCCGGAAGTTCAACAGATTGACCTCTGTATGCTTCACTGCACGGTACGCCTGATGATAGCAGGTCCAGTAAAATTCATTGTAAACCGCAGGTGTGAGCAAAATTACAGCAGCTGCAATGCACGCTGCCAGATTTGCGATCCGTCTCCAGAAAAGCTTTCCGGTATCGTAGAGCGCTTTTAACGCCAGAAACAGCGCCGCATACCATAAAAACGGATTGAAAAATACGGTTCGATTGAACTGGAAACCTTTTAATGGAGGCAGAAGCGTTTCAAACAATCCCCGGAAGTCCCCCTGAAAGTACAATCCATACACCAGACAATTGAACACGATCAGCAAGAGCACCCACAAAAGCGCGCTGCTTTTGAACTTTTTCAGATTTTTCTTCTGAACTGCCGCCACCAGCTGCCAAACGAGTACAATTACGCACACCGGCAGCACGAAAACTGCATGGTCGGAAGCCGCATGAAACACCGGCGTCAAAAACGCTTCCCTGATCTGACCGAGTACCTCGGAAAAGTTCAAATTGCTCTCTACCATCGTTTCCCGTATCGTCTTGACATCCGAAAACAGCATCTGTCCAAACAGACGATATTCAAAGCAAACATAGCCAGCCGCCAGCACCGGCACAGCGACTGCCAGACGACCGCAGAATTTTTTGTCCCGGATCGATACGATCACAACCGCACACACCAGATACGCCAGCAGGAAAAATCCGAAGTAGGAAAAATACGATAAAAACGGGTAGACAAAAAGCAGTGCATACCACCATTTTCCCTCTTTCCGATAGATCCGCCGTAAAATAAACACTGCGAGCGGAATCGATGCAAACGCGATTCCATATGCCGGGAACAGCGGCAGAAGTCCATAGCACAGCCCAGCCGCCCAGGCGATTCCCCGGTACCGCGGATACGCTTTCTGATAGACATCCTTTGCCAGCAGCACAAAAGAGCCTGTCCCGATCAGGATTTTCAAAAAATACCCCGTCAGGTACGCCCAAAATACCGGCATAAATGTATACAAAATATTGTATAGGTTCCATTCGCTGCTCAGGCTGTCCCGGCTGATGCCGCCCAGCATCGGAACCGTCGCGCCGTGTGCAAACCAGCTGTTTGAGTGGCTCAGTACCTGAAAGTGCGCGACAAACAGATCGAGGTTATCCTGCACTGTAAAATAGCTGTTCTCCCGAAAAATCAAAAATACCAGCAACTCTGCGCCGATGCAGCCGCCTGCCAAAAACAGGTACCAACGGCGATCCAACCATCCTAAAAATCGTTTCATTCCAGTCTCCTAATTACAAATTCTACCAGCAATGGCACTTTGAGGCTTTTGTTTATAATTGCTCACACTTACGCGCTTTTGGCACATTTTTTGCAGTATCGTGCCTGTTCCCGTTCACTTGCACTCATTATATCATGAACTTCGTTCATGATCGGCATTCGCCGTTCGCGATGAGCAGGCTTCGCCTGTTCCCGCTCACTTGCACTCATTATATCGTGAGCATAGCTCACTCAATAACTTCGCCGTTCGCGATGAGCAGGCTTCGCCTGTTCCCGCTCACTTGCGCTCATTATATCACGAGCCCGCGCTGACGCGCTTTACCGCCTGCTGCGCAGGCTGCTCGTTCTCTAATGGCACAAGAAAAACAAATGCCGCCTTCGGCGTCGCTTGTTTTTCTTTCGTGCTCATTATATCACATCTTACCTTTCAGGTAAAACAATAGAATACATGCTCTGCAACCATCTGCCCCTGCGCCGAGTGCGCATCCTCGCGGAGCATTTTTATCGTATGGAAACGAAGTTTCCTATACGATAAAAAAACTGCCACCCGGCAGTTTCCCGTCAGATGGCAGTTTTCTATCGGCACTGTTTTCACAGCAGACCGAAAATGTTCCATTCTTTCATTTCGTTCATCGCTTTTACAGGTTCAAAGCTGTCCTTCGCGGAAATTATTCTCCGTCGTAAGGAACAACGCTGCCCTTATAGTTCTCGTTGATGAAGTCTTTGATCTCATCAGATTTCAGAATCTTTACCAGTGCCTGTACACCTTCGTTGTTCTCATTGCCTTCCTTAACTGCAACCACGTTTACATACTGCTGGATTGCTTCGGAATCAGCAGACTCCAGAGCAACTGCATCTGCACTGGTCAGGCCAGCCTCCATAGCGTAGTTGCCGTTGATAACACCGAAGTCAACATCTTCCAGAGTACGGGCTACCTGCTCCGCTGCAAGAGGAACGATCTTGATGTTATGAGGGTTTTCAATGATGTCATTCTCTGTTGCAGTGATACCAGCTTCGGGATCAAGCTTGATCAGGCCCTCTGCCTCCAGTAACAGCAGCGCTCTTGCACAGTTTGTTGTATCGTTGGGAACTGCGATTTCAGCGCCGTCTGTGATTGCAGCGAGGTCGCTCTGCTTGCCGGGATACAGACCAAGAGGCTCGTAATGGATCTTACCTGCGATCGCAAGGTGCGTTCCTTTTTCTTCATTATAGCTATTTAAGTAATTCACGTGCTGGAAGTAGTTTGCATCTACATCGCCGCTCTCCACTACTTCGTTAGGCTGTACGTAATCGGTAAATTCTACGATTTCCAGATCCCAGCCTTCTGCAGCCATCAGATCTTTTGCTGCCTCCAGGATTTCTGCATGAGGAACAGGAGTTGCTGCTACCGTAATGGTACCTTTGGATTCCACTTCTGCTGCAGTCTCGGTGCTTTCTGCCTCGGTAGATTCTGCTTCTGCAACTTCGGTGCTTTCAACAGCTGCTACAGTGCTCTCTGCTTCTGCAGCAGTATCTGTGCTGCTGCCGCAGCCTGCCAGCAGACCTGCGCTCAGTGCCAGTGTGCATGCCAGTGCCAGTACTTTTCTTTTCATAATATTCTCCTCTCTCGGCCGGATTTTCTGGTATCCGGAACCACTCTATGACTAAACAGAATATCCTGCCCCTCAATGGGTCAGTCTTCTGTCCAGTTTCTTGGATAAACGGCTGCCGACAATCTGAATAATCTGCATCAGAATAACAAGCAGTACAACCGTCGCCAGAAGGATTTTGGTATCCCATCTGGAATAGCCGTAACGGATCGCCACATCCCCTAAGCCGCCGCCGCCGATGGCACCGGACATTGCAGTATAGCCAAGCACAGTCCCCAGTGCAATCGTGGAACCGACGATCAGAGAAACTCTCGCCTCTCCGATCAGCACTTTAAAAACAATCTGCCAGATGCTCGCACCCATACTCTGAGCCGCCTCAATCACACCCTTGTCCACCTCAAGAAGAGAAGACTCCACCAGACGGGCAATAAACGGTGCTGCTGCCAGTGTCAGGGAAATGATTGTCGCATTTGCGCCATAGGATTTGCCTGTCACCAGACGTGCCAGCGGCGTTGCAAGCAGCATCAGAATCAGGAACGGAATGGATCTCGTAATATTTACGATAAAATCCAGGATCTTATACAGCACAGCCTTTGGCTTCAAGCCGCCCGGTGCGCATACAACCAGTAAAATTCCGATCGGAAGACCGATCACATATGCCATCAGGGTAGAGGCCAGCGTCATATAGACGGATGTGCCGGTAGCCTCGATCAGCATGCTAATTTCCTTGCTACTCAACATAATCCTTCAACTCCTCTACTGTAAGATTTTTTTCTCTCAGATACGCAATCATCTTGTCTGCGGTCTGATTTTCCTCCGGAAGCTGCAGAATCATCTGACCGGTTGCAATTCCGCCGATATCCTGGGTATCCGCCATCAGAATATTGACGCTCGCCCTGCATTCCAGAACCATGTTCGCAATCACAGGTTCGAAAGAAGAGTTCTTCGTAAATACGATGCGGATGCAGCGGCGGCTCTTCATAATCGCCACCTTCTGATCCCCCTGAAATACCAGCTTCTTTGCAGCTCTGGACTTGGGGCTTGCAAAAACATCTGCCACTGTACCATTTTCTGCCAGCTCTCCTGCATCAATGATTGCCACATGGGTACAGATTTCCTGAACAACTTCCATGGAGTGTGTTATGATCACAATCGTAATGCCGTATTTTTCGTTAATATCCTTTAACAAAGCCAGAATTGACTTTGTCGTAGTAGGATCCAGGGCACTGGTCGCTTCATCACACAGCAGGATCGTCGGGTTCATTGCCAGCGCCCTTGCGATCGCTACTCGCTGCTTCTGTCCGCCGGACAGCTGTGCCGGATATGCTTTCTCTTTGTCGGAAAGCTCTACTACCTTTAAAAATTCCCTTGCCTTTTCCCGGGCTGTCTTTTTATCCACGCCCGCAATTTCCATCGGGAAGCATACATTATCCAGAACCGTCCGCTGCATCAGCAGATTAAAATTCTGAAAGATCATTGCAACATGCTTGCGCAGCTGTCGCAGCTGTTTTGCATCCAGGGTAGAAAGATCCTGTCCCTCCACATAAACAGTACCCTCTGTGGGCCGTTCCAGAAAGTTTAAGCATCGTACCAGCGTGCTTTTGCCTGCGCCGGACATACCGATGATGCCGTAAATATCACCCTTTGCAATGTCAAGACTGACATTTTTCAGTGCTTCCACCTTATTGTCTTTGACAGAAAACGTCTTACTGACGCCTGCAATCCGTATCATTGGTTCCACTTTTATCACTCTGCCTTCCCAGCATCCTCTCAGATGCCTGGTTTTTCAGGATTAGGTTCGGATTTCCGAACCATCACACATCAGCCTTTATCATATCACAAATCGTTTGGTTCTGTAAATATCCGATGCTGCCGAAACTGTGCATATATGCGCCGTTTCTTTAAACCTATTTGTTTGCTATGTTTATGTGTATAATAATCAGTCTCTCCTGTTTTGTCAACTATAAATTGCGATTTTTGTTACAGTTCACTCGTACCCTTCTGCGTTCCGATTCCGTGCTTGCACGAAAATCGGAACGCAGAAGGGTACGAAGGGAGCGCCATTTTATGAACAAAAAGAGCTGCAAAGCAGCGGAAAGCATCGAAGATGCGCTTTTGCGAATGGCGCGTGTGAACAGTAACAATTTTTCAGCTTCCTCACGTACCCAGCACCACCGCCATCGTACCGATCAGGATGCAAAGATCCGCCAGATTGAATACCACGCGATCGATCGCTGCGATTCCTGTTTTCAGGCTGACATAATCCACGACATATTCCCGCACCACGCGGTCGTAGGTATTAGAAAAAGCGCCGCCCAGTAAAAACGATAACCCGGCCTTCAAAAGCTTTTTTCCGCGCATTCCAAGCGTCAGCACAAACACCACCAGCACTGCCGCCGTCAGAAGAACGGACAGCAATGTCACCAGCTTTCGTTTTTGTTCTCCGAAATTTAAAAATGCGCCCTTGTTGTGATAGCGCCGCAGAACCGCCTTTCCATCTAAAATTTCCTTCGGCGTATCCAGCACGTCGTATTCTTCTACGTAATTTTTCATTCCCTCGTCAATCAGGAAGGATGCTGCAGCAATTCCTGCAAATTTGTAGTTATTCCGGATAATTTCCTGCAATTTCATCAAATGTCCTCCTCATGTCCAGTTGTCCGTAGCCCCATCTTCTGCTCGGGTATTCTTCCTGTGTCTGTTCCCGCGCACCGCGGCTTAGAAACGTCTGGATTCCCCTTCCGGAAATCCTCGGGTAATTGTTCTCCGCAACGCACCACTGCATCAGCTGCGCACAGGCTCCTGCCGTAAGTGCAGCCGCCATAGAGCTGCCGCTGTAGGGACCGTTTACCGTGCTGATCTCCACGCCCGGTGCCGCCAGATCCGGCTTGATCTCCCCGGTTCTGCCAAAACCCCTGCCGCTGCGGTAATAAAAGCTTCCATTTTCACTATTATAAAAAGTGACCGTCACCGCATCTGTCGTATAGGAGGGAACTGTGAGCGTCACATCCGGGTCTGGAACCAGAAAAAACAGCTCACCGCTTCGAAACTGCTGCGGTGCAAGCCAAATATCAAAAATACTTTCCGGGAATACCCGTGCTCCACGGATTAAAAATGTCCAGACGCCAGGAGACGGTGCTGTAAAGCGGATCAGCATCAACTGATCTCCGGTATTGCGTTCGTTTGCAGTATCTGTAATCTGTATCCGCGTCTTTTCATAGACAAACGTGTATTCCACTGTGCTGCCCAAACCAAATTCCACCTCCGGCAGCTGCTCCCCGCCGGGTGATCGAACCGCAAGCCGGAACACTGACGGCTTACTTCCCCATAACTCCGCCGTAAATCCTGTGACGCCTTCTCCAACCCGAAGCTCCACCTGCTGCTGATTTTCGGTCAGCCTCCCCCGAAAATGGCCCGCCGTGTTTCCTTCATTTCCACCCCCGATCACCACCGCCTGTGAAACGCTGCGCGCGATCCTCTGCAAATACTCCGAAAACAACGAAACGCCGCTGTGGCTTCCAAAGGACGTCCCCAGCCCCAGGCAGATCACAATCGGACGGTACAGCGGGATCACAAACTGTTGCACATATTTCACAGCGAGCAGAATATCGTCTGTACTGTATGCCGGTTCTTTGTCCGCGATCCGATAATAATCCCGGAGATATTGTTTTGCCGGGCGAAGCTTGACTGCTACAATCTCGCAATCCGGCGCTGCACCGGTAAACAGGCTGCCCTCTTCCAGACGGCTTCCCGCCGCGACGCTCGCCACTGCGGTTCCATGTCCAATTTCATCTTTTTCCGGCACCAGGCTGTGCGGATCTTCCAGCTCCAACGCCCGGTCGATCTGTTCCCGGACGTATTCCGTTCCATATAAAAACCCCTCCGGCGACTGTCCGCTCTGATCTGTCTGATCCCAAATCGCCAGAATCCTGCTGCTGCCATCAGAATAGCGAAATACCGGGTTTTCATAAGAAATCCCGGTATCGATAAACGCCATCACTACCCTGCGCCCCGTCAACTCCAGCGGGGGCCGCTGCTGTGCCAGAATCCCGGAGCCCTCCAACGGTTCTGTCCGAAACGTCCGACTTCCCGCCGCTGGAAACGCACCGAGGCAAAACAGCTGTGGAAGGTAGCGATACAGGTAATTGACCGGAGAAAGCGGCAGCACCGCAGACCGATCCAGATAATAAATTCCCAGAGTTCCATCCACCTGCTGATAGCAGAAGGCTTCGTCCTCCTGATTTGCTTCCTCCGGCACATAGTCCAGCAAAATACTCATATAATCTTCAGAAAGAATTTTTTCCCGACAGTTCATCTGTCTCCTTTGGACACAGAATTTTCCCTCTGTGCCCTGCGGATTTTATATCAGCATATGCGCAGTATTGCTGATATGTTCCTGTAGTATTCCGTTGAACTCTCAGCTTTCGAACATTTTCTTCATGCAGTTCAAAGTTCAAGCTTCTTTCGTTTCCGCCGCTGCGATCTGTTTCATCTGATCCCGCTCTTCCAGCGAATAACCGTTACTGCGGATATCAATCAGCGGTCCACCGGTTCCCCGGATATAATCTCCGGTAATCGTCACGCGTCCGATATTGTCATCCTTCGGAATTTCATACATGATATCCAACATAAATTCTTCAATAATCGAACGAAGCGCACGAGCACCGGTATCTTTTTCCATCGCCTTGTCTGCAATCGCTTCCAGTGCATCGTCGGTGAACTCCAGCTTCACCTCGTCCAGCTCCAGAAGCTTCTGATACTGTTTCAAAATCGCGTTTTTCGGCTCTTTCAAAATCCGTACCAGCATATCCCGGTTCAAGCCCTCCAGCGTGCAGATCACAGGGAGACGGCCCAAGAACTCCGGAATCATGCCGAATGTCCGCAGATCTTCCACTTTTACCATGGAAAGGATATCTTTTTCCTTATCCCAGCGATCCTTTAACTCCGCATCAAAGCCGATCGAGGTCTTTTTGCGCAGCCGCTGTTTGATAATCTCTTCCAGATCCGGGAACGCGCCGCCGCAGATAAAGAGAATATTTCTCGTATTGACTGTTGTGAGCGGAACCATCGCGTTTTTGCTGTTCGCACCGACCGGAACCTCCACGTCTGCTCCCTCCAACAGCTTCAGCATGCCCTGCTGCACCGATTCCCCGGAAACATCCCGGGAAGTCGTGTTGTGCTTGCGTGCGATTTTATCGATCTCATCGATAAAGATGATGCCCTGCTCCGCCTTATCCACATCGTTGTCCGCTGCAGCGAGAAGCTTGCTCACAACGCTTTCGATGTCGTCACCAATATACCCCGCCTCTGTCAGGGAGGTTGCATCCGCAATCGCCAGCGGAACGTCCAGAAGCTTCGCCAGCGTCTTTACCAGATAGGTCTTACCACTGCCGGTAGGTCCGATCATCAGGATATTGGACTTTTCGATTTCAATCTCATCCATTGTGCCGGTGGCAACCCTCTTATAATGGTTGTAAACCGCTACGGAAATGACTTTTTTGGCATATTCCTGACCGATCACATACTGATCAAGCTGCTCTTTAATCTTATGTGGTGCGGGAATGGACTTTAAATCGATCAACGGCTTTGTGCCGGTTCCTTTTTTCTTGATCTTCTGTTTCTGCGGCATCCCGTCGTTCATGAAATCCGCAAGATTGATGAAGCTGATGTTCGGGAATCCTCTTCTATTGCCCGAGGATTCGTCGGAGTCATTCTTGGAATCGTCATCCGCATCGGATGCCTCCAGAATGTCAGCGGCAGTGTTGTCGGATGCGTTGTTTCCATCCTGTGCGTCAGTTGTTTCTGCGTCGCTTTTTTCGTTTCCGCCGCCTGCAGATTTCTGTCCTGACGTTCCATTCGACTTTGTCGGATCTCCATACGGATTGAACGGATTATTCAACATGTTCATGAACACCGGATTATTCATCATCTGCTGATAATCGAACTGACTTACCGCATCCATCGTCTTGTGCATACAGTCGTCGCAGATACAGATGTTATTCGGCAGGTGGAACATTCTTCCCGCCTTGCTTTCCGGTCTGCGGCAAATATAACAAATATCTTCAAATTCTTTTTCATCCATAGTCGGTTACCTCATCTTCCGCTTTCTGCTATCAAAAGTATAATGCAGGATCGTTCCTGAGACAAGTAAACTTTCTCTAAACAACTGTCTCCTGTACAGAAATGGCTACTGTTCACACGCGCTATTCGCAAAACCGGGATGACTGCAGCTCTCGCCCAGCCATCCCGGTTCCGTTCTTTATCTCTGTTTGCTTTCCTGTGCAGCCTTGCTCGCCGCATTGATCTGGTCATAGGAAGAAAGCGTGACTGTCACGTTTTTCTGCTGATAACCGTTTGCTGAATTTACCATAATCGTAATTTCAACGCTCTCCCCAGCTTTATAATACTGCATCTGCTTCGTCAGCTCTTCCTGATTCTGAACGGTTACGCCGTCAAACGCCACCACAATGTTGCCGCGCACCAATCCGGCAGTTTCTGCACCGGTTCCGGAATAAACCTGCGCCACAAAAATTCCCTGCGGCATACTGAAGTTCTCGGACAAATCGCTCGTCACATTGATGCAGGAAATTCCAAGATATCCGCGCTCTTCCTCGGAATATTTCGTCCGCGTCTGGCGTTCCATCAGATCTTCAATAATCGGTCTTGCCGTCGAAATCGGAATCGCGTAACCCATTCCCTCGATTGACGAGCCGCCGATCTTATTGGAGTTAATTCCAATCACCTCGCCCCGCATATTCAGCAGTGCTCCGCCGGAGTTACCGGGGTTGATCGCTGCATCCGTCTGAATCAGGGAAGTTCCTTCTTCGGAATTGCTGCTATCTATCTTACGGTTCAGTGCACTGATAACGCCTGTCGTCACAGACTGTCCATAGCCCAGTGCATTACCGATCGCAATGGCCGGTTCACCGATTTTCAGGCTGTCCGAATCTCCCATCCTTGCAATGCAGATTTCCTGTTTTGTGCTGTTCGCAATGGTATCCAGTTTTACTGCAACGACTGCAAGGTCTGCGGAAGCATCGGTACCCTTTACCTGCGCTTCTACGGTTTCCCCGTCGATAAACTGAACATACAGCTGCTCTGTGCTGTCCACTACGTGATTGTTGGTAACGATCAAAAGCTCCTGCTCGTTTTCTCCAATGATAATCCCGGAACCGCTTGCCGTCTCATCCTGGGAATAAGTCTGTCCCCAGAAATCCTGTACCGTCTGTGTAAAATTATTCGTAATCGAAACGCACGCCGGCATTACCGCTTCTACGACCTGCGTTACATCCGTTACAACTGCAGATGCGCTCTGCTGCTGTGCAATTTCCGATGCTGCAGCAACCTGTCCGTCTCCCGTTGTTGTATCCTCTGTCAGGGACGAATCTCCGGACAGTCCTGCTTCAGAGCGTTCGGGACTGTCTGTTGCTGCATGGTTTCCGTCATCTTCCTGATTTTTTGCATCATCTCCTGCATCCGGAGCCACCTCCAAAACGCCGACCGACGCGGAATCCAGCTGATTTGCCGATCGGATCGAATAAACTCCGATCAAGCCGATTCCAATGCAGACGCAAACAAAAATGACGACAAGTGCGCTAACAGCAATCCATTTGCCCGCAGAATCTCTTTTTTTGGGCGCAGGCGTCTGCTGTACGCCTGGCTGATAGCCATATTTCTGTTTTGAATCATCGCCCCGGTATCTGTCGTTATAATAATTTTGATATTCGTAACGGCTGCGCGAGGGCTGCGCGCCCTGGTCAGCGTCCGATGCGCTGTTGAATGTGTCCTGCGTGTTGTCGGATGCGTTCTGTGCGTTATCCGCCGCACCCGTGCTTCCGCTGCTATATGCCGATGTGTCATCGGACACGCCACTGTATGCCGACATATCCGACGCATCCGTTTTCTGTGCACTGTCCGTGTATTCCTGCCCACCGCTCTCCGGCGCTGTGCCGTCCAAATGCTCCTGTCCGGTTGTTTCTTCCGGGTCGTATCCGTAACCCATGTTGTGACCTCTTTTCTCATTCGCTGCCGTATCCGGTGCGTCTGCTTGCTCTGCAGACAGTATACCGAATAGTTGTGTCCATTCTGTGAAAAAAGCCGCTTCCGGAGTTTTTCGGAAACGACTTTTTATATCTTATTCTTTCTCCTGCTTCCAGTAGCCTTTCTGCAAACTGCAGAAGCGAACCAGCCCAGGCGGAAGCTTCTGGTATTTTTTACCGAAACGGTAGCCCAGCCATTTCATACCGCTCTGCCAGATCAGTTTCGGCAGAAGCCACGGTGCGGTTTTTGCAAGATAAACGGCGGTCTTTTTGACCAGCTTCATGCCCTCGCCCTCCGGCGGCACACCGTCAAACACAGCCGGGTACTGCACATGGGATACACCGAGGTCAAAGTTTCTTGTAAACTGCTGCCAGCCGGAATAATTGTGGGAATGAATCACCTTCGCATCCGCTGCATAGGCGATCGCATAGCCCGCCTGAATCACTCCGGCAGCATAAATCATATCCTCGTTAAAAATCGTATGATTCACGAATCCGCCGAGCTGTTCAAAAATATCGCGCTTATAGGCGGCGCAGACGTTCGAGCAAAAATATGTCTTGATTCCGAGCCTCAAAAGATCCGCCTTTGTTTTGACCGACGGCTGCTCCGGGTAATTGAACTGCCTCGTATAGCGTTCCATTCGGCTGCAATTTTCTTCCGGAAGTTGTCTTGCATAGGCGGCTGCGATTTTTTCATCGGAAAACAAGGCCTTGCACAGCTCCTGCGTCAGATACGCATCCGCCGGAAGTGCATCCTGCGTCATGCAGACAAACACCTCCGCATCCGAATTGGAAACAGCGAGATTCCGTGTTTTTCCATGATCGAACTCATCCTGAGAGATATGGAACAGCATCGCTTTTGGATGCTCTTTTAAAAATGTTTCGCAATCCATCAGCGCTTCAAACGCTTTTTTTTCGGTATTTACAATTACAATCCGGTTCACCGCAAGCACCTGCTTCTCCAGCTGCTCCATCAGCGCCAGAAAACGTTCCTTCGGGTGAAATGTCGGAATAATAACATCTACTTTTACAGAATCCATATTTTACTTTTTCATATACTGGCTGGTGTCTGCCTGTACCTTCTGGCTGTACTGTTTTACCTGATCGGAAGGTTCGTACTCGGTTACGTCGAACAGCAGCTCATGGAGCTTGACAACGTTTGTTTCCAAATCCAGCGGGATAACACAGGAACCCTTCTTGCCAATTGTGCCGGTTGTGCGACTATCTTCAAATGGCACACCGTCCTGTGCTACGATCTGATAGTTTGCAACGTCGGACAGGATGGAAGCCATTTCCGTCACATCCAGGTTGGTGTATACATTTTCCATCACCTTGTTCAGGATCGATACCAGAGTAGTCGGACTCATGGTCTTTGCCTTATCCATACATGCCATCAGCACTTTCCGCTGACGTTCTGCACGGCCGAAGTCATCGCCGACATAGCGGATACGGCAATATGCGGTTGCCTGCAGACCGTTCAGCGTCTGCATACCGGAATGTGTCACCTTTACAATGTTTTCGTTCAGCGCATCATTTTCATTTTCTACGAACATGCTTCGCTGATAGTTGTTCAGATGGTCGATTTCGTTATCGTGCACGTCGATATCCACGCCGCCCAGCTCATCGATGGTTTCAATCAGCGCATCGAAACCCACTGTCACATATTCTGTGATATCCAGGTCAAAGTTCATATTCAGCATGTTGATCGCCTGCTCCGGACCGCCCTGTGCATATGCCGCATTCGCTTTATTGTAGCTGTCCGTTCCGAGATTTAAGTAGGTATCGCGGTAAACGGAAACCAGCTTGACGTCTCCGGTGTCCTGATTGATAGATGCGATCATGACTGTGTCGGAACGGGAGCCCTTGCCCAGCTTGCCCTTTCTGGAATCCACACCAAACAGTGCGATATTACGGTAGCCTTTCATTTCCTTATTATTTTCTACCTGCGGGTTTACCACAATATCTTCTTCATTGATCTTGATCTTGTCAATCTTCGTTACCATATTGACGCCGACAATCGCAATCAGTAAAACGATCAGCGCTACGATTTCCACTGCAAAGAAGATGATCCTTCTTCTCTGTTTTGCCTTACGTTTCTTTGCAGACATCTTTTTTCTGCTGCTGGAACTGCCACTTCTCTGCGGTGCTCTCTTAGAGCTATTTGTACCTGTTGACATGTTTTCCTCTCCTTGTGTTTTTTTCACGCATCCAAATCAATACGCGTTTTCGTTGATAAATCCTCTAAAAATAGTTAAAAACATGATTTTGAAATCAAAGCTCATGCTCCAGTTTTCAATATAATAAATATCATACTCAATTCGTTTGCGAATCGACGTATCTCCCCGGTAGCCGTTGATCTGCGCCCAGCCGGTCAGCCCCGGACGAACCTGGTGCTTGATCATATAACGCGGAATCTCTTCCTTAAACTTCTCAACGTACTGCGGTCGCTCCGGTCTGGGACCTACCAGACTCATATCCCCGATCAGGATATTAAACAGCTGCGGCAGCTCATCAATGCTGGTCTTGCGCAGAATCCGCCCCACCTTTGTGACGCGGGGATCGTTTTTCGTCGTCCAGCCCTTCTTTTCTTCCTTAGTGTCCTGAACATACATTGTACGGAATTTGTACATTTTAAACGCATGATTGTGCTGTCCGATTCTTTCCTGGCTGAAAATAATCGGTCCCTTACTCGTCGCACGGATCAAAATTGCTACGATCAAAAGAAGCGGCGACGTCACTATCAATCCGCAAAGCGAACCGACAATATCCACAGCGCGCTTTGCAACCGCATTTAATGTGTTGCTCAGCGGGACATAACGGATGTTGATGACCGGCAGTCCGCCAAGATCCTCCGTATAAGGCTTGCCCGGAATCAGGCTGTTATAGTCCGGAATAAACTTCGTATGCACGCCGGATTTTTCACAGAGATTGACAATCTCTTCCAGACGGTCGTAGTCCTGCAGCGCAAGGGTCACAGCGATCTCATCCAGTTTGTTTTCCGGCAGGATAAAGGGCAGGTTATCGATGGAACCAAGCACCTTGACTCCCTTGTAAACCGCTCCCCTCGGCACATTATCGTCCAGAATGCCCCGCACCATATAGCCCCACTGGGGATTGGCGATAATCCGGTCGATATAGGCTTCCGCCGCACGAGAATACCCCACCAGCAAAATGTGTTTCAAATTATAACCGCGTTTGCGCATCAGATGCAGGATTCTACGGATCAGCGCACGCACCAGAATTCCCGAAATCGTATTGATGATAGCAAATAATGCCAGCATGCCGCGGGAAAAATGCTGCAGCTCGCGGTCGATGGAGTTGGCAAGGTATAACCCTGCAAGAAACAGGACAATTCCGATCAGATTCGCCCTGATAATATTCAGTATTTCATTTTCCGGGCGTTGTACACGCTTCGGCGTATACAATTTGTTCCAGTAATAAAGGATCAGATAACCGGGCACAACAAAATAAAGGGCGGAAAAATATATGCCCATGTCCAGTACACCTATTTCTTTATCTGCAAAGCGGCTCCCGAACATCAGCCACCAGGCCAACAGATAGGAAGCTGCTGTAACCACGGCATCTACAACAACATGAAGCCGGTTCAAATAACGTTGATTATCCTTTATCATTACGGCTCGTCCCCATATTCAAAATGTAGTATACAATACCTTCCAGCAAAGCACAAGGATTTTTACGAATCGCGCAAGTGAACCGTAACACTTGTGTACGCCCACAGTCACCGCTTACACACGCCGAAACAGGTTGACCCACAGCTGTAACTGCAAATTGCAATAATGCAGAAAATTTCGTCCTGCAAAGGGGACCTTATGCGCGCGTCCCTCTTTCGAAGCAGACAGACAGATTCCCGCCCGGATTCCTTTTGCGTAAGTCGCCCCAAATCCTTTTTTCATAAAAAACAGCTGTTTCATCAAAAATCCCGCCAGCAAAAAAGGCAGATTCAGGATCAGCTGCAGCAGCGGCATATTTTTATAGATCAGATAAATATTGTTTCTCGAAGAATGCGTCACCTTAAACGCATTGTACCGCGAACCGGTAGAACCGCTCCCCGCGTGATAGACGACTGCAGCCGGCTCTGTGATATTTTTCAGCCCGAAAATCTGTGCCCGGTATCCGATATCCACATCTTCCAGGTATGCAAAATGAAGCTCGTCAAACCCTCCGATCTGCTCCAAATGTGCCTTACGGTAGAGCGCCGCCCCTGCACAATTGGAAAAAACGCGCTTTGGCGCTGTGTAATTGGAAGAAGGCCTTCCTTTGCCAATCGCATACGCCCAGCCAAATGCCGAGTACAGATCCCCCGCTGTATCGACAAGCTCCGGTTCTTTCATCGAAAGCATCTTCGCCCCGACTGAAAAAATCTTCTCATCCGCTTCCATTGCCCTTTCCAGACATTCCAGACAGAAGCGATCGGTTTTTGTATCGTTATTTAAAAGAAAAACATACGGTGTAGCGGCAGCTTCAATTCCGGTATTGACTGCCGTACAAAAACCCTTATTTTCCGAAAAACAGATCAGCTTCACCTGCGGAAAATGCTCCTGTATCCACGAAACACTTCCGTCCGTCGACCCGTTATCCACAACGATCACGGCAATTTCCACTGTGCTCTGAAGCAGGCTGTCCAGACAGTCCTGCAGAAAATGTTTTCCGTTATAGTTCGGTATTACCACGGTCGTTTTCATCCACCGATTTTGCTCCTCATGTTTCCTGTGTTTGCCGTCCGCGCGAGGGAGAGCCTCAGAGCGCGGATCGCCTGCCTACGCAGCAACAAAGCCGCCTGCCGCGGTGCGCTCTATCTGCGGCTTACGCCTGCGGATCCCATAAAATCCCATACCCTGCCGCTGTCGCTTCTTTACAAAATTCCATACTCTTTTGAAGGATCTTTGTTTCCTGTGCTGCCGTCGGAAGCCCCTGGCAGGCTTCTATTAATTCCGCTATTGTCTGCGCGTAACGCTCCTTTAATGTGCTGCAAACCTCCATGCTGCGCAGGTCTGCTGCCGGTGCGCTCTGCTGCAGCGCTGCACGGTGCATCGGTCCGGAATATCCTTTCCGAAGCCCTGCATACCGCATCGAACCGTCGTTTTCATACAGTCCGCTCACCAGGAAGCCTTTCGGATGCCGGATGCCAAAAACATCCCTGCCGCCCGGCAGAGGCTTTGCCCAAATCCCGATTTCCGGGCGCTGGCAAAATACACTGTCTTCATAGTCTTCCCGATAAAAGCCAAGATGTTTCAGCCCGCTCACTGTCGCCTTCCAGCCTTTTCGAAGACAATAATCTTCCAGCGCACGCTGCCCCGCCTCGTAAGCATAGCGCTTGCTCTGCGGGTTCGACGCCGTAGACGCTTCATGGCAGCGCCAGTGGTACAGCACCTTCGGCACATGCACAAACTGTCCGCCTGCCGCATACGCCCGCAGCACCAGATCGTAATCCTGCGCCCCGTCAAATCCGCTGCGCAGCTTTAATTCTTTCAAAAATGCCGTTTCGATCACCGTAAAATGACAGATATAATTGTTGGTCAAAAGCAATTCCCCGTCAAAATCCGGCTTGAAATTCGGCTCATAGAAGCGGCTCGCCGCTCCGTCGCATTTATCTTCATCGGAAAACAGCACAAGCTTTTGTTTTCCGCGCTTTTTTTCTTTTTCCAGACAATCCGCCATCTCCCAGAGCGCATTCGCAGTCAGCAGATCGTCGTGATCCAGCAGACCGACCGCGTCTCCCGCAGCAAGTTCAATTCCTGCGTTCGTATTGGCGGAAATTCCTTTGTTTTCGGAAAGGGTGCAGAGCACGATGCTCTGATCCTTCCATTCTGCAAGATTTGATGCATCTGCCGCTTCCCGCAGACAGATTCCGTTCTTTTTTGCCCAGGCCTGTACAGACTCTGCCGTGCCTCCCGCATCCGCTACAATCAGCTCCCAGTGCGGATACGACTGCCTCGACACGCTATTAAGCATCGCCTCCAGATGCTCTTTTTTCGTCCGGTATGCCGGAACGACGATACTGATGCGCAAGGAAGCAGAATGCTCCCGTTGGAACGAAAGTGTCTTTTCGTCCGGCTCCTGCCAGGTATAGACCTCCTGTTCCTGCCCAATCCGCTCCAACACCGCCCACACGGCATTTCTGATTCCGTTTTTCTGCAGATAATACCAGGTTTTTTTCAGATTGGATAGGGAAAAAACAGACATCCGTCGAACTCCTTTTCCTGCTACAGACGCCTGCGCGTGCCCAAGCGCCGGAAAACTCCGACACTGGGCACGCGCCGTGTCCTTTTGATTCGTGATATAACCCCTGCGCCAGAGCGCATGCTGCATTTTTGCTGCAAAATACGCTGCTGGTGCTGCGGCTTTTTCTTTTACAGAATTGCCTTCAGGTCAGCGGTCAGCTTGTCAACCTTTGCCTGTGCATCTTCCAGACTGGTTCCCTTTACGCCCATATAGAATTTAATCTTAGGCTCGGTTCCGGACGGACGTGCACAGCACCAGGAATTGTTGGTCAGTTCAAAGTACAGAACGTTGGACTTGGGAAGTCCGGTCGGGCGAACCGCGCCGGTTGCCATATCTTTAACCTGATCCTTATCGTAGTCGCGCATCTCTACAACCTGCAGGTCGCCGAAATTCTTCGGAGGATTGCTGCGAAGCTTATCCATCATTGCGGAGATCTGGGCTGCGCCGTCGATTCCCTTCAGGGTGATGGCATACTGGGTTTCTTTGTAGTAGCCATATTTCTCATACAGTGCAAGCATCTGATCCCAGCAGGTCATGCCGTGTTTCTTGCACCATGCAGCAGTCTCACACAGACACATTACTGCAACAATCGCATCCTTATCTCTTGCATGGGTGCCTGCCAGACAGCCGTAGGACTCTTCCAGACCGAATACATAGTGGCCTTTCCCAGCCTGCTCCATCCATTTGATCTGCTCGCCGATATACTTAAAGCCGGTCAGGACTTCTCTTAATTCTACGTTATAATCTGCTGCAATCGCTGCTGCCATGTTGGTCGTAACGATGGTGGATACCATAACAGGATCAACCGGCATCCGGTTGGTAGCGGTGCGCTCGCGCAGGATGTACTCTGCAATCAGCATGCCGGACATGTTGCCGGTGAAGGGCATGTACTCGCCGCTCTTGGAATCCTTTGCATAAATGCCGAGACGGTCTGCATCCGGGTCAGTAGCCAGAACGATGTCTGCGTCCACCTTCTTTGCAAGCTTTAATGCCAGGGTAAATGCCTTGGGATCTTCAGGGTTCGGGTAATCCAGCGTCGTAAATGCAGGATCGGGACGTTCCTGTTCAGGAACAACATAAACGTGCTTGAAGCCCAGCTCAGCCAGAATTCTTCTGACGGGCTTGTTGCCGGTACCATGGAACGGTGTGTACACGATTTTCAGTTCATCCGCTACTTCCTTGATGATTTCGGGATGAATGATCTGTTTCTTTAACTCTTCCATGTAGGCAACGTCGATTTCTTCGCCGATGTACTGATACAGACCGGCTTCGATGGCATCGTCCTTGGACATGGTTTTTACCGTATGGAAATCGGTTACATGCTCTACCTCGTCGATGATCTCATGATCCTTGGGGGCAGTTACCTGTGCACCGTCCTCCCAGTAAACCTTGTAGCCGTTGTATTCCGGAGGATTGTGGCTCGCCGTTACAACGATACCGGAAATACAGCCTAAGGTACGCAGTGCAAAGGACAGCTCAGGTGTCGGACGGAGTTCATCGAATACATACGCCTTAATGCCGTTTGCAGCCATGCACAGTGCAGCCTCATCTGCAAATTCGGGAGAATAATAACGGCTGTCGTATGCAATTGCAACGCCCTTGTCAGCGCCGCCCTGCTTTAAAATGTAGTTTGCCAGACCCTGTGTTGCTTTTCTGACAGTATAAATATTCATCCGGTTGGTTCCGGCTCCGATCACACCGCGCAGACCGCCGGTACCAAACGCCAGATCCTTGTAAAAACGATCTTCAATCTCCGCCTGATTATCTGCAATTTTGCGGAGCTCTTCCTTGGTTCCTTCATCAAAGTAGGAATCCTCCAGCCAGAATTTGTACTGATCCATGTAATTCATCGCTTTTGCTACCTCCATCTTTTCTGATGCCTGCCGTCTCTTACGTCCCTGCCTGTCAGTCTTCCCTTGGCTGCAGTGCATCTTCTTTAAGTCAGTATACACTATTTTTTCAGACCCGTAAAGAAAAGTCAGATTTATCTAACGAAAAATTCGGGTTGAAATAAGGATCTCCGGCTTCCAGCTCGGCTTTCCATTTGTTGCGGAAGCGTTCGGACTCTTCGTTATACCGTTTTGCTTTTTCTCCCTGATCGTCTAATCCTCTCGAAATCGATTCGAAGTGATACAGCTCGGCAAAGGGCGTAAAGACGTTCAGATAACCAGCCTTGCGCAGCTTCAAACAGAAGTCCACATCGTTTAATGAAATTTCAAAGCTCTCGTCCAGACCGCCGACCTGCTCATAGAGCGATTTTTTCACCAAAAGACATGCTCCGGTTACTGCCGTCATGTCCTGCGCATAGCACAGACGTCCCATGTATCCTAAATTTTCCCGTTTCTGGCGGTAATGCACATGTCCTGCCGTCCGATGCGCGCCAAGCCCGATCACGACGCCCGCATGCTGGATCGTTTTATCCCCATAGTAAAGCTTTCCGCCGACTGCGCCGACATCCGGGCGCTGCGCATACATCAGAAGCTCTTCCATCCAGTTGATCGTAATTACCTGCGTATCATTGTTTAACAACAGCACATAGTCTCCGGTCGCAAGAGAGACGCCGAAATTGTTGATTTTCGAATAATTAAACTTGCCCTCGTAAGTCACCACTCGGATCTGCGGATTATTCTGCAGCTCGTCATAGTAGGAAAAAATCTCCTTCGTCTCGCTGTTGTTCTCCACGACAATGATCTCGTAGTTTTCCCAGGTCGATTTTTCCACAATGGAGCTGATACAGCGGCGCAGGTCTTCCACATGATCCTTGTTCGGAATAATGATAGAAATCTTCGGTTCCCCGATAATTTCATAACTGATTTTAAAAATCGTCTCAAACGCGCGAGTGCTCGTAATTGTAAAGTTTTTGAAGCCGTGTCTGCGCAAATGATCCGCAACCGCGCCTCTCGCCGCTTCGACCACGTAAGGCTTTGCCTCGATATTGCCCGCAACACTGCCTGCATGGGAACGCCAATAATACAGAAGCTTCGGCACATGGACGATATGCTTCGCATTGTCCGTCAGGCGCAGAATCATGTCATGATCCTGGCTGCCGTCAAATTTTGTCCGAAACAGCTCCGTGCCATCCAACAGCTCTCTGGAAAATACGCTGAAATGACAAATATAGTTGTTCGCGCGCAGGTTGTCGATCGCATAATCCGGCTTGAAGTGCATCGTGATCATCTTGTTGATGTCCGGGCTCTTAAACGTCGCCTCATCACAGTAAATAAAGTCCGCATCCTTTTCGTTGATCGCCTTTACATACTCGTAAAGTGCGCAGGGATGCAGAATATCGTCGTGGTCAAACAGCCCGATAAACTCGCCGGATGCAAGCTTATAGCATTCGTTCGTGTTGCCCGAAATGCCCTCGTTTTTGGCAAGCTTCTGATAAACGATTCTCGAATCCTGCGCCGCCAGCCTTTTGCAGTATTCACCGACATAGGCGTGCGCATCGTCCGAACCGTCCGCCAGACACAGCTCCCAGTTTTTGTAGGTCTGCCACTGAACGGAGCCGATCATCTCGGTTAAAAAGCTTTCCGGCGTGTTCCACAGCGGAACAAGAATACTGATCTTTGGCATCCGTTCAAAGACAGCCGCCTCCTGCTTCTGTCTTTCCTCTGCGGACGGGAAGCTCTGGGTGCCGTAATGGGTCATCGCCTTCTTTTCCCAGGATTTATAGCGCACCTTTGCAATCACGCCCGACAGGCTGCCGCAATTTTTCAAACGGTCCTTCTGGCGGATCACAAAATGCATGCACTTTCTGGCAGGGCCGGACGCTTTCCAGATCGGATTGTTTTTGATGCGGTTCAATTTGAACTGCAGATCGTCCACCTGATCCTCCAGCTCAGCGACCCGGTTTGCCAGATAAACGGCTTTATAATGTTCTTTCTCGTAAGCGTCCTGATAGTCCTTTTTTTCTTCCATGATTTTATTATTTCCTCACTGTAAGCATTTCCGGACTGAAGCGGTAAAGCTTCTGCCGCGAGCAGGTATCTTCCCACAAAAAGCCGATCAGGTAGTCTCCCTCCGGCAGGCTGTCCCGATCGAAGGTCACGCACACGCCCGGCAGCTCGGTATGGACAATTCCGTGCAGATTTTCGTCGATATCCGGGCGGAACTGCCTCGTACAGGGAATCCTCCAGACCTCGCCCCGATCCTCAGGAATCGCTTCCGTACTGGAGCCGGGCGCAATATAGCCGGTCTCCACCTTCTTTAACAACAGGGAAAAATCGTACCGGCAGTTATCAACCTGCAGTGCCCACGTCCAGCCCTGGATCATCCAGTCGCCAGTTCCTGCTCCTGCAGTGCCCCTTTGCCAGCGCCCCATGTCCCCGGCGAACTCCACACCAATGCGCAGCACCTCGTTATGCCACTGTGGTTCCAGAACACCCTCGATCTTCTCAGGGGAAACTTTTTCCACTCTTTTGTCAAAATCATAACGGCAGCCCGTATAAAATTCCGCATCCAGCACATCCTTTACCAGATATCTGTGATAGAACGGGTCGGTTCCGTATAGGGACGGGTGCAGTTCATAGAGCAAATTCAGTTCCTGATGCAGGCGGCGCAGCTTTTCCGTGCTGTCGTCCGCACCGCGGCTTAAGGATTCATGATGCGTCAGCGTCACGTCGTTGCGTACCACGTTGTAATAGCCCATTTCATATACATGATAGCAGAATTCCACGTCGTTGAACGCGACACGCAGGTTCTCAGACAGTCCTTGCGCCTGATCGTAAATGCTTTTTTTCACCAGAAGGCAGGCTCCGGTTACACCCAGGACATCCATCGCCATGCGGTTGCGCCCGAAATAAAATTCCAGCGCATCGGAGCGGAACTGCAGCTTGTGTGCAGGCCCCAGATGAATGTTGGTGATGCCCGCGTGCTGAATGATCTCCGTGCCCGGATAGATCAGCTTTGCGCCCACCGCGCCGACGTGAGGCAGAACCGCCTTTTCCATCAGCTTTTCCAGCCAGTTGTCCTGCGTAATTTCGATATCGTCATTCAATAACAGGATGTAATCGCCGGTCGCCAGGGACACGCCAAGGTTGCACATTTTGGAAAAATTAAACTCCATCGGTTCATAGTGATAAACGAACCGGAAATCCTCGTTCAACATATCGCGCATCCGTTCAATTCTTGCACGGTTTTGTTCATTGCTTCCGTTATCCACAACGATGATCTCAAAATCCCGGTAGTTTCCACTTTCCAGGACAGAATGAATGCAATTCGATAAAATATGGGGATGATCCTTGGTCGGGATGATGATTGAAACTTTCCCGGAGGGCGTAAGAGGCCAGCCTCTTCTTACATATGCCGCCTTTTTCAAATCATCATACGTCTCTTCCATACCCCAGACTTCGATTTTTTCATGATGAAACAGCACGCTGTCGATATGCGCCGTTCCATTCTCGATTTCCGTCAGGCGCAGCACCAGGTCATAAAGGTTGCGCAGTGGGTTCTCATCTGCCAGCCACGGACAGTTCTCCATCGCCTGTCTGCGCACCGCAAAGAATCCGCCGAAATAAAAGCAGGACATCAGCGTATCCGGCGACCAGTCCGGCTTCAGCCAGGGATTTTTGCGCTTACCGGCTTCGTCGATTTCATCCTCGTCCGCGTAGGCGATCACCGTTTCGGGATGGGCTTCAAACCAGCTGAGCACATGTGAAATGCCTCTCGTGTCCGGGCTTGCGTCCGGCGCGTGGAAAATCAGGACGTCCGCGGGCGTTGCGCCATTTCCATACCGCCGCACATCAAAATCCGCGCGGCACTCATCGTAGGAGATCACCTCTGCGTGCTCTGCCCTGTGCTCTGCGCGCAGTGCCTCGTCCTCCTGTGCTTCCTTTTCCCGAATCCACTCGTCATAGGTGAGGGTCTGTTTCTGAATCTGCTCCTGATACCAGCGGTATCTTTTCTTTACCAGATTATCCTGAATTGTTTCTTTTATCTTTGAAACCAAAAACCTTTCCTCCTTGCCGCTGCCGCCAGGCGCGCCTGAATATCCTGCAGCATTTCCGCCGACAGCCATGCGATCTGTGCCCGGATGATCAGCGCTTCACCATCCGTCGCCTCGTTGTCCAGACAATCCAGCCGAACGCTGATGTTCGGATCTCCTGTTTCAAACAGTACCGTCGGAACATGGGACGGGGTATCTGCAAGCACCTGTCCGTTCGTCGACAGGCACTGATCCAGCTGTGCCCGCGTCAGCGCTTTTCCGCGCCATTCGATTCCATGAATCTGTACCAGACACGGCAGCTCCGCAGGATCTAAGCGAATCGCTTTTGTACCTGCTTTGCAGATGATCCTGGCGTTGATCAGATCGTCCGCCTCATATGCATCATATTGATAATAAGAATGCTCCGGTGTATATCCTGCGCCGAAGTCTTCAAATACCTGCACCTTTTTGCGGTCCGCCCGGGCGAAAAATTCCTGATACGGCACAGCACGGTTGCCGATCAGATGCCGAAGCTGCCCAAGAGCCGTCCGGCTCCGCCCGTCCTTTTCCTGCAGGACAAAGTGCTGGAACGCCAGCTCTTTTTCCGAAAGCTCCCGCATCTGCTCTTTGCCGATGCCGAGGGCTTCCAGATGCTTTTTCACAATCGGATGCTCCATCCGAACCGGATCCTCCTGACCATAGCAGTTCAATGCCCGGCTGATGATCTGCTGCGGCGTCAGCTTGTCTGTCGTCCACTCGTAATCGATCATCGTCCAGATATCACCCTGTACGCAGATATTCGGGAAGGTCAGGTCATAATCCTGCTTCGTCCCCTCCGCTTTCCACGCTGCGATTTTGCAGTAACGGTCAAACAGCTTATCAAAACCGGCTTCGTCATTGTTCTGTAAACACTCATCCAGCAACTCTTCCAATGTCCGGCTATTTTCGAGATATTCGATTTCCGCAAAGGGCAATCCATCCGGATTCCGTTTCAGCTCCAGACGGTTGACTGAGAGGGTGCTGCCTTTAAACCGTTCTGTGAAGACGCATTCATTTTCTGCCAGGGCTTCAATATGTGCCGCAGCAGCTGAGGCTGCCGGATATTTCCGGACAGTGTGTTTTCCGTCCTTTTCCAGAATATCCGTGCGGATGCTCAGATGCTCCGCCCTGTCGTTGGAAAAACGGCTGTATACAATATCCGTCATGGGCCCTGTCATCACGAGGAACGAATTGCTGTACTGTCCAAACAGTCCCTCGCGGATGAGCATGTCGAACACCTTTTTTTCATCGAACAGCAGCATCCGGTCGCGGTCGAAATTTCGTAGGTTATTAGATAGTTCTCCGACTTTCGGCAGATACCGGTCGGAGTACAGCGTCGTCATAAATTTATAATCCGGATAAGGGTAGTAGAAATGATATTCCGTCTCACCGCATTCTTTCAGGATTTTTTCCAGACCGCTCCGGGAAAAGGTGCGAGCCGCACCGCCCTGGGGGTAATCCTCCAGGCCTGAAAAAAACGTGCCGACGTGGTCTTCCCGGCACCCCGCCCAATATTTTAAACCAAGCTTATTCTCTATCGCAATCACGATATGTCCATCGGATTTCACATGTTTTTTGATAATCCGGTAGAAATCGTGAAAGGGGGTTTTTCCGCCGATATAGCTCTGCCCGTATTCGAACACGCCGATCAGACAGACAAAATCATAATCCGTCGGCAGATCCGGCTCGATGTCCGAAAAGTTGCCCACATGGATCGTCACGTTGTCACAGTCCTGATGGCGGTAAGCGTTGATCAAGCTGCGTTTTTTCGAAAGGTCGACGCAGGTTACGCTGCCTGCCTTCTGTGCGAGGCTTCCCGTAATCGCGCCGCAGCCGGAACCGATTTCCAGCACCTTCATGTTTTTGTCAACAGGCAGCCATCCGATGATATTTTCCCGCAGGTCGGAAAGGTGGTAAAGCACCTCCCAGCTCGCCGCTTTATAGATTTCCTGGGGATATTCCCGGGGCGGGATTGTTTTTACCAGCTCCAAAAGTGCATCCTCCGACGCTCCGTCGCAGTAAAAATCCTGTTCCGGATAATGGGAATAATCCAGCACAACATTCCCGATCTTCTCTGTCCTGCCTGTCTGCATACGTTAAATCTCCTTCACCTCAACCTGAGATTCCATATCAAAATAGCCCACCGTATCCTTGTCGGACACGACCGTAATATTCAGCACGTCATAAAGACGATGATACACTTTAAACGTATCTTTTTCATATCCTGTCACACCCAGGGATATGAGATAGTCACCGCCCTGCAGGCGCATCTTCTGGCGGAATGTAATTTCCAGCACCTGACCCGCCTTTACGCTCTCCAGAAACGTCTTTTCAAACATCGTGTTCGTTCCCGTGATCTCCACGCCCTTGATGTTTTTGATGGAAAAAGCAAAGATCGGTGCCGGAAGATCCTGACCGATTTTCACCTTCATATGCATCGTGAATTCGTCGCCCTTTAAAATTGCGGTCGTCTGCACGTCGTTTTTGTCCGTAATGTAATACGAAACAATTTCCGCCTGCTTCGTGCCGTATTCCAGTGTCTCCGGGTTGACGCCCATGCGCGCCGCTTCCTGCTTCCTTTTCTGTTTGTCAAGCGCCGCCCGAACATCCCCGTCCGCCGTCAGGTCAGGTACATCCACGCCAGCCTTAGGCGTTTCGTACTGTCCCACCAGCACCTGCTTGTAGGCGTCGATCATGTCTTTGGGCGAGCCTTCTCCGAGCTTTACGCCCTGATTTAACAGAATCGCACGGTCGCAGTATTTGCTGATCGCGCTCAGATCGTGGCTGACGAACAGGATCGTCTTGCCTTTTTTCTTGAATTCCTCGAATTTTCGATAGCATTTTGCCTGGAAAAATACGTCGCCAACCGAAAGCGCCTCATCGACGATCAGGATTTCCGGATCGATATTGATGGCAACTGCAAATGCCAGTCGGACAAACATACCGCTGGAATAGGTCTTTACCGGCTGGTACACATAGTCCCCGATATCCGCAAAATCCAGGATATCCTGCAGCTTTTCATCAATTTCTTTTTCAGAAAAACCGATCATCGTTCCATTCAGATAAATATTTTCGATGCCGTTGTATTCCATGTTAAAGCCTGCACCCAGCTCCAGCAAGGCGGAAATTCTGCCGTTTACCTGCACAGTGCCGCTCGTCTCATGTAATACGCCGGTGATAATCTTTAAAATCGTCGATTTGCCGGAGCCGTTCGTGCCAATAATGCCGACAGTCTCTCCTTTATAAATGTCCAGACTGACATCCTTTAATGCGTAATGTGGCGTGGAAAGTTTCTTTTTTGTCAGTCCCAGGGATTCGATCAGACGGTCCCGGTTTCTGCGGTACAGCTTGTATACTTTGCTCACCCTGTCCACATGAATTGCCAGTTCTTTTTGTTCCATAACCAGTTTTCCTTTACATGATATCCGCAAAATGAATCTTGAGTTTCTTGAAAATCAGCGCGCCAATGCCAAACAGCACCACCGTGATAATCCAGAAATAAACCGTGGAGTAAAAGTCTTCCCAGAACCACTGTTTTCCGTATACAGCGCTTCTGTAGCCCTCCACAATGTATACAAGCGGATTGATTTTCACGATCATCTGAAGCTTCATCGGAAAATCATTGATATTCCACAGCACCGGAGTTGCCCACATACCGACCTGCAGAAAGATATTGACAATGGACTGCAGATCCCTGAAAAAGATAACAACCGAGCAGGTCGTATAACTGAGTGCCAGTACAAAAACGAACATGCAGAAGCTGTAATAAAATACCTGTAGTGTATACAGGCTCGGATAATAGCCGTTCAATGCTGCCACGATCAGTAAAACCAGCACGAAAAACGCATGAATAAATGTCGCTGCAATAATCTTGATAATCGGCAGGATACTGATTTTGAATACGACTTTTTTTACCAGGTAATTATATTCCAGCAGCGATACCATTGCGCTGGTCAGGGCTTCGGAAAAATAAAACCAGGGCACCAGTCCCGCTGTCAGAAACAGGATATACGGAACACCTTCTACGCCTCCGGAGGCATAACCAGTCCGGTTCGGGAAAATAATCACGAAAACAACCCAGTACATCGCAACTGTGATGACCGGCTGCACCATCGCCCAGAACGCTCCCATATAAGAGCCTGCGTAGCGCTTTTTGAAATCGCTCTTTGCCAGTTTCCAGATCAGCCTGCGGTTCTGGTATAATTCCACCGGCAACACCGTGATCTTATCGTATAACCGGATAAAGGCAATGACCGCCGCCACGATCAGCACGCAGGCAATCACTTTTTTCAGCAGCTCATCCTGCGGATTGGCAAGGGGATTATGATAAACAAGGATAATAACGGCAAGAATCGCCATCACCGCAGTGAATATGGCGATTCCTGTTTTTTTATTCAGTCTCTTCATTTATTTCTGCTTTCTGTAAATTCGGCAAAAGAGCCCCACTTTTTATCTTTGTCAGACAAGGTCAGTTCCATTCCTTCCGGAATCGGCCATTCTACGCCGATCTGGGGATCGTTCCATGCCAGACCGCCTTCGTCGTTGGGATGATAGAAGTCGGTGCACTTATAGGCAAATTCTGCATAATCCGACAGCACTACAAAGCCGTGTGCGAAATTCTTGGGGATAAAGAACTGCTTTTTGTTCTCTTCGGAAAGCAGCACACCGTACCACTGACCATAGGTTTTGGAGCCGGGACGTAAGTCAACCGCAACGTCAAATACTTCGCCGCGAATCGCTCTCACCAGTTTGTCCTGGGGGTAATTGATCTGGAAATGAAGCCCCCGCAGAACGCCTTTTTTGGATGCGGACTGGTTGTCCTGTACGAAAACCTGATCGATGCCGGCTTCCTTGTAATCGTTGTAGTTATAAGTCTCCATGAAGTAACCGCGGGCGTCGCCGAACACCTGAGGGGTGATCACCTTAAGACCTTCAATATGACATGTTTCTACTGAAATTTTTCCCATTTTTCTATTCTCCTGTTCCGTTTTTAAAGTCCGTTTGCGACCTCTACGAGATATTTTCCATAGTTGGTCTTCATCAGCGGCTCCGCAAGCTTTAAGAGCTGCTGTTTATCGATAAAACCTCTGCGGAACGCGATTTCCTCAATGCAGGAAATGTACATGCCCTGACGCTTCTGTACCGCTGCGACGAAATCTGCCGCATCCAGCAGTGCATCGTGGTTGCCGGTATCGAGCCATGCAAAGCCTCTGCCCAGCGTCTCCACCATCAGCGTCCCTCTGCGCAGATATTCGTTGTTGATCGAAGTGATTTCGATCTCACCTCTTGCAGACGGCTTTACGTTGCGGGCGATTTCCACAACGTCGTTATCATAAAAATACAGTCCTGGAACTGCGTAGTTGCTCTTGGGATGCTCCGGCTTTTCCTCGATGGAAAGCGCTTTGCCGTTTTCATCGAATTCCACCACGCCGTATTCTCTGGGATCGCGGACAAAATAGCCGAAAATCGTCGCACCCTTTTCCCGCTCCGCTGCCTGACGCAGCACTCTGGAAAAGCTCTGTCCATAGAAAATATTGTCGCCCAGAACGAGGGCAACGCTGTCGTTTCCGATGAAATCCGCGCCGATCAAAAATGCGTCTGCCAGTCCGCGGGGCGTCTCCTGAACCGCATAGGACATCGAAAGTCCCAGCTGCTCGCCTGTACCGAACAGTTCTTTAAAAGCAGGCAGATCCCTGGGCGTGGAAATAATCAGAATCTCCCGGATGCCCGCCAGCATCAGTGTGGAGAGTGGATAATAAATCATCGGTTTGTCGTAAACCGGCATAATCTGTTTGGATACCGCCTTGGTCAGCGGATAAAGGCGGGTTCCGGAGCCGCCTGCAAGAATGATACCTTTCATAGATTCCTCCATTCCTATGCGTTCATTCGCCTGTATGAAAAACATTTTGCTTTACAGGATCGCTCCGGCGGCACTGTTCTACTGCCGTGCACTCCTGCCCAGATGCGCCAAAAGGGGAACGGTGTCGCGCGCCGTCCCCATTCTGATATACAAAGCCCTGTTTTTTTCGGTCTGTTCGGCATTTTCCTCCCGGCAGTCCGGAAATTTCTCAGGCTTTGTACATTTCGTTATAATATTTCTGGTAGTCGCCGCTGGTTACGCGCTCCATCCAGTCTTCATGCTCGAAGTACCATGCAATGGTCTTTTTGATGCCTTCTTTGAACATCGTCTCCGGATACCAGCCGATCTCTTTCTTAATCTTGTCGGGAGCGATCGCGTATCTTCTGTCGTGTCCCTTACGGTCTGCTACATAGGTAATCAGATCCTTGCTGACAAGCGCCTTGCGCGGGTCGTCGTCTGCAAGCATCTCCTGCAGGGTCTCGATAATGATTTCGATGATCTGAATGTTCTGTTTTTCGTTATGACCGCCTACATTGTAGGTTTCGAACAGTCTGCCCTGCTCCTGCACCATGTCGATGGCCTTTGCGTGGTCTTCGACATACAGCCAGTCGCGGACGTTCTTGCCGTCGCCGTATACCGGAAGCTTCTTGCCGTGCAACGCATTGTTGATGATCAGCGGAATCAGCTTTTCCGGAAACTGGTAAGGGCCGTAGTTATTAGAGCAGTTTGTGATATTTGCAGGGAAATGATAGGTATCCATATACGCTTTTACAAGCATATCAGATCCTGCCTTGCTGGCAGAGTACGGACTGTGGGGCGCATAGGGGGTTGTCTCATAGAAATAGCCGCCGTCTTCGCTCAAAGAGCCGTATACTTCATCCGTCGAAACATGCAGGAATTTCTTGCCCGGCTTAAAGGTGCCGTCCGGAAGCTCCCACGCGTTCTTTGCGCAGTTTAACATCACGGCAGTACCCAGCACGTTGGTCTGTACGAATACCTCGGGATTTTTGATGCTTCTGTCTACATGGCTTTCCGCTGCAAAATGCACTACGCGGTCAATATCGTTTTCTGCAAAGATCTTTGCAATCGCTTCTTTATCGCAGATATTTGCTTTTACAAAGGTATAGTTATCGCGGTTTTCAATGTCTTTTAAGTTCTCGAGATTGCCCGCATAGGTCAGCGCATCCACATTGATGATGCGGATTTCGTTGTCATACTTGCGGAACATATAGTGAATGTAATTGGAACCGATAAACCCCGCTCCTCCGGTAACAAGATAGGTTCTCATGCCTCTTCTCCTTTTCGATTCTGCGCAAAAGGACGCAAAATCCCATAATCCTGATTTTTTTCCAGTGTACCATATTTTCCGTGTTTTTCCAACAGGAAAATACGGCATTGCCGCCATTCCCGGCAAAGCGCGCTGCAGCTTGCGGATATCCTGCAGACTGCATCGCCCTGTCCGTATCAAATTTTGTCGCAATATCAGTAACCCATATAGCTTACGTTTAAGTCAACATTTCCTTTGATTCCTGCAATCGACCCTCTCGACGAATACTGCCACATCTCGTAACGTCCTCCATAGGTCGGTGCAGCAACATACTGCGCCAGCCAGATCTTGCAGCCGCCAAGGGCGCCTGTATTGATCTTTTCCGTCAGCCAGTTTTTATTCGCATATAGTCCCGGCGTGTAGCCGCTGTTACGGATCGTCTGGCAGAATGCGTTGATGACAGACGTTCGCGTCGCTTTGGAAATTCCGTCTGCGCGCCCATTCGCGCTCTCCACGTCAATATAGACAGGATAAGTGATTCTGTATTTTTTAATCAGGGAAAGCGTCATGGAGGCCTCTTCGACCGCTTCCACTTCATTCACCGCCTGGCTGAAAAAATAAATACCGACCTTCAGACCTGCCGCCGTCGCGCCCTGAATATTGCTCTTAAACTTCTGATCCTCGACCAGCACGCCCGAAGCCGAGCCGCGATAGCCGCAGCGCAGGATGACGTACTGTACGCCGGAGTTTTTGACTGCGTTCCAGTCGATATTGCCGTTGTGTTTGGAAATGTCAATTCCCATCACAGTTCCCGTATTTAAGCTGCCGTCCCCATTGAACGTGTATTTCACGCCCTGGATCACCTGTTCGCCGGTAACAGCAGTTCCGTTTTTGTCATAGAAAAAGCGTTTTCCGTCGATCGTCTGCCATCCGGTATACCGATATTCCACATTCGCTTTTTTGCGGTAAAATTTGTCTTTGGTATAATAATCCGCCGTCGTTGCCTCACGGTAGGTATCCCCGTCCTTGCAGTACAGCTGGTTGCCGTTTTTATCTTTCAATAAGGTCTTTGTATCGCCGCGGTTTATCTTTTTCTCCGTCACCTTCACGGTGCTGATTCCGCTCTCTACGTTGCTGCCGTCCTGCGCGACCGCTTTGATCTTCGCTTCTCCGGCTTTTACACCTTTTACCGTTCCCTTATCATCCACCGAGACAAACTCTTTTCCGGAAACGATTTCCCAGCGAACGGACTTGTTCGCTGCATTGTCCGGCGATACCGTTACAGAAAGGGAAACAGTCTGTCCGACCTCAACCGTTGCAGAGCCTGAGATCGTGATCTTCTTGACCTTTATCTCCTCCGGCTTGGTTTCCGGCGTTTTCGTTGGCTCTGTCGCTGCAGTGCTGCTTTCGGTTGCAGATTCGCTTTCCGAAGGCTTTGTACTTTCACTCTCGGACGGCTTCGTGCTCTCGCTTTCCGTCGGCTTGCTGCTTCCGGATTCCGATTCGCTCTCCGAAGGCTTTGTACCTTCACTCTCGGACGGCTTTGTGCTTTCGCTCTCGGAGGAAGACTCGCTCTCCGAAGGCGGCGTGTTCTCTCTCTCCGCAGGGGATTCCTCCCTGGGCTGATCGAAAACGGCGATCTGCGTTTCCTTTGCAAAATATGCGTATTTTATCTCCGGCTCCAGAAGTCTTGCCTGGGCAGGCTCCGGGATATCGGACTTGCCGACCTCTTCATATTCCTGTCCGTTTCCTGCCGGTGTTTTGGTGGACGCAACCCATTCCACAGTATCCTGCAGAACCGATTCCACTGCCGGTGCAATCGCGGTATCCTCTTTCGCCACGTTGATCTCCGACTCCTTTTTGATCTCGTCCGTCACATCGACCTTTTTATACTCAATCTTGTCCTTTACCGTCACTCGCCCGGAAATTCCGGCTGCTTTTCTGCCGCTGATTTCATCCGGTCCGGTCACGGTAACGACGTAATCGCCTGCTTTTAAGTCTTTTAAATAAATTATGCCGTCCTTGTCGTCATCCTTTGCGTTCTGGCTCGACGCGCCCTCCAGCTTTACGGTAAAGGGCTGATTTCCTATCAACTTACCGGAGTTTTTGTCCGCGAATTTAATTTTCATATCCTTCTGCATCGAAGACAGCTTTAAAATAACGTCGACATTGGCTTCCAGATCCTTTTCCTCATATCCGGTTTCCGTCTCCGTCGTCTCTTCTTCAGAAGCCTCCTCCGAGACGTTCTGCGCTGCGACAGCGACCGCCGACAGGACCTCTTCCCCGGACATCCCGATCGCTTCCAGATTTTTCCCGACTGCAGCCACCGCCTCCATCTGCTTATTCTGCTCGTTTCGTCCCAGATATATCGATGTCGTAAACGCTGCCGCCGCCAAAACCAGCACGCCCGTCAAAGCAATCGCGATATCCAGCGCCGCCATCGGCTCTTTTCTGGCAGACCGGTGTTTTCGGTTTCTGCCGGATGCTGCGGTCGATGCGGACGCAGAGCGCTTTACAGTGCGGTTCTGACTGCTTTTTTCATGAAAGGTCTGACTGCTTTTTCCGGCAGGCTTTTTCACGCGGCGCTTATTGCTGTGCGCTGCTGTTTTGCCGGATACCTCGTCCCAGTCGTCGAGAAATTCTCCATCGTCCCAGTTCGACTTTTTCCGCTCGGGAATACGTTCTGCGCGCTGCGCCTTTTTTTTCTGTTCTGATACGCTCTTTCTGTCTTTTATCCCATGGGGAGCCGCTTTTTTGGCACTTCCCGTTTTTTTCTTCTTATGCTGTTCCTCCACTGATTCCCTCCTGGCAGCTTTCCTGTCGAAAATTGTAAACGTTTTTTCGTTGTGTATTTTTTGTCTAAATGGCACAATATGTTTATCCGGACAAAGACTTTTGTCACCCAAAAGAAAGGAGTTACGCTTATGATGTACATCCATTATTGCCGTCACTGTAAACGAATCCACATGCTGAACGGGCACAAAAAATACTGTCCCGCCTGCCGCGGCCATTTAAATGAACTCAAAATTTCCTATCTGAAATATGTCAATCTCGCCCCGGCAGACCGTCGTGCCTTCCGCGACCGTCTGGGTGATCCGGCGGAGCTTGCCGCCTGCACTGCAGATATGCGCCGCTCCTACGATTATGCGAAATGGCTGCAGCTGACCTCAAAGGTAGAACACAGCCATTCCCAGAACTATGCAGCATATTCCCACTAATTTGCGAGCAGTCAGCTTTTCATGAAAAAACACCGCACCGCAGACCGGAACCAATACATAGCCCAGCGAATCAATGACAGGGGCGTTGAAAAAATCCACGCCCCGAAGTCCCATAATACTTAAAAACACGGAGCCGAACATCAAAATATAACCCGTAATGACCCACAGATTCAAATATTCCCGAATCCAGCTGTCATAATGATGCAGGGCACCTTTTTTTAATAAAACCTGGGAAACCGCCGCCACAAGCACGGATCCGATCAGAAAGAAGTAATGATAATCAATCATGATTTTCCTGCTCCTTTCCTCCGTTGATAATCAGCGTCCCGGCAAGCACCAGTCCGACGCCGATGAGTTTTTTCACCGTAATCTGCTCCCCGAACAGTAATACCGCCCACAAAAGGGACCACAAAAGCGCCATCGCCCGATTCGCATACGCCACAGACAGTTCCACCCGTTTGATGACCTGCTGCCAGCAAAGCGCGTAGATGCCCAGCACTCCGATTTCTGCTCCGTAGAGCAGCAAAAACGTCCATCCGTTTCCGCTCTCCGCGGACTGCGCCGCGATTTTGCTGATGACCGTGGAGCTGGTGTAGATCAGCACGACAAGCTGCAGGATGGCAAAATCCCGTAAATTCAGTTTCTTTTTCATATAAAAATTCCTTTTTGGTCGCCGAAAGTGCACTCACGAACCCGCGCTAACGTGCTTTTCCGCCTGCTTACGCAGGCTGTTCGTTCGTTACCGGCTTTCGCACATCCGCCCATAAACTTCGTTCATGGGCTACTGTCGCCGCTCGTCAATCATGCAAGCATGTTGACTCGCTGTTGCTCCAGTATATCATCTTTCTCACGGATTAGGAAGATTTAAGATTCTTAAATTATTTTGAATCTTTTGACCCCTGTCTGGACAGTTGTGGGGCTGAATGCTAAGATGAATATATCAAAACGACTTTTTACCGGTCAAAATTGACAGTAAACCATAAGGAGTTCAGATTTTTTATGAAAGAAAATAATTCTACCGCAGAAAACAGCAGACCAAATCAGCATTCAAGGCATACCCATTCCCATACAAAAAGCCGTAAAAGGAGGCGTCGTTCTTCCAGCTCCGGACGTCCGTCCGGACATGTGATTTTCGTCATCGTCTTTTCTATCATCCTCGTTGTAACGATTGTCCGGCTGTTTCTCTGGAACCGCGGCCGTCAGTCCGATTATGACCCAAATGAAACGACTACAGAGTTCGATGTTGAGGTTATGGATTATCTCCAGCCTCTTGATCCGGAAATGCTCGAAGGACATGAGGATGACGGGGTAACCACCGTTCTTGCCCTCGGAAACGACCTTCTGTCCGATGATCGATCCGACACCGGTCTGGCTGCCCTGATGGAAAAATCCGCAAATGCCACCATTTTAAACGCCGCGTTCCCCGGAAGCTCCATTTCCATGAAGCATCAGGAATTTGACAACAGCTATCCGCTGGATGGCGTCAGCCTTTACTGGGTTGCGGCTGCTCTGCTCAACCAGAATTTCGACCTAATGGACGTCATCGTCCCGCAGATGAATTCCGAAGCTGCCGCGCAGGCGCTCGAAACTTTAAAGAGCGTTGACCTTTCCAAAGTGGACGACCTCGTGATCCTCTATGACCTGCAGGACTACAGGGACGACCGCACGGTTTACGACGAGGCAAACGATAAAAACCTGACGACCGTTTACGGTGCTTTAACCGCGACAATCAAGCTTTTTCAGGAGCAATGCCCGCATATCCGCATTTATCTGCTCTCCCAGCCCTACGGCACCTTCACGGATGCAAACGGCAAAACCATCGATATCGACCGCGATGATCTCGGCAACGGCACGATGGTCGATTACCTCAACTGGGAAGTCGAAGCCTGCCGCAAAAACGGCGTATCCTTTATCGACAACTACTACGGCGCGATCACAATGGAGGATACCGACTGCCTGACGGACGGATATCATCTGAACCAAAAGGGTCGTGAAAAAATCGCAGAGCGGTTTGGAAAAGTATTTAAACAGTAAATGGATCTTGCAAAAAAACCGGGAGCCTGTGCACACTGCGCAAGCTCCCGGTTTGTTATTCTTTTCCTATTCTTTCCTCTTCGCAATCTCCACCGCTTCATTCCGGTACAGCTCATATGCTTCAATATCCGCGATTTTCGTCAGTCCGTTTTTTTGCGGATCGCCGGTATACGGAACGCTCTTGTTCAAAATCAGATACTGGCAGTTGTACTCCGTCAAAAGCGGCGAAAGCGCATCCAGATCAATCGTATCCTCCCGCATGATCTTATAAATCGGATGCGTGTCCCAGTTCCACTCCCAGGACGCCTCCAGCATTTCCCGCCCGTACGGCATCTGCACCTCCGAGGTATACTGCCGCACATAGTAGATCAGCTCCTGCGGAAATACCGCCCAGACCCGCTCTTCCTCCTCCGCCGGCATGATCTCGTTGCAGATCGCGATCACGGAATTTGGAATATGATACCGGTTCTGCGCCTTTGACAGATACGGGCTGTTGTACACCGATTTTCCGGTCAACACCAGCACCAGCGCCAAAACAACAAAGCCGATCCGGTAATGCTTTCCAAACAACCGGATCCCCGCATAAGCGATCACAACCGCCATGGGAAGCAGCCACAAAATCCGGTAATAGGTTTCTCCTTCGCCCAACAGATTCATTACCGTCTTTGTAAACGGCAGAAAGAATAAAACCGTGATCACCAGAGAGCTTTCCACCAGCACCACACGGATCTGTTTTTTCTTTTCTGTCACCAGCAAATACAAAAGCGCAGCCAGAAAAAGTACCGGATACCAGCCGCTGCCGCAGTAATTCTGAAAAATTGTCACAATCTCTTTCAACGCAATCTCTCCTATCGATGCAGCTCACAGGTGTTTTGCAAACTGTCATCTTTCACTTACAAAACCAGCAGCAACGCCAGATAAATCACATTCGGAATGCAGCACAACGCCGTTTTCCACAAAAATGACCAGCTCCGGTATCGGATCGCTGCCACAAGTGCCGTAATGCCGAACAGCAGTGCTGTCAGAAACGCACCCATACTCGTCATCATCGCCGCTGCGATATGATTGACTGCAAGCAGCAGCCAGTAGGGCAGCTGCGATCCCGTTTCTTCCTGCCTTTTCCCGCTTTTTTCGCGCGCACAAAGCTCCAACATCAGCCACAGCTCCACCAGCAAGATCAGGTTTGCCAGCACTGATTTTCCCTGCCAGGTCCGCGTCAGGAAAAAGGTTTCATTCGTATAAATCGAAATATTCCCCCAGATCTGCATAATGGAAACCAGCGTCAGAAAAATCGGAAGCTTGACAGAGCCGTCGGAAAACAGCTTTCTGCCGATCTGAACAAACACATAATAGGTCAGCGGAATAAAAATCAACGGCAGCAGTGTATGCGCCACAATCGTTGCATGAATGCCTGTCATCCGCGCCACATAAGCAATCCACAGCGGCAGCGTCGCCAGGGCATGACGGATATCTAAGTCCGTAGAAAGTCCAGTGTAGGGACGAATCCGGTTCAACACTCCGGTCTGATCCGCCAATACAGATTGAACTACATAATACGCATCATCCCCATCAAATGAAGCATAGGCAAAGGCCATGTACATCTGATATCCCACTGATGCCAAAAACAGCAGCCAGAAAAGCAAACGCTCCGGATTTTGAACTGCCGTTCGCCGTATGCGGTTTCGTGCTCCGTTACCAGTGCCCGAAATCGTCGATTTTCGCAGACTGCACGCTTGCGCCTGCCCCGCCTGCTGCTGATTCACGTCCTCATTCCGCCCAGTCTGCTTCCGCAAGTATCGTTCCCACAGAAGCGCCCAGATAAATCCCACCGCAGCCAGCACTGTAAAAACTGCAGTCGTCAGATACACCAGCAGGTTCATCCCATAAACTTCTTTTACCATCACCGGCACTGCGATTAACTGAAATACCGCCAGCTCACTCAAAAAACCTGCCAGATACAGGTTCAAAATCTTTTCTCTTTTCTGCCCCATTCCTTTTGTCCAAAGTCCGCCGATCCCGACCGGGGCAATTCCAAACACAAACAGACATCCCAATGCTTTCTGCAGCATATTTTCCTCTCATTTCTGCGCACGTTTTTTTGCGCATGCCGAGTTTGTGTCAAGCGCGCGCAGACACAAATCTCGCGATTGAAAAATTTTATTTTTCAATCTTTATTCCTCCCCATACCGCGGTGTTGTGTCATACCAGTCGTCCCAGATCGCAGGATAATCATAGCTCATCGCCAGTGTCCTGATCTCATCAAACGCCTGCCCATAATTTTCCGGATGCAGTTCATTTTCACCGGTTGCGAAGCACTCCGTAATATATCGGCAGACATTTTTATGATAATGCATATAGTCCGCATAATTGTTCAGATTACAGATAATATCTTCTTTTCCCAGAAAATTGAACACATGGACATTTTCATAGTTCAACAATCGTTCCGTCATATATTCCAGTCTGCCAATGACCGCCTCCAGCTCCTTTTCCCGCGTTACATCGTTCCAGAACAGAATGCTGTAGGGGGGATAAAAAATATAAAACTCCGTCTCCGGATGGGCTTCAATATACGGAAGAATATTTTTCTGCAGATTTTCCTCAACCGCATCCTTAAAATAATCCGCCGCAAGCGCTTCCTCTTCCTGCTTTTCCTCTGCCGCCTCGTAGTACATCAGCACGTTTGCCTTGTTATAATATTCATCCGTCCACCACGGCTTATACAGCTCCGCCCAGTCCGACGCATCCTTTCGATCCGCCAAAGGGCGCAGAATGTAATCCAGCAGCACATCCTTGTTCAACAGATATGGAACATCATTGAACACGTTATCATCATACAGATAATCCGTAACCGGAAACTTGGTTTCCTCCGGATCTGCTGAAAATGTGGACTGATCCACCGCCATGTACACAGCCTTGACCTGATCGCCCTTTGCGTCAAATACCAGCTGCATGATGTTGGACAGATCCTTCGGATAAGAACCGTTATAGGAAAGCTTCTGGGTTTTCATTCCCATCAGCTCCTCAAACCAGTTCGTATTAAAGCTTGCAGTCATCGAGGAACCGATCAAAATGCCATCGTAATCCATATGCTTTGCCAATCCCGGATTCTGATTGACCTGGTTATCCACCAGATACGGGAACCACGCAAGGGGCTTATGATACTGAAAAAAAGGATCGACCCAGATCACCAGTGCCATACATCCTGCAAGTCCCGCCAGAAAAATGCCCAGAAAACCGGCAAGCCAGCGCTTCGGCTGCATTTTTTTCTTCTGCTTTTTCTCTTTTCCTTCGTTTTCTTCCATTCTAATCTCCATTCCGCAGGCGTCTTGCGCCGAAGGAATCGCGTGCGATCAATAGCTACTTTGTGACGCCTGCGGCACAAATAGCAGTGCGAAAAATAAGCGATCATGCTTATTTTTTCACACTACTCCTCAATTTAAGCCAAACCGGCACCTTCTAAAACCGATAATACAAAAAGCTGCTTACACCGCTTAATGACACCACACACCAGATCATCAAAAAGGCCGTCACGAACATCGTTTTCCCATTCGGTTCAAAGCTCTTTTCCCGCTCACCTGCATTGCGTGCAAAAAAGACGAGCCAAAGCGCCACTGCCAAAAAAACAAAGCATAAGTACAGCTCGCTTCCCGGCAGACGATCCAGATGTAAAATCTTGATCACATACCAAAACTCTTCCAAATTGAACGCCTCTGTGATCTGAACCGCCGGAGCTGCAAAGCCACCGCCGATTAACCGTCCGACAAACTCACCTGCCTGTGACAGATTTGCAGAACGGAACAGCATCCATGTAAAGTTCAAAAACAGGAAGGTCAGAGCGACGCAAAGCACATGTTGGACTGTAGAAAGTACGCCGGATTTTTTCGTTCCACTTTGAACATGCACATCCGCCGCACACTGCTGCCGTGGCTGCTTTCGCTGCCATGCCCGAGTAACCAGATACAGCGCACCATGCAGCGCTCCCCACAGGACAAAGTTCCAGCCTGCGCCGTGCCAGATTCCGCTGACCAGAAATACAATAAATAAGTTCAAATACATCCGCGTTGTACCTTTCCGGTTGCCGCCCAGCGGAATGTATACATATTTTCTCAGGAAACGGTTCAACGTAATATGCCAGCGTTTCCAAAATTCAATGATGTTGGACGCCTTGTAGGGAGAATCGAAGTTCACCGGCAGCTCCATGCCAAGCATATGAGCAATGCCCCGCCCCATATCGCAATAGCCGCTGAAATCGAAGTACAGCTGCAGCGTATAAAACAGCATCACCAGCCAGGCATCCGTGCCGGACAGCCCTGCCACATTGCCATAGCCTGCATCCACCGCCTTGCCGAAGGTATCCGCAAGCAGCACCTTTTTTGACAGCCCCAGCGCAAACAGATACAGTCCGCCGGAAAACTTTGCCCAATCCAGACGCTGCCGACCGATTTGCCGATACTGCGGCAGCATTTCCTGCGCATTAACAATCGGTCCGGACGACACATATGGGAAAAAGGAAACGAACAGGACATATTCCCTCAGGCTGCACGCCCCAACCTCTCCTTTATAAGCATCTGCCAGAAATCCAATCTGCTGAAAGGTAAAAAAACTGATACCAAGGGGCAATGCAAGCTGCAGAATCGGATCCTCCAGCCCTTTCATCTGACTCCAGCCAGCCGATATTGCATTAAAATATTTAAAAAAGCAAAGTAATGCAAGATTTCCTGCAATTCCAATTCCTAACAAGAGTTTTTTCCGGGAGCTGTCACGTTCCATCCCATACTCTGCGCGCTCCATAGCACTCCCGGAAACACGCTCTGTAACACGCCCAATGCCACGCTCTATGGCGCGAAAAAAAGCATAATTCCATGCAATACTGCCCAGCAGCAGCAACAGATAATACGGACTCGCTGCTCCGTAAAACCACAGGGAAAAGGCAATCAGCCAGAGCTGCAAAAGCTTCTGGCGCTTTAGCCCCCAGAAGCCCAGCAGACACAGCGGAAGAAACAGCAGGATAAAAATATATGACTGAAATAACATACTCAGCTCTCCACTTCGATCACATGGTTTCGTTTTTCATAGCCTGCTGTGTTCAGCTTCCAGACACTGTTTCCAGTCTCATCCTCCGAACACTTTTCAAAGCCCAGCTCTCCGTAAAATTTCCGTACCATGTTGTTTTTCGCCGTCGGATAATAGTATCCGTAAATTTCTTCGATTCCTGCTTCCTGACACCGTTCCACAATCTCATCCAGCATTGCAAGCTCCATATCCCGTTTCAGGACGCGGCAGCTCATCAGCCACAGGCGGATATGCGCGGCTTTCTCTTCCTTTTGGGCGATCACAACAGAAACAACGCCGTTATCCCCGAACTTATCCTCTAGCTTTCCATATAAGGTAATATAAGAATCATCCGCCGCCATTTGTTCAATCTGTGCCTGTGTCATACGCTGAGTCGTTAAATTGAACTGATTGCTCTTATTGGTCAGCTGTGCAATTCTTGCCATATAAACCGGTTCAAAGCTTCGGATCGTGGCTTTCATATCCAGGGATTTCAAATACTCTGCATAGTCCGCAAAGGATGCCTGCGCCTTTTCGCGCTTCAAATTCGCCTGATACATTTCATTTCGTTTTCGGTCATCCTCCGAAAGCGATGTCACTTCAAAATAGCCACCGCGATCCAGCACCCGGATATAATCCTCCGGTTTGCCGATCTCGGGCGCAGTCACGCCGGGTGCCTGCTGCCGCACAATCTCCCGCTCTGCCGGATTATCATCTGCAAACACAAGGCTGTCCGGCAAAATGTTCAGCTGATGCGCAATTTCCAGAATATTCCGGCTCTTCGGCTCCCAGTTTGCCGCAATGATCAGGAAATCCTCCGGCTTCAACACCCCTGCCGGATGATTCAAGCCTGCAAGTGCATTTTCCTCTTCATTCTTGGACGCGACGTTCAACATCACGCCATAGTCTTTCAGTGACTTCACATAGGACTGAAATTCCGCATAAACCTGTCCCAGATTCGTTTCCTGTCCAATTTCCAGATTTTCCGGACCGTCATCCCCGACAATGCCTCCCCAAAGCGTATTGTCCAGATCCAGCACCAGCGATTTTTTATTTTTTCCGTAAAGCGACTTCATAATATTCGCAACGTTGTGTGCCATCCATGGAATCGCCTTCAGGCACAAACTATACTTGTACATGTGCCAGAAAAACGGTGCAGACCATTCATCCAGACCATATACCGCCGACTGATAGCAGATATCGTTGATCAGGAAATTTTGATGCTCTGCCGCATAATCTGCAAACATCTGGTTCATCCGGTTCACATACCAGGTTCTGCCGTGAAAATCCGCACCATCCTGATTTCCCATCAAACGGTAATAGGGAAGTTCAAAGTTGTCCTGAATGATCGGACAATGCCAGGTATCCGCCAGCTTCTCCCACATCACCTGAAAATGTTCAAATTCCGTTCTGAGCTTGTCTTCCACCTGTTCCCGGGAATCCTTTACCTCCGGCAGACTGCGCAGGTTCCGAAAGCTCGTATGAATATAAACCAGATCCGGTCCAAACGCGTTCAATTCTTCATTGCCGAACATCGCATCTTCCCAGTACATTCCGTACTCCGATTCATAAAAGGTCGGTTCAATTCCCTGATTCAGCAAAAACAGCTCCAGAATCCGGATAATATCATGGGTCGTAGAGCCTCCCAGCACCGCGATCTTCTTCGGAATCCGCTGGGTGTTCTCCTCCAGCAGACGACGCTTCAAGCTTTTTGATTTTTTTAAAATATATTCACTGTCAAATGGATATTCCAGTTCGTGCAGCATAAGTGTGTTCCTTTCTGTGGTTCTGATATTCTTTATCATACTACAAATCCCTGCTTTTTAACAAGCAGGGATTGGATACGCTATTTTTACTCCTGTTCCCCGAACAGCTGATCATAATCATAGGAGGTATAAAACGCCTTCTCTTTTGCAATGTAATCCTCATAATTTTCTTTTGTCAATTCATACTCGCCGGACTTCATCCATTGCAGGATCAGGTTATTTACATCGCCGGTATAATGAACATCATCTACATAATAATCCAGATTACAGATCAAATCATAATTGTTGAAAAAAGAAAAGAGATGGATATTATCAAATTGCAGCATCTTTTCAATTGCATATTTTTCCAGATCAATTCTTCGTTCCAGTACTGCGGTTCCATTCTGGTTTAGCTGATCCCACCAGCAAATACTGTATGGAGGAAAGAAAAGATAAAATTCTACATCTGGATAGTCTTTGATTACTTGCAAAACATTTACATTCAAATTTTCTTCCAGATAATTCAGAAAGTCTTCCGTTTCTTCCTGCGTAACCTCTTTGATCTCCTTTTCCGGTCGCTTATAATTTTTTAATACATTTTCTTTTCCGGTCAGGCCCCGGCTTCCGAAGCCCTCCTGCTTCACTTCTCCCTGAAAACCATTTTTGAATGACTGAACGATTGACGGAATCAAATTATCCTTCCACACGTCTTTGTTATAAATATAATATACATCATTGAATGGATTCTTATCATATAGATATTCCGGATAAGACTCTCTTCCTTCCCAGTTTACAGCCGACACAAACCATGTCGTATCTACTGTCCGAACCACCAGCTTTAAATCCGGATGTGTCTCAAGCGCAGTTTCCAGACCTTCATTGATGACCTTAAAGCCTTCTCCAAGATAATATACATTCAGCGAATTTCCCCCCAATATAGTGTCTACCTTTTCCTTTCGGAAATTCATCGCCATAGATGTTCCGATGGTCAGCGTATCATAATCAAAATGCTTTAATTTTCCATCATTGGAATATACATCGGCACCACTCACATAGGAAATATAGGAAAGCGGCTTATGATAATGATAAAAAGGATCTATCCAGATCACAATTCCTGCCATCGCTGTGACAACAGCAACAATAATTCCAATTATTTTGAAAAAAAATTTTTTCTCCATTGTTTCCCCTGTTAAAAATTAAAATAAACAAATGAGCTCACACCGGAAAAGTGCAAAATACATAACGCTATAATTCCTGCTGCCACAAAACCATGCCAGACTTTATACTTCATTTTTTCTGCTGCCTCTTTGGCGTTTGGCGCAATTAACAGAAAAACTAAAATTCCGATTACAGAAAAAAGAAGCAAAATACTGTACAGAATCGCATATTCTCCAATCCGGTTTCCTGCTATTCCAAAAAACTGAAACAGGTCTGGATTGATCGAAATCCCACCTTTTAAAAATGCACGGAAAACTTCTCTCAGTTCTTTCAGATCCGCTGTCCGGAAGATAATCCATGTAAAATTGATAAACAGCAGTGTCACGCTTCTTTTCAAAATCCGAGGAATCCACTCTCCATAACGTTTCAACGCCTTTGTCAATACCATAGCCACACCATGAAGTGCTCCCCATAAAACAAACATCCAGCTTGCACCATGCCAGATCCCGCTGCACAGAAAAACGATCATCGTGTTGCAATAAGTTTTCAGGTTCCCTTTCCTGCTTCCGCCCAGCGGTATATAAATATATTTTGTCAGAAACCCGGTCAGCGAAATATGCCATCTTTTCCAGAATTCTACGACCGAATATGCTTTATACGGAGAATCAAAATTGACCGGTAAATCCAAATTCAGCATCCAACTGATTCCGATCGCCATATCGCTGTATCCGCTGAAATCAAAATAGATCTGGAACGAATAAAAAACGGTAATCAAAAACATACTCATACCATTCAAACTAGCAATATTCCCATATCCCCAATCCACAGCCTGTCCGAACATATCCGCCAGCAATACCTTTTTCCCAAGTCCGAATATGAACAGGAAAATTCCCCGATTGATCCTGTCCCAGTCGATCTCTTTACGTTTTTCACTTCTCAATATCGGAAAAAACTGATCCTGTGTCATAATCGGTCCTGATGAAATATGTGGGAAAAATGACACAAAAACCGTATATTCCAACAGCGTACAGTTATCACATTCCCCTCTGTACACATCCACCAGAAATGCGATCTGCTGGAATGTAATAAAACTGATTCCCAGCGGAACAATTAGCGTTCTGAAGCTATGCTCTGTATGAAAAATTTCATTCCAATTTTCAACAAAGAAATTATAATATTTATAATAGAATAAAAGGAACAGATTTCCGGCAACCGCTCCACCACATAGCCACTTTCTTACTTTCTGATAACTCTTTTGATATTCCAGCCACACAAGAAGTCTGTAAACAGTGTAATTTACAAGCACTTCCAGACCGAGGAAATATAGATATTTTACATTTCCATACGCATAAAAAACAAAAGACATCATCGCCAGAAAAATATCTGCAAGCTTTATCTTCTCATTTTTCAAAAAGACATAATAAACGATAAATAATACCGGAAAAAAAGCGAACAAAAATAGATAGGACTGAAATATCATAAGTTTTTCCTTTCTCGTTTTCAGCAACTATACCAAATTACAGAAGCGTTGTCACTGGCTGATCCTTGGAATCTGTTTCGGACTCGGATATGTCAGCATGTGGTTTGGAAAATGGGCAATCAGCAGCATCCTTTTGCACGAAAATATTATTGCCAATGCCATATCTGAGTTCACTGTCCATACTGGGCAAACCGTAATCGAAGGAAAGGCAATTACCAAATTCGGCGCGTTTTTTCGAAACCTTCGTGTGCTTTTGAAATGGCCTTATTTCATCATCCTTGGCGGATATGCCTTATATTCTCTGTTAAAAATCGACTGGCGGAAAGCAGTTCACGCCTCTGCTAATATCATACCAGTTCTTTGCGTCAGCCTTGTTCCCTTTGCATGGATTTTCGTTACATCCTCCCATGCTTCCTGGTGCTACTGGTATACTTACCGCAGCTTTATCGCTTCGATATTCGGTTTTTATGCGGCATTAAAAATGCTTCCGCAAAAAGAACTGCACTAATCTGCTAAATAAATTTTCTTACTATTTTACTTTTTCGAATAAACCATGTACATGCAAAACTAAACAGCAAAATACAGCAGATATAAACAGAGCATGCAAATATTCCGAATGTCCGCTCTGCCAGCTGCAAATACAGCTTCAGGAACAACTTCTGACCGATATGCTCCAGTAAGTATACGCCAAATGCACAACTGCCCAGACATGCTATGATCCCGGTTCCTCTGATATTCGTATGCATTACAAAAAATCTGCGGACACCAAGATAAACTGAGCAAGCCATCAGCGGGATCATAAGATTCAATACAGATTCATGATATTCCCCACTCAGCTTTCTGTCAGCAATCACCATAATTGCAGCTGCTATCACACTCACTGCCAGACCAGCCGATAGCTTCCATCCGGACAGCTGTCGGCATTTTTCTGTACTAACTGCTTTTTCCAGAAAATATCCCAGCAAAACATAAAAAACATTATTCTGCAGTACAAAAAAACTCATCGGCATAGAATATCCCGTAAACTGTCCGGCGATAGACATTCCGACTTTAATGATCAGCCCCAATCCCAAAAAATATTTCATGCAATCCAAATCCACATTTCTCGCAATTGCCCCAAGAAATGGAAGCATCATCAAAATTCCTATATATTCATACAGGTACCAGTAAGAAGTCTGAATCTCATTTTTCAGCAGCTTCTCCGCAAATGCCATTGCTGAAAATGTATCCTGATTCCATGCAAAGCACTGCAGACCATACATCAGCGCAGAAAAAGCAACTAATACTACAAGCATTCTGGAAATTCTCTTTTTAAAGATCACACTCCAGCTCTCGGCTTTTGGAATCAGCAATGCGCCTGTGATCATCATAAATAATGGAACATTAATTCTGCAAATACAGGACAAAAGCAACGACACGAAAAACGTAAGAACACTATCCGTATTTGTATAATAGGTATAATATAGATCCGAATGATTCAAGACGACCATCACTACCGCTATAATCCGCAGCATTTCGATATGAAGCTTTTTATTCACACTGTTCTCCTTTTTTTACGCTGGATTCATCCTATCTGTGATTGTTATCTGATGTTTATTCCGTTGTCGTAACCATATCTTTTCCATAAAAACTTCCGACAACTCTATTGGTAAATGCTTCCGGATTTTTGATGACAGGCATATGCATCAATGGTCCCTGCTCCGGATTTGTCGGACACAGATATGCTTCTTTAATGGAATCATCCCGCAATATTCTTTCCTGGGATTCCATTTGTTCCTTAAAATCTGCTGCCTGACCGCTTGCAATATAACTGCAGGAGCTGTAAAATAACGAATCCTTCAGATTTCCTCTAATTACCAGACACAAAACCAGGCAAACGAAGACAGCCGGAACTGTGATATATTTATGATAAATTTCTCTTCTTTTCAGGGTATGACGCAGTTCCAGTTTCCGCAAGATCCAGCCCTCTACATAGATAACGGAGGAAACTGACGTTAAAATAAACGTCAGATATTCCACCGTTCCAGGTCCTCCGGACACCTCCGTTGCTGCATAGAGCTCCGGTGCATACATTGCCGCATACACGCCAAACATATAGCCAACCCATAATACCGGATATTTAAACTCAAATTTTAAGTTTGCTTCTGAAAGACATTCCCATGCTACGACTGCCACAAAGAATAACAGCACAAATAAAAGTGGAGTCTCCCTCCCATAATTTACTACATTTACAGCCCCCTGCCACAATGCTTCTACAATCGTGAAAGCTGCTTTTCCTACGCTGAAGCCCATCTGCTCTCCGCCTACTCTGGCTGCATTTCCGGGTGCCGTAACCTGAAAATATAGAGCAACTATTCCGGCCAGTATCGGGAATGCAAATATCCCTGCACGCTTTTTATTTTTCACGATCACAAACATCAATACATAACTAAATAAAACCAGAAATGCCGAATAATAGCTGCTCCCTCCGATTGCGATCATTCCAAAAACAGAAAAGATAATATATCTGAATTTGTCCGTTCTTAAATATTTCAGTAAAAATCCAATCAAAAGCATTGCCAAAACATGGGGCATCATATAATGGATTACTCCAACATACCAGTACATACCAATTGCAGAGCTTGGAATCCACTGATAAAACATCAGCAGAATCAACAGCGTAACCATTCCGCCCTCATACCATTTTAAGCCAAAATAGTTTGTAAAAACCTCATGTACCATATAATAAGTGGCTGCAATCATTGCCAGTGTCCAGAACACAGGTACAATCCAAAAACTTCTGTATACAAAGACCTCCGGCATCAGCGTAAATATAAAAACACTGAACCAGTCTCCATTCCAGACCTGGCACATCTGCTTTGTCGTTTCCAGACCTGTCCGAAGCACTTCGATCACAGAATGCGTATGAAGCCACGTCTGATGGCTTGCTGCAGAATATCCGTAGTCGTCCCCCGAAGGTCTGGCGATAAACGCCAGTAACCAGTTCGGCACCATCGACGCAAAAAATGCGAATCCGACAGCTACTGCTATTTTCTTTATACTAATCCATTCTGCCAGTTTCTTCACCGTAAAAGCCTCCGTTTTTTCTGTCTTTTCAGTTTCTTCTGTATCCTCTCTCCAAAGGACAACATTATCATTCCACCAAAAATTGAAATCAGTTCACTAATTCTCCAATACCACGGTTCTTCAAATTTTATCTGCACAATTCTCTACGCTTTCATCAGATTATTCCGTCTCGCTCTCGATTAATATTACACTGTTTTTGCGATAATAAGAGCTCATCCGGACATTTTTCCAGTTATTCGTATCCGCCTCGATATCCTCGTAAAACAGAAGATACGGCTTATTTTGAAATTCTTTCAGCTCTGCATTTTCGATCGAAGCATCCTCTAAAATTGCTACTCTTTCCTGTTCCTGCGCCCGATAAGCCTGTGCTTCGCCGTTTAATAACGATTTTGCTGCTGAAACACTGGTAAATGCATCCGGCGTCACACCTGCTACAATCAGAAAACAAAATACCGCCCCTGCCGCTGATGCGATATGCCAAAGTTGAATGTCTTTTTCTTCTACTTTCTTCCCGGAACCATATTTTTTCCAGTACCATCCATATAAATATACCAGATTCAACATAATCAGAATCAGATAGGTCAGAAAAATTACATTATAAATTCGTCCGGCTCCCGGACCGCCTCCTGCATAAATGCTCTCGGTGAACATAGACGCTAACACGCAATAGCTCCAAAGCGGCACAAGCACCGGAAACCGGAAAGAAAAATTTCCCTTATATTCCTGAACTGCATGAATCGCAAACGGAGCTATCAGGATGACAAATAAAATAATCTTCCAGTCCGTCCACTGCCCCAATACATAATCCAGGCAATAATAAAAAGACTGCAGCACGGAACGAATCAATCCCGGTCTGTAAGAAAATTCTTCCTGACGAACCCAGTTTCCAGGCGCCGCCACATTCAATCCAAAGGAAATTCCCCAGAATACTGCGATTTTCAGCACTTGTCCCATCAGCTTCTTTTTATGGCATAATACAGTCAATAAAATTCCCAGAGCAAGCCATATTCCGCATTCCAGTCCTGTAACCAGATTACCTCCGCCAATATAAATTGCCAGCAGAATTCCAATGATCGATTTTCTCTTTCCGTGTCTGGAATCCACTGTCATGGAAACGACAATTCCAGCCAGTGCCAGCAATGCAGACCACGGGAAGATATAATGACATGCACCGTTATACCAGAATAACCCTTGCGTTTTGTCAATCAAAAACTGTATTCCAAAGAAAAGAAACAAAAAGGTTACAATAAATCGCTGTGTTTTGGAACTTCCAAGCCATTTCCCCCAAAATACCTTCATGAAATAATAAACGGAAAAAATCAATGCCGCCAAAAGCATTAGTGTTCCAATCCAATATGTTCCATCCTCAAAAATTCCTGGCTGCAATGCCATCAAAAAGATCGACGCCCATGTTCCCTGCCAGATCTGATAACTTTCAGCTACTTTTCGCCCTGCTGCTCCCAGCACGGAAAACAGATTATGAGTATCTACCCACGCATGTCTGGTGTAAATACTATATCCCAAATCGTCCGCACATGGAAAATTATAAGTAGAAAGCAATATAATAGGAATCAGGCTGACTACAAAAATAACCCCCCAGAATATAACTGAATATTTCCAGACCTTTTTCCAGTTTAAATTTCTCTTCATTCTGCTGCATCCTCTCGTATCATCTCAAAGCTTACATAAATATCGGTTCCTGCATGATCGATAACCTGTTTCGTATCCTGATCATAAATCAGAATATTGAGTCCGTTTTCTACAAAGCTGTAATTTTTCCCATTCAAAATCAACTCCGTATCTTCACGATCTTCGTTATGGAGCTCAGATTTTACATAAATTTCTCCATCCTTGATCGGATACTTCTGACTGTATTCTTTTCCGCTTAAATAGAGTGTCGGAACGCCATTTTCAAAAATCCAAGCACCGCCCTTTTGATAATCCTCATAACATATTCCAAGTGCAGCAAGACCATCATAATAAGAATCTCCCGCTGCCATATAGTTCCCGTTCAAAGACAGAATCACCGTACGGTTCTGCAATGTACTGACTCCCTGTAAATAGCTGCCTGCATCCGTAAGCCCGTTCAGCATATTTGTCTCTCTTTTATCATCCAGATACTGCTTATTCAAATCCCAATCTTTATATTTTGAATCTCCCCTGTGATCCGTCAGTTCATAATTTGCAGTTAAAAAACGTGCCAGATGATCTGTTACCTTTGCAGCACCGCTGTTATTTACATGATCGGAATCCCGAAAATCCACTGCATAATCCAACCCGATTTCATCTCTCAGCTGATTATAATCCAACATCGGAATATTTTCCTGCGCAGCGATTTCTGCAGTCTTATTGAAACGCATCTGTTCCTCTTCTGATAAAATATACGGAGACGCCATAAAGACCAGCTGTGTTCCGCTTTCCTTCGCCAGTTCAATGATTTTATATAAATATTCCTCGCATACCGGATTTAAATCTGCTTTTTGATCTGCCGGCACTTTGACGGGTGTTTCAAACGACACAATATCAAAGCTTCCCCGATAACCTCTCATATAAGGCAAATCATCTTTAAAATCCTCTTTTGATAATTCCTTATACCGCGAATGAATGATCGGAAGCTTACATAAAACACGATTGCGATACGAAGAGCTTTCTCCCATTCCAGCTGCCATATAATCTACAAATTCAAAAAGATTTTTTGACCAATGCATTCCAAGTGTATTTCTGTAAATTGCCTCTTCACTGTACTCCATTCCGTCCAATACAGTTCCCCATACCTCCACGACCGCAATCTTTGGCTTTTGTACCCGAATTGCCTCCTTCAAAAAATAATAGGTACTATCCAGCCGCTGAGAACCAGCAGACAATGTATAACCGGCAATTCCATACTGATCCCATAACAAACCATGATCGACTGTACAATGTGCATGGCTGCTTCCAAAAAACATCACATCTGCTGTTTTTTGTGGCATATGATAAAATCGCTGCCAGCCACCTCCACCGCCCGTGTCTTTATAGTTCAATACGGAAGTCGTTTTTCCAAGCACAATGCACACAACCAGAAGAAAACCGATTATTTTTATCAGATTTCGATCATTCTTTTTTTTCATTCCTTCTCCATCTCTTCCAGAAAGCGAATATGTTTAAAACTGCAAATAAATAAAGTTTGCAGATTCAAATCCCTGTCCATAATAGCCAAATACAATACAGCTCACAATCAAACAAATCAAAATCGCCCAGCGGAATACACACCACTGTCCCATCAATAATTCTGCTATTTTTTTCTGTTTCAAATATTGCAGGCAATCCACGACAATAAGCCCAGTCAAACCGATCATTAAAATATGAATCTCCTGTACATCCAGTCCCATCGTATAAAGGCTTCCGTCAAACAGAGACCACATATCGCAAAAAGAAATCATCCTTTTCACATAATACAATGCCTGTTTTACAGAGTCAGCCCGAAAGAAGATCCAGGCAAAATCCACCAGCGCAAAGGTTACTGCAGCCTTTGCAAAACGATATCCAAACGACGCTGTTTTGGTATGGCAATATCCGTTAATTTTCCGTACAACAGGTCTAAGTTCTTTTTCCAGAATCTGATAAACTCCATGTAACGCTCCCCAAATTAAAAACGTCCAGTTTGCGCCATGCCATAATCCGCTGACCATAAATGTAACCAGAATATTCCAGTATTGATGCCATTTGCTGCAGCGGTTTCCGCCCATCGAAATATATACATAATCCCTAAGCCATGTGCTCAGGGAAATATGCCACCTGTGCCAGAACTCCGTCACGCTTTGCGCAAAATAGGGTGTTTCAAAATTATTGATCAGATCAAATCCTAATGTTTTTGCTGCACCAAGTGCAATCAACGAATAACTGCTGAAATCGCAGTAAATTTGAATGCCATAGCTCACTGCACCCAACACAAGTCCGAATGTGCCATAGCATTCCGGCCTGCCAAAGGTTGTATCTGCAATCACTGCAATCCTATCAGCAATAACCAGCTTCAAAAAGAATCCCCAAAGCATTGTAATAAAACCGGAGGCAATCCGTTCCGTATTCCAATTACATTTTATACTGCTATCTCGAAGCTGCCGTAACAAATTCGTCGAACGCTCAATCGGACCTGACAAAATCTGTGGGAAAAACGAAACAAATAACGCATATCGAAGAAAGTTATGTTCCGCTTCAGACTTTCCCCGATACACATCGATCAAATATCCCAGTGCAGTCAACGTATAAAATGAAATTCCGATCGGCAGTGCAATATTCCATTCTATTTCCACTGGCGCAATACGGAATTTTGCCAGCACTACATTGATACTGTCCAAGAAAAAACCGGTATATTTAAAATATCCCAGCAATCCAATTACAGTGATAACTTCTGCAACAAGTATAATTTTTTTATTTCTCTTCTTTTTTCCCTGTTCACAGTCCATTCTCTGCATCAGCCACGCTCCCAAATAGGTCACCGCTGTCACTGCAAGGAGTAATATTCCATGTACCGGATTCCAGCTCATATAAAAATAATAGCTGGAAAGCAGCAGCCAGGTTGGACGGATTCTATGTGGAACAATGAAATATACCAACAAAACAGCCGGGAAAAATATCAAAAAATCTATGGAATTAAACAGCATAGAGCTTTCTCCTACCCTTATCACAAAAATGCAGCCGGGGAAACCTTCGTTGCTCGCACCCCAGCTGCATTGATGTTTGATTTTGTATTATGCCAGCATTTCTATTTACTTACACTATTTATTCTTTCGTATCTTTCCCCACAATCTGCAGTCGGAATTCAAAATCCCTTCTGTCCTTCACGCCAAGATTATGCAGGATAAGACCCGCAAACAGGGACTGTAATGCAGCTAATCCTGCAAATCCGCAGGCGATCAGTGTCGGGAACTTCGGCACCAGACCAGTCTCCACATACTCGATTCCAACCGGAATAAAGAACCCAACTGCAATCACAAACAGCAACAGCGCCAACAGTCCAAAAAATGCAAAGGGGCGATACTGACGGAACATCCGGAAAATCGTTTTCAGCACGCGGAAACCATCCGAATACGTATTTAACTTGGATTCGCTGCCCTCCGGACGGTCACGGTATGTGATCACAACATTATCTACCTGCATATTGTTATAAACCGCATGGATCGTCATCTCCGTTTCGATCTCAAAGCCACGGGACAGTACCGGGAATGTCTTGACAAAACGGTAGGAAAATGCACGATATCCCGTCATAATATCCCGAATATCCGATTTGAACAGTGCATTGATCGACGCACGGACCAGACTGTTCCCCATATTATGAAAGGGACGTTTATTCTCTTCAAAATACGTTGAAGACAGTCTGTCACCCACTACCATGTCTGAGTTGCGTTCCAGCACCAGGTCCGCCATTTCTCGCGCATTTTCCATCGGATAGGTATCATCACCGTCTACCATAATATAACACAGTGCATCAACCTCCTGAAACATTCGGCGGATTACATTGCCTTTCCCCTGTTTATATTCCTGACGCACCACCGCACCGGCCTTTTCTGCCAGCTCTGCAGTGCGGTCGGTAGAATTGTTGTTATATACATAAATAACAGCCTCCGGAAGCGCCGCTTTTGCATCCCGGACAACCTTTTCAATCGTTTTTTCTTCGTTATAACAGGGAATCAGTACCGCTATTTTATCCATCAGCGTTCTCCTTTTTATTCATAACAGTAGAATGCCCTCAAAACGTGCACTCTATCATTTTCTTACTTTCTGTGCCAGATCCAGCGCATAAACTGCCTGCTTTTCTACGCTCCGATCCGGAGAAACATGAAACACAATGGCATCTTCCTGACTGAATTCATCGGATATTTCTTCTCTTAATACCTGACCTGGATGAAACAGGATTTCAAGCATCCTGCCGTTATGCTCTGCCTTTTTTTCTATATCCGGTAAAAGCTGCCGGATTCGCTTTTCATCCATATGCCCGCTCATGATCAATCCCCACAGATACATCGGCTTCATCCCTGCATTCCGGAACCGCTTCTGCAATAACGCAGAACAATAGTTCAATAAAATATTCTTTACAAAATTGACCGGTCGATAGGTTTTGTATAAAGAAGTCTTTTTCAAAAATACAAAAAACGGCTCCTTTGCATCCCGGATATAAGACGCTTTCCAGCCCTGCTCTTCCAATACCTCAAACAGTGCCTCCGCTACAACCGGTATCATATGGGTATGCTGATGACTGTCTATACGAAGCTCCTGCAGGTTCAATTCTGAAAACGCTCCCGCCACAGCTTTGATCTGAAGTTCAATTTCTTTTTTCAGCTGTTTTTTGAACCTGTTTCTGGACGGAAGATAAGAAACAAAGAACAGCTTCTCCCAGGAAATCTGAAAATGTCCTTTTTCATCCACCAGATCCGGTAAGTCCTTCGGATCCGACAGGCAGCTGCCCTCCATCAGATTTACATGGACAGAAATTGCCGGCTGCCATGGAAATTCTTCCTGTGCCTCCCGATACAGCCTCACACATTCCTCAAAGCAGCTCATATTTGCGAGCACACTGATACTGTTCAATTTTCCATCCTTTAAACAATCCAGAATATCTCTGCTTGCATGAACGGATTCCCCAAAATCATCCGCATGAATATCAATCGTTACGCTCATTTTTCTGTTCTTCCTCTGCACTATCCTCTGCATCCCGCAGGATCATGGAATCCACGATATACCGCGGACGCCCTTTGCTCTCCATATAAATCTTCCCGATATATTCCCCAATAATCCCCTGTGACAAAAGCGTAATACCGCCAATCAGACAGGTCGAAGCCACCGTTGTCGTCCAGCCGGCAACAACCGCACCATTTGCCCAGTCCACGATACAGGAAATAAACAGTCCAATGCTGAACAAAAAGGTCAGAAATCCAAGGATTACGATCATCTGCAGCGGTCTGGTGCTCATGGAAGTGATTCCATCTACTGCCAGCGTCATCATTTTTTTCAATGTATATTTCGACTGTCCGGCTTCTCTTTCCTTTACATCGAAATAAACAATATCCGACTGGAAGCCCATCGTCGGAATCAAGCCCCGCAGAAACAGGTTTGTTTCATGAAATTCTGACAGCGCATCCAATGCCTTCTTTGACATCAGGCGATAATCCGCATGGTTCGTAATCGTCTTGCAGCCAAGCACATGCATCAACTTGTAAAACAGTCCTGCTGTCGTCTTTTTGAAAAATCCGTCGGTATCACGGTCATTGCGCACGCCATAGACAATCTCACAGCCATTCTGATAGCATTCCAGGAACTGATCCAGTGCTTCAATATCCTGCTGCAGGTCTGCATCAATTGTCACAACCGCATCTGCCTTGCTTCTAGCAGCCATCATACCTGCCAGAATCGCACTCTGATGACCGTAGTTGCGAGAAAAGCTCAGGCCCGCATACTTGCTGTTCTGGCGCGTCAGCTCATAAATAATCTGCCAGGTGCTGTCCTTACTGCCATCGTTGATAAATAAAATCTTGCTCTTATCCGAAATCGTCCCCGCCTGAATCAGCCGATCCAGCTTGTCCAAAAGAACCGCTGCCGACTTATGCAGAACCTCTTCCTCGTTGTAGCAGGGAACAACGAGATATAAAATGGTGTTTGTTCGTTTCATGTTGAATTCTTCCTCATCCATAGCTGCGAGTCCGGCTCATTGTGCCATGGCTCTTCTCCTGTGTCGCGCAGCCAACGCAATAAAGAACATTGTACCAGCTGCACACACGTTTATTATATAACATATTTTCTGAAAAGGCGTCCCTAAATACCAAATTCTGACAACAGCGTCTTTTTCAGAAATATCTGTCAACTCCACCAGTCCGTCGCTTCCGCGTCGGTTAATTTCTCCTGCCGAACCATCCTCCGTTTCCGCATGATAACCTTTATACCATACCAATGGCAGCTGATATGGCGCATCTTCCTTTTTCAACCTGACAACTAATTCTCTTCCCTGAAATTCCCCTATATAGGATTTTCCACTGTTTGAAACCACGATTCCAGGCTGCTGCAGATTTTCCCGCGTTGTCACTGCCGGAAGCCATTCTTCCCCTGCGCCTATTCCTGCGATTTCCTCACAGATATTCCGATTGTCCCAATTCTCTCTTACAGGCATTTCATTGCTTTTCCAGTAAAAAAATCCGCCGAACATAGATAATACCAGAACACATCCCAGCGAAAGATTCTTCCACTTCGCACAGCTCTGATCCTTCGCAAAAATAACGGCAAAGGCAAAGATCAGTAAAACCGACGCTGCACCCATCAAACGTCCCGGGAACTGCAGGATATCAAATGCTTTTTCAAATGTTTTCCAAAATCCCTGATTCGTTGTAAGGAAAATCAAAAAAATTCCCCCTATAAAATATCCTGCTCCGCTCCAGCTTTTACAAGGTCTATTCCAGACGAATGCACAAATGGCCAAGCAACTCAGCAATAAAATTACAATTCCAACGCCTGATTTTCCAAATGCACTATGCAATGCAAGCACATTTTCTGATACATGCGTCCACGGCTGTGATACCCTATAGCTCTGAGCCTTCATCTGCTCCAGCATCGGTCCCCAATAAGAAACTGTAATACCGGATACACCCGCTACTGCCATCATCAAATAGAACCACTTTTTCTTCTTTCCAATCCATTTTGGCAGCTGAAACACCAGAATTACAAAGCATAACACAAGGGCAATCACTGTTGATAACGCATGAGAATAAATCAATCCGGTAAATCCAATTCCAAGCATCCATGGAAATTCATCCTTTTCGACAAATAAAACCATTCCCATCAATGCAAGTGGTAAAAATACCAGTGCCTGCGTCTGTGCCAGTGTAAAGCTTTTAAAAATTCCATCTATAACAGGATAAGAGAACAAATACAATGTTCCTGCAGCCAGCGCCGGATGAATCTCTCCTGTTTTTTTTCGTACACAAAAATACATGGAAACAAACAATTCCAGAAGCAAAATGAAAATATATATTTTACAAGAAACTTCCAGCGAACATCCTGCCATTCTCAAAACTGCCGGCAGATAAATAAAAAAATCAGGATAAAAAATACCTACACCATAACCGTAGGAATATGCCAGCGACGGATGCACTTTTACCGGAAATATTCCCATCTGAAGTGCCTGGTTTAAACTCTCAATTCTTGCCAGATGAAACGGAGCATCCGATCCCATCCATATTCCTTTCAAACAACATGGAATAAAGCAAATTGCTGTAACACACAAAATATAAATGATCCTTCTAAATCGGCTTTTTTTCATTTCTTTATTCCTACTATTTCTTGTAGTATTCCGCATACCAGTCTGCAAATCGCTGCAGTCCTTCCGAAAGAGGTGTTGACGGCCGAAAATCAAAATCTTTTTCCAATTCACTGACATCCGCATAGGTCTGATAAACGTCTCCCGGCTGCATCGGCAAAAATTCCTTTTCTGCAGGCTTTGAGATCACTCCCGCTTTCTGCAGACAGGTCTCCAGTGTTTCTACAAAGTACATCAGGCTTTCCGGCTGGTTATTTCCGATATTGTATATCTTATATTTTACACCGTTTTCATCCTCCTGCGGTGCTTTTCCCATCACACGATAAACCCCATTTACAATATCATCTATGTAAGTAAAGTCACGATACATATCCCCATGATTGTAAATCTGGATTTTCTCGTCCTTTACCATTTTATTCGTAAATCCGAAATATGCCATATCCGGTCTTCCCATGGGTCCGTACACTGTAAAGAAACGAAGTCCTGTAACCGGAATACCATACAGCTTTCCGTAAGAATACGCCAACAACTCATTTGATTTTTTGGTCGCAGCATATAAGGAAACCGGGTGATCCACCTGATCCTCTGTGCTGTAAGGTACTTTTTTATTTGCGCCATACACCGAAGAGCTGGATGCAAAAACCAGATGCTTTACGCCTGTATTTCCATTGTCATAGGAATGCCTGCAGCATTCCAGCACGTTATAAAAGCCGATCAGATTACTCTGGATGTATGCGTCAGGATTCGTAATAGAATACCTCACGCCTGCCTGTGCAGCCAGATTTACTACGATATCCGGTTTTTCGCGTTCAAACAGCGCCTTCATTGCAGCAGCATCCGCAATATCCATTCGGATAAACTTAAAATTCGTATAACCGTCCAGCTTTTTTAACCGCTCTTCTTTCAATCTGACATCATAATAATCATTCAGATTATCAATACCGATTACCTGAAACTGTTCCTTTAATAATTTTTCTGCAAGATAGGAACCAATAAAACCTGCCGCTCCGGTAATCAAAATTTTATCTGTCTGTTCCATTTGAATTCCTTCCTGTCTAATTTTCTGTATCTGCCGGTTCCTTCACATTCAGCCAGTGATACCAATTACGCCATTCCACAGAAATCTGTTCCTTACCTCCCCCCAGAGAATGAAGGACATAATTCCAATATGCACCATCTGCATCAGCCTGAAGCAATCTGCTGTTTGGCAGCTCCGGCAAAACGATGCTTTCTCTTTTCGGGTTTTCACGCATCAACCGATTCACATAGGTCATTCTGACCGTATCTACAGCATTCCATTCCAGCGCTATGATAATCAGTCCTGCACTCATGCCAAGCATCAGCATTCTTATAGCAACAAGGCTTCTTTTTAACCCCTCAACCGATATGCTCTTTAATACTGCCATCAGCCAGATAAACCAAGTCAGATAAAAAACCCGAGCACTTACTGGCGTCACCACAAGCAGCGGTAAAACTGTAAAAATGCCTGCACCCGTTAAAATAGCTGCGTCACCTTTTCCAATTTTGAAATAGTTCCATGAATGTCCAATCATATAGCCCATTTCTACTAGGAATAGGAAAAAATACACTTTAGGTAAATCCGGCCTGACAATTTCATCCATTGCAATCAAATGAATTACCGAAAAACCAGCAAGACCACATCCGGCGACAACTCTTAATTGCGTCCATACTCTATTTTTATCCTGATGCAAGCGCTCCAGACTTATGCAGTCTAAAATAGCCATTATACTCCATAACCCTGTACATCCTAATAAATAGCGTCCTGCCAGCGCACCATTTTGATAGATCGTCTCAAATACTGCTTCCAACGTTCTCGGGACTTTCCGGTAATTGCTCTGACCACCCATGTCTCCTTTTAGAAGCATGGGACCTGCGGTCATGATACCAGCGCCAAGAATACTTCCAACTACCAGTATGATCGTGCTTTTTCTGATCTTCTTATTTTTCCAGACTTCCACTGCCCCGATACCAACCGAAGCAATTGCAAAAAATAATGTACAATTTTCGGAAAATAACTGTGCTGGCGCAGCTGTAAGAAAAATCATAGCTCCAAGCAAAATTTTTCTTCCGTTTTCTTTTGCTTCTTTACATTTTTTCCAACAAAGGATAGCCGTTAAATATAAGAATATCGGAACAATATAATTCTGAAATCCAGCGGTCCATACATATACCTGTGCATACATTTTCACACTGGGCAGCAACATCAAGATTCCTGCAAACGCAATCTGAAGTTCATTTTTCAAATCAAGCAGATAGATGAGTTCTCCATAAATTGCGGTCATGATCACAGCCTTCGATAATGCGCGGAGCCAGTGACAGCGTACCAGAATCAAAACACTGCTGTTTCCCAGATACCTTCCATTTCCAAAATGTAAAACATAGTTAAACAAATCATTTTTATTGGAAATTTCGACGCCATATCTGAAATACAGATCGTCGCTCGTCATCGGATAATAATATTGCAGGATCAGTTGAAGGACAAAGAAGAAAAACAGCCAGGCAAAACACTTTTTCTTATCTTCCAATGCTGTAATACTCCACCCCAGCCTTTTCCATATCTGCTTTCGCATATACATTTCTCCCATCGTATACAAGAGGTGTTCTCATCTTTTGGGAATAGGTCTCCGGTGCAATCGTCTTTACTTCCTTCCACTCTGTGAAAATAAAGCAGATTGTCGCATCCTGCAGTGCATCCTCCGGATTTTTCACATAAGTGATCGTTCCCTTTCCATGTGTTCCCTCCGGATATTTCTTCCTGAAATTTTCCGCTGCAACAGGATCATAGGCATAAATGTCTGCTCCATTATCCAGAAGAAGCTTCACATTGTCAAGAGACGGGGCTTCCCGCAGATCATCCGTACCGGGCTTAAATGCAAGTCCCAATACTGCAACTTTTAAATGCTCAAAGGTGATCAGACGGTCGCTGGCCTTTTTGAACAGCCGGATTTTCTGCTCCGTGTTCACATCTACCGCTGCCTCTACGGTGCGCAGATGATATCCAACCTGATTTGCCTGAAATTTCAGTGCTTTTGTATCTTTCGGGAAACAGCTTCCGCCATAACCAATTCCTGCTTTTAAAAAGTTCGCTCCGATTCTTGCATCATAGCTCATTCCTTCTGCGACTTTTTCAATATCAGCGCCCATTTTCTCACATAAATTGGCAATATCATTCATATAAGAAATCTTCAGTGCCAGAAAATCGTTGCAGGCATACTTTGTCATCTCCGCTGACCGACGGTTCATCGCCACGATCGGCAGCTGAAAGGGCTCGTAAATTTTTCTCAGTTTTTCCTCTGCCTGAACACTCTCTGTGCCAATAATGATCCTCGCAGCATGGAGTGTATCATGCACTGCAGACCCCTGAGCCAGAAATTCCGGATTAGATGCAACCTCAATATGCAGCTCTTTGCGAATCAGGAAATCTTTAATAAACTGTTCCACACGGTCATTGGTTCCAACCGGGACGGTAGATTTTACAACAACCAGACAATCCTGTTCTACGTTTTCCGCAATCTCTCTGCACACAGTCGCAATATAATTCAGATTGGCGGAACCATCCGGCTGCTCCGGTGTCCCAACACCGATAAAAATCGCATCCGGATTCCGATATGCCGATTTGTAGTCTGTCGTATAATGCAAACGTCCGGCTGCATTATTCTTTTTCATCAGCTCTTCCAGCCCTGCCTCATAAATCGGCGAAACTCCTGATTCCATCAGCCTTACTTTATTTTCATCCACGTCCACGCAGGTAACATCATGTCCCATTTCCGCAAAACATACACCTGCCACAAGACCTACATAACCGGTTCCTGCTACTACAAGCTTCATAGCTTTTCCTCCTCTGTCAAATTTCCCTTATTTGTTCTATCCCACAAAGGACGTACCAGCAGAAATAATCCTATCCAGGTCATCCCCAGTGTATAAGTCATATATCTCTGTAAACCGGCAAGTACCAAGTCGCATCCCAAAGCATTGATGATACTTGCTGCCATCACCAGTAACATAAATTCTGCGCTGTTCATATGTTTCCTTTTGATCAGCTGCAAAATACCAGTAATTCCTGCTCCTAAATAAACCAAACACGTTGCAATCCAAATCAGGTCATAAAACTGTTTCTTATGAAAGAACACTGTACTGATAAAGCTTTTAGGCAATAATTGAACTGTCAGTGCCAAATGCTCTTTCCAATATTTTTTCAACAATTTTTGCGCAATCTCTTGGGAAATATCTGAAACCTGTATCTCCTGTCCGATTTCATCTTTTGCCAGAATTCCTTCCTGATCTAATTCTTCTCGAATTACAGTTCCAAGAATACGGCTATTTGTGCCAAAAGCCTGAAACATTTCTGACCAATTTTTCCAGCTGTTTCCATAATAAGCCTGCACTGTCTGTTTTTCTTCCATACGATCCCAGGTTTCGGCATAAATAGCTTTTATTTGCTCGTCAGCAAACAATTCCTGATCCTCTTCCTGTGCAAGATACAACAATCTCTGTACCAGGGTCTGATCCGAATAATCGAGCGCCGGTGCATCAAAGAAGACCTTTTCATATACTACAGTCAAACCTGAAACCGCTTTTATCCCCGCAAAAATGCAAAGTGCGCACAATACACACCGAACTGCCCAGTTTTTCCAAAAACCTTTCTTTTTACCAGTTTTCATTCGCTCTGAGATTTCCAAATAAACACCAGAAACTCCTAAAACGGCAAAACAGAAAAGCATTTGCGGACGAATCCACATCTGCAAGGCACATATCACAAAACTCCAAACCAGATGCTTTCTTTTTTTCCAGATAATTCCTTTCGCCGTTTCTGCGATAAACAAATAGAACAAAGGATACGTCAAAGATTCTGTCATCAGTTCATGACCGATCGGATCTTCCGGAAGAAGCATCACAAAGGGAAGCATCGAAAATCCCCACACCAAAAGCACTTCCCATACTTTCAGCTGAAAGATTTTATCAATTGTACGAATCAGCCAGAAAATTGAAAAAACAAGCAGGGCAATCTGAATTGCCGCCGTCACATGCAAATATAAACTATCGCCAAACAGAACTTGTATCACATGGATAAATAAAGGATAACCCGGTGCAACTCCGATATGATGATGGAAATTCAGGTAGTATGCTTCTGTGTCTCCTCCATAAACATAACTCAAAGGCGTTCCTTCACCGAATATTACAAAAAGCAGCGTTGCAATGATAATAATTCCATACAAAAAATTTTTCTTATTTTTCATTTTTCCCCATTATTCTATCACTAATTTTACCTGTAGTTTCAGGATTCATTTTCTTTTCAGTTTCTGCACAACTTTCTCAGGGACATTCACAAATCTCGGATACTTTTGATTTTCTCCCCGCCACTGATGGAACAGAAACGGTTCAATTCCTTCATTTTCAGGAATCCCATGCTCTCTCCCAAAATACACCGCAACTTCAAGAGGTGCAAACCGAATTCCCTTTTCTTCCAGAAGAAACCTCTCTTTACAGCACAAATAGCAATCCTCATTATGATCACCACTGTCTGTTTTTTCCCACGGAAGCTGTTCCACCGATGGAAGTTCCAATATTTTTCTGCTTCTCAAAGAAACTCCATTTCCTACCCTCACAATATTTCCGGAAGGATCTCTATACCGAACACTGTCCTTTGGAAGCGGCCAGGGTGAGCCAACGTAATCATACTTTAAAAACTCTGTTCTCCACGCCCTCGGATTTACGACAAACCCATCATGATGCACGATCAGCGCATAATCGGTTTTAATATGATTTGCAAGCTCATATACACAGAAATGGCTGTAGTCATCCACATTTCCAAGATGTCTGATCGTTTCATGTCGGATTGTTTTTGGTAAATAAAAAGGACGCTTATCTGATAATAACACTACATCCCCAAATTCTATTCCACGCATGCTGTACTGCATCGCCCGCACCGTTTCATAAAGCTTAACACTCGTAATTGCAACCAGTGTTACCTGTTTTAAACATATCTTATTATTATGATCCGGCATTTTCCTTCTCTCTTTCCTGTCAAAATCTATGTTTGGCAGCAATAAATACTTTTACCGCTTATTCATTCCATTATCCAAGAGCACGAAATCTTCATACTTTGTGTTCGATGCTGCCTTAAAAATTCTTGCGCCAAAGCTTACCTGAGACAATCCGGCTATCAAACCCTGACAGCTTCCTAAAGTCCATGCATCCCTCAAAACTTCTCTTCCCAACAAATAATGATGACTTTCTCTCTCTTCTCTACTCTTCATTACCGTTTCATCTCCACTGCTTCGAATGACATCACCATAATATACAAGCTTTTCTCCAAAGGTCTCCCTAAAACGATCTATCGCCTCTGAATCATCCGTTGCCAGAAAAACCATATCATATTTTCCTGCAGCAAACATTTTTTTTGCAGCTTCCAAATATTCTTCTGTTCCAATTTTTACCGGATGTCCTTTATAATTTCTTTTAAAATCTGTGCCTCTTACATGAACTCCAATGGCACGCTTTCCCCTAATCGTACTGTCGATTTGATCTGTCATCCATTTTTTTGTTTCACTGTTTAAATGAATGTATTTTGCGGAAATCCTACCCATTTCCTCTAAATATTCTTCAGACCAGTCGTATCCGTTTCCGCTTGCGTTCAGGGTTCCTGCCAAAGCAGCATTTTCTTTACGACTTTTTATCACGCTTTGCTGTGCTTTCAGCTGTTCAACAGAAACTCCGCCCGGCTGTTCAAAATAATATTCAAAGGGATTCCTTGTCCCGTTCACAGGTTCTTTTTCCGCATAACTATATCCATCTCCATATTCCACAACAGGGATCAGGCCATAGTAATCTGCATAATACAGATAACACAATAACCGATTATGATCTGCAAAAAAGCCTGAGCCAGACGCATCCGGCGCTATATGAAAATAGCGAATTCCACCCTGGTTTCCGCCCATCTTTTGCAAATTAACCAAGGAATAATCATTTCCTAACTGATATAAATTTTTAACAAACCGCTCATCATTTCTCTTTTTTAGACAAAATTTCAAATATTGAAACAGTTCTTTCTTATTCATTCTGTCATCCTCTTTCTGTTTCCCGGGCTTCTTTTTATGGTTCAAGATACTGCCAGTCTGCCGATCCTACAAATCCATATTTTTTACCATTTTTGATCAGGGAATATTTCGGTGCAATTACTGCTTCCCCTTCTTTTTTCCCCAACCATCCTGCCCAAAAAGCAAACGTGCTGTTTGAGAGGATCTTGTGTCTGCAAAGAGACAGCATCTCCATATCAAGAATGCTGTTTTCTGCAGTATGCCGAATTAAAACCTTATTGGATAAGTCCGCAAACCGTTCTTCCACAAAATCCGGATCATCCGAAAAAAAGAACAGCGTCAGTTTTTCTTTCTGTTCATTGAGTATTTTTATCGCTTTTCTGAAATACTCTTCCGAGCAAATATCAAACTTGCTGTTCACAAAATCACCCCGTCGGATATGTATTCCAACGGAGTTGCTTTTCTCTATCTGCTCTTTCCACTCCCTGTCCTGTGCTGTATACAGCTCTTCATTATGAAATGTAAAAGCTTCCTTTACCTTTTCTTCACAACCATCCAAATATCTCAAGTCCTGCCATAAGCCATCCAGATACCAGTCCTTTTTTTCATCCAGTTCAAATACCTGTGGCTCATAAGAATTATGGCTTTCCTGCAAATAAATATGATCTGCCTTTTTCTTTTTCTCTTTTTCCGCATAACGATATTGATAATGTTCTGTTAAAAAATTCCGGGCTGCAGCAGGCAGCTTACACACAAAGGATGATGGTGCATAATAGGGCGAAAATCTTCGGATTTCATTTTCTCTAGCTGTCTGCAGTTCAATTTCAAAATACTTCTGAAGCTCAAACCCATTATGTTCATGGTTCAGCGTGTAATGAGACAAATCCGCCAATACGGAAACATCTGTATATTTTTGCTGAACTGCCAACTGAAATGCATACTGAAACATCTGATTTCCGAGTCCGCCCCGATATCTAATTAAAATCATTTTGCTTCCTCATCCCCGAATACATATTCCTTGGATCGTTCCGTAACTTTTCCGTCTCCGACCTCATAAATGATATCCGCATTCTGGATTGTTGTAAGACGATGTGCGATAATGATCATTGTCTTGCTTCCCTGCAGGCTCTCAATTGCCTCCATTACAGCAGTCTCTGTTTCATTATCCAAAGCCGAAGTTGCCTCGTCCAGTACCAGAATTTCAGGATCGTGATATAACGCCCTAGCAATTCCGATTCGCTGTCTCTGACCGCCGGACAGTCTTACTCCGCGGTCTCCAACAATCGTATCCAGTCCATCCGGAAGCGTATCTACAAACTCTGCCAGCTGAGCCTTTTTCAGGGCAGTTCTAACCGCCTCTTCATCGATCTGATCCTCATGAATACCAAATGCGATATTATTCCGGATCGTATCATCGGACAAATAGATTACCTGTGGAATATAACCAATCTGATGATGCCACATAGTAAGATTCTTGAACACGTCGATATCATCTACCAGAATTTTACCTCTTTGGGGAGCAAGCAGTCCTAAAATAATATCCGCCATTGTTGTTTTACCGGCTCCCGAGCTGCCGATAAATGCAACGGTTTTTCCTTTCGGAATTACACAGTTGGCATCCTCCAGGACGTTCGTATCCGTATTGGGATATGCGTAGGTAATATGCTTTGCCGTAATCCCATGTTCAAAGCTCCATTCTTTTCCTTCCTCTTCGCCCTTAGACTCCTGATAATCCTCAATTCCTTTCAGATCCCCATAGATCAGATCAACGGAAGGCACCGCGTATAGAATATTATTTACATGCTCGTTAATTCTTCCAACAGAAGGAAGCAGACGAAATGCCGCAACCGCGAAAGTAGCCAGCTGCGGAATGAAATTCTCCAGCTCCCCATGTCCAAAATTCAGCTTTATGATAATTGCAATCAAAAGTCCTGTCATACAAACCGCTTCTACCATATACTTCGGAGTGATCGACAGCAGGCGATTAATCCTCACACCTTTAATATACAATCCATAATATTTTTTGTAGGAGGAAACAAAAAACTCTTCCCGATTGAGTACCTTTACTTCTTTTACACCGCCAAGCGACTGATTCACCCACTGGTAAAGTTTCCCTTTATATACCTGCGCTTCTTTTCCCAACTGTTCCGTAAAGCGCTTTGTGATCTTAGTAAATAATACAACACAGAGAATCAGTAAGCCTACAATTACTACTGTAATGGAGTTACTTACTGTAAATAAATACACTCCCAGCACTATACATACAACCACTTCTGCAACCAGCTGCAGCGTATGCATCAATACCTGCGTAAATAAACCGGTATCCTCCTGCATGCTTCTCTGTAATTCAGCTATATTTTTATTTAAATGAAAGGTATATGGCTCTGACAGATAGGTTGTTAAAAGACGTGTAGACAGTTTCTGCTGCATTCCATAAGTGAATTTCATAATCAGATTCTGCTCTACCCACAGATAAACATTTTTTACCACATAAATCACAATAATTCCCAATGCAACAACCGTCAGGAAGGATTCTGTCGTGCTGCATCCAAACATCTGATAGATCCTCGCAAGATATGGATTCTCCTGAATCGAATCCGGCATCATGATGATATTGACAAAGGGCTGGAATACTGCCACTCCAAGCAGCTCTAAAAAGCTTCCGGCAACCATGATGCAAAGCAGCAACGCAATTTTATATTTGTCCCTTTTGGAAAAAATATAGGATAATTTTTTATACATAAGATCTCCCATTCTTCGCTTATTTGCTATCTATCAGCTCATTATCCCATACTATCCTTTTAAAATCAATGAATAGTTGTAAGGATCTGATCCAAATAGTCAAAATATCCTGCCGCTTCATTTTCCTCTCTGGTATGGATTTCGTGCTTTATAACCCTGCATTTTTCCGCCGCGCCCTCGCAAAACCATCCATATTCCATATCCAGACTTCCAACATCGATCACTCGATATCCCAGCCGATGCAGATCCACTGTCAGCACTTTTCCTGCCGCTCCAAGGGAAACCAGCATCAGGCGATCCTTCGGCAGCTGTCTGCATGCATCCAGAATTTCCGTGTACCGCTCCCATGCTTGAGAACTCGGGCAAATAATCCGTTCGATTGACGCTGCATTTTCAAAAAGATCCACATCCACACCGTTATGGGAAATATCTCCTTCTACAAATACAATTTTCTGATTCTCCCATATTTGTTTCATTCTCCGGAACAATTCTGCCGATTCTGTTTTATTTCGATACATAATATACGGTCTTGAGAAAAATGCATTTTCATATACTCTTACGCAGCAATACCGGTTATATTCTCTGCGATGAAACAGCAGGTGCTCCATCCAGAAGCTCTGGCTTTTCTCCACATATGCAGAGACGTCTTCAAATATATCCGGCAATGCAACACTCAGCCCAGCTTCCTTTGTCTGCAGGATATCCTTTAATCTTTCCGCCAGTGCTGGATCCGGTTTCTGGAACGGAATTTCTTTCCCTGCCATCAGCTTGATCTCTCCATCGCCAAATCTTACCAGACTATCCTCTGATTTCACCAGATGCTCTACTGTCTCCTCTATGGAATTTACAGAAATTTTGTTTTTCAGAATTTTTTTATGATAGAGCGAAAAAACAAACCGAGCCAGAATCTGCTTTAATTTTTCCTTCATGTTATCCCCGTTTTCTTTTTTTCAGCCATCCATAAAGAAACGGACAGCTCCAAAACAGCCTGAATTTTGCCATCTCTGATTTTGAAAGTCCACTGGCTTTAATTTCTTTTCTGCACACCTGCAGTTGTTTCTGAATCGTTTTTGCCTGTGCTTTCATTCCGTATTTTGTGCATTCTCCATAAAGATACAGCATCAGAATAAACTCCTGCTGCCGTGCAAGTCTCCACAGTTCCAGATCTCCTGAATGCTCCAAATAGCTGCTTCGGAGCGCAAATACCTTCATTTTATCCAGAGCCCGTTCAGAAAATGCTTCCGCCGTCGTACTGTCTGTACGAAGTGTTCGGTGATACAGCCGCGTATTTTCATATACATAAGTCTGACAGTTGCAAAATGCCCTGCACAAAAACTCATATTCTTCATGAATGCAGCCCTCCGGCAAGCGCAGATCTTTGATCAGTGACGCCTCAAATAATTTTGACCACAGAGAGGTCGATGGGAAACGGCTGTCCGTATAATAATCCAGTTGTTTCCGTATCGCAGCTTTTCCAGACATCGTAACAACCGCCTGTTCCTGCATCTGATCCGGCTCCGGACTTTTTCTGCCCTCAAAGTTACACTCTGCAATCTGCGCATCATATTTTTGCATCAGCCCATACAAATGTTCATACATTTCCGGTGCTGCTGCGTCATCACCGTCCACAAATCCGATATAATCTCCGGAAGCCTCTTTCATTCCAATATTTCTTGCCCTGCTTTGTCCGCCGTTCTCAACATGAAATACCCGGATCCTGGAATCTTTTTTCGCCCATTCGTCGCAGATTTTTCCGCTCCCGTCCTTGGATCCGTCATCGATCAACAAAATTTCCAGGTTTTTCCAGGTCTGATCGCACAAAGATCTGATACAGTCAGAAATATATCGCTCCACTCCGTACACCGGCACAATAACGCTGATTTTTGCCTCCTGTTTCATCTCATTACCGTTCCTCTCCCAGCTTTGCCAGCAGTGTTTCTATTCCCTCCAGATAATTTTCGATCTGATATTTTTCCTGAATCAGTCGGTAGCTTTCCTGTCCCATTTTCTGCAATTGCTCCGGACCTCCTATCATTTTGTCCAGCACTTCCTTCAGGGAAGCCTTCTGGTTATCCTGAAACTGCCATCCGTTCACGCCATTTTCCACATAGCATGCGGTTCCGTTTTTGTCTCCGCACACAACCGGAAGGGAAAATGCCATTGCCTCCAACTGTGAAATCGATGCAGGTTCTCTTGTACTTGGGATGACAAACAGATCTGCCTTCCGATATTGTTCTGCGACCTGCTGTCTGTTCAGATTGACAAGAAGCGTCACCTTATCCTGCAGGCCATGATTGGCAATATAAGCCGCTAACCGATCATAATATGCCTGATGTGCAGAAGTTGTCCGTTCCCCTGCAATGGTTAGATGTATGTTATAAACAGCAGACAGCTCTTCCACAATCTCCACCAGCATCCGGTGATTTTTTCTCTCTTCATATTTTCCGATGGAAAAAATATGTGTGATACCGTCTTTTATCCAGCGTTTTTCCTCCGCTTTTTGCTCCGGTTCCATTACAAACGGAACAAATGCAGCCCCCGGCTCTTTTACCTTTCTGCCGTTCTGAACGCCCATTACCGGCGTCATTCTCACTGTCGGAGTCAATAAACGCATCAGTCGATGCGCCGGGTCATTTTTTATACAGTCCTCCCAGAGCGGACTTTGGTTATATAAAATTGCCGGGATTTTATACTTTTTGCAAAGTAAATAGGCGCAGATCGAATACACGGAACGTTCCCGTAAAACTGCCACATCCCCATGGCTGTCCCGAATTGCCCGTTTTAATTTTCCGATCGGAGGAAACCCGCACTTCATCTTTCTGTCTCCGGCATAGGCGTCCCTATTTTTCATAAGTGCCACATAGATCCGGTCAAAAAACAGGAAAATCCTGGAATACCCGATCACTGTCGGCGTCAGATCGGAATAGTCCTCCACTTTTCCGGCATACTGGCTTAAAAAGCATACTTCGTGCCCTTTTCGTTTTAATCCGCGTATGATCGGAACCTGATTTGTATGATATCTCGGCGCAACATATAAAAACCGCATTTTCCGTCTCCTGTTGTTATGGTTTCCTTCTTTATTTTCTTATTTCCGATAATTCATCCAACCATTTTTGGCTGATGGTTTCTTCCGAAAAGCTGCTGCGGATATTTGCCGCCTCTTTTCCCAGAGCATCCGCATATTCCCGATCCTCTGCCAGATGCATCATGGCCTCCGCGAATTTTTCTTCCTCTCCGCAGGGAACGAGAAGTCCATTTTTCCCATCCTGAATGCACATTTTTGAACCGCCAATGGGACAATCTGTAGAAATTACCGGAAGTCCGATCGCCATTGCTTCCAAGAGCGCATTGGAAATTCCCTCATAATTTGACGGCAAAACATACATTCCTGCGGAAAGGATACAGCTCAGGACATCCTTTCGGAAGCCTTCCCATACAACTGCCGCATCGATCTGCAGCCGTTGTGCCTCCTTCTGCAGCTCCTCCAGCATTTCTCCCTTTCCATAAATGTGCAGACTGTACTCCGGATATTTTTTGTGAAAGCGTGCAAATGCTTTCAGCAGCATGCCATAATTTTTCTGCGGCTGCAGTCTTCCGACGGCAACGATTGTTTTTTCCCGTTCTCCCACAAAGGCAGACGGCAGTCCCTCCATAACCGGATTCGGAATCACACATCCCTTTTTTCGTAATTTTTCAGGGAAGCTCTGCATGGCATCCTCTGTCTGAAAAACCAGGCGATCCGCCCTTGCATAAATCAGATTTCTCAAATGCGGATGTCCACAGGCTGCCGGGTCATTTCTTTCAGAAATGCAAAGCGGATGGTCTAAAAACAGATCCGCAAGTACTGTAAAAAAGCTCGTCCCCGGGCCAAAGGAAACAAGTACCGCATCCCGGTTCTTTTTCAGAAAGCGACGCATATTTTTGATCCGTTCAAGACGCTTCTTCATACTTCCGCCGGACACGCTTCCCGCACAGAACAATTCAATTGCAGGATCCAATTCATAGGCAACCGTATCTCCTGCAGTCATCAGGATTGCAACCTGATTTCCCAGTTTCACAAAACGGTTTGCCAGAATGGAAATCACTCGTTCTGCTCCACCGCCTGCCATATTTACCATTACAAAAATTATTTTCATTCCAGTTATCCCTTTAACACGCTGTCATAAAATGCTTCAATCTGAAGTGCCATGCCTTTTTCATTATGTACTCTTTTCACATAATCTGCCGCATTGCTCCCAATGGTTTCCCTGCGTTCCGGATTTTTTAAAAAATCTTCCATTTTACCGCATAGATCCGAAGCATTTTTTGCTTCATAAAAGCATGCGTTCTCCCCATCCTGTACATAGTCCAGCATACTCGGCACTTTTGCTACAATCACAGCTTTTCCCAGTGCCATCTGCTGCAGGAGCGTCATCTGTCCATAGGAATACAAAAACGACTCCAACGGGAGTACACAAAATTGTGCATTTTGGATCTGTGTCATCAATTCCCTCACCGGAATATATGGGATCAGCTCCAGCTTTGCACATTCCGACAGTCTTTCGCCTTCCGGAGGCTGATATTCTGCCTTGCCGACCATTCTCAACACCGGCAGCATAAACCCAGGTCTCTGCAGTTCATATTGCTTTGCAAGCGCTGCATATGCACGATACAGAGTATCCCAGTCCCGCTTGATATAACCCACACACAGGATATAAGGCACGGAGCTATTTTCCACTGCAGCAGCGTCTTTTATCTCCTCTTTGGAGTCTGTTTCCTTTTTCCAGAAAACACCATCTGTTCCAAATCGGACAAACTGAGATTTTTCGACCAGCCATGGGAAAAATTTTTCATAATACGCATGCTGTGCACTCGTATGATAAATCAGTCCGTCAATCGACCTGGATGCAAACTGCATCAGCTTCAGAGCGCTGCCGCTTTCTGCCGCACTGTTAAAGGAGCCGATATCAAAAACAATATGTTTTTCTTTTCCCCTAAAAAATCGCCGATACAAGCATACTACAACCGCACTCTGCATCCCATGTGACACGATCAGGTCATATTTATGGAGTTTGGGAATTGCTTTCAATGCCTGAAGCACATAAAACCGCAGCTTTTCTCGTTCAAAATTTTCAAGCCACGAAACGCTCGATATATCGATAATATCTACATCATCTTTCTGATTAAAATATCTGTAAAACCAATAAGGCTCTCCTTCTACCCGATAATCCGGAGGCTGTTTATCATTCGGCGTTTCTTTACAGGAAAGCACCTTCCAGTTTACCAGCATCAGAATTTTCATTGCTCTGCATCCTCTTTCTTCTTACGCAATCCCACAGCTATTGCTGCCGCAAAAGCAATGCTGCCTCCAAGAACTCCTCCACCAAGGGCTGCACTCAGCTCTCTTCTGTATTTTTCCAGCGTAACCGTGCTTCCTTCAAACACATATACCTTCGTATCCTCTCCCTGGCAGGCTATCTGCAGGCTATCTGCACGGATTTCTTCCGGAAGCTCCCCGAAGATTTCATAATCCTCTCTGCCTCCAACGCGGTCGCTGCAGCTTTTATTCACGATGACATAAGACGGAACGTGAATCAACTCCATGCCCAGGATACCGCCAAGGAAAATACCCGCGATCATGCCGGATACCGTTATCCATTTTTTTCTTCTGATCGTGATCCCTCTGACCTTTCCAAACCGGGGCGGAATACAAATCACAAAACTGTCCTTTTTCAGACATAGAAGCCGAAATGTACCAATTTTCCTTATCTCTTTGCTTTGCAATTTTGCAAAAAGGCTGTAAAAATAAGCTCCAAGGAAAAGGAGGGTCAAATTTTTAAAGGAAAAATTAAACAAAAACGGCTCTGTAAAGCCTGCTGCCAAAAGCCCTACCACTACAGCCAGTGCGTCATCCTGTCTCCTGCGGATCAGATCTGCAATACAGCCGGCATATGCCACAAAAAACAAAACGGCTAAAACAACGCCGTAATACATCAGACAGTACACATAAGAGCAGTCAACCGACCAGCCGTTTCCGCCTTGCACCTGTCCTCCAAACAAGGTCAGCGGATACTTCGTCAGATAATGCCGGGACAGATAAAACCGGGTATTTACCAGCTTATTTACGATATCGAATGCTTTCCCCGTCAAAACAAGAGGACCGATCACAGAGCCCAGCGCACATACAGGGAAAATACACCACAGCAGCACATTTTCTGCTTTCGTCCTTTTTTTGCGAAAAGAAATATATACCAAAAGCACGAGATAAAAAACTGTCAGCGCAAAGCCTGTATAGCTCAAAGAATACGCAAAAATATAGAGATTTCCCAGAAAGGCTATCCCCACAGCTTTCAGCAGCTTTTTCCCGGTCCACTGAAACGTATAGAACCAGAATGCGAGTAAAATTACATAGGAAATATGTAATACATTCGGATGTGTATATCCCAAAGAATTTCGTATCACATAGCCCAGCCCTGCCTTATTGTGTACCAGCATAAGCGGTTCAATTGTGCCGATCAAAGCAAGCAATACCGTGATGACAAAGCATCCTGTCCAGATCACAAGCCCTGTCCGAAATACCTTCCGCACAGATACCCCTTTCATCCCGGTAATTACCATCATGGAAACAAGGGCTGCCTTTTCCCCTGATGAGCGATATGCCATCCATCCAAGAAGCAGTAAAATAACAGCAGTCAGAAGTTCTCTGATCTCCCACTCTGTTGTCAGCATTTTCAGGCCCCAAAATGCCGATGCGATCAACAGAAAAATTCGGAATATGCCCTGTCCGTCATATAAACCTACTCCTTTGGCAAACAAAAGCGTCCCAAAAAACAGGCAGAAAAAAATTTCTCCCGCCGTTAATTCCTCTTTCCAAGCTCTGTCATTTCCGGTTATTCCCATTTATTCCCCCTTGTAAAGCCCGCACAGTTTTTCACAGTATTCTTCCAATGTATCAAAATGTACTGTTTTACAATTCTCCGCATATTTTTCACAACGTTCCCGATCCTGCCACAGCGCTTTTACTTTCTGCGTCAGCTCTTCATCGTCCCCTGCCTGAAACAGCTCTCCCGTTTTTCCTTCTTCGATCAGCTCCGGAACTCCGCCTGCATTTGTTCCAATGACCGGGGTAGCGTTCAAAACAGACTCCATTACGCTGAAGGGACAGTTTTCGTAACATTCTGATGGGAAAATCGTAAATCGGGCTTCCGCAATTTTTCTGCTCAGCGCCTCTCCCGACAAAAATCCAACATTTTCCACGTTTGGAGCTGCATTTACCAGATTTTCCAGATCTCCGCTGCCGGCAAAGACAAACGGAATCTCCGGCAAATTCCGGCAGACCTTTAACAAAGTCCGGATTCCTTTTTCCTCCGAATATCTGCCAAAATAGAAGACATAATCCTTTTTCTGACTTCCATCTGACGTCTCCATATCTGCAAAATTGCGCAGCAATATAAGCCTGGGTTTCAGCACAGAATCTGTCGCAAGGCGCTCCTGCATAAACTGGCTCGGACAGATAATCTGATCGATTCTTCGATAGGTTTTGAGATTTCTGTACAGCGTATGTTCAAAAGCAGCCAGAATGCTCTGCACAGTTGATCCATGAATACATTTTCCCTGTACACAGCACCACGCATTTTTTTCCATGCATTTCGTGCACCGCTGTCCGGTAATCGGATTCTGCATTAGATGGTTCGGACAGACTAACTGGCTGTCATGCGCCGTGTACAAAATACGCACATGCCGTCCTGTCTGTTTTTCATATTTCCGGATCTCATACAGGATGGAAGGGGTAAGCTGAAAGTTAAAATTATTCAAATGTACAACATCCGGCTGGAAGTCATCCAAAACCAGCCGGATTTTCTTTCGTGCCTCGGACGAATAAATGATCTGAAACGGATACAGGATTTTATTTAATTTCATATCCTTCAGGTTCATGTTTCTGGTATAGCTTTCCACCCGGTTTCCAACGATACGGTTCTCATGCTCCATTCCAAAATACTGTACCTCATGCCCCATTTTCTGAAGCTGCTGTCCGATTTTGAAAATATAAGTTTCTGAACCGCCGTTTGGATATAAAAATTTATTAACAATCAGTATCCTCATGCTTTGATTTCCTTCGATATAATTTCAAAGTGCGTTCTACCACATCGTCCCAGTTATAACGACTGCAGATAAAGTCCGCACTCTGTTTCGCCTTTTCCTGTACCATTTCCGGATGTTCCAGCAGCTTTTCGAGCACTCTCTTTAAATCGGCTGTGTCCGATTTACGGAACGTATATCCGCACTGCTGGATCACTTCGGTATTTTCCGGTATATCGCTTACCAGACAGCAATTTCCATAGCTCATTGCTTCCAGCAGACTGATGGCCATTCCTTCAATATCGCTTGGCAAAACAAACAGCCATGCATTGCTGTAAAGCTCCTCCAACTCTCTGCCCTGCACAAAACCGGTCAGAACGATCCGGTGGTCTGTTGCGCAGATCCTGCGGATCTCGTCCATATATTCCTGACTGTGGCTGCAGCCGCCTGCAATGACCAGCTTTTTCTCCGTATCCAACTGACGGTACGCATCAATTAAATAATGCAGTCCTTTTTCCGGCACGATTCTCGCCAGAAAAAGGATGTAGGCATCCTTTTCCAGTCCAAAACGTTCCTGAATCAAATCAGCTTCCCGGTGTTGTGGTCTGCTGATTCCATTGGGAATATAAACCGTATGCCGCTGATACGTTTCCTGAAAATATTCCTGTACATTTTTGGAAAGGACAATAATTTCATCCGCATGTCTCGCAGCCGTTTTTTCACCCTGCTTCAGCATTTTAGAGGCAAAATTTCCCCATTTTGCCCGCTGCCAGTCTAATCCGTGAATAGTTGCAACCACATGGATTCCAAACAGCTTTGGAATCCAGAGCATCATACAGGGTCCTTCTGCATGATAATGCAGCACATCATAACCGCCTGCGAGAGCTTTTGCAGTCGCCACGATCGTCGCAAGAAAAGAATATACTACTGCATTCAGGCTGCTGTTATGAAATGTTGGTATTGTGATGAGCCGCACCCCTTCGTAAATCCGACCGCGTTTCTCATCGAACTTTTTTCCGGAAACATGATAACCGGAACGATTGTACGCATCTACCTGATGACCAAGCTTTACCATTCTAGTGGACAGTTCATCTACCACAATTTCCACGCCGCCCTCTCTGGACGGTATTCTCTTATGCCCGATCATGGCGATCTTCAGTCTGTCTCTATTTGTTTTTTTGTATTTTTTTACGTGTTTTTCCGCTTTTTTTCGTTTTTTACTTTCTTTCATCAGATAATATAAAAACGAGAAATTTGTATCCAGATAACGGGGAAATAGCCGCTTCGGATCCTGCATCATACGCCACAGCCATTCCATACACACTTCCTGCATCCAACGCGGTGCACGAAGCACCGTTCCGGCATGAAAATCAAATCCCGCACCAACGCCGAGCATAATTCCGTTCACTTTTCCTTTATGCTCTGCCATCCAGCGCTCCTGTTTGGGCGCGCCAAGACCAACCCAGATAAAATCCGGTTTTGTCTCATTGATCTGTTCGATAATTTCTGCATCCTCTTCTACCGTCATCGGTCGAAACGGCGGAGAATACATTCCAACAATCTGCAGTCTGGGATAGGCTTCTTTCAGGCGTATTCCAAGCTTTTCAATCGTCTCAGGCGTGCTGCCATAAAAATAGTGCCGATATCCTCTTTTTTCTGAAAGTTTAAAGATCGCAGGCATCAGGTCCGGCCCCGGTACTCTTCCTGCCTGTGTATATCCTCTTAATTTCTGTACAATCGAGAGGGGTTTTCCATCCGGCATATTTAAAATGCTTCCGTTTTGAACCTTCCGATATTCTTCGTCCCGGTATGCGGTCACGGTAGTATGCACATTTGAAATACAGATGTACTCCCCTCTCATCTGCTCTAAATATTTGTCGATATATCCTACTGCCTCATCAATATTTGTTACATTGATGTTTGTCTTCAGAATCTCTGTGTAAGGTAAACGTTCCATCTGATTCTCTTTCTCTCTTTTCAGAGTCTTTATATTCCATCCCCTCTTTAAGCCAGCATGACCACATGCGCAGTCTGTCAGCATTTTATTAGTAAATTATACCCCTTTCGGGGAGAATTAACAATCGTTTCCTGCTTTTTCTATGATTAACAAACAGCAGGCCAAAAAACAGAACCGTTGAAATTACACTCACAATAGTGCCTTCCTTTAAATAAACCGGGTGAAAATTCATTGTAAATTCATGATTTCCGGTCGGAATCATCACTTCCATCATGGCGGATTTATATTTATCCGGCACAATATCTTTCCCATCCAGTTTCAGCTGCCATCCCTGATGCCAAGGTATTAATATAATCAGTTTTTCCGGTTTTTCATTCTCATTAAATAATTTCGTTGCAATTTTTCCATTTTCAACCGATTCTATCCTTGTTTCACATTTCTCATTCTCAAATCGAATCATCGGCTGATAGGCAGCATTTTTCAAAATATTAACTGACGCATCTTGTGAAAACAGCGTCCACCCCTGCATATTATCCGGCAATGATTTTGTAATAAGATATTTGATTCCATTTCTGCCTGCTGCCTCCGCATTTGCTTCTTCTTTTTTATACACAACAGAAAGAGAACCTGGATAGCTGCTCATTCCCTCCTCAGACGCATATTTTGAAACAGAATACGGCAAAACAGAACTGTAATGTGTGATACTCGGATATCCCAGTAGCATGGCATCATTACAATTTCTCTGTTCATATCGGATATCATTTTCAATCCGATAAAAAGGATCAGCATCCAATTTTCTGATCTGCTTCAACACGCTCTCTGTTTCCTGTACATACGCCTGATATTCTCCTATTTTTTCATAGGAAAAATGGCTTATATCGATTCCCATATTCAATCCCAGTTCGATTATTAAGAAAAATAACATACAGTAGCTTTTATATGTTCCAATCATCATTTTATGGGATTTTCTCAGTTTCAAAAGAACAAACCAAACAAGTATAAATCCTACAGTCAGTAATATCTGTGACAGATTCAAATAATCGGATTCATCTATTTTATATTGGACAAAACCTTTATATAACAGAAATGCTCCTAAAATTGCCGCAATTCCAATATTCACCAGTTCTGCAGCATCTTTCTTACCATTTCTTGCCCTTCTTGTATTTTCAAGTATTGTCTACTCGCGATTTCTATCATGAGAAAGGACACAAAAAAACTATATCTATATGGACTTCCATTTGCCTGCGCAAATCCATGCCATATCATATTCACACCGACAGAAACGAAGGAAAGTAACAGGACAACACATGTAATTGCATAAATTATTTTTTCTTTCTTACTAACCTTATATTTCCTTGACACAAAGAATAAGATAAATAAAACGAAGCACAGGCATCCTGCATAGATATTGGGTAAACCAGATTTTAACTGATGCACATTGTAAGTTCCAATACATAACTTATTCCCCAATTCCCACATTCTGGAATCCAGATTTTTTAACATATAAAAAGTACTTCTAAGTGAGGACTCTTTCATTCTGCTTCCAGATATTTCATAATACACCGGTAATAAACTAAATCCAGACATCATAACTGCCAGTACGATATAAAACAATCCACCAAAATATTTTTTGAATATCTTTTTAAAAACAAACTGTTCCGAATCTAACGCAACCTCTGCAAGTAAATAAATAGCAGAGAACAGGCAAAGCATATACCCTGTATAAAAATTAATTGCCACAGCCGCTGCCAGAGAAAGAACAAATAATCCAAATTTCTTTTTCTTTACATAGTTTTTAATTCCAAGTGCAACTAATGGCAGCAAGATCACCGCATCAATCCACATAATATTCTGCATCTGGGCCACATTATAACCCATTACTGCATAGCTTGTCGAAAACAACAAAAAGTCTTTTCTATTTTGTTCAAAAGATCTCGCCAAAAACAGATACATTGTTAAACCGCAGCAACTAAGCTTTAATATTGTAACAATCCATAGCCCCAGCGGTAAATTAACCGTATCAAAAAGCAACAATATCACATTAAAAGGACTCAGCAAATAATATCCAAGAAGTCCTAACGTACTGCTTCCATAAGATATGGAAAAGCTATAAAAAATACTGTCTGCCGTTGTTTCCCTTATCGTTCTTGTCAACCACGAGAAAAAACTGACATATTGCCAATTCATATCCCATACCAATATAGACTTATCTCCAAACGGATAAAACCCCATGCATGCAAAAACAAATATCTGAATGAATGCTGGAATCAAAAATGCTGCAACATAATAGCTTATTTTTCTTAATCTCATCTGTCTTCCCTTTATAAAATTTTAAAAACGGTACCTCCCATCAGAGATACCGCTTTCTCCTTACATCCCTCACCATCCCATAAGCGGATGTGCATACGGAGCAGGTTCCGGTCCGCAATAAAGCCCAAATGCATCACAAATCCAGTATGTTCCATTTACGTTGACTCTGCACCACTGATGGCTCCACTGATTCTCATTTACATGCTCATATGGGATCCCCAATATATTGAGACATAATCCGGTTGCCCTCGCACACCCTGCACAGGAAGCAGTTCCCAGAATAAAATATCCATAAGGATCGTTATAGTGCACATTCGATGTCGAATATACCAAGCCGCTATCACAGATATTCCTTACCGCTATAGCAATCCCCAGCAATTGTTCCTCCCGGCTTTTTCCTGCTAACGGTGTAACAATCTGCAATGCCGCATTATAAGCCAATTGAAACTCTTCGTCTGTCATTTTCTTTTTTAAACTTCTGTAATTTGCCAGCTTATTGATCGCTACCGGTGTAAAGACACTCATACTTTCTGCTGAGTCTGCCGCAGATGAATCTACAGCCTTTATCCCGTCTGTTTTTTCTCCCGGTGCAGCTCCGGCGTAAGGACATCTTCCTTCACTCATCCCATATGTAATATAGTGATTGTAAAGAGCATCCGTGCTATTTCCCAGAGCTAAAACAACATCCGGGTACATGTTCGCATAAAATGTCGGATCGAACTCTGCAGCAAACACACTGCTGGAACTGCCCAGTAAAATACCAATTGAACATCCCATTGCTAAAACCACTCTTCTAATTTTCATCTAACCACCTCCATGGAAGTAAAAGAAGTTGTTTCTGTTCCTGTTGTTTACTGTTTTTTTTCGGAATGTTTTAGAATTGATCCACTAAATGCATACCTTACATCCCAATTTCTTTCAAATATCTCCGCAGCGCATCCTGCCAGGTCGGAAGCGGTGTGAAGCCGTTTTTCACCAGCTTGCTCTTATCCAGTCTGGAATTGAACGGGCGTTTTGCTTTGGACAGGCCATATTCTGCTGTTGTCACCGGCAGTACCGTCAGTCTGTCTTCGGAATACTCTGTATGTCCCAGTTCCACTGCCTGTCTGAAAATTTCTTTTGTAAAATCATACCAGCTGATGTAGCCGCCCTCGTTGGTCACATGATAATAACCGTATTTGTCGGTTTCGATCATATCTACCAGCAGGCGCGCCAGATCATAGGTATAGGTCGGTGTGCCGACCTGATCGGATACGACTTTCAGGGTGTCATGTGTCTTGCCGACATTCAACATCGTCTTGATGAAGTTCTTGCCGTTGATGCCGAATACCCATGCAATCCGGACGATAAAATACTTGTCCAGGGTCTCCGAAACTGCAAGCTCGCCTTCCAGCTTCGTCTGTCCGTAAACGTTTAACGGCTGGTAGGTTTTGCAGTCCGGATCCCAGGGCTCGGTACCCTGTCCGTCAAATACGTAGTCGGTGGAAAGGTAGACCATCTTGCAGTCCAGCTTCTTACATACCTCTGCGATATTCTTCGTGCCGCCGGCATTGATGCTGCGAACCTTGTCCACCTTATCGTCATCCTCTGCCAAATCCACTGCAGTCCATGCCGCGCAGTGCACGACAGCATCCGGCTTTACCTCCTGTAAAACCGTTTCTACCGCTGCCGCATCGGTGATATCCATCGATACATAAGGCATCTTTGTTACGGCACTGCCGTCTGCAATCCCGCTGTATTCTGCTGCCAGATCCGAGCCAACACCCTCGTGGCCGCGTTTGGCAAGCTCATTCATCACATCATGTCCAAGCTGTCCGGCTACGCCGGTTACCAATACTTTCATTGTAAGTCCTCCGATTATTCTTGCTATCTATAACTATATCATTTTTTCTGAATCAGGCAACGCCTTTTGTAAAAAGCAATGCCAAAGCACGATACCTGATCATAACGATCTTCCAACGTTTTTGCATACATTCTGTCATCGATCTGCATCACAGCTTTTTCGCATTCCTGCTCCAGATCTGTCAGCCGTTTTGCATATTTTGCTTCAAAAACAGCCGCTCGCCCATCGCGCAAATCCTTTACAACAATATCGCTACGTCCTTCTCCGTATTCCTTATTCGATTCTACCATATAACCGGCACCGGCAAAAATACCAGCCAGAAAAGCATGATAGAAATCCTCCCTGTAATCATAATAACTGATCGTCTGACGCAGGAGCCGATTCATTTCAACCGACATCTGTTCTGTATCCCCATTCCAGACTGCTGCAAATAATTTTCGGCGATCGCAGGATGCCGCATAATCCTGAAACCATTTCTGAATCATAGTTTCAAATATTTCCTGAATTTCTGCATTTGGAATAATCAGCGCATATTCCCCATCCAGTACCCGGCTCTCTTTTCTGTCAATCGTTAAATATCCTGTCAAATACAATACGCTCCAGAGATTTTCTTCCGAAGAATGCAGATAATCATATGTCAAATCTTCCACTATTTTTTGCCTGATAAATCCGCCACTCATCAACGTTTCCAGCTTATCCGTAATGATATCGCTCTGGATCTCCACAAAAGACCGGATAATCGCATTATCGCTTGTATTTTTCCAAAAACTCACAGGGACATCGCTGCCCGTTGTCTGAAATCGATTCCCATAATTCAAAACATCCCACGGGCAATAAACATCATAGGAGCCAAAATGATATCCGTCATACCATTCTTTTACAATACCTGCTTTATCTTTTGCGCCGATTGCCGTTAACAGCTGCTCAACCTCATCCTGCAGAAATCCAAAATATTCATTCAACCTCGTGTCAAATATTGTATCGGAAACAAAATTATTTGTCCCTGTAAAAATACTCTCCCGCGAAATTCTAAGACATCCCGTCACTACTGCAAAACGGAGAGATGGATTATCTTTTAATGCCGTACTGATCATAGCACGCATCACTTCCAGCATCTCTGCATAATAACCATGCGCACTCGCTTTTGCCAGCGGAACATCATATTCATCCAGAAGCAGGATAACCGGTTTTTCATAATAATCCTTCAACATCCGCATAATCAGGGCGATTCCGGTTTTCAGCATTGCATCTGACACATCTCCTTTTACCACATCTGCAAGCTGACGAAAAATTGCTTTATCATTTTCATTTACTTTTTCACTGGAAATCAAATACAAATATTCATTACAGCGATCTGCAATCTGAATTCGAAGCATTTCTTTTGCAGACTGAAAATCGAGCCCGTCTACATCCTTAAACGTCACGAATAAAACCGGATACTGATTCATCCATTTTTGACACAGTTCTTCCTTTTGGGAAATTTTCAGTCCCTGAAACAATTCGCTGCTGTCTCTGCGGATGTCAAAAAAACTTGCCAGCATACTCATTCCAAGCGTTTTTCCAAAACGCCTGGGACGTGTAATCAGGGTTACTTCATTTGACTCTGTATTCAGTAGTTCTTCAATTAAACCGCTTTTATCCACAAAGTAATAATCATTTTTACGGATTTTTTCAAAGTCAGATATTCCAACCGGAATTTTTAAATTTACCATATGGATACTCCTCGTATTAAATCACATATTGAAATTGGTATGCTAATATCATAATGATTATTTTTTGCATTTCTTTCTAGGAATTTTCTTTTCAGGAATTTTCTTTTCAGGAATTTTCTTTTCAGGAATTTTCTTTTCAGGAATTTTCTTTTCAGGAATTTTCCTTTCATTTTCTTTTTTTACAACATCTACAACTTCTTCTATAAAAGCGTTTCGTTGCATACCATTTACCCAGAACACCATTTCCACTATTACATCCATTATCAATACTGTTTGTAAAATCAATAAATTATCTATCACTGATATTTTTAAATTCAAAATAAATGTTATGATTTCCAATGAAAAAATCTTAAACATAAACGAATCTTTACTCTTATCGCTTTTCAATGCAGCTGATATTACCTGTGCATTTTTTTCTGCATCACATATTCCCTCACTCTTGTATGTTTCTATACATTCTTTTATTTTTTCAAATCGTTTAAATTGATCTTTTTCTTCACAGTTTATCAAAACACTATTACACAAACTATACAAGCTATTTTTAGAACCTATATACAAAATAACAACCATTATACCAGTTATTACAAATGTACATACATAAACTAATATTAATCCCCACATTTCATTTTGAATAATCTTTGATTCGCAAATTTTTAAGGAATAACTTTGTAAAAGAAAATAGACCTCCATACAAAGGAATAAATTTGTTGTAAAACAAACCGCAATCTTTCGAGCTTTTAAACAAAAAAACCTTCCTCTTTCACTTTTCATAGCTGGTCTCCCGTCTATAAGAATAACTATTTATGCTTTTTATCTCTTATAATACATTACTCTCACCATCTCATGAACGGATGTGCATACGGTGCAGGACACCGTTCCCAGAATAAAATATCCATAGAGATCATTATAATGTGCGTTCGATGTCGAATACACCAGACCGCTATCACAGATATTCCTTACCGCAATGGCCATCCCAAGTAATTGTTCCTCTAATCTTCATATAACCACATCCATACTATACCTGATTTTTAGATGGTTCTTTTACAATTCTTCTTTCTCCCCGACAACTCGACATTTTTTCCTGCTGCATGCAATTCCATACTTTAAAACGTGCCTTACATCCGTATTCTGAAAAACTTCCGTATAATTTTTTCTTTTCATTTGCTCCAGTGCTTTTTCAGATTCCTGAGTCATTTGAGATTCTTCTGCATATTTTACCTCGATGATAATTCCAGTATCAGAATCGTCTATGACAATCACTATATCACTGAATCCATCCCCTGCTTCTTTATTGGAGCTTATCGTCCATCCATCCTTATACCCCAGGATTCCAAGCAGAATCCCATGATAAAAATTTTCTTTTGTCGCCTTTCTCACGAACGTATCTCTGACACTTATCGTCTTCTGCATATATTCTGTAAAAATGGATTCCACTTTTTCTGCTTCACCCTTTTCCAAAGCTTTGCAGAAATCATCCAGCAACACTCCATCCTTTTTAATCTGCTGTTTAAATAAGGACAAAATATGTTCCGTTATAATATTCCGAATTTCAATATTCGGCACAGCAAGATTATAATATCCATTTGCAGAGCATCCACGCTGCGTCAGATATCCCGTCATAAACAGTGCACTCCAAATGTGCTCCGGTGAAGCGAACAGATCTTTATAGGTCAGCTCCGGATATATCTTTTTCTGTACGATTTCTCCGTTTACAAGTCTTTCCAGCTCCGTTCTGGTTGGCTGTTGTTTTGTTCCACAATCCTCAATAAACCGATTGATCACTTCATTTCCACTTGTATTGAGCCAATAGTTTTGAGGTTCCAGGTTACCATTCTCTCGATGATCTTCACAATAGCAAATCACATCCCATGGACAGTAAACCTCCACATCTCCAAACAAATATCCATCATACCATTCCTTGACAGTTGTATACACAGAATCCTGCTGATAATAATGAAGCAATTCTCTTACTTCAGTATCCGTAAAACCAAAATACTCATCAAATGCAGCACCAGTCAAATCATGGACTTTAAAATTATTCAGTCCTGTAAAAATACTTTCCTTGGCCACACGCAGGCATCCGGTCAGCACAGAAAAAAACAGGCTCTCGTTTGTTTTCAATACTCCGCTGAATATACTTCTGACCAGATCAACCATTTCATCGTAATAACCGTGTTCGTTTGCCTTGGCAAGCGGAACATCATACTCATCAATCAGCACAATAACTTTTTTATCAAAGTGTTTGTAAAGAAGCGAAGACAATTCTTTTAAACTGTTTCGCAGCGTCTGCTCACTCATATCTTCTTTAACAAGCTTCAGATAAAACGACTTATCGATCTCTGTCAGTTTTTGACTGTCCATCAGGAATTGAAACCTGCGTGCTTCCTCATTGATCATGGAAACTGTCATTGCTCTCGCAATTTCATATCGTTTTGCATCAATCCCCTTCATACTGACCGAGATTACCGGATACTTTCCCATGTACTGTTCGCATAGCTGCTTATTTTCAGAAATATACAAGCCGTCAAAAATGCTCTTATCCCCGCCGATTTCAAAAAAGTATCTCAACATACTCATATTCAGGGATTTCCCAAATCTTCTCGGCCTTGTAAACAAATTTGCTTTTCCCCAGCTGTTGATCAGTTTTTCAATCAATCCGGTCTTATCAATATAGTAAAAATTATCCTGACGTATTTCTTCGAAATTTTCAATGCCGATCGGCAGTTTTTTCAGATTCTGCTGCATCCTGTCGGACCTCCTCTCTCACTTTCCGCGGATATCCCCACCATCTCATCCAGAATATTCTCCTGATATCCGGCCAGCTGTTTTTGGCAGACGTGCTCTGCTGTTTTTCGCAGAATCGGATGTGCAATTGCGTTTAATTTCGCAATTCCATTTTTGCCAATCGCCTCTACCGACAGACTCTTCTCATAATCTTCCGATGTCATCCGCCAGATCTGAATCTTTTCATTAAAACGCTTCCAGAGGCTGTCCGCGATGCGGATGCCGTCCGGATCAAGATCACCGCTGTAAAAAATTTCCGCGCCGCTTTTCAAAAGCACTTCTATCAGCTTTAATGCAGCTGTCCTTAGCTGCCCGGACGTACAGAGAATTGTCTTTTTTACATCCTTTAACTGTTCCAGCAAATAGCTGAACACCATCTCATTCTCCACAATGTAGACCTGTTTTCCTTCCGCAAACGCTCCTGTAAGTCCACACAGGTTTTCCATTGTCAGGGCAAAGGGCTCCTGTCTGTCACAAAATGCTTCATACGCAGGATGCCAGCGTCCTTCGATCTGCAGACGCAGTCCAAAACAGTGTACCAGCGAAGAAATATTGTCTGGAATAATTCCGTTTTCCAAAAGCAGTTCCCTCCACTGCCAGGCATTTTCCGGAAGATCCGATTGGGTAACACAGCAAATTGCCTGAACCAGCAGCTGGCCAGCCGCTAAGCCACGGTCAAAGTAATGCGGATTCCCGGAAATCTCCGCTGCCAGAATAGCGCCGGCGAAGCTGCCTCCGACAACGAGTGCAGTTCTCGCGCTGCAAAGGACTTCGTTTCAGCATCTTCCAGACCGGATTCTGCTGCTGAAAACTGCTCCAGCATCCTGTCCCGACCATTCCAGGTATATCGGTACTGCTTATTTTTGTAATCTGCAATGGTATACACACGCCCGGGATCCTGAATCGGCGTCAGATTTTTCCATTTCACAAGCGCATCCAGATCCAGCGTCAGCTGCTCTATGGAATAATTTTCAAACGCTTCATCCTGCTTTAACAGCGCATAAATATCTTCTTTATACAACTGATACTGCAGTTTTTCATACTCTCTGTAAAAGCAGCGCATAATTTTGCGGTAAACCGGCGCATTCGGCACTGACAAATAGGACGTTTCCGAAATTGCGTCAAAATATTCCATGGTTTTATTCTCCGTTTGTTTCAGGAATGATATTAGATTCCGTTTCTCACACCAGGTGCCTGGGCACACCGCCGGCATATTTTTCGATTTTATTTTTTTCCCGTTCCCGGATTTTGTCAGCAAGCTCCTGAATGCGGTTTGTGATCCACATGTTTGCGGTTGTATTTTCGGAATAATCCGCCTCGGCATACATGTCAACTCTTCCGTCTGCACGCATCTGTTCTACCTGCTTCATGGCAGCGACGTCGCCCTTTGGATAAATGGCAAAGGTGGAACCGCCGTTTTGATGTACAAGGGAAAAGGCCGGGATATCGCTTGGTCCGTCTGCTATGTAGATCATATTTTCAAATTTCACACGCCGCAGCTCCTGGGGAATCTTGGAATTGACATCGATGCCGTCAATCTTTCCGATTCCTTTATTGATTTCAAAAATCGCACGCGTTTTCGTCGTATTATCGATCGTATAAACGATTTCGTTGATGAGCGGCTGATTATCTGCATCCGGCGCTTCCATCAGTTCGCAGCCCCAGACATCATCCACATAATTCATCAGCTCCATTCCCCGGATTACCTCTGCAAACCCGGTGCTGACAATATAATGCTCTACCTGAATATCATATTCCGAATAACTCGCATCATTTCGGAACATGTTTTTTGTTTTCCGGAAAAATTCCAGCGTCCCCGGATAAAGCTTCTGCAGCTTTCCAAAAGAGCGAAGCTTTGCATTATTTAAGCCCGGAAAAATCCCCTCATGGGCACATTTGATAAAATAATTCAGATAATAGGTGTCGCGGTTGACCCGCACGCCGGTTTTCTGGTATTCATCCAGGATTTTATTTTCATCCGCCCAGAACTGCTTCGTCTCAACGCCATATTCTGCAAACATCGGATCCTGCATATATCCGTCGATCAGCGTCTTATCGCAGTCCCAGATCACTGCAATCACATTCTTCATAGGCATAATTCCTCTTGCTTCGCACATTTACTTCCAACAATAGAATGCACGCTCTGCGAGCATTCTATTGTCATGAATAAATCTCTTTTACCAGCCCTGTTTCGAACGGAATCTTTACCGCAGTCGGACCAAAGGCATACCCTGCGATATCATAACGGTTAAAGATCACCACCAGCTCATTGTCGGTCAGATACCACTGAATATTGTCGATATCGGACGCTGTCCCTGCAGTATCCGAAATTTCCTCCCTGTCTGCAGCTGTCATGCCGCTGTCTTCCAAATCCTCTTCGGCTGAAAATCCGTAAAACATTCCCTTGACAGTATCCTCGTAGTCTTCAAAGAACATAAAATCCTCCTGTTCTTCCTGAAAAGCCCTCAGAGTGTCCAGAACCTGTGCATACAGGCTGTCGTAATCCTCTGTCACATCCCGCAGTGTCAGCCTTTTGCCAGTCTTTGTGTCATAATTGTAACCATTATAAACGAAGTTCGGATGTGCACCTCCGAGATAGGAATAATCCGTGGTTACGTAGCTGAAGATCCTGTCATCCCCACGCTTCATGGAAATGGTGTCCTCGATGGCATATAAAGAACCAGTTGTTTCCCAATCGCTGTCTTCCAGGAAGGCCTGCATATCTCCCCATGCTTCCTGCGCCAGCTCATAGGTATCTGCGCTCTGCTGATCCAGCACCTTCTGCAGTGCATCATAGCCGCTGTCTTCGATGGTGGCTTTCTGAACGCTAATTATGACCAGAACCTCTCCTGCATCGTTTTTCTTTTCTTCCTTCTGATCCTCTACCGTTACCTTGATGTCGGTATTCTCATTTGACGCTGTAATTTCTGTATCCGGGTCTTCTGCAACCAAAATCTCTGCGTCTGTCGCTGCATTCTCCGTGCTTTCCGTTGTATTTCCGGCAATCTCTGATACAGTTTCTACCGCACTTGTTTCTCTATCCGCTGCTGTTTCTACCGTACTTGTTTCTTCATCCGCTGCTGTTTCTGCTGCTCCCTGCATATCTTTTGCAGGGCTGCCGCATGCTGTCATGCTAATGGCCATCGCTGCTGCAAGCATAACCGCTGTCACTTTTTCAGATATAACTATTTTCTTTTTCATTATAATTTCTCCTCAATCTACAAAACAGCGCAAACGCGCCCAATTACCAGTTTGTACCGTCTTGTTCGCTGCTGCACATTTTACCTCAAAAAATATGTGCAATTGCCGTGTGTCAGTATTATTATACCGTATTCGAGGAACCGCTTTTCTTAACTTTTCTTAAATAATTCTTCCCTTTCCATCTATCAACACCCAGCCGTTCCAGAGCTTTTTCATCTCCTCCGGCACGATATTCTGGCTGTTTTTATGCTTTGACGGACGGATCATCACCTTATCCGGGCTCGGATTGAGCCGCGCTCCCCAGAAGCTGAAGGTGGAGTTTGCGCAGATATTATGGTTGCAGCAGCTCATCAGCTGCATATCAAACAGGCTGTTTTTCCCGGTATTCCAATCCACGACGGTAAACTCTTTTCCGGGATAGGCTTTTTTCACATATGCAGAATCATCTGAAAAAACATAGAAATGTGCGTCTGGTGTCTGCTCCTTTATATACGAAATCGCCGCTTCATAATAAGCATCCGTGCAGATCCCGCCGAACATCTCTGCATTCTGTGCATCCAGATAATCCCCGCGGCGGATATGGATGCTCACAGAGGTTTCCTGCTTCATGCGCTCCATCGTTTCTTTATTTTTCGCGGCAGCCTCTAAATCCCAGCCTTCGCCCTTTTCCGGATCCGGAAAATGAATCTGGCTGCGCAGCATCGGCAAAATATCCGCATAATAAGCCTCGCATGCCCAGAAACCGCTTAAATAAGCGTCCTCCAGATCAAAGATTTCCGGATGATACATGTCGCTTTCCGTAAAATGCCGGTTGCTGCCCCCAAGCAGCTTCTTTTTCAGTTTTCCGACCAAATTATTTTTTCCAAGAATTGCCTGCTTTTCTTCCTGTGTGCAATATTTTGCAGGAAGATTCTCAAACCAGGACAACTCCAGCTTCCGGCTTGCAAGCACCTTTGTCTGCCGCTCTTTGTCGAGAAACCAGGAAACATCCAGTCTGGCATCTTTTCCCAAAGACTCCAGCTTCCGGTACAATGCGTACTGCTGCATCTGGTTTCCCAGTCCGCCCATCACCTCTACGATAATCATGACCGTTTCCACCTCCCTTTTACCATTCCGTACAAATACTTAAATTCCTCCGTCCTGCCGAAGACGATCAGAAAAATTCCATTAAAGACAACCGTAATGATCACGATCATCAGCGCAAATTTTGCAATCGTCACCTGCGGCATCAGCAGATTCTGCAGCGGAATGAGCACTGCCAGCGCAGCTCCGATGACGAGCAGATATTTGATGGACTCCTGAAAATAGGAAACCGCACTTTTTTCAAAGCAAACCCGATAAATAATGATCGGTTTTGTGATATTTGCAATCAGTCCGGATACGACGGTTCCGATAAACACGCCCGCCAGACCGATTTTAAACACCAGAGCAATCGACAGCACCAGATTGACGATACCCTGAAGGATGGACAGATATTTGTCCTGTTCAAAAACACCAGCCGCCGTCTTGAAATTTGAAAGCACGACGCGCTCCCCCTTGAAGAAATAGTCCGTCAGATACCAGGCGATAATCGAAGTTGCCAACACGCGATCCGCTCCGACATACAGCTCCACGAGAGGAGACAGGAGCAGGAAAAATCCAACAGCCGAAAATCCGTATACCCAGATTGCAAAAAAACGATACACCAGAAACAGCTGAAACTGCTTTTCCCTGCTCTCCGTCGCGATCAGATTTCCAAAGCTGGAAATGACGGAGTTGAAAATCAGGTTTACATAACCCGAAACGGAATTGACGATCATCTTGTAGGTTCCGATCAGACCGACCCAGACGACACCCAGACAGGACGAAATAATGATCGCATCCGTCTGCAGACGCGCCATATCCCCGATCCGGTGCAGCATCAGCGCCTTTGTCTTATCCACCACTGCTCCGGTTTCTTCTTTTGTCAGCGGTTCCACATTTTTTTCCAGCAAAAGCGGATATTTGCGGTTCAGATAGCAGCTGATAAAAATCTTCTGTCCGAGAGATACGCCGACCTGAATCAGCAGGTATAACAGGTAGTTTGGCAGTACCAGCAGTCCCAGAAGCTGCAGCACCACGGAAACCGCTTTGCTGATGGCATCCGCGTTCGTCTGGATATAGTTTTTCTGCTCCGCATTGGCAAGACTGTATTTGTATGCAACAAAATACGTTGTCACCGTGTTGAACAAAAACAGCAGATAGTAAACCCGCAGCTGCCTTAGAGTCAGATAATCTGCATTTTTGACGATCCAGGGTAAAAACGGTACCAGTGCAAGTCCGATGACAGCAATCACGATGGCAATGGTGCGGTACGCTTTTTTATACAGCTGCATGTAGGATTTGATTTTTTCCCGCTCGCCCCGCGCTACCGGACCGTACAGGCTGTAGTTTAAAGCCGTTCCGACGCCAAGCTCCGCAAGGGAAAGCATCGTCAGAATTTCGCTGTAGAGATCCTGCACGCCCAGAAGCGTATCGCCCAGATGGGTGATAAACACCTGCCGCAGGATAAAATTGAGCAGCGTCGTTGCCCCGCTCCCTAAAAAGCCGAATATTATATTTCTGGTCGCATATCTGACTCTTCCCATATTTTCCGTACCGTTCTCCTGATATTCCTGCCAAACTGTTTGATCGAACTTGTCCTGCGATAGGGCATAAGGATCATTCTGCCCTATCGTTATTCTCTTCCCAGAAAAGCTGCACTGCCAGAAAGGCCAGCGCGCTGCCGCTGCCCCAGGGATAGGTTCCGTATACCTGCGGATATTCCGCAAAGCCCTTGCATTCCCCGGAGCAGTCTGTGACATATCCTTTTTGGATACTTGTCTGCAGGGTGGCTGCCAGACGGCTCAGTGCAGGGCTCCACTGCTCTGAACGCTGCACAGCTGCAGTCTCCGCTGCCAGCCAGGCCCCATATCCGATCATCCCCTCTGCTGAGGTATCCCGGTGTCCCTCCCGTGCCTGCAGCTGCCAGGAAAATCCACCGTCTGCGCGCTGCCATACAAAAATGCTGTCAAGGAGCTGTTGCTGCAGTAAAAGCAGACGATTGCAGCCCTCCCGGGCAACAGACTGGGAGGACGGTTGCACTGCTGACTGCTCTGCCTGCAGCTTGTCCGCCTGTTCTGCTCCTGCAGGCTGCTCTGAAATCCACAAAATGCTTTGCGACAATCCAAGCAGCATCCAGCCGCAGGCTCTTCCCCAGCCGATTATTCCGTATTTCATGCCGGTCTTTTCATCATAGCCATGATAGGGCAGACCGGTTTTTTCATCCATCCCTTTTTGGAAAAAGAGCTCCAGCTGACGGATTCCGAGGTTTAACAGCTCTTTATCCTGTTTCTGAACACCGTAACGACAGGCAAAGGGACAAAGCATCCCAAGGGTATCTGCAAACAGCCAGTCCGGATGCTGACTCCGGTACGCAAGGATGCCGTCCGCAGTTTTTTTCGCTGCTTTGATCCAGCCTGTGCAAATGTCCGCCCCTTCCCGGCAGATCCAGAGCGCTTCCAGAGATTCTGCATCTTCTCTTTTTTCCCTCGTCAAAATCTCTTCTGTCCACAGGGCAACGCTTCCATTCATCACATGATCCACATGAGAGATTGGATATCCGCTGTTTTTCCACCGTCTGAGATAGGAAAACACACTGTTTAACGCAGTCTTGTCCTTTGTCTGCTCATATGCCTGCAACAGCCCCATCGCAAGAAGCGCCTGAGGCCAGGAATAACGCTCTACCTTTTCCGGCGTCATGCCCGGGACGCAGGTCTTGATCCACCGTTTGATTTTCTGTTTGGTGGTCACCACCGGATAAGTATCCAGCATCGCTGCTGCCGGTTTTATCATTTCCTGTATCTGGCTCACAATTTTCCCTCACAGTTCTCTCAATAGATTTTCTGCTTCTTTTGCCTTTTTACAATAGTCCGGCATAATCTGCTGCAGGTGTGCTTTCTGTGCCTGCGCATTTTGATACAGCCAATCGAATGCATTGACGAGGTCTTCTTTTTGGGCGAGTGCCTGCACCGGCAGGACATAGCCCTCGTCCGTTCCAAATAAATCCTTTGCGATTCCACGGGCCTTGATCGAATAGCCGACTACCAGCGTCGGCACGCAGGAGGAATATGCCGCGATTGTCGCATGGGTCCGGGCTCCGATAAACATCTCGCAGCGGCTGATATAGCCCTTTAATTCCGGAGCGGACCCATCCGGCAGCTCGATCACACGTCCGGTCGATGCAAAGGCTTCATAAAGCTGCCGGATCGGTTTTCTGTCATCATTGCTTTCCCACACCACATGGGGAATCAGCGCAATATGCAGATCGGTCGTTTCTAAAATATGAGAAATCAACGCTTTATAGTTCTGCATCGTAATGCCCGGAGTCTTTTCATTGTCCACAATCATCGGACTGATGTTCAGGCCCAGCATCTTTCCGGGAACCCAGCCCTCCGGCAGGGGAGCCAGCTTTGTTTCCAGTAAAAAAGCAGAGTCCGGATATAAATGGATATTTTTGTCAATTCCGGCTTCCTGCAGCGCTGCAAAGGTCAGGCTTTCCCGCGCGACGATCGCGTCATAGCGCTTCATATCCTCCATGATTTCCGGACGTTTTAACAACTCCGGTTCGATAGAGCAGCCATATAAAACCGTTTTAGCGCCCTGCTTGTGGAACATGCGGTTTGCGGAAATCAGCCGGTCGAGCATGTTGTCATAGCAATAATTATCCCCGCCGATGGAAATATTCAGACGGTGCAGATTTTTCCCGCAAATGTCCTGATACCGGTATTCCATGAAGCAGTCCGGGTCATGTAAAAGCTTTCGCTTCAAATAGTACCAGGTATGCACGAATACATTCTTTTCGATGCTTTTTTCCTGTACAAAACTGCTGCAAAGCTCCTTCAGAGAATAGGTTTCATCCTCCTTCGGGCGGTTCGTCATCAGAATCGCCGGTTTGGGAAGCATCCGGCAAAGACTGTTGACAATCGCCTCGCAGCCGTGGTTGCCGCTTCCCGCATGCATATATAAAACAATTTTATCGTCTTTCATGATTCCTCTCATTCTGCTTTTGCGTCATCCAAAAGCAATTCGATCCCTCGGCATCCGGTTCTTATTTTCAACCTGTAACTGTTCAGTACCCCCACAGTTACGCGCAAAAATCCATTCCAAATCGGCTATGCCGATAGGATTTTTGCCTTCTAGTCTAAGTTTTCTTACGGTCAGCGCAGTAAATGCGCAGACCTACGGAACAGTTACTTCAACCTTTCCAATGATGATACAACGCAAGATACAACGCCGGACATGCGGTGAACAACATCGTTTTTATCCGATAGCCCTCCGGCAGCTCCTCTTTTGCTCCGGAAGCAGCAAGTCCTTTCTGGACAGCACTGTGGCACTGTACGACTTCCGTCTGGTATTTTTTCCGTTCAGCACCGGGCAGGCGCGCAATTTTTCCGGCAGCCAGCATCGCAGAAACCGCCAGAATACTGTATACCCGCCCCTTCTGGGACGGGAACTCTTTTTCCACAAGCCTGCAAGCAAGCTCCCAGCTTTTGATTTCATCCATGTAGCTCGGTTTAAAGGGCTTGAGCATCGCGCCCTGCTCGTTAATCCGGTAAAAATAGCCGCGATACTCTGTGATGCTCACGCTGGAAATCTGCATCAGCAAATCCATCAGAAACATCATATCCTCACCGATGCTCAAGTCTTCCCGGAAACGGATTTGCCCAATCGCACTGCGGCGGTATAACACGCTCCAGCAACGGGTATTTCCGCGCAGGAGATAGTCCGAAACATATTCTGAGCGATTGTATACACGGACACTCTCCACACAAACTGCTCGTTGTTGAGAAACGGCTTCTGCCCCGGCTTTTTCTGTGCCGTCTGCACGCAGCACTTTTTTTGCCCGAGCAGCATTTTCCTCCCGCTCTACGTCCGTTTTTAACAGCTCCTCTGACCGGTTATAAATTCCGTCCGGTTTACCATTCCATCTATAGTAATCACAGACCGCAAGGTCGCTTTCTGTCTGCCCCAGCATCGCCCGAAGCACAGAGAGCATCTGCGGATCCAGCTTATCGTCCGCATCGACAAACATGATAAATTCTCCTTGCGCTTTTTCCAGTCCCTCGTTACGTGCTGCGGATACGCCGTTTTTCTGACGCAAAATCGGTAAAATCCTCGAATCCTCTTCCGCCAGCTTAAGCACCAGCTCCGTCGTCCCGTCCGTCGAATGATCGTCCAGCACCAGAAGCTCCCAGTTCGTATCCGTCTGCTGCCGGATGCTTTCGATACATTCCCCGATCCAGGAAACGCCGTTGTAAACCGGCATGATAATACTGATCCGTCCCTGCTTTTTTGATTCCATACAACTCTCCATTCAGCGCTGCCGCTTACTGTTTGCCCACAAAAGAAGATGGACAAGCTGCATCATTGCCGTATTTTCCGGATGCGCCAGCACCTGATACATCAGCTTATTTTCCGTAACAGTCGGAGTAAGCGGCATTCTTTTGACCGCTTCCTGCAGCTCTGTTTCCCTGCATTCCTTCTGCAGCCGCCCTTTCCAGCCTTCCCGTCCGTTTCTCGCCTCGTTCTTGATTTCCAGAAACATCAGAAGCTGCAGCTCCCGATCCGCCTGTTTTTGGGCGTTCGGCGCATGCTTGTCTGCAAGGATTTGGCGAACAATTTTATCCAGACTGCGGATATTTTCATACATTCCGGCATCATAACTGTGCACCATCGACTCCCGCAAAAACAGGTAGTGATACCAAGCTGCGCCCTCCATGACCACAATCCGCTGCGCATCCAGAAGCGCCGGAAGGGTGATGACCATATCCTCGCCCATTCGAATGGACGGGTCACAGTATTTCATATTTTCAACAATTAAAGTACGGGAAAAAAGCTTCATGCAGCGGGACAACGTAATCGGACGTTTTTCCTGCCCCAGAAGTTTTCCGTGAATCCGATCCTGCAGGCTGCGCCCCGTATAAATGCCCGGCTCCATCGCCTGATAAATTTCGATGCTGCGGTTTCTTTCCTCCTGTACATAATTGCCGCAGATGATCTCTTTTCCACAGTCGGACGAAAAATCCAGCATTTTTTCCACCATGCAGGCGTCAATCCAGTCGTCACTGTCCACAAAACACAGATAATCGCCGGTGCTCATCGATACGCCAGCCATCCACGCGGACACCAGACCGCCGTTTTCCTTATGCAAAACGCGAATTCGGTCGTCCCTCTGCGCCCAGTCGTCACATAATGCCGGGCAGTCGTCCGGCGAACCGTCGTCCACCAGAATAATTTCCAGATTTTTATAGGTCTGACCCGTGATGCTCTGCACACAGCGCGCCAGCCACTCCAACGTCCGGTAAACCGGAACGATCACACTTACCTTTTTTTCCATGCAACATTAGTCCTCTTTTCTCAATTTCTCGTAATAGCTGACCAGTTGGTTTACATAATTATCTATCGCATAATACTCCTGCACCCGCATCCGCGCTTTTGTACCAATTTCGCGGCGCAGATTTTCATCCAAAAGCAGCTCTTCCAGCGCCTCTGTCAGCATCCGGCTGTTTTTTGCCTCTACCATCACGCCGCAGCCGTCTTTTCCGGTCGGCAGACTGTTCCATTCCGGCTCCCCGAGGGTCTGCGGAATCCCGCCAACTGCAGTCGTCAGGCTGCACATTCCCGCCGCCATCGCCTCTAACAGAGAAACCGGCTGTCCTTCAAACCACGTCGGCAGGACAAAAATACTGCTCTGCTCAAACAGCCCGGTGCGCTGCTTTGCAGATACCCAGCCGGGGCATTCGACAATTCCCTGCGCCTCCAGCTTTTTTGCTTTCTTTTGCAGCTCCTCCGTCCCGTTTTCCCAGAAGCCGCCCAACACCAGATGAAAATCCGGGTGCTTCTTCCAAACCGCCTCTACACAGTCCAACAGCTCGTCCACTCCCTTTTCCGGACAAAGCCGTCCCAAAAAGACCGCCGTATGGCTGCTATAATCTGTTTTCGGCATTTTCGGAACCGGAACCGCATTCTGCAGGACATGGATTTTGTCCCGATCCACCATGTCTGCGAAAAAATCTTTCCAGACATCCGTCAGCACCAAAAACAAATCCGCACGGTTTAACATTTTTTTGATATACGCCTGTCGTTTCGCGCTGCATCGTTTATAATAAAAGCCCTGAAAATCTCCGCCGTGCTCGTGAATCACAACCTTTTTGTGGAACCAGAGGGCGATCTGCATAAAAATCAGCTTCCGGTAGCAGCTCGCATCCGCCGCCATATTCAGATGGACGATGTCTGCTTTCGGCAGCACAGTGACAAATTTCAACAGCGCCTGAACACCTTTTAACAGCTTCGCAGCCGTGCTTCCGTCCACCATTGTCCCGATATAGGTCAGGTCAATACGCTGATCGAGTCCCGCCTCGTACAGGTTATTGACCACCGCAGATACGCCGCCCTTTACGCTGCGGTCCGCACCAAGCATTACAACTTTCATAAGTTTTCTCCTATTGCGCCAGTGATTTTATGCGCGGTTTGCTGTACCCTATTTCATGATGTTATGCTGCTTCTACTGCATAAGTTTCAGCGTTTTCGTTTCAACACATGGCGTTCCAGTAAAAACCACGATGCGCATGCCAACGTAAGAAATCCTGCCACATACAAAAGAAACAGCGGAATGTGATGCATCTTTTTCGGCAGATTCCAGTAAAATACCAGATTGATCAACGGCCAGTGGTATAAAAATATTCCATAGGACAAATCATTTTTCAGGCGATGCTTTTTCCAGCCATAGGCACAGGCAAGCACAACCACCGGGAGCAAAAGGCTCGTCACAAGGTCCGCATAATATCCCGGAAGCTTCCAGCCAAAGGTCTGCCAGCACATTTTATAGCAGATAAATACAATCAGCAGAATAAACCATTTTCCTGTCAGTTTTTGTAAAATTGTCTCTTTAAAATGCCACAGATATAGCCCTGCAAAAAACCAGACCAGATACGGCAGGAAGCTTCGATCCAGCAGGGAGGCAGCCGCGCCGGGAAGCGCTCCCGAATTCTTTAAAAAGCCGCAGGCGAGATTTAACAGCGCAGTCAGCACCAAGAGGACATGCCAGGTACGGTCTTTCCAGGCAAGACACCGTTTCCAGACCACCGCAACCAGAACGTACAGCTGAATTTCCACCATCAGCGCCCAAAGCGTCCCGTTGATGCTTTCTATCGCAAACGCCTGCAAAAAGGACGGCGTATAGGCCAGACCGACGCCCTGCACAACTGCCCAGGTCAGCAGATCTTTCCCATGCCCCGAAACGACGCCGGGAAGCAAAGAGAGCATCCCCATCGTCAGCACAATGTTGACCCATAGCGCCGGATACAACCGCAGGATCCGTTTTTGGGCAAATATTTTTCGGTTTTGTGTCCGCATCAGTGTCTCTCCCATCAGAAATCCGCTGATGCTAAAGAGAATAATCAAGCCGGGGAACAGTGTCAGCGCTCTTTTAAAGCCAAGCAGCAGTCCATCCCCCGGTCCGTCTTTTCCATATGTGAGCATTGTCAGATTCAGATAATGCGTGATCGCAATCTGCAGCGCCGCAAACAGGCGGAGAATATCCAGACTGTTCTCTGCAAAAACAAACTGCGTTGTATTTTTTCGTCCGGCTGCTCTTTCTGTCATCTCGCAGCCTCCTTTATGGTTGCAGCCTTCTCCTGTACTTCGGAGCAATTGCCAACCGTCGCTTTCCTCCCAAAGCTGCCATCCGCTGCTTTGGAACCATGCTTCCAAAAAGCCCCCGGCAGCTGCCACCACCAGATTGCTTCCCCATCCAGCGGAAGCATTGCCGTCCAGTACGCTCCCAGCAAAAACAAGACATAATTGCGCGCCAGATAGACCGATACCGCATGCGCCTCGACTACCGTAAACAGCGCAAAGGACAGCACAAGGACAAAGCCCTGGGTATCCTTTAACGTTCTGCAGACACGCATCAGGAGAAACACCAGCACCATACAGCATGCGCCCGGAATGATTCCATACCAGAAAAACAGGCGCACATAACCCATATCGAAATATTCCACATAGTTCGGATCGCCGAACAGCTTCCAGTTTCTGAGCACGCCGCCGCCGTTTTCAAAGGCATAAATACTGGAAATACGCCCGGTCAGGATCCTGTCAATCCTGACCACCCAGTCCGGCATTAGTTCATACCAGTTGGAAATATGCGCTGCATACAAGGAGAAGACAAAGCCCGCCGCAACCGCTGCCATTCCGCCGATATAGACAACGCTGCCTTCGCGGATTTTTGAGGACTTGTCCATCACAAACGCCAGCACCAGCGTTGCCGCCATGATAAGAAACGTCGTCCGCGTCATCGTCGCAGCGTAAACGCCAACCGTCAGTACGCCGAGAAGCATCCAGTGCACCGGCTTCATTTTTTCATGGAACAGATAAACGCCGAGCGTCATCAGCGCCCAGATCATAATCGCAAGCGCATTGCTGTTGCCGACGCCAAGACAAAGCCGCCTGCTGCCTTCTTTGATTCCATAGCCAGCGCCAGCGTCCCAAACCTCGCCCAAAACGCCCGCCAGCGAAAGCATCGCCAGCACTGCCATTCCGGTAAGCGTCACATAAAAAACAACCCGCAGTGCCTTTTTGTGGTCAATCCCTTTCATCGATGCAACAAACACAACCACTCGAACCGCCTCATCCCGATCCGAGCCGAGATAACACAGCCCCGCAATGACTCCTGCCGCCAGCACAGCAAGCCATTCTTTTTTGGAATACTTCGTCACACAGAGCTTGCAGGCAAACAGCAGAAAGCTGACCCGGAACATTTGTCCTTCCAGCGGATTGATCCACGAACTCTTGTCCAGGATGACAATCAGAAGCTCCAAAAGAAGCCCTGCATAAAAGCAGATCCTGCCGAACTGTTCTATTTTTCCATTTTTCGTATGTGCAATCTGCTCTGCCATGCTGTTCCTTTCCTGTGGACAACCCTCTCTGACCGCTCCTTCTGGATACCGGCCCTGTCAGACCGCCAAACGGCTGTCCGCTCTAAAACTTCGGATACTGCGCATTCGTCCCCGCCCATTTGTGGAACGCAAAGGGTGTGATCCCCTCAATCTCCGGAATCATCGTCTCATGCGCAAAATATTTTGCAACCTCCAACGGTGCAATCTTCATCCCTGCTGCCTCGATCAGATGATGATTCTTTACGCACAAAAAACCATCCTCATTCAGGGAACCGTGATCCGGCTCAAAGGGCAGATTTGCCTCTTTCGGAAAATTCACAAGCCTCCGGCTGCGAATTCCCACGCTGTTGCCGACCCGACACAGATTCCCGTTGATGTCCCGGTATGTGATATCATCCTTCGGAATCGGCCACGGAGAACCGATATAATCATAATCCAGGAACTCATCCCGCCACATCTCCGGATGCACGATAAACCCATCCGCATGCACCACCATAACAAAATCCGTATGGATATAATCTCCCAGCTCATAAAGCATCTTATAATTAAAACAGTCAATATTCGTCAGCTTCGAGGTATGCGCATACCGAATACCCTTCGGCAAAAAGAAAGGTTTCCGATGCGTGATCAGCACACAATCTCCAAAATCAATCTGACGCATGCTGTACTGCATCGCCTTGATCGTCTGCCGCACATTGACACTCGTCATCGCCATCAGCGTCACATTCGGAAGCTGCAGCCTGCCGTCTTTCCACTCCATAATAAATCCTCATTTCATCTTAAACCGCTGCCTGCGCTCCAACTCCGCACAGACCGCTCATTTTCTACTATCATACTGCATCCGTCATACCAATGCAAGCAGGTCACAGTTTCCTTCGGAAACTGTGACTGCCCAGCTCCATTTTAATTTTGCTTCGCAAAAGGGGGCTGCGCACTCCTGATTCACTTTCTCACGCCCCTGAACAGCAAGTGTTCAGGGGCTGCCTCTACAGTTTCCTTCGGAAACTGCGACTGCCCAGCCCCATTTTTAATTTTGCTTCGCAAAAGGGGCTGCGCACTCTTGATTCTCTTTCTCACGCCCCTGAACAGCAAGTGTTCAGGGGCTGCCTCTACTACCAGGCAACAGCTCCGCAGGAGCGCCTTGCCGTCCTACACAAGGAGCGCCTTGCCGTCCTCCTGCCAGCTATGTTTCAGCAGCAAACTCAGCCCTTGACCTTGACCTTTTCCCTTCCGCCTTACACAGCCAGGTCAGCCGCCGCGCGCTTTTTGCGCCGGCGCTGCCGTTCCCGATCCGCCGTATGCAGACCATAGAAAAGCGCCGGTACTTAGGAAGCGTCTTTTGCTTCCTTATGTACCCGCTGCGCTTTTCTTCTGAGCGAAAGCGCGTCTGCATGGCGGACGGGAACGACAGCGCCCGGTGCAAAACAGCACAGCGGCTGACCGTCCGGACCGTCACTTTGGCATAAACCCGTCCCGGATATCGCTTCCCCGCAACTTCGTCCTCTCAGCCATCATCCGATATGCCGTCGCCGGAAAAGCGTCATAACTGATATTCTCCTGCCCGCCTGCCGGATAATAAACTATCAGACCGCCTTCCATTTCAAACGACTCCACCTCTACGCTGTCATAATCCTGCTGTACAACCCAAGCCGGGTCTGTCAGATGCTGCTTTCCCCAAACCAGATCAAACAACACATAATAATCCCAGTACATACTCAAACTGAAAAAGATCGCTGCGCAAAGAAAACCTGACGCAAGCCGCACCGGCCCCATCTGCATCGGACGCAGCCATTCGCCAAATGCCATTAACGGAAAAATCAACAGAAACGCAAGCCCGTACCGGATAAACGGAGCGAGGAAAAACCAGCCTGCAATGCCGCCTAAAACCGCTGCATACACAACGACACGATCCCAGCATAACTTTTCTTTCCGGATTCGTTTCCACACAACCGACAACACTGCTGAAATCCCGGCAACCATATTGGCAATCAAAAGCATCATCTCATAACGATCCTTTTCTCCCCACCAGACGGGAAACCATGCGCTCACAGGATCATTGATTTTCGTCACATCATACAGACAACGTCCCCAAACCTTGATCTGATCCGAATCATTCTGAAGATAAGAAGCAGGAATTTTCCAGTCTACGGAAAACAGATCAATTGCTGCAAACGGATAAATCAGCCATCCGGAAATCAGCACATTCCGCACCAGCCACGGCGCAAGCACAACACAGCCACAAAGCAGATAGATTCCGATCTTTTTCCATTCTTTTGACCGAATCAGACAAACCGCCGGATACAGTGCAAGAATGACGAGCATTCCAGCTGAGAGCTTAAAAGTTGTCACACAGACAACCGCAACACAAAGCAGTGCATACAGATCTGTTTTTTCCCCGACTTTACCCTCTTTTTCACAGGCAATCGACGTCCACAGCGTTACAATAAAAAATACCAGATACATCGTCCCGAAATCCGTTGCCGGAGACATAATCCGCTCTGACACAACAATTGCATACAATAAAATTCCAACTCTGCATCCATCCGCCAGATGACTTTTATGCCGGGCAAAATTCTTCAGACCGTACAGCGCCCAGATACACAGAAATGCCTGCAAAAAGCCATTGGTTCCATGCAACGACTGCCCTACCAGCCATTTCATAGAAAAGGCAGCCGCATACGCAAGATATGCACTGTTATAAGCAAAATGCTGCTGCAGATTGCCAAGCCCTTTTACAAGCCCATACTCCTCATACCACCGAATCGCCTGAGCATGATAAATTCCGGTATCCGTATGCTGCAGCCCTCTGGATGCAAAATAAGCTGTCATCACTGCAAAAATCAGATAAAGAACACCTTCCCAGGAAAGACATATCTTCTTCACCCGGCTCCAAATCACCAGAAGCTCTTTCCTGCACCAGTATGCACATGCTGCTGCCGCCGCCAGCAAAATCAAATGAGCAGCCATAAAAACCTTACCGAAAATGCTGACCGTCTGGGCATAAACAGTGATCGCCACGATCCCGGCAAGCTCAGTACCTGCCAGACCATAGACAATCTTCTTCCTGCCTGTCAACAAACCAATGCCTTTTAAAACACCAGCTCCGATGCAACTATTCACTATCCCAATATATCCCCATAAGATTAAGAGTTCTGCCACACCGCACCTCCATAATCAAATCTCAACCGCCAGACAGCGCACTCCTGAATCACTTTCTCACGTCCATGAACAGCCCGTGTTCATGGGCTGCTTGCACACAGTGCACACAGGCAACAGCTCCAAAGGAGCGCTTTGCCGTCCGCAGAACGCCACCAGCAAACTCAGCCCTTGACCTTGACCTTTTTCCTTCCGCCTTACACAGCCAGGTCAGCCGCCGCGCGCTTTTTGCGCCGGCGCTGCCGTTCCCGATCCGCCGTATGCAGACCATAGAAAAGCGCCGGTACTTAGGATGCGTCTTTTGCATCCTTATGTACCCGCTGCGCTTTTCTTCTGAGCGAAAGCGAGTCTGCATGGCGGACGGGAACGACAGCGTCAGGTGCAAAACAGCACGGCGGCTGACCGTCCGGTCTAGTGCTCCTCTGCCGCCAGCGTCGTCTCCACGATCTTTCCGTTATCCACCTTGTAAATAATATCGCACCCCGCGATCGTCCGCAGCCTGTGCGCAATGATCACCAGCGTCTTCTTTCCGTGGAAGCTCTCAATCGCCTCCATGATCGCCGTTTCCGTATCGGTATCCAGCGCACTCGTCGCCTCATCAAATACCAGAATCTCCGGATTATGATACAGCGCCCTCGCAATACCAAGACGCTGTCTCTGACCGCCGGAGAGACGCACACCCCGCTCTCCGATCTCCATATCCAGCATACCCGGCAGCTCCTTTACAAAATCCTTCAACTGGGCTTCTTCCAGCACATGCCATACGCGCTCATCATCGATATCCTCTTTTGCCACACCGAACGCTATATTTTCACGAATCGAATCATCCGTCAGATAAATGGTCTGCGGAATGTAACCGATATGGGACAGCCAGGATGGATAATTTTCAAAAATATTTCTTCCATCGCATAAAATCTCGCCGCCCTGTACCTGCAAAAGTCCCATTAAAATATCGATTGCGGTACTCTTTCCCGCACCGGAGGGTCCCATCACACCCACCGATTTTCCAACGGGTACAAGCATCTGAGCATGATCCAGAATCACCTTGTCACTTTCGGGATAAGTATAGCTGACGTCCTCCATGCGAATCTCTTTTTTCAGCTCCATCGGAGGCGTATGGGGATCATAGTCTTTTTCATATTTTCCATGCAGACGATAGGATGTGAAGTCTACATTTTCATAAACATAATTCACGCTTGGCTCATAGAACGCAATATTGCTCATATGCGTGTTGATCCGGTTTACCGACGGCATCAAACGCATCGCCGCTACTGCAAACGCGGAAATCTGCGGCACAAGCTCCGTCATGTCCGCGCTGTTTAAAATACAGATTGCAAGATATCCCAAAATACCGCAGATGCTCAGCGTCTCCAACAGCAGACGCGGCATGTTGTTAAGCACCGCATATTCTGTCGTCAGCTTCGCGTTCTCCTGAGAATATTTTCCAAAGCTGGATGCAAAATAATGCTCTTTATTTAAAATCTTTACATCCTTGATTCCGTAAATAGACTGCAGACGCCATTTTCCCATCTGACTCTGCAACCGCTGGGAGGTTCGCCCCAGCCGGTTTAAGGTAGGCTTTAAAATTTTCAGGATTACAACCGTCGTTCCGCCCATGACCACAACAATAAAAATCGTCATCGTCGGGTTTGTTACAAGCAGCGTCACGCACAGAACCGCCGAAACCATCAGCTCCGTCGCCAGCTGGATATATTCCATCAGAGTTGTAAATACCTTCGGCACATCACCGTCAATCGTACGAAAGATCGTAGGAATGTCCGCGTTTAAATAGAATTCATAGGGACGGTTCAGATATTCCTCCAGCATGTAGCTGATCGTATTGGACTGATTCGTGTTGACAAAACGAGACTGCACATATGTCTGTAAAAGCAGATAACCGTTTTTGATAAAATAAACTGCAATGATCACACCGATCAAAAACAGCAGCCACTGATTCGGCGTATCAAAATGAATAAACCGTTCCAAAATCTGAATATACCACTTATTCAGCAACTGATCCGGCGCCATTACGCCCTCAACCACCGGCATGATCAGACCGACGCCGATCATTTCCATCAGCGCACCGATAAAAATCATCACGCCGAGTCCCGCAACCTTCCGCTTCTGATCTTTATTCAAAATATGAAGCAGCTTTTGTAAAATCTGAACCATCCTGACCTCCATTTTTCATGTGAACCGCTTTTTTCCAAACGCTTTCCGAACCTTGCGCTTTGCAACGCCGACATAAAAGACAAAATCTTCCCGCCGCTTCTTCGCAGCCGCCTTCTCATACTCCTTCTTCGGAATCCCGTAAGGCGCAAGCGATGCAAACGGCATCTTATATTTCAACGCGATCTGAATAAACTTCTGCCGATATTTTTCTTCTGAAAGCAGGGAAAACTCCTGCATCACAAATCCATACTCGAAAATATTTAACTTTCCGTCCGTCCGACAGCTCTCCGTCAGCTGATTCTCGCTGACCCCGATACTGACAAGCGGCTCCTTACTCACCACAAACCTCGGATTCCTCTGAAGCAGACGCATATAAAATTCCACATCCACAATCCACGTCAGCTTCTCCTCATACTCCGGCGCGCCCTTCCGGTAAATCGTCGCACTCGGCGCCCCAATATAATCCCCGATATAAAGATCCCGCCAATCCTCCGAGATCATCTTCAAATGCTCGTCGCTGATCGCCCGGTCAAACTCCTCTCCCGTCCGATTTCCGACACCATCCAACATCACCTGCCGACTCCCGCAAAACGCAAGATCCGCCTCCGGATGCTCCTCCAGCATCTCCACAAACCGCGCCAGACAATCCCGATCCGTGAACCAGTCATCGTGATGCATGATCTTGATATACTCACCAGAAGCATGCCGCACCGCCTCGTTCCAGTTCCCCGTCGCGCCCTTTCTTGCCGCATTCCGAACATAAACCATCCCCGGAACATCAGCCCTACGTACAACCTCCTCCACAGACCCGTCCGGAGAATCATCCGTCACAACCACCTCATAATCCGTAAAAGACTGCACCTTTATCGACTCCAAAAGCCGCTCTACACCAACCGGATTCTTATACGCCGGCACACAAATCGAAACCTTCACCATCCAAAACTCCTAACTGCTCTATCCAAACGCCCCAATCGCCCTACACTACACAGCCTACAGCTCCACAGAAGCGCCTTGCCGTCCTCCACACACAGGCAACAGCTCCGCAGGAGCGCTTTGCCGTCCTCCACGCACAGACAACTGCTCCACAGGAGCGCTTTGCCGTCCTCCACGCACAGGCAACAGCTCCACAGAAACGCCTTGCCCTCCTCCACGCACAGACAACTGCTCCACAGAAGCGCCTCGCCCTCCTACACGCACAGGCAACAGCTCCGCAGGAGCGCTTTGCCCTCCTCCACGCACAGGCAACAGCTCCGCAGGAGCGCCTTGCCGTCCTCCACGCACAGGCAACAGCTCCGCAGGAGCGCTTTGCCCTCCTCCACGCACAGGCAACAGCTCCGCAGGAGCGCCTTGCCGTCCTCCACGCACAGACTACAGCTCCACAGAAGCGCCTCGCCCTCCTACACACACAGGCAACAGCTCCGCAGGAGCGCTTTGCCGTCCTCCACACAATTCCACAAATTCAGCCCTTGACCTTGACCTTCCATCCGCCCGACACAGCGCCTCTTGTCCGCCCATGCAGCAGTTTTGCGGACGTTCCCGGAGACTGCGTGCTGCGACCGACACTTGGTCTGGATGCAGACAAGCGGACCGTCTCAAAACGCCGGTGCTTGGGCTGCGTACTTTGCAGCCCTACGCACCCGCTGCGTTTTGAACCGAGCGAAAGCGAGTCCGCTGCTGCACCAGACCAAATGCCGGACACAGCACGCAGACCAGGGAACCGCCCGCAAAACTGCATGCGGGCGGACAAGAGCCCTCCCTCAACGACCCAAGATGCGGTCAAAAAAGGACTTCTTCTCCGGATACATCAAATACTGGTACTCCTCCAGATGCTCCCTCAAATACACCGGATAACTCTCATCCACCGGCACAATCTGAAAATCCGTACTCCGCCCCAGAATATCCTCATGATTCCGGATCTTCTTCTTCACCTTCGACAACGTTGCCCGATTATTATACTCCTGATGTGCCGCGCTCTTGATCTTGTATTTTACACGATCCTCCACAGACTCGTCCTTGCCGCCGCCCATATAGGAAAAATGCCAGCCGCCGTCCGCAACGCGCACCATCAGCTCCTTTTGCTTGCTGTCCCGCAGCTGCTCCGTCGTGAACCGCTTTAACATTCCATAATTACAGATCTTTGTTCCAAGCCATCTTCTGTCTTTTCCGGTAAAGCCCTCAAACTCACCCGTAATGGACAGCAGGCTTCCGGAGGTTTCTTCCATATTCAGATAACAGTAAAAATTCCGCTGCGCCAGCGCATAGATTTTGCTGCCGTCAAAATCCGCCAGAACCTTTTTTACTGCTTCCGGATTCGGGATTTCATCGACGTCGGAGAAAATGACGATATCATCGTCCTTTGCACCCTCCAACCCGCGCGCTACTGCACACTTCTGGTGGCTGTCACGCATAAAAGCACTCGTATCCATCGGCGTATCATCCACAACCTTGTGAATGATTTTGTCTTCAAACTCCTGGAACATTTCCCGGTTTTCCTGGAAATATAACGGCTTTTTCTCGCCAGAAAAGGTTACCGTCGCCTCGCTGATGACAAATTTGTCCACAACATCGTTTAAAACATGCATACGCAGCTTTAAAATATCGAGCTCGTTGAAAAACTGAAAACAATCGTATACCATAATATCTCTCCTTTATTCTTCCGGTCCGGACACGGTAATTTTGTCTTTTCCGTAATAATCCATCAGCGCCAGATTCAGCCAGTAGCCCCGGTCGCCCTCATTGGTCACATCGTCGATATACAATAAATACGGTTCCACGGAAAGCGGTGTGATCGTGATTTCCGTTTCCCCATTTGTATACAATTCCAGGCGCGCATTGTTTTCCGCCGCATACTCCGCCGCCTCACCATTTAAAATAGAACGCACGGCAGAAACGGACGTATACGTATTTTTATCCGCCGCAAAGAGGAAAATCACACCCATCGCAATCAACGTCACGGCATAAAACGCGCTCTTTGTTTCTTCCAGAAGCTCCAGCAGCCTGTAAAAAAATCCCGGCCGGGACTGCGGAAGCTGCTCGGACTGCTTTCGCTGTCCTGGCTGCTTTAGCTGCCATGCCCAACCACATCCATTGAGCAAATTAAAGAACACCAGCAAATACAGCACCACGCGCATCACATTTTTGCAGCGATCGGGTCCCTCGCTGGACGTCGCATACAACGTCGGCGTGAACATCGCGCAGAAAACGCAAAAGCTTAAAAAGACTGCATACAAGGGTTTAAAAAACTTTCCTTCTGCCTGCTTTGCCAGCCGGTAAATCGCAGGAATCAGCATTGCAAAGCCAACCAGCACCATCGGTGTCAACCATTCCGTCACATACACAATTCCCCAGTAAAATGACATGACAATCGCTTTTACCGCTCCCATACTCTCCGCCGTATCTTCCCGAATCAAATTGCCTGGTGCCAGCACGTTAAACGCAAAACCAACCAGGCTGCAGACAAGCGGAAACAAAAACCAGAAACGGTTTTTCTTTTTCCGGAAAAACTCCCATGCCGTCAGCAGTACGATCAGGATCACCGACTGTAAGCCGGTCAACAGGTTCGCCCCGCCTAACAGTGCGCACAGAACGGCAGAAAGGATCATCCAGAGGATTTTCTTTGATTTCTGTTCCGATGTTTCCAGGCAAAGCAGCGCAGACACTGCAAAGAACAGAACAGCCTCCATGAATACATAATGCAGCGAGCCGTTATACCAATACAGCGCAAGCACCGGCGAAACGAAGGTCTGAAAGGTCAGGAATAAAACAGTCAGCGTACAGATTCCACGCAGATAACGGTTTTCTTTTGCCCGGCTAATGTACCGGCAAAGCACCGTATGCATCAGCACACAGATACTGCCGCCGAGCATTCCTGCCATAAGAAGAGTCGTCAGGAAATACCATTTTTCCCCGAAAACTCCGGGCGTCAGGGTCATGAGGAAAATGGAGAACCAGGTTCCCTGCCACAGCTGCCAGGTTTCCTTTGTCACGGCAAGCGCTGTTTTAAGCACTTCCCCAAAGGAATGGGTCGCATTCCATACCCTATGCGTCTCAAGACCATAGGTGAAATCATCGCAATTCGGGAACCCATAGCGGGACAGGTATAAAACCGGCACCATGCTCGCGATAAAAACAACCAGTAGTATTCGAAAAAGCCATTTCTCAGGCTCTGTTTTCCATTGCTTCAAAATCTGCACGCCAAGCTCTCCTTTTCTCACTTCTGCTGACCGGTCAGCCGTCTTTTCAGGCTTCTGACCGCGCGCCCGCCAAAATACGCCGTATAGGCTGCTTTTGCCTGGATTTCTCCCAGACGATACGCCATGCCGTCCGGCTTTTCATGATGTTTTGCAAAAAATTCGCTCTGCCTGCGGTAGGTTTCCAGCTCCTCCCGGCACGCCTGTGCATCGTAGAGCTTTCCGTCCCTGCCAAGATACTCAAATCCGGTATAAATATTCTGCTCCGAAGCCCAGTAGCCATTCGAAACATTGTGACGCGCCCAGTATTTCGGTGCAATCACCTTCTGTACCGTCTCCGACGTAAACGCCGGGAAGCAGGCAAAGGAAGAGTTGGAAATAATCAGGTAACGTGCGTTTTTAACTGTCACATAATCCCCATGCACCGGAAAATGATATGCCGGAATACCTGGTAAAAGCTTATGTGCCATCGTCACATCGTCCGTCACGATCATAAATTCCATGTCACTGCGGATTTTTTTCATCTGTGCCATCCCATCCGTCCAGTACTTTTTCCGTAAAAACAATGCCGGTTCGGACGCATATTCCCCGCCGCGCAGGTTCAGCACGCACAGGTTGTCCCTCGTATATTCGTAGGAATCAAACTCCGGCTTTACCTTCAGCCATTCCTTTAACTGCTCCCGGTTCGGTGCAAAATAACTTTCCGCCTGCAGATTTCCCATCAGGAGCGTGCCGTCTTCTACATCGAAAACGCCCCGGTCTTCTCCCGCCACATAGCAGCCGTGCTCCAGATCATGCCGGCAGGCGCCCGTGTAGATCCGTTCTTCTTTTTCCTCATAAACGCGTGTAAAATCTTCTGGTTTTGCTTCTTCTCCCATCCAGAGATCCAAAAAGGGCTCGGAATTGTTTCCGGTCAGACCGTTTAACAGGATTTCCTTTCCGGGTACGCCGAATGAAGTTTTTTTCTGTTCCGCAATACTGCGGGCTGTCACATAACAAAACAGCCGGTTGCCAAGCCCCTGCCCCTGCAGGATCTGCGTTCCTATCATAACATTCCTTTCTATTCCCAAAACGATGCCATCAGACAACCTATCGACCAAAATCATCGCTGATTTACTGCAAAATCCCGGATATTACACCCGAATCATTTCATCCGTATAAATATCGCAGCAGTCGCGCCCGTTCATCCATTTTTCCGGTGCAATCACGAGCTTGTCCTTGCCATTATCCAGCCACGCGCCCCACCAGGAAAAAGAGCTGTTCGCCAGAATGTGGTTTTTACAGCAGCTCATCAGGTACAAATCCTGCTCTCCCGCCTGCTCGCTGTTTCCCTCCACCGGGACAAATTCCGAACCGCAAAAATGCTCCTTCGTCCACTCCATATCATTGGAAAACAGGAAAAATTTCACATCCGGCTTTTTTTTTCGGATCTCTGCGACCGCGCGATGGTAGTAATCCAGATCGCAGATTCCACCAAACAGCGCCTGATTGGCGGGTGTGAGGTAATCGCCCCGTCGGATGTGGACACTCACTGACTCACATTCCTTCATCTGCTGCTCCATCGCTGCCGATTCTTTTGTCAGAGTAAGATTTCGGAATGTGAATGCTTCCCGCACCTGATCTTTGATATCGGCAAAATACCGTTCCGTCTGAAAATATCCCAACAGCAAGGCTGGCTCGCGCCGCAGTATTTCCGGATCGTAATTGCACGACGCTTCCCGGTAGGACAAATCCTTCCTGCCGCACAGCAGCCGCCTGGCACGATGGAGGGGACTCATACTGGAATCGGTGATCTGCTCATACTCTGGTTTCGTCATGCGCTCATAGGAAACACCGAATACAGAAAGCTGATTGACCCGCTGCTTTTCCTGTGCGCCATAACAGGTTACGTCGTCGATTCTGACGTCTTTTCCCATTGATTTCAATTTTAAATACAGGGCATACTCAAACATCTGATTGCCCAGGCCACCCGAAAGCTGCACTCCTACCATAGTTTCTGTTCCTTTGAATAAAATTTTCTACCTCTGTCTCCGATTCGCCATCGCAACCTTGATCGGAATCAGGAAAGAATCATTCAGTCTCATCGCTGCCCGGTACAATATCGGTGACTTCAAAAACAGCTTCATTTTCCGGTATTCCTGACTGCTCGCCTGGGGAATCCCATAGACTGCTGCATAGCAGTCTTTTCCTGCTTCTATTTTCTGCTGCAAAAATGCCTTATGTTCTTTTTTCTTTGGATCCTGGCTTCTGCAGACCGCCGTATAGAATAACAGCAGTCTTTTATATAAAAAATAATCCTGCAAAAGTGCCAGATCCTCCCTACCGATCTCCCGTAAAAACGCACTGCGCTCATAAAAATTCGGAATCAGATCATTGAAGGTCTTCTCGTTCAGGCCGATATTCGTGGTGCTCGTCGTCCGACTGCACACATAATTGTACATCGCCCAGTCCAGATACACGCTGCGTTTCGATTTTGCCAACAGTCGGATGGTAAAATACATATCCTCATACAGGCTTTTTGGAAACCTCAGCCCGTCACTCAACGAACGTTTCCAAAGCTTGTTCCAGACCGCCGTCTGAATCAGCCACGCTTCGTCCTCTTCCAGATATTTTGCCAAAAGCTCCTGCCCTTCAAACACCGCTGCCATCGGCGTGGACAAATCCACCCTTCGGTTTTCGTAAATTTTCCGATACCGGCAGACCGCAAGATCGGCGTCCTGCTCCATCATCGCCGCCAGCAGTGTCTCATACATCTGCGGCTCAATCCAGTCGTCGCCGTCCACAAAGGTCAGGTAATCGCCTTTTGCCTCCAAAAGTCCGGTGTTGCGCGCGCTGTAGGCTCCGCCGTTTTTTTGATGGACAACCCGCACCCGCCCATCCTTTTTTGCATATTCATCGCAGATGCGTTCACTTCCATCCGTTGAACCGTCATCTATCAAAAGGACTTCGAGATTTTGATAGGTCGAAGAAAGAATCGAATCCACCGCTTTGGGCAGATATTCCCGGATATTGTAAACCGTCACAATGACCGAAATCAGCCCGGTCTGCTCGCCTTTCTTTTGCTTTTCCGGCTGATACTGTTCCAATTTGCGCATGGGTTCTTGTTCCTCCTTCCTTCTCCTTGCTCCAAAAATGTCTCTGCTCCGACGGTTGCTGTCCCTTTTAATCGCAGCAGCGCTGTTTCTCAGTTCCCTGCCTTACGGTTTCCTATATTCCTGCTCCAGCCAGTCCTCAAACCGCAGAATGTGCCAGATCTGCTTACGCCAGATTCCACGCTGTGTAAAATCCTTCCACAGCCGCGTCACCATTTCCGGGTCAAAATAACCTTCCCGACGGATTTTATCCTCCTTTAACAGACTCTCTGCCCAGGCGTAGAGCTCCGGCTCCTTTAACCATTTCTGGATCGGGATCGAAAACCCCTTTTTCGGACGTTCCATCAGCTCCCTGGGCACATGGCGGTACAAAACGTCCCGCAATACAAGCTTGCCTCTGCCGTTTTCCCATTTCATCCACACCGGCAAACTCCATGCAAACTCCACAACGTCCTTGTCCAGCATCGGCACACGGCTTTCCAGTGAGACTGCCATTGCCGTCCGATCCACCTTTACCAGAATATCATCCGGATGGTACATCAGCAGATCCATCAGCATCAGATTGTGCTGCACATCCGCCAGGTATCCGCTTTCGTAGGTTTCAAAAATGCTCCTCGCGCTTCCTCTTTCTTTTGCAATCTTTCCAAGAAACGGCTCGGAAAGATCAGAGCGCGCATACAGCTCTTCTGCATTATGCGCCGATAATAACATGCCCCGGATCTGGTTCGTTTCCTTTTTGGAAAATGGTCCGTCCGTCAGAAAATATCCTGCCGCACTGCGCACAGGCTGCGGAATTTTCCGGATTTTATTCCACGCGTTCGTGATCGACTGATAGGTTCCGTATCCGCAAAACAGCTCATCCCCGCCATCGCCGCTCAAGGAAACCGTCACATGCTCCCGCGTCAGCTTGCTGACCAGATAGGTCGGGATCTGGGAGGAATCTGCAAAGGGTTCCCCAAACATGTGGCTCAATTTGGGCAGAACTGCTTTTGCATCCTGCTCCGTAATAGTCAGCTGCGTATGCTCTGTCCCCAGATGCGCAGCGATGGCAGCAGCAGCCTCCGCTTCATTGTAGGCGGCATCCTCCATCCCAATTGTGAAGGTTTTAACCTTCCGGTCAGAAATCGACTGCATCAGGGAAACGACAGTAGAGCTGTCGATTCCTGCTGACAAAAATGCTCCCAGCGGCACGTCTGCCATCATCTGACCGCGGATGCTCTCCGTTAAAAGCCGTTCCAGCTCTTCCGATGCTTCCTGCCTGCTTCCGGTAAAGGGCTGCTCCTGTCCTTTTTTTGCAGTTTCTGCCATTGACCAGTAGGTTTCGATCCTCCAGTCCCGATAGGGCTTTTCCAGACGCAGGATTTTTCCCGGCTCTAGCTTATAAATACCCTCATAAATCGAATACGGTGCCGGAATATATCCGTGGATCAAATACAAATCCAGCACGTCTTTATTTATTTTCCCGCAGAAATCAGGCAGCGCTGCGATGGCCGTCAGCTCGGAGGCAAACACAAAGCTCCCGTTCACCAGCCCATAATACAGCGGTTTTTCCCCAACTCTGTCCCGCAAAAGCCAGAGCTGTTCTTCTTTCCTGTCATAAAGTGCGATAGCAAACATACCCTTGCACAGACAGATCCCCTCTTTTACGCCATAGGCTTCCAGGGCTTCGAGTAAAATCTCCGTATCCGAGCTTCCATGCAGTGCTCCCAAAAGTCCTTCCCTGCGCAGCTTTTTTTCTACCTCCCGGCAGTTATAGATTTCACCATTGTAGGAAATCACAAACCGTCCGCTATGGGAAACCATGGGCTGTGCACCGCCCGGCGACAGATCCAGAATGGAAAGTCTCCGATGTCCCAACGTCACGTCCTGACTGTCGTTACACCAGCTGCCCTCTGCATCAGGTCCGCGGCTTATCAGCTGCTCTTTCATCCGTTCTATATCCTCCCGCCAGGTTTTCTGACGGTTGCAAAATCCTGCAATTCCGCACATCGGGACAGCCTCCTTTCTTTCAGTCTGCGACCTCCGGTGCCCAGTTTTCTTCTTCGATATCCTTTCGGCAGCTTGCCTCTGCCTCACTCTGCTTCTGCTGATACAGCTTCCAGGCGCTGTCCCAGCTTTCGTAGCCCTGCACGCTGCGTCTGTCCGGCAGCTCGTAATGACTGTCCAAATACTGTCGCAGAAACTCCGTACACTTTCCTTCGCCAAGGGCGTTTACATGTCCGCCGTAATCATAAAAATCCGTCGAAAAATCCAGTCCAATCTCGTCAATATGCTGATTGAAATCCAGTACCGGATAGCCAGCGGCTTCAATCCGTTCTGTCAGGTCGTTGAACTTCATCCGCGCTTCTTTTTCCATCCCATACGGCGACAGGATAAACAGCGCGTCCTTGCCGGTCGAATCGATATAGGAAAGCAGATCATCCAAAACCACTAACTGCTCTTTGGCAGGCTCCATTTTTTCTGTCACATCAGAATAATCCGTCCAGTCCACCGGGCCCACTCCCGTTTTGATTTCCAGACCCTTTAACAGATTTTTCTTTTCATAGCGCCAGCACGCCAGCTGATCCGGCAAAAAAAGCGTTTTCCAGTTGGAATGATATTTGAAAATATCAAAATAGTAGGTGTAGCGTTCGCTCCTGTCGCTGACGAGCGCATTGATTGCATCCACACGGTTTTTCGAATATTTCAGGTTATCTGTCACCCCGCGCGTGAATATCATCGTATCCTCCCATTCCTCGTCCGGCATGGAAAACATCCGCATCTCAATGATAAACAGCGACGGGTCCTGGGTTTTTTGCGCCTCTTTGAGCAAATATTTGATCGCTTTGGGGCGCTGATTATTTGTCGAGAGCGGATACGCTGCAATGCCGCTTTTCCCGTAGAGCGCAGGCGCGCTGTAATAAGGATACACCGGGCTCGAGCCCACCAGGATCGCATCAATCGTATTTTCTTTTTCCGCATAAAATCCGGTAAAACGGTCCTTTACATCCCCGTTTGTCCGGATGATGTAGGTCACCGTCACCAGAAGCCAAAGGAAAACGGCCAGAAAAACAACCGCTTTCAGTGCCTGTTTTTTTGTCATTGTAATCTCCACTTTGCATACGAGCCTGCGCTGCGTATGCAGTCCCGCCGGACACGTCTGACGATCCGGTCAGTCGTATCACACCTTGAAATTCTGATAAATAAATTCGGACGCGCTGTAACCCGGTCCGTATTTTCCCAGCAAAATCACATAAAACAGCAGCGCATACAGTGCGATCCAGCGCAGCCAGATCGGCTTTTTCTCCAGAGTAACGCGCATATCCTCTTTCTGGTTATGGATCGTAACCCATGCAGAGAACAGAATCGAAACCGCCAGAATCATCAGTTCTGTCCAATCCAGTCCCAGGCCCGACAACACGCCGTTTCTAAACAGCTGCAGTCCCAGGCCCGATACGCCCCGTCCGAGCACCCGAAGGGCATCCGGAACCGTCGCGCTTCTGAAAAAGACAAGTCCGATCATGACAAGGAAAAAGGTGCGCACGCGCTGAAACAGGATAAATCCTTTCTTTTCCTTTTCGATATGAAAAAAGGCTCTCCACTTTACAAACAGCGGCTCCATCAGCTTGCCGGAAACGATATAAAACCAGTGCAGCAGACCGCAGCCGATGATAAACGTCCACGCGCCGCCGTGCCAGTATCCGATGGTAAACCACAAAATCAGCATGGCGAGAAACGTCGTCGCCTGCTTCGCGCCTTTTTTGCCGAGTTTTCCTTTCAGTTTCTTGGGAAGATTCATGAAAAACTTCGTCCGAAGCAGCGGATAAAACAGATAGTTTTTCAGCCAGTCGCCCAGGCTGATATGCCATCTTCTCCAGTATTCCTCGATGCTTCTCGATAAAAACGGCGCAGAAAAGTTTTCCGGCAGCCGGATACCGAAGCACTCGGAAATACCCAGCACAATATCCATACAACCATCGAAATCGGTGTAAAGCTGCATCGTAAAGGCTGCCGCACCCACCCAGATCGAAACGCCGCTGTACTTTTCATAGTTGTTAAAAATTTCATTTGCCAGGATCGCCGTCCGCTCGGAAATGACCAGTTTTTTGAAAAATCCCAGGAGCATCCGCTGCATGCCGAACGTCACATTCCGGTAATCCAGCTTGTGTCCGGTATACATCTGTTTTTCCATGTCGCTGTATTTCATGATCGGGCCGGAAATCATCGTCGGGAAGTAGCAGCAAAACAGCAGCAGCTTTCCATAGTTGCGCTGTACCGGTCCGATTTCATAATAGACATCGAACAGATATCCCAAAAGGGTCAGCGTGTAGAACGAAATTCCCATGGGCGCCAGCAGCCCCAGATGGAAGAATTTCAGCGTGCACAACAGACTGACACAAAAAAGGACAGCACAAATAAGAGCAGCCAGTTTTTTCTTCTGCTCTTTTGTCCTGTCTATCAAAATAGCTGCGCCCCAGACAGCTCCTACAGCTGCCATCGGGTACAGAATCAAATACCATGCATGGCTGTCACGCACCTCTGCCGATGTCAAAAAGTATCCGATGCTCAGAAGCAATAAAAGCGGCCACTGCACTTTTTTCGGAACCAGATAATACAACAGCAGTGCAAGTGCAAACAGACACAGGAAGTAAAAGGAAGTAATACTCATCCTTCACCAGCTCCCGGTTTCAGACCTTCTGCAGAATGATATCTGCCATTTCGCCTACATTTTTCATCGTTACGATCTGTCCCATGGAAAACTTGATGCCAAACTCGCTCTCTACAGCCGCCATCAGGTTGATATGCTCCAGGGAGTCCCAGCCGTCGATATCCTCTGCAGTCGTGCCTTCGTCAACCGTAATGTCTTCCTCGTCAAATACATCCCGGAATACTTCGTTTAAACGTTCAAAAACTTCTTCTCTGCTCATTTATAAACCCTATCTGTCTGATCAGATTCCTTTCTGCGTCGCTTGTTTTTCTTTCGTGCTCTCGTCCGCTCTCGTGCCCGCGCTGGCGCGCTTCCCCGCCTGCTTCGCAGGCTGCTCGTTCGCTAATGGCACGTGAAAAACAAATGCCGCCTTCGGCGTCGCTTGTTTTTCTTTCGTGCTTTCGTCCGCTCTCGTGCCCGCGCTGGCGCGCTTTCCCGCCTGCTCCGCAGGCTGCTCGTTCGCTAATGGCACGTGAAAAACAAATGCCGCCTTCGGCGTCGCTTGTTTTTCTTCCGTGCTCATTACATTATAGCATGTCCCCATGTATTATACCAGTTTCTTTTTTCCGGCGACTTTCTGGAAGTAGTCTGCCCACTCCTGGTTGACCTTTTCCGGAAGGTATTCTGCCTGAAGCTTCGCTGCATTTTTTCCCATTTGCTGCATCAGATCAGGATTTTCCAAAAGTCTTGTCAGTCTGTCTGCCAGCGCATCCGAATCGTCCACGGGTACTAAAAATCCGTTTTCTGCATCACGGATCAGATCCTTTGGACCGCCGCATGGGCAGTCCGTCGAAATACAGGCTGTGCCCAGCGACATCGCTTCGATCAGGGTGTTGGGCATTCCCTCCGTAAAGGAGGTCAGCACAAACGCATAAGCCTTTTCCAGTTTTTCCGGGACGTCCGTGATCCTGCCCGGCAGCAAAATCCGCTCTGACATGTCAAGGCTTCTGACTTCTTCTGTCAGCTCTCTGCGCAGCGGTCCGTCTCCGTACAGAATCAGGCGCGCGTCCGGGAATCGCTCTGCAATTTTACAAAATGCCCGGATTGCCATTCTCTGGTTTTTATTTTCGTCCATCCGTCCGACTGCAACAATATCCTGCGGGCGGTCGTCCTCATACCGTGGCCGCACAAATGCCGGATTCAGGGAATTTTTCAGAATCACGCATTTTTTCTGCAGCGACGGTTGAAAAAAACGCACTGCATCCGCCGTCTGCATCACGATTCCGTCTGCCGCGTAAAACAGTGTTTTTGCAAGCAGACGCATCCCCTTCGTCGGATACTCCTCCGTAGGCTCCGCCACAACGGAAACCACAACCTTCGTCGGCAAAAAAGCATTCGCCAAAAGTGCCATAAAATTATTTTTTCCAATCGTAGACAGCACGACATCCGCATGGATTTCTCTGAAGATCCTGCGCAGCTTCCGGTAGCGTCGAAACAGGTTCGCGATCCGACCGCCCTCTTCCTCCGGCGTCAGGTCGGAGATCACGCGGCGTATCCTTGCAGGCAGCTCGTATTCATTTTCTTTTTTGTACTGCGTTACCATCGTCACATTGCAGCCCTGCTCCAGAAAGTAGGTCGCAAGGTTGACAAAAACGCGCTCGGCGCCTCCTTTTTTCAGGGAGCCGATATAAAATGCAACACTGCCCATGGTTCTCCTCCTAAAGACTTTCTTCCGCAGTCCATTGTCCATCCGGCGCATGTCTGCGAGTCAGCGAGCGGTCTGCATCCCTTTGCAGTCGGCAGACTCGCTTTCGCTCGGTTCAAAACGCAGCGGTCGCGTAAGGCTGCAAAAGACGCAGCCTAAGCGCCGGCGTTTTGAGACGGTCTGCCGATCTTTGCAAAAGGATGCAGGCCGCTCGCTGCTTCGCAGCATTGCGCCTGGATGGACAGGACTCTGCGGAAGAAAGGTGTGTTCTCGTGCGTGATGCCCTGCTCCCCGAATGCGCCGTAAGGCGCGTTCGGGGAGCAGGGATAAAGCTTCCTTTTGGCAAATGCGTAGTTTCTTTCAAACCGTTTGGTTTGTGAAAGCCTCGCGATCGCCCGTTGGGCGGAGTGCAAAGCCATATGCCGTGCAGGACCATTTAAAAACGACGGTGTTTATGCTGCGTCTTTTGCAGCATTATGCACCGCTTCGTTTTTACTGAGCGAGAGCGCGTCCTGCAGGCATTGGCTTCGCATGACGTCCTGCGGACGGCACTGTTGCTGCCGGGCGGGCAGGGGCGGGGCTGTTGCTGCCGGTCGGCAGACTCACGCCTGCAAATAGCGTTCTGCCCATTGCTGGAAGATGAAGAACGCCCAGATGATCCGGGAGTAATTGCTTCCGGTGTAGGCTCCGCCATCCCCGGCACTGAGCCAGTCTGTAATTAGCTTCGCGGTTGCATCTGCGTTAAACAGCCCCTGTTGTTTCAGGAAAGCAGGTGACGCGTAGTCAGTCAGCTTATTCTTGAGTGGTCCTCTCAGCCATTTGTCCAGCGGGACAGAAAACCCTGTCTTTTTACGATCCAGTAATTCCCGCGGAATATAGTCGTAAGCGATCTCTTTTAAAATATATTTCTGGCAGCCGTTGTGATCCTTAAAGGAATGGGGCAGCCGGAAGGAGTATTCCATCACCCTCTGATCCAGGATCGGGCACCTGGCTTCCAGCGAATATTTCATGGAAGCGCGATCCACCTTGCAGAGAATATCCCCCGGCAGGTAGGTGTCCATGTCCAGGAGCATCCGGCGGATCTGCCAGTTTTTCACATTATAATCCAACTCACGGTCAAAGCGCACCTGATCCGTTCCAGTCAGGTTTTTCATACAGGATAAATATTTATCCGAACATAACTGCGTTTTATAACGTTTGTCCCGGTTTTGTGCAATTGTCCTTACGGAAAAAGGTAAACGTCCCAGCAGGTTTGCCTGTTTGAGTCCGGGCAGCTGGGAAATACCGTAAACCAAAGCGCCCGCTGCGTCGAGCTTCTGCGCCTGTCCGAGTTTCTGGTACATCTGGTAGCCGCAGAAAAATTCATCGCCGCCATCGCCGGAGAGTGCGACCGTCACCTGTTTTCTGGCGAGCGCCGATACGAGCATCGTCGGGATTTCCGAAGAATCTGCCATGGGTTCATCAAAATACTGCGGAATGCTCTCCACCAGCTCCAGCATCTGTTTTTCACTAATGATTTCTTCTGTATGCTGCGTGCCAAGATGCTTCGCTACCGCCGATGCATAACCGGATTCGTCGTACTGCTTTTCTTCAAAGCCAATGGAAAAGGTTTTGACCGGAGCCTCGCTTGCCTCCTGTGCCATGGCTGTCATCAGGGAGGAATCGTAGCCGCCGCTTAAAAAAGTACCCAGCGGGACGTCCGCCTCCATCCGGCTCTTCACGGATTTCTGTAAAATTGCCTTTAGCTCTGCCTTTGCCTGAGAAAAATCCGTGACCGGATCCGCGATTCCTTTTTGGTAGCTTTCTTTGATACTCCAATAGGAAAAGCACTCTCTTTTCTTCTGCCCATTGTCAGGCTGCAGGCGAAAACGGAGAATGGTTCCCGGGCACAGCTTTTTTACCTGTTCAAATATCGTATCCGGCTCCGGGATATACTGCTGGTACAAAAAGACCGGTAAAATATCCGGATTCAGCTTCCGATCAAAGCCCGGGCACGCCAGAATCGGCTTTAACTCTGAGGCAAAGACCAGATTTTCCCCGTCCTCCCAGTAATAGAGAGGCTTCTTGCCGATGCGGTCCCGCACAAGATATACCTCCTGCGCATCCCGGTCATACAGGGCGATCGCAAACATTCCGTTAAAGCGGGAAACGCAGTCGATGCCCCATTTTTCATAGGCAGCCAGAATGACCTCCGTATCACACTGGGAGCGGAACGGATACCCGGAAAGCTCTTTTTTCAGCTCCTGGAAGTTGTAGATTTCTCCGTTAAAAACGACGCTGATCCGTTTATCTGCCGCGTGCATCGGCTGATGTCCCATTGGGGAAAGATCCATGATGGAAAGCCGACGCTGTGCAAAGCCAACCGCATATCCGCCTGCCGCATCATAAATTTCCGCTCCGGAGTCGTTTGGCCCGCGGTGGTACATTGTATCGTTCATCGCGGTCAGATCCGCCAGCGTAATCCGCCTTTTGCTGATAAATCCACTGATTCCGCACATAATGCTTTACCTGTTCCTTTCGGGAATCAGAGATGCCTCCAGAAATTCATCCTTAAATTCGCAGAAATCCTTGCACTCGTTGTTGATGCTGTCGATCATTTCGTTATATTTTTCCTGGATCAGCACCGCATAGTTGTCCCGGTTATCGTAGCCCTTCTTGCTCCATGCAAAGGGATGCGTCAGAATCTGCACCTTATCATAGCCGGTGATATTGGCTTCATCAGGATAGCCGTAGCGCCAGATATGGTTGGCGTCGGACATATATTTTACCTTCAGGGGCGTCTGGTCGGTCACTTTTTCTGCAAAGGTGAAAAACTCGTCCTGGTATGCATTCAGGATTCCCGGCAGCTTGATGTTTTCGCGCAGCACATCCGGTGACGGACGGTGTACAGAAAACTGTGTAATCGGAAAACCGAACATTTCAGAAAGGATATCCATTTCCTTTTTGATCTGATGGCGAACCTCCTGCATGTCGGTCAGACCGTTTAACGCATAGTGCAGTCCGATCACATGGCCGCGTTCATGCATGTCCTTGATCAGATCCTGATTGCGTCTGGATAAAATATTATAGGAATTATTCGTCCACTGGAAAAAGAAGGTCGACGTAAAATCCATGCTGCTCTCCACCTTTGCCAGTGCATAGGCACGATCCACGCTGTACTCCACATCATGACGCATGATGACAAATTTATCTGCCGTAAGTGCTTCTTCGTACCCTGCCTGATTACCGGTAGACTGAATGATTCTGATAATTTCTTTATAATCTTCGTAGGAAAACATTGTCCTTACCTCCATTGTCTGCAGTCTTATCTGTTCTTTTTGCAGCATTCCTGCAGATACGTCTGCCACTGCTCAAATACCGCATCCTCGTTGGCTCTTTCACTGATCTTGCGCGCCTCTCTGCCGAGCCGCTCTGCAAGCTCTCTGTCCTCAATGAGGCGCAGGATGCCGTCTGTCATCGCCTTTTCATCCATGATCGGTACAAGCAGACCATTTACCCCATCTTCGATCAGGGTTTTGGGCCCGCCGCAGGGACAGTCTGTAGAAACCACCGGAAGTCCCAGTGCCATCGCTTCCATCAGCGCATTGGGCAGTCCTTCCCAGTCAGAGGAAAAAGCGTACAGCGCAGCGTCTGCCAGATCCTTTTCCAGCGTATTGCTGCCGCCCATCAGCTTTACAAAATCCTCCGCATGATTTTCATGAATAATGGATTCCAGAATCTCCTTTGTACCGTCCTTGGAATCCGGTCCGTAAATTTTGAGTGTATAATCCGGATGCTTTTCATGAACCTTCAAAAAAGCCCGGATCAGCATCGGCTGATTCTTAAAGTCTACCAGACGGCCAGACTGAACAACATCCTTTGTCCGTACAGCCGGCTCCGGAACACCGACGTATTTCGGATTCAGCGGATTTAAAATAATTCTGGAATTTTCCTGTAAATACGGTGCAAAAAAGGCTTTTGCGCCCTCTGTCTGGAACACGCAGCCCGCCGCATGAGGAAACAGAAGCGGGATCCGAAGCTTGTCCGCTTTTTTATCATAGTGTCCCACCGGATCGGTACGCACGGAAATCACGACCGGGATACCCGTCCCGATTCCCGCCGCCAGCGCACGGTACAATACGCCCCGGGTAAAGGCAACGATGACGTCCGGCTTTTCTTTTTTCATAAAACGGCGCAGATACCAGATACGGCGCAGCATCTTGCTGATCCTGCTGCGGTTTTCGTCTTCTTTCGTCAGTCCGACATGAACTCTGCGGACTTTCTGATCCAGTGCAAATTCGTCCGTTCCGTACCATTCTGTCGCAATGACAACCTCATAGCCCTCCTTTGCAAAACGGTTCGCCAGATTACTCACCACGCGCTCCGCCCCGCCCTGCTGCAGGCTGTTTAAATGAAATGCAATTTTCTGCATCGGAATGTTTCTCCTGTTTTTCTCATGAAACAGAATCCTGCTCTGCAGGATTCTCATTTTGTCAGTGCCCCCGTAGTGTATCACATTTTGGAAAGCCCTGCAATCTGCAGGATTTTGTCCCGGTATGCCCTGTCGTCAAACTGATCTGCGCGCTCCTTTGCACATCTGGAAAGCTCCTGCAGCTTCGCTTCCTCTGTCAGCAGCTCTTCCAGAAGAGCCGCCAGTTGTTTTTCTTCCTCTGTAATTTCGTTTGGATCCAGATTTTTCTGATCGTCCATCACCGGAATCAAAATCCCGTAACGTTCCCGAAGCACTTCCTGTTTTCCAACGACGTCCTCAAACCGGTCGGACAGAATCTCTGCAGGACCACTCATACAGTTGGAAAAAACGGCAGGGAGCCTGCAGCTCATCGCCTCAACCAACGCGTTTGGAAAGCCCTCCATGCTGGAGGTTCCAACATAAAGACTGCCCGCTGACAGCCATGGAAATGGATTCTTCTGAAGTCCAGCAAAGCAGACCCGGTCAGCAATTCCCAGCTTTTCTGCCAGTTCTTTATATTCTGAAAAAGAACCGTCCCCGATGATACACAGCATCGCCTCCGGCACTTTTTCCCGGATCAGATACAGGCATTTGATCAGATGCCAGAATTCTTTGCAGTCATCCTCACGCCCCATGCTGACGATCACCTTTTTCCCGGTAAAATCGGGCATGTCCACAGGTTTTTTTGCTGCATTTTCTGCGATCTGACTGCCATCGTAAGGATTGTACAACACCTCTGTATTTTCGATTCCCAGTTTTTCCTTTAACTCATGAGCAATCACCTCCGAACAGCAGATCACCTGATCGGAGCGCTTTGCAAACAGCTTTAACTTCGATGGGTTGTCCATATCCATATAGCTGCGGATTCCCGTCCAGATCTGCCCCCGCACCGGTGTCAGGACGTTAATCAGGTTCGCTGTCGGGCCAAAGCTGTAGGTCAGATCAGGACGCAGCTTTTTCTTTAGCTTCCGAAGCTTTACCGTTCTTTTTACGACATTGACCATTTTTTTCAGCTTCCCGTCCTGTGCCGGAACATCCAGGTTTACAACAGAAAGTCCGTTTATATCATATGCGATATCTGCATCCGAAAACATGGCGATCGTCACTTCAAAATCATTCCTCAGAATCCGCGCTGTCCGCACGCAGACCCGCTCGAAGCCACCCTGATGCAGCATGGGTACAACCAGAAGGAGCCTTGGTTTTACCTGTTCCATAAGCCGTCTCCTTTCCCGGTACGATAAAAAGCTTCCAGCTCTTTCGCCTGTTCCTTTGCGTCAAATCCGGCTTTGCGGATTTCCGGCATGCGGTCAAACCGCTCTTTCTGCCGTTCCAAAAGCGCAAGGGCTGCCTGTGCCCAGCTCTCTGCAGAATCCTTTAAGCTTTTGGACTCCACCAGCTCTGTCAGGGCAACCTCCTGTGTAATCGTATCCGACATCAGGCACGGGAGTCCTGCAGCCTGTGCTTCCAGCACCGTTCCGGGCAATCCCTCATATAGAGACGGGAAAATAAACAGATCCATCGCCTGATAATAATCCTGCGGATTCCCCTGATTTCCGAGGAACTGAACGCTTTCTGCAATTCCAAGCTCTGCCGCCTTCTGCTTTGCAGGCTCCATGCCTCCGCCCTCGCCGAGCAAAATCAGCTGCGCATCCGGACGGCTCTTTTTGATCTGCGCAAAAACCTCCAGTAAAAACAGGTGGTTTTTCATCTCATTAAAACGCCCCACATGCCCGACTGTCAGACAATTGCCCAACTCCAGTTTTTGCCGCATCTGTGCACGCATCTGGTCGTTATAAGAAAACTTATCCACTTCGATCGCATTCGGCACCACGTGGACAGCTCCCTGTGCCCACGCCTTTTCCCCGAAAACCGCTTTTCCGGCAAGCTTGGAGCACGCCAGGCAGACGTCCGTTTTTTTCCAGAGATTTTTTCGCATCCACTTCGTCATCATCCCTTTGACGCCGCCTTCTGTACCCGCGCTTCTGGCATGGGCTGCTGTCAGGGCGATTTTCGCACGCTTCGCTTCCGGCAGATAAATCGATGCAGTACTCGTCATATGCCCGTGCACACAGGCATACTCGGAATGCTCTTTCAAAAAGCTGCGCCACGCTGCCCGATACGGGATCCAGTTATAGACCCGAAACCGCGGCAACCGGTAAATATGTCCGCCAAGCGCTTCAATCTCTTCATCAAAATACCCTTTTTTTGAGGTGTGCACTGCAAAATCAAACTGCACCCTCTCACGGTCGATATTTCGGTATAAATCCATAACCCGGCTTTCCGCCCCGCCGAGTCCCGTTGTTCCCAGCACCTGTAATACCCGAATCGGTTCTTTCATACGCTTCTGGTTCCTTTTTCTTTTTCTAATTTGCACGCCGATGCCTTTCCATCCGCTTATGCGTGCTGGTTCTTTAATCGGCCAAGCCGCGCGGCAAGCCCTTTTCCGAACGCCAGCACATATTCCCGGATACGCGCTGTCATGCACTGTGGCTTTGCTTCCAGCTTAAAAAAATCGGAATACGGCACAATGTTTTCCCTGTTTGCGTCAATCATCTCTTCGTAGGCTTTCAGCTCCGCTACCGTGGAATGGTTGGCATGAATGACGATCGTCGTCATTCCCTCCCGATCAGAAAATGCGTATTTCCGCAAAAAGGCAATCGGTAAAAAAGTCATTTCACTGCGCACATACGGCAAATCTCCAAACCCGTCCGTCACATGGGTAAACCCGAGCGCTTTGAGCGCACGCAGTGTCGTTTTGTCAAAGGTATGGCCCGGCGCCATGAACAGCTTCGTCTCGATGCCGCGATCCGAGAGCTTTTTCTGTCCGCTTTCCAGAAGCTGGTACTGCTCCTCATAGCTCTTCCCCGCAAACTCCGACTGGGCATTCAACGGGAAGCTTCCGCCTCTTTTTGTTGTATACACATGATGGCAGCCGTGCATGGAAAGGGTCCAGCCTTTTTCCTGCAGCTCCTGCATTTTTTTCCAGAACGCTTCCCGTGCCGGATCCACCGACAGCTTCGGATCAAGATTGTCCGGTACAATGCCCAACAGCGGATAGCAGCCATAGCGTTCAAACAGCTGTTCAAAGGCTTCAAAGCTTTTCCAGTCCATATCCGGTGTAATATCATCCATTCGAAATGCGATTTTCATACTCTTTTCCTTTTCGCTGCTGCACAGCTTTATTCCAGGAGCATTCCCGGCTCCAGCTCTATTTCCGACTCATAGTCTTCGACTAAAAGAGAGCCATCCAGCGTCCGTACGATCAGCTTTTTGTCAAAAATGTCGATGATCTCCCCTGGTGCATACATCGAGAAGTCTAACATCTCATCAAAGGGATGTGCGCTCCATACCGTGATCTTTTCGCCGTTGCAGAAGCAAAATGCTCCCGGAAACGGTCTTGTCACACCCCGGATCAGGTTATACAGATTCCGGGTACGATCATGGAAATCCAGCTTTCCGTCCGCCGCCGTCCGCTTATTGTACCAGCTGTCGAAATCTCTGGACTCCCGGTGTACGCTGACGGTTCCCGCCTGATGTGCCGCGATCAGCTTAGCGATCAGGCGCTTGCTGACCAGCATGTTTTTATACTGCATCGTACGCACGGTATCATGAGGAGTGATGGCGCACATCTCGCTTGCAAAAACATTCGGGCTGTCCGCTTTTTCATCGTACTGGAACAGGTTCAGATTAAAACGCGTATCTCCGAGAATGATCGACCAGTTAAGCGGCGAGCGTCCCCGCCCAAAGGGCAGATATGCACAGTTCCCGTGGAATCCGAATACACCCTCCGAAAATCTGGAAAGCACAAAGCCGGGAAGCAATCTCTGCCAGCCCATGGAAATCCCCAGCTCGAAGGTATTTTCCGCAAAAAATTTCGTCGTCTCCTCATCCTTTAAACCGTAAGAATGTGTTTCGTAAACCGGAATCCCGTACTTGTCCTCCAGCCAGGAAAGTCCCTCATAGCCGGACACCTGATTGCCCGAAAGCACATCGGGATGAATCGTCACAACCAGATCCACCGGACAAAGCTTCTCCTGAACAAAGCGGACGATCTCCGCAGTTGTATCTTTTACACCGAATATAACAACTCGATAATGCATAAACTAATACCTCCTGTTTTGCGCAATCCTTGCCTGCAGCGCGCGTCGTATGGTGGCTTTTTAACGAATAGGCTTGCTGATTCGTTTTTTATGGGATCCCGCTTGCGGGAGCCCTGCGCCTGCGGCGGAACGCGTCAGCGGCATCTTCCGCTCCGACGCAGTGCGCATGTGGTAGCTTTTTAACGAATCAGCACATGCTGATTCGTTAAAAAGCCGTCCAAACCAATTGGACGGCTTTTCATTCTTTTATTTTACAGATTTTCTTTATACCAGTCAATGGCAAGGCGGATTCCCTTTTCAAAATCATAATCCGGATCGTAGCCAAGCAGCTCTCTTGCTTTGCTGATATCCGCGTTGGAGTCCCGGATATCTCCCTTTCTGGCAGGACCAAAGACCGGCTCAATCTTTTTGCCCAGGGCTTCGCAGAGTTCATAATATAAATCGATCAGATATACTCTGCCGCCGGAACCGATGTTGAACGCTTCTCCTGCTGCTTCGCTCGGAGCCAGGCAGGCTTTTAAGTTCGCTTCGATTACATTGTCGATATAAGTAAAGTCTCTGGACTGACGGCCGTCTCCGTTGATGGTCGGCGCTTCATCCTTTAACAGCAGCTTTAAAAACTTCGGAATAACAGCGGCATACATGCCTTCCGGGTTCTGACGGCGTCCAAATACGTTGAAATAGCGCATGCCGTAAGTATCCAGACCGTACAGCGTCTTATAAAGACGACCGAATTCCTCGTCTGTCTTCTTGGTCAGGGCGTAAGGGGAAAGAACATGGCCTTCAATGCCCTCTTTTTTGGGAAGTCCGGGATGATCGCCGTATACGGAAGAGCTGGACGCGTACACAAATTTCTTTACGCCGTTCTGTCTCGCTGCTTCCATCATGTTCAGCGTGCCGACGATGTTATTCTGCGCATAGAAAATCGGCATTTCGATGCTTCTGGGAACGCTGCCCCATGCCGCCTGATTCAGCACATAATCCACACCCTCGCAGGCTTTCATACAGGTATCCAGATCTTTGATGTCGCCTTTGATAAAGGTATAGTTCGGATTACCTTCAAACATCTCCACATGCTTCGGATTGCCTGTGGAAAGGTCGTCCAGACATCTTACCTTATAACCGAGGTTCAAGATCGCCTCGCACAGGTTGGAACCGATAAAACCGGCGCCGCCTGTTACCAGAAATACACTGTCCTTGTCAAATTTCAAATCCTTATATCCCATGGATTTCCTCTCATTTCTGCCGCAGCCGCGGCACTGTATTTTATTCATGACAATAGAATGCTCGCAGAGCGTGCATTCTATTATTTCGGATAAACGATCCGCGGATTGCGCCATGATCCGGAAGTATTTTTGTCCTTCTGCCCCTGATATCCGATCCAATCAGTTGAAGGAAGCGATATTGTTTCCCGAGATCTGACCCGCTGTTCCGTAGAGTAGGCAGGATGCGATGGTCTTCGCATACAGGCTTCTTCCTTTTTCATTTAAGTGAATGCCGTCTTCCAGATATTCATCTGCATTATAGGCATCCACTCCGAGATTGTCGTAAGCATCCACGCACAGCGTTCCCTGACCGACTGCAACGTCACAGGCAATGCTCGCATAATTGTAGAGTGCCTTTTCTCCCATATTTTTAACCGGGATCGGAAAATAGGACGCATAGTTGGGAGATGTAATCAAAATCTGTGCCTGGGGGAAGATTCCCTTTATTTCCAGTACCCCGCTGTTTAACGCCGTTCCAAAGCCCGTCCAGGGTCTGTCCGAGTTGTTGATCGGAGCCTGTGCCAAGAAGTCATTTATACCATAGGACAAAATTACCACATCGATCTGATCCTTAACATCCATTACTGCCTTGATATCGTCATAGGCTGCTTTTCCCTGCAGCATCTCCACATCCGTATCTCCTCGCAGAATAGAAACCATCTTTCCCAGGGAGCAGTCACTGGCAGGACCAAACTGGTATTCATTATCGTCCGGGCTGATGGTTGCGCGGGTGCCGCCGATGGCACCGTTATAGACCGTCGCATTTTTTCCTTCTTGAGCAAGACATGCTGCAAGGCGTGCGGACACACCGGTATCATCCCGATAATTGCCCCAAATGCTGTCTCCAAGCACCAGGATCTTCATTTCGTCCCCGGAGTTATCCGTATTCTCCGCCTGCTGGACGTCGGTTTCCGTCGTCTGGTTTTCAGACACCATCTCCTGAGACTGATTTTCTGTCTCTGCAGCAGTCTGGGTCTCTTCTGTGCTCTGGGTCTCGGTAATGCCCAGCTGAGCCTTTAATTCTTCATTCTCCGCCGCAAGGGATTCCAGCTTGTTCTGATATTCCCTGATCTCTGCTGTATAATCTGTCGTCTGCCCGCATCCTGAAAGCATTACTCCAATCAGCAGGGATGCTGTCAGAAGCAGACCGCATGATACTTTTGATAACCGTTTCATACATTCATTCCTCCTCATGCCTGTTTCCATTAAGACAGCTTCAGTATATCCCCTTTGCGGCCAATCTGCAACGGACTTCATAGAATCTTAATCAATGTTTAAGTTCACCTGCGGTTTTTCCACCCGCCAGTTCGTACAAAAGCATCAGTCCGCTGACATAAAACAGCGGCAATCCATAGATCACATAGCGGGAAAGGCACATGATGATCATGGAGGTAGCAAATACGTTTGCTAACACAGCCAGCAGGGAAAATGCCGCCAGCCAGACCGCATTGGAATTGTGATTTTTCCTCCATGCAAGGGCAGCCAGCACGATATAGGCGAGGTACGCCGTCAGCGCATACCAGTTTAGCAGCGGGTGTACGACTGCGATGGACCGGATCAGTCCGTAGCAGGCGAGCGCCAGATAGTCATACAGCCATCTGCCCAGAACTGCAGGAAGTAAGGATTTCACGATGGTTGCCGCAATCCGGTCTGATTCCACATTTTCAGGAATGTAGTCTATAAAGCCCTCTCTGTCATGCAGCTGTCTCCAAGGCTCTTCGATCATTTCAAACTTGATCGCGTCATGCCATTTTTCCAGATGCGCTGCCCGGTTGAAAAAGCCCTCCGGCGCATCCTGATACGTCGCACCCTGTTCTTTTGCAAGGCGATAGGAAAGCTCAAACATAACTCTTGCGTCCTGATCGGCAATCCTTTCGGCATCCTCTTCGTCCGCCGCATACAGAATGTTTGCGAGCAGTCCGACGCTTCCAAACGTATTATTGATAAAATATCCGTTAAAAACAAGGTTGTAGCTTTTTACGAGAAGCGTCCTTGTGCCAAACGCCAGCGCAGTGCACACGACACAAATCAACAGGCGTTTCGCCAGCTTCTTTTTTTCTACGATCACGACGGCCCCTGCAAACACCAGCCAGAGCAGGATCGTGAACATCATCTGTCCGCGTACCAGAGACAAAAATAAGGATAACAGCAGGGAGGATAAAGCTGCTCCCCGCTGTCTTGTATACACCATCTTCATGCACTGCGCCGTAAACAGATAAAACAGCGGCAGCCCCAGCGCTTCGCTGATGACGCCGTTCGACAAAACCAATCCGCTCGCAGAAAACACCGGTGTGATAATGTGGGGCGCCAGTAAGATCAGGCACACCAGCGCTTCCATCCACTGTCCGAAGTCAAATCGTTTTTTCAGGCTCTCCGCCAGCCAGATCACGGAAAACGCCGCCAGTCCGTTCTGCAGAAATCTCACAATATCAAGATACTTTGTCTCCCCAAACAGGCTGCGGAAAATCCACAAAAAGAAAGAGTACAGCGGCTCCCGGTGAATGTGCATCGCAATATACTGGTTGCTGTCATTATAGATCCCCGTTGTTCCAAGCAGCCACAGTGCTGCAAAAAACAGCACCGGAAGCAGCCAGGAAAACGGGAATTTTTTCCATTTTCGGATCATTTACACCTCTGATTATAATCTCCAGTACAGGCAGTCATCACGTGTCCATTCCTTGCGATTTAAGATGCCCTTAACATCTACAAGTACTTTTTTGCCGTTTGTCGGATTAAAGAAGCTTTCAATCGCTGCCTGATCCAATCCTTCAAATTCCTTATGGCATACGGCAATAACCAGCGCGTCCACATCTTTTACAGCACTCATATCCTGCAGCTCTACTCCATAGAGACGCTTCGCCTCTGCGCGGTCTGCGGTCTGATCCACCAGCACCGGCTCGATGCCGTACTCACGCAGCTCTTTTACAATATCGATAACCTTTGTATTTCTGGTATCCGGGCAGTTCTCCTTGAAGGTAAAGCCAAGGATCGCAACCTTCGCATGCTTTACCGCGATATCTGCGCGGATCAGGTTTTTCACAATGTTTTCTGCGACATATTTGCCCATGTCGTCGTTGATGCGGCGGCCGGACAGAATGATCTGGGAATGATAGCCCATCTGCTCTGCGCGGTAGGTCAGATAATACGGATCGACACCGATGCAGTGTCCGCCCACCAGCCCGGGATAAAATTTCAGGAAATTCCATTTGGTTCCTGCTGCCTTTAATACGCTCTGCGTGTCGATGCCCATCTTGTTAAAGATAATAGAAAGTTCATTCATGAACGCAATATTGATATCTCTCTGGCTGTTCTCGATTACCTTTGCAGCCTCTGCGACCTGAATGGATTCTGCACGGTATACACCGGCTTCTACAACCAGCTCATAAACCTTTGCAACAGTATCCAGCGTTTCCTCATCCATACCGGAAACGATCTTTGTGATGGTTTCCAGACGGTGTACCTTGTCGCCGGGGTTGATCCGTTCAGGAGAATAACCGATCTTGAAATCCTTACCGCATACCAGTCCGGATTCCTTTTCCAGAATCGGCACGCATACCTCTTCGGTTACGCCCGGATATACGGTAGACTCGAATACGACAACGCTGCCCTTTGTCAGGTTCCGTCCCAGAATCCTGCTTGCGCCCTCTACCGGGGTCAGATCCGGCGTATGGTCATCGTTTACAGGAGTAGGAACTGCTACGATATGGAATTTTGCTTCCCGCAGCTTTGTCTCATCTGCAGTGAACTCCACTTCCGTCTGGCGGATCACATCATCTCCAACCTCGTTGGTCGGATCAATGCCGGACTGATAGAGTTTGATCTTTTCTGCGTTTAAGTCGTAGCCGATTACCTTGATCTTTCTGGCAAATGCGACTGCGATCGGCATGCCTACATAACCAAGACCTACCAGCGACAGTTTTTCCTCGCCTGCCAAAATCTTTTCATATAAATCCATTTTCATATCCTCGCTTTCCTGCGCTTTTCTATATGGTTTTTCTTTTTTAACATCTGGTTGCCCCAATCAGGCTCCCCAGCGTTTCGAGATACGCTGTTACGACCTGTCTGCGGTCAAAATGCGCCTCCACATAGGCTCTCGCCTGACGTCCCATTTCGGCCCGTTCCTCCGGAGCCAGCAAAAGGAATCTCTCGATGGTCTCTGTCAGGCTGTCTGCATTCTGGGGTAAAAATGCAAGCCCCGAAACACCGTTTTCAAAAATCTCCCGGCAACCGTTTATATCGCTGGCAATCACTGGTCTTGCGGTCGCTGCCGCCTCCTGCAGGACATTCGACATGCCCTCGTGATAGGACGGATGGATTACCGCCTGACAATGCCGATAAAACTCCGGCATATCGTCCCGGTAACCATAATAACGCATAATCCCTTTGGATTGCAAGTCCTCAATCATCGGCTCATAGCGTGCCCGCGTTTCTTCCTCGTAGGCGCCCAGCAGCTCGAATACCGTTTCCGGATGCTTTTCATGGATCCGTCTTGCCGCTTCCAGCAGCTCCTCGATTCCCTTATCCTTCATGATCCGCATAACCGATACAAAACGGACGGTATCTTCCTTCGGATAGGGCATCGGCGGATGCTCCTCCAGGTTGACACCGGAGCCGGAGATCACCCGGGTTTTCGTCCTTTTTTTCAGACAGCCCTTCTGCCGCATGAACGCCAGATTCTGTTCATTCTGGAAAAAGACACAGCCCGCGCCGGACATTCCTGTCCGATACAGTAAAACGATCAGCTTCTGTAACGGTCCATCATGCTCCAGTGTCGTTCCAAGGCCTGTAATGTTGACCAGATAAGGTACCTTTGCAAGCCGACACGCCACACCGCCATAAATATTCGGTTTAATCGTATAGGTCAGCACCGCCGCCGGATGGATGGTCTTTAACAGCTTTCTGTAAAATAAAAGCAGCTTTCCGTCCTTCAACGGATTCATACCGCGGCGCTCCATCACCGTCTCATGACAAATACAGCCCAGTTTTTTGATTTTTTCCAAATACCCGGTATCCGGCACCGACACATGGACCTCATAGCCCTCCTGCATCAGCGCCGTCAGTACTTCTTTTCGGAAATCATACAGCCCGGAATCGCTGTTTCCAAGCACCAGTACGCTTTGTTTCATCCTTCCTCGTTTCTGCTGCAGCTTTTTGTCAGCGAACCATAATCTCATTGTATTTCATCATGATCTTCCCAACCGGATAATTTCCGATTTCCGGAACATTTGTCTGTCCTTCCAGATTTCTGACAATCATTTCCGGCACGCGCACGCCGCAGGCCCATGCATGGGGATAACCACCGCCAAATCTCGGATTAACCTCGGAAATATACCAGTTTCCGTCGATTTCAAACAGATCGATATCGATAATACCGCGAAAACCCATTTTCTTTACAAAATCTGTAATCAGGGCGAACAGCTTTTCCTCCTGGAAGGATTCCGCCTTATCGGTTTCTCCTGCACGCATTTTCAACTTTTTCTTAACGAAAATAGAAACCACTTCGCCGCTGAGCATGTCGATGTAGACGTCTGCACCGTATTCCTGTCCGTTCATGAACTCCTGAATCATCAGTCCGTCCTCGCGGCCGCAGAGAAATTCCACTGTCTCCTGATCCTGAGCCATATGAATGTCCAGACTCGCGCTTCCGCTTTCCGGCTTGACAAAAACCGGATAGGTCAGCTCGCCGTTTTCCACCGCATGATAGAATTCCTTCCGATCCAGAAAGCAACGTCCCGTCGCAAAGCCGAGTGCTTTGCAGGTTTCATACATCGCATATTTATGGAAGCAGATATCCACCTGCTTTGCGTCCGGCACGATCGGCACGGTTCCGACCTCCAGAAAACGCTCTTTATTGTCTGCAAGAAGAGACAGCTCCGGGTCGATCAGGGAAAGTACGCCCGTGATCTGTTTTTCCCGGCAGATCTCAAGAATTTTGTCCAGATAACCGGGCTCTGTGATCCTGGGCACCAGCACATATTCGTCCGCTTCATAAATGGCGGGTGCGTAGGGGCTGCAGTCCGTTGCGATTACCTTTCCTTTTCCGGCAAGGGCTTCTTTAAAATACTGCACGACCTTGTCTCTCGTGCCGGCGCTTAAAATCAGGATATTGATCATACGAATCCTCTTTCCGAGCAGATTATGCTCTGTCTTCTTCAGGCCTCCAGCCTTCCGGTTCTGTCAAGCCGCTCCTGCCTGATCCGGGCAAAATTGCCCTCCGCCTGGCTGGTATCCTCTGCGACGTCCGAGCGGTCGAAGACTACCTTGACGGTCAAAAATAAAACCTTCAAATCCATTTGGAAGGAAAGTCCCTTTACATACTCCACATCCTTCGCAAGCCGTCTGTCCCAGTCCAGAAAATTTCGTCCCGACACCTGTGCAAGACCTGTCAGGCCGGGACGCACTGTATGGCGCAGAGCCTCTGTTTCCGTATAATACGGCAGATACGAAACCAGGAGCGGACGCGGACCGATAAAGCTCATGTCCCCTTTTAAAATATTGAAAAACTCCGGCAGCTCGTCCAGACTCGTTGCCCGCAGAAGCTTTCCGAATTTGGTAAGCCTGTCCTTATCCGGCAGAAGATTTCCCTCGGCGTCGCGTTTGTCCGTCATCGTGCGGAATTTATACATTGTAAAAATTTTCTCATGCAGTCCCGGGCGTTCCTGCTTAAAAAAAATCGGACTGCCCAGCTTGCTGCGCACCAGAATACACAGCACCAGAAGAAGTGGGCTCAGCACTATGAGGATCGTCAGCGACAGCAGGATATCCAGCAGCCGTTTCATATACTTTGCATACATATTCTTTTCCTATTTTTCAAATACCTTACGGATAAGGGCGATAATCAGCTCCATATCCTCCGGTGTATTTTTGATATCGCTGGGCAGGCAGACACCGCGATTGAAAATATCCTCCGAAACGCTCCTGCCTTCCTTAACCTGAATGAAATCGCAGTCTGCAAAAACAGGCTGTAAATGCATTGGCTTCCAGATGGGGCGCGTCTCGATATTGTACTCTGCCAGGACATCCATCACCTGATCGGGCGTCACGCTGCAGTCCGGTGCGATCGTCATGCAGGACAACCAGTTGTTTGCGTCTCCGTCTGGATTCATCGGATTCATCGTGATCGCTTCGATATCCGCAAATGCCTCTTTATACTGTCTGTAAATCTCATTTTTCCTTGCTTTATGCTCTTCCAGGTGTAACAGCTGTCCTCTTCCGATTCCGGCTACCACGTTAGACATCCGGTAGTTATAGCCGATGGTGGAATGCTGATAATAGCGGGCGGGATCCCTTGCCTGGGTTGCCAGAAAACGGGCACGCTTAATCTTTGCTTCATCGCTGCACAGCAGCATACCGCCGCCGGAGGAGGTGATGATTTTGTTGCCGTTAAAAGAAAGAATGCCATAATCCCCAAAGGTACCAAGCTTCTGACCCTGGAAGGAGCTCCCCAGCGCTTCCGCAGCATCCTCGATCAGCGGAACCTGATGCTTTTTGCAGATGTCGCGGATGCGGTCGATTTTGGAAGGTGTTCCGTACAGATGCACAGCGATGACAGCTGCCGGATGCGGATATTTTTCAAAGGCTTTTTCCAAAGCGACAGGATCCATATTCCAAGTGTCGGGTTCTGAATCGATAAAGACAGGCTTTGCCTTTTCATAGCAGGCAGGATTTACGCTTGCAGCAAACGTCAGGGACTGTGCAAACACAACATCCCCTTCTTTTACGCCCGCCAGGATCACTGCCAGATGGATCGCTGCGGTTCCTGCAGACAGAGCCGCCGCACACCCGCCGCCAATATAGTCTGCCATCTCCTTTTCAAAGGCATCCACGTTGGGACCAAGGGGCGCTACCCAGTTCGTATCAAATGCACTCTGTACAAAGGCCTGCTCTTCTCCGTGCATTGTGGGGGAGGACAGATAAATCCGTTTTCTTTCCATCTCGTTACCTCTTTCTTATTTCAAGCTTATTTTTCTTCCAAAAGCTCCAGCATCCCCGCCGCCGGGTGCATGAGAAATACTACTCTGCGTCCGCCGATGGCCGGAGCAGGCGTTGGCTCGTCGATTCTGATGTAGCCGTTTCCTTCCAGCGCTGCCAGCTCTTTTTCAAAATTCTCTGCTTCGTAGCAAAGATGATAGGGTGCATTTTTGTAGGTCCTGATCAGCCCGGAAACCACGGAATCCGGCGCATACGGGCTCACCAGTTCGATCCGGTAGCCGTCCTTTTGCAAAAACAGGATGTCCACCTTGCGAATTTCGTCATGCGTCCATTCGCCCTCTGCAATATATCCAAGCGCTTCAAATGCCGCCTGTGCTTTCGGACCTTTTTTGACCAGATACCCAATATGATGTATGTTCATCGCTTCTCCTGATAATGATACGTCGGCACAACCTCATGAATCAGCGGCCGGATATCTTTATTTTCTTCTTTAGATGCCTCTTCCAGCTGCTTTAACTGCTGAAAGAACAGCCGCTCGTCCAGCTCGATCGGTCTGCCGATATGAATCAGCTTATTGTCCGTATCCTGCAGTCCTTCTTCCTTCATCAGAAGCTCTTCATAAAGCTTCTCTCCCGGGCGCAGACCGGTAAAGACGATTTTGATATCTTCACCGACACGATAACCGGACAGACGGATCAGGTTCTTTGCAAGATCCAGGATTTTGACCGGCTCGCCCATATCCAGAACGAAAATTTCTCCGCCCTTTGCATAGGCGCCCGCCTGCAGCACCAGAGACACTGCCTCCGGAATGGTCATGAAATACCGGATGATGTCGGGATGCGTAACTGTTACCGGACCTCCTGCCGCAATCTGTTTTTTAAACAGCGGAATAACACTTCCGTTGGAGCCAAGCACGTTGCCGAAACGAACTGCTACAAACTCCGTCTCATAATGGCGGTTGAACGTCTGCACGATCATCTCGCAGATTCGCTTGCTCGCACCCATGATATTCGTCGGGTTCACCGCCTTGTCTGTCGAAATCATGACGAACTTTTTCGTGTGGTTCTGTGCCGCCGCCATAGCGGTTTTCCAGGTGCCGAATACATTGTTTTTGACCGCCTCGTTGGGGCTGTCCTCCATCAGCGGCACATGCTTATGCGCTGCTGCATGGTACACAATATCGGGATGATACGTTTCAAACACATAGTTGATCCGGCTCGTGTTGCGCACGCTGCCGATCAGAACCACCAGATTCAGCTCCGGATACTTTTCCTTCAATTCCTGCTGCAGGTCGTAGGCATTGTTTTCATAAATATCAAACACGATCAGCTGCGCAGGCTTGTGACCGGCAATCTGACGGCACAGCTCGCTTCCGATGGAACCGCCGCCGCCTGTAACGAGCACAACCTTATTCTGCACATATCCCAGAATGGAATCGATATCCACGCGGATCGGTTCCCTGCCCAGCAGGTCTTCGACCTCGACGTCCCGCAGCTTGCTGACGTTGACTTCGCCGTTTACAAGCTGATACAGTCCGGGAAGGCTGCGCAGCTTGCAGTTTGTCTCTTTACAGATTTCCAGGATATCCTTAATCTGTGCCGGAGACGCAGAGGGGATCGCCAGGAAAATTTCATCAATATCGTATAAATCTGCGGACTCTATGATCTTGTCGCGGCCTCCGACCACCTTGATGCCCTGAATGAAGCGTCCCCATTTATTTTTATCGTCATCGATAATACAACGGATCACCATTGTAGAGAAGTTGCTGGAAACGATTTCTTTGATGATCGTATTGCCCGCCTCGCCGGCACCGATGATCATGACAGAAATGCTGTTTTTGCGGTTCTGCAGCTTGTGCTTGCGGCTGCGGAAAAAACGGTAGGAAAAACGGCTGGCAAACAAAAAGGTCAGCAGGAAGAAGAAATACAGAAAATAATAGCTGTCCGGAACTGCTTTTCCCTCCATTCGGAACAGGTTGATCCCTGCGCCGTTGACCGCACTCGTCACAAGACATGCCATCACAAGGTTTTGAAGCTCTGTCTCGCCTGCAAATGCCCACAGGCTGTGATAGAGACGGAACAGATAAAATACGAACAGTGCGATAACAAGCCCGATGGGCAAAAAGTGGCGGATCGGCAGCAAAAACGCTGCCGGTACTGTACTCACGTCAAAATCATACCGGATCAGGATCGCCAGATAGCTGGCGGCGATTACGCTGATAATATCGTATACAATTAACGCTGTCCTGCGATAAAACAGCTGATAATTAAAGGGTTTTTTCTTTTTGCCTTGCATTTCTTTCTTCCTCATTTATCGTGATATCCCGTCAGGCGGCATGTCTGCGGGGGGAAAAGCTCATCAGGGGTGCAAGCAGCGCCATCGCGGAAAATCCGAGCGGATTGCAGGGATGGAACAGCCATTCCACCAGCCCCGCGACGCAAAAGCCGAGCATGACAGCCAGCGGCAGTACAGCATATGCGTCCTCCCGAATCTTTTTAATCGCATATGCAAACATCAGGCAGATGCTTCCGGCTCCGAAGCACAGGAAGTAAATGCCGACAATCAGTCCGTGATCATGGATGACCTGCAGATAGGTGTTATGGGCATGGACGCTAATGGAGCCGTCCGGCAGCAAAACGCCCATTTCCGTATGTCCCGTCGCATTCCAGTTGTCCATATACGACCGGAAAATTTCCAGACGTCCGTTGGAGAAATCCTCTGCGTCCGACATGCCTGCCTCATCCTGCGCAGACGCTACCAGCACGTCATTTTTTACAGAAGGCTTACCGGTCACTGCATTGCAGAAAAGCTCTGTCTGTTCCGTCAGCTCGGAAGCATCCGAAAGGAGCTTATTTTCTATGACATATTTGAAATAGGAGACCGACATATAGGCGTCAGAATCCTTCGGATCGTCCTTGTGAATCGCGGATGCGGAATCCTCGATCTCATACAGATACGGATCGTTATAGAGTGCCGGAAGCAGCCGGATGCCGGAATAGGTCATCGGCAGACAGATCACAAACGCTACAATCATATAGACAAGCGCCCGGAAAATTTCCCGGATTTTCTGTCTGTATACAAACACCGGCACAAAAATCAGCAGCACTGCGGTCATTACCAGCACCGCCAGATAGCCGGTTCTCGACAGCGTTAAAAACAGCAGCGAAACTGCGATTCCGTACAGCAAAAACGTTCCCCACAAATCCGCGGGGCAGCTGTTTTTCGCATCCTTTTTGCGGAGCGGCTTATGCTTCATCCCTTTGGCATTTTTCGTGCTGTTTTGGGGCATGCCCTCCGACAGTTTGACGAACAGCCGCACCGTCAGCACGCAGAGCACCAACGTCAGATAAGTTGCTGTAATCGTTACAGTGTGAAAAACAAAATTATATCTCGAATACACCCACGCACGGAACGGTCTTCTCGCAAATGCGAACACGACTGCCAGTGCAAAGTTTAACATCACGCCATTGCAGAAGTTGTTCAACAGATGTTTCTTTTTGTTCCAGCCCAGATAAAAAATATAGTAAAGTGCAAATACGACCGCCAGATAAACCGGCCAGAGGCGCGTATTTCTGAAAATCACCAAAAGCGCCATAAATCCAAACAGCACTGCCGTATAAATGCGGTTGACACTGCCCTCGACCAGCTTTTTGGCGCGGATTCGTGCTGCCAGCTCTGCCAGAATCAGAACGAAGAAAAAGACGATCAGCGCTTCCAGAAAAATCTGTTTGCCAAGCAGCTCGTTGGTCTGCAGGGCTTCCTTCTGCGTCAGCGACTGCACTACATACCAGATTCCACCGGCGATCAGGCCGATCAGTGCCCGCCGTCCGCCCTTTTTGGAAAACAGAACTGCAGGAGATACCATCGTCAGAATCAGAAACGCCGCCCACGAAAGCACTTCCCGATACGCGAGGTTCTGTTGGTTTTGGTACAGCGCGTTCATATAATGAATGCCGCCCAGCAAAACACCGGCAAACGCCGCCGCCTGCAGCCAGTCCATCCCCTGCTCTGTCAGCATTTCTTCAAACGGTGGATGGTATTTGCTGCCACGCCGCGAAAAAAGCACCCAGGCAGAAAATGCAAAAAACAGAGCGATTCCAAGTCCGTACACGATCAGGTCGTCCGGTTTGCCTCCAAATGCCCTGCGCCCATAGACCTCCCAGAGCAAAACTGCCGTGCCCACAGTAATCAAAGGTCCGGCTGTCACCCAGTGGACAAAGCGCCATGTGATTTTATTGTTGAGTTTTGGCTGTTTCGGACTCAGATATACCGCAGCAAGGATAAAAGCTGCCGCTGCAACGCACAGTATTGTCTTTAAAATCTTCATCACTGCCGCGGACGGCTTGTCGGTGTAGACCAGACGCATGACAATATTCTGTGTCTCCATCTGAGTCGAAGTGCTGTCTGCGAGGACATAATAGCTGCCAAAGCAGGTCAGCCCCGTTTCCCCTGTATTTTCATAAGAAAGCTCCAGCGGCTCCGACTTACCCTGCAGCTGCCAGACATAAGCCGTCCCCCTCGTCGTATCGATTCCCAGCGGAATCCGCACAAAGCCGGGCACTTCGTCCGCTTTGAGTTCAAAATCCCGGTTGATCAGCATTTCGTTATTTTCATCGTAAACGAGCAGATGATAATACTCCCCGGCAGATTTTGGAGATGTCACATACAGCTCCAGATAACGTAAATAATCGCCCTCTGCAATCAGCACCTGCTGAACCTGCTGATCCTCCCGCACCTCCACGGTTCCGACCGGATTTTCTGCACCCGCCAGAAGCCTGTCTTTTTCCAGCAGTTTTCCCGGTCCCAGCAAAAAAAGAACCGCTGCCAGATAAAACAGAACGATATAAATAATTGCCTGATATGCTTTAATCTTTCGATTCATGAAAAGCCTTTCCGAAAAGGGAACCATCCGGCAGATTTCCGGCAGCCTGTTTATCTGCTTTTACGCAGGATTTCCCACTTTTCCCATTATCTTTAGAAGTATAACACACTCCGACACAGATTGACAAGTAAAGGGGCAGGGCGAACCAGAAAATCAGGACATAACGTACCAGATAGGTCGGTCCTAACAACACCGTCAGAAGATTCAGGCAGACCGGTGAAAATACCGCCGCCTTCCTCCAGTTTCCGGACGCGATCAAAAACAGTGTGCCGAGCACGTAACACCAGCACAGCGCTCCCGGCGAAAAGGGAAGGGAAACGACCGGTATTTTGTGCACTGTATCCGTCCAGGAAAGGTTTTCATACCAATGCTCCAGCCACGGCAGTTTGGAATCCCGCCGTCCGGGTCCTTCCGTTTCACAGGAAAAATAAGAGCTGCTTTCGTAGCATCTTGTGCCATTGTATACATCAATATCCGCGCCCGGATACCAGAAGCCATAGGAGGTCAAAAGCCAGGCGTTTAAGTACGTTGCCGGTGCTTTTATCCCGATTTTCAGCCAAAGCTTTAAATATTTGCCCGGATCGTTCTGAAAGCTTTCCGTCACAAATCCCGCCTTTACCAGATCGGAAAGCTTCGGCTGATACAATGCCAGGGATTCCTCCGGTAAAATTTCAAACAGCGTTTCCTGATCTTCCTCCAAAAACAGCTCCGGGCTGTAGTTCCACGTCCGCGCAAGCTGCTGAATCGGCACGGTCAGGCTTTCCATCGCATTCGTGCTCTCCGGCTTCAGGACAATGTTTAAGCCACTCTGTAAAATAAAATACGCTCCCAAAACAACGCCTGCCAAAAGCACTGCCTTTTTCCGGCTGCTTTTCTGTACCAGAAAAAACAGGATCGGTAGAAACAATACAAGGACGATCACTCCATTGCTGCGGAAAACTGCCATGACCAGCAGGGCGAATGCGAGTGCCGGAAGGGATGCGGTGCTTAAGGGAAATTGACCGGCTTTGGGCATTTCGGCGTCTGCTACAGCTTTTGACCGAGCGGCGCTGGCTGTCGATGATACCACGTCCGCGTGCGCAACAGCAACTTCAGCTTCTCCCCTCCTGCTGCATCCGCCACGCTGCATCCTGCACAGCAGCACCAGCACTGCCAGCATTCCTGCCGTATACGGTGTGTCCTTGCTCGTGCACAGCACATACATCGGGACAACCGGGAACAGTCCGTAGAACAACAGCCCGCAGACTCGTCCTGCCCTGGTTCGAAGCTGCTGTATGGTCCAGCCAAGCAGCATCGCCATTATCGCCATTTGTGCAAGCACATAAACACCGATCCCGCTATTATAGCTGCCCGTCAGCTTCTGAATGCCGCTTACCGTTTTTCCAAGCATCAGTACATGTAAAAGGGGATGTCTTGTCACATACTGTCCGGTCAGCACCTCCTGCAGCTCTTCCGTCGCATCATAGGCAAAAAAGCCTGGATAGACCGCAAGGAATACCGGCAGCCAGCATAGGAACAGGATGATGGCATAGCGGAGGATCGGACTTTGGAACAGCTTCTTCCAGCCCCGCTGCAGTTGCTGCCCGGCATCCGGCGCTTTTTTGTTGCTGTGGGATACCTGCCTATCGCCTGGCGCCTCTATGCCGGTCAGCTTTTCCACCACCAGATAAAACACCGGTGTCAGCACACAGGCCGTCAGAAATGGGATCAGCCAGCTGTACAAATCCGTTACTGCTACGTTTCCGTTTCGATCCAGCTGACTGCCCCAGTTTGCACTGAATCCGCAAAAGAAAGCCCCTGCTGCGCTGCAAATAAGCGTGCGATATTTAATTTTCCGCTTCCTCTTCTTCTCCACCAACGATCTCCCTTACCACAAACTGCGGCGCATGATTGAGACAGATGTACATTCTTCCGACATATTCCCCGATCAACCCCAACATCAGCATCAGCATTCCGCCGATAAACATGATCGACGCCATCAGCGCTGAAAATCCAACCGGAACACCCGGAAGCACCAGTTTTTTAATAATCGTATAAATTCCGTACAAAAATCCCAGTCCGGCACAGCCCACACCCGCCATCGTTGCGATCCGGAGGGGCTTTTCTGAAAACGCTGTAAATCCGTTAAACCACAGCGCCAACAGCTTTCCAAAGGTGTAGCCGGATTCGCCGACCATTCGATCCCGATGTTCTACCGTCACGTTGACAATATTTCTGGTTGCACGAAGCACCAGTCCAATGACATAAGGGAACGCATTTTCATATTTCAGCATCTCTTCCAGTACAAAGCGTCTTGCGGCAAAATAGCTGGAAATAAACAGATCCTTTGGTTTGTTCAGCATAAAGCAGAGCATCCAGTCGTTGACCCTGCTTCCGAAATTCCGAAATGCGCTGTGATGCTTGTGCTCATATTTTGCATATGCAACGTCTGCGCCGTTTTCCAGCGCAGCCAGAAGCTTGCCGACTTCGTTTGCAGGCGTCTGACCGTCATCATCCAGACAAACCAGGATGTCGCCCTTTACCTGATGAAATCCCGCCATCAGTGCCGCATGCTGTCCAAAATTTCGCGCCAGATTTATCCCCTTGATCCGTTTATCCTTGCCGCACAGCTCGCGGATTTTTCCAAAGGTATCGTCCGGCGAGCAATCGTTGACCAGAATGATCTCATACTCATACCGCTCCAGCTCCCCCATCGCTGCTTCGATTTCGTCCACCACACTGCCGATCGTTTCCGCTGACCGGTAGCACGGGATTACAAAGCTGACTAACTGTTTCTTCATACTTTCCTCTCATTTCTGCGCACGCTTTTTGCGCATACCGAGTTTGTGTCAAGTGCATGCAGACACAAATCTCGTGATTGAAAAATTTTATTTTTCAATCTTCCTCCTGTATTGCCGCAGATGCGGCTGTTATTGTAAGCAATACCATTCTATCGTAACGTTTTCCTGATAATCCTCCAACCCTTTCCCATCCAACTGAATCTGCATAATTGAAGTTGACACGTTATCATTTACAACCTGTTTCAATTCCTCCAGCGTCTCCGGTACTTTTTCCAAATAAAATCCTGATTCCAGATTTGGAATTACGCTACGTCCTTCTATCCGGCTTCCATCCTCACAATCCAACATCATATTTACTGTTCCTACATGATATAACCATTTTTTAATAAAACCCTTTAAATTCAGTTTTAAATGTATTTTAACATAATCTGCATTTTCAGGGCACACAATAGTTTCATTAGAAGAACTAATTTGTTCCCCTACCTTTTCCAATTGTTCTATTTCAATCTTCTGTTTTCTTTGTGTTAAAACGCAAACATCATCAGAAATAATTTCCACCTCATAGTTATTTCGAATTGCTTCCCAAGTAAGCGGATTTTCCAAATATGGAATATGATGATCAATTGTCTCATTCGTCAACAATATCTTTTCTGATGCTTTTTCCGAACAAAACCAATCAGCAACTATTCCATCTAGCCACGGAATATATTCATTTCCATTCTGTACGGACGGATACCAAACCATATTCCATTCCGGATATACCGCTCCATAACCATTTCGCCAGGGATATACAGTTACTGTATGCTCTCCAATTGCCTCTAAAATTTCATCTGGAAGTTGATTTTCCTTTACCAATTCTTCTGGTATACTGTTCTCTCCCAAATGCGTATAATGATACATCTTCGCAGCCAAAGTTTCTTTCACATATCCCATTGAACTGCGCAAACTGTGTGCTTCTAAAATTCCTGTACATCCCACTGCCATAATCATAGCTGTTCCGCATACGTAATATATAATTTGATTCTTTCTTACAGCTTTCGCCCTCTGTCCAATTTTCTGAAAAAAAACATTCCAGTCGATCGACAAAATAGTCGCAGAAAACAACATTGCAAACAGCCAGATTCCAACTTTTAATCCGTGTCTTGTTGTTGCATATTTATAAAGGAAAAACATCGAAGCACAGCTTGCAATAATTGCTGCAGAGCTTTTATAATTACTCCACAGATTCCCTATTATCACTAATACATAACACGCAATTAAAATAATTAACCATCTGACTTCGCTTGGCTGCAGTACGCTGTCAAACTGCATAGTCAACATCCAACCAGAAGAAATTTTCAAAATTCCCGCCACATACTCAAATAAGTTTTTTATCGACGGACAATAGACCAAATAGCATACCGGCATAAGTATAATTCCCGGTAAAAACAACCAAATACTTTTCCAGTTTTTTCTAAACAATACATCGAAAATACAGAATAAAATACAAAAAGCGAACCCACTCGTAAAGGTTGAAAACTTTCCAAAAAACATCAACAGCAAAAGCAGATTTGGAATCAATACAATATTTTTTGCACCTTTTGCCCACAATACCACCGCTAATATCATTAAGTACAACAAATAGTTATCTCTGGTCGGTGCGTAATATCCCGCCAAATAGCAACACACGGACGCCGTAATTGCCCAAAAATGAATCTTACCCTTTTGATACAATCTATACAGCTGTAACAGCATCCACAAATGAAATAGAAAAATAATCCCCCAAATAACAATACCAAACCAATATTCTATCGTATTTCCAGGTAATTTCATTAAATAAAACAAATATCCCAATGGACCATAGGTAAAATAAATATCTCTTCCGAATTTTAAATCTGTTCCGTTTACAACATTTAAGAAATACCTCCAGGATGGATCAAATCCAGTATTCTCCAATACATAAATGATATCCGGAATCATAAAAACAAATTGTACAACCAGCAAAACTGCTGCGATCCCATCCTTTATCTGTTTTACCCATGCATTTTGCTTACATATTGCAGTCCATTTTTCATTATTCCAGAATATCCATAATCCAAACAGACAAACCGCCAGCATAACAGTAATTAAAAGCCTTTCCAATCTTGAAGCTGACACTGCAAATCCATATGCGTTCAACAATTCCAACGAAGTTTCCGCACCAGAAGCTGTCAAAACAGTATTTTCTCCTACAGTTTTCTTTTCCCTTGCTAATACATATGGTGGAATAGAACAATCCTTCGCACTGATTTCAAGAATATAACTTTCACCGGCTTTTAATCTTCCCATTAATGGAATAAATTCCCACTCACCCGCTGTAACAGAAGAAATGGCAATTTCACTATTTGCTTTTATTCTTCCGTCAGAATCTAATACTCGAAAATCAAGTTCTCCGTTTCCGTCTTCTGCAAGGTTAATAAAAACAAACTCTATCCCCTTTAAATAATATTCTCTGGCAATAAATTCCTGAGTAATCGTTTCTTCAGTTGATACCGTCTCAAAAGTTTCTGTAGAAGGTCTTTCTGCTTCATAACCATAACGTAGACCATGATAAATCCACAAATAAAATATTCCGCTAATAAAAATACCACACACAAGAATGGATGTGAAAAGCACCTTATTAAATCTTATATTCGAAATTTTTCTTTGTCGTGTATCAACTTTCTGTTCTTTCATCTTTCCCCCCGCTGTTTATCTGTTCTCCTCAAACAAAATTGCCATCAGCAGCATATCCCGATAAACGCCGTTCTGCAAAAATTCATCCTTCAGGCATGCCTCCTGCACAAATCCGGCATTTTGGTAGCTTTTGACTGCCCCGACATTATCCGCGAACACGCGCAGCATCAGCTTGTGGAGCTTTAGCACATCCCGCGCGTAATCTGCTGCAAGGCGGGCTGTTTCCGATCCGATTCCTCTGCCCGCAGCGTCCGCTTCTCCGATAAAAATTCCATATTCCGCTTTTTTATTGTCGTGGTCGATGTCCCGGAAATATACGCTGCCTACCGGTCGATCGTTATTTTTTTCACAGATAATAAACTGTACGACATGGCCGGTTTCCACCTGGGTGTGCATCCAATTTTCATGGCTTTCTTTTGTAAAAAGCTTCTGATAGATAAAATTATGCCGGACGCGATCCTGATTCCGCCACGAAACAATCCGGTCCGTGTCCTCCATCGTGATCGGCCGCAGATAAATCTGCTTTCCCTCAATCTTCTGCATCAATCTCTTCTCCCCGAAACATTTCGTTTATGCGCTCTTCTGAAAGGAACTGATAAACCTCAACCCCTTCTCCTGCAGAGCCGATCCGCAGCAGCATTCCGGGTTCTCCCTGTTCCTCCAGATATTCTGTCAGCCAGGACATATCCGTGCCCTCGTCCGCCAGCAGACAAACCTTCTCACTGCTTCTGGCCGCTTCTCCCATGGAAGCATATCCAAACGCTGACAGCTTCTGCCTTGTCAGCGGGCTTTTTACCAGCCAGCCGCCCAGCAGATCATAATTGAACGGTTTATCGCGGTCCAGCATAATCTTCTCCGAATACGCCACCGTCGAATACACATCCTCTAAAAACAGCGTCGAAGCATGTTTTTCGCAATACGCAAACACGTCCTCGTTTGTCTGGTTTACCGTTTCCCTGCGTGTCTGCTCCCGCGCCACACCCTGCCACATGCCCGGAACCCGGAGAATACAAAGCAACAGGATAACACCGCAGACTGCAGCAGTCATGACAGTGTGAATACGTCCGGTGCTGCGTGTGTTGATGCCGGGCGCGGCTGTGCTCGTTGCCGTTCCCCACAGCCCAGCCGCCAGCAAAATCTGTGCCAGATACAGCGGATGGGTCACGCGATCCACCATCCGTCCCTGCATCAGCAGATAGCTCCACAGCATTCCGCCGACACAAACCACAAAAACCGGCTGCCAGAAATATCTTCGTTTTTCTTTCTGTAAACAGCAGGAACACCATGCAAAAACAACTGCCAGCCAGACAAAGTTCCAGGGCAGGTCGCTTTTCGACAACCAGTTTTCATGTACCAGCCGCCAAATTGCTTTTTTTACCTGCGATAGCACTGATTCTTTTGCGTCTGTTTTCTTCGCCTGCACCGCCAGGGAAGAAAGCATCTGCGTATCGATCTCATCCGCCGCCCCAAAGTTATAGTTTTTGAGCATCTCCTGCAGCGTCCTGGAAACACCCGTCTCTTCATAGGCTTCCCGGTTTTCATCGTATTGCTCAATGAAATCCAGATGGTAATCATATAATATCGTGCGCTCATCGAAAAACTGTCGGAAGTCTTTCCAGTTCGGATCGGAATAGGCAAGCACGTCAAGCCCGTAAAAAACACCCATCCCAATTACCAGCGCTGCAAACAGTCCAAGATAATGCCGCAGGCTTTCTTTGGAAAAAATCTGTTTTTCCCTGCCCCAGATGCAAAGACCGCCAGCTCCGGCAAGCGGCAGGCACAAAAGCGCCATCTCCGGACGCAGGCAGAAAGAAAGCCAATAAAGCAAAAACGCCCAAAAGCGTTCTTTGCCCTTCGCCGTAACAACCCAAAAAATCGCCGCGCCCGCCAGCATCCCTGCCGTGACCGTGTACTGCAGATACACAAGGTGACTGCCCATCGCTGCAAACCAGAACAGAGCTTCCGCAAGAAGAAGCACCCCTTTTACGCCCAGCCGCTCGGCAGTAATATTCCATGCGCTACATACCGCAGGCTCTGCCGGACGCGCGACAGACGCTGCACTGCACATCCCTGGTGCAAAAGGCGCGCCATCACGTGCTGCCCGCTCCTCGTCCACCAGCACGGTGCTCCTGTATCCGACCGCCCAGATACTTCCAAACTGGCAGAAAAGCAAAAACGCGCCGAATACCGGGATCGAAAGCCCCCGGTACAACAGCGCAAGCAATGCTCCCAGCGGATACAACAGCTGCATGGTATGTCCGTCCGGCGTACCGGAATATACGCCGGACAAAATATCTTTTATCAGCACATCGTCATTCAAATCATAATAAAAGTCAAAGCGCGCCGCTAAAATCCCCGCCAGGATCAGAGCCATCGCAAGCGACAGTATGCAATTTTCGTGTTTTTTCAAAAACTGCTTACCTGCCATAAAACTCCTTCACCTGATCCGCCACAAATGCTGTCTCTTCCGCCGTCAGACCATAGTACATCGGCAGGCGCAGCAGGCGCTCACTTTCCTTTGTCGTGTAGACATCCTCTCCGTTGAAGCGTCCATATTTGATTCCTGCAGGCGCGGAATGCAGCGGCACATAATGATAAACCGCCAGAATATCCCGTTCCTTCAAATAATTGATCAGCTCCTGGCGTTCGTGTTCGTCCGCCGTCTTGATATAGAACATGTGGGCATTATGGACGCAGCCCTCCGGAACCACCGGCAGCTCAATCTTGCCTGCCTGAGCAAGTGGCGTCAGCAGCTTATAGTACTCATTCCAGCGCGCCAACCGTGCCTCATTGATCTGATCTGCCATTTCCAGCTGTGCATACAGATACGCCACATTTAACTCGCTCGGTAAATAGCTGGAGCCGAACTCCTGCCAGCGATATTTATCCACCTGACCGCGAAAATATTTGCTCCGGTCAGTACCTTTTTCCCGGATGATCTCTGCACGCTCCACATGCTCCCGATCGCGGATCAGCAGTGCACCGCCCTCCCCCATGCTGTAATTTTTTGTTTCATGGAAGCTGTAGCAGCCATAATCACCGATGCTCCCGAGGGCTTTCCCTTTATAAGAAGCCATCACGCCCTGCGCCGCATCCTCAATCACAAGAAGGTTGTGACGCTTTGCGATATCCATGATCGTATCCATTTCGCAGGCTACTCCGGCGTAGTGCACCGGCACGATGGCCTTCGTCTTTTCGGTGATCGCTGCTTCGATCTGTTTTTCGTCAATATTCATGGTATCCGGACGAATATCCACAAAAACAGGCACGCCGCCCCGCAGCACAAACGCATTTGCCGTGGAAACAAATGTGTAAGACGGCATAATAATTTCATCCCCCGGTTTGATATCCGCCAGAATCGCGGCAAGCTCCGTCGCATGGGTACAGGAAGTCGTCATCAGGCACTTCGCCGTTCCGGTTTTTTCTTCAAACCAGCGACTCGCCTTTTTGGTAAATTCCCCGTCTCCGCAGATCTTCTGATTTTCCACTGCCTGGCGCACATATTCGTATTCCCGTCCCGTAAACGGAGGTACATTGAACCGGATTTTTTCCCGTCCGGTAAAGGGAAGCTTCTTTTCTTCCATGGTTGATTCCTTCTTTCCCAAAAGCGGTTTTGCAGTCCGTTTTTTCGACCGCACTGCGCTGCTTTCATCTTTATTCATAAATCTGATAGATTCCGTTATCCAGCTTCATTTCATAGGCATTCTGCGCCAGAAACTCCTGCAGCAGCTCCCATTTCTGCGCTTCCTGTGCATCCTCTGTGTCCACCTTTCCGGGACAGAGGATCACCAGCGGCTTTTCTCCCGCCTGGGACAGCGCTTCCAAATCTGTCCGCATCGTCTCTGCCGGGTAAGTATTCATATCCGGCCAGTCATGGGACAGCGCCGAGGGCAGATCGAACAGCCAGCAAAAGCCCGGCACATCGCCAAAGGTCAAAAGCCGGCTGTTTTCCTCCAATTCATCCGCATGCTCTGCGTAATAATCCACAACATCCTGCAGCTGCTCTGCATTTGCCCGATTCGTTTTTGCACCGGAAAGCTTTTTACAGTTTACAACCCGGGTATCCCGCTTTTGTCCCTCGATGCTGTCCCGAAAAACCGCACGCACGCCAAAGCCCGTGCTCTGTATCAGAAAAACAACCGCCACGCACACCAGCATCGCCCGGCACGCAAAGCTATACGGCAGGCGGCGCAGCTTTAACAAAAGCCGGTAGCCCATCCAGAAGGTCACCGGAGCAACCAAAAACAGGTTATTCATATTCGGATATGTTTCGTTGTTGCTTCCGATCGGCGTGATCAAAATGACCAAAAGCACCATCAACGACAACAGCTTATCCCTCCGAAATACCAGCGGATCGGCAAGGGTCCAGATACACAGTCCGATTGCCACATATAAAAGCACCATACACCACTCAAATACGCTCCAGTAAAAGGCGTACTGCAGGTTGAACATGCCGCGTCCCCATAAAAACCGCAGCAGCACCGGAAGCATGCATAGATACAGCACCATCTTGCCTTTTTCGAATTTTCCGGGGAGAAGGAAAAATAAAACCGTACCTAAAAGCGCTGCGATCCCCAAAATCAGCACCCATTTAAACGCTTCTACATAAGCAGATACAACAGAAGCAATCATAGAAAGGGATGAATACGTCTCATCCGTTCCGGAATATCCGGCAAGCCCGACAAGCATCTTCGGATATGCATCAAACCTAAACTGCAGGCTGATCGCAAGAAAACCGACAAGAAATGCCGCCACAAAGCCGATCACACAGGCAGCGACATCTTTCCAGATCTCCGCCACTTTTTTCTTTTTCAAAATGCCATAATAAAATACCGCGATAATCAGCGCACATTCTACGATGTTAGGCAGGCGCGTCAGCACAGAAGCGCCCAGACACACGCCAGCAAACGTCATCCATTTGCGGTTCTGCCAGATCAGTCCGCGGTATAAAAGCACCGTTCCGCACAAAAACAGGAAAAACGTCAGGTAATTATACAGGCTCGTCGTCGGAATCCAGCACAGGCTGATTGCCGCGAATTCGCCCAGAAACACGATCCAGGACGGCATCTTGCCTTTCAGGAAAAAATACGCCAAAAGCGCCATGGCACTGACGAAAAGTCCCGTATAAAAACGCATTCCCACCAGGCTGTCCCCAAAGGGCAGGCGCATCAAAAGCGCCCCGAGCACATTTGCAAGATAGGTCGCAACCGTCCACTCCTGCCCCGCATGCGGGAAAAAGCGGTAATTTACCAGACCATAGCAGGTGTCCGTCAATTCGATTCCCTGTGTAATTTTTAACAGCGGATACAAAAACAGTATCACCGGAAACAAAATTGTTCCCAATCGTTTTGCTTTTTCTTTCACGCTCTCTTTTTTCCTCCAAAAAAACCTTTCCCCGATTTGCAGCAGACCTACCTCAGCTTTTTCCAATTCTATCGAACACGTACAGCCGCAGCCGCTCGATTCCGATACAGACCACAAAAACGATGACGGACTGCACCAAAAGCACAAGAAGCATCCGTCCTGCAGTTACGCCCGTCTCACCCGGAACGATGTTCCAGAAATCCCCAAGTCGTCCGGTCAGGGCGTTGACCCACGCAAACCAGCGCTGTGCAATATCCGTCTGTTGATGAATCAGATAAACCCCGAATACCGCAGGGCTCCAGAACCGCACCATATCTGCAAAACGCCCTTCTTTTACCTTCAGGACAGCAAACGCGCCAAACAGCCCTACCGCCGCAAGATAGGCAAACAGTGCATTATAGTGAAACGGAACGGACGCATAATAGGTCAGTCCCGCCAGTCGTCCTGCCAAAGGAAGCAGCAAAAGCTCCAGCAAAAATGTCCCCAGCGTGCAGCCTGCATACAGCGCAATATTTTTGGGAAAGCTGTCCAAACGCGGCATCCCGTATTTTTTCAAATAGCCGCCGGTCAGGTATAGCACTGTAAACCATCCGAAGTCATATCCGAAACGATCCAGCGCAAACTGCAGCGGACTGAAGGATTTTCCGATGCAGAAAAAGAACAAAAGCGCCGCCAGCAGCTGCTGCATCCGTTTTTGGGAAAGGGTTTCCAGCCCTGCGTTGAAAAATGGGGACAACAGGCACAGCACCACATAAGCGCTCACGAACCAGTAATGTCCGGACTGCACCGGAAAAATACTGTTCCAGATGTGGTAGGGATTGAGAACCTCCGACCACGAAAGGACACCGACAAGTGCCAGAACCGGAGGAATCAGCACCGTATAAAACAACGTCTGAACCAGCACCTGCGCCACACGCCGGAAGGAAAAGGTACAGGAGAAAAGAAAATATCCGCTGATCAGCACATAAACGTTGACTGCGACAATGCAGACTGATTCTGTCACAAGGGACCAGACCCCGGCGCCCGTCACAGGGCTTCCGACATCCAAAAGCAATCCGCTGTTCGTGTTCCAGTGCAGGATCACAACCATGAACATGGCGATGATCCGAAGCAGCTCAAAATTTGCCTGACGTCCGGGCTTTCCCATGTCTCCTCCTTTCCGGGCGCACGGTGTGTTCCAAAAGTGCGCAGCGCTGTACTCCCGCCACATAAATCGTCTCTTCAGGACTACGTTTTGCTTCCGCATCGTCCTGTTCGTCGCGCATCAGCGTTCCCGTTCGATCTCCCCGTGCTCTACACGGTAAACAATATCACATTTTTCGATCGTCTGCAAACGATGTGCAATAATAATCAATGTCTTATGACCATGCAGGCTGTTGATGGATTCCATGATCGCAGCCTCTGTATCGTTATCCAGTGCGCTGGTCGCTTCATCCAAAACGAGAACCTCCGGATCTTCAAACAGCGCTCTCGCAATTCCGATTCTCTGACGCTGACCGCCGGAAATCCGGATGCCGCGCTCGCCAATGCCGGTATCCAGCCCTTCGGGAAGACTGCGGACAAACTCATCCAGACGGGCTTTTTTGAGTGCCTCCCAGACCTTTGCATCGTCGATGTCTTCATCCGCGTAACCGAATGCCACATTTTTGCGGATGGTGGAATCAATCATGAAAATCGTCTGGGGAATGTAGCCGATATTTTTCAGCCAGGATTCGTAATGATCCCGAATCTCCACACCGTCTGCGAGGATATGTCCCTCCTGAATCGACAGCAGCCCCAGCATAATATCCACAATCGTTGTCTTGCCCGCACCGGATGTCCCCACAATGCCGACAGATTTTCCGGCAGGGATCTCCATATGCGCATGGTCGAAGATCAGCACATCGGAATTCGGATATTTGTATACAATATCATCCAGTACAATTTTATCCTGTAGGGGCAGCTTATCCACCGGCTTGCTTCTCCGATAGGCAGCTTCGTCGTAAACCACGTTTTTGTCGTGGATTTCCTCCTGCAGATTGTCGGACACGCCCATAAAAAAGGGCTCGAAATAGGAAATCTGTGTCAAATAGTTGTTGATCCGGTTTGCAGAAGGCAGAAGCCGCATGGCAGCAACGCCGAATGCACCCAGCTGGCTCACCATGCTGGTGACATCCTCGCCGGACAGGATCATGAAAATCAGGTACAGAATCAGTCCCGCCATGCAGACCGTCTCGATCAGCAGACGAGGCGTCGCGTTAAAAATATTGTATTTCTGCACTGCGCTCACATAGCCGTGACCGCATTTACCGTATTCCCGGATGAAATAATTTTCTTTATTGGCAATTTTGATTTCCTTGATGCCCATAACGGATTCTTCAATCCATTTGTACAGACCGCTGTAATAATCCTGGTTCTCGATGCCCGCCTGACGCATGATCGGCTTTAAAAACTGCTTGATCACAAGCAGCGTCACGATCAGAAGCGCCGCTACCGTCAGGATCATCTGCGGAGCCATCGCGGTCAGCGTAACCGCCAGCAGGACGAAAATAATCACTTCACTCATCAGCTGCAGCAGCGCGAGGATCAGACCGTACATGTTATTGACATCAGACGTGATCATACGCTGGATGACAGAGGTATCCGCATTCAGATAATATTCATAGGGGCGCTTCATGAAATTGATCATCATGCGCTGAGAGGTTTCAAACTGGTTCGTGTATACAAAGCGCAGCTGCACCACATTCTGAAAATACAGAAAAACGTTTTTTAACACAAAGCCCAGAATAATCAGCACCAGAATCAGCGTCGTGAAATATCCCGGTTTCTGAAAGCCTGTCCATCGGTAAATCTGCGCCAGGGCGCTGTCGCCCTCCACGCAGCTCGGGTCCATAATCATCTGAATCGCCGGTACCACAAGACCGATGCTGACGGTTTCCAGAACCGCACCGATCACCATCATAAACAGAATCTGAACCATTTTCAGCTTCTGCTTCCGGTTCATCAGAACCATCATTTTACGGTAAATTTTTTTCATGAAAGCGTTCCTTTCGTTCCTGCAGCCCTATTCCAAAACTGCTTCTTAAAAAATCTGCTCATTAAAGCGGTGTTTTTGAGGATCTTCGTACAGATCCATAAAGTCATCCCCCAGAAAAACCTTTTCCTTTGCAAAATGAATCGAATCCGGCACGGTATACACGGAAACTACCTGGTCGAATTCCAGTCCCTCGATGAAATTCAGGATTTCCATCGGGAACTTTCCATCCAGCACAATATCGTCCGGGAACAGCTTATGATAGTCTAAAACATCTCTGGGATGCGGTTTTAAAATCACCTGCGCATCCTTTCCGTATTTTGCAACAATATCCCGGAAAATCTGCTCGCGCACCGGCAGCTCGCATAATGGCTCCGTCAGCACCAGCACCTTGTGCTCATGATGCGCGCCGGTCGTAAGCTGCGTCATCAGCGTATCCAGATCCTCCATAAAAATCCGCAGAATCGTATTTTTGTCGTCCTGCGTCAGCCTGCGCACCATCGCTTCCCGCGGCTGTTCGATATATTTGGAGCAGGGATATTTCAGGATTGACGTATTGTTGACCTCCATATCCACGCAATATTTACTGTATCCGTTCTGGATAAAAATCAGGTTATGCGCCGCAAGAAAGGCTTTCAGTCCGAAATGCCCTCGGTTGTCATAGCGCGCGGTATCGTAATAGCAGATACAATCCAGGCCGTCCTCCACCGCATGATAGTGGATTTTTTTATAATTCAGATAATATCCGATCGGATCGGAATCACAGAACACATAGATGTCCTGATACTTTTTAAAATCCACCGGCACATAGGGCTGCTGCAGCTTTCCGTATAATTTCGTAAAAATCATTCTGGAAAACAGGTTAAACACCAGATTTCCATGATCCTCATGATAGCGTGCCAGCTGCGGGAACGCATGCTCTTCCTTTTCCTCGAACATAAAAACAGCTTCAAACAGGCCGCTTTTTTCTGCACGCTCCTTCAGGCTGCCAAAGTCGTTCGACATCGTGCTCAGCACCAGATCCGCCTTTCCGCGCATTGCCCTTGGAAGCGTCAGCTCCTTTAAACAGGCAACATATACATGATAATAAGTATGGCAGACATAAATCCGCTCTTTTGGCTTTCTCTTTTTCATTTTCGTTTTTTCTCCGGCAATTTCTGGTAAACCTGATGAAATCATCCCAGTTAAACCAGTTGACTCCATTGCATAGTCGCTATATTCTACCATACTTTTGTCTGCCATTGCAAGACAATGCGCTTCAAAGCGGCGGAATGCATCTTCTCCGGTGTGCTGGGAATCCCGCGTGAACTGTGCTTGAATAATATTCCCCGGATTGTTATACTACTTAAGATGCGATACAGTTCACTCGTACCGTTTGGGGGCAGATTTCATGCTCGCATGAAAATCTGCCCCAAACGGTACGAAGGGAGCGCCACTTTATGAGCAAAAATGAGCTGCGAAGCAGCGGAGAGCGTCGAAGACGCGGTTTTGCGAATGGCGCGTGTGAACAGTAACACAATTTCTTTTTCCCCAGACACTGCACAATCCGATTTTTGACAGGAAACAGGAGGTTTTGCCATGTCAGCACTTGCCATTATTACAGCGCGCGGAGGCAGCAAGCGGATTCCGCGTAAAAATATCCGTCCGTTTCTCGGAAAACCGATTCTTTTATATTCCATCGAAGCCGCTTTTCAGGCGGGCATTTTTGACGAGGTGATGGTTTCTACAGATGATCCCGAAATCGCCGAACTTGCAAAAGGTGCCGGGGCGTCCGTCCCGTTTCTTCGAAGCGCCCAGACCGCAAACGATTACGCCTCTACCGACGACGTCATCCGCGAGGTACTCGAATGCTACAGAGCTGCCGGCAGGGAGTTTGACACATTCTGCTGTATCTACCCCACCGCGCCGTTTATTACCCCCAAAAAACTCTACACTGCGATGGAGCTTTTAAAGGACGCCGAGTCCGTCATGCCGGTAACGACTTTTCCGTATCCGGTTCTGCGCAGCCTCGCCGTAGATGAAAACGGTCACATCGGCTACAAATGGCCCCAGTATGCGACCGCGCGCAGCCAGGATCTCGAAACGCTTTACCACGACTGCGGACAGTTCTATGCCTGCCGGACGGAAGCTTTTTTCCGGGAAGGAACAACAGATACTCCCGGTATGGTCCCCCTGCTTTTACCCGAATTGGAGGTTCAGGATATCGATACCGAAGAGGACTGGGCGATTGCAGAAGTCAAATATCAGAAAATGATGGAGAAAGAATAACAATATGAATCAGGAAATTTATCTGGGCGGGCGCAGAATCGCCGCAGACGCCCCTGTCTTTATCGTTGCGGAAATGTCTGCGAACCATTTGCAGGACTACGACCGTGCGATTGAAATTATCCACGCCGCAAAGGAAGCCGGCGCGGACGCGATCAAGCTGCAGACCTACACTGCAGACACCATGACCGTTGACAGCGACGCGGACTGCTTTATCAATAAAGGCGGCCTCTGGGACGGCATCAAAGAATACGACCTTTACAAGCAGGCTTATACGCCGTGGGAATGGCATGCTGGTCTGATGGAGGAGGCAAAAAAATGCGGACTGCTCTGCTTTTCCTCCCCCTTTGACGCAACCGCCGTCGATTTTCTCGAAGAGCTCGACGCTCCCGCTTATAAAATTGCATCTTATGAGATAAATGATATTCCGTTAATCCGTCGGGTGGCGAAGCTCCACAAGCCCGTCATCTTTGCCACCGGCATCGCACATCTCGAGGACATCGAGCGCGCCATGAACGTCTGCCGTGAAGAAGGCAATGAGGACGTAATTTTGTTAAAATGCGTTTCCGCTTACCCGACGCCCTACGAGGACGTCAATCTGCGCATGATTCCGACGCTGTCTCAGACCTTTGGCTGCCTGACCGGCCTCTCCGACCACACGATGGGCGGGGCTGTCGCTGCAGGCGCCGTTTCCCTCGGCGCGCGGATGGTGGAAAAGCACCTGACCTTAAAACGCAGCGACGGCGGTCCGGATGGCGCATTTTCCATGGAGCCCCAGGAATTTAAGGAAATGGTTTCGCAGATCCGTATTCTGGAAAAGGCACTCGGCTCTTCCGAATACCGCCTTACTCCCAAGCAGGAAAAAGAACGGGCAGGCTCCCGTTCCATCTTCGTCGCGCAGGACATGGCAGAGGGCGAAGTTTTCACAGAGCAGAATATCCGCTGCATCCGCCCCGGCATCGGACTGCACACAATGTATTATGAGGAAATTCTCGGCAGGAAGGCTTCCTGTCCGATCGGAAAGGGGACGCCGCTGTCATGGAATCTCATCCGTTAGTCTATATCCGCACAGACGGAAATGAAACAATTGCGACCGGACATCTGATGCGCTGTCTATCCATCGCCCGTGCCCTGAAGAAACGGGGTGCAGCGGTGGCTTTTCTCGTCTCCGATGATACCTCGGCTTCCATTTTGCAAAAAATGTATTCTCCTGACGAAATCGCTGACCACAGCTTTCCGATCCTGGAGCTGCGCACCGATTACAGAAGCCTCGATCGGGAAATCCAGACCATGCAGGGAATCCTTTCTTCCCACAACGTTGCCTGCCTGCTGGTGGATTCTTATTTTGCAACACCGGAATATCTCGATATCCTGCGCCAGATCTGCAAAGTTGCCTATCTGGACGATCTGCAGGCATTCGACTGCCCGGCTTCCCTCGTGATCAACTATGATTTCTGTGTTGATGAAAGTTTTTACACCAAAGCGGACTGTGTTCTGACCGGATGCGCCTACACTCCCCTCCGGGAGCAGTTTGCAGATCAGCCCTACCATCTCTGGGAGCAGGTAAAAGACCTCTTTCTTTCCACCGGCGGCACCGATCCCTTCTATATCGCAGGCGGTATGTTAAAACGTCTCTGCGCATCGGACGACTGGAAGGATGTTTCCTTCCACGTCCTGACAGGTCCCATGCATGTCCACCGCGCAGAGCTTGCCGTCATGGCAGGAAAAGACAGCCGCATTGTCCTGCATGAACAGGTTTCCGATATGGCTGCACTCATGTCCACCTGCGATCTCGCATTTTCCGCAGGCGGCACGACGCTTTATGAACTCTGTGCCGTCGGCGTCCCGTCTGTAAGCTTCAGTATGGCGGATAATCAGCTTCCCGGTGTCAAAGCCTTTGACGACGCAAACCTGATTCCATGGGCAGGTGACATCCGTGACAACGAAATCTTCTACGATGATGCAGTGGAAAAGCTGACTGCACTTCTGAAAAATCCGGACGCCCGAAAGAAACAATCCGACCGAATGCGTATGGCGATCGATGGTGCCGGCGCGCGCCGCATCGCAGACGCAATTCTGGCAAAATGAGTGTGCAACGGGCCGAGTGCGCATCCTAAGCGGAGCGTTTTTATTTCATAGGACGCATTTTCCTATGAAACAAAAAAGAGAGCCGGGAGGCTCTCTTTTTTTGCGCTACTTCTGAATTTCCGAAAGGAAATTTAGAAAGTTCGTTTTTCCTATATTCCGCCACACAGCTCCATATCATTTTTTCCCGAAATGCTTTTTTCGAAAATTACGCCATGTCCAGAGTGCTTTATAGTACAATACAAACGCTGCTGTGGAGCGCTGCTGCATGGCAATCATTTTTTTCTGCTCTGCATTGACGCGTTCCTGATAATATGGATTGTCCGCAAAATCCGGGAACGCTTCTTTTAATTCGTTTCCCATCTTCCGGATAAAAGAAAGCGATTTATGACCCTTTCCGACCATATAGGAGAACAACGTATTAACATAAAACAGCATCGTGTATTCAAAGCAGATTTCCGGTCGGTAGGTTTCAAGATAACCGAATTTCTTCGCATTTTCCAGAATGCCCCGTCCAGCCGCCATCCGGTCTTCACAGCGCTCCCTGCTGATGGTATGCACCGTGGACGCTTCATGCTGGTAATAAAAATACATGACCTCCGGGATATATTCATAATGATGTGCCTGTAAAAGCACCGCGTCGCTGATCGCATTATCCTCGTAAAATATGTGCTCCGGAAAGCGGATGCCGCTGTCCATGAAAATTTCCCGGCGATAGACCTTTACAACAAGGCTTCCGCTGTCTAAAATCAATGACCGACACTGTTTATTGCCAAGTACGCCGCTCTGCTCTTCTTTGCCGTTTTCCACACGTTTGCCAATTTTCATGCTGTGTTCATCCGTCAGGCAGTAATCACAGCCCACCATATCCGCACCGGTTTCCTCTGCACGTCCGATCAGCTTTTCGTACATCGTGGGCAAAATCCAGTCGTCGCTGTCAATAAATCCGATCCACTCGCCTTTTGCAAGGGACAACCCGATATTTTTCGCACCGCCCTGTCGCTTGTTGACTTCCGAATGCACAGCTTTGAATTTACCTGGGTACTTTTTTTCATACTCCAACAGAATCGAAAAGGATTCGTCCGTAGAAGCATCATCCACCGTGATGACCTCGTAATCCGAAATCGTCTGCGCCGCCAGCGAATCCAGGCAGTAATTCAGTTTTCCGTCCGATGCCATGTTATAAACCGGCACAATGATACTCAGCTTCATATCGCTTTCTCCGTTCTGTGCGCACTCTATTATTTGGTTCCCTCTACGCAGATCCAGTCCTCGCCATCCTTTGTGTGAATCCTTGTCTCTGCAAATCCGGCTTCCCGAAACAGGTTCTTAAACTGCTCCATGGTCGGGTTGAACAGGTGGAATTTGCGGATATTATCTTTTACCTCTCTGGGCAGTCCTGGCTTTTCATAAATGTCTGCAACCAGTAAAAAGGTTCCGCCGGTCTTTAATACTCTGCGCACCTCTTTTAGGTTTTCCTGGGGGTTCGGCCAGAAATAAAAGCTTTCCATGGTCACGATTTTGTCAAAGGTCTCTGCCTCGAAGGGAAGCTTTTCCACCGATCCTTCCAGGATTTCCATCTTGCCTGCCGCAACCGATTCTGTATTCGTCGCGCGGGATGTTTCCACCGATACCGGCGAATAATCAATTCCCGTCAAATGTCCATCCGTCACATGCTCCGCCATCCGGGACAGCGCAGCTCCGCCGCCGCAGCCGATATCCAGAATGTTGTCATTTCCCTGAATCTCCCAAAGGGAAAGCGCCCAGCCGGTCACATTGTGGTGGCTCTCATTCATGCGCTCCAGCATCTTTTTGCCATCCTCGCCCTCCGGCTTTCTCGGATTTCCGGACTCGGTAATTTCCGCCTGAACGCGCTCTGCTTCTGTGAAATGTCTTTCTTCGAAATCATTTTCTTCCATTCCGCGGCCGTCCAGACGACAGCTTGCCAACACTTCCTCTACCCACTGTTCCGGGTAACATGCCAAAAGCTCTTCATGCTGCATCGCATGGTACCGGATATCCGGATCCACAAAATGTCTTCTGTAGCGGTTTTCGTATTCCTCCCCCATCTTCACGGCATAAAAACAGTGAATTTTCGTTCCGGGCACATAAATATCATCTTCCAGCGGCGTCACCATATCGGAAAAGAACTGGTTGAAAATGCTCGTATTGGACACAAATGCCATGGAAGGCAGCTCCTGCGTAGCGGCACTGCACCCGAACAGCTGCAGCATTGCCTGCGCATACTCGGCACCGGCTTTTTCTTCCATTTTCTTTTTTGCCCAGACTGGAAGCTTTCCGCTGCGAAGCATTTTCCCAAGAAGAGGCGTCATAGCTTTCGCCATCGCCCAGGTTCCAAAGCTGCTGCCCTGATCCAGATCGGAGCTTCCGAGGATTCCGTGCCGGATATGGATTTTTTTGCGCTGCACCATAAGTCCCACAAAGGAGCCGCCCAAAGAACAGCCATATGCCGCAAAGAGCTGACCGCCGAGATTTTTCTGGATATAGTTTTCCAGCTTTGCCGTCTCGATCAACATGTTCGGAAAGGTCGAATCCTCCGTCTCGTCGAACCCGTCATAGGACGCGCAGAGCACATAAAAGTGCTCCTGCAGCAGAGGGATCACATGTCCGAAGTTCCGTTTCCAGTGACAGCATGTCCCCGGCAGCAGTAAAATTGCCGGCTTTGTTTTCTCGCCAAAAGAATAGATTTTCATTTCCTTTTCATCTCCCATAGGCCCATTGCAGCGCACAGATATCGCTGCCGTCTGTATACTTAGCCTTATCTAACTTTGATCTTCATTATATTCCCGGGACTTTTCAATTTCAACAGGTGCATGTATAATATTTTCATCAGAAAACTTTGGAGATACGCCTATGCAAACAGTATACCCCGATTATTATGCGCAGTTTCGCTGTACAGCGGACAAATGCCCCATCACCTGCTGCCAGGAATGGAAAATTTCTGTCGACGACAATACGCTGAAGCGCTGGGCAGCCTTAAATCCGCCCGTGGATTCGAAACTCTTTACCTACGTTCAGGACGGTCAGCGCGTGATCGCTTTAAACAGCCGCCATGTCTGTCCGTTTCTTGAAAAAAATAAACTCTGCCGTCTTGTTCTCGAACACGGAGAGAATGCGATTTCCGAGACGTGTCAGATTTTCCCCCGCGAAACCCATTCCTTTGCCGACCATGAAGAGGCTTCGCTCATGCCCTGCTGTCCCGCAGTGATCGACCTCTGGGCAGCGCAGGATGCCGCACCGCTTACTTTTCCGCGTCCGGATATTGACAGCATACCATTTTTCATCCGTTCTGCAGTCATCGACGCCATTTTGCAGCAGACCGACCGGCTGCCGGAGCAGATTCTTTCCGCCTGTTTTTATATGATACAGGAAATCCACCGAAAAAAAAAGCCGACAAAAGACTTTGTTTCAGATTGTTTTTCTGAAAAAAGCTTTTGTCAGCTTTATGATGCCATGGACGACCTCTCGCCGGACTGCATCGACTCTATTTTGGAGTGCAACGAACTTTTATTAGATCTTTCTGTCAACTATCAGAAAGAGCAGCTCTATCAGGAATGGCTTACCCCACTCACACAGCAGGCGGAAACGTTGTCGGAATTGCTCACGGAACCGGAAGACGAAACCTCCGATCCCTCCAAACCATACGAGGAGATCGCCAGCCGCGCCGGCATCGCACTTTCCAACCTTCTGGCACATTTACAGACAGAAGAAGAGCTCCCGGCGAAATGGCAGGCATTCCGTACTGCCTTCGCGCAATACGAGCCTCTGATGCGCAGCTACCTTGCAAACGAGGTCTATTCCGAGCTGCTTTCCTTTGAGGACACCACAAGGCATATGCTCGTGCGCCTGCAGTGGCTGATGCTGCAGTATGCCGCGCTGCGCCAGAGCCTGTTCCTCATCTGGCAGGACAGCCCCGAAACATTTTCCTATGAAAAAGTGCGGGAAGCGCTGGTCATTATCAACCGTATGACCGGCTATGACGAAGAAGATATTTATGAATATCTGGAAAACAGCTTCGAATCCCTGCTCTGGGACTGGGGCTATTTTGCGCTGCTCGCGGGGTTTTAGAACCTGCCGGATGGCCCGGACGGCGCTTCTTTTTGCTCATTTCTTTTATTCATGACAATAGAATGCTCGCAGAGCGTGCATTCTATTGTTTTTCGCAGAACAGTTCGATTTCTTCTCCCACCGGTCCGATAATAAATGCGATCCGCGCCGGGAGAGAGGGCTTCGACATGATTTCAATATCGCCCGGCTCCATCGTCACAGCATAGCCTGCCTTGCGCACAGTCTCCACGATGCTGTCCACATCGTCCGTCGCCAGCGCGAAATGGCGGATTGCACCCTGCGGCAGATCCTCTTCCGCATTCGGGAAAATTTCAATCAGGCTCGTTCCCGCACCGTACATCAGTCCCTCAACGTTCGGCTCACCCCAGCTTCTGACAAGCGGAAGTCCAAGAAGCTCCCCATAGAACTTCTGAACCTTTTCCAGCTCCTCCGGTCTGCATTTCACACATACATGATGAACACCTGTAATCATTTCGTTTCCTCTCTTTCTGCCGCATATCCAGCGACTTATCCTTTGTAATTCCTGCTGCGGCATCCACCAGTCCAGCACTTTCTTCCCATGTCTGCCGCTTCGCGCAGGTGCTTTACCCCTGCTGCCCCAAAATAATCCGGATCAGCTCTTTTTCCAGCATCAACGTCCGGTTCCAGGGATTCAAAATGATCCCTTCCACGCCGTCTGCCTGCAGCGCGGTTGCAAACAGCTGTCCCATATCCGCCAAAAACGTCGATTTCACGCGGTCGCTGCCGCGCAGCTCTTCCTCAAATCCGGTAAACGCAGCCCACCACAGTTTGCCGTCCGACGTTTTGACGGTCTGCAGTAAAAGCTGTCCGCCGCCAGCCGGAGGCTCCACTGCAACGATAAGCTGTCCGTTTTCTTTCATTCGGCGACGCACCACCGTCAGCGCATGTGCCAGCATTTCCTGCGTCGGCTCCTGCTGCAGCCCGGCGATGGCTTCCTCTATTTTTTCATTTCCCCGCAGCCCCTCGTCCCGCAGTTCGGTGTCTTTTTCTTCCATAATCATCTCCATTCCGCAGGCGCTTTGCGCCGAAAGAACCGCGAGACGAACGTCCAGTTCGGCTCTGTGATCCTAGCTACTTTGTGACGCCTGAGGCATAAACAATAGAATGCACGCTCTGCGAGCATTCTATTGTCATGAATAACTGTGTGAAACATAAGCGATCCCGCTTATATTTCACACTATCCCCTCACTCTGCACGCACCGCCCAGCGCATTTTCGTCGAACGCGCGCGTCCGTTCTGTGCACATTCCTGCGCAGAAGGGCGGATGACATCTTTGGCATAATCAAAATAGATGCCCTCCCGATAGCCCTCTTTCAGTGCCTGCTTCACGAGCCTGTCCTCGCCGGAATGGAACGTCAGGATTGCAACGCGCCCGCCCGGTTTCAATGCGCCCGGCAGCTTTTCCATGAACTCGTAAAGCACTTCAAACTCGTGGTTGACGTCAATGCGCAGCGCCTGAAACGTCCGCTGACAGGTCTTTTTGACCGTCTCCTGCTTTTCCTTTTCCGGCAAAAAGTCCAGCGCCCTTTCGATCACCCCGCGCAGCTTTGTCGTCGTGTCAATCCGGTTGCCGCGGCGGATTTCTTCTGTGATTGCCTTTGCAAGTTCCTCGCAATATGGCTCGTCTGAATTTTCATACAGCATACCGGCAAGCTCTTCTCGCGATATCGTATCCAGCCGTTCTGCCGCGCTGATGCCCTTTTTCTGATTTAATCGCAGATCCAGAGGACCATCCACTTTGAAGGAAAAACCGCGCTTCGGATTATCGATCTGCATCGAAGACACTCCCAGATCCGCCAGAATGAAATCAAATCCGCCGACCTCCTTCGCGATCTCGTCGATCGTGCAGAAATTCTGCAGCCGGATGGAAAGAATATCCTCCCCATAGCCCAGCTCCTCCAGACGCTTTTTCGTCTTGGCGGATTCCTCCGGGTCTACGTCCGTCGCATACATATGCCCGCTTCCATGCAGACATTCCAACATTGCCTTTGTATGTCCGCCATAGCCCAGCGTCGCGTCAAAGCCGGTTTCTCCGGGCTGAATCTGCAAAAAATCCAGAATTTCCTTCACCATAATCGAAATGTGCATCCCGGCAGGCGTATTTCCCTTACGGATCACATGCTGCACTGTATCCTGATATTTTTCCGGCTGCAGCTCCTTATATTTTTCCTCGAATTTCTTCGGGTATTTTCCTTTATATCGAACGCGGCGCTTATGCTGCTGCGCCTGATTTTCCTGTTCCAAATGCATCCTCCTATTCCCTGCTAAGTTCATCCATTGCCCCTTCTATCTCAAGCTCCCCAAGCAGCACAAAAAAACCTCTGCCTGTCAGGACATTTCAAATTTTAGCCGTTTTTTTCCCAAAAAACAAGCGCTTTTCCTGTCGATCACCCATAGAAAATGACAGCCCATCCCCGTCACACTTAAGAGCTGCAGTCTGCACACGCCAATCCTATCCATTCCATAAAAAACTTGTACAAAGCCTGTATTTTATGTCATAATAGTGCAAAAGACTTTCCCGTTTCAGTCCGGTAACGCATTCAAGTGAAGCTTCCTGCCCATTCCGGATCAATGGGAAGAAATGAGGGTTTTATGTTAGAAAGTATCATCAAAATCAATCAGGCGGTCAACGGATTTATCTGGGGCGTCCCCGCAATGATCTGCATCATCGGCGTAGGACTTCTGCTTTCTGTCCGTACCCGTTTCATTCAGGTGCGCAAATTCGGCGCTGCCCTGAAAAACACGATCGGTAAAATTTTTGACAAAACACAGGCAAAGGACGGCTCCATGAGCCCGTTCCAGGCAGTCTGTACCGCGCTTGCAGGCACGGTCGGCACCGGCAACATCGCAGGCGTTGCCGGCGCGATTGCCCTCGGCGGTCCTGGCGCAATTTTCTGGATGTGGTGCTCTGCTTTTCTCGGCATGTGTACCAAATTTTCCGAGGTTACGCTCGCAATCCATTTCCGGGAAAAGAACGCAAATGGCGAATATGTTGGCGGTCCAATGTACTATATTAAAAATGGTCTGTCCAAAAAATGGCATTTTTTAGCGGTTCTTTATGCCCTGTTCGGCGTCCTGACTGTGTTCGGCACAGGAAACGCCACCCAGGTTAATACCATTGTTTCTTCTATTCATTCTGCACTGCACAACCTGCATATCATCGACGGCACTGTAGATGAACGTGCCAATCTGATCTTCGGTATTTTCATTGCCGCTTTCGTTGCCATGGTGTTGCTTGGCGGAATCCAGCGGATCGGTCAGGTTTCGGAAAAACTCGTTCCGTTTATGGCAGCTTTATATGTAATCCTTGCAATCGGCGTTGTTATTTTACATATCAGCCGCGTTCCTGCAGTGTTTGCCATGATTTTTAAAAGTGCATTTACCCCTCAGGCAGCCACCGGCGGCATCATCGGAAGCATGTTTTTAAGCATGAAAAAAGGCGTCTCCCGCGGTATTTTTTCCAATGAAGCCGGCCTTGGTACCGGTTCCATCGCCCATGCCTGCGCGGATACGAACAATGCTGTCCATCAGGGCATGTTCGGTATTTTTGAGGTATTCATGGATACGATCGTGATCTGTACACTTACCGGTCTTGTCATTCTGCTCGGTGCGCCCAACATCGTCTATGGTCAGGCAGCCGGCGCAGAGCTGACAATTTCCGGCTTTACTGCAACCTATGGGGGCTGGGTTTCTATCTTCACCGCAGTTGCCATGTGCTGCTTCGCATTCAGCACAATCATCGGCTGGGGCTTATACGGTTCCCGCTGTATCGAATTTTTAGGCGGAGAAAAGCTCGTCCGTCCCTTCCTTGTAGCCTATTCCTTTGTATCGATCATCGGTGCAACAATCAACCTTGGTCTGCTTTGGGATATTGCAGATACCTTCAACGGTCTGATGGCGATTCCCAACCTGATCGCCCTGCTTATTCTCTCCGGGCAGGTCAAGAAGCTTGCGATCGATGTCGATCAGGCGGAAAAGAGCGGCACGCTGTAAAACAACTGCACCGGCATACAATAGAATGTATGCTCCGCGAACATTCTATTGTCATGAACAACAGGGCTGACTGCCAAAGGTCAGCCCTGTTGTTATGTCACCCTTCCCTGTTCTTCATCTCGCCGAGAAATTTCTTCACCGCTGCAGTCACTTGATCAAGATGTTCATCGTAGCAGTGTGTGTCTCCGGGAATCTGTACCAGCTCCGCATTTTTATATTTTTTCGCTGCATCAATGGAATATTCTATAGGAACTGCCTCATCTGCATCTCCATGAACCAAAAGCACCGGCTTTTCATATTTGCGGATCGCCTCGTCTACATCCAGAAGCTGTGCTGTGCGGATATAATTGCCGCTCAGATGCCGGTCTCCCCATTCCAGCATATCAGGAACATGCTCCGGATCAAAGGGCTGACCAAGCAGATTTCCTTTTCTCGCACCATCCGGGATTACAATTGCAGGAGACAGCGGAATCGCTGCCTTAAAATCATCCGCCCGCATTCCTGCTGCCAGCATTGTAAGCAGTCCGCCTTGGGAATGTCCGCAGATATAAAGGTCTGTCACAAAATCCAGCGTCTTTGCATAATCCGTCACAGTCATGGCATTGTTAATCCACTTCATCAGATTATGCTGTTCAAAGGCACCACCGCTTTTTCCATGTCCGTACAGTTCGACGCGCAGTGTCGCAAATCCGATTTCATTCATTGCGCTGGAAACAGCAGTGATGTGCCGTTCCTCCATATTGCCGGTTAAACCATGAAACACGATAACCAGCGGGCACTTTTCTTTTTCCTCCGGCATGTCCAGCTTTGCATGCAGCTGAATACCGTCGTCTGTGATATGAAACTCTTTCATACTATATTCCTCCTTTCCAGGATGACTTTTGCAGCCCATTTTCCTGTCCATTTTTTATAGTATACCACACTCTGCGGCAGTGCAGGCAAAAAACGTCCTGCCGTGCAAAATTCTCCGCCACGGCAGGACACAAAAAGTCCTCCGGACAGCTTTCTCCATCCGGAGACTTCCGGATTGTGTCATATATTCTTTCTGCAACTTCGCCGCACCGATATCCTTATTGTCATAAACAACGTCTGCCAGCGCGCAGATTTCTCCCATCGACAGTTCCGATTCCTGCGCTGCGGTAATCTCTGCACCTCTCGTGTATACAAGATGCGTTTCGATCTCTTCGATTTTTTGAAGCCGGGAAAGCAGCTCTGTCGCCAGTGGAATTCCGCTGCCGCCACTGATTCCCACAATCAGTCTTTTTTTCATCCATGCACCATTCCTGCAAGCATATTGACAGCCGGAGTTACGCAGTCATTCCAGAAAATTGCGATCGGGAAAATCAAAACCATAGCCGGAATCATATCCGCTACCGGAAACTGCTTGATCTTGCACATTCTAAAGCCGGTCGCCAGCATGATAAAGCCGCCGCACGCCTTGAAGTCGTTGATGATGTAGGTATTGGTTCCAAGATCCAGTCCGTTGTAAATCGGGGCACCGAGTAAAAATAGGATAAAGAAAATGATAAACTGTGGAATCGCTACTGCTGCAGTTACCATGCCCAGCGTGCAGGCAAATACAACTGCAGTGAACAGATCCAGAATCGCCTTTGCAATCAGGACACTGTGGTCTGCGGACATACCTGCGATAATGGAGCCGTAAATTCCGGTTCCGCTCGCGCAGAACAGCGTAATGCAGGTTACTAAAGTAGCCTCAAACTCTGCTTCCGACACATCGGAAGAGGTTTTTACAAAACGACTGATGCCTTTCTGCAGCGCAAGTCCGCCCTTGTTGATCAGCTTGCCAAAATGAACCGCAAGTCCCAATCCCGTACCGAGAATAATCGCAAAAACAACTGCAGGCATGTGCTGCATCAATACGATCGTGCTGACGCCCATACACATGGAGCAGCAGCCCAGAATCAGATTCATGTTGTCAATAAAGTCTTTTTTCAGTTTTTTTCCTACAACAGCGCCTACGATACCGCCAATTACAACAGCGAGCGCGTCGACAATTACACCAACCGGCATGTCATTTCCTCCTCATTATCTTTTTAGAACGCGAGCTCTTTTGCCCATTTATCTTTGTCGATTTCCAGGAAACGGCTTCTGACAAAGTTCTCTTTCTGATCGAACGGAACCGTGCAATCGAAAATCGCCTTGCAGGCAATTCCGTGAACGCGGATAGAAGGATCGAGGGCATGGTCGTTGGATGGGTCAAGCACATGGCAGTGGCAGCCCGGAATCGAGATCATATCCACATCCGCCTGGAATCTTGTCGTCATTGCCCACATTACATCACTCATATCGAAGATATCCACATCCTCGTCTACCAGGAATACATGCTTTAACTCGGAAAATGCGGAGAACGCGAGCAGCGCTGCGTTGCGCTGACGGCCCTCATCGTTTTTGGACCTCTTCTTAAACTGTATGATTGGGTTCTTTCTGTGTGTCACCGCAGTAATCTTGATGACAGGAAGCGCAGGCTTTGCATCACCGGTATAGCCGGGAAACTCAGGCATCGCCTTACCGGTATTGGAATTAATATCCTCTCTGACGGTCTTGTCGTAGCAAAGATAGCCTTCCAGGACATACTCTGCATTTGCGATACATTTTAGGCCATCTGGTTCCATCATAGCATCTGAGGTGTCCCATAAACACACCTCGCAGCACACATTTATGCTCGATCGTAAATTTTTAAAGCGCTGTCCCTGACCCGCGGCTGCAATTTCTCCAATAAATCAATGCACATTCCCCACATACCGGTCTGCTTCCCGGCGTACATAGCATTCTTTTATCGTTTCTGACTCCATCATCTCCAGAACGTATTCCATCCCTGATGCAAGTTTTTTTGTCTTCAATTCTTCCAGCGAAATCCAGTATACCCGTCCTTCTTCGGAGCTTTCCAGTTCGCCGCAAAAAGTGTACGCCCGGTAGAGCGTTATCACATGATGTACGCCGTCTTTATGCCAGTGGTACAGCCCGCGAAATTCCGGATTTTCGATCGTAAGTCCCGTTTCTTCCCAAACCTCCCGGATCATAGACTGAAAAAATAATTCTCCTGGTTCCACATGACCGCCTGGAAAGGTCGTTCCGGTGTAGCTGTCGTTTACTTTATCCAGCGCCAGCACATTTCCTCTGCCGTCCTGAATCATGCACATGTTCATGAAACGGACTTTTTCGAGCCGTTTTTCTGATGTTTCGCTCAATGGTTGTTCCCTCTTTTCGTAAATCAGTATTCTTTGGTGATTTCTTCTGTTATCCTGTACATGGCTCTGAAAGCGTCAAGATCGGCTGCGCTGCAGATCAGCATCACTTCTTCGAATTTCCCGGTATGGAGATCCTTGAAGCCGGCAACCTGTTCCCCATTGCAGATACTGGCTTTAATCACAGGTTTTTGTGTGTCTTTATCATAGGATTTTGCAGATGATTTTTTCTTAAATAGTGACATAGCTGTTTCCTGCCTTTCGTCATCATTGTACTATAAACTCCGCAAAAAAGGTGATGCAAAATCCCCTGTTTTCAAGATTCTGCATCACCTTTTTCAATTCATGACAATAGAATGTTCGCAGAGCGTGCATTCTATTGTTTGCTGCCAAAAGTTTCAGAAAAACCGGCCCATTTTCTTTTAAAAAATCGCACCTGCCTGCTTATTCCAGCGTCAGAAGCAGCGCCATCTTAAACTGCTTTACCGCCTTTACGCTGTGAAGTTCGCCGGACTTATACGCTGAAAATCAGCAACGCTGGCCGCTCCCCGTCTGGGCCTATTTGCCAAAATGCTCCTTTGCAAACTCCATATCCTGCACAAATTCCGCCGTACCGAGGTACTTTCCGTTCTTATCCCGGACAGCCATATAAGTTACCAGCATCGTGCGTCCGCCTTTCTCCATCCAGACAGGGACACGATTCCTTTTGTTGTTGCGAAAATCCTCGATAATTGCGCGTACCATAGGTTCGATTTTGGGCGGATGACAGGAAAATACTTCCCGATCAATCGCCATTGCAGGGCGTTTGAACACCTTCGGACCTTCATTGAAGAAACGATTGATATTTTCCGTATCGATAAAGCTGATTTCCAGTGGAACCGTATTTAAAAGCGCGGTAAGCTGTTCCAGCGTCATGTGCCCGCCCGGCATCACAATTTCACCGGCGGCGTTTTTCTGCCCTGCAGAGCCCTGCTGTCCATCTGTGCTGCGCCGCCAGCCAAACTCACTTCGTCCAACATTCTCCGCTCTGTCCCACACCTCCGGCTCTGCCCCAAAGCAAACCGCATAATCCTTCGCGTCCTGATAGATACCTTTCCACTCGTCTTCTGTAAAATTTACGGCACAGATCGGAAACAAAATATTCTGCTCTTTGTAAATCATTTCCTCCGCGCGTTTTAATACGCCGTCCAAGCGCGTATTCCAGTCCGCACTTCGTGGACTTTCCTTCATCAGTATGCCCAGATCGTCCCGGATTTCATCATCCACTGTCCACATCACATCAGACGGACCGGAAATACCGTATTTTACCTTTAACTGCGGATATAACAGATCGCCCTTTTTCGCATAATGAACCGATAAGTCCCGGATTTTTAACAAAAGTTCTTCCGACCGGGATTCTTTAAACTGCTTTAAAAGCTCTGCCAGCGCTTCGTTTTCTTTCGTAAACGTGTAAAGAGGATGTCCGACAATTGCGATCAGCTCCGTCGCTTTTGTATGCTTGTCCGAATATTCCTTTTTTTCAAATTTTTCGCGTTTTGCCAGCTCTTCCTGCAGCTTTTCCCTTTTCAAAGACGCATCAGCTCCGTCTTCTGCATTTGCGATTCTCTTCCTGGATGCCTCGACCTCTTTCTCCGCATTGGCGATCCGTTCTTCTTTCGTTGCACCGTGAAACAGCGCTGAATGCACGTCACAGAGTTTCTGAACCTCTGTAAGCGGCGTTCCTTCTTTTAAAAGCTTCTGTTCCGCCTGCATGATTTCAGACGCCTTAACATCGCTGAACTGCTTTACAAAATCTGCCCGGACACTTTCCAGCGCCTCGCCTGCACCCAGACGCCTTAAATATTCTTTTAACTGCTCCGTGCGGCCATTGAAAGTTTCCGCCGCATGGAACGTTTTCTTCTCCATCTCTGTTCTGTCTTTCTGATTCATTCAAAATACCTTCCTGTTCCATTCAAAATACCTTCCTGTTCAGATATAGTATATCGCATTTTTTCTTACCTATTCCATCCACTTTATTACATTTTTTCTGACCTGAAATATGTCATATTTCACATTTTTTCCGGTCGGTGCCTCAAACAATAGAATGCACGCTCTGCAAGCATTCTATTGTCATGAACAATAGAATACACACTCTGCGAGCATTCTATTGTCATGAATTGAAAAAGAACCAGTAAGAATTTTTCTTATCTGGTTCCATCATAGCATCTGAGGTGTCCCATAAACACACCTCGCAGCACAAATTTATGCTCGATCGTAATTTTTCAAAATTTAATTCCTGATTCGTCGCTTTTTCATGAATTTCCATGATCGCCGCCGACAGCGTGCGCTTGCTTCCTTACCGTTCCAGGCTGTTTAACCACTGACGGCCAACCTCGATCTGACGATGTACCTCAGAAGGTGCCGTTCCTCCGAAGGATACGCGGGCATTGACACAGGACTTGATGCTGATGTCCCCCAGCAGCTCTTTGGTCACGCGCTTGTCGATCGCCTGCAGCTCTTCGTCTGTCAGATCTTCAAGGTCACAGCCCTTCTTCTCACATGCTTTTACCATATGTCCTACGATAGCATGTGCTTCCCGGAACGGAATGCCCTGCTTTGCAAAATGCTCTGCAATATCCGTCGCATTTAAGAAGCCTTTTCCAAGCTGTTTTTCGATCTGATCCATCCGGAATTCGGTCTTGTCCAGCATCTTTGCAAAAATATCGATTGTCGCTTTCCAGGTGTCGATCGCATCGAAAAGGCTCTCCTTATCCTCCTGGAAGTCCTTGTTATAAGCAAGCGGAGTTCCCTTCATAACGGTCAACAGCTGCATCAGATCGCCGTATACACGACCAACCTTGCCGCGGATCAGCTCCGCCATATCCGGGTTTTTCTTCTGGGGCATAATGCTGCTACCGGTGCAAAAGCTGTCGTCGATTGCGATATAGGAAAACTCGGAAGAGTTCCACCATGCAAATTCCTCCGCCCAGCGGGACAGGTGCATCATGGAAATGGAAGCGTCGCTCAAAAATTCCAGGCTGTAGTCCCGGTCGCTGACTGTATCCATGGCATTTTCCGTCGGTGCAGTAAAAGAAAGCAGCTCGCTCGTCAAATGACGGTCGATGGGCATTGTTGTTCCTGCCAGTGCACACGCCCCCAGCGGATTATAATTCAGACGCTCCAGCGTATCCGTCAGACGTTCAATATCTCTTTTAAACATCTGGAAATATGCCATAAAAACAAAACCGATCGTGATCGGCTGTGCGTGCTGAAGATGGGTAAAGCCTACTGTAATCTTATCTTCATATTTTTCCGCCTTTTCCAGAATTACGCTTTCCAGATAGCACAGGCTGTTCAAAATCTCATAAATTTCTTTTCGCAAATACAGGCGGATATCTACCTGGCACTGATCGTTACGACTTCTGGAGGTATGAAGCTTTTTGCCCATGTCTCCGATTTTGTCAATCAGGCGGCTCTCGATGCCCATATGGATGTCTTCGTCTTCTACGGTAAACAGGATCTTTCCTTCCGCAATCTCCTTGCGGATTTCTTCCAGACCTGCGATGATCTGATCTTTTTCCTCATTGGATACGATGCCCTGCTTTCCAAGCATGGTCACATGCGCGATGCTGCCGTCGATGTCCTCGTTATACATTCTCTGGTCAAAGAAAATAGATGCATTGTATTTTTTTACAATATCATCCATGTCTTTTTCAAATCTTCCGCCCCATAAACTTGCCATTTGTGATTACTCCTTTATTTTGCTGAAACTTTAATGACCATGAATCTTTTTTATGGCAGCTGCAGCCCCTCTGAGTATATAGCTTCCTGCCACGATGAATAATTATACATTTTCAATGTATATTAGTCAAGAAATGTGCAGGTAAAAATCCTAATCCATACAGGAATACTTAAATCGCCAGCAGGTTCTTAATGGCTTCCATGTATACCAGCACCGCTTCCTCCATGCCGGATACAAGGATATACTCGTCCGCACCATGAATGCGATAATCGATTCCGAGCTTTTCAGGACCGAAGGCGATGATATTTTTCAGGGACTTTGCATAGGTTCCGCCGCCGATGACCATCGGCTCGTTTGCAGTATCGCCGGTCACATCTACATACGCCTTGTACAGGGCTTCTACGAGAGGGGACTCTCTCGGGAAAAATAATCCATCGCCGATGTCCAGAATCTCGATCCGTCCGTTCTCATCCTCCAGCTTGTCCTCGCACAGCCTGCGGACCTCGTCGGGCTTTAAGGTAACCGGAACACGGATATCAATCGTGCAGGAAATCACGCCGTCCTGGGTTTTTACGATACCATTGCAGAACGTCAGGTCGCCATAAGCATCGGAAACCTTTAAGCCGATACCGGAGCCGTCGCAGGCAGTTCCGAGATGGGTATTATAAAAGGTGACAAAATCATCTTCAAAGCCTGCCTTTTCCAGACACTCAAAGGTTACACCTGCCGCATTGACCCCCAACGTCGGCGTGCTGGCATGTGCAGGCACTCCCTTTGCATAAATTGTGATCTCTCCATTTTCTTCTGTCACGCGGTACTCCTGAAGCTTCGTCTCAGCCAGCTCTTTCTCCAGCTTTTCCTTCAGACCTGCTGCCGCAGGAATCACTGTCATGCAGGAATCGCAAACCGCATTTGTAACAAAACCGCCGTTCATGGAAAGGATCTTCGTATGTTTGGAATATGCCATCATTGACATGTGTCCCTTTTCGCCGTGGATGCAGGGGAAGTTCGCGTCCGGCGTAAAGCCGCAGGACAGCTCCTCTTCCACTTCATTATAATGCGCCATGCACTTCGAACCGGTTTCCTCATTACAGCCCATGATCAGGCGGACTCTTTTATTTAACTTCACGCCTGAATCCCGCAGCAGTTTCATCGCATAAAGCGCTTCCAGAACAGGTCCCTTATCATCGGTCGTTCCACGGCCGTATACATAATCGCCCTCACGGGTCAGCACGAAGGGATCGTGGGTCCAGTCGCCACCCACCGGCACGATATCGAGATGTCCGGCAATACCGATAATCTCTTTTCCTTCGCCCATCTCTGCATAACCGCAGTAGTTGTCCAGATTAACCGTCTGAAAGCCGAGCTCATCAGCAATTTTTAAGCCAACCTCAAGGGCTTTTGCCGGGCCTTCGCCAAAGGGCTTGCCTTCTTCGGGCGTGCCAAGCTGGGAATCCACCGCAACCAGACGTCCCAGATTCTGAATCATTTCCTCTGACAGTTCATGAATTTTTTCTTTTATATCCATAAGTTCCTCCATAAAAACTTTTTTTGCAGGCGCTTTCCAGCCTGGCTTTACTCCTGCAGAATTTCCGGTCCCTTCGCGGTCAGCAGGCACAGACCGCGCGGCGTAATGCGCAGCGCCGGAATGACGGGAAGTGCCAAAAACGATAATGTGATGAACGGCTCGATATCCGCCGGAACGCCCATTTCATGCGCTTTTTTTATCATCCGGCCTAAAGTCTCATTGACAGACTCAAACCCGGCGTCGCTCATCAGTCCCATGATCGGAAGCGGCAGCGTTTCGAATACCTCGCCGTTTTCCACAACGGTATAACCGCCCTGCGTTCGGATGATTTCGTCCACTGCCAATGCCATGTCGCGGTCATTGTCCCCGATGACGATGATGTTGTGGGAATCGTGGGATACGGAAGATGCCACTGCGCCGTTTCGGATGCCGTAGCCCTTTGCCACTGCAACGCCGATTTTTCCGGTATTATGATGCCGCTCCACAGCCGCAACCTTGGAATAGCCGTCCGTCGGAACATAATTTGCCGCAGGCTGCAGGGAAACCGCCAGATCCTCTGTGGTGATCTGGGACGGATTGATGCCGATTACATGGGTTTTCTTTTTTCCAATCGGAAGCACAAACTGCTCTGCCTTCACCTTGTCGAGGTGTACCGTATGTTTCAACGCTCTGCCGCACGTTTTTACACGGATCGGCGCATTCCGGTCTACAAGCTTTCCTTTATAGAATACATCTGTCACATTCAGATCCTGCAGATTATCCAGCACAACAAAGTCCGCCTGGAAGCCCGGAGAAATCGCGCCCAGATGCTTTAATCCGTAGCATTTTGCAGTGTTGATCGTCGCCATTTTGATCGCCTGAACCGGATTCATGCCGAGGGAAACCGCAAGCTTTACGTTGTAGCTGATATGACCGTCCCGTAAAATATCCTCGATATGCTTGTCGTCCGTACAGAAGGAAAAATATTCCGTATCGATTCCGGTGCGGACAATTCCCTCTACAATATCCTTCAGGTTGTGGGCTGCGCTGCCCTCGCGGATATGGACATGAATGCCGCGGCGCACCTCTTCCAGCGCGTATTCAAAGCTGGTCGCTTCATGGTCGGTATCCACCCCCGCCATCTTGTAAGCGCTCAGCTCCCGGTTCGGCAGATAAGGGGCATGTCCGTCAATCGTCCGGTTTTCAAACAGCAGCAGTTTGGAAAACATGCTCTCGTCGCCGTTGATAACCCCCGGATCATCCATCACTTCCCCCAGTCCCAGAACCCGCGGATTGCGGACGTACGGATACATATCGTTTGCAGAAAAAATACCGCCGTTATCGTCCACATGCGTCGCCGGTACACAGGACGGCATCATGACGTAGACGTTCGCCGGAGATTTTTCCGTCTGATCAAGAATATAGTCAATCCCGGCCGCACCGCTGACATTCGCCGCCTCATGAGGATCTACGATAAATGTCGTCGTCCCGAAACGCGCCGCCGTGCTGACCAGCTCGTTTGGCGTAACCATGGTGGATTCCAGATGCAGATGTGCGTCGATAAAGCCCGGCGCAAGATATTTTCCACCGAGGTCGATCTCCTTTTTTCCGCGGTAACGTCTCGATACCCCCGCGATCAGACCGTCCTTGACTGCAACGTTTGACTCCACGATCTCCCCTGTAAATACATCCACCAGCTTCAGATTTTTTAATACCAGGTCCGCCGGCTGCTTTCCCAACGTGACCTTTGAAATTTTCTGATACAGTGCGTAATCCATATACCCTCCCATTCTGCCGCCCCGGCGGCTGTTTTTCTGACCGCGTCAGCCTTTCTTTCTGTAAAAGTTATCCGTTATGCTTTTCCGGCTTTTTCCTCCCAGACCGGCACATCGATTCCTGCTATTTCAGACGTAAAGGGCGTACCGTCCTGTTTTTCGAAGTGCTTCCACGCCCGGGTTACATACTTCAGACCAAGATACTGCAGCGGCAGGTTGCAGTAAACCATCAGAATATTGGCAAAATCGCTTAAATCCCAGAGCGCGCCCAGATCCATTCCTGCGATATTGGTAATGACACCAAAGGAAATGACGAACAGGCACAGCAGCCGGATCAGAACAATAAAACCCTTGCGCGAAGAAATCCGCACCGCGCACATTTCCGTAAAGGACATAAAGCCGATCAGACAGGTAAATGCAAACAGGCCAAAGCAGATGCTCACTAAAAACGTTACGATCTGATAAGCGCCGCTCTGTCCGGTCAGCTCTCCGCAGGATGCCAGGAATTTGTCCAGCTTGCCCATCTCAAACCACTCTGCCGCACGGTCTGTCGTCCACATCCTTCCCATAATCACCACAAATCCGGTCAGCGTACAGATCACAATCGTATCCAGAAAAACGCCGATGGCCTGAACGCAGCCCTGATCGCAGGGATGATTTGCATCCGCAGCCGCCGCAGGCATCGTGATGGTACCCTGACCTGCCTCGTTGGACATCAGACCGCGTTTGATGCCCTGGCTAAGGACTGTGCCGAAGGCTCCGCCAAATACGGCATCCGGCGAAAATGCCTGTCCAAATACCGCCTGAAAAAACCACGGAATCCGCGTAAAGTTGCAGACAACCAGCACAACTACGGTCAGCACATAGATCACCGCCATCACAGGAACCAGCAGATCCGTTACCTTTGTCACTTTTTTAATGCCACCAAAACTGATCAGTGCAGCAATCAGGATCAGTACCACGAAGGAAATCCAATACAGCGTCGAATTGGTCGCAATCGTCGTCCCGGTGATCTCATTTGCAATGGCACCGACTGCGGAGATGGTATTAAAGCCCTGCGCCGGGAAGCACAAAAAGGCATAGACAATGTAAAGCACGCTCAGCGCAACACCGGCCCACGCTGCATTGTTTAACAGTCTTCTTCCATAAAAAGGAAGTCCGCCGACATACTGCCCATCTCTTTTCTCTTTAAAAATCTGGGACAGCGTGGATTCTGCAAAGGCTGTGGACATCCCGAAAAACGCCGACAGCCACATCCAGAACAGTGCGCCCGGACCACCGATCGAAATCGCACCCGTCACACCAAGAATATTTCCCGGTCCTACCCGCATCGCCGTAGACAGCAAAAATGCCGCCAGCGCTGAAATACCGGTCTTCGTCGCTGCTTTGCTGTGAAGGAGCACTTTTAGGCCGTACTTAAATTTCCGCACCTGTACAAACCGGAACCGAAATGTCAGAAAAATTCCAGTACCGACCAGCAAAATGATCGCCAGACTGAAATTTCCAAGAATCGGGATCGCCGCATACCATCCGAAGTTGGTCGGAAACTCCCAGAACAGATCTGATACAACCTGAATTTTGCCGCAAATCGCGTTTACGGCATCAAATAATGCCTGCATAACATTTTCTCCCTCCCGATCCGTTTTTTCCATTATAGACTGCGGTGTTTTTGTTGTACAGCTTTTTTTCACTGCTGTGTTTCCTCACATCTGCCGAAACGCTACAGTTCACCGCGTCATCCGCCGGAACTGCGATGGTGTAAACCCGTACATCTTCCGAAACTCCCGTGTAAAATAGCTTCCGTCCGGGTAGCCGCATTTCCAGGCCACCGTCCCCACCTCATCCTCTGATTCCTTCAAAAGCTTCTGTGCATACTCCATCCGGAGCGCACGGACATATTCCGAAAAGGTAATGCCTGTCAGCTCCCGAAAGCGTCTGCAGAAATACGCCTCATGATATCCAAACTGCGCACTCAGCGCTGCCGGGCTGAGTTTTTCCGTATAATGATGATTCACATAGATTAAAATCTGACCAAACCCGCTGTCCGGACTGACCTTTGCACTGCTTTTTGACCTGCCGTATTCTATCAGACATCCGAGAATTTCATACAGCGTTCCGATGGCTGCCAGCGAGCTTTTGCTGTCTTTTCCGCTGTCCCTTCCGGCCAGCAGCCCCACCAGACGCTCCAGCAGCCCGGAAACCTCTTTCTCTGCAATTTTTTCCACAAAAGTCAGTTCTCCATTTCCCAGGGAACGTAAATATTTTTCAGACGCTGCCGTTCCATTATAAAACCGCTCCACATCAAACATGACCGTATGATAGCAGACCTTTTCCGACACTGCAAAACCGCCATGCATCTGCCCCGGTCCCGCTACGGCAAGCTCTCCTGCAGAAACCAAAAACTCCTCTCCTTCCGTCACAAACCGCAGCGTCCCCTCCGTCACATAGGTCAGCTCCATCCGGTCGTGCCAGTGCAGCAGAAAACAGATTTCCCCCTCTGCCTTTTTCTGCTCGGTATACAGATATTTTATCGCATTTTCTCCATAGATTACCGGCGTCAGCTCCTTGTATCCGTCGATCATACTGTCCTCCGCAAAAGGTAAAAATTATCCTAAAATGAGTCAAAAAAATAATGGGCTTCTCCTGCTTTTCATGATACTGTAAAAACAGTTCCCAGACAACAAAAAATCATCATTTCAGGGCAATGAAATCCATTTTTCTTTGCCTAAAAAGGAGCTCTCTATGAAAATCGGAACCTGCGTCAATTTCTCCGAGATCGACGGTATGGAAAAAAAATTCGCCCAGCTTCGGGAACATAACTTCGATTCCTGTCAGCTGGTTTCCTGGAATCCTGCCGCCTGGACGGGCGAAAATGCAAACACCTTAAAAACACTTCTGGAACAATACCAGATCACCGTTTCCGCATTCTGGTGCGGCTGGACCGGACCTGCGGCATGGAACTTTTACGACGGACCACTCACCCTTGGACTTGTCCCTGTGGAATACCGACAGATGCGGATCGAAAACCTTTGCGACGGTGCAGATTTTGCCCACAAGCTCGGCATCACTGATGTCGTAACCCATATGGGATTTATTCCGGAAAATCCTTATGATCCCAATTTCAGCAGCTTCTGCATCGCTGTGCGCACTGTTGCAGAGCATCTGAAGAAAAACGGGCAGTGCCTGCTGTTTGAAACCGGCCAGGAAACCCCCGTTACCATGCTGCGCTGCTTTGAAGCCGTCGGCACGGATAATCTTTATGTGAATCTGGACACTGCAAATCTGATTCTTTACGGAAAAGCAAACCCGGCAGACGCACTTGACGTTTTCGGCAAATACGTCCGCAACCTGCATGCAAAGGACGGCTGCTATCCGACAAACGGACATGAGCTCGGTGCCGAAACACCCATTGGACAGGGAAAAGTAGACTTCCGTGCAGTTTTTACAAAGCTGCATGAACTTGGCTACAACTCCTATGTCACCATCGAACGGGAAATCGACGGTCCACAGCAGCTGACCGACATTCTGGAATCCAGAACTTATCTGCAAAACATTATTGATAAAATTTACGGGGAGGAAGCATCATGTTAAAAATCGGTTTAGTCGGCGTCGGCGGCATCAGCGGCGCACACATTCCTGCATGGAACGCTATGGAGGACACCACACTCACAGCAATCTGCGATATCCGTCCGGAGCGGATGGAGCCTTATCCGGAGCCGCATCACTACACCTCCATCGATGAAATGCTTGAAAAAGAAGAGCTGGACATCCTGGACATCTGCCTGCCCACCTATCTGCACGTTCCCACTGCAGTCAAGGCAATGAAAAAAGGCATCCACGTCCTCAGTGAAAAACCCATTTCCTTAAAAGAAGAGGACATCGAGCTGGCATATTCCACCGCAAAGGAAAACAATGTCTGCTTCATGATCGCACAGGTTCTGCGCTTCTGGCCCGAATATGAGCTGATCAAGGAGCTTTACGATTCCGGCAAATACGGAAAGCTCCTGTCCGGCTACATGGGACGCCTCGGCAGCTATCCCGCCTGGAGCTGGGACAACTGGATGATGGATGAAAAGAGAAGCGGACTTGTTCCTTACGACCTGCACATCCATGATCTTGACTTCCTCGTATACGCCTTCGGCAAACCGGAAGCTTCCCTGAAGCACCGCGCAAAGCAGCCTAATCAGGACTATCTGACCGCTGTATACGAATTCCCCGGCTTCTTCGTTACCACCGAAGCTTCCTGGTATGCATCCGCTTACCCCTTCGGCGCTTCCTACCGCTTCCAGTTCGAGGGCGCTCTCGTTACCTACGAAAATGGCGAGTGCAAAATCTATGAAAACAACGGCAGCATCTATTCCCCGACTGAGCAGGCCACCGGCGATACCGGCTCCATCAACCTGCCCAAGAGCGACGCCTACGCAGAAGAGATTAAGTACTTCAAAAACTGCGTTCTCTCCGGCCAGTTCCCGGATAAGGTGAAGGCGGAAGAGTTACGGACAGTTGTAGGGCTGTTGAATGAATTTTGAGGAAAAAGGCAGTGATTGTTCCGCCCGAGGTTTTCGCTTAAGTATTTAAATCTTATCTGAAATTGTTTGTTGAATTTTGTGTTTTATCATTACAGTTCACTCGTGGGTTCTTGTGGCAGATTCCATGCTCGCATGAAAATCTGCGATAACTTTCCGAAGTACGTTGTTTTCCTCGATGAGTTCGATATGAGCCGAAACGGGATCAAACACCGGAATATCCGCGACTTCCTCTTGGCTGAGGAATGGAACTGAATACGAAATCCCGGCATCGCGCCAAATGGCACGATGCCGGGAGTCTTTAGATGTAAGTGCACCTGCGTTTACTTTACAATGATTGTATTTTAATTATTACTGTCAGACAATATCAAAGCTGCTAACTCATCCATTAATTTGTCGCTCTGATTAATTTCTTCTTGAATTTCGCCCATTTTTCTTTTTGCATCAGGTCCACCATAACCCTTAGAATATAAATCAACAAGTTGCCTTCTTGCCTCAGATAAATGCAAACATTTTCCTTCTACCGCTCTTTCCAAATATGATACGCCTCTTTCTAAATTTTTTGATGTTCCAATGCCTTTTATATAGCACTGTGCCAAATTATAATAACCATAACAGGTATCATTTGACTTAGAAAGCCATGCAAATGCTTGCGAATCACTTTGATTGACACCCTCGCCATTTAGATAGCACATTCCTACCTCTGCCATTGCTTCATCATTTCCAAGCTCAGCGGCTTTCATGTAATACTTGAAAGCCATTTCTTTATCTTTCTCAACACCATCCCCTGAATAATACTGCGATGCAAGTTTTAATATGGCCTCAGGGTTATTCATTTCAAGAGCCTCTCTGCGAACTTGTTCCGCTTTCTCAGGATCTGCTTCGACTCCAACGTACCTTCCCTCATAAAAATATGTAAGTTCATGAAGAGCCTGTGAACTTCCTGCCTGTGCAGCCCTTTCATACCACGGAAGCGCATATGGTTGTTCGGCTACATCCATAAAGCATTTAGCTATCGTTAGTTGAGCGTTAACATCACCGGCTTCCGCCTTCTGAAAAAGAGAGCGAGCTTGTCCCTCTCCATATTCGTATTTAACTATGTAGAACCCTTCTGGCTGACTTCTAACCTGTTCTACTGCATTTGATTGATTTCCCCCAAATAATCTACTTAAGAATCCCATGTTTTTCTCCCATAATAATAATCTTTGTTTTTCTCTTGTTAACTTTCTTTTTCTTACGTTTTCATTTTTCATTCATAGAGATATTTTCTTAGTCTATGTCATTCCCCTTGGTCATAAATCATGGATATACGGATGTTTAGAGTATACAAAACAAGACGTCGTCTTATTCTGCTATGATCGGCCTTTCTTTCCCCTACTCCTTACGGTAACCCACCCTTCCATGTCATACGAGATTTCCTATACTACAGAGTCCTCCCTTTATTATTTTGAGTAAACATAGTGTATCCCTTAAAATACTATGAAAACAATTTTTTTACCCATTCCCCTCTGCGATTTTGCTTATAGTACTTAGTTAAATACTCCATGGCTCCATCTTCTCCATTTTCAATAGCTGATAAAAGCCAAAACAGACCATCATCAAGATTCTTTCTTATCCCATCTCCCGAGGCACACATATATCCATAATTCATCATAGCCGGTGCATACCCCAAATTCGCTGATTCCAAGAAATAATGCGCTGCTTTTATTTTATCTTTCTGTACTTCTTGTCCATTATAGTAAATATAACCCAAACTAAATAATGAATTCGGAACCTTTTCTTGTGCGGCTTCTTCAAACAATTTTAGGGCTAAAGCAATATCTTTCTTGCACTCTTCTCCTTGAAATAATGCAACAGCCAAATCATTCTTTGCCATAGGATGACCATTGTCTGCGGCTCTCTGTAGCCACTCTATCGCTTTTTCACCGTTTTGTTCAAATCCTAAAACTCCATGCAAATAATAATTTCCTACAACATATTGTGCATATTCATATCCCTTCTCAGCAGAAATAAGATAATACTCTTTTGCAAGCTTCACATTCCGCCCGCCACCGCCAATGTCGTTTTCATAATAATAAGCCAAATTAAAATAAGCCTTATAATACTCTTGTTCTATTGCTTTTAAATACCAACTTCGTGCCATTCTAAAGTTCTGTGCTGTGCCTTCTCCCATCTCATAACATAAGCCAGCATTGAACTGAGCAGGTCCTAATCCTTGATTTCCTGCTTGTTCAAACCAGTACAATGCGGTTTTTAAATCAATCTCAACTCCTGTACCGTTTTTATAGCACATTCCTAATGCGTTCTGAGCCACGGGAAATCCGCTGTTAGCTCCTTTCAGATAAATTGAAACCGCCTTACTCTCATCCTTAAGAACGCCTATTCCCATTTGATAATGTGCCGCTAAATTAACATAGGCAATTTCTACGCCAGATTCTGCGGCTTTTTCATACCACTTTATTGCCTCCCTGTCATCCTTAGGAACTCCCTTTCCCATCTCAAATACAATACCCAAATTATTGCAGGCCTCTCCATTGCCAGACTCTGCAGCTTCTTTAAGATATTCTATGGCTCTTTTTATGTCATCTTCATTATTACATTTCTCCAGGTAAATAGAACTTAAACATAATTTTGCATCCTCATTCCCTAAGTCAGCCGCCCTCTCATATAAGTCTATAGCCTTATTTTCATCTCTTCCAACATTTTCTCCCTCAAAATATTCGCCTGCCAATGCGCACAGAGCCTCAGGCAAGTCCTGTTCCGCAGCCTGTTCATACCACCATATAGCCATATCTTTATCTGGCTCACACCCATATCCAACATCAAAATACGTACCTAACACAAACTGCGATAAAGCAAATCCTTTTACAGCAGAAGACTCAAAATATGTAAAAGCTTTCGCCGCATTTTCCTTACATCCAATTCCCGATTTGTATCTCCCACCAAGTTCATATTCAATATAAGCATTCTCTTGCTTATCTAGCATAGATTCCAGTTCTGATGTGGAGTACTTTTCAAATTCTGAATACTCTTCTTTTTTATAATCCCATTGTAACGATTTTGATCCCTCATCTTGGATAGAAAAAGGATCTAAAGTCGAGTCATATTCCTCCGGAATAAATATCCCCATCGCCTTGGAAAGCTTAATAATTGCATATCTAGCCCAAGCAGGCTCTGTAAATGTAAGTTCACACACCTCACCCAAAGTATTTGAAATGATTTCATCAACACTGGCATTGTTATGATTAAAAATATAAATAGAAACATTTGCCTTAAGTGCATTTGAAAGAGCGTTTCTTTCCTTTTCATTCTTAGGCAATAAATCGGCAATTAGTGCATTAAACTTATTCGAATTATTATAAATATCTTTTCCAGAAATAGAAATACACTGCATAAGGGCAACATCCACATCATCCCGTACATTATATCCGCAGTTGCCACAAATACATTCTGAATCGCCAATAGAATTATTGCATTTAGGACATATCATATAAATCACCCGAAATTATCAAAATAAAATTTAAACGGTTTTTCAAAAGGAAGCCCGACAACAGCTTCTCCAACTTTTAACGAATTAAGATCCCAATCCTCGACGGTATTTCCTTCACGCTTATCCTCAATCAACGTTTTATTCATTCCCTGATATTGTTCTAAAATAATGTTACTCCCATATAAAGACCTTATATAATCTCTAGTTGACACATCATTTGCCTTAAAAGCAAAAATCGAAGAAAATCCAGCAACCAGATTTCTACCCTTTATTTCCCCATAAGTTTCAAATAACTGTTCAATGCTTTGTAAACCAGCAAAAACCTTCAAGCCCAAACTTCTTCCAAAATTTACTCCATCATCTATATGTTGCAAGTTTGGCAAAAGCTTGAATTCATCACAAAACAAATAAACATTTCCTTGACTAGATGTTCTCCCTAAAGCCTCCTTGATTGCTAAATCGAAAAAGAGCCTGTATATTGGTGTTAACACACTTCCAATTGCCAGATCATATTCGATAAATAGAACCTTGCCTCCTTTTGCTCTAACAAAATTCCTAATAGAGAATCCTCCGCGTTCCGCAAATACCCCTATCAAAATATCTCTTATGACTGAATACATTTCTGACAACACACCTTGAGACTGTTCGCCATCTCCCTCTATGTAGCTAAGAACAGATCTTAATTCGTCAAATCGCTCCAACGCAGCTATGAAATCATCAACAGATGATGAATCCAAGGAACTCTTTAATGAATCATTGTAGAAATTATCATTTCGATACTCTTTATCATTCTCACCAGTCTTTATTATCGAAATAATAAGGGCGGCAAGCAAATCTCGCGCAGCATTGGGAAAAAAAGGATTGCTACTATTACCCTTTGTACGCTCTTCAAACAATTCCTTGCATATTTCTTGCGTATTTATAGTATAATCTTTTTCATCCCATCCATCTGCCAAAATTTCTCTAAATATATTCCAACATTTCGATTCATCTCTATATTGCTTAGAATTTCCTATAACATAATCCTCAGGTTTACGAAACCTCTTATAAAAGTCTCCCTTTGTATCGAATACAATAAGCACGTCCTCAGAGGAAAGGTTTTGTCTAATCTGCTTAAACAAATGATAAAACAACGTAGATTTACCACACCCTGTACCCCCCACTAACATCATATGCTTACTTAAGATATCCTCATCCAAAGTAAATGATGATTTTTGCCCTTTATATTTGCCCTTCAAAACAACCTTATGGTGTCCGGTTCCAGATACGGGCTGATTCTTCTCTATACAATTCCCATACAATATGGTAGATGAAACACCCATAATAAAGTCCTCTCCATCTTATCTACTCATACCCTTGCTTTTTGTTTGGCTTTGAGATCTTGTCCTTTCTCGTTGTCCTTTTGAGGGTGAATTATTGAACGCATTTTTCTTACCTGAAGATTTTGCTTGTCCCTGTGGAACGTTCACTTTTAGTGACTGCTTAAACGCATTACCCCTGTCTTTTTCTGAACTAGCCATTTTTTTACCTCCATTTTTGTTGATATTCTTCACGGCACCTGTTGAAAAACCACCTGCCGTAACCACTTGTTTCCCTCCGCCTCTTCTTTCGCCATGAGCAGGATCCTGTTCCTTAAAAGAAGGCTGCTGAGCTATTTTTCCGCTAATAACATTTTGATCCTTACCTAATGCAACCCTTTTTTCCTGATTTGCTTTATTTGACGGAGGCAATGCCCCCTTATCTATACGCTCCTGCGGACTATTTCCAAGAGATTTTTTTGATACAAATACTCCGCTGGCAGATTCTCCTTTTGTTTGAGTGATTACATATTTTTCGTTTGCTTTTGCATGTCTTGCCGTAACATTACCGCCCTTGTGATTATTCTGACCATCCCATTTTGCAAACGACTTTTTCAACTGCGTGGTATCAAACTGGCTCAATCCGCGTTTTTTCATCAGCTTTTGAAGATTTTTAGAATTTATTTTCACCTGTCTCCATGTTAAGCCCTGTCCCTCATTGTTTTTATCAATAGCTCTCCTGTTATCTGCAAGAGAATCATTCCCAACAGATTTATAGTATGCAATTTTTTGACGATTACTCAGCTTCTTAAACTCATTTTTCATTATTTTACCGCGTAATGCCATTTTGATTACTCTTCTCATTATTTTTAATCAGTTTTCTCATCAACATTATCAATATGAGTACTGATTGAGGAAGAATCAACGTGGATTTACGATTTGGGACATTATTAGTCTGGTCTTCAAGATCATCTTCCCAGTCTTCAATCCCCTTCTCCACTTCATGAGAATCATTTTCTATTTTTGACTCCGATTTATTAACTTGATTAGTCCTTCTCAAGTACTGAAATAATTCCTTTTGCTCATCTTTTGACAGATACCCAGTCGTCAAATACTTATCTATTAAAACTGATATTGCTTGATATGTATCCTCATCGTACATATCACGCACATCCTCAAATAGTACTTTTACCTGATTAACATCATGATACATTCAAATCAATGTCTCCCTTTGTTTCCGACATCCTGACTTTTATGGGATTAAACACCCCCTTCATCCCATCAATATCAAGAATCAATGCAATCGACATATCATCCTTGCTTCCCTTCTCACTTAACATAGGAAGATATTCTCCTAACTGATTTGAAGCATCTACCACCTCATGCGTGCAATACATTTCAGTTATTTTCCTATAAAAGTTAAACAATTGCGCATTATCATCGGTATTTGAAAAACAGTCATCGATACCATCACTAGCTACAAATAATGCTCCCGGCACACTTTCGGAATATATATGACGAAAATTATCTATAGCGTTAGAATCGCTAATCGAAGTAGTCACATTCAGAAAGCATTTTTCATCCCATGGAATAGGCTCCGCAAAATTCCCGCTATAATCACACGTTATACATTTACCATCACCTATATGTATGCCAAACCAAAACGCATCCGTACATGCAACAGCAATTAATGTTGATCCATAAGCAGCCTCTATACGTTCACCTTTTAAGTATTTTTCTTTGTGCTTTTCATCTACCTTTAATATTTCGGAATCCAGAAAAGGATTTTTACTATAATCATCTTCAACTCGCTCGTGCCATCTAGCAATGACACTTCTTTCAAGTTGAATAAGGTGTTTATCTATAGATGCGCAAAAATCATCCATGTTGCTTTTGTCAGACAAAATGGTTTCCAACAACTCTTCGATTGCTGTTATCGCGGCTTCCGTCGCAAATAATGAACCTCGACTACTCCGGAAATAACTTGCGCTTCCATGCCCATCAGCGACAACAGCTATTGCATATTTCTCTGTTTTCTTTACCAAGGTACTATCCTGGCATTCTAAATCGGATTTTATATGGGAATACCCTTGGCACTTAGATTGAAATACAATATGATTCATACACATACTCCATTGAAGGCTTAATCCCATTCATCATCATCACTGTCATTACTTACTATTGCAGGAGCCATTGCTGCCAATGCATCGTTAAAATCATCCTGTTTAGTCTGAATAGCATCAGTGCTAGAATTTCCGACACCCAAACCAACGCTACTACTCTTACTCCCTATCTCAGATGCTGTCACGGTAATAAACGTAATCATCTTCGCCAAAGCTGCAGGAGTATGTACAGTAAGCACAGACTCTATGTTTCCTGTGAAAGCTTCCAAAACGTTTATATCTGCATCATTTCCAATTGCAACAGCCGCCTTTATTGCTTTTTGATACCATTTATTCTCTTTTAACTTTGCCAATCCTCTTTCCCAATTATCGGTTGGTTCTCCATCGCTCAGCAAAAACAGAGCCGGAGCAAACGACCCAACTGCTTCAGCCATAAACTGCTTTCGTGAAAGCTTCTCATTCAGCTTTATGCATGCATCTCCCAAAGCAGTCAATCCACCTGCCTCAAGATAATTAAATGCGTAATTGGAGGCATCAATAGGTTTAGGGGTTAACCACTTCGCATCCGTTGAAAAATCAAGCACAGCAATCTTTATCTCAGCATCAGCATTTTCATCCGAAATCTTTGCTATCTCCGGCAAAACTTCTTCTATGGCACTATTCACTGCACCAATTTTAGCTCCCTGCATACTCCCTGACGTATCCACAATGAAAAACACAACCATTGTCCTTCTCGGTACTTCGATCTGTTCGTCCAAAAAATTAGCCATTTTAATATCCTCCATGTTATTTCTACTGTTATTGAACAACTGTTTTGGTTGAACCCATCATTATCTCCATACCTTTCTGAACAGTAAGCATATCCACATTTTTAACATTGAGAATGGTTCCATCAGCATTATTTACAATCCAGTTTAATCCGGAAACATTCTTCAGACCAATAACAGAAGGATCTGTCTTCTTAGTCTTGATTTCAACCGTGATTGTCTTAAAATCTTCACTCGAAGCATCTGTGTGACATTTATACAAATACTTACCTTTCAGCAACGGTACATTATAGCGTGATGTCTTTAATGAATAAGACACTTTTACAGGCTTGCCGCAGTTAATACATATCATTTCTCGATCATAATGAACAAACGTTTCGTTACCACAATGCTCACAAATTGCCAAGTCATCTCTCATTCTAGTAAGAAGTTCCTGCCATTCTTTTTCAATAATTCTAGGAGTAGTCCCATTCATAGAGTTTTTTGAAAATGCTTTTACGAACGCTTCCCGTATATATTCAGGATATATTAGCCACCTACGTATTGCATTTGTATGTACCCCCTTTACAGGACGATTTGAATCATCTGTAGGATCATACATAAAAACTGGCTCTGAACCATAAAACTTATGTTCCAGTTCTTCAGTCATACATGGAACCATAGTTCTTTTTCCTTCAAGCGGTCTGTTCATAAAGAGCAAAAGATACAACATAACAGCCAGAGAAAATTTATCAGTATTTACATCCGGATTCTTTTTCTTTAAAACAATTTCTGGAGCCATAAAACCGCTTTTACCAGCTATTCCTAAATTTTCTCCATAAGGAGCAACGTTGTCATTATCACATATCAGAACATCACCGCTTTGTGGATTGATAAAAAAGTTACCATCATTAAGATCCTGGTAACTATACCCCCTGTTATGAAGAGCCCTAAAGCCCTCCACCATATTAAGTCCAGCATTGATAAGAGCGGCAACGCTTGAAAAACGAACCCTTGCAAGCAGAAACCTTGAAAAATCCTCATATTGCTGTGGACGCAATTCCATAAGATATCCAAAAGATTCCCCTTGACTATATTCGCTCAGTTCTTGTGGCCAAAGAAAAGAATCTGTTGGAGCTCCTTGTTCAATATTTCTTTGCAAATTGCTGTAGAATTGCTTTGGATTTTTCATTTTCTCAATAAAGTACCATTTTAAAGCCATTTCCTTTCCTTCATAAGAAACCTTGTAAACTATGCCTTGCCCACCTTCCCCTAACTTGGCAAGAACCTTACATTCACCTCCATTTAGTATTCTTACACGATCACCCATTTTCAATTCGCTCATTTTTGTTCTCCTTATCTGAAAGTAACATGTGCCAGTTCATTTATATCGCCACTATAAACAAATGCCTCTCCATATCCTAAATTCATTATTTTTTCTGGCTTTACTATATATTCCCTTTTCCAATTATAGTTAACCTGTTTATTATAGTTAGGTGAAGCCATAAACGGTATTGGAGAGTTATAGGATCCTCCTTTTGAAACCGAGTAAGATTGTTCTTGTTTGTCATGTTCACCAAATACCTGTGACCATTTCACTGCCGATGTACCAGCGTTATGCGATAAAACCACAATCTTTTTTGCTCTACCGACCAGTGTTGTAAATAGCTGTTCATCACTTCCCGAAAGAGCTACCACATCATCTCCGATAACTGTAAATCTGACCTGTCCAGATAAGCCCATAATTAGTTCTTTTAATTTATCATTTCCTACAATTGATATGGAATCCAATACCACGGCGGCACTACTCCCATATGCTATAGCTCTTTTCAATTCTTCAATTAGTACATTGACATACAATTCATTAGCAATATTTCCTATGTTTATTACCAGCAATTCTTTGTTGCTTATATTCTTTCTCACATTAACAGGCTTTTCCCTTGATTTTGTCCGATACAAGAAAGGTTGTATCTGAGTCTGTAACGTATAGAAATAACTTTCGATTTTTACACTCTCAGATTGACCGATCATTAGTTTGGATTTTATTTCTTGTCCATCTGAATCGCTTATCTGATTTTTCCCAACAAGATCATCAATCTTATCAAACAACGTTGTATGTGGACATGTTGCTAAGAGATTAAAATATGGTTTCTTTTTACTCTTCTTCAACAGTTCAACAACGCCTTCAATGTAATACTTGGCATTATGCTTAATATCAAAGCTCTTGGGTGCAGCCCCCATCACCAATTCACTAATAGCGCCACCGTCAAGATCGTAAAACGGATCATAACAAGCACTGCCAATATCCACTATATTTGTCTCTACTACCCCTCCAAATTCATTTCTTAGGCGACTGCCAATATATGGATTTCCTTGATGAAGTACAATCACCGGAAATCCATCATTTATGGCAATGGCAATATGAGCTCTTAAGACCTTAAACCGAATGTCATCCGACCCACCAGATACTATCGTATTAATCGTTCCATATTGGCTTTCAAAAAAATTTTCAACAGAACACGACTTATAATTAACAACCCCATCTATACCTTGATTCATCCTGTCCAATGTAGATCCTATTGAAAAAACTTCTTTAACACCATTCAAAAATCCCATTATTTGATAGTATCCCTCCAATCTTTCTAATTCAGAAAACACTATCCCACAGTAACATAATAGGTTAGTTGACTTTTATTTGCAGAAAGATAATACTGTTTCCCATTAGTCCCATTATATTTAACTGATTCGTTAAACGTCTCTACAACAATATCATCTATGTTATCTGGAGTATTTATGGTCCTCTTAATTCTGAAAGAGAAATCCTTTCCTAGTGCTAATCCATCCGAAAGCAATTGTATCAACTGTTTCTTTCCAGAAATAAACCGCCCCATGATAGCATGATAATTATAAAGCATACTTGTACACTCAAAACTCATATTAAAGTCAAAATGATCACGACTTATATTTGCATCATCCAGATTAAAATAATCATATGGCACTATTCTTTTATTCTGCGCATCATCTCTTCTTATGTCCCATGTTACATCAATGTGATAATAATCCTCTTCTATTTTTATAACATTCCATGCATGATCCTCTATTTTTTCATTTTCAAGAATGCATTTTCCTCCACATATGAAGCATTCAATTCCAAGCTTATTTAGTGTCAATTTTACAAATTTTGCTATCCCTTCACATACTGCTAACCGGTTATTAATAACGCCATATATGTTAAAGGAACACCTATTCATACTCTTGTTTCTGAGTGCTTCATAATCATATGATATTGAATTAACCATATAATCATGGATTGATTTCTCAATCTGGATGATCCCTTTTCCACTATTAGAACTCATCACAGAAACAATCCGTTCAATTTCTTGATTTGTTTTATTCTCTATTGTGGCAAGAATACCTCTGCTAAAAAGATACTCAAAAATAAGTCTGATCCTACAACTGTCTATTTCATAGTTTACTGTTGAAAAATCTATATAATAAATCTCCGGATGATCATAGGAAATCCCAATATAAATCTTTTCAAGGTTCTCTTTTTTTATATGTGCAATATAAACATAAGATTCTTTATTTACAATACTGACATATATTGACTTATAAATACGTCTTTCCGTAAAATTCAATTGTTCATAATAATAATCCATCATTTTTTCTCAATATATGGCTTCACCTTGCTTATCTATCACAGAATGCATTTTTTCATCAATGGATTCGAATTCCATACTTCCATCAGCGTGTTCTATATATTTTATGTAAACATAATCATTATTATCTATCGGTACCTTTAAATAATAATTTCCGTCATACATACGCATTCCAATAATATTAAGTTTTCCCATTTCACCATCATCAAATTCTATATCAACATGCTCTTTAAAAGGAGAATTTGGATTTTTCAGAGAAATAATACTTAACGATTCTTCATCTCCACTAGCCGCAGCACTCATATACCAAACTCTTGCTTGCTCTATGTCGATTTCAAAGTCATCGCACCCATGAAGAAACAATTCACCCAATCTTTTTTTTGATTTAACATCACCATTCTCTGCTGCTTTCTTGTATAGTCTTACTGATAAATCAATATTTCTCGGGATTGTGTAACCACCCTCGTAAATACATGCCAAATAATAAACTGCCTCTATGTTTCCGTTTGCAGCACCTTTTTCCAATAAGTTTTTAAGTTCAACACCTTTGCCAAAATCTTTTACATCCCGAAAACCTATCCAAGCATATTTTACCATAGAGTCAATATCACCCATGTTTCCAGCATCTTTAAGCAATTCTGTAGCTCGTTCAACATCTCCGTCCTTAAGATAGATATCAGCACGCCTTCTCATTGAAATAATGCTCTTCTGAGACACCCCACTATCTAATAGTGCAACGGCTTTTTCGATGTTCTGCTTATATCCATCGTCACCATGATACAAGCAATATGCTAAAGTATTTATGGCATTAACATTTCCATAATTTACAGCTTCTTCTAAATACTTCTTCGCTATGTTTTTATTATTCTCCTTAGCATAAATATGATATAACGCTACCATTGCTTCAGTATATTTTTGGCCAGCAGATAGGCTTAACCACTTTATGGCATCATCCAGCGAACGTTCAACCCCTTTTCCGTCTTTATAACAAATACCCACCTGGTATTGAGCTTCAGGATCGCCGTTCTCTGCCTTTCTCACTTTTGACAGAATATTGCTACTGAACTCATTCTCTGTGCTAATTCCGGTTGCAAAACAAAATAAATCTATCACATACTCAGCCCACAATGTGTTCATACCATTTTTCATACGTAGCTGGTACACAAATTGTTTCTTTGAGCGAACAATTATTTTCTCATCACTTCCACGTAAATTAAGTATTCTCTTACTCAATCCAGAATCATACAGAATCTTAAAAGCTGATATTTCCTTTTCATAATAGTCAAGACAATATTCCGTGCATATAAAGAAAAATCTCCTTTGTTCAAATATATCATCACCGAACATATTTCTAATGTAAGCAATGCCATCTTCGAACGAGGAGAAATCTCTTGATAATTCACCTATAATATTTCCACAGTACGGACATATTACTTCGTTGATCCTGTTTGAAGGCATCCACTTGTTCTTGCATTCAGCACATATCAACTCCATAATAGTCCTCTCAATCAAAATATAATTCCATACACCGTTTTCAGCTCTATAATTCTCTCAACATTTAATTGTTTTGCCAATATTAAACCCGTAACAACACAATAAACCAACCCCATTATCAAATGACGTACTGGCGAAATAGTAAGCATATTAACTGCATGAACAAAAACCGCAATTCCCACAACCATCAATGTGATAAAAATCCATTCAATAAGCAGTTCAATCATACCGCCTACTGAATCGCCAGCCCGCACTATACTCGGAATTTCAACAAGCATTTCTGTCAGTAATATGGGTAAAAAAGAAATAGATGTAGCAACCATTCCCAGCACATTCCACAATCCCGTTTTCCTTTTATACGAAATTGCGCCTATTCCCAACGTCAATAAAATATATCCAACTATTATCCAAATCGGATGGGAAGATATAAAATTTGCCATACCTTGAAGTGCAAACCCCATAAAAACAACTGGAACAAGTGCTAAAATCGCCAACCCAAGCCAGCCCCAGCCATCATCACTGACTACATATGGTGCACCCTCTTTTGTTTTATCTATATCTCCCCATGGATTTTCAAATGCGCTCATTGATTTTTCCCATACTTAATCCGCAGATAAATGTATCTTATAGTTCCTATGAAAGCAAAAATAATGCCAAGAAAATATGCAAGCGTCAAATATACTACAAACAGCACAACTCCAATAACCACATTTCCCGAAAAAATAGCGCCTATTGCCGTTATTCCAAACAGTCCCTTAACAACTGGCCATCCCCAAACGAACAGTAATACAATAGCAACCCCCATTTCAGCTATACCAGCAATAGCATCTGCCCCACCACTCAAACCAACTGCATGGAGTATCAATGCAACAACCATCAAAGCCAGAATCACAAGCGTGGCAATCGCTCTTGGGTGTAAGAACTGAATCTGATCCTGTTCTGTCTCGCCGAAAAGTTTCCTAAACATTTTTTCCTCCTGTTCTGGTACAAGTCATGTACCCTCAACATTATTGTAATAATATCATCACACACGTATCGTGTGTCATGTCCAAACTCCTATTTCCTGTAATAGTCTACATCAACAATATCCGCATTTTCCCAAAACTCTTCTACCTTTCCGTCAAATTTTGTTTACAGATTTCCTTTCGGGTGTAAACGCTCCAACTTATCTTAATTACATTTTCTTTAAATCATTTATCTTTATATTGATTTTAGTTCTCTTTTCGCGTCTTGTCAACTCATTTCGCGTCCATTTGTTTCTATTTATAGCCGTTTTGTTACAATCATTTTGAAACCCGACTATATATTAACTTTACAACACCATATCGAGGATCATGCATGACATCATTTGGAGAACGCCTGAAACAACTCATGGAAGATCAGTCTATTTCCCAGCGTGATCTGGCTGCTGCCCTGAACATTTCCAAGTCAACTGTCAGTGGATATGTCAACAGCTACAGAGAACCAGACTTCAAATCCCTTTTGGAAATTGCTTCTATCTTTCATGTAACAACAGACTATCTGCTTGGAAATTCCGATATTCCGTCTCTTCCCACCTCTGCCCATAACAATCAATCCATTCTTTTGCTTTCCTACTTTGAACAGCTCAGTCCTGAAGTACAGAATATCGTCTTAAAAGAAGTAAAAGCGCTTACCAAACCATAATTTACAACAAAAGCAGTGATACCCACTTTTCATGGGATCACTGCCTCATTCAACTCCACTTCTTATTTTATTGCTTTCTTTCAGAGAATCGTAAGCTGCATCATTCTTCCGCCAGTTTTTCTTTTCAGGTTTCCTTTTGCACCTTATATTCTTACGCTTTCATCCCGTACTTTTCCGCCATTTGCTCAAATACTTCCGGCTCCATCAACCTTGCGATATACTCTGTGTCCCCATTCTCTGACATTTTGGCAACCAGCTTCAGCGTATTTTCCCGTTCCTGTTTCATTCCTTTTTGAATTCCCATTTTCATTCCACGAGCTTCACCACGCTCTTCTCCCTGTTCCGTAGCATAATTCATCGCGTTGATCCAGTCCCTCTCTGCCTTCTCCTGCCTCATACACTCAATTCTGACTCTTTCGTCCTCTGTCAATGTAATCATCGTCTCCACTGCCTCCTTTATTTTTTCATTTTTCTCTGACAATCCCTGTAGTTCTTCCCAGGTTTCTGCAGTCAGCGTTTTTGCCCAGTCGTACAAGCCCGACTGTCGCTCTCTTTCTTCCGCTTTTTCTGCCTGCCGTAAAGACAGTACACAAAGCTTCATTTTATTTGTAAAAACGCGGTCATGCTCCGTGTCCCACAGCTCGTATACCTGATAAAACGGATTCTTTCCAGATTTCCACAAATCGAAATCAAGAATTCCAATCTGTACCGTTGTTTTCAGGTTTTTATAATCTTCTCCCTTTTTCAGATCCAACAGATTCTCTGCCAGATAATACACTCCACGCTCATTCCAATTTCCCTCATCCAAAACCTGCATCTCCAGATTTACACGGATATTTCCGTTCAAAAGAACCAGAATATCCATAATACAGCTTTTGTGGTCAATATCCTGCCCCGGCAGGATTGGATTCAGGATTTCCAGCGACACGATCTCTTTCAGCTCAATCCGAAGCAGTGCCGCTATCAAATCTTTCAATGCTTCCTGATTTTTCTGAAACACAGTTGCAAACAGATACGCATTCATAAAACGATATCTGATTTTTCCATGCTTCTCCATCAGCTTTTCCGACAATTTTATTTTCTTTTGCAAGCGTTATTTCCTTATAATGTACTTTCTCAATTACTCCATTCCGTATTTATCCATCATCCTCCGATAGACTTCCGGCTCCATCAACCTTGCAATATACTCTGTGTCCCCATTCTCTGACATTTTGGCAACCAGCTTCAGCGTACTTTCTTTCGCCTTTTGCATTCCACGCAGTTCGCCCTCTTTTATTCCAGCACTTTTCCCCTCTTCTCTCAGTTCCTCTGCCCATTCTTCCATCGCTTTACACATATCTATACTCTCCTTTCCGTTTTCCAGATATTTTTCTTTCTTATCCTGCAGTTCTTTCAGATTTAACATCACGCAGATCATATCGTAAGTCGCCACGTCCATTCTGCTGATCCGATCTGCATGTTTTCTGCAGTATTCCTGAATTTTTGTCTTGCTGCTGCGCCGTTTCATCAATCTAATCAGTTCGCGCAGATTTGTCTGGAAATATTCCTCCTGCAACTCTTCCAACGAAAACACATAAATCTGATATTCCTGCACCATCTGTTTTAAAATCGGGTCAATTTCTTCCAACTCCATCATTTCACTGAGCTTCTTTGGAGCATCCCACGGTTCCATACCATGATACAGCACGATCGTTACGATCGGCGTCAGATGATCTTTTCTGCCCATCTTGCTTAAATACTCTACACCGGTTTTTAATTTTCCCTCACTTTTCAGCCGGATATAGCGAAGCTGTCTGGCATATTCTGCCAGATCATATTCCATACAGCGAAATGGCATCGTCAAATGCGGCTGATTCTGCGCTTCTGCTGCCAGCAAAACATAATTTTTTTCGTTCCAAAATGCCCGAATCGCATCTCTCTCCCGCCTTCTGGCAGTTGGTCTTTTCACGCGCTCTGACAATCCTTGTTGATAAAACTGCTGTACCTCGCACAGGTTGCCTGCCTGCACAACCTCCTCTCCCTGATATAGGCAACCATTGTACAGATCCGCCAATACCTCGGCACGACCCAAATACGCCGTAAATGCATCGTTTTGTTTCCCCATTCATTCCTCCTGCTTTTTTCACTTTAATCTCCATTCCGCAGGCGCTTTGCGCCGAAGGAATCGCGAGGCGAACGTCCAGTTCGGCTCTGCGATCATAGCTACTTTGTGACGCCTGCGGCACAAATAGCTGTGTGAACCTTCTATTGCCATAAATTGAAATCTGCAGCACCTGCTGCCTGATGAAAACACAGCCCATCTATGCTGTGTTCGATAGAAAAGATAGATTGTCCGATTCGGAAAGAGTGTTCCCGGACAGTTTTTATTTGCGAGTACACACTGACGCCCTTGCGCCTGATTTGCAGGTGACCCGCCCCTTAGTGGACACGTAAAAACAATAGAATGCACGCTCTGCGAGCATTCTATTGTCATGAATCAAATGTCCCTTCAGCACCCCTTGGTTTCCCTTCGTGTCCACTATAGTTTACCACATTTTCGCAGGAGTTTAAATAGTGAAAAATACGGTACTACTCCTTCTTCATTTTCAGCTCCTGCATAATCCCCATAAAGATGTTCCACGCCACCCGTTCCTGGTAAACGCTGTCTGTCAGCAGCGCTTCCTCCTGCGGATTGCTCAAAAATCCGCACTCCACAATGACGATAGGGCATGCAGTTTTTTTCAAAAGATAGTAGCTGTCATTCGCCTTTGCCTGCCGATGGTTCTGCGGGTCAAGTCCTTTTACCAGACGCTCCTGCAGGCGTTTTGCAAGCTGCTTTCCCTCGACACTCGAGGTATAATAAAAAACCTGCGCCCCTTTGATCGCCGGATCGGGATAGCTGTTCTGGTGAATACTGACCGCAAGATCCGCCTTTGCCTCTTCCATCATCGACACTCTCCGCTTCATATCCTGCACTTTTTTCCCGGACGCATTTTCATCATACAGACCGTTATTGTCCGTTCTCGTCATTACAACCGCAACGTCCGCCTGCTTTAACAATGCTTCCAACCGCTTCGCAATCGCCAGATTAATTTCTTTTTCCAGCGTTCCTGCTGTGCCGATTTTCCCCGGATCGTCTCCGCCATGTCCCGCATCAACCACAACACAGTATTTCGTCCGGCTCTGTCTACTCTGCTCCCTCTCTGCCCGAAACTTTCCGGTCAGCACAGCGGCCTGTCTGCCTGTAAAAAAAGCGGCAGTAAAAAATACTGCCGCCGTTATCAGAGAAAAAAGACTCTGCATTTCTTTTCGTCCCATACCCGAAAAAGCCTCACCCGCTTTTTTCTATTGTATGGCATCTTCCGCTTCTCTATGTCTGTTTACCGCGCAAGGACCCCGTCAGTCTGCATAGCACCTCCGTGCATAACACTTCGGTGCGTGGCATCCCCCGCCGTATTCCTTATTCTATTTTCCGGTTTACTCTGCCGCAAATCCACTGATGACGCCCCAGATATTTTTGCGTCCATCATCAAAGCCCAGCTTCCATGCTGCAATGCCGCCCAGGTTGTGCTCCTTCATCACGTTGATTTTGGCTTCCAGGGACTGTTCGTCCTCCAGCCAGATCTGCACGGTTCCATCGCTCGTCTCAAACTCTACATAGTTCTGTCCAACGCTGTTGTCCCAGGTCGCAGCCGCCTGATTTTTATTCATGTAATCATAAGCGGTCTGAATCCCGACTGCCCGGCTCGTCACCGCACCGTCCTCTGCAGTCGTCCAGATTCTTGTATACAGCGGAACTGCGTTGATGACTTTCTCCGAAGGAACCTCCTGCGTCATCCGCTCAATTCCTTCGGTCACATAGCCAAGGGAAGCTACGGAACCGGCAACCTCTGAACCGCCCCAGTGCTCGTCATAGCCCATGATAATCACATAGTCTGCCATCACGCCCTGCTCTGCCCATTTATAATGTGCGTTATAGTTGTGGGGCACATAGTTATCGACGGAAAGCACAAGCCCCTTCTGTCTGCACGCTACGGACAGCTCCCGGATAAACTGGATATAATCCTGACTTCCATCCTCGGTCACCTTTTCAAAATCCACATTGATTCCATCAAAGCCACAGCGATCTGCCTCACTCATCAGAACCTCGATAATCGCAGTCCGCCTACTCGTATAAGATAGAATTTCCTGCGGGTCAACGCCGTTATCCTCACGATGCGTAAAATCATCAATCAGTGCCCACACCTCCAGACCGAGGGCGTGTGCCTGCTGCACATAGGAGGGGCTGGCAATCCCATCCACAACGCCCGTATTATCGTAAAGAGAATACCAGGTCGGAGAAATTACATTAACGCCTGTCACACCGCTCATAACGCCCGGAAACGTGGAATTTGCCGACTCTACGGTCACCTGATGCCACGCCAGATCGATTTTATGGTCCCGCAGATTGCCGGTATAATCCGGCTCCACATATCCGGTGTTCTTCACCGGAGTTTCCTCTGCCGGATCTGTCAAGTGCTTTTTCTGGACATAGCCGATATAGCCATCCTGCGTCTGCACCTGATCCCAGTTTTCCATCTCCTCCAAAACAGTGACCTTCGTCCCTTTTTCCAGATTCTGCAGAACCTCGCTCTTGACGCCGCCCCTGACGCGAAGTGCTGTGTTCTTCTTCAGCTCTGCGCTCTGAAGCGTATCCCAATTGGTCGTCAAAACAACCCGGTTGGGCTCTGTATACAATGCATAATTAAAATCCGAATACTGCTTTACATAATCCAGCGCAAGCCAGACATCCCCGTTCTGCTCCACAGCCGCTGTATATCCGTCTGCAGTCTGCTCCCCGATTCCAATCTGTACCGTTTCCTCCGGGAGGGTATACAAAAGCAGCTTTTCATTATGATCCACATAAAACCGCTCATTGAGCATCTCATGAACCGTATCCAGCTTCAGATAGCAGCGCTCATCCTGCAGCAGTCCCTTTTCCTCTGTCAGCTCCTGATTCCAGACAATCGCGACCTCCTGTGAACCGTTCAGCCCGAAATATGCGTTTAAATCCGCTTCTTCCTTCGAACCGGAATATCTCTGGAACAAAAAAACGCCCGCAGCGCCTGCCAGAATCAGAACAATCAGCAACAGTCCGATTAACACCGGTATTACTTTCCTTTTCATTTGTCTGTATCTCCTGTGTTTTCTCTTTTTCACCCACACACGTTATAGTGTAACACACCTTCCAGACAGCGTCATTACAAATTTGTCAGATTTTCAGGGGATCTGCCGCAATCTGTCCCTGTCCGGACCGCCTGAAAATACGACAACTGACAAAACGTCCATCTCTTTTTGTACACTCTCTGTTTCGAACGAACCGCAGAATACTGTCCGGCATTTCGAACAGTATTCCCGATCCGCTAAAGGTCCGGCTGCGATCCACAGACCGCCTGTAAACCGCAGCTTCTCCAATATCGGCTTTCTGCAGCATCTATGGAAATGGGGTTCCTTTTTCTACGCTTTTCCAAACCGATATCAGTACCTCCAACCATTCATGACATTCCTATCTGTTTACCATTTTGTCACTTCATTGTACCGGACTTCGCAGAGTTTTCCTTCCTCATCCATGACAAAATCCGGCATGTATACCGCCTTTTCCCGCATGCAGCAGGTTCGGATAATTTCCCTCGGCGCAGTTTTTTTCCCATTCAGATAAAATCCGACGCCTTCCTGTTCCATCTGCTCCAGCATCCGTTCCCAGGTATCCGTTTTTAATCTTCCCATGGCAGTTCTCCTTTGCCAATGCGCTTTTGTCCCAAAAAGGAGCCGCGTGATATATATTCCTGTTCAGATCTGACACAAAAGCGAAAACGATAACGAGATGGATAGACTGTGTCCTGACACCTATACAAGCACCAAATAAATAGTCGTAAAAATGTTAAAAAATACTTCATCGTTATGATAATTGGTAAATTTTGAATTTTTGAATTTCCGATAGAGTCACATAACTCTACGAGACTGCTACATACTATAAAGAATGATGAGAACAACTTTGCCGCTGATGTTCTCTCATAAGAATGCAGCCATATCAGCATGGCTGTCCCTGATGATTGGTATAAAATCGGTATCCTGCAAACCTCCGCTCCGACACGGACTGTCCGGAACCATCTCTGGCTTGTATTATAACGGATTCCGACCATACAATCAAGCAATTTCTAAAAAAACAAGAAACTGTTTCCCCATGCGCTTGACTTTTGCACTTTCTTGTGTATATGATAACTCTCACAGGAACGCAAATTTTTCGTTTCTGTGCGTCACACCGGCAGGATTCCGTAAGTATTTTATAAAGTAAGGATGTGATTATATGAAAATAGAAAAAGTGAATGACCATCAGATCCGCTGTACCCTGACCAAAGCCGATCTGGCTGACCGGGAGCTCAAAATCAGCGAGCTGGCATACGGCACTGAGAAAGCCAAAAGCCTGTTCCGCGACATGATGCAGCAGGCCTCCGCCAAATTCGGATTTGAAGCGGATGACATTCCTCTTATGATAGAAGCGATCCCGCTCAATGCCGACTGCATCGTTTTAGTAATCACCAAGGTGGAAGATCCGGAGGAGCTCGACACGCGCTTTTCCAAATTTGCTCCCGCAATGGAGGATGACGACGAGATTGATCCCGACGATTTTTCCGATAACAGCTCTGACAACACCGACAGTATTTTCGACCTGTTCCGTCAGATCCAGGAAAGCCGTCATGCACAGGCTGCAGGCACTCCGACAGCCCCTGCTTCCAAAGAAGACAAAACCACAGCTACAGCAGATGTAAAACAGCCCCAGGAGGCACGGATTTTCTCCTTCCCTTCCATGCACACGCTGCTTCGCCTTTCCCATGTGGTGAACGATTTTTACACCGGTCACAATACCCTTTACAGAAACCGTAAAAACGACTCTTATCTGCTGATCCTCAAAATGGATCAGACTTCCGTAAAGGATTTCAACCGGATCTGCAACATTGCTTCCGAATACGGTCGTCTTGAGCGCTCTGCTGCCGGCAGCGAAGCATATTTTAAAGAACACTATGAACTTGTGACGGAAAACAACGCACTGCAGACGCTCGCCGCAATTTAAAGGTTACAAAAAGCTCCGGCAGGACTTCCTGCCGGAGCTTTTTTACAGCGCGCATTCCTTTTATCATCTGCGCACCGCCTCTTTTTTATTTTTTAAATTCCAGAATCTTCTTCGCATTCTGAATTCTGTCCTCTGTCGGAGGTTCTACCCCCTCCAGCTTATAGGGAATTCCAAGCTCTTTCCATTTGTATGCGCCAAGTGTATGGTACGGAAGCACCTCAACCTTGGTAACCGTTTTCAACGTATCAATAAACTCTCTTGTACGAATCAGATACTCATCTTTATCCGTGATACCGGGAACCAGTACGTGACGGATCCACATCTTGATACCCTGATCGGAAAGATATCTTGCACAATCCAGAATATTTTTATTCGTATGACCGGTCAGTTTTTTGTGTTCTTCATCATCGATATGCTTGATGTCCAGCATAACCAGATCGGTGTACTTCAACAGTTCGTTAAATTTGGAGAAAAACGGCTCTTCTCTTGTAAACGGCTGTGCGGAAGTATCCAGCGTCGTATTGATGCCGCGCTCATGCGCTTTTCGGAACAGATCAATCAGAAAATCAATCTGCAAAAGTGCCTCACCGCCGCTGACGGTAATGCCGCCTTCTTTGCCCCAGTAGCTGCGGAAACGTTCTGCCTTGTCCAACAGTTCATCTGCCGTCATCAGGTTATCCGTCTCCGGATTCCAAGTATCTACGTTGTGGCAATACTGGCAGCGCATATTACATCCCTTTAAGAAAATCAGATAACGGATTCCGGGACCATCTACTGCCCCAAAAGACTCCAACGAGTGAATTCTGCCTTTAATCATATCGTCCTTTCCCTGCCTTGCAGGCATTCACTGCGGATATGCGTCAGACATCGCTGCAGTCATCCCCTGCGGGCAGCACGAGGTATTCCTTTTGCTGTATTTTACTATCCATTATTCCACATAACGGATGTTTTATGCTCGACCAGATCCCTGGTCGAATACGGGACAAAATGCTGCGCATTTTGCCCGTGTAAATGGAATCCCGCTTGCGGGATTCCTCCGCCTGCGGCGGGTCGCGTAAGCGACTTGTTTCCATGCCGCCGCAGTGCGATCCACCCGGAGGGCTTTTCTCGACCAGGAATCTGGTCGAATACGGGACAAAATGCTGCGCATTTTGCCCGTTATCGCGGTATTCGCCAACGTCTCGAGCAAGCTCGGACTTTGGCTCATTACTCGCGTAAAAAGGAGCCGGGCAAGCTGCCCGACTCCTTTAAAATACACCTGTTAAAAACTGTAGTTAAATTACAGAGACTTATGGCAGGTTCTTGCGATAACGTCATCCTGCTGTTCCTTGGTCAGGCTGATGAACTTAACAGCGTAACCAGATACACGGATGGTGAAGTTAGCGTACTCAGGCTTCTCAGGATGAGCCTGTGCATCTAACAGCTTCTCTGTACCGAATACGTTTACGTTCAGATGATGAGCACCACGATCGAAGTAACCGTCCATAACTCTTACCAGAGTGTTCTTCTGCTCATCCAGGTCGTGACCCAGAGCGCTGGGAGCCATGGTCTGAGTATTGGAGATACCATCCAGAGCGTACTCGTAAGGCAGCTTAGCAACAGAGTTCAGGGAAGCCAGCAGGCCGCTCTTCTCTGCACCGTAAGACGGTGAAGCACCAGGAGCGAAAGGTGTGTATGCCGGTCTGCCATCCGGAAGAGCGCCGGTAGCCTTACCATATACTACGTTAGAAGTAATGGTCAGTACGGAAGTTGTAGGCTCGGAATTTCTGTAGGTCTTGTTCTTCTTGATCTTCTCCATGAAGGTCTTCAGAAGCCATACAGCAAATTCGTCTGCTCTCGGATCATCGTTACCGTATTTCGGGAAGTCGCCTTCGGTCTGGAAGTCAACAGCACAGCCCTGCTCGTCACGGATAACTTTAACCTTTGCATATTTGATAGCGGACAGAGAGTCAGCTACATGGGACAGACCTGCAATACCGGTAGCGAATGTTCTTCTTACATCGGTATCGATCAGAGCCATCTCAGCTGCTTCATAGTAATATTTGTCATGCATGTAATGAATCAGGTTCAGGATGTTTACATACAGAGATGCACACCAGTCAAGCATGATATCATATTTATGCATAACTTCATCGAAATCAAGGTACTCGGAAGTAATAGGAGCGATTTCCGGACCACACTGCATATGTTTGCCGTTCTTGTCCAGATGCTTCTCATCCTTACCACCGTTGATCGCGTACAGTAAGCACTTAGCCAGGTTTGCACGAGCGCCGAAGAACTGGATTTCCTTACCGGTCTGAGTAGCGGATACGCAGCAGCAGATGCTGTAGTCATCGCCCCAGATAGGCTTCATAACATCATCGTTCTCATACTGGATGGAAGATGTGTTAACGGAAATCTTAGCTGCATACTTCTTGAAGTTTTCAGGAAGCGCGCTGGAGTACAGAACTGTCAGGTTCGGCTCCGGGCTGGGTCCCATGTTCTCCAGAGTATGAAGGAAACGATAGTCGTTCTTTGTAACCATGTGACGGCCATCCATGCCGATACCGCCAACTTCCAGAGTAGCCCATACAGGGTCACCGGAGAACAGCTGGTTGTAAGAAGGAATACGAGCGAACTTAACCATACGGAACTTCATGGTCATATGGTCGATCAGCTCCTGAGCTTCTTTCTCGGTCAGGGTGCCTTCCTTTAAGTCTCTTTCAATATAGATATCCAGGAATGTGGAGATACGTCCAACGGACATAGCTGCACCGTTCTGGGTCTTGATTGCTGCAAGGTAACCGAAGTATAACCACTGTACAGCTTCCTTAGCGGTTGTAGCCGGGCCGGAGATATCGTAGCCGTAAACAGCTGCCATCTTCTTCATGCCCTGCAGAGCTTTGATCTGTTCAGCGATCTCTTCTCTCAGACGAATGGTCTCTTCATCCATAACGCCTACGCCGCAGTTCTTCTTATCTTCCTGTTTCTTCTGGATCAGGAAATCGATACCGTACAGAGCAACTCTTCTGTAGTCGCCTACGATACGGCCACGGCCGTAAGTATCCGGCAGACCTGTAACGATATGGGTATGACGAGCAACCTTCATCTCATCTGTATAAGCATCAAATACAGCCTGGTTATGAGTCTTATGATACTCATTGAAGATCTTGTCATATTTCGGGTTTACTTCAAAGCCGTATGTGCTTGCAGCCTGCTGAGCCATTTTGATACCGCCATAAGGCATGAATGCTCTCTTTAAAGGCTTGTCTGTCTGCAGACCAACGATCTGCTCCAGATCTTTCATAGACTCATCGATATAGCCAGGGCCATAAGCGGTCAGACCGGATACAACCTCAGTTTCGCAATCCAGAACGCCGTTGTGCTCACGCTCTTCCTTCTGCAGCTCCTGCAGTCTGCCCCAAAGCTTATCTGTAGCTTCGGTAGGACCTTCCAGGAAGCTCTCATCTCCATCATAGGGAGTGTAGTTGGTCTGGATAAAGTTACGTACGTTGACGTCTACATCCCAGTGGCCATCTTTTTTAAAGCCTCTCCATGCTTCTGCCATGAAAATTTACCTCCTTTTGGTAATATGAAAAAAATGATAAATAATATCAACAAGGAATCTCTCTTTTATGATTCCCATGCTGTTCTTTATGTACCAATTCTACTTCCCAACGCGAAAAGTGTCAACAGTTTTGCGCAATGTACATTGTTTTATACATTTTCTTTTTTCTTCCTTGCACATTGCCAAAAAACAACAGGAGGAACTGTGCACAAGTCCTGCGTCAGTCCCTCTGAAAAAACATATTATTGTTTAAAATAGCTGCATTTTGAATGCTTTACAGCTCATCCAGCATTTCCATCAGATTCTCGATCGGAATTCCATGCACCATAGCAGCCTCTTCCAGTGTCTCACCCTGAGAAGCAGGACAGCCAAGGCAGTGCATACCGATTTCCATCAGGACAGAGGCGGCATTCATATCGATGCGCAGTACTTCACCAATTGTCATATCCTTATTGAATTTACTCATCCGGCAAACCTCCTTTTTTCTTCCGTCGGCAGTTTTCTGCCGCTTTATCAGCTTTACCAGTATAATACATTCCCATTCATCTGGCAACCGGTCGATCCATTTTTCTTCCGTTCTTCCCCTGTTTTTTCCCGTCCCGGAAGTAGTTGCTTATCTCTTACTTGAGTTCGTTTCAGCTTACTATTTTCCCAGTATTTATGCGGGTTTGCGGGTTTTTAAATTTCCGTTTTGTACCCCATTTGGTACTTGTCTATTTTGCCTTTTTGAGCTAAAATAAGAAAAAGAAATTTCAAAGGAGGATTTATATCATGGCATACGTAATTGGTGATTCCTGTATCTCATGTGGTTCTTGTGAAGGCCAGTGTCCTGTTGGCGCTATCTCTATGGGAGAAGGCAAATTCGAAATCGACGCTGCTAAATGCGTTGACTGCGGTTCCTGCGCAGGTCAGTGTCCTGTTGGCGCTATCTCTGAGGGCTGAGTCTAAGCCACACAAGCAAAACACATAAAATAGGCGGAGGTTGATTTTCATCGGCTTCCGCTTATTTTTTTGCGTCTTCCCATTTTCGCGCACGCTTTTTGCGCATACCGGGTTTGTGTCAAGTGTGCGCAGACACAAATCTTTCCCGTCCTTCTACCGTCTCCGTCTGCCCTTTCTTCTTCCTTTCTGGCAAAGCAGCTCGTCCAGCTTCCGATAATGCTCCTCTTCCCGCTCCATCCGCTTCTGTTCCCGCTCCTGCGCATTTTCTTCCATCTGCCGAAACCGGTAATCCAGCTCTTTTAACACCATCTCATTGCTCTCCTGTACTGCGCGGGAAACGAGATTTTCCAGAAGATACTGAAGTTTTGCAGCCTTGCTGCTGCGTTCATCCAGAAGGATGTTCTCCACCGTATCGGCACCGCCCGTTGGGAGCGCATGCTGCGAATGAAGCGTACCCGAATTGTCTGATGTAAACGCACACTGTGCGTGTTCCTGCTGCGCTGCTGCAGCGCCTGCGTCCCCCTTCTCCAGCATCGACTGTGCCTCCCGCACGATTTCCTGCGGAACGGAAAGTCTGCCATTTTCCGACAGCATCAGGCGGATCGCTTTGAGCTGCATTCCCTTCTCCTTCCACTGGCGGATCCGTTCAAGCAGCTCCATATCCTCCTCGCTGTACTGTCGGTAGCCCTGATCGTTTCTGCTGATTGAAAGCCCCAGCTCTTCCTCCCAGTAGCGCAGCGCATGCGCCTCGACATGAACCTTTTTTGCCGCTTCTTTAATCGTATACATTCCCTCTGCCGTCATCTTAACCTCCATTCCCTGCTTCACAAACAACTGTAAAAAAAGAACAGACGCGGATAAAATCTTTTCCGCCTTCTGTTCTCTTTCGTCGTTCTGATTTTAAAACGTACCGCCGCACTGCTTAAGCAGTGTGCGCACGTCTGTTTACTTTTGTAAATTGGCAAATTTTGTATAGTCCGGCAGCCATACCAGCTCTATCGTACCGATCGGGCCGTTTCTCTGTTTTGCGATAATGACTTCTGCGATGCCTTTTTTCTCCGTGTCCGGATTGTAATAATCGTCGCGGTACAAAAACATTACGACGTCGGCATCCTGCTCGATGGCTCCCGATTCACGCAGGTCGGACAGCATCGGTCTGTGCTCCGGACGCTGCTCTACCGCACGGGACAGCTGGGAAAGGGCGATAACCGGAACCTGCAGTTCTCTCGCCAGTGCCTTTAAGGAACGGGAAATATCGGAAATCTCCTGCTGTCGGGAATCCGAAGACCGTCCGCCGCTGCCGCTCATCAGCTGTAAATAGTCGATGATGATCAGCTTCAAATCATATTCCAGCTTATATTTCCGGCATTTGGAACGTAACTCTGCAATCGTGATGCCCGGCGTGTCATCAATGATCAGATTGGATTTTCCGATCACGCCGGCACTTTCGATCAGGCTCTCCCATTCTGCATCGGTCAGGTTACCGGTACGCAGATGCTGGGAGTCCACCTTGGATTCAAGGGAGAACAGTCGGTTCACGAACTGTTCCTTACTCATTTCCAGGCTGAACATTGCTACCGTCATTCCCTGCTTGAACGCCACATTCTGTGCGATATTCAGGACAAACGCGGTTTTGCCCATGGAAGGACGCGCCGCAATCAGAATCAGGTCGGAGGGCTGCAGTCCCGCTGTCTTATAGTCCAGGTCAATAAAACCTGTCGGGATTCCCGTTACGTTTCCTTTATTGCGGGAAGCCTTTTCGATTCGATCCATCGCGTTCATAACGACCTGACGGATCGGGACAAAATCACCCGTGTTTCGGCGCTGAACCAGATCAAAGACCTTTTTCTCCGTCGTCTCAAGGATTTCTTCCAGACCCTCCTTGCCTGCATAGCAGGTGTTCGCGATTTCCTCATTCAGCCGAATCAGCTTGCGCAGTGTGGATTTTTCCGCAACGATCCCGGCATAATATTTTACATTGGCAGAAGTCGGCACCGCCGTAATCAGGTCGCGGATAAACTCCAGACTTGAAATTTCAGGCGGCACATCTTTTTCCCGGAGCTTGTCCTGCAGCGTGACCAGATCCACCGGTCTGCCACTGTCGTTTAGCTCCACCATCGTTTCAAACAGCACGCCATACTGCCGGTTATAAAAATCCTCTCCCGTAATAATTTCGGACGCAACCACAATCGCTTCCCGGTCCATAATCATCGAACCGATGACCGACTGCTCCGCCTCAATGCTGTGGGGGAGTACCCTTTTTAAAATCGCCTCATCTGCTGCTGCCATGTTTTCCGCTCATTTCTGCGCACGCTTTTTGCGCATGTCAAGTTTGTGTCAAGTGCGCGCAGACACAAATCCCGCAATTGAAAAATTTTATTTTTCAATCTTTATCCTCTGTCTTTACGCTTCCACTACTTTCACATGAAGCTTTCCGGTTACCTGCGGATGCAGTTTTACGGGCACTTCATGCATGCCGAAGGTCTTAATCGACTCCGGAAGCTGAATTTTCTTTTTATCAATTTCCATATTGCACTGCTCCTTGTAGGCAGCTGCGATTTCCTTGCTGGATACGGAGCCGAATGCCTTTCCGCCCTCGCCAGCCTTGATTGACAGGGTTACGGATTTTTCTTCCAGCAAAGCCGCCTGCTCTTTTGCAGCGTCGAGCTGCTGCTGTGCAACTTTTTCGTCTCTCGCTTTCTGGAGTTTCAAATCGTTCATGTTAGCGCCGGTCGCTTCCAGGCCGAGCTTTTTTTTCAGAATAAAGTTCTTTGCGTATCCGTCGGATACCTCTACAACCTGTCCCTTTTTGCCAAGTGCTTTGACATCTTCCAGTAAAATTACTTTCATGATATTTCACCTTCCTCAATCATTTTATCCAGCGTCCGCTTCAGTACAATAATACCTTCCTCCACGGACGTATTTTCCAGCTGACAGCCTGCGATGTTCAAATGTCCGCCGCCGCCCATCCGCTCCATGATGACCTGTACGTTGACTTCGTCGATGGAGCGTGCTGAGAAAAACAGTTTATTCTGATATTCCGTCAGGACAAAGCTTGCCTTGACGCCCCTGATATCCAGAAGCTCGTTTGCAGCCTGCGCGCCCACAACAGTCGGACTCGCAATTCCCTCGGAATGACAGATCGAAATTGCATAAGCATTGCGGTAAATTTCCGCCTGGCTGACAGCGTCCGCCTTTGCCTTATATTCTGCCGCATTTTCCCGGAAAAGCTTGCGGACACGGGTTACGTCCGCGCCGTTTCTGCGCAAAAATGCAGCTGCTTCAAACGTGCGCACGCCGGTTTTTGTCATAAAGTTCTGCGTGTCTACCACCATGCCGGCATACATGCTGTCCGCTTCTTCGCTCTTGATCCGGATTCCATCGCTCGTATACTGCAGGATTTCCGATACCATTTCGCAGGCGGATGACGCATAGGTTTCCACATAGGAAAGGGTCGCGTTTTCAATCGTCTCCGTTCCGGCTCTGTGATGATCCAAAACGACGATGGATTTACAAATTTTTAAGAGTTCCGGGCATTCCGTCAGTGACGGACGGTTGACATCTACAACCACCAGAACGGTATTGGGCCCCGCACATTCCAACGCCTGAGCGCTCGTCAGCAGCATGTCGTTTTCATATTCCGGATTGTTCAAAAACAGATCGACCATCGGGCGAAGCGAAGTCGTCACATCGTTCAACACGATCTGTGCACGCCGCTCCAGTGTCCGCGCGATCCGATAAATTCCCACCGCCGCACCGAAGCTGTCCACGTCGCCGATCTTATGCCCCATAATCAGGACATTGTCCTTGCTCGTGATGATTTCACGCAATGCATGGGCTTTGACCCGGGCCTTGACACGTGTATTTTTTTCTACCTGCTGGCTCTTGCCTCCGTAATAATTGATCTTGTCCGGCATCTTGACTACCGCCTGGTCGCCGCCGCGTCCCAGTGCAAAGTCGATCGCCGTGCGGGCAAATTCGTAATTCTGTGCATAAACCAGACCGTCCAGGCCAATACCGATGCTCAGTGTCACCGCCATCTCATTGCCAATGTTAACCGTCTTTACATCCTCAAGCAGTTCAAAGCGCTGTTCCTGCATCTGCATTACGGATTTTTTCTTCAAAATAACCAGATATTTATCCTTTTCGATATTCTGGCAGATTCCGTCGAAGCTGGAAATATATTTGTTTACTTTTCGGTCGATCAGCGCCTTTAACAGGGATCGCCGTACTTCTTCCACACTCGCAAGTGCCTCTTCATAGTTATCCAGGTAAATCAGACCGACTGCCAGCGACTGCGCGTCGTTTTCCCGAAGTGCAAGCTTTAATGCGGTCTCATCATACAGGTACATCGCATACAGGCAGCTGTCATAATCCTCATCATCTAAAACGTCGCTGTCTTCCGATATCATCCCCCGCAGCGATACCCGCGTAATATGCGCGATATAATCGCTCTCTTCAAAGGAGATCTCGATTTCCGCCTCCTGCTCGCCCTGCGGCAGCCGCTCCCGCGTGATTGCCGGAAATACATAGGTAATCGACTTATGAAAGCCCTTTTCGCTGTGGATTGCAGCACGGAAGGCATCGTTGCACCAGATGACCCGTCCGGTTTCATCCAAAAGCGCATAGGGAATCGCCATATCCCGAAGCAGCGTCTTCTGTACCTGCCCGTACTGCGTTGCAAAGCTGATCAGCTCGTTCAAAATGATCGGTCTGTTATAGAACATCAGCAAAATGATCATTCCAAAATAAAACAGCAGAAAACAGGTCAGCAGAAAGCCTGCACGGACATCCAGAAAATACGTTCCGATATCCACGATCAGGAGTAAAATCCCCATATAAAGGGAGGTCTGCATATAGATACGCAGCCTGCCTTTCAGCCTAATTCTCTTTTTTGTTCTCATAAACACACCTATGCCCTGTCAGAAAGACAGGCACCTTTATCATTTCTGTGTATGATTGCAGTAAAAATGCCCCGTTTTGGAAGCATGCATTCAGTATACCATTTCTTTTTGGAAAATTCCATAAAAATAACTGGCATCTGCGCGCAGGGTACGACAAAAAGGTACAGTTGTACAGTTCACTCGCGCCATTCGTACCTTTTTGTAGGCAGATTTTCATGCGAGCATGAAATCTGCCCCCAAACGGTACAAGTGAACTGTTAACTTAAAAAGACTGCCGTTCGTGAATTTCACAAAAACGGCAGTCCCAAATGTCTGATGATTTATTCAGCAACGTAAGGCATAAGTGCAAGATGACGTGCTCTCTTGATTGCAACAGTCAGAGCTCTCTGATGCTTTGCGCAGTTGCCGGTAATTCTTCTGGGAAGAATCTTACCTCTCTCGGAAACGTATCTCTTTAACTTATTGGTATCCTTGTAATCGATCACATTGTCCTTACCACAGAATACGCAAACTTTCTTTCTTCTGCGCATGCCGCCTCTTCTCCGTGCGGGAGCGTCAGGTCTTTCAGATTTATTGAATGCCATGATGGTTTACCTCCTGTTTGAATATAGAAACTTCTCAAATGCTTTGCATCCGAGAAGCAGCGCAATTTTCCGCGAGCGAAAAATTAAAACGGGAAACATCTCAAACACTTCGTGCTCGAGATGTAGCGCAAAATTTTTGTGAAACAAAAATTTTGCTTAGTTGAACGGCAGCTCCTCGTCGATTCCATCCGGAATGTTCATGAAGCCGTCTGTCGCTGCAGCAGGCTGGGGTCTTGCAGGTGCACTGTTATAACCGCCGCCATTGTAACCCCCATCGTTACTGGCTGCACTGTTCTTGCTCTCTGCAAACTCCTGATCTTCCACAACAACATCAGTCGTATACACTTTGACGCCATCCTTATTGACATAGCTACCAGTCTGGATTCTGCCGGTCGCCACAATCTTGGTTCCCTTATGGAGATACCGCTCTGCGAACTCTGCGCTCTTGCCGAATGCAACGCATCCGATAAAGTCTGCGGAATTCTCATCGTTATTATTGCGGTTAAATCTCCGATCCACAGCCAGTGTATATCTGGCGATCGCCATAGCGTTGTCTCCCTGGGAATAGCGAACCTCGGGATCCCTGGTAAGACGGCCCATAAGAATAACTTTATTCATATTGACTCTCTTTCTTACTTCGTCTCATTCTTGACAACTAAGTATCTCAGTACGTTGTCCATGATGCGAATACGGCTTTCGATCTCTGCAGGTGCAGAAGATTCAGCCTCGAACTGGATGAAGTAATAGAAGCCTTCTTTCATCTTCTGGATCTCGTAAGCGAGTCTCTTCTTGCCCCAGTCATCAACGTTGGTGATGGTGCCGCCAAATCTTTCGATCAGCGCCTTGCACTTGTCAACAACCGCAGCTCTTTCTTCATCTTCGATTTTCGCACTGACAACCACAGCTAATTCGTACTTGTTCATGCTAATTACCTCCTTTTGGTCTCTGGCCCCTTTCCAATAAAAGGAGCAAGGAATATATATCACGGGTATCTATAATACCATGAAATCATATTGTTTTCAAGCTTTTCTTTTAATATCACGCAGATTTTTTTCAACCAGTCTGCGTGCGATCATAATCTGGTGACCGCAGCCTGCACATTTGAGCCGAAAATCCGCTCCGATCCGCAGGACTTCCCATTCCCTGCTGCCGCAGGGATGTTGTTTTTTCAGCGTCACCACATCTCCGACCTGAATATCCATGAAAATCTCCTTATAAGATTCTGTTTTACAGGGAATCAAAAATCTCCCCTATGCTGCCTGCAACGACCAGATCCGCTGCCGAATCCCGCGCCGTAGGCGTCCGGTTGATCAAAACCAGTTTGTTGCCGCGATAGTAATCGATCAGCCCCGCCGCCGGATAAACCACTAACGAGGTTCCTCCGACAATCAGTACATCCGCATGACTAATAAAGGAAACCGCTTCTTTCAGCACTTTCTGATCCAGGCTTTCTTCATAGAGCACAACATCCGGTTTGATCACGCCGCCGCATTCGCAGTGCGGAACCCCTGTGCTTTCCAGAATTGCATTCTGATCGTAAAACCGCCCGCACTTCATGCAATAATTGCGGAGCGTACTTCCGTGCAGCTCCAGTACTGTTTTGCTGCCGGCAGCCTGATGCAGTCCATCGATATTCTGCGTGATGACCGCTTTTAATTTGCCTTCCTTTTCCCACTGGGCAAGCTTTTTATGCGCAGCGTTTGGTTTTGCGTGCGGCGCCAGCATCTTGGCACGGTAAAACCGGTAAAATTCTTCCGGATTCTGCCGAAAAAAGGTATGGCTTAAAATCGTCTCGGGCGGATAACGGTATTCCTGATGGTACAGACCGTCCGTACTGCGAAAATCCGGGATTCCGCTCTCCGTGGACACACCCGCGCCGCCGAAGAAAACGATGTTATCGCTCTGATCAACAATCTCCTTTAGTTTTTTCCATTGCAAATCTGGCATATTTCATATCCTCAACTTTGATATGATCTTGCAGCCACTGCTGCAGATACTCAAACAGATCCTGAATCATGGCGTCCTGCGTACCGAGCGAAAGCTTCGATACCCGATCGGTAAACTCTTCCAGCTTCTGCACGAACATCCGATGCTGTTTCTTCTGTTCTTCGATTCCGCCATAGCCCATCTTTTCCATCAGCTGCTCTTCATGTGTAAAGTGCATCGTCGTGTAATCCTCCAGCCGCTTTAAAAGCTGTCGAATATCCGCACATTTAAACAGCATGTTTTCATCTGCCAAAAGCGCACCCACCTGGTCTGTCAGATCCAGCAGAACCACATGCTCTGCATCTACTGCTCCTACACCCGTCAGAAAATCTTCTTTGTTCTGTTTCATTCCTGCTTTCTCTCCTGTCATTTTCACGTTCGTTAAACGTCTGTTGGCGTCTTAGCGCATCCAGACAACATCATGTTCTGGCGCTGACAAACTCCAACCATGTCCTTCCCTCTCCCATCGGGCCAAAACGTTTCAGATAGAAAAAGTGTACCATAAACAGCCATAGTTTACAACAAATCTTGCCTTCCGAAAGTGTGCATTTTCAGATACACGGACGTTTTTTCAGCGCATACTCAGTCCATGATGCGATCCCGCATTTTAATTCCCTCCGGCGTCGCGGCAAGACCGCCCTCTCCGGTTTCCCGAAGACATGCCGGCATCGAAATTCCGACCTCCCGCATCGCGTCAATCACCTCGTCAGGAGGAATTCTGCTGCGCACTCCGGCAAGCGCCATGTCTGCCGCCGAAAGGGCGACAACCGCGCCGGATACGTTTCGTTTTACGCAGGGTACTTCTACCAAACCTGCTACCGGATCGCATACCAGACCCAGCAGATTTTTCAGTGCCATCGCTGCAGCGTGCGCCACTGCCTCTGCAGAGCCGCCCCGCAAATGCACCGCACCTCCTGCTGCCATTGCCGATGCCGAACCGATTTCCGCCTGACAACCGCCCTGCGCGCCCGCGATAAACGCCCGGGATGCGATTACCCCGCCAATGCCGGCCGCCACATACAGCGCTTTTGTCATTTCTTCATCCGTATAATGATATTTTTCCTGCATGCTCAGAAAAACTGCCGGCACAACGCCACACGCACCCGCCGTAGGCGCTGCGACAATTCGTTTCATACAGGCGTTGGACTCTCCCATTTTGACCGCCTTTTCCATCACGCGCCCAAGAAAATCGCCGCAGATCGGCTCTTCCTGCTCCACATAGTGCTCCAGCTTGCCGCCGTCCGTGCCCACCAGCCCGCTGCGGGAATGCAGGGTTTCGTCGTAGTCCTGATCCGCCTCTTTCATCGCCTGGTACATGCGCTGCAGCTGTACAAAGGATTCCTCCTGTGCAATCTGCCGCTCCCGGCAGTCATCTTTTTGGATCAGCTCCCAGAAACTGCAGCCTGTCGCTGCAGCTTCCTTGCAGATCTCTTCCAATGAACGATACATATCTTTGCTGCCTCCTATTCTTCCAGACACAGGTAGATTACTTTTTCAATGCCCTCTTCCTGCTCCAGCGCTGCAATCCGCTCCCGCGGTACTTCCTGATCCACTTCGATTACCATAACGGCATGTCCGCCGCGTTCGTCCCGGTACACCTGCATCGTCGCGATATTGATCCCTGCTTCACCCAGACGCGACGTTACTTTTACGATACAGCCCGGCTTGTCCTGGTTGTATACAACCAGTGTCGGAGCTTCCCCGGAAAAATTTGCAGTCAGTCCATCGATCTCGCAGATTCTGATCCGTCCGCCGCCGATCGATGCACCGATCGCTTCCAGCTTTCGCCCGCTCTCTCCGGTCACCTCCAGCCGAACGGAATTCGGATGTGCATTCATAAGGCTGATTCCTTCAAAGGAAAACGAAAGCCCTGCCTTCTTTGCTTCTGCGAAGCTTTCCGGAATTCGCGGGTCGTCCACTGCCAGCCCCAACAGTCCCGCCACAATCGCGCGGTCTGTTCCATGTCCGCGCCCTGTTGCCAGAAAAGAGCCGTGCAGCCCGATCTTTGCATTCACGACCCGTTCTCCCAAAAGCTTTCCCACCGTCTGACCGATCCGCACCGCCCCCGCCGTGTGAGAGCTAGAGGGTCCTACCATCACAGGTCCAACAATATCCAGTATGTTCATAGCTTCTCCATTCCTCAGACACGCTTTTTCTCACAGCTTCCCGCACAGATATGCGCAGGCCTTCAACAGCGTCTCTAATTTTTTCCCTACAATAATATAATAATCCGGCTGCTGCGTACCTTCCAGACAAATCTGGTTTCCGTATACGGGCAGGCTGCAGAAGATCACTTCTTTGGACGATGCCGACAAAATGCCATAGCCTCGGTCGGAAATCAGATATGGAAGTTCGTTTTCGACTCCATGGGAGATGCACCGCGCCGTCTTTTCCAGATGGATTCCGCCTTTACCGAGCGCACCTGCTGCATAGAGCCCTTCTCCCTTTTTCCAGTCAAAAAACAGCCTGCTGCGCCCACCGTTTGGCGCATTTTCGATCAGGCAGCGATCCTGTCCGCTTTCTTCCAGCAAGATTTCGCTGTCCTTATCCAGAAACCGCAGCGCACCTGTCTTTTTGTCCGCAACCACATACATTTCCGGCGTTCGCATCTCCACAAGCGTCGGTTTTTCGCGCATCTGCCAGTTTTTCTCCACCCGGGTGACGGCGATTGCAGGATGCACCGGCGGCATCTCGCCCCGTGAAAAAGTGACGCGCAGAATTCCGCTGCCGACAGGGCTCAAACGGGTCACTCCATAACGGCTCTGTAAATACAGACCGTCCTCCTTACGCTGTACCCAGCGAATCGAATGGTCGATCTTCGCATGTCCCGCCGCCCGCAGCTTCGCGGTATCCGGAAGTTCACCGAACGAAAGGACACCGGATGCTGTGTAGGCATGCATATCGCCTGTGACACGCGGCTGTACCGTGCCGTTCACCGTTCTGCCAGCTGCCTGTGCAGATTGTCTATTGCCTACAGCTCTGCCGGATCCCTGCGCAGTCTGGCTGTTGCTACCGTACAGCGACGCCAGCGGATGGAGGGCTTTCTGCGGCTGACCGGAAATAATCGGCTTCGGGCGCGACGTCCAGCCGGCACCAGCAGACGTCGGCCGGGGTGCAGCTGCCGCCGGACGGGCACTGCCCTGTGTTTTTCCGCCTGCGCGGCGTGCGTCCGCACTTTCCTGCATCGCACCCGTTCCATATGGTAACGGTGCTTCCTGTCCGCCGGACGGATTCTGCACGATGACGATCTTTTTCTTCGCGCCGGACGCCGATGTCTGCGCCGTGTCGGACGTTTTCCCCGCCCGTCCTGCCGTGCGTGAGACGGGCGCACCGGAACCGGCACTCCGCTGATCGCCGGGCGCGGTCCGACGTCCCGCATCGTCCGCCCGCTTTTTGTTCTTTTTCGGAATCGGGTCTGCGATCAGCCCGGTAAGGTTGCCGGTGTGCAGAACCTCCAGCCGGTGCAGTGCTCTTGTCGCCGCGACATACAAAAGCTTCGCATGTCCATCGTCTATCGGATAGGACTCCCGATCCGGGCTGAGCAGCAGAACCGCGTCGAATTCCAGTCCCTTGGTATATTCCACCGGAAATACCATGATTCCTTTTTCAAACGACGCTTTTTCCGGATCCCAGGGCATGACCGGCAGCTCTTTTTGCAGAAGCTCTGCCGTCTCCTGCGCCTGCTTCTGATCCCGGCAGATCACCGCGATCGTGTCAAAACCGTCTGTCTGCCATCCTTTGCAGATTTTTGCCGCTTCCCGGTACAGATCCCTTCCTGCTGTCTGTCGGATGCCAACCGCTTCGCCATGCCGAATGACCGGCTCTGCCCCATACCCCTGGAACTCTCCGTGCGCCAGGATGTCCGATGCAAAATTTGCAATTTCTACGGTATTCCGATAGCTTTTTCTCAGTACGCAAAAGTTATCCCGTTCTCCGGTCAGCAGGATGTTTTTCACCCCTTCCCAGTCGCTGATACCGTAATCCATGCGGATATTCTGGGATACATCCCCCATGACCGTGTAAGTGCAGCTTCTGACGCATTCTTTTAAAACTGCATAGACCATAACACCGAAATCCTGCGCTTCATCCACAACGATATGATGTGCCTCGCTGATGACCTCCGTTTCCCGCATTCTGCGATACAGATAGGCAAGTGCCGCCAGGTCGTACACATCCAGTTCCTCCTGCGGTTCTTCGACACAGACGCCCTGCTGTTTCTGCTCTGTCAGGAAATCATGATACATCTCATAAACGGATTTTTTCCATTGCCTTACGCCGAACCTTTTACGCATTGAGCGGCGGATTGCCTTTTTTTCTTCTAAGGTATAGCTGATGCCCTTTCCTAAAAATTCGTCCTCCACTTTTCCCATCAAACGCTCCTGCAGCATCAGCACCTTGCTCTGCGCGGACACGGACGGATTCTGACGGATATAACGTTCAATTGCCTCACCTGTCATCAAAACGACCATATCTTTCGGGTCATTTTTGCCGCCGCTCTCATCGAACACACCGACACGACCGTCCCGAAGCCCCTCTACAAACTGCTTCCGGTTAAACAACACCGTCGTCCTCGGGATCGTGTTCCACTCCACTCTGCTGCAAAACTTCTGCAGCTTTTCAAACCACGCAAGGGTTCCTCGCACCGCACCGTCTTTCCCGGCATCGCGCACCGGGCAGATGCGGTAGGTTTCGTCCCAGTCCTCATATAAAAGGCGTACAAACAGCTGCTCCATCGTCATCTGTCGGATGCCATACACATCCAGATCCGGCAGGACACCCGTGATATAGTCCAGCAAAATCCGGTTGCTGCCGACGATATAAAAATCCTCCGGCTGAAACCGTTCTTCATAATTGTATAAAATATAGGAAATCCGGTGCATCGCCACCGTGGTCTTGCCAGAGCCTGCTACGCCCTGCACGATCATGCTGTGATAGGGCGATTTCCGGATAATTTCGTTCTGCTCCTGCTGGATCGTCGCAATGATCTCCCCCAAAACCGCCTTTTTATTTTTTGCAAGATACCGCGTCAGAAGCTCATCGTTTGCCACGACTTCCGAATCATAATAGTCGATCAGCTTTGCATCCTCGATCTCATACGTCCGTTTGAGCAAAAGCTCGATCTCCATTTGCTGACCATCCGGTACGGGGTAGCTGCATTTTCCCAATCCGTTTTCATAATAGGCATTGGCCACCGGTGCACGCCAGTCCGTCACCATTTGGTGGGTGGTATCCTTTGCGATGCCGCCCCGCCCGATATAGAGGGATTCTTCTTTATTTAATGCCTCGTCATGAAAAACAATTCGCCCGAAGTAGGGCTTTTTCAGCGCCTTTTCATTGCGCTCCAATGCCCGCTTCATATGGGTGTGCATGGTTACGGTATTGTTCAGGATCGTCAGGACTTCCGCATCGTTATCATGATAATGCTCAAGCATTTCATCGATATCCTCCTGCATCTTCGCAACTTCCTGTCCATATTCCCGCACGTTGTCACGCACGACCCTCAGAGTTTCCGCCAGATAAGCTTCTTCCGCCTTACGGCTTATATTTCGCTTCATACAGCGCTCCTTTCTTCTGTTGCTCTTTCCTTTAGCTGTCCCTCTATTGTACCTGTTCGTCCGCGCGATTACAACCAAAAGACACTGCTTTGCCGGCTGTCAGGCAAATTTCTTTTTCTGTATCCAAAACAGGACGTCCTGCAGTGCAGGGCGTCCTGTAGTTCATGACAATAGAATGATCGCAGAGCGTGCATTCTATTGTTTTTGTTCGTATTGCTGCCTTACAGCTCCTTTGTCTCGCTACAGTGTACCTTCAGAACACTGCAGGTCTGTCCGGTCAGCTCGCTGCTTCTGCAATCCGGCTGCTGCATGCCAACGGAAACCTCGTAATCTCCTTCTTCCAGCATAAAGTGTGCGTCCTCGTCGTACAGAGCAAACGCCTTGTCGGCCAGCACGATTTCCACTTCTTTTGCCTCGCCGGGCTGCAGGGAAAGCTTCTTCAAGCCTTTGAGCTGCGCGTTCGGTGTATTGTCCCGAAGCGCTTTGACATAAACCTGAATGGTCTGTCCGCCTGCAAATTTTCCGGTATTTTTTACGGAAGTTTTGATTCGAAGCTGTCCGCCTGCCTCGATTTCCATACGGTCTGCGCTCGTCTTTCCCTGTTCAAAGGAGGTATAAGAAAGTCCGAAGCCGAAGGGATAAAGCGCTTCCTTTTCCATGTAGCGGTAGGTGCGTCCCTTCATCGCATAATCAGTGAATTCCGGCAGCTCCTCAGTGGTGTGGTAGAACGTTACCGGCAGCTTGCCCTCCGGGCTGTATTCTCCGAAAATCGCCTCTGCGACAGCTTTTCCGCCTGCCGCGCCGGGATACCATGCCTGCAGAATTGCCTTGCAGTGCGCATCCTCCCATTCCAGCGCCATTGCAGAGCCGGTCATGGATACCAGGATCACGGGCTTTCCGCTGCTATATGCGACCTCAAGCACCTCACGCTGCAGACCGGGGAACAGCAGGTCTTTTTTATCGCCGCTTGCAAATTCGTTGCCGGCGTCCCCCTGCTCTCCCTCGATGCTGGAATCCAGTCCCATCACCGCGATAATCACATCGCTGACCTCGCAGACTGCTTTTGCTTCGGAAATCCGGTCGTCCGCCTGTGCCAGTCCACTGGTTCTGTCCTTCCAGAGGTCGCAGGCTTCGGAATAATAAACCTTTACATCATCCCCGACATAATCCTCAATGCCTTCCAGCACTGTGATATAGCGGGATGCAGTTCCTTCATAGTTGCCCACCAGCGCTTTTCTGGAATCCGCATTCGGACCGATCACGCCGATCGTATGAAGTTTGCTCTTGTCAAGAGGAAGGAAATTGTCCTCATTTTTCAGAAGGACAAGGCTTTTTCTGGAAACGGTCTGGTTCAGTGCCTTGCTGGAAGCAAGATCTACCTGATCGTAACCGATTTTATCCAGTTCTTCCTGTCTCTCATCGCCAAGGATTCCCAGCTTCATCCGACATTCCATCAGGTTTGTCACCGCTTCATCCAGACGCGCTTCATCCACATAGCCGCCGCGCACCGCATCTCTCAAATTCGGAAAAACGCAGCCGCAGTTTAAGTCACAGCCATTGTTCATCGCCATCGTCGCGGATTCCAGCGGCGTCTTGGTAATTTTATGGTTTTCGTGGAAATCCGCAATCGCGCCGCAGTCACTGACAACGTGACCTTTAAATCCCCACTCTTTTCTCAGGATATCCTGCAAAAGCGTCTTGCTTCCGCAGCAGGGCTCGCCATTTGTCCGGTTATAGGCGCCCATCACGGCTTCTACCTTCGCTTCCTGCACACATGCCTTGAATGCCGGCAAATAGGTTTCATACAGATCCTGCTTCGATACGACTGCGTTGAACTCATGTCGGATGCCCTCCGGTCCGGAATGCACCGCAAAATGCTTCGCGCACGCCGCAGCCTTTAAATGATCCGGGTCTTCGCCCTGCAGACCTTTAATAAAGCCGACCGCCAGACGGGAAGTCAGATATGGATCTTCTCCGTAGGTTTCCTGTCCTCTGCCCCAGCGGGGATCGCGGAACAGATTCACATTCGGTGCCCAGAACGTCAGTCCTTTGTAAATATCGTGGTCGCCCGCTTTCTGCTGTGCGTTATATTTTGCACGTGCCTCGGTCGCGATCACATCGCCGACCTGCTTTAACAGCTCCTCATCAAATGTCGCCGCCATGCCGATTGCCTGCGGAAATACCGTCGCCGTGCCCGCTCTTGCCACACCATGCAGCGCCTCATTCCACCAGTTATAGGACACAATGCCAAGGCGCTCCACCGCCGGAGCGGTGTAAAGCGTCTGTCCTACTTTTTCTTCCAGATTCATCTGTGCAGCCAGGGCTGCTGCCTTTTCCCTGTATTTACTCATTTTTTCCGCTCATTTCTGCGCACGCTTTTTGCGCATGTCGAGTTTGTGTCAAGTGCGCGCAGACACAAATCTCGCGATTGAAAAATTTTATTTTTCAATCTTTCTTGCCCTTTCCCATATGCTTTATGCGAACGGATTCTCTGTCGGATACATCATGCCTTTAGGCTGATTGAAGTTTAAGTCCTCTACCGGAACGCCGATGTATTTGAATACCTCGTACAGTGCTTTGCCGTAATGGCCGAAGGCAACTGCGCCGTGGTGCGGGAAGTTCTTCTCGATCAGCACATGGCGGTAAAAGCGTCCCATTTCCGGAATTGCGAATACGCCGATGGAACCAAAGGAATGAGAAGCAACCGGCAGAACCTCGCCCTGTGCGATGTAAGCCCGCAGCTTGTTGTCCGCGGTGGACTGCAGGCGGTAAAAGGTGATATCACCGGGAATAATATCTCCTTCCAGAGTGCCGTTTGTCACTTCAACCGGAAGGGATCTCGCCATGATCATCTGATTCTTCATGCTGCAGAATGCCAGCTTTCTGGAGCAGGTATTGCCGCAGTGGAAGCCCATGAAGGTATCCTTATGGGTGTAATCAAATTTCCCCCGGATCGACTCTTCATACATATCGTCGGGCACGCTGTTGTTGATATCCAGTAAGGTTACAACATCGTCGCTGACTGCGGTTCCGATAAACTCACTTAAGCAGCCGTAAATATCCACTTCGCAGGATACCGGAATGCCCATACCGGCCAGGCGGCTGTTGACATAGCAGGGAACGAAGCCGAACTGTGTCTGGAATGCAGGCCAGCACTTACCGGCAATTGCAACGTATTCGCGGTAGCCCTTATGTGCCTCTACCCAGTCGAGCAGGGTCAGCTCATACTGTGCAAGCTTTTCCAGAATTTCAGGCTTTTTGTTGCCCTCACCCAGCTCTTCCTCCATCTCTTTTACCTTTGCAGGGATTCTTTCATCCCCGGCGTGCTTGTTGAACGCCTCGAACAGATCCAGTTCGGAGTTTTCTTCGATTTCAACGCCCAGGTTGTAGAGCTGCTGAATCGGTGCATTGCAAGCCAGGAAATTTAACGGTCTGGGACCAAAGCTGATGATCTTCAGGCTCTTTAAACCGATGATCGCTCTTGCGATCGGAACAAAATCATGGATCATATCCGCACATTCTGCTGCGGTTCCAACGGGATATTCCGGAATATATGCCTTTACATTGCGAAGCTTTAAGTTGTAGCTTGCATTTAACATACCGCAGTATGCGTCACCTCTGCCACCGACCAGATCATTCTGAGATTCTTCTGCTGCAGCCACGAACATGACAGGACCGTCAAAATGCTTTGCCAGCAGGGTTTCTGCAATTTCCGGACCGAAGTTGCCCAGATATACGCACAGCGCGTTGCAGCCTGCCTGCTTGATATCCTCCAGAGCCTGTACCATATGGATCTCGCTCTCTACAATACAGACCGGACATTCATAAATATCCGCAACGTCATAATTTGCCTTGTAAGCCTCTACCAGAGCCTTTCTTCTGTTGACAGACAGAGATTCTGGGAAACAGTCCCGGCTGACTGCTACAATACCGATTTTCACTTTAGGTAAATTTTTCATGATAAAATCCTCCATTTTTATGTCAGGCGCAACGTCTGAAACTATATATACAGGAACTGTTTTGCCTGTAATTTTTAATCCAGGGAAAGGTTTTCACCGATCAGTCCCATCGGGCTTCCTTCCGGCAGACCGCCTTCGGGATGTCCCAGCAGCCATTTGTTTTTGGCAGTCAGATGACCGTCTTCACCGCCCTGATGGTCTTTTTCCAGATCGAGGTTCGTTCCTTTCGGAAGTACAATTGTACACTGGAATCCGCCTTTTTCTGTATGGCAGGGTGCATAATGTAAGGTTGTCGCATACAGCTCTACCGCTGTCCCGGCAGGGACCCGGAATGCTTTGACTTTCGAGGTGTCATAGGTAAACTCCTCTGTGATGTCCTGCTGTTTTCCCAGCATCAGCACCAGCTCTGTTGCCGCTACGTCCACCTCAGAGCTTCTGTGGTATTCCAGCGCGTTTAATTTCCGGTTATGACCGTTGCAATAGCCGATCTGGATCGGAAGCTCTCCATAGGTTTTGTCCGTCAGCTCTTTCATGACCGCAAGCGCTTCCAGCTTCGGCTCGGAAGCCACATATACCACGTCCTCCGGCACCGGCGTGTGCTTCATCTCTGCCAGCAGCTCCGTAAGCTCCACGCTGTCGATAATTTTGCCATACTCCTTAAAAAGAGGGTCTGTCACTTCATAAATCTGCATGATCGTATCTCCTTTCTGTGTCTCACTTCAATTTTCCGAACAGCTCCTTCACCGTCGGATAAATCTGTTTAAACTGTGCGTAACGTTTTTCGTATTTCGCTGCAAGCTCTGCATCCGGCTCCACCGTGTCCACGACTTTTAAAAGCTTTTGCGCTGCTTCCTCCACAGATGCGTACTCGCCACAGGCAACCGCCGCTAAAATCGCCGCTCCGTAACCGGGTCCCTCTTCGGTTTCCGGCACGTCCACTTTCACATTCAACACATTGGCAATAATCTTTTTCCAGAGAATGCTCTTTGCACCGCCACCGCAAATCTTCGTCCGGTTGATTTGGATGCCGAGGGATTTTGCAATTTCAAAGGAATCCCTCAGGGCAAAGGCAACGCCTTCGAGCACCGCCTGCGTCATGTCCGCGCGGCTCGTATCCATCGTCATTCCAATAAAGGTGCCTCTCGCATCCGGATCATTATGCGGAGAACGCTCACCCATCAAATACGGCAGGAAGTAAACGTGATTTTCGCCAAGCTTCGTGATCGCCGCCTGCTCTGTCCCATAATCCTTCGTGCCGATGATCTCGTCCATCCACCACTTATTGCAGGACGCCGCGCTCAGCATGCAGCCCATCAGATGGTAATGTCCATCCGCATGGGCAAAGGCATGCAGCGCATTATTTTTATCCATTGCAAACTGATCGGAGGAAATAAAGATCGTTCCGCTCGTTCCAAGGGAAATATTGCACTGACCGTTTCCAACTGTTCCGGTTCCCACTGCTGCCGCCGCGTTATCCCCTGCACCTGCTGCTACCTTTACGGTTTCCGGCAGGCCGAGGTTCTGCGCGATTTCGGGGAGCAGCGTGCCGACTGTCTCATAGCTTTCATAGACCTTTGCAAGCTGTTCTTTATGAACGCCGCAGATCTCACACATTTCTTCCGACCAGCAGCGGTTCTTCACATCGAATAACAGCATGCCGGAAGCGTCCGATACATCTGTGCAATGTACGCCGGTCAGACGATATGCCAGGTAATCCTTCGGCAGCATGATCTTTTTGATCCGTGCAAAGTTCTCCGGCTCGTTGTTTTTCATCCACAAAATTTTCGGCGCGGTAAATCCGGTGAAGGAGATGTTTGCCGTATATTCGGAAAGCTTCTCCTTGCCGATCACCTGATTCAGATAGTCGTTTTCCCGGAAGGTTCTGCCATCGTTCCAGAGAATCGCGGGACGGATGACCTGATCATTTTCATCCAGCACAACTAATCCGTGCATCTGACCGCCGAAGCTGATGCCCGCCACCTGGCTCTTGTCGATTCCATCCAGCAGTTCACAAAGCCCGTCCATGGACTGCTTGTACCAGTCTTCCGGGTTTTGCTGCGACCAGCCCGGATGCGGGAAGTACAGCGGATACTCCCTTGAGGTAACTCTTACAATTTTCCCGTTTTCTTCCATCAAAAGCAGCTTCACTGCGGAAGTCCCCAGGTCGATTCCAATGTAATACATACTCTACTGCTACTAAAAACATATACAAATGTATATGCTAGATGATTCGCTACAATCTCAC
>ERZ826242.34-NODE-34-length-243349-cov-10.213367_pt1 | contig 243349 bp, 212 predicted proteins | sample MGYA00519871_ERZ826242 | MGnify/ENA primary metagenome ERZ826242 (study PRJEB31778, sample SAMEA3449226) | human gut metagenome | biome: human gut; feature: human-associated habitat; material: faeces | place: United Kingdom | collected 2010/2012 ... | reverse complement strand
CTGTATTTTCTGCTCATTATTAGGGTATATTCTGTATTTATATGCCTTTAACATCCACTGTCACCCTCTTTCTCAACCTTGATTTTCTATATATCTCTTCAGCATTTCTTCCGATACATTTCCTACACTACAGGCAAAATATCCATCTGTCCAAAAGGTATGTTCTTTCCAGAATTGTTTTCGTAAATATTGGGGATATCTTTTCCATATATGGTATGTTGTATAGCTCTTCATCAGGTTTACAATCTTACTAATAGACATTGTCGGTTCTGTCTCTATCATGTAATGAATATGGTCTTTATCTGTTTCCATATATCTGATAATAACACTGTGTCTTTGGCATATCTCATATGAAAACTGCTTTATATCATCTGATATCTGCCTCGAAACCAGTAATTTCTTCCTATATTTGCAGACGAAAATAATGTGATATTGTAATAAGTATTTGTGTCTGTTTTTAGATTTCCAGGTTCCCATGCCATGAGTATACTATAATTTCTGATTTTTGGCTACCTTAACCCACCGTCTAAAGCCAGTGGGATTGCGGTAGCCTTATTTCAAGTCAAACACATGCAGAATCTGATGCAATCAGCACAAAAAAATCCCGCAAACCATATCGCTATGGTATGCGGGGTATGTTTAAATGCTATTTTGCGTAATCAACCGCTCGGCTTTCACGGATCACGCTGACTTTAATCTGTCCAGGATATTCCAGCTCTGCCTCGATCTGTTTTGCAACATCTCTTGCCAGAAGAACCATATCAGCATCGCTGACCTGTTCCGGAACTACCATGATACGAATCTCTCGTCCTGCCTGGATAGCAAACGATTTGTCTACTCCCTTGAAGGAGTTGGTAATATCTTCTAACTGTTTCAAACGATTTGTGTAAGTCTCAAGTGTCTCTCTTCTCGCACCCGGTCTTGCTGCTGAAATCGTATCAGCTGCCTGAACGATGCATGCGATCAGACTCTCAGGTTCTACATCTCCGTGATGTGCTTCCACCGCATTGATGACAAGCGGAGATTCTTTGTATTTCTTACAAAGATCTGCACCAATCTGGATATGGGAACCTTCAACCTCATGGTCGATGGATTTTCCGATATCATGCAGAAGTCCGGCACGTTTTGCCATGCGGACATCCACACCGATCTCACCTGCCAGAAGTCCGGAAAGCTGTGCCACCTCGATGGAATGTTTCAGTGCATTCTGTCCATAACTGGTACGGAACTTCATACGTCCAAGGAGACGCACCAGCTCCGGATGGATGCCGTGCACACCAACTTCAAGTGTTGCTGCTTCACCTTCCTCACGGATCATGTTCTCTACTTCTTTCTGTGCTTTCTCAACCATCTCCTCGATCCTTGCCGGATGAATCCTGCCATCTACGATCAGTTTTTCGAGGGCGATACGAGCCACCTCACGGCGGATCGGATCAAAGCCGGATAAGATCACTGCTTCCGGAGTATCATCGATGATCAGATCCACACCCGTCATGGTTTCCAGTGTACGGATGTTTCTGCCTTCTCGTCCGATGATCCTTCCTTTCATTTCGTCATTCGGAAGCTGTACTACAGAGATCGTAGTCTCTGCAACATGATCTGCCGCACATTTCTGAATGGCATTGACCACATATTCTTTGGCTTTCTTGCCGGCTTCCTCTTTTGCTCTGCTCTCAAGCTCTTTATAAAGCTTGGCAGTGTCATGTTTTACTTCATCTTCAACCGTTTTTAAAAGATATTCTTTCGCCTGCTCGGAGGTCAATCCTGAAATTCTTTCAAGTTCCTGTACTCTCTGTTCTGTCAGCTTTTCCACTTCATTGCTTCTCTTTTTGATTTCCTCTTCCTTTGCCGCTAAGCCTGTCTCTCTTCTTTCGATTGCGTCCGCTTTTTTGTCCACTGCTTCTTCTTTGGACAGTACACGTTTTTCGTAACGCTGCAGCTCTGCTCTACGTTCCTTTGTTTCCCTTTCCAGTTCATTCTTGGTTTTCAAGGATTCCTCTTTCACTTCGAGCAGTGCTTCCCGTTTCTTTGTCTCTGCAACCTTTAAGGCGTCATCTACAATCTGTCTTGCCTTCTCGTCGGCATTGCCGATCTTTGTCTCTACCACTTTCTTGCGGTAAGAGATCGCTACGACAGCTGTAACAGGGACGGCGATGATGAGAGTCACCAGAACAGCAATAGCAATTACTACTGGGCCCACAGGAGCACCTCCTTATAGAATTTTCAAGTAACGGACGGATTTAAAGCATCTGTAACTGCTTTATCTTCACAGCTGCAATGTTTCTTTAAATGCCTTTTTGTTACTCGCATTGTACAAGTACAACATATTAATTTTACATTGCTTTGTGCATATTGTCAAGTAATTGTGAAGTGCTTCATCCTATTTTGTTGTGAAGTGCTTATTGTCATACCGCCAACCATGATCAGACCTACGGTACTTGCAGCTTTTGTAAGAATATTCATCAGACCGCTTGCATAAATTTTCTGGACATATTCGGAACCCAGTTTGTATCCCAGAAAGGTTCCATAATATTTCACAAGAAGGGACGGAATGTTAAACAGCAGTAAGAATACGATCGGTGCCAGAATATTTCCGGTCATACCAAGCCCAACTGCGATACCGGCTGCGATCACGCAAAATCAAACAATATTGCTGAATCTTGCTTTTCAGTCTCTCTCCACCGACTTCCTTTTTACCAGTGTCACGGACAGTTCTACTTCCCGCTGCGGATATTCTTCGCCTTCTTCGATCCATTTCAGAAGGATCTCCACTGCTTTCTGTGCTTTTTTCTGCACGTCCTGCTTTATGGTGGTAAGTCTCGGTGTGGAGTACTGTGCATAGCTGATATCGTCATAGCCTGCCACGCCGATCTGCTGCGGCACGGCTACTTTTTTGTCAGCACAGAAGCGGATCGCTTCCAGTGCATACATATCGGAGAGGAAAAACAGTGCCGTTCCCGGCAATCTTCTCTGTACCAGCCAGTCATAACTTGCTTTTCGTTTTTCATAGTTCATGCCAAGTGCCACAAACTGCAGTTTCTGACCTTCTGCCGCACACTCCTGCATGGCTCTCTGTGCACCGACATAACGCAGATGATCGACACCGTTGTCTCTTCCGGCACAGACTTTGATGTGCTCATATCCGCATTCCAGCAGATATTTCACCATCTGATAGCCGCCACTTTCGTCATCCAGACCGATATTGACCAGATGGCTGTCTTTGGCTGCGTTTCCGTAGGCATCGATCGACACGATCGGTTTTTTGATCAGCTGATAAATCTTTTCACAGTTGTGTCGGCTGAAGGAGATGGCGATCACGCCGTCCACATCCCAGCCTGCCACCATCTGAAAAATCTCTTCGATGTCTTTTGTGGAATACAGCATCAGGTAATAGCCCTGTTTCTGCACATATTCTTCGATAAATCCGATGATTTTCCCGTAAAATGGATCTCCGAGAATGGAATCTTTGAATTCTTTATGATAGTTGATGACAACTGCGATCAGCTGAGACTTCTCGTTATTCAGCACTCGCAGTCCTCTTTTCTGCACGTAACCAACTTCTTTGATCAGTGCTTCGATCTTCTGGATCGTTGCAGGTGATACTTTTTTTGTTTTCCCGTGAATGACGTTGGAAACGGTTGTGGTACTGACACCTGCCTTTTCTGCTATTTCTTTGATTGTTGCCAAAAATATTCTCCTAATTATTCGAGACCCCGCAGAACCTTGCGTACCGCAGCATAGGAAAATCCTTTTCTCATAAAGAACGCATAGTATTTCTGCTGTTCTTCCGCTGTTGGATTCTCCAGGTTCATGCGTTTCTTTTTCGCAAGTGCGAGGATCGTCTCTTCTTCGCTGTTTCCTTCTGCCTGTTCGTATGCCGCTTCAATATCTTCTGAAGAAACGCCTTTTGCTTTTAACTCCTGTACGATCTGGCGTTTGCTCTTTGTCTGGCTGCGGCTCTCGATATAGTATCCGGCATAACGTACATCATCGATATAGTGGAAGCTTCGCACATACTCGATAGCGATATCTTCGATCTCTTTCGGGTATCCTCCCTGACGGAGCTTTGTTCTCAGCTGCCATTCGGTCTTATCTGCACTTTTTAAGATATTCATGCAACGAAGCCTGGCCCGTTTGGGCAGGATCTCCTGCATGATCTCTGCATATGCCTGCTCTGAAAGGGATTCCCCTTCACGGATCCCCATCCGGTAAGCCTCATTCCGGTACAGAACAAAAGCTTTTTCTCCGTCTAAAAAGACCTGCACTCTCGTCTTGCCGACCGGCTCTAATGCAGTGACGATCATGCTTCATCCCCGCTGCCGTCCGGATCTGCTGCCGGAGTTTCTTCTTTTACGGCATCCTTTTTCGCAGTACTGCTCTTTGTTGTTTTTTTGTCTTCTTTTTCATCATCTGCGGCTGCCGCACCGTCAAATCCATACTTTTCACGCACCAGTTTTTCGATCTCTGCCATCGTCTCCGGATTGTTCTTCAGGTAAATCTTGGCATTCTCACGGCCCTGTCCGATCTTGATGCCGTTATAGGCAAACCATGCCCCGCTCTTGTTTACAATCTCATTTTTCACTGCCAGATCAAGGATGTCACCTTCTCTTGAGATGCCCTGACCGAACATGATATCAAACTCTGCCTCTTTAAATGGCGGTGCGATCTTGTTCTTGACGATCTTGACACGCACACGGTTGCCGACGATCTCGCCGCCCTGTTTGAGTGTCTCGATACGGCGTACATCCATACGGATGGAAGAGTAAAACTTCAGTGCACGGCCACCGGTTGTAACCTCCGGATTGCCGAACATGACACCGACTTTTTCACGCAGCTGGTTGATAAAGATCACGGTACAACTGGATTTGCCGATGATACCGGTCAGTTTACGAAGTGCCTGAGACATCAGTCTTGCATGCAAACCTACGTGGGAATCTCCCATATCGCCCTCGATCTCTGTTTTTGGCACCAGTGCTGCCACAGAGTCCACGATGATAATGTCCACTGCTCCGGAACGCACCATGGTCTCTGCGATCTCCAGTCCCTGCTCACCGTTATCCGGCTGTGAAATGTAAAGATTATCAATGTCTACGCCGATATTCTTTGCATAGACCGGGTCCAGTGCATGCTCTGCATCGATAAATCCTGCGATACCGCCGCGTTTCTGGACTTCTGCTACCATATGCAGTGCTACGGTCGTCTTACCACTGGACTCCGGTCCGTAGATCTCCACGATCCTTCCTTTTGGAACACCGCCAAGTCCCAGTGCCACATCCAGGCTCAGAGAGCCGGTCGGAACGGTCTCCACGTTCATATGGTTTCCGGAATCACCCAGTTTCATAATGGCACCTTTTCCGAAATCTTTCTCAATTTTTGTGATAGCCGCTTCCAGTGCCTTGATCTTATCATCCTGTCCCATTTTAATATCCTCCTTAATCTTCTATTTGCTCTATATTGTTCCACTTGTCTTCCCGTATCAGGTAAATATCTGCAAAACTGACCCGAATCGCCTGCCAAGTCTCACATGTGTTCGACTTGAAAATACTCAACTGTACTGACCACAAGCGTATACTTTCGATACAGATTATACCAATCTGATACCTGGTTTCTGTAATGCCAATGGTTTTCTCGTTTCTTCTGTGCACCTTTGCAATACGCAAAAGGGCTTGCTTACGAACTTATGTTCGTTCTCTCCCCATATTAATATATATTTTTGAAAATGTCAACCAAAAAGCGTGTCCATACTTGGAAATTTGCAGCAGAAGTGCTGCCTGCTGTTTATCGAATTCAAGAATGCCAGAATCGGAAGTCACCTCACATCTGATGTCATTCTTTTCTGAGTGAAATGAAATGTCAAAAGGAAGGACAAAATTATCCTTCCTTTATTATAGTTTACTCTTTACTTATTGTCAATTTATTTCTCGTTCTGTTTTCTCTTTTCTGATGTTCGTATCAAAAAATGTTGTTCGTTTTGCTCCGATCGAAGCGGAGCGTAGAAAGGATTGTGGGAATGCAACGCACGGAACAATCCGTAGGCATCATAGTTGGGGACTTTCTGGAACAGACTCCTTCTCAGTCAGCAACTTTTTCTGCGACTTCGCCGCGTTTTTTGTAGATGCTGTGTGCCGGAATCACTTCACGCACAGAGGAAAGCGGATAGATATTGCTGTCCGGTCCGACTACGGTTCCCGGATTTAAGATGGAGCCGCATCCTACCTCTACGTTATCGCCGATCATGGCACCGAATTTTTTCAGTCCGGTCTCGATGCGATTGCCTTTGTCATCTTTTACCACTACCAGTTTTTTATCGGATTTGACATTGGATGTGATCGAACCGGCTCCCATATGTGCCTTGTATCCAAGAATGGAATCACCGACGTAATTGTAATGCGGAACCTGTACTTTGTTGAACAGGACCACATTTTTCAGCTCGGTGGAGTTGCCGACAACGGCTCCTTCACCTACGATCGCATTGCCGCGGATGAATGCACAGTGGCGTACTTCTGCTTCTTTTCCGATGATTGCCGGTCCGTGAATGTAAGCGGTCGGTGCTACGGTTGCGGATTTTGCAATCCAGATGTCTTCCCCGCGTTTTTCGTATTCTTCTTCGCTTAAGGTCGCTCCCAGTTTTTTGATAAAATCGCTGATCTTCGGAAGTACTTCCCACGGATAAACGGCTCCTTCAAACAGATCTTTTGCAATCGTTTCCTCGAGATTATAGAGATTTTTGATTTTACATGTTTCCATCTTTCTTACCTCCTGTTAGTCGCCTCTGCGGCTTTTGCTGTTTTTTATAGAAAACTGCCGATTCGTCAAACAGTTTCCGCAAAGCATAGGAACTATTGCTGCCAAGTACGGCATCGGTTCTTCTTTTTATAAAGCCCTCTAACTTTTCCATATATTCTTTGGAAGTGATCGTGCCCTCCGCCACATAGGTGAGCCCCTTTTCCCAGCTTGCCGTAAGCTCCGGGTTTAACAGAGAACGGATTGAATTGTTCACCACATCAAAGATCATCTCCCCCAGGTGTGTCGGTGTCAGAACCTGCGTTTTTTTATTCAGGGCAATGTATTTGTTTGCCTGAAGCTTCTTCAGAATCTCTGCCCTGGTTGCACTCGTTCCGATGCCGCTTCCTTTGATCTGGGCACGCAGTTCTTCATCCTCAATCAGCTGACCGGCATTCTCCATTGCCAGAATCATCGAACCGGATGTATAGCGTTTCGGCGGTGAAGTTTCGCCTTCTTTGATGGAAAAGCCCTTCACCGGAAGTATATCACCTTTTTTGCATTTCTGCAGTGCCTGAAGCAGATTTTCGTCACATTTCACATCTTCTGTATCGTCTTTTTTCTTATTTTCTTCCGGCATGCCTGCCACTTTAAGGTATCCTTCGGACAGAAGCAGACGGAAACTTGAGAAAAAGGACTCCTGCTGTACTTTTGAAACCAGTGTCGTTTTCTGGTAAATGGCCGGCGGATAAAAAATACTGAGGAACCTTCTTGCAATCAGCTCATAAACCTTTACCGAAAGGGCACTTACGCTCCGCAGTGCCAAAAGTCCCTGCCCGGTCGGGATAATCGCATAATGGTCGGTGATCTGTTTGTCATTGACGTAACGTGTCGATGCGATCTTTTTCCAGGCCGTGCTTTCTAAAACTTCCGCCGCATAAGACTGCACGTTTGCAAACCCGGAAAGTCCGCGGATATTTTTGTGGATCTCTTTTGCTACTGCCGTTGACAGCACTCGGGCGTCCGTTCTCGGATAAGTGACCAGCTTTTTCTCGTAGAGTTCCTGGACAATCTTTAAGGTCTCGTCCGGGCTGATTTTGTAACGCTTCGAGCAGTCATTCTGAAGTTCCGCCAGGTTATAAAGCAGCGGCGGATTTTTGTTTTCTTTTTTGCGTTCCAGCTTTTCGATCACAGCCTGCACCGGTTTTGGATTGCTCAGCTTCTCTATCAGCTCTTTTGCATCTTCTTTATGCGAAAATCCATTCTCTTTGTAGAGCTTCGGAGACTGGAAATACGCGGAACCTTTGACGGCACGGAACTCGCCTTCGATCGTGCTTTCACCGCATACCATGGAAGACAGTACACGGTAGAACGGCATTTTCACAAACTGACGGATTTCACGTTCCCTTCTGACGATCATGCCAAGCACACAGGTCATCACACGTCCGACTGATATCACCGTGTATCTTGTTCCCATGCAGCTTGAAATGGACTGCCCGTATTTCAGACTTAAAAGTCTGGAAAAATTGATGCCCATCAGATAATCCTCTTTTGCACGCAGATAAGCGGCACTTGCAAGATTATCGTATGCGGAAAGATCTTTTGCTGTCGCAATCCCGTGCAGGATTTCTTCTTCTGTCTGAGAATCGATCCACACACGCAGCCTTTTCTTGCCCTGAACATGCGCTTCCTGCTCCACCAGGCGGTAAATATATTCTCCTTCCCGTCCGGAGTCGGTACAGACATAGATCACATCAATATCTTTTCGATTTAAAAGAGTGCTGACCACTTTGAACTGCTTTTTCGTCGCCGGGATCACTTCGTAAAGAAAGTTCTCCGGCAGAAACGGAAGCGTCGCAAGGCTCCATTTTTTATAAGAAGCATCGTAAACTTCCGGGTAGCTCATCGTCACCAGATGTCCGACACACCAGGTCACAACGGCCTCTTCCCCCTCCAGATAGCCATCTTTCCTTGCCGCCCGGATCTTCAACGCTTTCGCAAATTCCTGTGCAACACTCGGTTTTTCTGCTATGTATAATTTTTTCAATTATTTACTCCTCTTTTAAAGCGGCAGATCCCGCTTCTCAAATATTCGCATGGAAAGCCAGTAAAGCAGAACGCCCGCCAGGATCAGTACCGGATATTTCCATATAAAAAACATGCCCCCGTCGATCACATCGTCCGCCAGATACATGGAGAAGATCGTCACATATTTCAGATATCCGAAAATCCCCCCAAGCGAAGCGAGCATTTTCAGGATATAAAATAACAGTACGATCCCTGTCGTGATCATCACTGCCAGTGCTTTCTCATCACACATTGCAGATATCACAAACAGCAGGCCCCCAAGGCAGAAATGCAGGCAGAATCCGCCAAGGCACATCAGTAAGAACTCGGAAATCACAAAATACGATCCGCAAAAGGCCAGGCCGCACACTATTCCGACCAGACAATTTACAAAAAACAATGCAAACAGGGCAAATGTAAAAGAATAAATCTGAGTAAACAAAAGCTTTTCACGCTCCACAGGTGCCGACAGAATCCAGGCAAAAGCACCGCTTTCCAGTTTGCCTGCAACGAAAGATGCCGCCACCGGGATACTGAATACAAATGGTACCAGTGTAAAGATATTCTCCCAGAAATAGCCTCCCAAAATGCCACTTAAAGACAGTCCGTAATTGCCTGCCCCAAGTGCTGTCTGAACTGCGGACGGCAGCCCGGAAAATAAAAGGATCACACCGGCTTTTCCATCTGGTGCGTATGTCCCCAACAGCAGAAACAGATAAAGTACCAGTACAGCGGTGACGATGCCCCACAACCAGATATGTTCTCTGAAATTTTTCTTCAGTATTGGAATATTAATCACTCAGGTCACCTCCATACAGATAGGTAAAGGTCTCTTCCAACGTCTGCGGAATGCTCTCCATGGTCAGCACTTTATACCCTGACAGCACTTTGATAAAATTCTGCAGTTCTCCGGAAACCGAGACGGTAAGCTGAGTCGCATTTTTATTTAAAACATCAAATCCTGACTCTCTGACAAAACGGACTGCTTCCAGCTCACTTCGAAATCCGATGCAGAATACCTTTCTGGAGGCCTCACGGATCACGGAAACATCATCCAGGTTGACCAGCATGCCACGCCGCAAGATCCCGATGCGGTCACAGAGCCGCTCCGCCGTCGCAAAACTTCCGGTAGCGATCAGGATCGTCTTTCCCCTGCTTTTTTCTTCCAGGATCAGGTTCATGAACTGCACTTTTGCCTTTTCGCCAAGATCACTCTCCGGTTCATCGAGCAGAAGCACCTCCGGATCATGAAGAAATACACCGGCGATCGCCAGCTTCTTTTTCTCTTCCTGATTCAGATCACGGATCTTTTTTGAAGTGTCCAGCTCAAATGCATCTGCTGTGCGGATCGCTTTTTCCAGGCTTTTTCTGTTTCTTAAATCTGCCAGAAAGCGAAAAAACTGAAGACCGGTCATCGACTCCGGCAGTGTGATCTTCTGCGGCAGATATCCGGTAAAATTCTTAATACCGGTACTTTGTTTCCAGCAATGTTTGGCGTTGATCGTGCAGCGTCCCCCGGAAAGGTTTGAAAATCCCATCAAAATCTGCAGAAGTGTCGTCTTGCCGGCACCTTCCATCCCCAGCAGTCCAAACGTCTCCTGATCCTGTACTTCAAAAGAAAGATCAAAAACACCTTTATTGCTGCCATAATCCTTTGTTACGTTTTTTATCCTTATCATTTACTCAAACCCACCTGTAAAAATTCGAAATGTCATATTTATGATGCCAGGGTCAAAAGGTCTAAATCCACATGAGCTTGATCATAGGTGGATGAAAGACCTTGGGACCCCAACATCATATCTATTATTAAGAATGTCTCTGACATTCTTGCTGCGTTCCTGAATATTGTACAAAATGGCAAACAAAAATGCAAGAGCAAAAAGAGATGCCGGCGTTTCTTTTCGCTGACATCTCTTTGAGCCTGTTTTTTAAACCGTTTTTCTTTATTTCTTTGTGATATATCCTTTTGCTGTCAGGGTCTCTGCACACAGAACGGCTCCGCCTGCTGCTCCTCTGACGGTGTTATGGGACAGTCCCACGAATTTCCAGTCATAAACTTTATCTTCTCTTAAGCGGCCAACCGATACGCCCATGCCGTTTTCGTAGTTGACATCCAGTTTTACCTGCGGACGGTTGTCTTCTTCCATGTACTGGATGAACTGCTTCGGTGCACTTGGCAGATCCAGTTCCTGAGGAAGTCCTTTGAAGTTCACCAGTTTTTCGATCAGCTGTTCTTTGGTCGGTTTCTTTTTGAACTTAACGAAAACTGCTGCGGTATGTCCGTTCAGAACCGGAACACGGATGCACTGGCAGGTGATGACCGGGCTCTGTGCCGGAACGATCACGCCGTCTTTCACTTCGCCCCACAGACGAAGCGGCTCCATCTCGCTCTTTTCTTCTTCGCCGCCGATGTACGGGATGATGTTCTCTACCATCTCAGGCCAGTCTTTAAAAGTCTTGCCTGCTCCGGAGATTGCCTGGTAAGTGGTAGCTACGACTTCGTATGGCTCAAACTCTTTCCATGCAGTCAGTACCGGTGCATAGCTCTGGATAGAGCAGTTCGGTTTTACTGCTACAAAACCTTTCTTGGTTCCCAGACGTTTTTTCTGAGATTCAATCACATCGAAATGCTGTGGATTGATTTCCGGAACAACCATCGGTACATCCGGGGTCCAGCGATGTGCACTGTTGTTGGAAACAACCGGTGTCTCTGTCTTTGCATATTCTTCTTCGATCGCTTTGATCTCATCTTTTGACATATCAACGGCTGAAAATACAAAGTCTACGTTTGATGCAACTTTTTCTACTTCGTTTACATTCATGACAACGATCTTCTTTACAGCTTCCGGCATCGGAGTGTCCATTTTCCATCTTCCGCCTACTGCTTCTTCATATGTCTTTCCTGCACTTCTCGGGCTTGCTGCCAGTGTGGTTACTTCAAACCATGGATGATTCTCAAGAAGAGAGATAAAACGCTGACCTACCATTCCGGTTGCTCCAAGGATACCGACTTTTAATTTCTGTTCCATTTTTCAAATCCTCATTTCGTAATTTATTTACAACGGACAATTTATCGTTCGTGTATTTTGTGTGCGGACATTTGTCTTTACTCGAACTATCCTATCCTATTTCAGAAAAAAAATCAAGCAGTTTTTATAAATTTTCTGCTTCTTCCAGGTATTTTTTTTCGAGCATGATGACTTTTTTCATGGCTTCTGCCCCAGGAGCACCGATCGTCAGACGTTTTTCCACGCAGGTTTTCAGGGAGATTGCCTCGTAAATATCTTCTTCAAAGACCGGGCTGATCTCTTTGTACTCTTCCAGTGTCAGGTCATCCAGGGCAATGCCTCTGTCAATGCACAGAAGTACCAGACGGCCTACAATACCGTGTGCGTCACGGAACGGTACGCCATGGTTTACCAGATAATCTGCGGCATCGGTCGCATTGGTGAAACCGTTTTTTGCACTCTTTTCCATGACATCTTTGCGGAAGCTCATCGTAGAAACCATGCCGGTAAACAGGGCAATACAGCCTTTTACGGTGTCGATCGCATCAAAGGTCAGCTCTTTGTCTTCCTGCATGTCTTTGTTGTATGCCAGCGGGATGCCTTTCATCGTGGTCAGCATGGAGGTCAGTGCTCCGTAAACACGGCCGGTCTTTCCTCTTACCAGCTCTGCGATATCCGGGTTTTTCTTCTGCGGCATGATGCTGCTGCCGGTGCTGTAAGCGTCATCGATCTCCACAAAGCGGTATTCATTGGAATTCCAGAGGATGATCTCCTCGCAGAAACGGCTCAGATGCATCATAATCGTTGACATGGCAGAGAGCAGCTCGATCAGGTAGTCACGGTCGGATACGGAATCCATGCTGTTTAAGGTTGGTCCGTCAAATCCAAGCAGCTGTGCCGTCATCTCACGATCCAGAGGATACGTTGTGCCTGCCAGTGCACCGCTTCCAAGCGGGCAGAGATTCATTCTCTTATAAATATCAGCCAGTCTCTGTCTGTCACGTTTGAACATTTCAAAATAAGCCCCGAAATGATGTGCAAGCGTGATCGGCTGTGCTTTCTGCAGGTGGGTAAATCCCGGCATATAAGTCTCAATATTTTCTTCCATAATGCCAAGCAGTGTCTCAAGAAGTTTTTTCAGCAGTTTGTCGATCTCACCGATCTCATCTCTTGTATAAAGCTTCATATCCAGTGCAACCTGGTCATTGCGGCTGCGTCCGGTGTGCAGCTTTTTGCCGGCATCGCCGATGCGGTCGATCAGATTTGCCTCCACAAAGCTGTGGATATCTTCGTATTTGTCTGTGATCTTAAGTGTTCCGTTCTCAACATCACGCAGAATGCCATCCAGGCCTTCCAGGATCTGATCACGCTCTGCCTCAGTCAGAATGCCCTGTGCTGCCAGCATTTTCACATGTGCCTTGCTTCCTGTGATATCCTGTTTGTAAAATTTCTGATCAAACGATATGGATGCATTAAAATTATAAACCAGCTGATCGGTCTCTTTGGTGAAACGTCCACCCCATAACTGTGCCATAGTAATTCCTCATTTCTTATAAAATATAGTGGATAGAAAGGGCAGAACCTATCTGCCCCAGATTATTTCCGGCAAAATTCCTGATTTTATGCCGAATCCTGTAGTTCAGTGTATCACAGGCGACTTTTCCTGGCAAGAAAAAACGGCGGATCACTCAAACTCCGCCGTCTTTCCCTGTTGCTATATAGTAAGAGGTTTCTTACTTACTTTTTAATCTTTACTGCCTTCTTTGCACTGTACTGTGTGTAAACTTTCTGTCCGTCGATGACTTTGTAGCCTCTTACACGTACATAGTATTTTTTGCCTTTTTTCAGGTTTTTAACAGTAAGGCTGATTGTGGAAGCCTTTACATTTTTCTTCTTTGCAGATTTCATGTTTGCTTTTGTAGAATATTCTACTACATATCCATCTACATTTTTTACTTTTGCCCATCTAATCGTTGCCTGTTTTGCTTTTTTAGATTTTGCACTCTTAAGCCTGATATTCTTTGTGCGTATATCCAGTTTTGCCTGCAGTTTTTCTACTTCTTTATTTGCAGCCTGTGTTTTCTGGTTTGCTTCACCCAGTTCTTTTTCCAGTTTGTCTGCTTTTTCCTGAGCTTTCTTCAGCTCGTCTTCCAGTTTCTTCACTGCGGTTGTCTTTACTTCTTCTTTCTTAACGGAAGAGTAAGTTACCAGGTTATCATAAGTCTCTGTGTGTGCTTTTACATCTACTTTAGAATTCATTTTACCGAACTGAGAAGATCTCATGATCATAGTCAGAACCCTGGATACACATTTCTGGATATCACCGCGAACCAGTGCTTTATCAAGATTCGGATCAGCAGTTGTTCCAACTGGATTTCCCTGCAGTGCTGCAATCATACGATCCTGTGTTCTTCCCGGCATTACCAGGTCATTTCCTGCATGCATCATGGTGTCAACACCGGCTCTGTTTCCTGCACCCCAGTCTGTCATGACCATACCGTCAAATCCCCATTCACCGCGTGGGACAGATGTCAGCAGATCAAAGTTTTCGCATGCATAAGTTCCGTTTAATGTCTTCTGACCGACACTACAAGAAGCATCAGCGACATTGCCTCCTCGCTTTCGTACTCCAATTTTTCCGGATTTTCCCGGATGTTCAAAAGTGAAACCGGGCTTTCTCCGGCGGAGTACCGCAAAAAACACCGCAAAGCACTCTGATTTTTCTGTATATCGTATTTTTTATAATCTTTTCAGGCAGGCTGCTTCCAGCCTGCCAAGCAGTGCATATAAAAGCATGGCGATCACGCAGAGGATCACGATCGACATCAGCACCCAGTCCAGTTTAAACACCTGGGAGCCGTAGATGATTAAATAGCCAAGTCCTCTTCTCGCCCCGATAAATTCCCCGATCACGACACCGACCAGACACAGTCCGATGTTGACTTTCATAATGCTTAAGATGTTCGGCACCGTTCCAGGCAGCACGACTTTCAGAAGCGTATCTTTTTTTGTTCCTCCAAGCGTATAGATTAGTTTCTCTTTCTCCGGTGAACTCTGCGAAAAGCAGGTATAAAGATTTAAAATCGTCCCGAAAACAGCCACCGACATGCCCGCCAGAATGATCGTTTTGATGTTGGCACCGAGCCACACGATCAGAAGCGGAGCCAGTGCAGATTTCGGCAGGCTGTTCAGTACCACAAGTGCCGGCTCCAGGATCTCCGATACCATCGGCAGCATCCACAGCAGAATGGCAAGCAGGATTCCGCAGATAACCACCAGGGCAAAGCTGATCAATGTCTCAGAGAGCGTCACACCGATGTGCATGGTCAGGCTTCCATCCTGAAGCATCTGCCAGGCGGTTTTTGCGATCCGCAGCGGACTGCTGAAAATAAAGCTGTCGATCCACGAAAATTCTGCGGCCACTTCCCATAAAATCACAAAAAACAGGAAAAGAAAAAGACGCATGAACTGCACGGTGCGTCTTCTCCTTCTTACCGTCCGGATATAGTTTTTCTGCGATTCGGAAGGCTTAGTCATGTTCATTCAGCTCCTTCCAGATAAGATTGAAATAATCCCGAAACTGCGGTGCATTTCGAACCTGCATCGGCGTGCGTTCTTTCATATTAAAATCAAGTTTGATTTCTTTTTTGATCCCTGCCGGGCGTTTGCTCAGCACAAAAATCCGGTCTGCCATGCTGATCGCCTCAGAGAGATCATGCGTCACCAGCACCGCCGTCTTCTGTTCTTTTTTGATGATCCGGTAAATATCTTCACAGACCGAAAGTCTAGTCTGATAATCAAGTGCCGAAAATGGCTCATCCAGAAGCAACAATTCCGGCTGAAGTGCCAGTGTGCGGATCAGTGCCGCCCTCTGCCGCATCCCGCCTGAGAGCTGCGACGGCCTTACATTCCGAAAGTCCCACAATCCATAGTCTTTTAACATCTGATCCACGCGTTTCGTATATTTTTCACTCTTTTTCTTCTGGATCTCCAGCCCCAGCATCACATTGCTGTAAATGCTCCTCCACTCAAACAGATAATCTTTCTGCAGCATATAGCCGATCCGCTCTTTTTCGCCTGCGATGCTTTTGCCATCGAGCAGGATCTCGCCTTTTTCCGGCTTTAAAAGTCCGCAGATCAGTGAAAGCAGCGTGGATTTTCCACAGCCGCTCGGACCCACAATTGCTGCAAATTCCCCTTCTTTTATATGAAAAGAAATATCCGCCAATGTTTCCGTCTCGCCATCTATGCTGTGATAGGCATAGCTGACATGATTCACTTCCAAAAGCTCTGACATCACGGTCTCCTTCTCTTTTTTTCTAATTTATTTTATGATGCATGGGGAAGTTTTGATTATGAATTGTCTGCTTTCCGGGATTGTGATAAACTAAGAACAGCAGGGACAAAAGTCTGCAACTACGAGTACGAAGTACGGAACCATTCGTATGGTATTCTTTAATGACAATATTATTTTTTATTATAAGTATTACAGAAAGGATGGCTTTTATGGCTAATAAGATAAATTTTCAAAAAGAACTGGATAAACTTCTGGAACAGCATCAGCGTGAGGCATGCGTCCCTTCTCTTTTTCTGCACAGCTGCTGTGCACCGTGCAGCAGTTACGTGATCGAATACTTATCCGATTATTTTCAGATCACGGTTTTTTATTACAATCCGAATATTTACCCGGACGAAGAGTATCTGCACCGTGTAAAAGAACAGCAGCATCTGATCTGCCAGATTCCGCAGAAGTATCCGGTCTCGTTTCTCGAGGGAGACTTTGACAAGGAACGATTCTATGATATGGCAAAGGGACTGGAAAAGATTCCGGAAGGCGGCGAACGTTGTTTTCAGTGCTATCGGCTCCGTCTGGAGAAAACAGCACAGCTTGCAAAGGAACATGGATTTGACTATTTCTGCACGACACTCTCGATCAGTCCTTTAAAAAACGCCCAGAAATTAAATGAAATCGGAGAGGAGCTTGCAGATACTTACGGTATCTCATGGCTTCCTTCCGATTTCAAAAAGAAAAATGGTTATAAACGTTCCGTCGAGCTCTCAGCTCTTTATGGTCTGTACCGGCAGGATTACTGCGGCTGCGTGTTCTCAAAAAAAGAACGAGAACGCCAGATTGCATCTGAACTTATTTGATTTTGCCTTTCTTTAATCCTGACTTGCTTTTACTTCATACATATACAATTCATGCAGTGCCCTTGTCGCACAGATGTATCTGGCCTGCCGGTGCAGCGGCGTATTGTCCTGCGTCGTATAAAGTGCAAATACCTGGTCAAATTCCAGACCTTTTGCAAGATAAAAGGTCGTGACAGTCAGCCCCTTTTTGAAGTGGGTGCTGTCACGGTCTACCACAGAAAAACGATTCTCTGTATCCATGCCAAGCTCTTCCATCCGCTCTTTCAGATAAGCGGCACTTTTCTTTGCACGCTCCTGTGTCATCTCGATCACAGCGGCCGTCTCAAACTCTTCCAGACGCAGTTTCTCAAGAACGGCTTCCAGTGCCGCCTTTCTGTCTGAAAATGTCTGCTCTTCCACTGGTTTTCCATGACGCTCAAACAGCTCCATATCGGATACATCTGAAATGGAATTGGCATAAGATGCGATCTCCATGGTGTTGCGGTAACTCTTGTTCATGTTGATCTTTCGGATGCCGCGGCCAAAAACACGCGGCAGGAAACTTAAGACATCCCTCGTTTTCTCCTCCATGGTCTGGGCTTTATCTCCGAGGATCGTCATCTTGCAGGAGAACATCTTATCCAGGATCAGATACTGCATATAGGAATAATCCTGCATCTCATCGATCACCAGATGACGGATGTTTCGGTCCATCCTGCGACTTTTCAGAAGATATTTCAGATACAACATCGGATAAACATCTTCATATTTCAGAAAGCGTTTCTCATAAGAAACCTGCGGCAGTGTCTCATAGCCGTATTCTTTCAGGAACCAGTTATACAACACGTACAGATCCGTACTGCGGTACATTTTCATGAATTTGCCGCGTACGATCTCGATCTCGTCATCGCCGAGATCTCTGCCGATCAGCGTTTCGTACTCATCAACCATGTAATCCATGACAGCCTGCATACGCTCCAGCAGCGGAATATCCGGAAAGCGGTAATAAAACATCTCCGTCAACTGACGTTCGCTCTTTGTCATGCCCTTGTATTTCAGGTCTGAAAAACGCATCAGGCGGTCTTCCAGTCCCAGCACAAACTCATTGAGCTGCAATACAAAATCGATCGACTGTTTTTTGCGGCAGCTTTCTGCATACTTTTCATCGAGAAGCTCTTTTTCGATCTGGTCACAGCGGTCTTCACAGTCGCTGACCGTATCCCGGAGCTCCCTGTAGGCAAACATATCAAAACTCATCTCCCGGATATTCTCCTCGCCAAGCTCCGGCAGAATGTGGGAAATATAGTCTGAAAATACGCCGTTTGGCGAAAGTACCAGTACATTCGAGGACTTGAGATTTTCCCGGTCGTGATAGAGCAGATAAGCAATGCGGTGCAGTGCCACGGAAGTTTTGCCGCTTCCGGCCACGCCCTGAATCGCCAGAATCCGGTCCTGTGTGTTGCGGATGATCGCATTCTGCTCTTTCTGGATCGTCTTGATGATGTTTTTCAGTTTGACATCCCCGTGGCTGCCAAGCTCCTGCTTTAAAACCTCATCATCGATCTTGACATCACTCTCAAATGCATAAATCATCTTCCCGCCACGGATCTTGTACTGCCATTTGGAAAGTACTTCGCCCTCCATGCGTCCTGCCGGGGCATCATAGTAAGCTTCTCCTTTGTCGTAGTCATAAAACAGGCTGGAAACCGGGGCACGCCAGTCATAGACCAGCGGGAGTCTTCCGGATTCTTTTGAAAAATTGCCGATGCCGATATAAAACGTTTCTGCCTCTTCTTCGCCGTCGTAGATGAAATCCACCCGCCCGAAAAACGGGGAATCCAGCATCTTTTTGAATCTCCGGCGAAGATCCAGCTTCTCCTTGTTGGCATTGACCTGACCAAGCAGTGCCTGCTGATTATCAAAATCTTCGTAGCCATACTGGTCCATCTCCGTGTAGTTTTCCCAGTAGTACTCATGCATATTTTCGATTTCTTTCTGTCCGTGCAGGATCGCATCATCCAGTTTACGAATACGCTCCTGCAATTTATCTAAAACATAGTTCAGATACTCTCTGCTGTCCATGTTATCATCCTTTTTATCATTTTAGTCGGAGAGACATCCACTTGTAGAAACGGTGCGTCATTCTTCCGCATTTAAGCATTATACTTTATTTTTTCCTGCGATACAAGGCTTGTTGCATATTTCTCAAAATCGGCAGCAGAGTGCCTGTGCTCTCTTTACATTCTTCTGTTTCCATGCTATCATTTATAATTATTTCCGCAGGAAAGATGCGGATTTTGAATGTTTACAAAATCGAATGCATCCGTCTGCAATTTTTTTTGTGGATTTTTTATACTTTGGAGGTTTTTTATGGTACGAAAAGCTGTTATGGATGACTTTCCTGTCATCCTGAATATTTATGCAACTGCCCGGGCTTTTATGGCAAAAACCGGGAACCCGACCCAGTGGGCAGACGGACATCCTTCCGCTGATCTGCTCCGGGAATGTATCCTCGCACAGAAGCTGTTTGTCTTCACGGATCCCGATGATTTTTCGCAGATCCGCGGCTGTTTTTATTTTGCCATCGAAAACGATCCGACTTATGCACAGATCTCAGAAGGCAGCTGGTTATCCGATGCCCCTTACGGCGTGATCCACATGGTCGCAAGTGACGGGCAGGTGCACGGATTTCTGCGAAACGTGCTGGATTTCTGCGAGCCGCAGACTTCCCATCTTCGCATCGACACACACCACGACAACAAGATCATGCAGCATGTGCTTGAAAAAAACGGATTCCGCAAATGCGGCATCATCCATCTTGCAAACGGTGATCCGCGTCTTGCCTATGAAAAATGCTGATCCAGCTCATGTTCTGATCTCTTTGCCGCCTGCACACACACAAAAAGCTCCCCGGCTTTGTCCCTATGACATTGCCTGAGAGCTTTTTCTGGTTTTTCTTTTTATATTTCTCTTTTTTGTCTCTGTTTTTATTTTGCACGGAATCTGGCCAGGAAATCTTTTGTCCTTGCATTCTGCGGATTTTCAAAAATATCCGAAGGACTGCCTTCTTCGCAGATGACACCGTCCGCCATGTAAACGACATGGTTGGAAACGTCTCTTGCGAATGCCATCTCGTGTGTAACGACCAGCATGGTCATGCCTTCGTTTGCCAGTCCACGCATAACTTCCAGTACTTCACCTACCATTTCCGGGTCCAGTGCGGATGTCGGCTCGTCAAAGAGCAGGATCTCCGGCTCCATCGCCAGAGCACGGGCGATCGCCACACGCTGTTTCTGTCCGCCGGAAAGCTGACGCGGCTTCGCATTGATGTACGGGTTCATGCCGACTTTTGTCAGATACTGCATGGCCTTTTCTTTTGCTTCTTCTTTGTTTCTTTTCAGAACTTTTGTCTGTCCGATGATGCAGTTCTCAAGAACCGACATATTGTTGAACAGATTAAAAGACTGAAATACCATGCCTACTTTTGCACGGTATGCTGCCGCATTGACCTTTTTATCCACCACGCTGTCTCCATGAAATACCACATCCCCGGAGGTCGGTGTCTCCAGAAGGTTGATGCAGCGAAGCAGTGTGGATTTGCCGGAACCGGAAGAACCGATGATCGATGTCACATCGCCCGGATGTACAACAAAATCAATGTCTTTGAGAACGGCGTTGGCACCAAAAGATTTGGACAGGTGTTTTACTTCCAGAATCGCATCTCTATTCATTTGTCTCTTCCTCCGTTCACATCAGTTTCGATATTTCTCTCTTTGTCAAAGCTTCCTTCTCCCGGATAACTGTAATTTCCGCTCGTATGTGCCAGCTGATCGGTCGTTGCCAGATCAAAACTTGCAGGTCCGTCCAGTTTGGACTCCCAGAAGCGCAGAAGTCTTGAAAAGACAAAGGTCATGATCAGATAGAGGACCATCGCTACAGTCATTGCCTCAAACCACCAGTAATAAGCTCCGGCTGTCTGTTTTGCCGCATAATACAGCTCGATAACACCGATTACGGACAGTACCGAGGAGTCTTTGATGTTGATGATCAGGTTGTTGCCGATCTGCGGAATGATGTTTCGCAGCGTCTGTGGGAAAATGACGTACAGCATCGTCTGAAAGTGCGTCATACCGATTGCTTTTGCACCTTCGGTCTGTCCCGGATCGATCGATAAGATACCGCCTCGCACGGTCTCTGCCATGTAGGCTCCGGTGTTGATCGACACGATAAAGAATGCAGCGAACCACATTCCCATAGTGATGCCGAGATACTGCATGGCACCAAAATAGATAAACATCGCCTGGACGATCATAGGTGTTCCGCGGAATACTTCCACGTAGATGTTCAGAATCAGTTTTACGATAAACAACAGGGCTCTTTTGATGATGGAATCCTGTTTGGACACCGGAATGGTCTGCACGATGCCGACCGCAAAACCGATCAGACATCCGACAAAGGTACCCACCAGTGCGATCAGTAGGGTGCTTCCTGCCCCGCGAAGGAAGGATGCACTGTAGTGTGTGACCAGATAAACGACTCTGGCCCAATAGTCTGTTGGCAAAGTACTGCTCATAATACATTTCCTCCCAAACGTGTTTATTCAGACAATGGCTGTACGGAGATCGCTTCGTTCATCATCTGCTCATAGTCTTCTTTTGTCATTTTTTCCAGAACGCTGTTGATCTCATCCACCAGTTCCTGATTGCCTTTCTTTACAGAGATACCGATGTTGATCTCTTCGTCAGATACCTGATAATTGTCATCCGAAGAGGAGAAATCCAGCATTTCCATATCCGGATAAGCCACACAGGCTGCCATTGCAGTCGGCTGGTCGGTACAGATCAGGTCACATGCTCCGGATTCCAGAGATACCAGCATCGTTCCTGTGGTTTCATAAGCCGGCAGTTTGTTTACATCTTCGATCTGATCAAGGCAGGTATCATACCATACGGTGTTGATCTGAGAAGTAGCCGTTGCACCCTTTAAGTCTGCCAGACCTTTTGCATCTTTATACGGTCCGTCCTTTTTTACCAGTGTCACGATGGATGCATAATAATACGGGTCTGTGAAATCTACGGATTCCAGACGTTTTGCGGTAATAGACTGTCCTGCGATCGCACAGTCAATGGCTCCGGAACTTACCGATGTCGGAAGGCTGTCCCAGTCCATCTTTACGATCTCCAGATCCCAGCCAAGCTCTTCACAGATGTGTTTTGCCATCATAACGTCATAGCCGTATGCATAATCAGAAGAACCTGAAATCGGAACGGCTCCGTTGGAATCATCGCTCTGTGTCCAGTTGTACGGTGCATAGGCACATTCCATGCCGACACGCAGGGTTTTCTTTTCCCCGGAATCCGCTGCTGCCGCATCGCTTCCTGCTTCACTTTCTGTTTTGCTTCCGCCGTCTGTGGATGCTGCCTGCTTGCTTCCGCATCCTGCCATAGACATCGTTACTGCTGCTACAAGTACTGCTGCTAATGCTTTTTTCTTCATTGTTCCGCTCTCCCTTTCAATCCAGGAAACCTGCCGTGACAGTTTTCCTTTACATTTTAAATTTTAAATATGATAAAAAAGGACAGAGAAGTCCAGAATCCGACCTCTCTGTCTTCTTGTTATCATACCTCAGCCATGCTGCTTTGTCAACGTCTGTCAGTTAAAAAATCTGGCTCCCATATAGCCCACCTGGCCATTTACGGAAACCTTGTACCATCCGCCCTCATCTCCTAAGAACTCTACGGTCGTACCTGCCTCAAACTGACCGATGATGTTGTCACCGTAGTCCGGGTAAGAACGCATGTAGCATGCGGAATTGATTGTCATGTAAACCGGCTGGGCAGCATCCGTCTGCGGCGTTGTCACATCCTGCGTGTCATTGCTGTAGTCACTGCCATCGGTCGTTGCATCATTGCCTGCATTATCATATGTACCGTCGCTGCTCTGTGAGCCATTACTGTATGTGCCGCCACTGTTCTGTGAAGCATTGTTTGCGGAATTGCTGCCATTTTGGCTGTTATCTGCTGTACTTCCTTTACTGTCTGTACCTGCATTGGAAGATGTTGAACTTTCGGTCTGCTTTTCTGTCGCTTTTTCCGTCTGTTTTTTGGTTTCTTTTTCGGTCTGTTTTTTCGTTTCTTTCTCTGTCTGCTTTTTCGTTTCTTTTTCAGTCTGTTTCTTTGTCTCAGTTTCTTTTCCGGTCTCTGTCTGTGCCTCTGTATTTTTACGGATCACAGCCGGATCACTGTTTCCATTGACCTTTGAAGAATAAATCTTCAGTCCCAGGATTGAACCGCCGATGATCAGTATCACGACAACACCGACCAGGAAATAACGCAGGTTATCCGATAACCATTCTTTAAAATCTCCCATTTGGATCCTCCTTGTTTTTGATTTTATGCTGCAGCCTTTCACAGATACTGCTTTTCACTGTGCGAAATAACTGCACTGTCTGTAAGTATATCATGCTTTCCTGCTATAATCCAGTGAAATATTTTTCCAGATGCTCCCTTTTTCATCAGATTTTTCGGATCACATCTCTTTTTACCGGATTCTGTACTCTGTATACAAAATACTGGCTTTCACGTGTATTCTGCCTGAACAAAAATAAGAAGAAAGTGGAACTCTTCTTCAAAAATTCCTCTTTCTTCTTATTTTATATCATTCTATTTCATATTGTTTCTGTCATCCGCTTTCAGCAAACGCACCTTACAGTTCGTTTCCGTTCGGTGTGCCTTTCAGATAACTCATGGCATTATCCAGTGTCACTTCACTGATCGCTGCCAGTGCTTCTTCGGTAAAGAATGCCTGATGAGATGTCACCATAACATTCGGGAAGGATAACAGTCTTGCAACGGTTGAGTGCTCCAGGATCGTCTCGGACATGTCTTCGTAAACGGAACCGTTCTCTTCTTCGTACACATCCAGACCAACGGCAAAGAATTTGTTCTCGCGGATTCCCTGGATCAGGTCATCTGTCTTGATCAGTCCGCCTCTTGAGGTGTTGACCAAGATCACGCCGTCTTTCATTTTCTGGATCGTGTCGATATTGATCATGTGATGTGTCTCTTCCATCAACGGGCAGTGAAGGGAGATCAGGTCAGACTGTGAAAGCAACGTATCCAGATCAACATATTCTACGAAATCCAGATCTTTGTTCGGGTACATATCGTAGCCGATCACTTTCATACCAAATCCGTGGCAGATACGTGCCATCGCAGCACCGATTTTTCCGGTTCCGACGATACCTGCGGTCTTTTTGTAGAGGTTGACACCCATCAGTCCGTTCAGACTGTAGTTGTTCTCACGTACTTTGATGTACGCTTTGTGCGTGTGGCGGTTTGCCGTCAGAGCCAGTGCCATCGCATGCTCTGCAACGGCTTCCGGTGAGTAGCTCGGTACGCGTGTTACGGTCATGCCGTAGCCTTTTGCTCTCTCAAGATCTACGTTGTTGAAGCCTGCACAACGCATCAGGATCAGTTTTACCTTGCATGTATTTAAAATATCGATTGTCTCCGCACTCAAGTCCATATTTACGAATGCACACACGGCTTCATAACCGGCAGCCAGCATTGCTGTCTGAGGAGTAAGATTCGGCTCAATGTATACAACATCCAGATCTTTGTATTCTTCTTTGTCCAGATACGCATCAAAAGATTTTATGTCATAACTTTTCGCACCAAAAAACAAAATTTTCATAATTTTATTGCCTCCTTTTCTTTTCTTGTTAGTATGAACTTACAGCCATATTATATACAAAAAGCAGAGTAATGTAAAGGAAACAATTTCTCATCTGGAACCTCTTTCATCCGTTGAAAGCCATATCAGATGCAAGACCATATCCCGTCACAGATAAATGAGGTCTTATTTTGCGGCAGCTGCCAGGATCTCTGCCGCTTTCTCATAACCTAATTCTGCGGTATTCAGGCAAAGGTCATAATGATTACGGTCACCCCAGGTTTTTTTTGAAAAATAATGATAATAATTGCCCCGCTGAACATCTCTTTTATGTAATTCCGTGACCGCATTGCTCTGTGCAACACCATCCACTCTTATGATGCGTTCTGTTTTTGCATGCTGGTCGCTACTGTAGATAAAGACATTTAAAAGCTCTGTTTTGTCTTTCAAAATTTCAGCTGCACATCTTCCAAGAAAAATGCACGGTCCTTCGGACACCAGCTGACGCATGACTTTTGCCTGAGCCTCGTAGATCTCATATGGTTTTGTGATCTTGTCAAAATCGCTGGCATAGCTGGTCGCCATGGCAATACTGTACAGGATGCTTCCCATACGTTTCTCGTCGTAATCTTTCATCATGCCAAGGTCAATGCCGTATTTTTCGCTGGCAAGTACCAACAGTTCACCGTCATAAAACGGGATTCCAAGTTTCTCTGAGAGAAGCTTTGCGACCTCCCGGCCGCCGCTTCCGTATTCTCTGTCAATTACGATCGTTTTTCCTCTCATTATGCCTGTACCTCACTTTGTTCAAACTGGCTGGTATACAGATCTGCATAGAATCCGCCTTTTGCCAGAAGTTCTTCATGATTTCCCTGCTCTACAATGTCACCGTCACGCATGACCAGGATGATATCCGCATTCTTGATCGTGGACAGGCGGTGTGCGATCACAAAACTGGTTCGTTTCTGAGTCAGCTGATCCATCGCCCTCTGGGTCAGAAGCTCCGTTCTCGTATCGACGCTTGAGGTTGCCTCATCAAGGATCAGCATCGGGCTGTTCTGGATCATTGCCCTTGCGATCGTGAGCAGCTGTTTCTGTCCGGCTGAAATCGAAGTATTGTCTGTCAGAATGGTATCATAGCCCTGCGGCAGTGCTTTGATGAAGCTGTGGATGCCACATGCCTTGCAGGCATTTATCATCGTTTCTTCGGATACATTTTCATTATTATATAGAAGATTCTCACGCACACTGCCCTCGAACAGCCAGGTGTCCTGGAGCACCATGCCGAATTTTCTGTGGACATTTTCTCTTGTCATATCTTTTGTGTCCACACCGTCAATCGTAATGGTACCGCCGGTTGGCTCAAAGAATCGCATCAGCAGGTTGACAAGTGTCGTTTTTCCGGCACCGGTCGGACCGACGATGGCTGCTTTCTGTCCTGGTTTTACGTGAACGGAGAAATCGTGGATGATCTCTTTGTCCGGCACGCTCGGGTAGGAAAATTTCACATGGGAGAATACCACATCGCCCTCTACTTCTTCTACATTTGCCATCTTTGCGGATTCATCTTCCAGCTCTTCCTCGGAAAGGAACTCAAAAACTCGCTCGGAAGCGGCTGCCGCAGACTGGATGTTTGTCATACCCTGGGAGATCTGACGCAGCGGCTGTTCAAACAGACGCACATAGATCAGAAATGCCGTGATCACGCCAAAGGTGATCTGACCTTTCATAACGAGCAGGGCACCGATGATGCAGACTGCCACATAGCCGAAGTTTCCGATAAACGTCATCAGCGGCTGCATCAGTCCGGATAAGAACTGTGATTTGTAGTTTGCCGTTCTGACATCTCCGTTTAATTTTTCGAAACGTTCTCTGACTTGTCCCTCTGCTCCGGAAATACGGATCACATCATGACCGGCATACATTTCTTCGATGTAGCCGTTCAGCTCACCCAGGCTTCTCTGTCGGTCGGTGAAGTAGCGCTGGGAGTGTTTCATGATTAGCACCATCAGCACCAGACCGAGCAGTGTGGTCACAACAGTGGTCGTTCCGAGAATCCAGTTGGTGTAGTACATCATGATCAGACAGCCGATAAACTGTGCCACTGCTGATACGATCGCTGCAAGGCTGTTAGAAAATGCCTGACCGATCGTGTCCACATCGTTCGTCACACGGGAGAGCACATCCCCATATGAATGTTCTGCGAAATACTTCAGTGGCAGGCGGTTGATCTTTCCGTCAATATCTTTTCGCATACGCTTGGAAAGTTTCTGTGTCACCGTTGCCATGATAAAGTGCTGTGAGAAACTGCACAGGGCACTGATCAGATACAGTCCGAGAAGAAAAACTGCCACTTTGAAGATGCCGTTCATATCGATGCCGTCATCCTGATGGGCTGCCCGGAACTCATCGCTTAAACGGATGTTGTTCACGATGTTCTGTGCAAGCTCGGAGTTTTTGTCCGTCAGGTCGAGATTCTGAAAATCAATACTTGACGGATCGGTTCCCTCCGGCAGATAGTCCATGATGTTGATCTGTCCGGACTGGATCTGTTTCTGGATGTCTTCCTGGACTGCTTCGGTGGAAATCCCGCCGGTCAGTCCGTTATATATATAATCTGTGATCTTACTGATCTGATTCGGTCCTGCGATCGTCAGAACTGCACCTAATGCCGCCATGATCAGTGCAAATAAAATGATACCTGCTTCTTTTTTGCAGTAAGAGAACAGATTGCTCAATGCGGCTTTCAGATTCTTTGGTTTTTGTCTTTTTTTATGCATGATTCCGCATCTCCTTTACGCAAGTTCCGCTTTTGAAAGCTGAGATAAAGCAATTTCCTGATAAACTTCACAGTTTTTCATCAGTTCTTCATGGGTTCCGATACCTGCCATCTTTCCGTCATCGAGTACGATGATCTTGTCGGCGTGGCGGATCGTTCCAATACGCTGTGCCACGATCACGCAGGTGGTACCTTTAAGGTCGGTGGAAAGTCTTCTTCGCAGTTCTTTATCTGTTTTATAATCCAGGGCTGAAAACGAATCATCAAAAATCAGGATTTCCGGATTTCTGGCGATCGCACGTGCGATCGAAAGTCGCTGTTTCTGACCTCCGGAAACATTGCCGCCGCTCTGTGCGATATGGCTGTAAAGACCTTCTTCCATTTTATCAATAAATTCCTGTGCCTGCGAGATATCGATGGCTTTCTTTACATCCTCTTCGGTGATCGCTTGTGCCGCCTCACCAAACGCAACGTTTCCTTCGATCGTATCGGAGAACAGGACTGCTTTCTGTGTAACATATCCCATCTTGTCATACAGTCCGCGGAAACTGTAATCTTTTACATTTTTGCCATCAATCAGCACTTCGCCCTCGCTGGCATCGTAAAGTCTTGCTGCCAGACCTGCAAGCGTTGATTTTCCGGAACCGGTCGCTCCGATGATGGCAAGTGTCTCGCCCTGGTTTACCTGGAAACTGATGTGTTCCAGACAGTTTTCTGCGGCTCCCGGATAGCGGAAGGACACATCGTTGAATGTGATGCTGCCTTTTTCTTCCGTCTGTCTGCCGTCATCTTTTCCTTCTCTGACTGCGATATCGGAGTTCAGCACTTCATTGATACGGCCTGCAGATACCTGTGCTCTTGGCAGCATGACAAAAATCATAAGCAGCAGCACAAATGCCATAACTACATACAGGGCATAGGAATTAAATGCCACTACATCACCAAGCATATCCGCCCTTGAACCGATGGCCGTGAATATTTCTGTCATTGTTCCGTTTAACGGGATCGAAATGTCATCAACCAGTTTGGCTCCCAGCCAGTAAATACCAAGAGATAATGCACTCTGTACAAAAATCATCACCGGGAACAGAAGTGCCATGCCACGCATGGTGAACATCTGCGTTTTCATCAGATTTTCGTTGACGCTTTCGAATTTGTCTTCCTGATATTTTTCGGCATTGAATGCACGAACCACTTTCAGTCCGGTCAGATTCTCGCGGGTCACACGGTTGACGTCATCGACCTGTTTCTGTACAGTCTTGAATTTCGGAAGCAACACTGCCATCAGGGTTCCGATCACGACCATGATCAGCACGACTGCTGATGCCGTCAGAACGGATAACTGCCAGCTCTTGCCGACAATCTTCACGATCGCCCAGGCTGCCATGATCGGTGCTTTGATCATCACCTGCAGTCCCATGGCTACGAGCATCTGGATCTGCGTGATATCGTTTGTCGTACGTGTGATCAAGCTTGAGGTAGAAAATTTGCTGATCTCGCCCGCCCCAAAATCAAATACCTTATGGAATACTTTTCCTCTGACATTGTGACTGAAATCTGCTGCAATCTTTGCAGCCAGATAACCGACAATTACCGCCAGCAGGGCACTTCCGAGTGCACATGCCAGCATCTTCCCGCCTGATAACAGATAATCTGAGATCGTATTGCTCTCAGAACTGATCAGAACGGTGATTTCTTTTGTATAATCCGGCAGTTTCAGATCCAGAAACACCTGACCTGCGATCAGAAGAACGGCAAGAAACGCAAGTCCTTTGTCCTTCTTTCGCATATCTTTCAACAAATGCCACATATGATTCACCTTTCTTTCTTCTTTATCTTCCAGATTTTTTCCGGTATTTTTTTATTCTTGCTCTTTTTCATTTTCCGGCTGTTTTTCCACAGACCAGACACTTACCTGATAATCGACCAGCCGCTTTCTCCAGGCCTTGTCATCCAGTGTACTGTGTCCGGTATCGGTAACGCGTTTCATCACATAATGCATCAGAATAGAATTTACGGAAAGGGCTGCCATCTCAAAATCCATCTCTTTGACTTCCCCGGCTTCCATCTTTCTTTTCAGAAGTGTCGGCAGCCACGGAATCCGGTTCTTCCAGATGCTTCTGACCTCTTCTTCTGACAGAAATTCCCTGACACCGTTCTCACGCACCATCATGCGGATAAATTCCAAATGCTCATCGATCACCGTCATAAAATTGATATAGGCTGCATCCAATGCCGCATCCAGCGGCAGTTTTTCGTATACATCCTGCTTTTCCGGCTCCTGAAGCTCCTGAAACATTTCCTGCATATTGCCGGTGATGACTTCTTTGAAAATTTCTTTTTTCCCACCTGGAAAATAATGATACAGAAGTCCGTCCGCCAGATCCACACTGCGGTTGATCATACGGACCGTCGTTCCTTTATAACCATTTTGTGCAAACAGATGTTGTGCCGATGTGAGCAGTTTCTGTCTGGTTGCCGCCGCCTGCTCCTGTCTCTGATTTTTTGTCCCCTGACTGCTCATTTTCACACCTCCTGTAACTTTTCGTTCAACATTTGTTCAACGAGAATATAGCACCCTGCCCGGTATCTGTCAACGACTTTATATTTTTTTCATTTTCTTTATCTTTTGTTTGTCGCTTTTTGCTGTGTTTGTCACTCTTTACTGGTAAACAACTGAGATTTCTCCATTTTTTTCTCACTTTTTTATCTTATGATAACGTGGTATTTTCTTATGCTTTGTGTTAAAATATCTGCGGATTCCTAATCCTTTACGGCATCTTCTGCCCGCAGCATCATGAGCAGATTTTCCATGATGTCGGGGGCAACAGATGCCCTGTAAATAGTTTCCGAAATTTATTAATTAATAAGAAATGAGGTCTTTTATTATGAAGAAAAAAATTGCTATGCTACTGTGTGCCACACTGTTCTGTGCGTCTGCACTGACCGGATGCTCAAATCTTGACAACGCCGGTACAACCGCTTCTTCCCGTTCTGCTGCCGATTCAGTCGTTGCAACTGAAAGTGCCGCAGAATCTGAAACTGCTGCGGATACTGCTGACCATTCCGAGACAGCTGCTGAATCTGAGGCTGCTGATACCGAGGCATCTTCTGAAAATGTGACAGCAACCGAAGCTGCCGCTGATATCTCCGATACCACGGTTGCCGGATGGCAGTTCGTTGTCGAAAAACTGGAAAAGAACAAATCTCTGGAAAACGTCAGCGTTGACCTTGGATACACCGGCGTTGAGACAAATGATTATGTGAAGGAAGCTTCTGACGGAAACGTTTATTATCTGATCAAAATGCAGATCAACAAAGATGGCAGCACGGAAGCTATCGACTGGGCTTCCCTGAAACTGACCGACAGCGATGGAAATGAATACACCCGTATCGACGATGAATTTCTGACCAACCTCGGCATGACACGTATGGCAGGTACCAAGCTGAACTTTGGTTCCAACGAAGGCTGGATCGCTTTCGAGATCAAGGAAGATGCTTCTGGTCTTACCTTATCTTACCCGTTTGAATCCGAAACTTATTCCTGTGAATTACCGGATCTTCAGTAACTGTTTTTCGGAAGTTCAAACAAGAACCTGAAACTATGATCTCTATGGCATTTTTGCCGCAAATATCACGATACAAGGAGTGTTTTTATGAAAAACAAAGTGCTTTTATCCCGTCTTTGCATCTGTACTCTGACTGTTTCTCTGCTTGCCGGCTGTTCTTCCGCCGGTTCGACTTCCGAAACAGCAAACAACAGTGAAACAGAAAGCATTTCTTCGGAAACAGCTTCCGAAACATCTTCTGAAAGTGAATCTGCAACGACTGCTTCCGCTTCCTTTGCTTCTCTTGAAAAAACGGATCTGTTTGAGCAGCAGAACAGCATTGATGAAGCCCTGCAGCAGGAGGCATCCGCCGGATATTCTTTTGAAGAACCAAATGTGATCGTCAATCCTTACGGCAATTCTCCGCTGACTGCTGTCGCTGCCTTCCACACAGATAAAGAGCTTGGCGGCACGGTCACCGTCAAAGGAAAAGATGAAAAAAATGACATTACCGGAACTTTCGAAGCTGCAACGGATCATCTTGTCCCGATCTACGGGCTGTATAATGGCGCTACAACAGAAGTAGTCCTGACACTGGAGGATGGCACTTCCACAACCGTAGAAGTTACCACCGAAAAAACTGATATCAACGTCGGCACGATCGAGACAACCATGAGTGATGATTCTGCCTATGATTATTCCAATCTGACCTTTGTCTGCTCTTCTGCCGGTATGCTCTACGCACTGGACAGTGCCGGTGACATCCGCTGGTACTTCACAGATGGCGGAGTACTTGGCGTTCATCAGCTGAAGAATGGTCATCTGATGATGCCGACTTCTTTTCTTCTGAAGAGTATGTACTACAAAGCAGGTCTTCAGGAAATCGATCTGAGCGGCAAGATTTACCGCCAGTACATGATCCCGGGCGGTATGCACCACGATTTCCAGGAACTGCCGGACGGCAATCTGCTGGTTGCCGGAGACAGTCCGGATCTTTCCACCGTAGAAGATTATGTTGTGGAGATCGACCGTGAAAGCGGCGAGGTTGTCTGGGAATTAAACGCAGCTGATTTGATTGGCAAAGAAGACGGACAATCCGCTTCGATTGCAACTGACGGTTCCGATGAGATTGACTGGTTCCATAATAATTCTCTGTGGTACGATGAGAAAAATGATCTGGTTCTGCTTTCTGCACGCCATAAAGATGCGATCATCGCCATCCACAAATCGGACAAATCCCTTGCCTGGATCCTCGGTGATCCTGCCAACTGGAATGGCGTAGATAAAAAATATTTCTTCACCCCGACCGGTGATGATTTTGAATGGCAGTATGCACAGCATCAGATCACTATGCTTGATAACGGTGATATTATGATGTTTGACAATGGTACTGCAAAAGTAAAATTAAGCGATAATGACAACCGTGTTTCCGGTGATGATATCTACTCCAGAGCCGTCGTTTACCATATCAACACCGATGATATGACGATCGAGCAGGTCTTTGAGTATGGAAAAGAACGTGGTCCGCAGTGGTATTCTGACTGGATCTCCGGTGTAATTTCCCTGGATGGCACAAAAGACCAGCTCTGGATCACAGCCGGTGCCAACCTCTATGATGAAGAAAACAACCGCTATGATCACTATCCGACCGACATGATGAAGCAGGGACTGATCAAACGCACCCATATCGACCAGGTATCAAACGGCACACTTGCTTACGAGATCCTGATCTCCGGCGATACTTATGCATCCCTGACTTACCGTTCTCTCCGCCTGCCGCTCTATACCGAAGGAGCCACACTTGATGTAAATGCAAAAGGCGAGCTGCTTGGAACACTCGGCGAAACTGCCACCGCAGATTACACGGCAGATCTTGAAAATGCCGCAGCACTTCCGGAAGGATGGGCATTCACCCTGGATGATGCGAAATTCTCCTTAAAAGGTGCTTACACTACAGACAAAGCTTCCGATGCACTGGAAGATGCTTACGTGATCTTAGTAAGCGGAGATGAGACAAAAGCTTACGCACTGACCCAGTATGGCACTGCCGGTGACGATGCAACAAAAGTTACCGTTTCCGGATGGGTTTCCCCGGTTGGCCTGGAAGGCAAGACCTGGGATATTTACCTTTCTGTCGATGGACAGGTTTATGAAAGCGGACATTCCATCGCATTGTAAAAGATTTGCACAAAACATGAACTATCTGCAGATCATCTCAGAAAGTATGCTTATTTCTGATTGATTCTGTATAAAAGACCGGGGATTTCTCGTGTGAGAAATCCCCGGTTCTATTATTCCCTGTCTTTTGTTAAATGATAATCTTTCAGGCATCGTTTCAGCCCTTCCTTCGCATCACTGAAAAGGATTCCTCTCTCCTTTGCTTTTGTACAGTCCATCCACAGATTATGTGCCGGCGGCACTTCTTCCGGTTTCCTGTCACTTTTCAGGAAGTGCAGCATTTCACAGGTGATATCATACATCGTCTGCTTCGTTTCACTTCCAAAATTGTAAACGCCTCCCGGAAGCATAAAAATCTTCGGCATATTTTCTGCAACTTCACGAAGATAGGTGATCCCCCGGTACTGTTTTCCAAACGTCAGAACCTGCTTTTCGTTTAACAGCATACGAAGATAATTTGACCTTTCTGCCGGATAATCATACATCCACTCTGCCCGCAGCATCACCGCATCCGGCTTTACATCCAGAACCCGCTGTTCCATCTCCAGCTTATGCCTGCCGTAAACATTACAAGGACTGGCATCTTCCTCCTTATATGGACCTTCACCTGCACATCCGCGGTATACCTGATCCGAACTGAAACAGATCATTTTTTGTTCTTTCGCTGCTTTTGCAAGAAACAACGGCAGACGCACATTTGCTTCATAAGATGCCCCCGGATCTTTTTCACACGTCCCGACATCTGAGATTGCTGCTGTATGGATGATAACGTCTGCTCTGCTTTTCTCAATCATGTTTCGGATCTGTTCTTCGCTCATACCTCGCATGGACGGTGCCGCAACCGTATCATCCAGATCCTGCATCAGACGATTGCCCACAAAACCATGAGCACCTGTGATTAATATTTTCATGTTATCGCTCGCTTTCTATATTCTGACAACAGCCAGTTTAATCGTTTCGATTCTTATATACATGTATAAAAAAATGTTAGTCAAATCTTAGTCAATTATAAGAAAGAGCACCCTTTCACAGGATGCTCTTTCTTTTGTTTTTGCCGTATTTTCGGGCTTTTTCTGTCAAGCTGGAAAAGGGACTTGAACCCTCGACCCCTTCATTACGAGTGAAGTGCTCTACCGACTGAGCTATTCCAGCATCGGTCAGCAGCATTGCTGCTGACTCAAATTATTATACATGATTATTGTCTGTTTTGCAAGTATTTTCACAAAAATAATTACAATTTAACTAAGTCAAATACATTTCCCATTTCCATTGCAGATATCTGCTCGACTCAATATTCTTCATCGTAATTATATCCATCCGGGCTGTAATCGTTATACTGCTCCTGATCGTAAGAATTATCATCATAAACACTGCCGTCACCATTATCGCTGACTGCCGCTTCCTGCGTCTGTGTTTCTGTCTCAGACTCGGTCTCCTGGATTCCCGGAATATTGTCATCGACATCTTTTCCGGCTTCTTCTCCGTTCAGCGTATAATTCTCTTTGCTGACGGCACTGCCTTTGCTGAATCCGCTGACTTCTTCGATATGAGCACTTCGCTCCTGTACACCTGCGGACGGCTCATAATCTTTGATGCCAAACAGGTAGTCATGCAGTCTGGTAACATTCCAGGATAAGGTAACCGGAACTTCGGAATCTCCGCTCAGATCACTTGTACGGTGTTCAAACGGGAATCCGCAGGTATCCCCCAGCTGATAAGACAGCATATTCATTCCCAGAGATACAATATCCGATTTGCTGAGACTGGTGGAGATCATCGGGAACACATTGTCCATGATATCTACCAGCGTCTTCATATCTGCTTTTTTTGCTTTTGCCACGATTTTGGCGATCAGCTCTCTCTGGCGTTCGGTACGTTTGTAATCGTTTCCGGCTGTATAACGGATACGGCTGTAGGATACTGCCTGCACACCGTTCAGATGATACGTGCCCGCCACTTCCGGCTCGATACGTTCATAAGATTTTCCTGTGATTTCAGAAGTTCCGACACAGTAGTTGTTCATATGTACAACCTCTTCGTCTGTCAGATCAAAATCAAAACCGCCAAGTGCATCTACTACTTCTACCAGTGCATTCATATTCACCGTTACAAAATCCGTGATGTCCAGATCCAGGTTCTGGTTCAGCATATTGATCGCCCATTTATAACCGCCGTTCGCATAGGCTGCATTGGCTTTTCCATAACGGTCTTCACCGATATTCAGGTAGGTATCACGGTATATGGATACCAGTTTTACCACTTTCGTGTCGTTATTGATGCTCGCAATGATGATCGTATCGGTGTTTGTATAATCCATACTTCCGTCACGGGAATCAACACCGAACAGGGCAATGTTGGTATAGCCATGCAGAACTGCATTGTTCTCCACTTCTTCGTTCACCTGGATATCACCGGACTGAATGTTCACGGTATCAATATTTCCCAGTTTCTTTTCGAACTGTACATACAAAAAGCCAAATACCAGCAGCGGAATCAAAATAATCAGTTCTGTGATAAATAAAATCTTGTGTCTGCGATATTTTTTATATGCAGAACTTTTCTTGCGTGTTTTGTCTTTCTTCATGCCTTCCTCTTCGGCCGCATCTTCTGCAGCAGATTCTAATGAAATTCATCGTTAAAAAGTCTACTGAATTATTATACACTATTTAATGAACCTGTCAATTGCCTTATTCAATTCTTCGATTTCCTTCATATCTCCGGACTCGATCGCATCTACCAGGCAATGCTGGATATGGTCCTGAAGAATGACTTTTCCGGTATTGTTGATTGCCGCTTTGACTGCGGAAAGCTGGATCAGCACTTCGCTGCAGTCTCTGCCGTTCTCCACCATTTTCTTGATGGACTCCAGGTGTCCGATCGCACGGGAGAGACGGTTTAGCACTGCTTTTGTATGTTCGTGACTGTGCGTATGCGTATGCGTGACAACTGTTCCGTCCTCCAGCACATGCGTGTGACTGTGGGCATGTCCGCCGGAAGTCTGCTCTTTTGTATGAGCTTCCGCCTGCACACCGTTTTTCTTTGTTTCCATAAAATTTTATCCTCCTGTAACTTGCCCCTTACTTCTGTTTTCCTCCTCTGTCATTGTCATTTTTCTACATTGACCGACACAGGCAGGAAACTCTGTACTCCTCCTGCTTTTACCGGATATTCTTACCGGCTGATCTTCACATCAATCTGCTGATATGGGATCTCAATCTGATTTTCATCAAATCTGTATTTGATTTCTTCGGTGATCCGCCATTTTGCCGGAAAATAATCCTGCGGTCTTACCCAGGCATGCCACCCGAGGATCACACCGGAGTCTCCAAGACTTTCAACGACCACTTCGATCTTCTCTTCTTTCAGAATGGCCGCATCCTTCTGCAAAATAGCGAGCAGCACTTTCCTTGCCTCATTGATATCGTTTCGATAGGAAATCCCTACCTTTTCACGCAGCTGCCGCTTATCCTGCTTTGAAATGTTCGTCAGACTGCTGTTGGTGATGATTCCGTTTGGAATCGATACGGTACGGTTATCGATCGTCAGAAGTGTCGTATAAAAGAGATCCACCTTCACCACGGTTCCTTCATTTCCATGGGTGTCTTCGTGAATATAATCTCCGCTGACAAATGGTTTCATAAACAATAAGATAAATCCCCCCGCAATATTCGAAAGCGATTCTTTTAACGCCAGCACAACGCCGACTCCCATCGAGCCGATCAGTGCAGCAACCGACGCTCCGGACACTCCGAGAAAAGTGGCCATGACTGCCACCACCATCACGTACATGATGGCTTTCATAATGGAAAGTGTGAAGTGTGCGGATGCTGCCTCCATCCCGGCCCGTTCAAAGGACCGGTCAAAGATCTTCAGGATCAGCTGAATGATCTTGCGGCAGACAAAAAATGCAATCAGGACAATGACCAGTTTGATGCCCAGATCCATAAGCCCCGGCATTTTCCCCTGAAAATACTGTGTAAACTGATTGACTTCTTTTACACTTTCGGTCAGCGAATCTGCCGTATTCTCTGCTATTTGTTCCATCTGCTATTTCTCCTGCTGCTTGTTTCGTCTGCTCTTTGCGGCCGGTTTTCTGCCCGTTGTCTTGTTTTTTCTTTCTTCCTCTGCCTTTGCACTTTCTGCGATTTTGGCTTCCAGTTCTTCTTTGAGGCTTTTTTTCGGTGCTTTTTCTGCCGTCTTTGTCACTTTCTCTTCACTTGCAGCTGCCATCTCCAGCTCTGCTTTTGGGGTTGCCTGCTTACCGGTTCCTTGTTTTGCGGTTGTTTTCTTTGCAGCTGCTTTTTTCTCAGAAGCGGCTTTGATCGAAGTTACTTTTTCACTGCTTTTCTTCTCAGCTGTTTTCTTTTCCGTTTCTTTTACAGCAGCCACTTTCTTTTCGGCTGTTTTCTTTTCGGTAACTTTTTTCTCGGCTGTTTTCTTTGTTGCCGTTTTTTTGTTGACCGCTCTTCCGGCTGCCGCTTTTGTATAAGAAAAAACCGTAATGCTCATCGGCGGAACCGTGATCAGGATCGAATCCGCTCTGTCATCGCATTCTGATTTTTTTGACTGTTTCAGTCTCGGATTACCGACTCCGCTGCCTCCGAATTCTTTGCTGTCGCTGTTAAAGATTTCTTTGTATTTTCCAGGGTATGGAACGCCGATCTTGTGGTTTTCGTAAGTCAGCGGTGAGAAATTGCAGACGATCAGCAGCGTCTCTTCTTTTTTCTTTGTGTTTCTGGTAAAGACTACCATATTTTCATTGGCAGAAATGTTATTGATCCAGGTAAATCCATCCGGATCATAGTCCATTTCGTAAAGTGCCGGATGCTCTTTGTAAAATGCATTGAGTGCTTTCACATAATTCTGCATCTGCTTGTGCTCATCATACTGCAAAAGCTCCCACTCCAGTGACCGGTCCTCTGCCCACTCATCATACTGTGCAAAATCCTGTCCCATGAACAAAAGCTTTTTGCCCGGATGTGCCAGCATAAATCCATAAGCGGCACGTAAGTTTGCAAACTGCTGCTCACGGTCACCCGGCATCTTGCCAATCATGGATGCTTTGCCGTGTACAACCTCGTCATGTGACAAGGTCAGGATATAATCTTCACTGTACGCATAAACCATGCTGAACGTCAGTGCCCCATGATTTGCGGTACGGAAGATCGGATCCAGTGACATATAATAAATGAAGTCATTCATCCAGCCCATGTTCCATTTGTAGTCAAAGCCAAGACCCTCATCCTCAACGGCTCCCGTTACTTTCGGCCATGCTGTGGATTCTTCGGCGATCATCAGAACCCCCGGCTCCTTCTGTTTAAAGATGGAATTGAGATGATGGAAAAATTCGACTGCTTCCAGATTCTCGTTTCCGCCGTAGATATTCGGCACCCATTCTCCTTCGTTCTTTCCATAATCAAGATAGAGCATGGAAGCCACCGCATCCATACGGATACCATCAATGTGATACTTTTCTGCCCAGAACAGTGCGTTTGCGATCAGGAAGTTCTTGACTTCCGGACGACCGTAATTATAGATCAGTGTGCCCCAGTGCGGATGGGAACCTTTTCTCGGATCGAGATGCTCGTACAGGCAGGTTCCGTCAAAGGCAGCCAGTCCAAACGTATCACGCGGAAAATGTGCCGGTACCCAGTCCAGAATCACGCCGATGCCCTGTGCATGCATATAGTCCATGAAATACATGAAATCTTCCGGTGTGCCGTAACGACTGGTCGGTGCATAGTATCCGGTCACCTGATAGCCCCAGGAACCGTCAAACGGGTGCTCCATAACCGGCATCAGCTCAATATGCGTATAGCCCATCTCTTTTACATAGTCCGCAAGCATCACAGCCAGTTCACGATAATTGTAAAACTCCCTGCCGTCCTCCGGCTTGCGGAATGAGCCAAGATGTACCTCATAAATGGACATCGGAGCCTTCTTACTGTCTGCATTTTTTCTCTGTTTCAGCCATGCTTCATCTTTCCATGTATACTGACTCAGGTCTGTGATCACCGATGCCGTGTCAGGACGAAGCTGTGCAGCATTGGCATACGGATCTGCTTTTAAGAATGTCAGCCCTCCCTTTGCCTTGATTTCATATTTATAGAGCTGTCCTGCAGCAAGTCCCGGTACAAACAGTTCAAAAATACCGGAATCCCACAGTCTTCTCATCGGCAGACGTCTGCCATCCCAGAGGTTGAAATCGCCTACCACGCTGACACGCATGGCATTTGGTGCCCATACTGCAAACAAAACACCTTCCACACCATTGACCGTCATTGGATGTGATCCCAGTTTTTCGTAGATATCGTAGCAGATGCCTGCATTAAATTTCTTCGTTTCTTTTTCCGTGATCTGTGGTGCAAAACGATATGGATCTTCGTATTCTACGATATTTTCTTTTCCGTCTGCTTCTTCTCCAAAATCTACATGATAATGATATTTCGGAATTCTTTTACCCGGAAGCAGTGCAGCGAAAAAGCCTTCCTCATCCTCTAAATCCATCGGATATTCTTTTTTGCTGTCTTTCAACACCACTGTCACACTCTTTGCCGTCGGCAGAAACGTCTGGATCAGAATCCCTTCTTCTGTCACATGTGCCCCCAGAATATCGTGCGGATGATCTTCTTCTGAATATACAATCCCCTCTACTGCTGCCCAGTCCATCATTTCATATAATTTGTTGTCCATAATCTTCAAACCCTCCCTTATGTATTTAAGCGGATATTCGCAATCCGCTTTGCTGCTTGCCCATAATGTTTCTTAAATTATGATACCTGCGGATTGTTCCATGCGTTGCACTCCCACAATCCTTTCTACGCTCCGCTTCGGTCGGTGCTAAACATGTACCACTGGCACATAGCACCCTGGCATCTTATTATTCTATTTTAACACAAACACCAACAGTAAAAAAGCAAAAAAATTATAACATATGCAGAAACAGTCCGCTCCGAAGTTTCGGCTCAAACCATGTGGATTTCGGCGGCATCAGCATGCCGGCATCGGCTACGGCAAACAGTTCTGCCATGGAAGTCGGATACATGGAAAAAGCCACCGCATCTTTCTGCTGCGTCTCTTTTACATGATCGACCATACGCTCCAGCTCGGAAAGTCCGCGGATCCCGCCCACATACCTGATGCGTTTTGATGTTTTCGGATCCTGGATATCCAGATATGGCTGCAAAAATTCTCTTTGCAGATAAGCGACATCCAGACCTTCCACCGGATCGTCTTTTGTAAGATCTGCCTTTGCCGTAAGATGATACCACTGACCGCTAAGATACATGCCAAAAGTACCCTTTTTCTGCGGATGATATGCCGTATTTACCGGTTGTACATCAAAAATTTTCGCTGCGTTTTCCAGAAAGCCTTCTCTTGTCTGTCCGTTCAGATCCAGGACGACACGATTGTAATCCATAACGTAAAGTTCCTCATCCGGGAATAATACCGACAGAAAATAATTGAATTCTTCGCTGCCGTCATAATCCGGATGCTGTTTTCTGCGAAGCTGCCCTACTTTGACTGCCGATGCTGCCCTGTGATGTCCGTCTGCGATATAAATTTTATCTATTTTCGCAAATGTATCTGCAATTATTGCAATATCCTCTTTTGCATCCACGCTCCAGCCTTTATGTCCAATGCCATCTTCCGAGACAAACGCAAACATCGGTTTCTGCTGTTTTATTTTTGCTGTCACCTCTGCGATCGTCTGATCTTTGCGGTAGGCAAGAAAGATCGGTCCGGTCTGTGCATTGCAGGTATCGACGTGTCGGATACGGTCCTGCTCTTTTTCTGCCCTTGTATTTTCATGCTTTTTGATCACACCGTTTAAATAATCGTCGATCGATGCACATGCCACAAGACCGGTCTGTGACCTTCCATCCATCGTCAGTTCATACAGATAGTAACATTTCTGCTGATCCTGCACAAAGGAGCCTCTTTTGATCCATTCCTCTAACATATCATGTGCTTTCTGATAGACTTCCGGTGCATACATATCCTGATCTTTTGGAAACTGGGTCTCCGGGCGGTCGATCGCCAGAAAGCTTTCCGGTGCTTTTTTTACCTGTTCTCTTGCCTCGTCACGGCTGTAGACATCATAAGGAAGAGCTGCGAGTTTAGATGCAAGTCCTTCTGCCGGATGTACAGCACAAAATGTTCTGATCTCTGCCATAATCATTCCTCCATCTCTGCACGGTCCGGGCGTTTCGGTTTATGAGCCGCCTCTTCCGTACTGAAAAAGGCTGAAGCAGAAAACTGCAACAGCCTTTTGTCCTCTTATTTTTCTTATTCTTTTGTTTTTTATTTGATCACTCTGACTCTCAGCACACCTTCGACTGCACGGATCTTATCCAGTACTTCTTCGGATGCCACGCTGTCCAGATCAAACAGAGAGTATGCATAATCGCCTTTGCTCTTGTTTACCATGTTTGCGATGTTGATATCAGATGTTGCAAAAATGTCGGTAAATTGTCCCAGCATGTTCTTTACGTTGCGGTGGTTGATCGCAATACGGTTTGCATGTGTACACTCTCCCAGACTGCAGTTCGGATAGTTTACAGAATTGATGATATTTCCTTTTTCCAGGTATTCCATCAGTTCCTGAACTGCCATCTTTGCACAGTTGTCTTCCGATTCTGCGGTAGATGCACCCAGATGAGGGATAATGATCGCATTTTCCACACCTGCGGTTGTGGTATTCGGGAAATCGCAGACATATTTCTTTACTTTTCCTTCTTTGAGGGCTTTTACAACAGCCTCTTCATCTACCAGCATATCACGTGCAAAGTTCAGGATCACGACATTTTCTTTCATCAGATCGATCGCATCCTGATTGATCATCTTTCTGGTAGAATCCAGCAGCGGTACATGGATCGTGATATAATCGCAGGTACGGTAAATATCGTCCACATCTTTGATGTGCTTTACGCCTTTGGAAAGTTTCCATGCCGCATCAACAGAAATGTACGGATCATAACCATATACATCCATACCCAGACATTCTGCCACGTTTGCCACCTGGATACCGATCGCACCAAGTCCGATGATACCAAGCTTTTTGCCCATCAGTTCGCATCCTGCAAATTTCTTCTTTTCTTTTTCTGCCTTTTTTGCGATATCTTCGCTTCCTGCTTCGGATTTTGCCCATTCCACACCGCCGATGATATCACGGGAAGCCAGCAGCATGCCTGCGATCACCAGCTCTTTTACGCCGTTTGCATTGGCTCCCGGTGTGTTAAATACAACGATACCTTTTTCTGCACATTTATCCAGCGGAATGTTGTTGACACCGGCACCGGCACGTGCAACTGCATACAGACCATCCGGCAGCTCCAGATCATGCATGGCAGCACTTCTTACCAGCACTGCGTCTGCATCTTCCATTTTTTCTGTTTTTTCGTAACCTTCTGTGAACTGATCCAGTCCTACAGAAGCGATCGGGTTTAAGCATGTATATTTCATTTTACAGATTCTCCTCTTCAAATTTCTTCATAAATGCTACCAGTGCTTCCACACCTTCATATGGCATTGCATTGTAGATACTTGCACGCATACCGCCAACGGTACGATGACCTTTCAGGTTTTCAAGTCCGGCTTCTTTTGCTTCTTTTACAAATTTTGCATCCAGGTCTTTGTCACCTGTGACAAACGGAACGTTCATCAGAGAGCGGGAATCTTTTTCTACTGTTCCTTTGAACAGCTTGCTGCTGTCAAGATAATCGTAGAGCAGTTTTGCTTTCTTTTCGTTGCGTTCTTTCATGACTTCCAGACCGCCCTTCTTTTTCAGCCATTTGAATACCTTGCCGCACATATAAATGCAGTAGCAGTTCGGTGTGTTGTACAGAGAACCTGCATCAGCATGTGTCTTAAATTTCAGCATGGTCGGTGTACCTTCCAGTACCTCATCTGTGATCAGATCTTCGCGGATAATGGAGATCACCATGCCTGCCGGTCCGATATTCTTCTGAACGCCGCCGTAAATGATGCCGTATTTTGTGACATCGACCGGCTCTGACAGGAAGCAGGAAGAAACGTCTGCTACCAGTGTCTTGCCTTTTGTATTCGGCAGTGTTTTGAATTTTGTACCATAAATGGTATTGTTCTCACAAATATATACATAGTCTGCATCCGGGCTGACCGGCAGATCGGAGCAATCCGGAATGTAGGAGAATGTCTTATCTTCAGAAGTTGCGATCTTGTTTACTTTTCCGTATTTCTGTGCCTCCTGATATGCTTTTTTTGCCCACTGTCCTGTTACGATATAATCTGCAACTTTGTTTTTCATCAGATTCATAGGAATCATAGCAAACTGCTGTGAAGCACCGCCCTGCAGGAACAGCACTTTATAGTTATCCGGAATATGCATCAGATCACGCAGATCCTGCTCTGCTTCTTTGATAATATCGTCAAAGACCTGTGAGCGGTGACTCATTTCCATAACGGACATACCACAGCCCTTGTAATCCAGCATTTCTGCTGCTGCTTCTTTTAATACTTCTTCCGGTAATACGGCCGGACCTGCTGAAAAATTGTACACTCTGCTCACTTTCATATCCTCCTTGACTTCTCACTTTGTTGTGTGATGAGTTTTATAGCAAGTGCTGATGCCTGTTTTCAAAACTCCGCCAGATATCAGCACTTATTTTCTACACTTTACTATAGTACTTTGTTAAAAATTAGTCAAGCCTTTTTCCAAGTTCTGGAAAAAGGCTTACAGAACCGAATTTATGCTTCTTTATTCAGATCGTCCTGGTCAAATACATCTTCGATCGGTGCACCTGCCGGAACCATCGGAAAGACTTTGTCGTCGCAGTCGATCACACAGTCGATCACAACCGGTTTGCCAAGTGCGATCGCTTTTTCAACAGCCGGTGCGACTTCTTCTTTTTTCGTTACACGGATGCCTTCTGCACCAAGTGCTTCTGCCACTTTCACAAAATCCACACCGTCATTCAGAATGGTCTGTGAATAACGTTTTCCGTAGAACAGTGTCTGCCACTGGCGAACCATACCGAGCACATGGTTATTGATGACAACCTGAATGATCGGAATGTTGTATCGGGCTGCGGTTGCAATCTCATTCATGTTCATACGGAAACATCCGTCTCCGGCGATGTTCAGTACCACTTTATCCGGTCTGCCCACTTTGGCTCCGATTGCAGCTCCGACACCATAACCCATGGTGCCAAGTCCGCCGGATGACAGGAAGGTACGCGGATCTTTGTAACGATAATACTGTGCAGCCCACATCTGATGCTGTCCGACATCGGTTGTGATGATGGCATTTCCTTCGGTTACTTTATAGATCTGCTCAATCACATACGGACCGGTCAGACCTTCTTCATTGTATTTCAGAGGATGCTCTTCGGAGATTGTCTCAATCTCTTTGATCCATTCTTTATGCTCATGTTTTTCAATTCTCTGATTGAGACGTGTCAGCACTTCTTTGAGATCTCCGATAATACTGCAGTCTACCTGAATGTTTTTGTTGATCTCTGCCGGATCGACATCAATCTGGAGAATTTTGGCATTTTTTGCAAAACGGCTGGCATTTCCGATGACACGGTCACTGAACCGGGAACCGACCGTGATCAGCAGATCACATTTTGTTACACCTAAGTTGGATGCTTTTGTTCCGTGCATACCGAGCATACCCATGTAAAGCTCATCGGTGCCGTCAAAAGCACCTTTTCCCATCAGGCTGTCTGCAACCGGTGCCTCTATTTTCTTTACAAACTCCATCAGTTCTTTGGAAGCCCCGGATGTCACGGCACCGCCGCCGACAAAAACAAATGGCTTTTCACTCTCATTGATCAGCTCTGTTGCCTGTGCCAGATCTTTTTCTTTGATATACTGTGTGCTGCGTTCTACCGGAAACGGCTCTTCTTTTACATACTCGGTCTCTGCGGCGGTCACATCTTTTGTGATATCAACCAGAACAGGACCAGGTCTGCCTTCCTGTGCAATGCGGAACGCCTCACGGATCGTATCTGCCAGTTTTGTGATGTCTTTTACAATATAGTTATGCTTTGTGATCGGCATCGTTACACCTGTGATGTCGATCTCCTGGAAACTGTCTCTTCCAAGCAGCGGAACGGCTACGTTCGCTGTGATGGCAACCACTGGAATGGAATCCATATATGCCGTTGCAATACCGGTTACCAGATTCGTGGCTCCGGGACCAGAAGTTGCCATACATACGCCGACTTTTCCGGTTGCTCTTGCATATCCGTCTGCCGCATGAGCAGCACCCTGCTCATGGGATGTTAAGATATGATTGATCTCTGAACCATGTTTATATAATGCATCGTATACATTTAAAATCGTGCCGCCCGGATAACCGAAAACAGTGTCTACGCCCTGCTCTTTCAGGCACTCGATTACGATTTCTGAACCATTTAACTTCATCCTGCTGTCCTCACCTTTACTTTTCTTACTGTTGTTGCTTAGCTTCAATTCTTGTTTCAGAATTATTTTTCTGAAACAAGAATAGCTCCTCTGTTACCGGAAGTTACCATAGAAGCGTAACGTGCCAGATAGCCGGTCTTTACCTTCGGCTCTCTCGGTGTCCAGTTGGCTTTTCTTCTTGCCAGCTCTTCATCAGAAACAGCCAGTTCCAGTCTGTTTTCCGGAATGTTGATCTTGATGATATCGCCTTCTTCTACCAGTGCGATCGGACCGCCGACTGCTGCTTCCGGTGATACGTGACCGATGGAAGCTCCTCTGGACGCACCGCTGAAACGGCCGTCTGTGATCAGGGCAACCGTGGAACCAAGTCCCATACCTGCGATCTCAGAAGTCGGATTCAGCATTTCTCTCATACCAGGACCGCCTTTTGGTCCTTCGTAACGGATCACGACAACATCGCCTTCTTTGATCTTTCCGGAGAGAATAGCCTCACATGCATCTTCCTCACATTCAAAGACTCTTGCCGGACCTTCATGTACCATCATTTCAGGCACAACGGCAGAACGTTTTACAACACTTCCGTCCGGTGCCAGATTTCCGGTCAGGACAGCCAGTCCGCCGGTCTTGCTGTACGGATTTTCTACCGGGCGGATGACTTCCGGATTTAAGTTTACGCAGTCTTTGATATTCTCGCCTACAGTCTTTCCGGTAACGGTCATGCAGTCGGTGTGCAGCAGACCAAGTTTATTTAATTCATTCATAACGGCATAAACACCGCCGGCTTCATTCAGATCCTCCATGTAGGTCGGGCCTGCCGGTGCCAGGTGGCAGAGGTTCGGTGTCTTTGCACTGATCTCATTTGCAAATGTGATATCGAAATCCATGCCGATTTCATGTGCAATCGCCGGTAAATGTAACATACTATTTGTGGAACATCCCAGTGCCATATCTACGGTCAGAGCATTTAAAATTGCATCCTCTGTCATAATGTCGCGTGGACGGATATTCTGACGGTACATTTCCATAACCTGCATACCTGCATGTTTTGCAAGACGGATACGCTCGGAATATACAGCCGGAATGGTTCCGTTTCCACGAAGTCCCATACCAAGTACTTCTGTCAGGCAGTTCATGCTGTTTGCAGTGTACATACCGGAGCAGGAGCCACAGGTCGGACATACTTTTTCTTCGAATTCACATACATCGTCTGCAGTCAGTTTGCCGGCAGAGTATTCTCCGACTGCCTCAAACATACTGGAAAGGCTGCGTTTGCGTCCCTTCACATGACCTGCCAGCATCGGGCCGCCGCTTACAAATACGGTCGGCACATTGATACGTGCGGCTGCCATCAGAAGTCCCGGTACATTCTTGTCACAGTTCGGAACCATGACCAGGGCATCGAACTGATGTGCCAGTGCCATTGCCTCGGTAGAATCTGCGATCAGATCTCTTGTTACCAGAGAATATTTCATACCGATATGACCCATAGCAATACCGTCGCAGACTGCGATCGCCGGGAATACTACCGGTGTACCGCCTGCCATGGCAACACCCTGTTTTACTGCATTGACGATTTTATCCAGGTTCATATGACCCGGAACGATTTCATTATAAGAACTTACGATACCAACTAACGGACGCTCCATCTCTTCCTTTGTCATGCCAAGAGCATTGAACAGAGAACGGTGCGGTGCCTGCTGGATCCCTTTTTTTACATTATCACTTTTCATTGTAACATACCTCCATTTATATGATGCCGGATTCGGTTTTATACGCGTTCTGCGATCAGATCTCCCATCTGAACGGTTCCGACTTTTGTGCATCCTTCTGACATGATATCGCCTGTGCGGTATCCGTCTTTGAGCACCTGTTTTACGCCTGCTTCGATCGCATCTGCCGCTTCATCCAGATCCAGTGAGAAACGCAGCATCATGGCAGCGGAAAGGATCGTAGCGATCGGGTTTGCCAGATCTTTGCCTGCGATATCCGGTGCAGAACCGTGGCTTGGCTCATACAGACCGAATTTTGTTTCATTCAGGCTGGCGGAAGACAGCATTCCGATAGAACCGGTCACCATACTTGCCTCATCGGAAAGGATATCTCCGAACATATTCTCGGTCAGGATGACATCGAACTGTTTCGGGTCACGCACCAGCTGCATGGCACAGTTGTCTACCAGCATATGCTCCAGTGTGACATCCGGGTAATCTTTTGCAACGTCTTCCACAACGGATCTCCACAGTCTGGAAGAATCCAGAACGTTTGCCTTATCCACACTGGTTACTTTATGGCGGCGTTTTCTTGCAATGTCAAATCCACGGACAGCGATACGGCGGATCTCATTCTCATCATAAGAAAGTGTATCAACGGCTTTGCGCACTCCGTTCTCCTCGGTTGTGTGACGCTCTCCGAAATACAGACCGCCGGTCAGCTCACGCATGATCATCATATCAAAACCGTCACCGATGATATCATCACGCAGCGGGCAGGCCTCTTTTAATTCTTCGTACAGGTACGCCGGTCTTAAGTTTGCAAACAGATTCAGCTCTTTGCGGATTTTTAAGAGTCCTGCCTCCGGACGAAAGTTCGGTGCCAGTTTGTACCACGGGGAGGTCTTTGCATCTCCGCCGATGGAGCCCATCAGAACGGCATCGCTTGCTTTTGCGGTTGCGATCGCCTCATCTGTCAGAGGCACACCATGAACATCGATGGATGCTCCTCCCATTAAAACTTCTGTATATTTTAATTCAAAACCATATTTTTTTCCTGCTGCATCCAGCACTTTCTGTGCTTCACGCACGATTTCCGGTCCGATACCGTCGCCTGGAATGACTGCGATGTTGTAACTCATATCCTTTTCCTCCGTTCTCATCTGCAGTTTTGCATATGCCTGCATATCTCTGCATACATCCTGGTAAAGTATTGTTCTTGTTTTTCTCTTGAAACTTTACCGCTTTAATTCTATATGATAATGCATTTTGGTACAGATTTCAACCTTAATAACAACAAAAAAAGCGGCTATCCGTCATTTTCCTTACGACAAATAGCCACTTTTTCGAAAATCTGAACTATTTTATTCTCTTATCTGCCGAAATTCTTCTCTTTTTTACGGCAAAAGACAGTGCCATCCAGATCCATGCCGCCACACTCAGCACCGTACCGGGAATGATCCACGGGCTGATATAATGCATTTCGACCGTATGCTCCCCTTTTTCGATCAAAACACCGGTATAAGCAACGCTGCTTGTAAAGGTTTTTGCTTCTTTTCCATCGATATAAATGTGCCAGCCTTCACTGTACGGCACGGCCAGCTGCAGGATTTTATCCTCGGATACTGAAATTTTTCCGCTGATCCGGTTTGTACTTTGTTTTACCTCCGTCATAGATTCTTCTCGCCGCTCTTTTGTCTGTTCTTTGATAAAGCTTTCGGAAATACCATAAATCTCCATCTCTTTCAGCTTATAAGTATGTGATTTATGAAAATGCAGGCTGCAGGTTCCCGCCTGCCTGATGCCAAGATTGACTGCGATCACATCCCGTTTCATCTTTTTTTCATTGCTCACTGCACACATCGGAATCTCCTGCCTTGCTTTTTTGCTTTGCACGGAAAGCATATGTTTTTTTCTTACTTTTAATCTGGAAGAGAGGTCTTTCAGCACCAGATAAGTCTCTGACTTTTCTTCTGTCTGAAACTTCAGTTTCATTCTGCCTTGTTTTTTCCCTTTTAACGTTCCATCTTTCCAGGATGCCCGATCCTCTCCTGTAATTTTCAGATTTCCACCTATAACAGCACCATCAGAAGGACTCTTTCCTCTTTCAAAAGTCTTCCCTTGTTTTTCCAGGATTTTTTCAGCATCGTCATCTAAAACAGCATATTCCAGAAGTGCTGCCTGGCACTCAAGCGGCGTCAGGCGGTCATAATCTTCTCTGCTCATGATCTTGTCATACGTGTATCCGACTGGCAATGCATCCTCATTGACCGTGATTCCTTTTTTGTCAGACTGATAACGGACACAGAGCATATTTTTAAGGATCTGACGGTTTTCCAGACCTTCCATGACATTCGGTCGTTCATATTTTGCCATCCCAAGTGAAACATAGAGATCTTTCATGGATTTCGGAATTACACTGTAATAAAACTCTGTTGTGTTGATATTTGCTGCCAGCGAGCAGTTATACAGGGAGGACGGCAGTTCCACCCGGTAAAATCCGTCTTCCGCAAGCTTTGCATTCTGCACATTTTTTACGGCACGGTTCAGTAAGACGGACTCCGACACGCCTCTTTTTGTAAAACGTGCGGCATAAGAATATCCGACCGGTGTAAAGAAGGTGATGAGATTGCAGCAGACACCGGCAAACACAACGAAAGACACCAGACATCCTGCCAGTCTTTTTCTCTGCTTTCGCTCCAGAATCGCTCCAAGTGCAAATGTCAGAACGGTCACTGCAAGAGCTGCGATCGCATATCGCATGGCTTTTCCGTTCGATGCGGATAATGCTGCAGCAAGGATGCCCGCTGCCGCTCCAAGGATCAGGAATATTTTTGTATTCTGTTCTTTTAAATCTGCAATTGCCTGAGCTGCCATCAGTGCACATAAAAACGCCATGCCGTAACTCCAGCGGTTTGTCACATAAGCAAAACCATTCATCATTTTTCCGCCAAACGGAATACAGAGCAGCATAAGCAGCACAACAAATCCGATCTTCAGCTGGCAATTTTCCCGACTCCTTTTTTTTGACGTAAAGAGCATCAACACACCGGCAAGACCGCCGATCGCCGTTCCATGTACTGTCCAGCCGTTCGTCATCGGAAGTGTCTGGAAAAATCCGAGGATCATTTTCCGGTAGTGTGCAATGCTGTAAAAGTTCTGTGCCTCTTCCACCGCAGTGTCCACTCTTGCATTGTGAAGAAAGGCATAGACAGACGGCAGAATGACCACTGCTCCAAGGCATATGCCCCAGATCCACGCCGCCGCCATTTTTACGATCAGCCTCAGGATCTTTCTGGTTCCGTATTCCCGGTAATGTCCATAAAGCCGTACAAAAAGATAAATGCCGCACAGCACAGTGTTCATATACATGAAATAGTAGTTGCTCATAAAGGCAAGTGCCACCGATACGCTTAAAAAGCGGATGCTTTTCTTTTGCAGGACTTTCTCCGTTCCGGCAAGCAGCAGCGGCAGATACAGCATACCATTTAAAAACAGCGGATGTTTCATTCCACCGATCAGTGCAAAACTGCAAAATACATACAGCCAGGAACCACACAGTACAGAGGCTTTTCTTTGAATCCCGGCCGTGCTGCAATAATAAGAAAAAGCAAGGCCTGAAAGATACATTCGAAACAGGATCAGAAACATGTACATCTGATCCAGATGGTTATCCGCAAAAAATACGGTCAGCAAATTGACGGGATCCCCAACGCCGTAATAGTTCAGCGTCCCGATCACATCAAACCCCTGTCCAACCGAAAAATCAACCATCGGCAATGCAAAATTTCCATGTAAAAACTGCCGCAGCGTATTACGGATCCACATCAGCACAGCATAATGCTGTGCAACACCGTCCGCCATTTTGGTAAAAGATGCATGTTCCTTTGCAAAGATCAGTAATAATAAAAGTGCCGCTGCCAGAAAACCGGCTGTATACATGCAAAAATACTGCACGTTCCCTTTCCTGCATTTCTCTTTTTCTCTCATTTTCTTCCCCTCTTCTTTATTTTCCCTTTTGGTTTCCTTTTGTAAGAAAACAGTGATAAACGGTTCTGCGATTTCTGTTCGTCTTTCCGGTTTTGCAGATATTCCGTACTTTTCTGGCAGACTACTACGTATTTATAGTGTTGTCAATAGCATCTGGAAATCTTTTACATTACTTTTACATTATGCATTTATGTTGTTTATCTTTCTTATTTTTTTATGAAGATTTCAACATCATATTGTAAGCAAATGCTTCTGTATACATTTGCCAAAACACTTTATTAAGTTAACTCATAAAAGTGTCACAACATAAAAAACGGGGAGGCTGCCCTCCCCGAAATGTCGTTGTAAAATGGATCCGGATACAATCCCTCTTTCATCTTTTTCTTTTATAATTCTGCTTTTATAATTCTAACTGATATCCGGAAATTTCTTTCCAGCCATGGTTACCAAATACATCCTCTGCATATACATTCTCTATGCGATAGGTACCCTTTTCTTTGTTTACGCTGCCTTCGTAATATCCTGTTTTTTTATTATATTTCATTTCGATTTCCGTCTCTACTGCTACCGGATGATCTGTGCTGACAGGCCCTTTTAAAGTCAGTGTTACTCTTTTGATGCTGCTGCCGTCCGTTACTTTTATACGGCAGCTGATCTTTCCACCTTTTTCCGTGTCTGCCACTTTTTCTACCTGCAACGTGTCAGCGTGAATTTCCGGTTTTTTATGATCTGCCTTGGTCTTCCGGATCTTAATATTTCCTTTTGAGAGATCACTTCCCGGATAGGACCGGTTTCCAAGTTTGTGGTTATAATACGCATACCAGGATGCGTAGATATCGTCAAAAACACGATTCACATCAATACTCCAGATACGCCAGGTTCCCTTCTGCATTCCCTTTTCTACTTTGAAATTTCCAACCCATCTGCCGCTGCTCTTTTTATACTGAAGCGGTACGTAGTACACCTGCGTTGACGGTGAATCATAGCACACGTAAACATTTTTCATCTTTCCATATCCCCTGTTTACGATTTTCATGCTGATTTTGCATTTATCTCCCGGCTTCAGATTTTTACTGCTGACTTTTACATCCGATACCTTAAGATCATACTTTTTTCTGCTTTTTGCCGAGGTCGGAAGAACCAGAAGCATGGATGCACATAAAAACAGTATCAGAAATGCTGCGATTTTCTTTGTTCGTTTCATAATTTATATAGCCCCTTTTTACGATATTTTTATTTTTCTGTATTCGCTTTCTTTTCATGCTACATCATCCATTTCCTTCACATGTATGATATGTAAAACGGCCGTTTATATTACCCCCCTCTTATGTGCTCAGCCGTTTATTACCTGATATTTTCCACTATTTCTGTCACTCTCCTGCTTTCGTGGATATCTTATTTTTACAATACTAGATTTTTATAGTATTGTAAATAGCATCTGAAAACCTTTTACATTACTTTTACATCAAATCCTTTTTTATTCCTTGATCGACACTGTTTTATAAGGGATATTATTCTTTTTTGCATATTTATATGCCGCTGAATTTTTCACACAGTAAATTTTTTTCACGCATCCATCACCTTTTCCAAATGCATTTTTTCCAATATTTTTCACTGTAGCCGGAATATAAATTTTCAGATTTCTGCACCCTGCAAATGCTTCTTTTCCAATTGTTCTGACCTGATTCGGAATACTAATTTTTTCGAGATCAGTGCTCCCCTTTAAAAATCCCGCTTTTATATATTTTAATTTTGATGGAAGCTTTATAGTTTTCAGTCCACTTATCTGATATATGTTTCCCGTATACACAGACTTTCCTGCCAGATAAATCTTTCCTATCGTACATTCAGATACAATGCTCTTACTGTTTTTCTTTGTAAAAGTGGATGGAAAGGTAATCGCTTTGAATGTACATTCATCAATCTGAATTTTCCTGACAGACTCTGGAAGAATCAAATGCACTCTTCCCTGCGGAGGATCAAATTCTCCATGGAGTGTAACTTCCGTTACCGGTCTTCCAAGAATCTCTGCCCTTACTTTTACTTTTCTTCCATCTTCCATATTTCCATTGTTTTCATCAAATGCAACGACTGCATAATCATCGGTTTCCATCCGATACTGATACACCACCTTGTCTATCACCACCGCATAGTCATACTCAGATGTCTCCGGGCTTCTCTTATTGACAAAAACATCTGTTTTTCTTGGTTTTGCAATCGGTTCTCTTTCACTTTCTGTCTGTTTTTCTGTCTCCTGTGGTATATCATCTTCTGAAATTCCAAGGCTTACACTTAAGTCTGACAAATCTTTGCGGATTGAGTTTTCAGGCTGGTAATATCCGTATGATTCGCATTGTGAATTATAATAAAAAATTTCATTTCCGAACAGATCTGCCGCTGTTATACCTGCCACCAGATACTTTCCTTTTCCCTGTGTACTGCTTCCTTCGTAATAGCCTGTCTTTTTATTATACTTCATTATAATACTAATATCCGGTATCAGCTTTTTACCTTCTTCCGGTCTTTTTGCAAAGATAATTCTGACAAAAGAAATACCACTGTTGTCCGTTACCTTTAGTCGGCAATTTATTATTCCGCCCTTTGCCGTAACCTGCTCGTTCCAGGTTTTTAAATTGTTCCATCTTATCTTCGGTTTTTTATAATCCGCTTTCGTTCCACTAATCTGGATATTTCCCTTTGAAAAATCCGCACCTGGTGTAATCAATTTATCTAAATTTTTGTTATAACAACTATAATGATACTCTTCATCATAATTTTTATCTGCTGTAACACACCAGATCTTCCAGATCCCTTTTTCCATTCCTTTATTTACTATAAAATTGCCCGTCCATCTTTTACTTTTCTTTTTATATTTCAGCAGAACATCATAATACTGACGCTTCGGTCCCTGATATGTAACAGTCAAACGTTGAATTTTCCCTGTTCCTTTGTTTTTAACCTTCATGCTGATTTCACATTTTTCTCCTGCTTTCAGCTTCTTTTTATTGACTTTCAGATCTGAAAACTGAAGGTCATAACGGCTCTTTTTTCTGGCAGCAGATACAGGCATTACAGACAACATCGAAACACATATCAGCAATAACAACATAGAAAAACCAGATTTTTTCATTTTACATTTTCTCCTTTCTATACTTCATTTACTTGTTATTTACATGTTAGCATGAAGCAGTGTTATTGTCAATTTTGTTTTTATTAAATATGTTTATTTTTTCTATATTATATGTGATTATTATTGTTTTCGTTAAATAAAAATGAAAAGTATTTATATTCGTAAAAAACTATATATAAACGCAAAGTTTTTTGATAAAATTTCACTCAGGAAGTTCTCAACTGCAAGGCAAAAAAAGTACAGAGACAATTCCCCTGTCTCTGTACTTTTTCACATCTTTTATTTGCTTTTATTTGCTTTCTTCTGCCTTTTCTACTTCAGCGATTGCTGATTTTTTCATTGGAATACGGCAGTTTTTGTTGCTTCCGAATTCTACGATCACGTCTTCGTCTGTCAGATCGATCACAACTCCGTAAAATCCGCTTGTTGTAACAACGCTGTCACCTACTGCAAGGCTTGCCAGCATTGTGTCCAGTCTTTTCTGTTCCTTTTTCTGCGGTCTTACCAGCAGGAACCACATAACTGCACAGATCACCACGATATAGATCAGGGTGAATCCCAGTCCGCCTGCTGTTGAAGATGTACTTAATAAATTCATATTTACCTCCTGGTCATGCGTATTTCGCTTAGATTTCGGGTTTTTCCGAAAAAGTGTCACTAACTTATATCATACACAATCTGTGCCTGTTATTCAAGCATTATTTTCAAATCCTGCCAATTTTTCTTTTTTAAATGCCTTGTAGTTTCCGGCTTCGATCGCATCGCGGATTTCTTCCATCAGATGATTGTAAAAATACAGGTTATGCAGCACACACAGACGCATGCCCAGCATTTCTTTTGCTTTCAGCAGATGACGGATGTACGCTCTGCTGTAGTGACGGCATGCCGGACACTGGCACCCTTCTTCGATCGGTTTCGGATCCAGCTCATATTTTGCGTTGAACAGATTCAGCTTTCCATGGTTCGTGTAGACATGGCCATGGCGGCCGTTTCTGCTTGGATAAACACAGTCAAAGAAATCAACTCCCCGGTCTACTGCTTCCAGAATATTTGCTGGTGTACCAACCCCCATCAGATAAGTTGGCTTATCCACCGGAAGCTCCGGTACAACTGCATCCAGGATGCGGTACATTTCCTCATGACTCTCCCCAACGGCCAGACCGCCGACAGCATAGCCGTCCAGATCCAGCTCACGGATCTGCTGTGCATGCTCGATACGGATATCTTCGTAGATCGCACCCTGGTTAATACCAAAGAGCATCTGATGCTGATTGATCGTATCCGGCAGGCTGTTCAGTCTTGCCATCTCTTCTTTGCAGCGATGCAGCCATCTTGTCGTACGCTCTACCGAACGCTGGACATATTCTCTTTCTGCCACACTGGACGGACACTCATCAAATGCCATGGCGATCGTGGACGCCAGATTGGACTGGATCTGCATGCTCTGTTCCGGTCCCATGAAAATCTTTCTGCCGTCTACATGGGAATTGAAATATACGCCTTCTTCTTTGATCTTTCGAAGACCCGCCAGCGAAAATACCTGAAATCCACCAGAGTCTGTCAGGATCGGTTTGTCCCATACCATAAATTTATGCAGTCCGCCCATCTTTTTTACAACCTGATCACCCGGTCTTACGTGAAGGTGATAGGTGTTGGACAGCTCCACCTGTGTGCCGATCTGCTGCAGATCCTCGGTCGATACTGCTCCCTTGATCGCTGCTGCCGTTCCGACATTCATAAAAACAGGGGTTTGTATCACGCCATGCACGGTGTGAAACTCACCCCTTTTTGCCTTGCCATCTCTTTTTATCAGTTTATACATGATTTCCTCCAATTTCATTCGAATGCATACAAACTTTGGTGTATCCTTACGTCTGTTCAACTATTATAGCCCTATTTGGAGGATTTTTCAAGTAGTTCACCGGGGAATCATCCCCGGTGTCCCGCTAAAAGCTGGATTGGCTGACCACCATATAAATAGAAGCAGAACTCTTTCCGGTCTGGAAATATCCGGCAGGATTACATATCTTCTGTTAAAATCCCATGATCACGAAGCAGTTTCTCAATGACGGTTCCTTTTACCACTTTGATGACCGGTTTTTTCAGTGCGTTCAGCGGTCCAGGCAGCTGGATCTCCAGCGGTGATTTGCCATCCATCAGTTTGACGGAACTGTCAAGCAGTTCACGGATATCGTAAACGCTTCCCCATACTTCCGGTACGCCGCGGTCCACACCAAGCAGTCCGTAAACAGCCTCCATTGCGGTTCTCACTGAATACTCGGTTGTGAAGACGGTATCACGCGGAGTCTCTGCGAACTGTCCGAGGAATGCGAAGTTTGTACATCCATCCGGGATGACATCCGGTCTATCACCTTTGGTTCTTGGCATGAAGAATGCAGTGATATACGGCATCATCGTCGGTACGCAGACAGCACTGTTCTCTGCCAGTTCCTCGATCTTGTCGGTTGGAACGCCCAGGTGATACAGCCATTCTTCGGTAATCTCTTTTCCGGTACATTCTTTCATCGGTTTCTTGATATAATCGCCCGGCACATCCGTAAACAGTCCATATACCCATACGCAGACTTTTTCTTTATCCTGCTCTTTGAACTGTCCCTGACGGTTGATTGTCCAGCTGAGCAGCCACTTGGAGTCCTGACAGCTTACAATTCCTCCGGTTACCACTTTTCCGCTTCTCGGATCACGTTTGCAGATGTTTGTGATATACGGAATGATCTTGTCATCCAAAGTCGTGATCGTTGCTGACTCCCAGTTTGTCTTCTCGATATCCGAGCAGAATTTCTCCGGATGTCCAAAGGACGGATCCTGTTTTGCAATGTTTTTCCACAGATCCCAGCAGCCGCTTCTGCGTACTTCTGCATCTGCATCCGGTGCATGGTTCTGATCTCCGTAAATGGTTCCTTCCGTACAGCTTCCGTTTGTGACAAAGACAAGGTCATCTTCTGTCAGGAGAATATTGTCCTCTTCTCCGTTCACTTTGCATTCAATCGATGTTGCGATCTTTTTGCCTTCTTTAAAGGTAAATACAACGTTTGTCACTTCGGTGTTGAACTGGAAATCTACGCCTGCTTCTTCCAGATATTTCTGCATCGGCAGGATCAGGGATTCATACTGATTGTATTTGGTAAATTTCAAAGCACTGAAATCCGGCAGTCCGGCGATGTGATGAATAAATCTCTGGAAGTAGAGCTTCATTTCCAATGCACTGTGCCAGTTTTCAAATGCAAACATCGTTCTCCAGTACAGCCAGAAGGTGGAATCAAACACTTCGTCATCAAATACATCTTCGATTGTTTTATCATAAAGATCTTCGTCTTTTGTCATGAACAGTTTCATGATCTCCATGCAGCCTTTCTGGCTTAAATTGAACTTGCCATCGGTATGTGCATCTTCTCCACGATTCACAGTTGCTCTGCAAAGAGAGTAGTTCGGATCTTTTTTGTTCAGCCAGTAATATTCATCCAGAACCGATACGCCCGGTGTTTCGATGGACGGAATGCTGCGGAATAGATCCCACAGGCACTCGAAATGATTCTCCATCTCTCTGCCGCCTCGCATCACATAACCGCGGGACGGATCAAAGATACCGTCACAGGCCCCTCCGGCGATATCCATTGCTTCCAGAATGTGGATATGGGATCCTTTCATCTGCCCGTCTCTTACCAGAAAGCAGGCTGCTGCCAGAGATGCCAGTCCGCTTCCGACAATGTAAGCATTTTTGCCATCGACACCTTCCGGTTTTTCCGGTCTTGCAAAAGCTTCGTAGTTGCCGTTGCTGTAATAAATACCTTTGCTGTTCTTTTCATATTTTCCACGCTCGGTATTGCGGTAATCTTTTCTCTTGTCTTCTCTTTTTTTGCTTATCTCTTTCTGTTTATGCTCATTTTCTTTTGTTTTCTTACTCAGAAGCATCGCTGCTCCTGCTCCGGCTGCTGCTGCCATCGTATATTTTAACCCTTTTTTCATGTTGAATGCCCACCTTTCCAATGTTTGAGGCTAACCTTCCTGCCTCCGCCATCCTGTCTTCGTTTTCTTTGGAAATTTCCTGTTTCAATCCAGTTCTTTCTGAATTGCCTACATTCTAACATTAGTATGCCCGGGATTCTATTGACAAAACAGGCCAGATGATAAAATTTTTGTCATCTGACCTGTTTTGTAAGCTTTTTGCTGTGATTTTGTACCTTACTTGTTGCAGTACAAAACTTCACTGATATTTATCTGCGGATGGACTGTGCCATTCTGTGATACTGATGGCGGATTCCGCGGATCACAGTTCCGTACGCCATAATATTTTCCGGCAGTGCCATTCCCACGTATCCGGAATCACCGATGTGGTGGATGTCGGTTCCTGCCATCTTGCACTCCAGTGCGATGCGTTTGATCGTATCGGTGTCCGCACCTTCCTGAGAAGTTCCGATCGATGTGATCGTCAGCTTTTTCAGGCTGTGTGCATAACTGATCAGTTTCCGCACATATTCGGTCGTGATGCCAGGCACGGTTCCCGGTGCCGGCAGCAGAATGATATCGGCTCCTGCCTCTGCAAACTGGCGGATATCTTCTTTCGTGATGATGTTCTCGCCGCCTTCGCCGATGATACCGGAGGCATGCATTTTCCCGGCTGCCAACATGATCTTCTCTCCGACTGCCTCTGAGATCGCTTTCAGGGAAGAAATGATCGCCGGATTGCTCACTCCATTTCCCGGATTGCCGGTCAGAACGATCAAATCCACGCCCATTTTCTGAGCCTGAATGGCATTTTCCACCGTTGCATAACGTCCGGCACTCATCTCCCACAGGGTCTCTTTGTTATCGGAAGCATAGCTTTCTTCCACCGGTTCCAGATTGATGCCGACCATACGTCCGGTCAGACGTTTTACTTCTCGTACCGTCTCTTCTTTTTCCACTTCCGGCAGTGCCATGATTTTTGGCTCCTGCACATCAAACATGTTCAGAAGGATCAGGTCTGCTCCCATGGAAGCTGCAAACTCTGCATTGGTCACATCGGTAAGCAGAGGAATCGTGATGCCGATCGTCTCACTTGCAAGGACCCTTCCCTCGCTGCCTGCGATCGCTTCGATCAGTTCACTTTTTGTTGCATGCGTCATTTCTTCTGCTGTCATATTCAAAATACGTTTTGCCATATCAGATTCTCCTTCTTGCTTTGCTGATAAAAAGCGAAAAAAATCTGCCCGAAGACAGATTTTCTTCTATCATGTTCCATACAGTTTCCTGTATTTTATTCTTGCTCTTAATCAGGCATATCGCCTGCTTCTCCGGAAGACTCGCCAAGTGTGATCCACTTCAGGTAAGCATTGATAAACAGGTCAATACCACCGTCCATCACGCTGTCCACATTTCCTGTTTCTGCATTCGTTCTGTGGTCTTTTACCATCGTATACGGCTGCATGACATAGGAACGGATCTGGTTTCCCCAGCCAATCTCCTTGACTTCGCCGCGGATACCGGAAAGCTTCTCTGCATTCTCCTGCTGCTGCAGCAGATACAACTTTGCTTTCAGCATCTGCATCGCTTTGTCTTTGTTCATGTGCTGGGAACGCTCATTCTGGCACTGAACAACGATGTTGGTCGGCAGATGGGTGATACGGATCGCCGAGGAGGTCTTGTTGATATGCTGACCGCCGGCTCCGCTGGAACGGTAAGTATCGATACGCAGATCTTCATCCCGGATCTCGATATCGATGTCTTCCTCAATATCCGGCATGACATCGCAGGATACAAACGAGGTCTGTCTCTTTCCAGCCGCATTGAACGGTGAGATACGGACCAGTCTGTGGACACCCTTTTCGGATTTGAGATAGCCGTAGGCATTTTCTCCGTTAACCTGGAAGGTAACGGACTTGATGCCCGCCTCATCGCCATCCAGATAATCCAGCACATCCACTGCAAAACCATGTTTGTCCGCCCATCTGGTATACATACGGTACAGCATGCCCGCCCAGTCGCAGGACTCTGTTCCGCCTGCTCCCGCATGGAGCGTCACGATCGCATTATCCTTATCGTATTCTCCAGATAACAGTGTTTTTATACGGATATCATCATAAGTTTTCCTGAAATCATCCAGAAGATCCTGAATCTCTGGTATCAGAGATTCATCGTTTTCCTCTGCTGCCATCTCGATCAGAGTTTCGATCTCATCAAACTCATCTTTTAACTTGGCATAAATGGCGATATCGTCTTTCATGCTCTTTAAATTTTTCATGGATTCCTGTGATTTTTCCGGGTTATCCCAGAAATCAGGAGCTTCCATCTCTCTTTCTAATTCCTGGATACGCTGCTCTTTGTTAGCCAGGTCAAAGTGAATCCCTCACTTCCACTAATGGTTCCTTAAAATTGTTTAATTCATACTTAAACTGATCTAATTCAACCACTTGCTTCACCTCTTTCTTTTTTATTTTCAGTCTCTGCGAGGTGTTTATTTCTTTCTTCCGCAGCACTGTTTATATTTCTTTCCGCTTCCGCATGGGCACGGATCGTTTGGATAAATCTTCTTTTCTTCACGTTTCTGAGGTGCATTCTGTACGGAATCATCTTTGTTTGTTCCGGTTACTTTTGCAACTTCTTCACGTTCTACTTTCTGTTCCATGCTTACATGGTACAGAAGCTTCAGAGTGTCTTCCTGGATTGCCGCAGACATTGCATCGAACATCTCGTAAGCACTCATCTTGTATTCTACCAGAGGATCTTTCTGACCGTAAGCCTGAAGTCCGATACCCTGACGCAGCTGATCCATATCGTCGATATGATCCATCCACTTGCGGTCGATGACTTTCAGAAGGATCACTCGCTCCAGTTCACGGATCTGTTCCGGTTCCGGGAACTCTGCTTCTTTCATCTCATACAGCTTCACAGCCTGCTCTTTGAGCATCTGTTTGAGCTCATTTTTCTTCATTTTCTGTGAAATCTCAATCTTCGGCAGCGGAATGATCGGAATCAGAAGTCCGTTCAGTTCCTGAAGATTCCATTCTGAAGTATCCTGATCATCAGAAATGCACATATCAACGGTATTGTCCACGATGTCTGTGATCATCTTGAAGATAGAATCACGCATACTCTCTCCGTCCAGAACACGGCGACGCTCTTTGTAAATGATTTCACGCTGCTCGTTGTTGACCTGGTCGTACTCCAGCAGGTTTTTACGGATACCGTAGTTGTTTCCTTCGATCTTCATCTGTGCTTTCTCGATTGCACTGGAAAGCATTTTGTGCTCGATCTGCTCGTTTTCTGCAACACCGATGGATTTAAAGATGCTCATCAGACGCTCGGAACCGAACAGACGCATCAGGTCATCTTCCAGCGAAATATAGAATCTGGATTCTCCCGGGTCACCCTGTCGTCCAGAACGTCCACGCAGCTGATTGTCGATACGTCTGGATTCATGACGCTCGGTACCGATGATCTTCAAACCGCCGGCTGCCTTTGCCTCATCATCCAGCTTGATATCGGTACCACGGCCGGCCATGTTCGTTGCGATCGTAACGGCTCCGTGACGACCTGCCTCTGCTACGATTTCAGCCTCCAGCTCATGGAACTTCGCATTGAGGACTTTGTGCGAAATGCCGCGTCTCTTTAACATACCGCTCAGAAGTTCGGATGTCTCAATGGTGATGGTACCAACCAGAACCGGCTGTCCCTTTTCATGGGCTTTTTCAATTTCATCCACAACGGCATGGAATTTTTCTTTTTTGGTCATGTATACCGCATCATCCAGGTCTTTACGGAGAACCGGTCTGTTGGTAGGGATTTCAACTACGTCCATTCCGTAGATATCACGGAACTCTTTTTCTTCGGTAAGTGCAGTACCGGTCATGCCGGCTTTCTTTTTATATTTATTGAAGAAGTTCTGGAATGTGATCGTTGCAAGTGTCTTGCTCTCACGTTTTACCTTTACATGCTCTTTTGCCTCGATTGCCTGATGCAGGCCATCCGAGTAGCGTCTTCCCGGCATGATACGTCCGGTAAACTCGTCTACGATCAATACTTCATCATCTTTTACTACATAATCCTGATCACGGTGCATCAGACTGTGTGCACGCAGTGCCAGGTTGATATTGTGCTGGATCTCCAGGTTCTCCGGATCGGAAAGGTTATCGATCTGGAAGAACTGTTCTACTTTCTTAACACCGTCCTGTGTCAGTGTTACGACTTTATCTTTTTCATTTACGATATAGTCACCGGTCTCTGTGATCTCCTCGCCCATAATGGCCGACATTTTAGTTACTTCACCGCTGGCTTCACCACGCTCCAGCTGTTTTGCCAGAATGTCACAGACTTCGTACAGTTTTGTGGACTTGCCGCTCTGACCGGAAATGATCAGCGGTGTACGTGCCTCGTCGATCAGGACTGAGTCCACCTCGTCGATGATCGCATAATGCAGATCTCTCTGAACGAGCTGTTCTTTATAAATAACCATGTTATCACGCAGATAATCGAAACCGTCCTCGTTGTTGGTGATGTAAGTGATATCGCAGTTATACTGTTTACGTCTCTCTTCACTGTCCATGGAATTCAGTACACATCCAACGGTCAGACCAAGAAACTCATGGACTTTTCCCATCCACTCAGAATCTCGACGTGCCAGATAATCATTGACCGTTACTACATGAACTCCTTTTCCTTCCAGAGCGTTCAGATATGCCGGTAAGGTAGATACAAGTGTTTTACCTTCACCTGTTCTCATCTCTGCGATACGCCCCTGATGCAGAATGATACCTCCGATCAGCTGTACACGGTAATGTTCCATATTCAGTACGCGTCGTGCAGATTCACGAACGGTAGCGTATGCCTCAGGAAGCAGGTCATCCAGAGTCTCTCCTTCTGCCAGTCTTTTTTTGTATTCTGCTGTTTTGCCTCTCAGTTCTTCGTCAGAGAGCTCTATCATTGTCGGACGCAGTTTTTCAATTTTTTCAACCAGCGGCATAATTCGCTTTACTTCACGTTCACTATGCGTACCGAACATTTTCTGAAACACATTCATTGTCTATATTCTCCTATCACATTAATTACCTTAAAAAACAGTTCCATTCTATCACTTTATCACTTCATAGACAATTAAATTTTTGTAAATAACCTATGAACAGCGGATAAGAACTTAAAAAGTTGCCGCAGACATGCGTTCACCAAAAAATCTACGGCTGAACTGTGCATCCTGCGGCAGCTATTGATTTATTTTACTGTTTTATTTCAGATGGTGTAGCTCTTTTATCCGGTCGATCCTAGCACTCCGGCTCGATCAGTCCATATGTATTTCCTTTTCTCTTATACACAACGTTGACTTCGTCTGTATCTGCATTACGGAATACAAAGAAACTGTGTCCGAGCAGTTCCATCTGTACACATGCATCTTCCGGGAACATCGGTTTCATACCGAACTGTTTTGTACGGATGATCTTTACTTCCTCTTCTTCACCTTCGTTCTCTTTTTCGATGAATTCTTTGCGGAGGTTTCCTCCGTCTTTATGTTTGCCTATAATTTTTGTCTTATATTTACGAAGCTGTCTTTCAATGACTTCTTCCACAAGATCAATAGAAACATACATATCATTGCTTACCTGCTCTGAGCGGATGATATTTCCTTTTACCGGAATAGTTACTTCGATTTTCTGTCTGTCTTTTTCCACGCTCAAAGTTACAATAATCTCTGTCTCAGGAGTGAAATATTTTTCAAGCTTTCCAAGCTTTTCTGTGACTGCACTTCTTAACCCCTCTGTCACTTCGATATTTTTTCCACGAATTGTAAAACGCATGATACCCAACTCCTTTGCATCTATATTTGCAGTTGAAACTGCTATGTGAACATTATAGCAATTTTCCACAATATTTTCAATCACTTTTGCAAAGTTTTTAGTTTTTTTATACTATCTTATGAATTCTCATCCAAATTGGCGGCACACACACGCAGAACTTCCCGGTAAGGCATGCTTCCCCCAAAGAGATCCAGGGCACTTCCTATCGTAACATCGATGTGATCTCTGCCAAGTTTTTTCAGTTCCTGAAGATCCGCAAAACTTCCAACGCCACCGGCATAGGTGACCGGTATTCCCTGCCATCTTCCGAGCATATCTGCCAGTTCTCTTTCAATTCCCTGTGCTTTTCCTTCTGCATCCACTGCATGCACCAGAAATTCATCGCAGCAGCCGGAAAGTTCGTCAAGTACCTTCTCGCTTAACTTTACATCGGTAAACTTCTGCCAGCGGTCTGTGACGATAGAGTATCCGTCTTCTTTTCTGCGGCAGCTTAAATCCAGCACTAGATGTTCTTTTCCGACTGTCCGAAGCAGCTTTTCCAGATTTTCTCGGTAAAAAACGCCGTTTTTAAATACAAAGCTGGTAACGATCACATGAGAAGCTCCGGCTTCCAGAAAATCTTTCGCATTTTCATCGGTAATGCCGCCTCCGACCTGCAGTCCTCCTGGATACGTCCGAAGTGCCAGCATGGCCTGCTCTTTTGTTTTTTCATAAAACGGAGAATCTTTTGCATTCAGCAAAATCACATGTCCGCCGCTTATCCGGTCTTTCTGATACATCTCTGCAAAAAATGCCGCATCCTGTGTAGACACAAAATTTTCCTTTGCCTGATCTCCTTCGTCTCTTAAGCTTCCTCCTACGATCTGTTTTACTTTTCCGTTATGTATATCAATGCATGGTCGAAATCTCATACGTTTCTCCTCTTTTTCTGTTATTCAGATCCGACTCTCGAAAACTGACTCTCGATTCCTGTCGTCTCTTTGCATGTTCCTGTCAAAATTGCTATGCATCTGCACGCTGGTCTGATCATTCTACCCACACAGAACCTCTGACGTTTTCATTATAGAAAAGCCTGTTTTCTTTGTCCAGCAGATATTCTCCGGATTTTTAAGAATTGCTTTGTAGCAAAATAATTTTCGTACATCTGGCTGTAAATCCAAAAAAGAAGCCACAGAGGCAACGTTTCTGCCCCCATGACTTACCTCAGCGAATCCTCATCTTTACTCGGTCATACGACTGCGGCCGGTTGTCTCACCGGTCAGGTCATCAACCACATCTCCGACTGCATCACCTGCATCACGGACGATATCGCCTGCATCATCGAGTACTCCATCTGCTCCGTCTGTGCGGCGTGACTGCGAAGTGTCCGACTGGTTTCTGTTCTTTTTTGTGCTGTTATTCTTCTGTGTGTTGCTTTCTGCCTGTGTACCGCTGCTTCCGTTTTGCATATTGCTTTCCGTCTGTATACCATTGCTTCCGTTCTGCATATTGCTTTCCGCCTGTGTACCATTGCTTCCGTTCTGCATATTGCTTTCGCTTCCGCTCGTTGCCGATGTATTTCCGTTTCGGTTGCTGCATCCTGTGATACCGGAAAGTGCACAGACAATTCCAAGGACTGCCAGCATGCTTCTTGTTCTTCTCATAGTCTTCTCCTTTTCTTTGCTTTTTCGGAGCTTCTTATGCCCATCCTTAATATGCATCCTGTGTACTTTTTTTATTCATGTTCCTTCGTGTCGATTTTGATTTTCAAAGCACACCCATTGTTATCTTCATTATTCTTTCAGGTTGATATTAAACCGGATTCTTTTTCGGAAAATCCTTCTGCAAAACTGTTTTCCGTCAAATGGGATCAGCGGATAGAGATAACTTTCTCCGGATACTGTACGGTTCAGAAGCAGACTTAAGAACGTGATTACCAGACCTGCCGCATATCCGGCAAGTCCGAAAACCGCCGTCAGGATCAGCAGCAGAATCCGCATAAATTTTAGGGCGTATCCCAGTTCATAGCTTGCCTGCGTGTAATTTGCGATTGCCACAAATGCCATATATAACATCGTCTCTGCATTAAACCACCCGGATTGGACTGCAAATTCACCGACAACAAGACCGGCGATCACACTGAGTGGCGTTGTCAGCATACCCGGCGTATTAATCGCTGCCAGTTTCAGACCGTCGATTGCAAATTCCAGGATCAGCAGCTGTGCAAAGACCGGAACATAGAGATCTCCGCTTATTTTAATAAATGCAAACTGCGGTGGTATCCACTGCGGATTCTGTAAAAAAAGCAGCCAGGTCGGGGTCAGAAGCAGTGTCAGCAGTGCTATGACAAACCTTGTAACACGAAGATACGTGCCGGTCACCGGCGGAAAATAAAAATCATCGGCTTCTTCCATAATGTCAAACACCGATACCGGAAGGATCATGACTGCCGGAGAGTTATCCGTTAAAAGCACAATTTTCCCATCCAGGATCTCAGCTGCTGCCGTATCCGGACGCTCCGTATATTTAAATTTCGGAAATGGATTGTACCACTTATGTGGATAAAGACATTCTGCAAGACTCTCCTGGTTCATTGCCAGGGCATCCGTTCTGATCTGCTCCAGTCTTTTTTCGATCTGCTGCAAGAATCCGGAATCCACACGATCTTCCATATAGCACAGCACCACATCGGTATGCGAAGTGCTTCCGACATTTTTCATCTCCATGGACAGTTTCGGATTGCGGATTCTTCTTCGGATCAGTGCTGTATTGGATACGATGGTTTCCACAAAACCATCCCTTGGTCCTCGCAGTACTTTGTCTTTGTCCGGCTCTTCGACACTTCGCATCGGATAGGTACGACAGTCCATGGCAAAGCATCTGGAATACCCGTCAATAAACAGACACATCACGCCCGATAAAATCTGCGTTGTGATCTGCTCACAGTCCTCTAAAAGTTCAACTTCTACATAGGGCATGGCATCTCTTGACAGCTCTTCGCTGTCTTCCGGCAGATCTTCCGGGGTCACAGAATAAAAGAATTCCAGTAACTTTTCCACAATGCTCTCTTTTAAAAATCCGTCCACAAAGTAATAGACTGCTTTTCGGTCTGCTACCATCGTCGTTCTGCTGATGATGTCAAAATTTTTGTCCGTCCGCAGAATCCGGCGGAAATATTTCTGATTTTCTTCCAGGCTTGTCGATAGCTTCTGCTGCACATTTTTCACCTCTTCTTATTACTCACTATCGTGATTATTTCCATTTTTCTGTGTTTTATTCTTTTAGACTCCATTCTTCCAGTCATACTTATCTGAAATCCGGCAGTCGATTCCGGGCTGTTTTACTGATATCTACTTATTTTTATCTGATATGTATTTTCTTTCTGAAAAACCATAATATCATGCTCGATGCTGCCATCAGACCTGCGAAGATCCACATTTCCATCCAGGATGCATCACCTGTTTTGGCTGCTGTCACAGCGTTTTCATTATCCGATGTATTATCTGATGAAAATCCTGAATGGTCGTTTCCGGTTGTTTTATCAAAGTTCTCGGTATCCACACGTTTTTCTGTCTGCACCTGTGCTTCTTTCGTCAGTTCCACTTTGTATTTCTGGACATTTGCAACTGCTTTGACTTTAATCTTTTGATTTTTCGGTTTCTGATAACCTTTTGGCACTTTCTCGACCTGAATGGTATACCAGGATGGGATTACTTTTTCTTTCAAAGCAGTAAGTGTCACATGTTTCCAGATTTTCTTTCCTTTTTCATTAACCACACTGATCTTTACCCCTTCCAGTGGTGTCTGCGTCTTTTTGTCAACGGCTTCGATTTTAATCACTGTCGGACGGATCTCTACCTCAAAATCCTGTATTTCTGACGTATCTTCTCTTACCGTGATCTTCGTCTGTGCCGGAAGTACATAGCCATCCGGTACACGGTCTGTTTTCACCTGATAACTGCCAGACGGAACACGTGTATAGGCTTCCGGAAGTTCCAGTGACCGCTCCTCAAACAGATCTCTGATATGTACATAAATCCCAGACCGGATCGTTCTTGTCTGCTTCTTTTCTGCTGCTGAAGACAATGCATAGCCGGTAATCCGGATACAGATTGGTTCCACCAGAACTTCAAATTTCTGTACTTCCGCTGTATCTTTCACCTCAATGTCTATCACATCCGGATGTACATAACCTTTCGGAATTTCATCCACTACGATCTTATAGTGCCCGATCGCCACTTTTTTAAAGATTTCTGCCTGTTCTGTTCCGGACTCCCAGATGCCGTCCCGTTCCATCGGACTGTTTTCTTTCAGGAGCGTCTCGCCCTGCGGTGTCTCCAGGTGAGCTTTTACATTTCCAAGCGGAACTTTTTTATCTCCGTCTTTTTCAAAGACAGTGATATGAACTTCCGTCGGCGGGTCCTGCATTTCCAGTTTCTGTCCCTGATAAGTGCCATCTTCCTCTTTATGATCTTGCATCTGAAATACCTGTTCTGCTGCTGTTGCATAGCCAGGTGCCGGTGAAAGTTCCCGCAAGGTATAGGTTTTTCCGACTTCCAGCCCTTCCACGCAATGCTCTTCTTTCTCTGTGATCCAGCTTTCGATACAGGTATTTTCCTGATAAATGGCCAGTTTTGCTCCTTCTAACAGTTCTTTTGTATCGGATGCCGTCTTCTTCACAAACACTTTTGTGATCTGATTTTCAAAGATAACCTGGAATTTCTGTACTGCCATCCCGTCTTCTTTCCAGGATGCATCAATCTCTTCTGTCTGTGCTGTCCGGATATAGCCATCCGGTGCCGCAATCTCACGGACTTCATACTTTCCAAGTGGCAGGTCGCTGACAAACAACAGGTTTCCTTCTTTATCACTTTTCTGTGTTTCCAGTAAAGTTCCTTTTTCCAGAAGAACTTCTCCTTTTGCTGTTTTGATATCCTCTGCTGCATACAGTCCGAAAACTGCACCTTCCAGCATTTTCTGTGGATTTTCTTTATCGCATTTTGTTACCCGGATCTCCACTTTCTGGCGTTCGTTGTATACCGGGACTTCTGCTTCTGTGACATCTGCTTCACTTCCATCTGACGTTTCTGCCAGCACAAACGAAACCTTATCTTTTTTCTTCTGATATCCTTCCGGGATATTTATCTCTTCCAGCTCGTATGTTCCAAGATACATCTGTTCAAACACCAGACTTCCATCCTGATCAGTATCTCCTTCTGCTTTCGCAGTCTTCTGACTTCGTACCAGATACGGAACAACCTCTCCCGCTTTGCAGATCAGACCGGTCACGCCATCCGGGTGATACAGATCTTCCTTCGCTTTTACTGTAAAGCTTACACCTTTTACGCTTCCTGTTTGATAACCAAACCAGGTTTTTATCTGGTTCCATAATCCCTGTACAATTCCAAGCTTTCTGGATACTTCGTTTAAGATCTCTCCTGTCTTTGAAATTTTCACCTTTCCGGTCATGAAAGCATTTTCCAGATTGAAAACTACTTCTTCCGGCATCTGCTCCATCGTTTCCTCTGTGTACTGCTGTGAAACAGAAAAAGTAACCTCCTGTTTCTGCTCCTGTTTCAGAATGTCTTTCATGGAATCCGGGATCAGGATTTCTTTTTTATAGCCTTTTCTCGGAAGAACTTCCACGATGCGGTACGTTTTTTCCGGATTCAGCCCCAGGATCAGACAGCCCTTTCCTTCCGTATTTTCTGTGCTGACTGCATGCAGAATTTTTCCATCTTCATCGAGAATCTGAAGTTTCGCACCTGCCAACTCTTTTTTCGTGAGATCATCTCTCAGAAACAGTCTTACTTTTACTGCCGCATTTTCGATCTCGCTCTTCATACGGATGATAAAAATGTGATCCTGGTCTTTATACGGTTCAAAATCAAAAATCCGCTCCGTATCAGATCGATAATATCCATCCGGTGCTTTTGTTTCTTTTACTGCATAGGTGCCAGGCGGCAGATCTGTTTGAAAAACGGCTCTTCCGCTCTGATCTGAAATGGCACGCTCTATCTCCGTTCCTGCCGGCAGCACAACACTTCCGTTTGCGTCCGTAATATCTTTTTTCGCATAAAGTGTGAATTCTGCTCCTTCCGGCCTGTTTTCTTTCTCTCCGTCCACACATTTCTTAAAGACACCGGTCCTTCCTTTCCACTCTTCTCCGATGATCGTTCCCGGCTCTTCCGGTACCGTCGGAGACACCTCCGGGCCATCCGGTTCCTGCCCGATATCAATCTTCTGTCTTTCGTTGAAAAAGGTTTCTGTTGCGGTAATTTCCAGATCTGCACTGTCTTTCCACAACAGTTCTGTGTTTCGTTTTGCATCTTTCTGCTTTCGCGTGTAGCCGGACGGAGCTTTTGTCTCTCTGATCTCATACCTTCCAAGCGGCAGATCCGAAAGAACCGCTTTTCCCTGTTCATCGGTTATCACATGGACAATGGTCGTTCCCATCAGATAAAGGTCTTTGCTGTAACCGTCCGGATGCGGAATCGTTTCTGCTGCCACAAGGTCATATTCTGCCCCTTTTAACCCTTTTGTCTCATAGACTATCTTCTGCAGTTTCTGATCTTTGATCTCCGCTTCCGGCACTTCTCCTTCTTTTCGGATCTCCAGTTTTCCGGAAATGGAACGGTTAAACAGGCTGACAACCTGTACACATTCTTTGTCTTCCAGCCGAATCTCTGCCTGATTTTCCTGACACCGAAATACCTTACTTGCGATTCCCTCAAAGAAACGATTTCCCTGTTCGTATCCTTCTTTTACATGCGGGGACTTATAACCTTCTTTTTCCAGAATCTGCCAGTTATATCCTTCTCTTGCCTTTGTCTCCCTGATCTGATAAGTTTCTCCGACTTTCAGCCCCCGGATCAGCACATTGTTGCCATGTATACTGACTGCTTCCTGCACAATCTCACCCTTCGAATCCACGATACTGTATTTTACTCCATCCAGCTCCGTTTCTGTATCATAGTCCATGATATTAATCTGAAGCATTGTTTTATAGTTTTCAAACGTGCGTACATACGATTTGATTGTAGCATCATGCGGTGTGCCTGTTTTGGCATTTGATTTCCTGTCATTTTCTGTCCTGTTTGCCATATTATCTTCGGATCTGCCATCTTCTGATGCATTTTTGCTGTCATCTTCAGCTGTAAAGGAAATTTCTTCTGTATTATCAGACCGATAATATCCATCCGGTGCTTTTTCTTCTCTGACATAATAGTGTGCCATCGGAAGATCCAGGTCAAAGGCCGCATCCATAATACCGTTTTCCGCTTCTTTTGTCTCTGCGATCGCCAGTCTGGTATCTTTCTTTACCAGGATGCTTTTCTGATCAGCTGCCAAAATATCTTCTGCCGCATAAAGCCCAAACTTTGCTCCTGTAAGTTTTTCTTTTGTTTCTGCATCTTTCTTTTCAATCTGGATCTGTGCTCTCTGTCTTGGAATTTCATACAGTTCACTCTGATACCGGATTGGAACTTCCTGTCCGGCATATCGGATCTCAAATGTTCTTGCCGCCTGATTTTCCCCGGAAAGTGCATAGCCTTTGGCTGCTTTTATCTGTTCCAGCGTATAAGTGCCGAGCGGAAGTCCATACCATTCCCAACTGGCTGCTTTTATTTTTTCAGTCCATGCTTTTCCATTTTCATCGGTAGTGAGTGTGGTCACAACACTTCCTTTTGCAAAAAGTAAAGTCTGTCCTCCCTTTCCTTCACCCGAAAAGATATCTTCTGCTGCCCGCACGACAAAGACATTGCCGGCAAGCGGCTTACAGGTATAGGCAAATCCCTTTTTCAGATCGTATCCGGTCAGTACTTCTCCCTCTGCATAAATGCTCAGTTTGCCGACTGCCGCCTCGTTTTCCTGAACCGCTTCCGTCACAAAGGCTCCTGCCAGTCTGTCATACGTTGTCTTTGCCTCATCCGAACCGATCTGCACCCGCACCCGGTAATCTTTAGAAGCAATGTCTGCCTGTTCCCAGGTTCCGACCGCTTCTTCTGTGATTTTCAGTGCGTGGACCGCTTCCATACCCGGCAGCTTTTTTGCCGAAGCTTCAAAGAAATACTGTCCGTTTCTTTTGCGGTATCTTCCTTCTGCTCCCTGGCGTACATAACCTTCCGGTGCCTGCACTTCTTCTAAAATATAAAGTCCCTGCGGCAGTGTTGTGGTCGTGGAGACATAAGTGCCGAGCACTCTGCCGTCGCTGTCCTTTCGCTCTGCGGTCACATAAGGATTTTCATAAGATCCCAGCATCTCTCCGTTTGTATAGGCAACGACAAGATTTCCAAAGCGATTGATATAATCGACTTTTTCCTCACTGGTCTTATCTTCCATATACCAGTTAAAGTAGGCTCCTTCGACATCATGGATCACATACTTTGCTCCCGGTTTCGCTACCGTTTCCCCGGTTGTTTTGTCTTTCTTTATGATTTTAAGATAACTGGTCTGCGGCTGATCCCAGATGGCAGATCCCATCTGCAATGTCCCTTTGCCGTCGCCGTCCACCAGTCCGTCTTTTTCATCCGAATCGACGTTCAGCACTTTCGGTGCCGCCGCCACCTTTCCTTCTGGAACGGTCGTCTCGACCAGTAGATATTTGCCATACGGAAGTGCCCGGATATTCAGAACTCCGTTTTCATCGGAAAACTGCTCCTTAAGACGCTGCATCTTACCTGCCTCATCATAATAAGCTGCCGTTTCCAGGGCTTTCATTTTCTGATATTGAAGCGTATCTTTATCCCGATACTGATCGATTACTTCCTGGATCAGGACTGCATCTTCCAGCTGTGCACTGCCCTTTTTCAGATGTCCTTTTTCTTCCAGCTCTTTTACACTGTACACAGAGAATCCGGCACCTCTCATCCATTCCAGATCCGTCTCTTTATTGTCTCCGGTCAGTTTAAAGCAAGTAAATGGCTGAGATTTGATGCGTTCTTTACTGAACACTTCTTTTTTGATCACAAGAATATCCTGTCCTTCATAGGCACAGTCCACCGTATAAACTGCGGCATCGGCAAGGTATCCTTCCGAAGCTTTGATTTCTTTTACATAGTACGTTCCAAGTGGCAGTCCTGTAAAACAAAGTCTGCCCTCTGTATCCGTCTCTTTTCGCATGACTTCTGCATTCTTCTCATAGAGAATCTCTCCATCGCCATCTGCCGATGTAATCGCTTCTTTTGCATAGATGCCGTACACGGCTCCTTTTAAAGATGCCATCTGCTGTGGCCTGGAAAGTCCGCTCTGTGCATCCACTTTCTGAACCGTAACTTCTGCTGTTACTTCCTGGTTCAGAAAAACGGCTTCTGATTCGCTTCCAGGTTTCGGGAATGTGTAAAGCTGTGTTTTATCATCCTGATAAATCCACTGAAACTCATAACGTGCTTTTTTCACCTGTTTATAGTAATGTTCCGGTGCCTGGATTTCTTTTACATAATAGCGGTAACCGCATGGAACATCCGCATCAAAAAGACAGCTTCCGTCTTTTTTACTGTACGCCAGAGCAAGCAGCGTATCTTTTGCTGCGATCCTGTTTCCATCCGACAGAATGTTTTCTCCCGCATACAATCCAAACCGTGCTCCTGCAAGTCCCTTCTGTGTGTTCTCGGAGTGTTTGAAAACCGTCACCTGCATCTTTGGGCGTTCATTTTCAAAGACCTGCTCTTCGCTTACATATTCCCGGATTTCCGGTCCGCGGTAGGAAAGTGTCACTGTTCTGGTATTTCCTGCTGCCGTATCTTTTCGCACATAGCCCTGCGGTGCCTCGGTTTCTGTCACATGATACCTGCCAAGATACAACTTCCTGCTGACTGCCGTACCATCTTTTCCGGTTACCAGCTGCTGTGCCACTGCACCCTTTTTCAGAGCCAGTGTCACTCCGTCGGCCTTATAGATATCTTCTGCCGCTGTAATCTCGTATTTTGCTCCGGCAAGCGGCTGCTTTTCATAGAGAAATATCACACCCTCCGCCGAATCTCTGGCTTCTGTTAAGACCTCGCCGATTTTTTTCACCGCGATCGATGCCATCTGCGGTGTATTGACAAATCCCGTCTGCTTCCCGTTGTTGGTCAGCTCCAGGCTCTGTCCTGCATTCTGGGCAGTGATGCGAAAATCATAGAATTTCAGCCCTTTTTCTTTCTCACCGTCCACATAATCTCCAAAATAGTTTTTCGGCGGCTGTGTTTCCTGAAGTCGAAATTTTCCTTCGTTCTTTTTCTGATAGTAAAGTTTACCGCTGACTGCCTCTCCGTTTATGGCTGTCACAAGCTCCGGCCAAGCTGCATACGGCACATAATTTTGCTGTTCCTGATTCCATTCGTATACCGCAAATCTCGCACCCGACAGTGCTTTTCCTGTCTCCAGATCCTTTTTCTGAATCTGCACGGTGATCCACAGCGGTTCATTGAAACAGGCGTTGTCACCGTGATACGTGATTTTTTTGCTTTCAAACGGTGAGATAACAAATTCCTTCTCCCATCCACTCTTTGTGTAGCCTTCCGGCGACTGTTCTTCTATGATCTTGAATTTTCCCTTGTTCTCATCTGTATAAGAAAGTATTTCTGCACTTTCATACACACCATCTGCTTCATTTTTCAGCTGAAACAAAGGTGTTGCTGCATATCTGCTGCCGTTCCATTCGTATACGGCAAAGACGGCCCCAGGAAGTTTTTCTTTTGTTTTGCCATCTCTCTTTTCCACCGAAACGGAAGATTTCACCGGTGCAATATTTGTCACTACAGTTTGTGATCGAACCGTGTTGCCGTCAGAAGAGGCAGATGCCTGATTTTTGATCCTTGCCATTTTCTTTGCCGGATCCCAGCGTTTTTCAAGACCGGCATCCTTTTTCACGCCGACCGTGATCTGAAAATCATACGTATGGCCGTAAAAACTGGTATTTTTGATATCACTGCATCGAGCCACAAACGCATTTGTTTTCTGTATCGTCCAGAACTTTTCTGCATTTGCCCCGTTTTCGTTTGTCACAGTGACATTTTTAATCTCCAGAAAATCATCCAACTGATCAGAAATGCTCAGATCATGGTAACAGGTTTCTTCATTTTCGATTGGAACCATCGTGCGAAGCGTATAGGTGTACGTCTCTTCTCTGGTGGAAAGGCGGTTTTCGGATGTCATCTTTTCGTCACTGTCCGAAACATATTTTTCGATATGCGGATGAGCATTTGGAAACATTTTGTAAGCTTTTGCCACAAGCCCGCCGGACGGTGTCGTAGAGGTTCCAAGATTGTTTTCCGGCCTGACAAACGTAAAGACCGCTGTCGCCGCCTTTCCCGAAATCAGTACCGACAGCATAAAGCCGGTATCACTTCCGCTCTGGTTCAGACCGGACGTGTCAAAGTAATAATTTTTGCCGTTCACCGTTGCTGCTTTCAGATTTTCCAGTGCTGCTCTTTTCACATAAACATTTCCAAAACCATTTTTCATCAGGATTCCCTGATAAAGATCGATATCCTGAAATGTGATATAACCTTTGACATCGATCGCATTTCCATTATCTGAGCGGAAAAACTCCATTTTTGTCTCTGCCCACTCTACTTTACAGGTCTCAATCCCCGGCCGATCCGTCACAAAACGGAAAAATGCTCCGTCCCGTAGTTCGAAATCAACCAGTGTCACTTTGATGTCCACCCATTTTCCCTGATAATACATCCCTTTCCGGTACCAGGCATAATACTTATTCTTGTCTTTTGCCGTAAGTGTCTTGCAGTCCTCCCTGCCATCCAGCGGTCCGCCTTCGGCTGTAAAAACATCACTGCCAAGGTTCGTCTCACATTTGGCAGTCCTTCGAATGTAGCCTTCGTATCCATCCGGCAGTTGTGTTTTTACATTTCCAACTTTCACACCGGATGCTTTATCCAGCGTCACCGCACTGGAACGCACCGTCAGATAAATGCTGTCTGATGCAGCTCTCGCCTCGTTCTTCGCACTTTGCTTTTTCACTTTCGGATTTTTTTCGGTTTCTTCCTCTCCGGACGCTTTTCGGTTCTGCCGCTCTGTCTGTGAAATTTTCATCGAATCCATCACCTTTTCCGTCTGATCCGAACTGCCCTGAACCGTATTTTCTTTCGATTCCTGTTTCCTTTGCGATTCTAGATTCTCCTGACTGCCTGGATCTTTTTTTGTCTCCGGATTTTTCTGTTCTTCGGACTCCTGTTTTATCTCCGGATTTTTCTTCGATGCAGACTCTGACTCCAGACCTTCCTCCCGCTTTTGTTCGGTCTGCTTTTGTTTTTCCGTCTGCATCTGCTGTTCGGTCTGTCTTTGTAGCATTTCGCTCTGAGCACTCTTCGCTTCTGTTGCTTTCTCACTGCTCATTGTCTGTCTCTTTCCCGCAAAACTGCTCTTTTGCATCCCGGATGCATAGACGGACATCGGCGACGTCAGAAGACAAAGTATCGCCAGAAAGCCTGCCAGTATCCTTTTCCATTTGTCTGTGTTCATCCAAATTCTTCTCCTTTCTTTTCCTGCATGCAGAGATTTCCTGAGATTTAAGAATATCTCTGGCATCGTTACTGCGAGGTGCACACCATACATCGTTTTTCATACAAACCACCTCTTTTGATTCAAGTCAAACGTCATATCGAGAAGCATTGCGAAATATACTGGTAAAAACAAAAAAGGAAACACCGATGTCCAAACCTAAAATTGTCGTCCTGCACATGAGAGAATTGATCTACACTGCCATTTTTATCTTTTTAATCCTGGTACTTCTGATCCTGCTTTTTCTGATGTTCCGGCCACACGATGCATCAAATACACCGGATACAGAAACAAAAACAACGTTTTCTTCTTCCACTGATGCAGATTCCGTCGGATATCAGCCCGGAGTCTATACGGCTTCCCTGATTCTGAACAACCATTATGCGGATATTGAAGTTACGTTAAATACGGATCAGATTGATTCTATTCGCCTTGTAAATCTTGGGGATTCGGTCACTACTGCCTTTCCGCTCGTAGAACCTTCTTTGGATGAACTGTCCGAACAGATCTGTCAGAAACAGTCCTTAGATGGGATCACTTGCTCCCGTGAGAATAAATATACTTCTGAATTATTATTTCAGGCAATCAAAAACTCTCTGGCAAAAGCACAAAGGTAGGTGCTGTCACAGGCACCCCCTTTTGCTTTCCCTCTTTCGTTGCTCTCTGTATAGAAGTATACATAAAGATTGCTTTTCTGTCAAATATTATTTTATATTTTAACTTAATATTTATGTGATTTATAACTTTTCAAGCTCTCTCTGCCACAGACGCACGCAGGCATCGCTTGGCATACGCAGATCTCCTCTCGGCGATACTGCGACGGATCCGACCTTCGGACCGTCCGGCAGGCAGGAACGCTTGAACTGCTGTGCAAAAAATCTCCAGTAAAATTTCTTCAGCCATTTCAGGATCGTCTCATCGTCATACACACCGGCAAACGATTTTCCGGCAATACGGTAAATTTTGCCCGGTGCATAGCCAAATCGAAGCACATAGTACAGGAAGAAATCGTGCAATTCATAAGGTCCGACCAGATCTTCTGTTTTCTGTGAGATCTTTCCGTCTTCCGGCGGCAGAAGTTCCGGGCTGACCGGCGTATCCAAAATATCATACAGTACTTCTCCCAGTCTGCGATCCTCACAGGTATCGGCACAGTAACACACCAGATGGCGTACCAGTGTTTTCGGAACGGAAGCGTTCACGCCGTACATCGACATGTGATCACCGTTGTAGGTTGCCCAGCCAAGTGCAAGTTCTGACATGTCACCAGTTCCGATCACCATACCGCCGCTCTTGTTTGCAAGATCCATCAGTACCTGTGTACGCTCTCTCGCCTGGCCGTTTTCGTAGGTGACATCATGACAGTTGATATCCTGACCGATATCCTCAAAATGGCATGTCACGGACTTTCGGATATCCACTTCTTTTAAGGTAGCTCCAAGTCTTCTGGTCAGCTCACAGGCATTCTGATAGGTGCGGTCTGTCGTTCCGAAACATGGCATTGTCACAGACAGAATGTGATCTCTTCCGATGCCTGCCATATCACAGGCACGGGCTGCCACCAGAAGTGCCAGGGTAGAGTCCAGTCCGCCGGAAATTCCGACTACCAGACTTTTGCAGTTTGTGTGCACCAGACGTTTCTTCAGACCGAGTGCCTGGATGGAGAGGATTTCCTCGCAGCGACGTTCCCGGTCATTTTTATTCTGCGGAACGAACGGCATCTGTGCAAACGTTCTCTCCAGTTTTGTCTCTTCCGTTTTCAGTTCAAACTCCGTCCATTCGTATTCTTCCTGCGTAGTCGGATAAGTCGTCATTCTGCGGCGTTCTGCACGGATCCTGTGGATATCCAGATCTGCTGTCACGATCTCGTTTTCAAAGCGTTTTGACTGTGCAAGGATTGTTCCGTTTTCTGCGATCAGATTGTGTGCGGCAAAGACAAGATCCGTAGAAGATTCTCCTTCTCCGGCATCTGCATAAATATAACCGCAGACCAGTCTTGCCGACTGTCCGCCAACCAGATTTCTGCGGTAACTGTCCTTTCCGGTGATTTCATCACTTGCAGAAAGGTTGACGATCACATTGGCTCCTGCAATGGCATGTGTGATGCTTGGAGGCTGCGGCACCCAGAGATCTTCACAGATTTCCGCTGCAACAGTAAGACCCTCCATCTGCGGACAGTAAAAAATCTGCTGCATGCCAAACGGAATCCATTCCTGCTCTTCTTCACCCGGATATTCAATGTAATCTAGTTCTTCGTTTGCCGGCTCAAAATGACGCATTTCATAAAACTCAGAATAATTCGGAAGATTCTTTTTCGGCACCAGTCCCAGCAGTCTGCCATGGCAGATCGCCGCTGCAACATTGTAAAGCTTTCCTTTCCATTCCCACGGAAGTCCGACAAAGACCAGTGCATCGATTTCACGGCTTTCTTTTCTGATCTGATCCAGTGCGTCTTTTGCTCCATTTAAAAGTACCTCCTGCCAGAAGAGGTCCTCACAGGTATAACCGGTGATGCAAAGCTCCGGAAATACAATGATCTTACTGCCAAGGGCTGCCGCTTCTTTCATTTTTTTGCAGATCTGTTCTGCATTGTATTCACAGTCTGCCACACGGATATCCGGTGTGACTGCCGCAACTTTGATAAAACCATCTCTCATGCCTTTCGCCTCCTTTTCTTCTGAACGTTATCTTTTCTTTGCCTGTGCCAGAATTTTTTTCAGTTCTTCTACGCTGAACTGATAATGCGAATTACAGAAATGGCAGTTCATCTCGATCGGTTCGCCGTCCTTTATCATCTCTTCCAGGTCTTTTCTGCCGATGCTGATCAGAGCCTTTTCCATACGCTCTTTTGAACAGTTACATGCAAAACGTGTCTCCGTCTTTTCGGTGATCTCCACACCGAATTCACCGAGCAGCTCCTGCAAAATATCTTCCGGTGTCATACCGGCATCAAGCATACTTGTCACCGATTTCACACTGGAAAGCTTCTTTTCCAGAGCATCGATCACTTTCTCATCGGTGAACGGCATCAGCTGGATGATAAATCCGCCTGCCTGACGAACCGTATTGTCGTGGTTCATCAGTACGCCGAGTCCGACCGAAGAAGCGACCTGCTCAGAAGTTGCAAAATAATATGTTAAGTCTTCTGCAATTTCTCCGGTCTGCAGCCCAACCTGTCCGACGTATGGCTCTTTCATGCCCATATCTTTGATCACATTTAAAATGCCATGACCGACTGCACCGCCGACATCCAGTTTTCCGAGAGCATTCGGAGGCAGCATCACCTGTGGATTTCCGGCAAACCCTTTGACATTTCCTTTTGCATCGGCCGTCACGGTCATGCCGCGAAGAGGACCGTCTGCCCGGATCTGAAGGGTCAGAAGATCCTTATCTCCTTTCATCATCGCTCCCATCATGGCTCCTGCCGTCATCAGTCTTCCTAATGCTGCACAGGCAACCGGGCTTTCTTCATGCACTTTTCTTGCATATTCTGTCATTTCTCTTGTCGTGGCGGCAAAGGCACGGATCTGACTGTCCGCTGCCGTCGCTCTTACAATATAGTCTGTCATATCTGCTTGGTTCCTTTCTTTCCTTTTTCCCTCGCTATAATATAAATACGTTCGCTGTCCGCTCTGACCGGTTCTCTGGTAAATGCATCATAAGCAGCCACAAATTCCATCCCTGACTTTTGGATCAGCTCTTTGACCGTCTCCAGTTCATAGGCTTTCTGGTAATGTGTCTCAAAAAATTTCTGATAATATTCTCCGTTTGTCCTTGCAAAAATCGTCAGGTCATATTCATTGACCTGTTCCTTTTCATACCAGGTATTTTCCCAGATAAAACTGGCATCCTCCCGGTTCTCTGCGATCGTCGCATCCCCGATCAGTTCCCGGTATTTGTATGGTGTGTTCAGGTCAAAAATAAACACCCCTTCCGGGTCCAGATAATTGTTGACCAGCTTTAAAGTTTGAAGAAAATCCTCTTCACACGGCAGATAATTCATGGAATCGCAGATGCTGACCACTGCCCGAACTGTCCCGTACAGCTCAAATTCCCGCATATCCTGCAAAAGATAGAGAATATTATTGCCGGACTGTTCCCGTTTTTCCATAGCAATATCAAGCATGTCTGCGGACAGATCCACACCGATCATGTCGTATCCGGCATCTGCTAAAATCTCCGTCAGACTTCCTGTGCCGCATCCAAGCTCCAGCACCAGCCCGTCTGAAATACCCTGTTCTTCCAGGAGCGATTTCAGATATTTGCCCCACTCTTTGTAAGGCACGTTGTCCATGAATTTATCATATACACAGGCAAAACTTCCGTAGATATCGTAATCTTCGTTTCTTTCATCCATTTCGCTGTTCCCCTTCTCAGGCTTTTTTCTTCAGATAGTCACGGAAGAATGCAAGCAGTGCATCCATCTCTTCATCCGTTCCGATCGTCACACGCAGATAGTTGTCGATCCTTGGTTTATTGAAATAACGCACATAAATTTTCTTGATCTTCAATGCCTCAAACAGTTCTCTGGCTGCCACTTTTTCGTGTGTAATGAACAAGAAGTTTGCCATCGAATCTCCAAAGGTAAATCCAAGTCCTGCCAGTTCTTTTTTGACACGCTCTCTGGTCGCAATGATCTTGTTCCTTGTCTCTTCAAAATAAGCACGGTCTGCAAGTGCCGCTCTTCCGATCACAAGAGACGGATAGTTCATCGTGTAAGAATTAAAAGAATATTTCACATCGTTCAGATACTTGATCAGCTGTTTGTTTCCGAAAGCATATCCGATCCGCATACCGGCAAGAGAACGTGATTTTGAGAACGTCTGCACAACCAGCAGGTTCTCATAGCGGTCGATCAGCTCCAGTGCAGAATGTCCGCCGAAATCAATGTACGCCTCATCTACGATCACAATCACATCCTGGTTGTGCTGCAGAATATCTTCGATATCAGAAAGATCCTGTGCAATTCCGGTCGGAGCATTTGGATTCGGGAAGATCACACCGCCGTTTGCCCGGTAATAATCTTCTTTTACAATGCGAAAATTTTCATCAAGCGGCTGGCACTCATACGGAATGCGAAATACATCTGCCCATACATCGTAAAAAGAATAGGTGATATCCGGGAAGAAGATCGGACGTTCGGAATTGAAAAACGTCAGAAAACACATGGCCAGCACATCATCGGATCCAACGCCGACAAAAATCTGATCTTTATCCAGATGATAAAAGTCAGCCAGTTCACTCACCAGCAGATCTGCGGTCGGATCCGGATAAAGACGCATCTTTTTATCATCCAGGCTTTTGATTGCTTCCTGCACTCCGGGAGCCGGCGGATACGGATTTTCATTGGTGTTTAACTTGATCATTCCGATCTGGTTTGGCTGTTCTCCAGGTACATACGGTACCACTGTTCTGACATTTTTTTCCCATGCCTTCATGTTTCGTTCCTCCTCGTCCGTGCGTTTATTTATAATTTTTCATCAGTTCTTCAAATTTTGGCAGTGCATTTACGATGGTTTCATAAGAAACGCAGTATGCCAGTCTCACATAGCCCGGGCATGCAAAAGAGCTTCCCGGAACGATCAGCAGATGGTATTCTTTTGCTTTCTGGCAGAATTCTTTTTCATCTGCAATCGGCGATTTTACAAACAGATAGAAAGCTCCCTCCGGTTTGATGCAGGTAAGTCCTGCCTTCTGAAGTCCGTTGTACAGCGTCTCACGGTTGCGGTTATAGTACTCCAGATCTGCTTTTGCATCCAGACATTTTGCAATCACACGCTGGAACAGAGACGGAGCATTGACATATCCGAGGATACGGTTTGCAACGGCTGCTGCTGCGATAATATCTTTTGCACCGTCCAGCTCATCCGGCATCACCAGATAGCCGATACGCTCTCCCGGAAGTGACAGAGATTTACTGAAAGAATAACCAACGATCGTGTTGCGGTAGTATTTGGTAAGATACGGCACTTCCACGCCGTCATATGCCAGCTCACGGTAAGGTTCGTCTGAAATCAGATAGATGCTTGTACCGAATTCTTTCTGTTTTGTCTCCAGAATCGCTGCCATTTTCTGAATGGTTGCTTCAGAATAGACAACTCCGGTCGGATTGTTCGGTGTATTGACGATGACTGCTTTTGTCTTTTCGCTGAGCATCTGCTCAAATTTTTTCAGGTTTGGCTGGAAAGTTTCGGTATCCGGCTCCACTTCTTTTAAAATACCATCGTAGTTCGTCACATAAGCACGATATTCTCCGAAATAAGGTGCAAAGGTCAGCACTTCATCGCCCGGATTTAACAGGGTTTTCATCAGGACATTCATGCCGCCTGCCGCACCGACTGTCATTAAAATATTTTCTTTGTGAAATGCTGTGCCAAAACGCTGATTCAACGACGCTGCAACAGCCTCTCTGACATCTTCGTATCCGGCATTGTTCATATAGCCATGCACCATCCGTGCATCTTCGTTTTTCAGGATTTCTTCGATTGCATTTTTTACTTCGGCAGGTGCCGGCACGTTCGGATTACCGAGGCTGAAATCGTATACATTTTCTGCTCCGAACTGATCTGCCATCTTTTTGCCTTCTTCAAACATTGCACGGATCGCAGAACTGTTCTCCACATATCCTCTCATCTTCTCTGAAATCATGCTGTTATTCCCCTTTCTCTGTCACAATGCCTTTCTCCACCATAAAAATCGGGTGATAGGATTCTTTGGCACTGCGAAGTCCCGTTTCGCCCATATCCTCTTCTCGATTCACGTAGGAAAATCCCTGCACTTCATGTTCCACAAACTGCTGATTGATCATCGGATAAGCACCCGGCACATCAGCAAATGCTTTTTCAATGTGGACTACAAAGGTGTCATCTGAGACCGGCTCTCCGATAGAAAACGCAACCACGTTTCCTTCGGCACGAAGCACACCTCCGCGAAGATCCAGCTCTTTATACAGCCGCAGTGAATTCAGGGTTACACACATCTCACTGTTCTTTTCTGGATCTTCTCCGCAACCGTTTTTGTTTCTCCATTTCAGTGCCATCTGAAAACATTCTTCCACGTTCGAATCATTCAGTCTCTCATACTGCCAGTTCGGATAGAGCTTTTTGAACTTGTTCGTATGATTCTTCTTTCCATGATATTTCTTTCCGGATAATTTTGCAAGCTTTTCTGCCTCATAGACATAATCTGCATAGTCTCTGCGGTATTCGATCTGAAATCTTCCCGGATAGATTTCTTCTAAAAGTGCAAACTGTTCCGGTGTTACATTGTGCATCTGAAACTTGCGTTTCTTCTCTTTACTGTACTCATAAAGTGCATCCACCGCCTCTTTTAAATACTTTGGCTTTCCCATCGGAAATCCATAAGACAGATAGTCGCCTTCCTCACTTTTTGTCAGCAACATCCCGTTCTCCACCGTCGCCGTAACGGCATAAAACCTGGACCAGAGGTACAGATTTGCAAAGGTACACTCACAGCTTCTGCACTGTTGCTGTGCCATATAAGGTTTGTACGCTTTCTGATCTTCCAGCTCTACTTTTCTAAAATTTATCATACCTTCTGTTTCCTGTTCTTATAAAAAAGGCTGCCCTGTTTGAAAAAGGACAGCCCACACTTTTTTCTTATTCTACAACCAGTCCCTGTGCCTTCATAACATCTACGACCTGATCTACATATTTTTCGCAGAGTGCGTCTTCTGCTGCTTCTACCATAACACGGATCAACGGCTCGGTTCCGCTTTCACGCACCAGAATACGTCCTTCATCTCCAAGTGCTTCTGCCACCTGATCGACGGCTTTCTGTACTTCCGGATTCTCTCTTGCTGTCTTCTTGTCGGCAACACGCACGTTTTTCAACAGCTGCGGATAAATCTTCACTTCTCCTGCCAGCGTTCCAAGTGTCTGTTTTTTCTCGGTAAGCACTTCCATGATCATCAGAGAAGTCAGGATACCGTCACCGGTTGTCGCATGTTTGCTGAAAATGATATGTCCGGACTGTTCTCCGCCCAGGCAGTGGCCGTTCTGTGTCATATTCTCATAGACATACTTGTCACCAACAGCTGTCTTTTCGTAGTGAATGCCGGCTTTGTCGCATGCTTTGTACAGACCGAGGTTGGACATGACGGTCGTTACGATCGTGTCATTTTTCAGTTTGCCCTGCTCTTTTAAATATTTTCCACACACGTAAAGAATCAGATCCCCGTCAATAACATTGCCATTTTCATCGACTGCTATACACCGGTCTGCATCACCGTCATAGGCAAATCCGACATCCAAGCCTTTTTCTTTTACATACTGCTGCAGTACACCGATGTGTGTGGAGCCGCAGTTTGTATTGATATTGGTTCCGTTCGGCTCATTGTTGATCACATAAGTCTTCGCTCCCAGTGCATCAAAAACACTCTTTGCGATTGCAGAAGAACTTCCGTTCGAGCAGTCCAGCCCAATGCGGTAATTTTTGAAGGATCTGGTTGCAAGAGAGATCAGATAGCCGATGTAACGGTTTCTTCCGGCAACATAATCCACCGTGCGGCCGATATTTTCTTTTGTCGCCAGCGGAAGTTCTCCACTCTCGCCATCAATATATGCCTCAATTTTAGCTTCAACTTCTGCTTCCAGTTTACATCCCATTCCGTTGATCACTTTAATTCCATTGTCATAAAATGGGTTGTGGCTTGCTGAGATCATGATACCGCAGTCGAATTCATCGGTTCTTACCACATAGGAAACACTCGGTGTGGTTGTCACATGCAGAAGGTACGCATCTGCTCCGGATGCAGTCAGGCCTGCTACCAGTGCATATTCAAACATATAACTGCTTCTTCTGGTGTCTTTTCCGATGACGATCCTTGGCTTATGCTCCTGTCCGTAATACCAGCCAAGGAAACGTCCTACCTTAAATGCATGTTCTACCGTCAAAGTTACATTGGCTTCCCCTCGGAAACCATCGGTTCCAAAATATTTACCCATAATACAAACCTCACTTCCTTATACTATATACAATCACTTTTAAGCTTCCTGCAGGTTTGCAAGTTTCGCTGCCTGATCTGCTGCGATCAGGCTGTCAATGATCTCATCCAGATCGCCGTTTAAGATACCGTCCAGTCTGTGCAGTGTCAGTTTGATACGATGATCCGTCACACGTCCCTGCGGGAAATTGTAAGTACGGATCTTCTCGGAACGGTCACCGGTTCCGATCTGGCTTCTCCTTGCTTCTGCCTCTGCATCGTGCTGTTTTGCAAGTTCCATTTCATAAAGTCTGGAACGCAGTACTTTCAGTGCTTTGTCTTTGTTTTTCAGCTGAGATTTCTCATCCTGACAGGAGATGACGATACCGGTCGGGATGTGTGTCAGACGTACTGCGGAGTCTGTCGTGTTGACACACTGTCCGCCGTTTCCAGATGCACGAAATACATCGAATTTACAGTCGTTCATATCCAGCTGGAAGTCTACTTCTTCCGCTTCCGGCATGATCGCAACCGTGATCGTGGAAGTATGGATACGCCCTCCTGACTCTGTCTCCGGTACACGCTGTACACGATGTACACCGCTTTCGTACTTCAGTCTGGAGTATGCACCCTGTCCGGTGATCATGAATGTTACTTCCTTGAAACCGCCGATACCGTTTTCATTTAAGCTCATCATTTCTGTTTTCCAGCGGTGCATATCCGCATATTTCACATACATGCGGTAAATCTCAGCTGCAAATAAAGCCGCCTCATCCCCGCCTGCTCCGGCACGTATCTCGACGATAACGTTCTTCTCATCGTTCGGATCTTTCGGAAGCAGCAGAATTTTGAGCTTATGTTCCAGTTCTTCAATATTTTTCTTTGCATCATTCAGTTCTTCTTTGAGCATTTCTCGCATCTCTTCATCGGACTCTTCTTCCAGCATGGAAAGGCTGTCCTCTACCGTCTGCCTGCTCTCTTTATATTCTTTATATGCATCCACGATCGGCTGCAGATCACTCTGCTCCTTCATAAGCTTCTGAAATCTGGTCTGGTCGTTGACGACAAACGGCTCATTCAGTTCGCTCATGATCTCTTCAAATCGAATCAGCAAATCTTCCAGTCTATCAAACATCTTTTTCTTGTTTTCCTTTCTTTGTACCTGCTTTTCCTGCAACTACCCGGTCAAGCCCTGCCAGATCTTTTATTACCTGGACGGACACAAAACCGGCTTCTTTGAGCAGTTCACTCACTGCAGCTCCCTGCCCTGCACCGATCTCAAACAGCAGTGCACCGTCTTCTTTTAAATAATCCCTGCATTGTGAAACGATACTTCTGTAATAATAAAGCCCATCAGACATTCCGTCAAGTGCCAGACGCGGCTCATGATCCCGCACTTCCGGCATCAGCTGCGCAATCTCTTCCGTTTCAATATAAGGCGGATTGGAGACGATCATATCGTACGGTCCCTGTGCCTTCTCAAACAAGTCACTTAAAACAAAAGTTGTTGCTGCTTCCAGCCCCAGCCTTTTCGCATTTCGTCTTGCAACCTCAAGTGCCTGTTCTGAGATGTCGATGCCGACTCCCGTTCCCTGCTTCAGATTTTTCAGAATACTGAGCAGAATACAGCCGGAACCGGTACACAGATCCAGCACCTTCATGCCCTCTTTTTTTCGCTTCAGTGCTTCTTCTACCAAAACTTCCGTATCCTGCCTTGGGATCAGCACATGTTCATTGACATAAAACGGATAACCGTAAAACTCCTGTTCTCCTGTCAGATGCTGCAGCGGAATCCGCTGTTTTCTTCGGTAGACCAGTTCCTGATAGTATGAGAGTGTCCCCGGCAGAATGCTTTCCTTTCGGTTCATCAGATACCAGGTTCGCCCGGTCTCCTTTTTTTCAATCTTCCGTATCGCATATTCCAGAAGATACCAGGCATCCAGAGCCGCATCCGGAACTTCTGCCCCTTTCAAAATCTGTTCTGCTTCTTTTCGTGCTTCTTCGTACGTCATACTTTCTCCTGCCACCCAAAATTTTCTTTCAGATATGCTCTCCAGTCAAACACAGCCTCTACCGATGCGATTGCTACTTCTGCCATGGAAGCATCCGGCTCCCTTGTTGTAAGCTTCTGCAGCATCATACCCGGTTTTGATAAAAGAATTACCAGTTTATTTTCGCTCTTTCCCGCCAGACGGATAAACTCAAACGAAACGCCTGCGATCACCGGGATCAGCAAAAGCCGGAATACCACTCGCCAGATCGGGGATTCAATCCGGATGAACAAAAAGAAAATAATGCTGACGATCATAACGATAAACAAAAAACTGGTTCCGCAGCGTTTGTGCAGTCTGGAACTTTTCAGCACATTTTCCACATTTAACTCCATGCCATGCTCTATACAGTTAATACACTTATGTTCTGCACCATGGTACATAAACACACGCTGAATATCTTTCATTCTGGAAATGAGCAGAATATACCCAAAGAAAATCACAAGACGGACTGCACCTTCAAGCAGTGTGATCAAAGTAGTAGAATCTGTAAATTTTCGAAACAACTGTGACAAAAAATAAGGAAGTATCATAAAAATGGCTACTGCCATCACAACTGAACATGCAATCGTCAGCCCCATCATCACGGACTCCTTCTTTTCGTCTTTCTCCTCTTCTTCATCATCCATAAAAAAAGATGCAGAATAAGTCAGTGTACTCATACCAAGAACCATGGAATCTATAAAGCTGAACACACCTCGTATGATCGGAAGAGAACGTATTTTTTTATTTTGAACAATACCTTTATATTCTTCTGTTTTCACAACGATCTCGCCGTCGGTTTTGCGGACTGCGACTGCATATTTATCTGCATTTCGCATCATCACGCCTTCCATGACCGCCTGACCGCCTATATTGGATGATTTCATACTGCTGCTTCCTCCAACTTCCACACCCGGAAACTTTTTGTGTAAAGCGGACATTCACAATCCGCTTCTCTGCGTTCAAAATATCCACACAAAAAATCCGTGTGATAAAAAAGGTTGAGATTTTTCAACCTCAACCCCTCTCATTATCTTAAGCATATACATCCTACTTTCGCAGGACATCTGTATACTCCTGTACCCAAAACGCTTATTATTTGATGCCGTATTTCTTATTGAATTTATCAATACGTCCGCGTGCTGCTGCTGCTTTCTGCTGTCCTGTGTAGAATGAATGGCATTTGGAGCAGATTTCAACATGGATATCCTTTTTTGTGGAGCCTGTTACAAATGTGTTACCGCAGTTGCAAGTTACAGTTGCCTGATAGTACTCTGGATGGATTCCTTCCTTCATGATTTTCACCTCTTTTTCTTATTTTGTGAACTGCTTACCTTTCTCGGTCGATTTCCGGTCAATGCCGCTCCTGATGTTTCCACGGCAAGATACCCCGGACTATCCCTGTAAGTCCCTACAGTTAAACTGTCTGTTAGACAGCGTTTGAATTATACCATAAATCTTTATAAAAAGCAACGATTTTATATAAATTTCTGTTTTTTGACCATCTGTACCAGTTCTTTATTGTTTTTCGTATGTACAAACATATTCAGGATGTTCTCGACGGCTTCGTCCGACTTCATACCGTTTAATGCTTTTCGCATGATGTACACTGCTTCCTGCTCTTCCGGATCGAGCAGAAGATCCTCTCTTCTGGTACCGGATTTCTGGATATCCAGTGCCGGGAAAACTCTCTTTTCGGAAAGCTTGCGGTCAAGGACAAGCTCCATGTTTCCGGTTCCCTTGAACTCTTCGTATACGACATCGTCCATCTTGCTTCCGGTATCGACAAGTGCCGTTGCCAGGATCGTCAGGCTTCCGCCCTCACGCATATTTCTCGCTGCTCCGAAGAAACGTTTCGGCATATGCAGTGCCGCCGGGTCAAGACCTCCGGATAAGGTACGTCCGCTTGGCGGAACCGTCAGGTTGTAGGCTCTTGCAAGTCTTGTGATGCTGTCGAGCAGGATCGTAACGTCTTTTTTATGTTCAACCAGACGCTTTGCACGCTCGATCACCATCTCGGAAACTCGTTTGTGATGCTCCGGCAGCTCATCAAAGGTAGAATAGATTACTTCTACATTATCTCCGACAATGGCTTCCTTGATGTCGGTAACTTCCTCCGGACGCTCGTCGATCAGCAGAATAATCAGGTGCATATCCGGGTCATTTCCAAGGATGGACTTTGCCATCTCTTTTAACAGTGTCGTCTTTCCGGCTTTCGGCGGTGACACGATCATTCCTCGCTGTCCCTTGCCGACCGGTGAGATCAGGTCAACGATACGCATGGCTACATTTCTCGAATCACGCTCCATACGCATACGCTGGTTCGGAAAGATCGGTGTCATATCCTCGAAATTGCATCTTTTGGCAGCTTCTGCCGGATGCATGCCGTTTGTGCTCTTTAAATAGAGCAGGGCTGCAAACTTCTCCTGCTGTGTGGTATTTGTGCGGATACGTGTATTGCCGCTGATGATATCTCCGGTCTTCAGATTGAATCTTCGGATCTGGGACGGCGAAACATAAATATCATGGTCACCCGGCAGATAGTTATCGGATCGGATAAATCCGAAACCATCCGGCATTACTTCCAGAATACCGGTCACTGTCTGACCGCTGTCAAGCTGTGAAAAATCCAGTCCTGTTTTCTCTTCCGGACGCTTTTCGGATCTCTCTGCGTGCTCTGTCATCTCTGGTCTTTCCGCTTTTACGGTCTGTGTCTGTGCACGTTCTTCCGTCTCTTCGGATATTTTCTGCTCACGTTCTTTTTCATCTGCTTCAAGCATTCTTGCAACTACTTCACTCTTTTTCAGACCGGAAAGATTTTTCAGGCCTCTGGCTTTTGCAATCGCCTTTAATTCAACCGCTGAGAGCGATTCATATTTTTCTTTCATCATTATCCTGTATTTCCTCCATCTTTGATGGCTGTTTCTGAATCTAACATCTGCCTATTTTAACATAACTGTTTTTAAAAATCTATATGAACTTTTACACGAAATGCTTTTAAAAAGCAAGCATTCCGCCTAACATTCCGCCTCCCATGCACAGACAGGCTGTCGTTATCGTCTGTATGGAAGACGGATCTATGTTCCGTTTCAGGATCAGTGTCAGAAGAAAAAGCACTGCAAAATAACACATTCCTGCGAGCAGCCCCCACAGGTATTTTTTGTTCTCCGTCCTTCTGCCTGCGATCCTTCCGCCCAAAAAGGCGGATCCCAGATAAATGACGGTCACAGCCGCCGAGATCTTTCCTTCTTCTAACTGAATTTTCATCATCGCAGCTGCCAGCAGCACAAGAAGCACTGCTGTGACGATCCAGGAACCCAGAAGTGAAATGAGCAGGGTCACTGGTTTTGATCGTTTCTGCATTTTTTCCATGCAATCCCCCCTGCTCATACTATATGACAGCCTTCCATCCGGCAGAACATTTTTTCAAGAATGCCTCTGGCATTCTTGCTGCGAGGTGCACGTCATGCATCGCATGACATATTCTTCTGTACACCTCTGCAATCCGCCGGAGGCTATATCAGATGGGAGATTGAATCCCGCCACTGATACAAGTTTGTTGCTCGCCGCCTACAGAGGTGGGAGTCATCTCACATCTGATATACATACTTCCTGTAATCTACATGTTTGCCGTCTGCAAAGCATCCATAAGCTTGCGGACGGCAATGCTTTTTGGCCGGTTTTTGTCCCAGATCAGGCAAATTTCGCGTTCCGGCATTCTTGAGGTAAGGTGGAGCTGTACCACTTCGCCTTTTTTAATGGCTTCTTTTGCCAGTGCCTCCGGATAAAATCCGATTCCGAGGTTGTGCCTGATCATCGGCAGGATCTGATCTGCGGTAGCGGCTTCGATATCCGGATAGAACGGCAGATCATGCTGCAGAAAGTAATTGATATGCATTTCTCTTGTTCCAGTATTTTGTCCGAGAGAAATAAACGGAATGTCCGTAAGCTCTGAGAGATGATGGATTTTAGAGGAAAAATCAGCGTATTTTGGCCCGGCGAGCAGAATCTCACGGAAGGAAGCAAGCGTATAATGACGCATGGATTTTTTCAGCTTGAGCGGTGTTGTGACAACAGAAATATCGGCCAGTCCGTTTTCCAGTGCCTGAATGGACTGAGGGGTGGAGAAATTGGAAATTTTCAGGCGGACTCCCGGATACTGTGCGTGAAAGGTCTCCAGTCGGTCAAGCAGCAGCAGTCGCAGAGCTGTCTCGCTTGCACCGATCGTGATCAGACCGCTCTCTAGACTTTTGTCTTTTTTCAGCTCGGATTCTGCAGTAGAGAGCTGCTCGTAAGCGATAGCGACATGCTGGAACAGTTTTTCTCCCTCAGGTGTCAGTGTTACTCCTCGGTTGGAGCGTACAAACAGTTTACATTCCAGTTCATTCTCCAGAATGTTCATGCAGCGGGTGATATTCGGCTGATTGTTATTTAAAATCTCGGCAGCTTTTGTAAAACTTTTATATTGGGCTACAAAATAAAAAAAACGATAATATTCAAAACTGACCATGCAAACCTCCTGTTTATTTTGACGTTCAAAAATGCTTCAGGCATTCTTGCTGCGAGGTGCACGTCATTCATCGCATGACATATTCTTCTGTGCACCTCTGCAATCCGCCGGATATGTTCTGTTTTGGGATAATCTGAAATCTGAAAAAGGAAGCACTTTTGCAGTGCTCCCTTATATTCAGGTTACTTGTGAAGTCACAGAACATCGCCGGACTTCGGATGAAAAATATTTACAGAATTATTCACCAAGGTTTTTCTTTTCTACTTCAGCGAGCATCATAGCACGTACTTTCAGAGGCAGACCAAACAGGGTGATAAATCCGCTTGCATCATTGTGATCGTACATATCACCGGTTGTGAAGGATGCTAAAGATTCATTGTACAGGCTGTATGGAGAAGTTGTGCCGGCTTTGATGATGTTTCCTTTGTAAAGTTTGAATTTAACTTCGCCGGTTACATATTTCTGTGTTACTTCAACGAAAGCCTGGATTGCTTCACGCAGCGGTGTGAACCATTTTCCTTCGTATACGACCTGAGCGAACTGGCTGCCAAGTTTTTTCTTTGTTTCCATGGTTTCACGGTCCAGAGTGAGTTCTTCGAGCTGTTCATGGGCTGCCATCAGGATGGTTCCGCCCGGTGTCTCATATACACCACGGGATTTCATACCAACAACACGGTTTTCTACGATATCTACGATACCGATACCATGTTTGCCTCCAAGAGCGTTCAGCTCTGTGATGATCTCAGAAACTTTCATGGCTTTTCCGTTCAGTGTTTTCGGAACCCCCTGTTCAAAAGTCATGGTAACATATTCCCCTTTTTCCGGAGCCTGTTCCGGTGTCACGCCAAGCACCAGCATGTTTTCGAAGTTTGGTTCGTTTGCCGGATCTTCCAGCTCCAGACCTTCGTGGCTGATGTGCCATAAGTTACGGTCACGGCTGTAGCTGTGGCTGTGGTCGAACGGCAGGTCGATACCGTGTTTTTTACAGTATTCGATCTCGTCTTCACGGGACTGGATGGTCCATACATCGGTCATACGCCATGGAGCGATGATCTTCAGATCCGGAGCCAGTGCCTTGATTGCCAGTTCGAAACGAATCTGGTCATTACCTTTACCGGTAGCACCGTGGCAGATGGTAGTAGCACCTTCTTTACGTGCAATCTCAACCAGTTTCTTTGCGATAACCGGACGTGCCATGGAAGTACCAAGCAGGTATTTGTGCTCATAAACTGCACCGGCTTTTACGCAAGGCATGATGAAATCGTCACAGAATTCATCAATGATATTTTCAATATATAATTTAGAAGCACCGGACAGTTTTGCTCTCTCTTCCAGACCATCCAGCTCGTTACCCTGTCCGCAGTCGATGCAGCAGCAGATAACTTCATAGTCAAAGGTTTCCTTTAACCAAGGGATCAGTGTGGTGGTATCGAGGCCGCCTGAATATGCCAGAACTACTTTTTCTTTCATGATATGTATTCCTCCTGAAATTTATGATCATTTTGTAAGTCAAAGACAAAAGAGCCATAAAACCACTCTTGTGCAAGTACATCGTGGTTTTTGGCTTTCGACCCTGGTATCATACACTATACAACAGTTATCATAATTATGCAAGTGAAAAAACGAAAAAGTTGTAAAAACAGCTGTAAAATGAATAATATACATTGCGTATGAATAAAAATACAATAAAAATACAAAGAAAACTCTTTACTTATAAAGAAAACTGGTATATGATAAGAAAGATTTCATTCGCACAGCGAATTTTTATGAATCTGCCGGAGACTGCATCAGATGGGCGGCACCTCACATTTGACAGAAAAAGAAAAGAAGAATAATCCGGACAGAAAAGATATATTAGGTTGAAAGGAGAATGTTGATATGATAAAAGCCGGAATAATAGGAGCAACCGGATATGCAGGAGGCGAACTTGTCCGTCTTCTCCTTAACCATAAAGAAGCAGAGATTGCGTGGTATGGTTCCAGAAGTTATGTGGATCAGAGATACAGCAGTGTTTACCAGAATATGTTCCAGATCGTGGATGCAAAATGTCTGGATGACAATATGGAGCAGCTGGCAAAAGAGGTAGATGTGATTTTCACAGCAACACCGCAGGGGTTGTGTGCATCTCTTATAAATGAAGGGATTTTAAGTCAGGCAAAAGTGATCGATCTAAGTGCGGACTTCCGTATCAAAGACCGGAAGACTTATGAGCAGTGGTATAATCTGGAACACAAAGCACCGCAGTTTATTGAGGAAGCTGTTTACGGACTGTGTGAGATCAACCGGGAGGATATCAAAAAGGCAAGACTGATCGCAAATCCGGGATGTTATCCGACATGCAGCACCTTGTCCATTTATCCATTGTTAAAGGAAGGCATTATTGATGGAAATACCGTTATCATTGATGCTAAATCCGGTACTTCCGGAGCAGGACGCAGTGCCAAGGTTGCAAACCTTTACTGTGAAGTCAATGAGAACATCAAAGCATACGGTGTTGCAACACACAGACACACACCGGAGATTGAAGAGCAGTTAGGTTATGCCGCCGGTTATCCGATCCATATTAATTTTACACCGCATCTGGTTCCGATGAACCGCGGTATTCTGGTTACTGCTTATGCATCTCTGAAAAAAGAGGTGACTTACGAAGAAGTTAAGGCGATCTATGATGCTTATTACGGAAAAGAACAGTTTGTACGTGTTCTGGATAAGGATGTCTGCCCGGAGACGAAGTGGGTAGAAGGAAGCAATTATGTGGATGTAAACTTCAAACTGGATCCGAGAACAAACCGTGTGATCATGATGGGGGCAATGGACAATCTGGTGAAAGGTGCAGCCGGTCAGGCCGTGCAGAATATGAACCTGATGTTTGGATTTGCCGAGAACGAAGGCCTTCAGGGCGTACCAATGTTCCCATAAAACAGAGAAAGGTCGTGAGCATAGATGAAGATAATAGATGGAGGTGTAACCGCTGCAAAAGGATTTAAAGCAGCCGGTATGCATGCAGGTATCAAAAAAGGTACAAAAAAAGATATGGCAATGATCGTAAGCAGTGCACCATGTATGGCAGCCGGAACGTTTACGACAAACCTTGTAAAAGCCGCACCGGTAAAATGGGATCAGCATGTGGTATACGAACATGGAGAGGCGAGAGCTGTTGTGGTAAACAGCGGTATCGCAAACGCCTGCACCGGAGCAGAAGGATATGGCTACTGTGAAGAGACTGCAAAAGCGGCAGCAGAAGCACTCGGTATCGACAAGGATGAGGTTCTGGTAGCATCTACCGGTGTGATTGGAAAACAGCTGCCAATCGATACGATCAAAAAAGGCGTGAAGGATCTTTCCGGACTGCTTCTGGATACCAGAGAAGCAGCAACACTGGCAGCAGAATCGATCATGACAACGGATACGGTAAAAAAAGAGGTTGCCGTTGAAGTTGAGATTGGCGGTAAGACGGTAACGATCGGCGGTATGTGCAAAGGTTCCGGTATGATCCATCCGAATATGTGCACGATGCTGAGCTTCCTCATGACAGATGCAGCTATTTCAAAAGAAATGCTTCAGAAGGCATTGAGTGCAGATGTCGATGATACCTACAATATGATTTCTGTTGACGGAGATACTTCCACAAATGATACCGTTCTGCTGCTGGCAAACGGACTGGCAGAGAATCCGGAAATTACAGAGGAAGGCGAAGATTATCAGACATTTGCCAGGGCACTGCACTATATCAACGAGACGCTCGCAAAGAAAATGGCAGGGGACGGCGAAGGTGCCACTGCATTGTTTGAGACAAAAGTGATCGGAGCACAGTCAAAAGAACAGGCGAAGATTCTGGCAAAATCCGTTATTTGTTCAAACCTTACCAAAGCGGCTATTTTCGGACATGATGCAAACTGGGGACGTATCCTCTGTGCCATGGGTTATTCCGGAGCTAAGTTTGATCCGGAAAAAGTAGATCTGTATTTTGAAAGTGCAGCAGGTAAGCTGAAGATCATCGAAAACGGTGTGGCACTTGATTACAGCGAAGAAGAAGCGACAAAGGTACTCTCAGAAAAAGCAGTGACGGCTGTTGCTGACATCAAAATGGGAGAGGCATCCGCATCTGCCTGGGGTTGTGATCTGACTTACGATTATGTAAAGATCAATGCCGATTACCGCTCTTAAGCGGTAAGAGCTGCTTTGTGGCAGAGCAATTTACAGGCATCTGTCCGGATGCCGGAAGTATGGATAGAAACTGGAGGAAAAACAATGGATACAATGCAGGATCTGCTTCAGAAAGCCAGTGTGCTCAATGAAGCGTTACCTTATATACGGAAATTCAGCGGCAAGACCATCGTTGTAAAATACGGCGGAAGTGCCATGGTAGAACATGAACTGAAGAAAAACGTCATCCGTGACGTAGCACTTCTGAAACTGGTCGGATTTCGCCCGATCATCGTGCACGGTGGCGGAAAAGAAATCACAAAATGGACAGGCAAAGTCGGCATTGAGACCAAATTTATCAACGGACTGCGTGTGACGGATAAAGACACCATGGAAGTGGCTGAGATGGTCTTAAATAAGATCAACAAAGGATTGGTGTCTATGATGGAGAAAGTCGGAGTCAAAGCGGTTGGTATCAGCGGAAAAGACGGCTCCGTTCTGCGTGTTAAGAAGAAACTCTCCAAAGGCGAAGATATCGGTTTTGTAGGCGAAGTGACAAAAGTCAATACCGAGCTTTTAAATACACTGCTGGACAATGATTTTGTCCCGGTGATTTGCCCGATCGGTTCCGATGATGAGTATCATTCTTATAATATCAATGCAGACGATGCAGCATGTGCGATTGCAACGGCAGTCGGAGCATCCAAACTGGTATTTTTAACGGATATCGAGGGTGTATACCGTGATCCGCAGGACAAATCCACACTGATCTCCGAACTGAGTATTCCGGAAGCAGAAGAACTGCTCGGCAGCGGAAATATCGGCGGCGGCATGCTCCCGAAGATCCAGAACTGTGTCGATGCGATCAAGTCCGGTGTTTCCAGAGTACATATCCTGGACGGAAGGATTCCGCACTGCCTGCTGTTGGAGTTCTATACCAACAAAGGTATCGGTACTGCGATTATCGGGGATGAGGAGGAACGTTTTTACAATGAAAATGAATGAATATATGGAGAGAACGGAACAGGTGGTTCTGCACACCTATAACCGTTTCCCGGTTGTTTTTGAAAAAGGAGAAGGCGTACATCTTTATGATACCGAAGGAAAGGAATATCTGGATTTCGGTGCCGGAATTGCGGTGTTTGCACTTGGCTATCACTATGCGGACTACGATCAGGCTTTAAAAGATCAGATCGACAAAGTGATCCATACCTCCAATCTTTTCTACAATGTGCCGATGATGGAAGCAGCAGAAAAACTGGTAAAGGCAAGTGGCATGAGCAAAGTATTCTTTACCAACAGCGGTACGGAGGCGATCGAAGGTGCGATCAAAGCCGCACGTAAATATGCATGGAACAAAGACCATGCAACGGATCACGAGATCATTGCCATGAACCATTCCTTCCACGGAAGAAGCGTCGGAGCACTTTCCGTTACCGGAAACCCGCATTATCAGGAAGCGTTCAAACCGCTGATGGGCGGCGTGAAATTTGCAGATTACAATGATCTGGACAGTGTAAAAGCTCAGATCACAGACAAAACCTGTGCGATTATCATGGAAACCCTTCAGGGCGAAGGCGGCATTTATCCGATGGAAGAGAGCTTCTTAAAAGGTGTTAAAGAAATCTGTGAAGAAAAAGATATTCTTCTGATCCTCGATGAAATCCAGTGTGGTATGGGACGTACCGGAAGCATGTTTGCATGGCAGCAGTACGGCGTGATGCCGGATATCATGACCTGTGCAAAGGCACTGGGATGCGGCGTGCCGGTCGGAGCGTTTGTCTTAAACGAAAAGACTGCAAAAGCCTCTTTAGTTCCGGGAGATCACGGTACAACTTACGGCGGAAATCCCTTCGCCTGTGCAGCGGTTTCCAAAGTGTTCGATCTGTTTGAAGAACATGACATCGTCGGTCATGTAAGAAAGACAGCTCCGTATCTGGAAAAGAAACTGGATGAACTAGTAGAAAAACATGACTGCTTTACCGCACGCCGCGGAAAAGGATTCATGCAGGGACTGGTTGTGAGCGGCAGACCGGTCGGCGAACTTGTCAAAGCAGCTCTGGCAAATGGTCTGATTGTGCTTTCCGCAGGAGGTGATGTACTGCGTCTGGTGCCTCCGCTTGTGATCACCGAGAAAGACATCGACGAGATGGTTGAAAAACTGGAAGCGGTTTTATCTTAGTCGGAGAAGACTCAAACTTCTATAAGTGGCAAGCGACAAATTTGTCTTAGTGGGAGTGCAATCTCCGACTAAGATAAACGCTCCGCGAGGATGCACAGCGATTCTGTTGGGTAAATGTCAGCAAAGCTGACCAGAATCGCGTGCCAAGTCTCACGTGCGTTCGACTTGAAAAAACAGTAAAAAATGTATAGAAAACTCCTTTGTGCATATACTGTCAGAAAGTACAGGCAAAGGAGTTTTTTTATGATTGGAATTTTAACAGCACTTTTATCTGGAGCCCTGATGAGTGTGCAGGGCGTCTTCAACACGCAGGTGACAAAGGCGACCAGCCTCTGGGTTTCGACCAGTTTTGTGCAGTTTACGGCATTTCTGGTCTGTCTTGTGATCTGGTATTTTTCGGACGGGAAAAGTTTTATGACGCTTACACAGGTCCCGGATAAATGGACGCTGCTTGGAGGTGTGATCGGTGCATTTATCACCGTTACCGTAATAAAGAGCATGAACAGTCTGGGACCTGCGAAAGCGGCGATGCTGATCGTGATCTCCCAGCTGATCATTGCCTACGTGATCGAGCTTCTGGGATGGTTTGGCGTAGAAAAACAACCGCTTACCATGCGAAAAGTGGCAGGGATGGCGATCGCGATCATCGGTGTTGTCATATTTGAAAAATAACGGTTGTATTTTTGAACAATGTTCGATAAAATAGGAATATCTGTACAGGGGAATTTTGTCAGAAGGCAGGAAGGAGTCCTTTTGAGAAAATCAGGCAGAAAGTTAAAGAGTCTGTTTTATCTGACCATAATCGTTGTACTGTGTATTTTTTTGGGCGGCTGTAATAAAAAAGGTGAGATCACGTTTGAACAGGCGGCGGATGAGGTGTTTTCGGAAGAAATTTCCAATCAGTCTGAAGTGGGAGAATCGAAAGAAACGGAGCGGATGAAAGCAGGGGGGACGGATGTGGAAACAGACGCCTGGATCTATGTAGATGTGGCAGGTGCCGTCAGAACTCCCGGTGTTGTAAAACTTGCAAGGGGAGCACGTGTGTATGAAGCGATCGAGCTTGCCGGCGGGTTTGCAAAAGATGCTGCCATCTCAGCGGTCAATCAGGCATCCGTACTTCAGGACGGGCAGCAACTGTATATCGTTACAGTCGAAGAACAGAAGACAAAGCAGCTGTCATCTTCCGAGGGTTCTCTGGAAACGTCCGGTGAGGGCAGAGTGGCAGATGCAGGCAAAGTCAATATCAATCAGGCATCAGAGGAAGAACTGATGACGCTTCCCGGCATCGGGGCATCCAAAGCTGCCGATATCGTACGTTACCGGGAAGAACAGGGCAGATTTGAGCAGATCGAAGATATTATGAATATCAGCGGGATCAAAGAAGCGGTGTTTGGAAAAATAAAAGATAAAATAACAGTACAGCAGTAAAATAAAACAAAAGGAATGAACAAAAATGGCAAAGAAAGTATTAGTTGTAGATGATGAGAAACTGATCGTAAAAGGAATCCGCTTCAGTCTGGAACAGGACGGCATGGAAGTTGACTGTGCATATGACGGCGAAGAAGCTCTGCGTATGGCAAGAGAAAAAGAGTATGATATTATACTTCTTGATGTGATGCTTCCGAAGCTTGACGGCTTTGAAGTCTGCCAGCAGCTGCGTGAAACTTCCAGTGTTCCGGTTGTCATGCTGACTGCAAAAGGTGATGATATGGATAAGATCCTTGGTCTGGAGTATGGAGCAGATGACTATATCACCAAGCCATTTAACATTCTGGAAGTCAAAGCACGTATCAAAGCAATCATGCGCCGTACCGAGAAAAAGGGAGCAGAGCAGACAAAGAGCAAAGTGATCCAGGCAGGAGATCTTACGATGGACTGCGAGGCGAGACGCGTCAACATTGCAGGCAGAGAAGTAAACCTGACTGCCAAAGAATTTGATGTGTTGGAGCTTCTGATCTTTCATCCGAACAAGGTGTACAGCAGAGAGAATCTGCTCAACATTGTCTGGGGTTATGAATATCCGGGAGATGTGCGTACCGTAGATGTACATATCCGGAGACTGAGAGAAAAGATTGAGATAAATCCGAGCGACCCGCAGTATGTACACACCAAATGGGGCGTCGGATATTATTTCCAGCATTCATAACTGTCAGGTAAATGTCAGCAAAACTGACCAGAATCGCATGCCAAGTCTCACGTGCATTCGACTTGAAAAGGTACACTGAAGGAAGGGAGCAGGCACAGGGGAGCAAGTGTTCAGAAAAAAGAAAAAAAACGAAAAATTACGAAAGTACATAAACAGTCTTCAGTTTCGTATGTGCCTGATCTTTATCATCGTTGGAATTGTGCCGATCATGCTGATCAAACACGGGATTTTAACGAATTATCAGGATCAGGCGGTGAAACAGCGTATCAGTATTATACAGAGCCAGAGCGATCTGATCACAGCCCAGATTTCCAAGACCGATTACCTGAGCGGTGAGAAGTCCAAGATCACAGATGTGGAGCTGCAGCAGATGGCGAATCTTTACAACGGCAGGATTCTTGTCGTCAATAAAGAGTTTCGCATTATTAAGGATACCGATCAGACAGATGAGGGCAAATATATTGTGGCGGAAGAGGTGATCCGCTGTTTTCGCGGTGAGGATGGACAGAGCTACAGCAGGAAAAACGGCTTTATTGAAATTACCATACCGATCTATGATGCTCAGAGCAAAGAAGTGAAAGGCGTGATGATCGTCAGTACACCGACCAGAGATATCCGTAAAAACCGTGATGATCTGAACCGGAAAGTACTGATCCTTCAGATTGGAATGGGGATTGCCATTTTTCTGATTGCATACTATCTTTCCAAGATGCTGGCAAAGCCGTTTGAAAAGGTTACCAAATCTTTGAGCCAGGTGCAGGAGGGCTTTCTGGATGCTGATATCTCCATACCGGACTACACTGAGACACAGCAGCTTGCAGAGGCTTACAATCAGATGCTTGCCCGCATGAAAGCTCTCGATGATTCCAGGCAGGAGTTTGTCTCCAACGTGTCACACGAGCTGAAAACACCGATCACATCGATGAAAGTACTTGCAGATTCTCTTCTGGCACAGCCGGATGCACCGGTGGAGCTTTATCAGGAGTTTATGGCGGATATCGCAGAAGAGATCGATCGTGAGAATAAGATCATCACGGATCTTCTGTCGCTTGTGAAGATGGATAAAAAGGCAGCAGATCTGCATATTGAAAATAAAAATATCAATGAACTGCTGGAGCTGATCATCAAGAGACTGACACCGATCGCGGACAAGCAGGATATCAACCTTGTGTTGGAGAGTTTCCGCCCGGTCAATGCCGAAGTGGATGAGACGAAGCTGACGCTTGCCCTGTCTAATTTGGTCGAAAATGCGATCAAATACAACAAAGAGGGCGGATGGGTGCATGTTTCGCTTAATGTAGACAACAAATATTTTTATGTAAAAGTAGAAGATTCCGGCATTGGTATTCCAAAAGAGTCACAGGATGCTATTTTTGAACGTTTTTACCGTGTGGATAAATCACACTCAAGAGAGATCGGCGGAACCGGTCTGGGGCTTGCAATCACGAGAAGTGCGATCCTGATGCACCGCGGAGCGATCAAGGTTTACAGTAAAGAGGGCGAAGGTACGACCTTTACTGTTCGGATCCCGCTGATTTATGTGAACTGATACAACGGTTCACCTGGCAGGGGCTTTTGCCGGAATGGAGAACAAAAATATGAAAAAAATGGCAGGATTTGCAGCAGCTGTGTTTCTTGGCCTGATGCTCACGGGTTGCCAGGGCACACAGAAGGCAGAACAGAGCGGTTATAAGGTTTTTTGCCGTAATGCAGAGGCTACTGCACTTCGGGAAGTGCAATATGAGCCGGAAGCAGAAGGCGGGGAAAAACTGGTGGAAGAATTGCTTTCTGCAATGGAAGGGACGTTTAATCGAAACGACTATCAGAGTGTTTTTCCGGAGGGACTGACTGCTGCAGTATCGACTTTAAAGGACGGACGGCTGACGATTGATTTTAATGATGCTTATAAGCAGATGGATGATACAAAAGAAGTTTTGCTGCGTGCCGCAGTGGTGCAGACGATGACGCAGATCACGGATGTCCGGGAAGTGGTATTTACCGTTGCAGGTGAGGCACTTCTGAACTCGGAAAATCAGGCAGTAGGCCCGATGCATGCCTCTTCGTTTATTAATTCGGAGGGTGACAGTATCAATGCATATCAATATGAGGCATTGCCGCTTTATTTCGGCAGCAGAAACGGCACTTCACTGACAAAACAGATGCGAAACGTGCATTATGCATCGGATGATTCTCTTGAAAAACTGGTGGTTGAGCAGCTGATCGCAGGACCGGCGGGCAGCAAACTTACTGCAGTTGTGCCGTCTGATACGGTTGTGCGTGAAATCCGTACGGAGGGGGATTTATGTACGGTGAATTTAAGCAGTGAATTTAATCAGGCAGTGGCAGGATCTTCGGTTACACCGGAAGTGACGGTTTATGCGATCGTAAATTCCATCTGCGAAAGCTGTGAGGATATCACGAAAGTCCAGATCCAGGTGGAAGGCAGCTCGGATGTACTTCTGCGTGATACACTGGATCTGTCACAGGTGTTTTCCTGTAACAGCAGTTTCATACGGGAGAAAGACGGAGAAAACGATACCGGGAGCAGCGATAACGGTGCGGTTCCATCGGTTGGCGTTGATCCGAATCTGACAAAGGAAGCACAGACAGAGAGCGGCACTTGATATATTTCAAAAAGAGACCGTTGTTGTTTTTGACAGGTATTCTGATCTTATGGATCTTGCTCTGCCATTTTGCAGGGATTCGGGAGCAGTTTCCTTATCCGCAGTCGTTTGACGGAAAACAGGTTTCCTGCACGGGAAGAGTCTGTCAGATCGAGGCAGGAGCAGATTTCTGGTATGTATATGCAGATCATATACAGGCTGATTTTATGGAGGAGGTTTCCGAACGTCTTAAGGTTCGGGCAATTCTGGAAGAGCCAGCGGACTGTGCGTACGGAAACTGGGTGCAGATCTGCGGCAAACTGACGCTTGCAGAGGCTCCCTCAAACGATGGAGCGTTTGACCGCCTTTTTTACCAGCAGACGGAGCGTCTTTTGTTTAGTATGAAAAATGCCCGTTTAACCGTTCGGGATGGCAGGCAGAATCCGCTGTTACAGTGGATGTATGAAGTCCGCAGGATCTGTATGCGGCATCTGGAGCAGATATTTGATGAGCAGGATGCCGGAATTCTCGCAGCGATGTTACTTGGCGATAAGAGCAGGCTGGATGAGGAGATCAGAGACTGGTATCAGGTGGGCGGCATTGCTCATGTGCTTGCGATTTCCGGACTTCATATTTCTCTGTTTGGCATGGCACTCTATCATATCTTGCGAAAACTGGGGATCTCATTTGTGGTTTCTTCCGGGATCGCAGGCAGTTTTATGTTATTTTATGCAGTTTTTACCGGTGTAGGTGTATCTACACGCCGTGCCGTGATCATGTTTCTTCTTTTTCTCGGAGCACAGTGCCTTGGAAGGACGTATGATTTATTGAGTGCTCTGTCAGCAGCTGTTTTTTTACTTCTTTTTGATTATCCCATTCTATTATTCTCATCTGGATTTCAGATGTCAGTTTCTGCTGTGGCAGCGATCGGTGGATTTTATCCGATTCTGAAAAAGCATTACGGATCATATATCTCTTCCGGGGCGGCTATTCAGCTTTTTATGCTGCCGTGTGTTCTGTGGCATTCTTTTTCTTTTCCTCTTTACAGTGTGATGTTGAATAGTATGGTCATACCGCTGCTTCCGTTTGTTCTCGCCGGAGGCGGCAGTGCCTTGCTTTTTTCTTTTTTTTCGCTGAAAGCAGCTTCATATCCGGCAGCGGCAGTGCATGGTGTGTTAAATTTATATTCCTGTCTGTGCCGCGTATCTCTGGAACTGCCTTTTTCTCAGATGATTTTTGGAAGACCGAAACTGTGGTCGATTCTTCTGTATTATGTGATCCTGTCTGCGGGGGCTGTGTGGCTGCTTCAGAAAAAACAAAAGAAAGTCTGTTATCTGGTCTTTGTTTTCATGGCGATTTTCTTTTTGAAGCGGACGGAGCCGAAGGCGTTTTCTGTGACCTTTCTGGATGTCGGACAGGGGGATGGGATTGTGCTAAGGGATGATACCGGTGTGACCATGTTGTGTGACGGCGGGAGCAGCAGTGTCTCGAACGTTGGAAAATACAGAATTCTTCCGTATTTGCGGTATCATGGGATTGACCGGTTGGATTATGTGTTTTTAAGTCACATGGATATGGATCATATCAATGGAGTAAGGGAACTGCTGGAGCGTCAAACATGCAGTATTAAAATAAAAAATCTGGTATTGCCAGCCATCAAAAATCCGGATGAGACGTACCTTGAGATTGAAAGACTGGCAGCAGGGCAGAAGATCGCCGTGCACAAAATGCGGGAGGGTGACTGTATCTGTACCCGGTCGATGATGCTTACCTGTCTTGCCCCGAAAGCTGGGGATACTTCCCAAAATAAAAACGAAACATCCATGGTGCTGCATGTAAAATACAAATCTTTTGATGTGATGCTGATGGGGGATCTGGAAAAAGAAGGGGAAAAGGATCTGATCAGAAGAAAAAAACTGCCGCAGCTTCTGGAAGGAGGAAATAAAATCGAAGTTTTAAAGGCAGGACATCATGGTTCCAAAGGAGCCACCTCAGAAGAACTGCTGGATATCCTGAAACCACAGATGGCGGTTTTGTCTTATGGAAAAGGAAATCGCTACGGGCATCCGGCATCGGAAACCATAGAACGGTTAGAAAAGGCGAACTGCCCGGCCGTTTCTACGGAAAAGTGTGGTGAAATAACATTTTTTTGCCTTAAAAATGAAAAAATTCTTGTTAGATATGGAAAAAACGTGATAAAATAATTAGAAAGGGGGCGATTGCCATGACGATTCGAGAGATGGCAGAGCAAAGAGAAGTGGCTTATTTCAGCCCGTATGCATCCCTCAGCAGCAAGTCCAGGGGACGCGACCGGGAAGAGCTGCCATGCGATATCCGTCCGGTCTATCAAAGAGACCGGGATCGTATTTTACATTCTAAAGCATTTCGCAGACTGAAGCATAAGACACAGGTTTTTCTGCTGCCGCAGGGAGATCACTACCGCACCAGGCTGACCCACACGCTTGAGGTAGCACAAACGGCGAGGACGATCGCAAGAGCCCTGCGGATGAATGAAGATCTGGCGGAGGCGATTGCACTTGGGCATGACCTTGGGCATACACCGTTCGGCCATGCAGGCGAGCAGGCGTTAAATGAGATCTGCCCGTTTGGTTTTGCTCATTTTGAACAGAGTGTCCGCGTTGTAGAACTTCTTGAGAAGAACGGAAAAGGTCTGAATCTGACCTGGGAAGTCCGTGACGGGATCCGAAATCACAGAACGTCCGGTCATCCTTCCACGCTGGAAGGAAAGATCGTACGGCTTTCAGATAAAATCGCATACATCAATCACGACATTGATGATGCATTGCGTGCCGGGATTTTAAAAGAAGCAGATGTTCCGGCAGAATACCGGGAAGTTTTGGGTGATACGATCCGGGAACGTTTAAATGCTCTGATCCACGATATTGTGATCCACAGTCAGGGCAAAGATGACATTGTCATGTCACCGGAGATGGAAAAGGCGATGCGGGGAATGCGGAACTTTCTGTTTGAGAATGTGTATCACAATCCGCTGGCAAAAAGAGAAGAAAAAAAGGTCCGGCATCTTTTACAGGAACTTTATCAGTACTATATCGAGCATCCTCTGGAACTGTCAGAGGAATATTTAAACCTGATGGATGCGGGGCAGGAGAAAGAGCGGGTTGTCTGTGATTACATAGCAGGGATGACCGATCAGTATGCCATGCAGGCGTTTGCAGACCTTTATATTCCGAAGGCATGGCCGGTAAAATGAATAAGCAGGAAATAAGGAGATAGGTATGTATTATCCGGAAGAACTGGTCGAAGAGATCAGAGAGAGAAACGATATTGTCGAAGTGATCGGCACTTATGTCAAGCTTCAGAAAAAAGGAAGCTCTTATTTTGGACTTTGTCCATTTCATAATGAAAAATCCCCATCTTTTTCGGTAAGTCCGGACAAACAGATGTACTACTGTTTCGGATGTGGAGCAGGCGGCAATGTATTTACGTTCATTATGGAATATGAGAATTACAGTTTTCCGGAGGCACTGAAATACCTGGCAGACCGGGTCGGGATCAAGCTTCCGGAGCGGGAATATTCAGAGGAAGAAAAAAGACAGCAGGATCTCCGCATGCAGGTGCTGGAAATAAACAAGATGGCAGCCAACTATTTTTATTATCAGCTTCGTACGGAGAGCGGGGCTCAGGCTATGCAGTACCTGAAAAGCAGACAGCTGGATGATGAGACAATCAAACGGTTTGCACTTGGATATTCCAGCAAATACAGCAGCAATCTATATCAGTATTTTAAAAGCAAAAAAATATCCGATGAATTATTAAAAGAATCCGGGCTGTTTAATGTGGATGAAAAAAATGGCATGTACGATAAATTCTGGAATCGTGTCATCTTTCCGATTCTGGATGTCAACAACCGTGTGATCGGTTTCGGAGGCCGTGTGATGGGAGACGGCAAGCCTAAATATTTAAATTCGCCGGAGACGATCGTTTTCGATAAAAGTCGCAATCTGTACGGACTGAACATTGCAAGAGCAGCAAGGAAAAAGTATCTGCTGGTCTGTGAAGGATATATGGATGTGATCTCCATGCATCAGGCGGGATTTTCAAATGCAGTGGCATCGCTTGGAACGGCTCTGACGGAGAAGCATGCCACACTTCTGAAACGTTATACGGACGAAGTAATCCTGACGTACGACAGTGACGATGCCGGTGTGCGTGCCGCATTGCGGGCGATACCGATCGTAAAACGTGCAGGACTCAGGGCAAGAGTGCTGCATATGAATCCTTATAAAGACCCGGATGAATTTATCAAAACCCTTGGGGCAGAGAAGTTTCAGGAACGCATTGATCAGGCGGAAAACAGTTTTATGTTTGAAATTTCCGTGTTGGAGAGAAATTATGACATGAAAGACCCGGAAGGAAAAACTTCTTTTTTCCAGGCGGTATCAGAAAAACTGATGGAGTTTGAGCAGGAGCTGGAACGTGAAAATTATATTCAGGCAGTCGCAGAGAAATATCACATCGGATTTGACAATTTAAGAAAAATGGTGAATCGCAGTGCGATGCGTGCAATCGGCAGGGAAGTACCGAAAAGTGCTGTGGACCGAGAACGAAAAGAAATCCGGAAAAAAAGTCAGGATGACGGCATGAAACAGTCACAGAGACTGATGCTGACCTGGCTGATTGATAAAAAAGGATTGTATGCAAAAGTAAAACCATACCTGGATGCGGATGATTTCACAGAAGATCTTTATCATCAGGCGGCACAGCTTTTGTTTGAACAGCTTGAAAAGAGCGAGCTGAATCCGGCAAGGATCATCAATCATTTTGAAGATCCGGAAACACAGAAAGAAGTCGCATCGTTATTCCATGCCAAGTTAAAACTGCAGTCGCAGGCAGAATTTGACAAAGCATTGAATGAAACACTGCGAAAGATTATCAACAACAGTATTGAATTTCGAACGAAAAACATGAATCCGGCAGATATTGCGGGATTGCAGAAAATCTTACTGGACAGAAAGAAAGTTCAGGATATGCCGAAGATCACATATCAGATGTGAGATGAATCCTGCATCCGCAGGCGGCAGCAGCAAGACAGCACAGGCATCAGATGGGAGCATAGTCAGCTGTATATTTTCCGGTATTGGGGAAAAAATATAGGAAAGATACGGCACTTGAAAGAAGGTGGATCAGATGGAGGAACACAGCAAAGAATTTTTGGAGAAATTAAAAGGACTGCTTGCATTTGCAAAAGAACATAAAAATGCACTGGAACATCAGGAAATCGTAGATTATTTTAAAGGAATTTCGCTTACCGAGACACAGAGCGAAAAAATCCTGGACTATCTGGATGAGCATGGCGTGGATGTTCTCAGGCAGAAAGATGCAGATGCCCTGGAAGATCTGGAAGAGGAAGAAGAAGTCGATGTTTCGGAAGCGGCACTGGAAGTTCCGGAAGGGATCAGTACCGATGATCCGGTACGGATGTATTTAAAAGAGATCGGCAAGATCCCGCTGCTTACCGCAGATGAAGAGATTGAGCTGGCAAAGCGGATGGAAAAGGGAGATCCGGAAGCCAAAAGAAGACTTGCCGAGTCCAATCTTCGTCTGGTAGTAAGCATTGCAAAACGTTATACCGGACGCGGAATGCAGTTTCTGGATCTGATCCAGGAGGGAAACTTAGGTCTGATCAAGGCTGTTGAGAAATTTGACTATAAAAAAGGTTATAAATTCAGTACCTATGCGACCTGGTGGATCCGTCAGGCGATTACCAGGGCGATCGCAGATCAGGCGAGAACGATCCGGATTCCGGTGCACATGGTAGAGACGATCAACCGCACGATCCGCACGTCCAGACAGCTCACACAGTCGCTTGGCCGTGAACCAAGTGCGGCAGAGATTGCGGAAGTGATGAAGATGCCGGTGCAGCGTGTGGAAGAGATTCTCAAGATCGCCATGGACCCGATCTCGCTGGAAACGCCGGTCGGGGAAGAGGATGACACACATCTTGGCGATTTTATCAAAGACAACAAAAGCGAAGTGCCGGCCGATGCTGCAGCGTACACACTTTTGCAGGAGCAGCTGGATGAAGTCATGCAGACACTGACAGACCGGGAAAAGAAAGTACTGGCTCTGAGGTTTGGGCTGGAAGATGGAAGAAGCCGGACACTTGAGGAAGTCGGAAAAGAGTTCCATGTCACAAGGGAACGCATCCGGCAGATCGAGGCGAAGGCTTTGCGGAAACTGCGGCATCCGAGCCGCAGCCGGAAATTAAAAGATTATCTTGATTAAGGAGAACAGATATGCAGTTATCAGACAGACTGCAGGCGGTTGCTTCCATGGTAACAGAAAACAGCCGTCTGGCAGACGTGGGAACAGACCACGGATACATACCGATTTATTTATGTGAGATGGGAAAGATCCCGTCAGCGATTGCCATGGATGTAAAAAAGGGACCGCTTCTGCGGGCTAAGATGAATATTGAGCGTTACCATATGCAGGAGAAGATCAGGACACGTTTATCTGACGGCGTTTTGAAATTAAATCCGGACGAGGCGGACAGCGTGGTGATTGCGGGCATGGGTGGAACACTCGTCATGAAAATTTTAGAAGAAGGCAAAAAAGTACTGGTGGACGTAAAAGAGCTGGTTTTGCAGCCGCAGTCTGACATTGATAAGGTGCGAAAATATCTGTATGAAAATGACTACGTGATCACAGCAGAAAAGATGGTATGCGAGGAAGAAAAATACTATCCGATGATGCATGTGCAGCACGGACATATGGAAGAACTTGCAGACATAGAATGGAAATATGGAGCTTTTTTATTAAAAGAAAAGAATCCGGTTCTTGGCTCTTTTCTGAAAAAAGAAGAGACCACGCTGACTGGTGTGCTTCAGAATTTAAGGCAGCAGCCCAAAGAGAGGGTGAAAGAGCGTATTTTGGAAATAGAGGCGTTGCTTGCCCTGAACCGGAAAGCACAGAAATGGATGAAAACAGAAGAGGAGTGTGAGAAGGCATGATCTGCCGGGAGCTGATTGAATTACTGGAGAAAAAATATCCTCCATCCATCGCAGAATCCTGGGATAATCCGGGACTGCAGGTGGGAAGCTATGAGAAAGAGATCAAGAGCATTTATATCGCACTGGATGCGACCGGAGAAGTGATCCGCCATGCCATCGATGCAAAAGCAGATCTGCTGCTGACGCATCATCCGATGCTGATGCATGGACTGAAAAAAATAAATGACGGTGATTTTTACGGACGGCGTGTGCTGGAACTGATAAAGCATGACATCGCTTATTATGCAATGCATACCAATTATGACATCGTGGAGATGGCACCGTTAGCAGCCAGGATGCTTGCCTTGAAGGATGCACAGATCATGGAGAAAACCTGTGTGCTTCCGGATGGACGTGAAGGCGGTTTTGGTATGGCAGGCGAACTGCCAAAAGAGATGACACTGCTTCAGTGTGCAGAGTATGTAAAAGATGTTTTTCAGATACCGGATGTGAAGATTTTCGGAAATCCGGAAACAGTTCTGAACCGTGCGGCGGTTCTTCCGGGCTCCGGGAAGAGTATGACGGCAGATGCCCTCCGAAATGGGGCAGAAGTTTATATCACCGGAGATTTTGGCCATCACGATGGGATTGATGCTGTAGACCAGGGACTGAATGTGATCGATGCCGGTCATTATGGCATTGAACATATTTTTATCGGACAGATGGCAGAAGAATTAAAGGAGCGTTTTCCTGAAATGGAAATCTGTACAGAGCCGATCCGACATCCGTTTTTGATGGTGTAGATAAGTTTTCGGAGAATTTCAAGTCACAGAACGGAATCTTCCGGTATCGATGACAATGTGATCTGTAAAAATGATCAGGAGGTGGTTTGATGATGGAGAAAGAATATATTCAGGTTTCTTTTGAAAATGGAAACATAGAAAGGAAAAGCTATCCGGCGGGTATACGGCTGCTTGATCTTGCAAAGGAATATCAGAAGGAGGATGATATTGTTCTTGCAAAGGTCAACGGGCGGCTGCGGGAACTGTACCTGCAATTAACGGAGGACTGCCGCATTTCTTTTATCACAACAAGGCAGCAGGAAGGGATGGCGGCCTACAGGCGGAGTATGACGCTGCTTTTGCTGAAGGCACTCTACCATCAGGCAGGGCATGAACACATCCGCAGAGTTGGGATCCATTTTTCCGTCAGCAGCGGATATTACTGTACGGTCGACGGTGATGTGACACTGGATCAGGATTTTCTTGATAAAGTGGAAGCCAGAATGAGGGAACTGATTGCCCAGAAAGTGCCGATCAACAAAAAAACGATCGGTACGGACGATGCGATCGCATTGTTCTCGCAGTACGGGATGAAAGACAAAGAAAAATTGTTTCATTACCGCCGGGCTTCCAAAGTCAATATCTATGATATGGGCGGTTTCGAAGATTATTATTATGGCTACATGATTCCGGACACTTCTTATCTGGGAGCGTTTTCCCTGCATTTGTATGAGGACGGATTTGTACTTCAGATGCCACAGCGGAAAGATCCGAAGACGGTTCCGGCCTTTGAGCCGGAGAACAAAATGTTCCGTGTTCGAAAAGAATCGCTCAAATGGGGAGAGATGCTCGAAATTCCTACCGTAGGATTACTGAATGATTATATTGTGCACCATGGCATCCATGACCTGATCCTGATCCAGGAGGCACTTCAGGAAAAGAAAATTGCGGAGATTGCCGGAAAGATCGCCGAAAATTCGGATAAAAAGATCATTATGATCGCCGGTCCGTCTTCTTCCGGAAAGACGACCTTTTCTCATCGGCTTTCGATCCAGCTTTCCGCACACGGACTGAGACCGCATCCGATCCCGGTGGATAACTATTTTGTAAACCGGGAAGACACACCGGTGGATGAAGATGGGAAACCAAACTACGAATGTCTGGAAGCCATCGATGTTCAGCAGTTTAACGATGACATGAACGCACTGCTTGCAGGAAAGAGCGTGCATCTGCCTATTTTTGATTTTGTGAGCGGCAAACGCATGTACAGTGAAAAAGAGACAAAACTTGGAAAAGAGGATATTCTGGTGATCGAAGGCATTCACTGTCTGAATGATCAGTTGTCCTTTGCACTGCCAAAAGAAAATAAATTCAAGATTTATGTCAGTGCCCTGACGCAGCTCAACGTCGATGAACATAACCGTGTTCCGACTACAGACGGAAGACTGCTTCGAAGGATTGTACGCGATGCCAGGACGCGGGGAACGACGGCAAAAGCAACGATCAGCATGTGGCCGTCGGTGCGAAGAGGAGAAGAGTCCTATATTTTTCCTTATCAGGAGCAGGCAGATGTGATGTTCAATTCAGCACTGATCTATGAACTGGCTGTTCTGAAGATGTATGCAGAGCCGCTTTTGTTTGGCATCGGAAGAGAGGAACCGGAATACCAGGAAGCGAAACGCCTCTTAAAATTTTTGGACTATTTTGTGGGAATCCCAAGCGAGAGCGTGCCGATGAATTCTATCTTAAGAGAGTTTATCGGGGGCGGATGTTTTCAGATATAACAAAAACCATGGAAGTGACAAATATTGTCTTTTCCATGGCTTTTCTTTTTCTCTTACATCAGTCAAAAAAGTTCTCGATCCTTTTTTTCTTGTCAAACAGATCGTTGTACTGGAGGATCTGATACTTTCTGAGGGATTCATAATAAGGGGAGGATTCATCTTTTAAGGAATAATAGCTGCCATCCTCACCGAAATAACCGTTTGTTGTCAGCACCGGGATCTGTTTATGTATATCTAAAAGGAACTGATTGAACGGAGAGAGTTTCATGCCGGTGCTCTCAAGCATCAGAGTCGAGAGGTAATTCATACTGATGTTTACATTTTCCTGTTCTTCGATATCGTAGTTTGCCCAGATCAGAAACAGAGTCTTATAGAGATTCATATTTTCTTCTGCACTGAGTTTTTCGACATTTTTTCCGAGGATCTTGCTGTAAACTTCATTGGAAAGTCCGGGTTCGTGATCACCGAAAAAGACGATTACGGTCGGATCCTTCTGCTTGCTGAAATACTCGATCAGAGATTTCAGGGCAGTGTCGGAATGATGGATCAGGTTCAGGTAACGTTTCAGTTCCGGATCATCACATTTTTCTTCGATGGAGATCGGCATATCCAGATTGTCAAAATCCTGGTCATAGCCGCTGTGATTCTGCATGGTGACATTGAACAGATAAAACGGGGCATTGCTCTTCTTTTTTGCCTGTTCATACTGATCGATGATCACCTGGAAATCAGCTGCGTCGGATACAAAGTTGCGAATCTTATCCGAAGCGGAGACATCCAGATCTTTTAAACTGATGAAATCCGAAAATCCGAGGTTTGGATAAACATGGTCGCGGTTGTAACCGTTTGCACGGAATGGATGGAATGCCAGCATACCCTGATAATCCTGGTTTCCAAGATGTGTGGTCAGACCCGGCAGAAGACTTTTGATGTAAAGCTGATAAGGTGTTGCAGATGCCGGCACAAAAGCTTTGGACAGTCCTGTCAGAAACTCAAATTCCGTGTTTGCCGTCTGACCTCCGAATACGGATACATAGGAGAACCCTTTTACAGTGTTTTTTGTAAGACTGTGGTAAAATGGCATTACATCTTCGCTGGTCCTGAAATCACCGACGGCCTGCAGATCGGCAAAAGCTTCGTCCATAATGGCGATGACATTTGGTGTTTTTGCATTGCCGGAAGAGGTTTCACTGCGATACGGGGCGGCTATCTCTTCAGCAGCGTTTGCAGAATATCCATCCGGTTTATGAATTATCATCAACTGGATACTTCGCATAAAAGTCAGGACGCATCCGTTTTTGCGGTAGGATTTGATCGGACGGAACGTATTGACAGTGACATGCATCGGTGTCACAGTCATAACCGGCGTATAGATCATGATCCAGAAGGAAGCAAAACAGATGGCGGCACTTCCTAGGATGGCAGAGATCCTTTTTTTGCCTTTTGGAAGTCGGAGACGTTTTACACGAAACAGCAGAATACACCAGGTGATCAGACCAAGCAGTGTGATCGTGCGGGTCAGATCAAGCGAATATTTATAATTGCCGACCACATTCATCGCAGTTCCCATGATCGTCAGATCCGAAGCCAGGATCGGGATTCCGCGAAACGTTGTTGTGAAATAATTCGTCAGTGAAAATATAATGCTGAAAATACACAGAAAACATCCGGAGAACCGCATACTTCCGGTCAGGGCAAACAGAAATCCCATCACGATATAAAATAAAAATGCGGTTACACCGAAACGAAGCAGGCAAGACGGACGGATAGAATAGAAAATCAGTCCGGGCCCCGCCGGGTTTGCGTATTCCAGGAACAACAGTGCCACAAGAGGCGTAAGGAAAAAGACAGTCAGAGCTATCCGTTCTTCCTTTGATAAATTTTGAAATACCGACTCTTTGTTGGCGGAATCGGTTGCTTTGGTTGATTTTTTCATATTGATACACTTCCTTTATCACAATCGCATCATAATACAATGAGCTATTATAGCAAAATGGAAGTTGACAGTCAATCTGAGAAATGTTAAGATATTCTTATGTTTGCGAGTAGGATAAATGATCGCGGCTGGCAAAACGAAAGGTGTCAGACGAGGAAAGTCCGGGCTTCACAGGGCAGGATGCCGGATAACGTCCGGCGGAGGCGACTCCAGGGACAGTGCAACAGAAATATACCGCCGGCCATAAGCCGGTAAGGGTGGAAGGGCAGTGTAAGAGACTACCGCCCTGCTGGTAACAGCGGGGGCACATGTAAACCCCATTCGAAGCAAGACCGAGCAGAGACATATGGCGGCCCGTCAGTTTCAGGTTGGTTGCTTGAGCCATGCGGCAACGCATGGCCTAGATAGATGATCATTCACGACATAACCCGGCTTATCGTTCTGCTCGCAGAAAAAAACAAGCACAGTGATTTTTTTACTGTGCTTGTTTTTTTCTTTTATTATGATGCCAGGGTCAAAAGGTCTAAATCCACATGAGCTTGCTCATAGGTGGGTGAAAGACCTTGGGACCCGCCCCGATATGAGCATAAAAGTGGGATGATAATCCCACGATATGCGAATACTGGGGAGGATTGTGGGAGCGCAACGCACGGAACAATCCGTAGGCATCATAGTTGGGGACTTTTGACACTCACATCTTTTTATTTATGTTTGGCTTTTGAAGCGTGATACTTTTCGTCGCAGTATCTGCAGCGGTAAATTTCCTTTTCTTCATTGGAAAGGACAAAGACCTGATCCAGTCCGTGCTCGATCGATGTGATGCAGCGAGGATTCTTGCATTTGATCACATTGACGATCTGTTTTGGAAGGTGCAGCTTTTTCTTGTCTACGATCTCACCGTTTTTGATGATGTTGACGGTGATATTGTGGTCGATAAAACCAAGGATATCAAGATCCAGCATGTCAACCGGACATTCTACTTTAATGATATCTTTTTTGCCCATTTTGTTGCTGCGGGCATTTTTGATGATGGCAACACAGCAGTCCAGCTGATCCAGTTTCAGATAATGGTAGATGGACATGCTCTTTCCTGCTTCGATGTGGTCGAGAACCACACCTTCGTTTAACTGACCTACATTTAACATACTTTCACCTCCAGAAGTGTAAGAATCAAAGCCATACGTGCATAGACAGCATATTGAGCCTGCTTGAAGTAAGCAGCTCTTGGGTCATCGTCAACTTCAACTGCGATCTCATTGACACGAGGGAGCGGATGCATAACGATCATATCCTGCGGTGCAAGTTCCATTTTCTTTTTGTCAAGAATATAGAAATCCTTCATGCGGACATAATCCTCTTCATTGAAGAAACGTTCTTTCTGTACACGGGTCATATAAAGGACATCCAGCTTCGGAAGTGCATCTTCCAGACGTTCTACTTCTTCGAATTCGATGTTGTTCTCACGCAGTACATCGTCGCGGATATAACTTGGGATACGCAGCTCTTCCGGAGAAATCAGGACAAAACGGATTCCGGTGTAGCGGACCAGTGCACTGATCAGGGAGTGAACGGTACGTCCGAATTTTAAGTCACCACAGAGACCGATTGTCAGATTGTCCAGTCTTCCTTTCAGGGAGCGGATCGTCAGAAGATCCGTAAGTGTTTGGGTCGGATGCTGATGTCCGCCATCTCCGGCATTGATCACCGGGATTGGAGAATGTAAGGATGCCACAAGCGGTGCACCTTCTTTTGGATGACGCATTGCACAGATGTCGGCATAACATGCGACCATGCGAATGGTGTCTGCAACGGTCTCTCCTTTTGTAGCGGAGCTGGAATCGGCCGAAGAAAAACCAAGTACATTACCACCTAAATTCATCATAGCAGCTTCAAAGCTGAGGCGGGTACGTGTGCTTGGTTCATAAAAAAGAGTCGCTAATTTTTTGCCATCACATGCGTGGGCGTATTTTTTCGGGTTTGTTTCAATATCATTGGCCAGATTCAGGAGCTGATCCAGTTCTTCCACACTGAAATCCAGCGGACTCATTATATGTCTCATAATTTCCTCCTTTTAACTTCAGATTTTCTTTATCATATACCATTTGCAGACAGATTTCAAGATGAAGTTGAGCCATTTTTCTGATTCAGATATTCAAAAAGCAGACCGCAGAAGAACCAGAGCGGTGCATAGTCCAGACGGATCACACCGTTTATCTGAAAATGTGTCCCGGAATAGTCCCACGGGCAGCAGTGATGTTTTTTCAAAAGGCTTCCGCTCATATATTCGGCGGTGAAAATAAACAGCATATATAGAAAGCCACGCAGGAGAAAAGAACATTTTTTGCTGCAAAGGAAGTTTGAGAGCGGTTTCAGGAAAGCTGCCATACCGTAGATAGGAAACATCCACAGGGAAGAATGACCGGTCAGCTTCCATTCACGCCGCCGAAAGGAAAGAAAACCGGTCCACAGAAGCTCCAGGCACCAGCCGCAGATACCGCATCGGATAAAATTATTTTTCATGGGAAAAGTATAACCGGAAACGGGAAATATTATACTCTGCCGGACCATAATGTTCTTGCAAAATCAGGTCGGGTATACTATAATTCAACGTGATAGGATGCCGGGCGAGGATGGTTTTCTTATTGTGGAACAGGATACTTGCAAAAGCCGGCACAATACTGGAAGAAGAATGGAGTTCTATGAATTACGAAGAAGCAAGAGCGTATCTGGACGATGCTGCCAGATACGGAAGTGTTCTCGGGCTGGATACAATGAAAGAATTGCTTGCAAGGCTTGGCAATCCGCAGGATGATCTGAAATTCATTCATATCGGCGGTACCAATGGCAAAGGATCGGTACTTTCATATCTTTCTACCGTTCTGAAAGAAGCAGGTTATCGCGTTGGACGATATATTTCGCCGACGCTGTTTTCTTACCGGGAACGTATACAGGTAAATGAAATATATATAAAAAAAGATGCTCTGGCAAGGCTGACGACGCAGATACAAAGCTGTGCCGATGAGATGGTACGTGACGGTGCACCTCATCCGACCGCTTTTGAGATCGAGACGGCACTTTGCTTTCTCTATTTCAGGGAGGAAAAGTGTGACCTGGTCGTTCTGGAGGTCGGCATGGGAGGAGCTACCGATGCCACGAATGTGATAAAGACGACCGTTCTGGAAGTGCTCGCATCGATCAGCATGGATCATATGGGATTTCTTGGAGACACTCTGGCAGAGATCGCCGCGTGCAAAGCCGGTATCATCAAGCCGGATACGACTGTGGTCAGCATGAGACAGCAGCCGGAAGCCATGGAAGTGATCCGGCAGGTCTGTCAAAGGCAGAAGGCGGATCTGCGTATCGCAGATGCGGCAAATGCAACGGACATCGTATATGGGTGTGAAGAGCAGTATTTTTCCTATGGCGGGTATGACAGCCTTGAGATCCATCTGGCAGGCTCTTATCAGATTGCAAATGCCGTTCTGGCAGTGGAAGCGGTAAAAGCCCTGATCGATCTTGGCTATGCCATTTCAGAAGAAGCACTGCGCAGTGGTCTGCAAAAAGCAAGCTGGAAGGGCAGATTTACGGTTCTTCAAAGAGAGCCATATTTTATTATAGACGGAGCACATAACCGCGATGGGGCAAAGGTACTGGCTGATTCAGTACGTCAGTATTTTCCGAAAAAAAGGCTCCATTACATTATGGGTGTTTTTAAAGATAAAGAATACGAAACGATCATTGATCAGATGTCTGTATTTGATGCGGATGTGATCACGGTAGAGACACCGGGCAATCCGCGTGCACTGCCTGCGGAAGAACTGGCAGAAGCATGGAAAAAGAAAAAAGCGGATGTGACATTTGAGAAAAAGATAGAAAATGCGGTAAGAAAAAGTATGGAAAAGGCGAAAAAAGACGACGTAATCCTCGCTTTCGGATCCCTCTCGTTTCTTGGTGAGATTGTGAAAGCTCTGGATACAATAAGAAGTGAGGTTTGAAAACTATGGTAGATCAGGAAAAAGTAAGAGAAGGGGTACGACTGATACTGGAAGGTATCGGGGAAGATATAAACAGAGAGGGACTGATAGAGACACCGGACCGTATTGCGAGAATGTACTGTGAGCTGGCAGGAGGCATGGATCAGAACGCAGCGACTCATCTGGAGAAGCGTTTCCATGTGGACAATGCGGATATGGTTGTTGAGAAGGATATCACATTTTATTCGATGTGCGAGCATCACATGCTTCCGTTTTTTGGAAAAGCACATGTTGCATATATTCCAAACGGCGAGGTAGTCGGTCTGAGCAAGATCGCAAGAACAGTAGAGGTTTTTGCAAGAAGACTGCAGCTCCAGGAACAGCTGACGGCACAGATCGCCGATGCGTTTATGGACAATCTGCACCCGCAGGGCGTTATGGTTATGATCGAGGCAGAGCATCTCTGCATGACGATGCGTGGGATCAAAAAACCGGGTGCACAGACAGTAACGACCGTGACACGAGGTGTGTTTGATAACAACAAAGAACTGCAGGATACTTTTTATCAGATGGTGCGTTTATAATGAGAATGGAACGTGTAAATCAGATTTTGCAGCACACACTTTATCAGAGCTGCCGCAGACAGATTGATGAAAAAGAAAAAGACCGGATTTTCTGTGGACATGATATGGGACATCTGCTGGATGTTGCCAGACTGGCATGGATCTTTAATCTGGAAGCAAATCAGGAGATATCGAAAGAGCGGATCTATGCAGCCGCTCTTCTTCACGATATAGGGAGGCATATTCAGTACGAAAACGGAACTCCGCACCAGATCGCAGGGCTTCCGATCGCAGAGCAGATCCTGACGGACTGCGGATTTTATCCGGAAGAGATGAAAGAGATTCTCTATGCGATCGAAAATCACCGCAACAAAGAGATGTTAAAGCGGGATGATCTTGCCGGGATCTTATACCGGGCAGATAAAATGTCCAGATGCTGCTTTGGCTGCCGTGCCGAAAAAGAGTGCAACTGGAGCACGGAAAAGAAAAATATGGAGATACAGTACTGAGGCAGAATATACGAAAAGAGGAAAAGCAGATGAAGATAGGAAACAAAGAATTTGATCTGAAAAATCATGCTTATGTGATGGGCATTTTAAATGTGACACCGGATTCTTTTTCCGACGGCGGGAAATGGAACGATAAGGGTCGGGCAATGCGTCATACACAGGAAATGATAGAACAGGGAGCAACGATCATTGATATCGGTGGCGAGTCCGCAAGACCAGGTTATACACTGATCTCCGATGAGGAAGAGATCTCCAGAGTGGTTCCGATGATCGAGATGGTAAAGAAAAACTTTGATGTGCCGGTTTCTATCGACACTTACAAAAGTAGAGTGGCAGAGGCAGCACTTGACGCAGGAGCAGATCTGGTCAACGATATCTGGGGACTGAAGTACGATCCGGATCTCGCAGGCGTGATCGCCCGAAAAAATGCCCCATGCTGTCTGATGCATAACCGTAAAGAGCCGGATTACACTGATTTTATTGCAGATTTCCTGAAAGATATGCAGGAGACCATTGACATTGCAAAAAAAGCAGGCATCGCCGATGAGAATATCATTCTTGATCCGGGTGTCGGATTTGGCAAGACTTATGAAAATAATCTGGAGATCATTAACAAACTGGAATGCATGCATACGCTCGGCTATCCGATCCTGCTTGGAACTTCCAGAAAATCCGTGATCGGACTGACACTGGATCTTCCGGCAGATCAGAGAATGGAAGGAACCGTGGCAACCACTGTGATCGGTGTGATGAAAGGGGTCGCTTTTGTCCGTGTACATGATGTAAAAGAAAACTACCGTGCCTTGAAGATGACAGAAGCCATCCTCGGCAGATAACAGGCAGATAGGAGAAAGATGATGGATACAATTTATATCAAAGATCTGGAAGTGTTTGCCAACCACGGTGTCTATCCGGAAGAGAACAAACTGGGTCAGAAGTTTGTGATCAGTGCGGATCTTTCAGTGGATGTGCGGATGGCAGGCCTGACAGACGAACTGGAATATTCGGTAAATTACGGCGAAGTCAGCCATACGATCCAGGATTTTTTGCAGAAACATACCTTTAAGCTGATCGAAGCGGCGGCAGAGGGGCTGGCAGCGGAGCTGTTTTGCAGATATCCGCTGATCCGGGCACTTCGCCTGGAGATCCAGAAACCGTGGGCTCCGGTAGGACTGCCGCTCAGGACAGTCTCTGTGGAGATCAGAAGAAGCAGACATACCGTTTATATCGCACTTGGCTCCAATATGGGAGATAAGATGGCCTATCTGAAAGAGGCAGTGGAGAAACTTTCAAAACTGCCGGGCAGCAGCGTGAAAAAGGTGTCAGATTTTATCAGAACAGAACCTTATGGAGTGACAGAGCAGGACGAATTCCTTAATGGCGTCCTTGAGATGGAGACGCTTCTGACACCGCAGGAACTGTTGGCTCAGTTGCATCGAATCGAGGCAGAAGCAAACAGGGAGCGTATCCTCAGGTGGGGACCGCGTACTTTGGATCTGGATATTCTGCTGTATGATCAGGAGGTCATCGACACAGAAGAGCTGCATATTCCGCATATTGATATGCAGAACCGGGATTTTGTCCTGGTGCCGCTCTCTCAGATCGCACCGTGGGTACGTCATCCGGTTTTGAACAGGACAATAGAACAGTTAAGGAGAGAACTTGATGGTTGATTTACAGGACTTAAGAAATGAGATAGACTCCATTGACCGTCAGATGACGGAGCTTTTTGAGAAGCGTATGGAGATCAGCCGAAAAGTGGCAGAATACAAGATCAGCACCGGCAAAAAGGTGTTTGATAAGGAACGTGAAAAAAAAGTCATTGAAAAGGCAAAAGATATGACACACAACGACTTCAACCGTCACGGGATTGAAGAACTGTTTCAGCAGATCATGGCGATGAGCCGTAAACTGCAGTATCAGCTGTTGGAGGAAAACGGTGTGGCAGGCCGCCTGCCGTTTATCGGTGTGAATGAGCTGGAGAAAGAGAATGTCCGCGTAGTGTTCCAGGGCGTGGAAGGAGCATACAGCCAGGCTGCAATGCAGCAGTATTTTGGCGATAAGATCACCTCGTTCCATGTGGAGCACTGGAGAGATGCGATGGAGGCGATCGCAGAAGGTGCGGCAGACTATGCAGTGCTGCCGATTGAGAATTCAACGGCAGGGAGCGTCAATGATATGTATGATCTGCTGGTAGAGTTTGAAAACTATATCGTCGGTGAGCAGATCATTCGCTGTGAGCATTGTCTGCTTGGGCTTGAAAATGCAGAAATCTCCGATATCCGTACTGTTTATTCCCATCAGCAGGGACTTTCCCAGTGCAAGAGCTTTCTTCAGGAACACCGGGACTGGAAACAGATCCCGCTTGAGAATACCGCAATGGCAGCGAAAAAAGTGGCAGAGGACGGCGATGTGACGCAGGCATCTGTTTCCAGTGCCTTTGCGGCAAAATGTTTCGGGCTGAAAGTGTTAAAAGAAAATATTTACAACAACAAGGCAAATTCTACGAGATTTATCATTGTGACAAATCAGAGAATTTATCAGAAAGATGCGAAGAAGATCAGCATCTGTTTTGAAACGCCACATACCAGCGGATCTCTTTACAATATTCTGTCTCACTTTATTTATAACAATCTGAATATGTTCGGAATCCAGTCCAGACCGATCCCGGGACGCAACTGGGAGTACCGTTTCTTCATTGATTTCGAGGGCAATTTAAACGACAGTGCGGTCAAAAATGCCCTGCGTGGTATCCGCGAAGAGGCAACGAATATGAAAATACTTGGAAATTACTGAAAATACAGCGGCTTTTGCAAAAAAGCTGCTGTTTTTGGAAAGGTTGATAAAAATGTTTCGAATTGATGAATTAATCGTATACCGAGAATATGAGCAGGATCAGGATCAGGTCTTAAACGATATGGCATTTATCGTGGAAGAAACAGAAACGATGGGGATGCCGGTTTCGGATCTTCGTGGGCTTTATTTTTCCTGTATCCACAAACTGACCGAACTTGCCGGTACTTATGGATTTGAAGGAAATTTATGGCACAGCTATCTGACCTGGCTTCTGGTAAACAATGAAAATGTGTTCAGTCATGCAAGCGAGATCCGCGGCGAGGTGGATGGCAGCATCAATGCATTGGTGGAGCATGATTATGAGATTTTTCGTGAACTATATGCCCTAAACTTTGAGGCACTGGAAGAAAAGCTGGGTGCACATTGCTTTTTCATGATTGCAGATTATGTTAATGCACCGCAGAGCAGCAAAGTATTTAACGAGCGTATTCGCGACCGGATCTGTGAACTGAGCGAAAAACTTGCAGGAGCAAAAGATGTGCATGAATTTAAAGAAGATATGACTTCTTTCTACAAAGATTTCGGTGTGGGAAAACTGGGACTGCATAAGGCATTTCGCGTGGCACATGATGAAGATGGCGTACAGATCGTGCCGATCACCAAGATCGCACACGTACACCTGGATGACCTGGTAGGTTATGAGCTGGCAAAGAAGAAACTGATCGAAAATACCGAAGCTTTTGTGCAGGGAAGAAAAGCAAACAACTGTCTGCTTTTTGGTGATGCCGGCACCGGAAAATCCTCCAGCATCAAAGGCATTCTCAATGAATATTACGACCAGGGACTGCGTATCATTGAAGTTTACAAACATCAGTTCCAGGATCTGAATGATGTGATCGCTCAGGTCAAAAACAGAAATTATCGTTTTATTATCTATATGGATGATCTTTCCTTTGAGGAATTTGAAATCGAATATAAATACCTGAAGGCCGTGATCGAAGGCGGACTGGAACGCAAGCCGGAAAATGTACTGATCTATGCAACTTCCAACCGCAGACATCTGATCCGTGAAAAATTCAGTGACAAGGAAGAGCGAAGAGACGATCTGCATACTTCTGATACGGTGCAGGAGAAACTGTCACTGGCATATCGTTTCGGACTGAAGATTTATTTTGGTTCACCGAGCAAAAAAGAATTTCAGAATATCGTCCGCGTCCTGGCAGACAAACACGGAATTACGATGTCGGAAGAAGAGCTGTTTTTAAAGGCAAATCAGTGGGAACTGCAGTATGGCGGACTTTCCGGACGTACTGCACAGCAGTTTATTGATCATCTGCTTGGACAGGAGAGAAAGGACGTGTGAGTATGAAACTTTTTGCAGCAATCGATATAGGTTCCTGTGAAGTGGAAATGAAGATTTTTCAGATCACTTCCGGAAAAGGAATCAAAGAGATCGACTGCGTGTGCCATCGCATGGAACTTGGCAAAGATGTATACCGTGATGGCAGGATCGGTGTGGAGATGACCGATGAGCTCTGCCGGGTTCTGAATGACTTTGTAAGGATTATGAAAGGATATCGCGTGGATGACTGGCGTGTGTGTGCCACGAGTGCAGTAAGAGAAGCGGGTAACCAGCTTGTTTTTCTGGACCGTGTGAAACGCCATACCGGTCTGGAAGTGGAAGTTCTCTCAAATGCATCACAGCGTTTTATGGATTATAAATCGATCGCATCCAGGGAAAATGAATTCAACCGTATCATCCAGAAAGGAACGGCGATCGTAGATGTCGGCGGCGGCAGCATTCAGATTTCTCTGTTTGACAAGGATCGTCTTGTTGCAAGCCAGAATATGAAAATCGGAAATCTGCGGCTGCGTGAACGGATGATGAATGAGGGTGTGAGCCTGAAGCATTATGAGACACTTCTGACAGAAGTTGTGAAAAATGAATTTCTGTCATACAAAAAGCTGTATCTGAAGGATCGTGTGATCTCCAATTTGATCGTGGTCGGGGACCATATCGGCGATGCCGTTCATAAAAATGTGATGACAAGAGCGGATTTCCTGAATTTTTACGATGACATGATCTACCGTTCTGACGAAGATGCGGCAGGACGCTGCGAGGTTCCGGAAGATGTGATCTCGGTATTGCGCCCGTCTCTTGTCGTTTACCGTTGTTTCCTGGAGGCAGCCGATGTGGAGAATATCTGGATGCCGGGTCTGCACCTGACTGATGGCATGGCGTATGAATATGCACAGCAGAACCGGCTTTTGAAACTCGGCCATGACTTTGATGAGGATATCCTGGCGGCTGCAAGAAATGCTGCCAAACGTTATCAGTGCAGCAAGTCGCATATCAAAGTGTGCGAAGATCTGGCAGTTGGTATTTTTGACAAGATCAAAAAGAGCCAGGGATTCGATGACCGGGATCGCCTGCTGCTCCGCATTGCGGTGATCCTGCATGGATGCGGTAAATTTATCAGCCTGTCAAATGCCGGGGAGTCCGCGTACCATATTATCATGGCGATGGATATCATCGGATTATCGGAAGAAGAGAAAGAAATTGTGGCAAATGTGGTAAAATATAATACGGTGCCGCTGGAAGGATACGACAAAATCGGAAGCAGCCGGATGACAAGGGAAAATTATCTGACCATTGCCAAACTGACGGCAATCCTCGGAGTGGTAAATTCGCTGGACCGCAGCCACAAGCAGAAGACCAAAGAGGCAAAACAGATATTGCACGAAAACGAACTGGTCATTCAGCTTTATTCGGACGAAGATCTGTCACTGGAAAAGAAAGAGTTTGCAAAAAAAGCAGAATTTTTCGAGGAAGTGTTCAGCATCCGTCCGGTGCTGCGTCAGAAAAAAATGATGTAACGAAGGAGGTATGTCCGTATGGGTGAAATGGATTTAAAAAAAGCAGAATACTATACAAACCGAGAATTAAGCTGGCTGGGGTTTAACAACCGCATTTTGGGAGAGGCAAGAGATGCCTCACTTCCGCTGTTTGAACGGCTGAAATTTTTAAGTATCACAGCATCCAATCTGGATGAATTCTTTATGATCCGTGTGGCATCTTTGAAAGATATGGTGCACGCAGGTTACACAAAAAAGGATATTTCCGGGATGACGGCTTCGGAGCAGCTGAAAAAAATCTTAAAAGAGACACACGAACTGGTAGATCTGCAGTATTCTACTTACAATCGCTCTCTGATCCCGGCTCTGAAAAAGCGGGGGCTGAAAATTATTTCCGAGCACGAGAGTCTGAGCGAAGAGCAGAAAAAATTTGTGGATGCTTATTTTGAGGAAAATGTCTATCCGGTTCTGACACCGATGGCGATGGATTCTTCCAGACCATTTCCGCTGATCCGCAACAAGACCCTGAATATCGGTGCCCTGATCTGCAGAAAAGACGGCAAGGAAAAGCATAAGACACTGGATTTTGCAACGGTGCAGGTACCATCTGTCCTGCCAAGAATCGTGGAACTTCCGGAAGGAAAAGACGGAGAAAAACGTGTGATTCTTCTGGAAGAGATCATAGAGCGGAACATCGGACAGCTGTTTTTAAGTTACGATGTCGTATGTGCACATCCATACCGTGTTATGCGAAATGCAGACTTATCCATTGATGAGGATGAAGCAGAGGATCTGCTCAAAGAGATTCAGAAACAGTTAAAGAAACGTCAGTGGGGCGAAGTGATCCGTCTGGAGATCGAAGGAAAGATCGACAAACGGCTGTTGGATATCTTAAAAGAAGAGTTTGCCGTGAAAGACAGCGATGTATTTGAGATAGGCGGACCGCTGGATCTGACTTTTCTGATGAAGCTGTACGGCATGGAAGGGTTTGAAGACTGCAAAGTGAAAAAATATATTCCGCAGCCGGTACCGGCACTGATGAACGATGACAGCATTTTTGCCAATATCCGCAAAGGTGACATTTTACTGCATCATCCGTACATGACGTTTGATCCGGTCGTAGATTTTGTAAAACAGGCAGCGAAGGATCCGAATGTTCTGGCGATTAAGCAGACACTTTATCGTGTCAGCGGTAATTCACCGATCATTGCAGCACTGGCACAGGCGGCAGAGAACGGCAAACAGGTTTCTGTTCTGGTAGAATTAAAAGCCCGTTTTGATGAAGAAAACAATATCATCTGGGCGAAAAAGCTGGAAAAAGCAGGCTGTCATGTGATCTATGGACTGGTGGGTCTGAAAACACACAGCAAGATCACCCTGGTTGTCCGGAGAGAAGAAGACGGTATCCGCCGTTATGTGCATCTCGGAACCGGAAATTATAACGATTCTACGGCAAAATTGTATACGGACTGCGGTCTTCTGACCTGTGCAGAACCGATAGGGGAAGATGCGACTGCGGTATTTAACATGCTCTCCGGCTATTCCGAACCAAAACACTGGAACGACCTTATCGTTGCACCGATCTGGCTCCGCAAACGTTTCTTAAGACTGATCGAACGAGAGAAGAACTGGGCACTGGCGGGAAAAGAAGCCCATATCATTGCAAAAATGAATTCCCTGTGTGACCGGGAGATCATCGAGGCACTCTATGCGGCATCGGCGGCAGGGGTGAAGATCGAACTGATCATCCGCGGCATCTGCTGTCTGAAGGTCGGCATCCCGCATATCAGCGAAAACATATCGGTACGTTCGATCGTCGGCAATTTCCTGGAACATGCCCGTATCTTCTATTTCTATAATGACGGGGCAGAAGAGTTGTATATGGGCAGTGCGGACTGGATGCCGCGAAATCTGGACAAACGTGTTGAGATCGTATTTCCATTAAAAGATGAAAAGATCAAACAGCAGGCAAAACATATTCTGGATATCCAGCTTGCTGATAATCTGAAAGCTCACATCCTGCAGCCGGACGGAAGCTATGAAAAGATTGATAAAAGAGGGAAAAAGACGCTGATCTGTGCACAGGATTATTTCTGTGAAGAGGCGGTAAAAAATGCAAAGCAGCCGACAGATCCGGTTCTGGATCATGTATTCATCCCGGCAGAAGCAGGCGTCTTTTCCGACAGAGATTGAAGATAACAGTTGACGCAACTTACGGAAATTGTTATAGTAAAAGTAACGTATCCCTGCCTGTTTATGACTAAGATAAAGAGGTTTTTGTGCAGGGGTACAAAAAGAAAAGGAGGAAACACATGAAAAAGAAAACAACATCACTGGGTATGAAGCTCGTTGCTTTTCTGGCAATGCTTATGCTGTTCTGTATTCCTGTATCCGCAGGCGTAAAAGAAACAGCAGGTGAGTATGAGATCTACCCGACACCGCAGGAGATCACCTACGGTGACAAAGAAATGCAGCTTACCGATCAGGTGAAACTGTCGATCGGAAGTGACATTGACGATTACACAAAAACACGTATCACAGACACGCTGAATGTGCTGAAACTGACCGGAAACGAAAGTGCAGCGTCAGACAAGACCGAGCTGATCGTTGGTGTTTATGGTTCCGGGGATGCAGCAGATACTTACGGAAAAGCAAACGGAGCGGTTCAGGCGACCTTTGATAATTACGATGCTTATATGCTGTATGTCAAAGACGGCAAGATCGTAGTCCTTGGTAAAGACACCGATGCGGCATTTTACGGTGTCACCACACTGAAACGTATTTTTGAACAGCTTTCCGCAGACAAAAAGATCAAAGAGCTGACGGTGACAGACTATGCAGAAGTACAGTTCCGTGGATTTATCGAAGGATATTATGGAAATCCGTGGTCACTGGAAGACCGTATTGATCTGATGAAATTCGGCGGCGAGATCAAGATGAATCAGTATGTGTTCGCACCGAAAGACGATCCTTACCACAACAAACAGTGGAGAGAGCTGTATCCAAAGGCAGATCTTGAGAAGATCAAAAAACTTGCACAGGCAGGCAATGAAAGCAAATGTTTCTTCGTTTATGCTCTGCATACGTTTATGAACAGTCCATTTAATTTCAACAATTACGATGCAGATCTGGCAACAGTAAAAGCAAAATATCTGCAGGTGATTGAATCCGGCGTGCGTCAGATTGCCCTTCTGGAGGATGATGCGACCGGATCAAGTGCAGCAAACTTAAGCAGACTGCTCAATGACCTGACAAACTGGTTGACAGAACTGAAAAACACCAAATATCCGGATCTGAAAACCGATATCCTGTACTGCCCGACAGACTACATGGGAAATGGTTCCTCTGCAAAACTGAAAGGCATCAATGCTTCTGCCAACAGACAGGTACATATGCTGATGACCGGTAATGCAGTATGGGGACAGGTGAGTGCAAACTTTGCAGATAATTTCTATAATAATGTAGCATCCAATGGTGTCGCAGGACGTTATCCGTACATGTGGGTAAACTGGCCATGTAACGATAACTACAAGACCGGTCTGATCATGGGCGGACATAATACCATTCTGCATACCGGAATTGACGGTCATAAATATGAAGGTATCATCCTCAACCCGATGCAGCACTCAGAACCTTCCAAAGTAGCGATCTTTACCGCAGCAGACTATAGCTGGAAACCATGGGATGCCACAGAAGAAGGAGACCAGGCATGGGAAGATTCCTTTAAGTACATTGACCATGTTACCGCACTGGAATCCGATTCTTCCACAGCCCTGCGTGAAGTGGCAAAACATATGATCTATCAGGGACCGGTTCAGACAGCCGGAAGACAGGCAAAATTCGAAGAGTCTGTTGACCTGAAAAACAAGCTGGCAGAGATTCAGAAAAAAGTAGAAGCAGGAACGGTTACGACAGCAGAGTTGGATGATATGCGTAACGAGTTCAAGACCATTTACGATGCAGCTGTAAAATATCTGACAGATGGCACCAATAAACGTCTGAGCGAGCAGATGACACCGTTCCTTGCGTGTCTGCGTGATGAGTGTGAAGCAGATATCGAGCTGATGGATGCACTCAAAGCCGTTCAGACAAAAGAAAATGATAAAGTATGGGAGCACTATTCTGCAGCACAGACTTTATATGAACGTTCCCAGACTTATGGATTCCGTTATGTAAATGAAACAAAATATGCGACAGCAGGTCTTCTCTACATTGTTCCGTTTACCGAAAAAGTCATGAAAAATGTTTCTGATACCGTAAAACAGATCATTGATCCGGAACATATCAAACTGGAGAGAACCCTGATCTACCGTGTCGGCGGAACAGAAAACTCCGGAAATACCGGAAATGCAGCCAATGCAATTGATGGAAACTTAAATACCAATTTCCAGATTCAGACGGATCAGCAGACTGGTGACTATGTAGGACTTCTTTTCAACCAGATGACACCGGTTAAAAAAATGACGGTCGCACTGGCATGCAGCGGTCACGAAAATGATTATATTCCAAACGGTGTTATGGAATATACGACAGACGGCAGCAGCTGGACGACATTTGAAACACAGCCGGCAGCCGGTTCTAACACAGATGTAACTCTGGAGCTTGCAGAAGCAAAAGAGATCAAAGGATTCCGCTGGAAGAACAGCAACAACGACAGAAATCGCTGGCTGATCATCCGTGAGATTTCCTGTGATGCATTTGAAAAAGATGGCAACAGCGAAGTTGCAGATAACAAATATACTGGAACCATCAGCTATACGAGCGGATGGAGCCTGTATCAGTCCGGAAGTTATCCGCTGTCCAATGTGACAGACGGGGATGATTCTACCTTTACCTGGTTTAAGCCAGCTTCCAATGATACCAGCGTTGCCGGAGATTATATCCAGATGGATCTTGGTGAAGCAAAAGAAGTATACAAAGTGCGTATCGTCACGGGTGCGGGCAGTGCAGATAAATGGATCAAATACCATCTTGAATATTCAGAAGATGGAAATAGCTGGACTTCAAAATCTGCACAGACCGGAACAGCCAATGGCACCGATACTTATGAGGAAGATTTAAAAGGTGCATCTGCACGTTATATCAGACTGGTAAACAATAAAGACCGTCACAACTGGATTAAATTTAACGAGTTCTCTGTTTGTGGAAAAGAAGCAGAAGTAACCGGCGATGTTATGGATTACACCAATACAAACGATGAGAACTGGAAAGTAACTTATGGGGATGAAGTTTCCAAAGTCTATGCAAGAGACAATGTAACCCTGAAAGCAGGACAGTACATCGGACTGAAACTTGACCGTATCCATGCGATCGCATCCATCGATACAGAAGGCAACGGAACTGACAAACTGACTCTGCAGACTTCCCTGAATCAGAAAGAGTGGACAGATAGCACATCTGCAAAGAGTGCACGTTACATCCGCCTGATCAACAACGGAAGTACGGATGTTACCTTCAGCCTGAGCAAATTTGAAGTGACAAACGATGAGATCGGGGCTATGGATCTGCTTGAAACAAACATTGGCGGAGCGTCAAACAGTGAGGATGCAAGAAAACTTGGTACGACCGCAAACTGGATGGACGGCGATTTGACATCGAAGGCAAAATATTGTGCAACACCGGCAAAAGACGATTATATAACATATACACTCGGACAGGAAATCACACTGAAATCTCTGAAAGTATATGTTCTGGATACTGCAATCGATTATCCTCGTGATGCAGTGATCCAGGCATCTGTTGATAATAAAACCTGGACAGACCTTATCAAGATCGGTGACGGTATCGAAAACGACGGAACAGACCGCGACACCAAACCGGCAGAAAATGGTTGGACACATGACACTGTAGATGTAGCATATTCTTATGTTGAAAATGCAAACATTAACAATGTAAAAGCAAAATACATCCGTCTGTACTTTAACGCAGGATACAGTGCTCGTTGGGTAGAACTCAATGAGATCCAGATCAACGGCGGTGCATATATTCCAACTGTAAATGATCCGACATTTGAGACCGATGCTGCTCTGCAGAGAGGTCAGGAGCCTTGGAACTTAAATGACGGTGATCTGACAACCGCATTTGTACCGGATATGACGGATAAGACTGAAGGTTCTCTGGTATATCATCTGTCTGATACAACCAATGTCCGCAAACTGAACATTGTACAGAAATCCATCAGCAATGCAGAAGTTTCCATCCGTACCGGTGCAGACACCTGGGAGACGATCGGTAAACTGGATAAGAGCCTGAACACCTTCTATACGTATGGATATGATCAGGTATACGATGTAAAGATCACCTGGGGTGAAACAGCACCGTCCATCTGTGAGATCATCACACTGGAGTGCCCGAAACAGACCAGCGAAGATCTGAAAAAAGAGGAAATCGAACAGGCAAAGACCGCTCTGGGAAATGCAGTGGAAAATGCAGAAACAAAGGGTATCTACGAAGATGGTAATGCATCCGGTACTTACACGAAAGAAAGCTGGGCAGCATTTAAAACAGCATATGAAAACGCTGCAAATGCCAAAGCAGATGCAACAACAGAGGAGCTGCAGAACCTGCTGACCGCTTTACAGGATGCAAAAGCAAAACTGAAGAAAGCAGAATCGGAAACGGAAAAACCGACCGAAAAGCCAACGGAAAAACCGACCGAAAAACCAACGGAAAAACCGACCGAGAGACCTACAGAGAAACCAGGTGAGCCGGAAAAACCGACTGTGAACAAGAGAGTTCTGAATAAGGTCACTTATCAGATCCTGAACGCAAAGAAGAAGACAGCAGCAGTTGTCACAGCAGATAAGAAAGTGACTTCTGTAAACGTTGCCAAGACCGTTAAGATCAACGGCGTTACTTACAAAGTAACACGGATCAGCAAAAATGCATTCAAGAGCTGCAAGAAGCTGAAGAAAGTTACGATCGGAAGCAATGTGAAGAAGATTGAGAAAAATGCATTTGCAGGCTGCAGCAAACTGAAGACTGTCAATATGAAGAAAGCAACCGGCATTACTTCCATCGGAAGCAAAGCATTCAGCAAGATCGATGCAAAAGCAAAAGTGACCGTACCGGCCAAGAAGCTTTCCAAGTATAAGAAAATGCTGAAAAAAGCAGGTCTGCCAAAGAAAGCAACTGTAAAAAAATAAAAAAACGGAACATGTTTCCGGAACAGTAAAAGCTACTCTGTAACAGAACCGTTCCAAAGAAACATCCGACAGCAAGAAAAAAGAGCGGGAGAGAACCCAAAAAGGTTTCCCCGCTCTTTTGCTGTATAAGATCAGATATGATGCTCTGAAACGCTCTGACCGGAATGAGAATTTGAGCAAAAGAAAAAAGAGCCGGGACATCGGTCGTTCTATCCCTGCTCTTTTATATCCATGTTTTTATTTTATGATCCTTATGCTCTTTCAACTTTATCAGAACGTAAGCATGAAGTACATACATACATTTTCTTTGTTCCACCGTTTACTTTAACGCGAACAGATTTAATGTTAGATTTCCACATTTTATTGGATCTTCTATGAGAATGACTCACGTTGTTACCGAAATGAGCTCCCTTATCACAAATAGCACATCTAGCCATGACTGCACCTCCTTGACATTATATTGCCTACAATAGGCTCACAACAATAAGTATTCTACCAGAAGCTGCATGATAATGCAAGTAAAAAATGCGAAAATTTAAAAAAACTGTAAAAAATGATTTTTCATGTTTTCTTTTTATATGAAACAGGTTATAATGAATAAATAATACAGCTATTAACATAGGAGGTATCATGATATGAAAGGAAGAATGGAAACAGAACTGGGTTCGATTTTGATCGACACGGATGTGATCGCTACCTATGCCGGAAGTGTTGCAGTAGAGTGTTTTGGAATTGTCGGTATGGCAACGGTGAGCATGAAAGACGGTCTGGTAAGACTTCTGAAGAAAGACAGTCTGAAAAATGGAATACAGGTTACCGTTGAGGATAATAAAATTTCACTTGATTTTCATGTGATCGTGGCTTATGGCGTCAGCATTTCTGCGGTTGCAGACAATCTGATCAACAATGTCAAATATAAAGTCGAAGAATTTACCGGTATGGAGATTCATGAGATCAATATTTATGTAGAAGGTGTCAGACCGATAGATTAAGGAGGAACTCGTTGTGGAAATAAATACAATAAATGCCGCACTTTTTGCCAAAATGTTTCTGGCAGGAGCAAAAAACCTGGAGTCAAAGAAAGAATGGATCAATGAACTGAATGTTTTCCCGGTACCGGACGGTGATACCGGAACCAACATGACCATGACCATCATGGCTGCGGCCAAAGAAGTAGCGGCACTGGAAGATCCGACGATGGAAGTACTTGCAAAAGCGATTTCTTCCGGATCTCTTCGCGGAGCACGCGGTAACTCAGGTGTTATCCTCTCTCAGCTGTTCCGTGGATTTACAAAAGGAATCAAAAAGTATGAGGAGATTGATGTTGCGATTCTGGCAGCTGCTTTTCAGAAAGCAGTGGAGACTGCATACAAAGCAGTTATGAAGCCAAAGGAAGGCACGATCCTCACAGTGGCAAAGGGTGCAGCAGACAAAGCACTGGAGCTTGCAGAGAATGATATTTCGCTGGATGATTTCTTAAAACAGGTGATCGAAGAGGCAGATGCTGTCCTTGCAAAGACACCGGAGATGTTGCCGGTTCTGAAAGAAGCAGGCGTTGTAGACTCCGGTGGACAGGGACTTGTGCAGGTGTTAAAGGGTGCTTACGATGCATTTCTTGGAAAAGAGATCGATTATACGGTTGAACCGGCTGAAAGCACTAAAAAAGCCCCGGCACAGGAAAAGGAAGCACCGGCTCAGGCAGAGATTCTATTCGGTTACTGTACCGAATTTATCATCATGCTCGAGAAAGAGTATACACCGCAGACGGAGCAGGAGTTCAAAGGATTTCTGGAGTCCATCGGTGATTCCATCGTTGTTGTGTCAGATGAAGATGTTGTCAAGGTCCATGTACATACAAATGACCCTGGCAAAGCAATCTCCAGAGCACTCACTTACGGCTCACTGACCCGTATCAAAATCGACAATATGCGTGAGGAGCATCAGGAGAAACTGATTAAAGATGCGGCAAAAGTTGCAGAACAGCAGAAGTTCGAAGAAGAAGAGCGTAAAAAAATGGTGCCGCCGAAGCCGGTCGGATTTATTTCCGTTTCCATTGGTGAGGGTATCGGTGAAATCTTCCGCGAACTGGGCGTTGATTATCTGATCGAAGGCGGTCAGACCATGAATCCGAGTACCGAAGATATGCTGCGTGCGATCGAAGAAGTAAATGCGGAGACGATTTACATTCTTCCGAATAATAAAAACATTATTCTGGCAGCAAATCAGGCAAAACTTCTGACCAAAGACAAAGAAGTGATCGTGATTCCGACCAAAACCGTTCCGCAGGGAATCACAGCCGTTGTCACTTACAGTGCCGAGGCTTCTGTAGAAGAAAATACGGAGGCAATGTCTGAAGAGATCAAAAATGTAAAAACCGGACAGATCACTTATGCAGTGCGTGACACGCACATTGATGACAAGGAGATCCATGAGGGCGATATCATGGGAATCGGCGATCATGAAATCCTTGCGGTCGGAAAAGAGATTCAGGATGTTACACTGGAAACGATTGCCCTGATGGATGCCGATGATGCAGAACTGATCACGGTATATTACGGAGAGGATACAAAAGCCGAAGATGCAGAAAAACTGGAACAGGCACTGACGGAAAAATATCCTTCCTGTGATGTGGAAGTCTATGCCGGAGGTCAGCCGATCTATTATTATGTTGTTTCTGTGGAGTAATTATGAATACATTATCACCGCTTACAGAGCTAAAAGGAATTGGTGAAAAGACAGAAAAGCTGTTTGCAAAAGTGGGCGTAACGAATGTCGGAGAACTGCTTTCCTACTATCCGAGAACGTATGAAACGTACGGGGAAATACAGAAGCCGGATGCCGTAACAGACGGCATGACGGCTGCTCTGTATGGTCAGTTTCAGGGACCGCTGGCAGTGAAGCGTGTAAAAAACATGCAGATTGTATCCGGCGTGTTCGAAAGTGATGCACAGAAAATACGCATCACCTGGTATAATATGCCTTATCTTCGCAGCACCGTAAGAGCCGGTGTGCCTTATGTGCTGTGGGGCAAAGCAGCAAAGAAAAACAGACAGTTGGTATTGGAGCAGCCAGCTGTTTTTTCTTTCGAGGAATATCACAGGATGCGGCAGCATTTAAAACCGGTGTATCCTCTGACGGAAGGACTCTCTGCAAAGACCATCGAGAAAGCAGTGCGGCAGGCACTTGAAAGTCTGCCCTTTTTCAAAGAGACACTGCCGCCTGCTATCCGCAGCAAGTATCATCTCGCAGAATATCATTTTGCACTTGAACAGATTCATTTTCCGGAGAATCGGGAACAGATGCTTCTGGCGAGAAGAAGACTGGTATTTGATGAATTTTATCTGTTTATCCTTGCACTGCGGCAGCTGAAGCAGGTAAATGAACGAAATCCGCAGAGATTTCAGATACAGAAAATTCCTCTGACAGATCAGATCATTGCAAACTTATCTTTTTCACTTACCGGGGCACAAAAAAAGGTCTGGCAGGAGATCGAGCGTGATATGACAGGTGATTATCTGATGTCACGCCTGATACAGGGAGATGTAGGATCTGGAAAGACGATCCTTGCCTTTCTTGCCCTATTTCTTGCAGCGGGAAATGGCTGGCAGGGATGCCTGATGGTTCCGACCGAGGTGCTTGCAGTGCAGCATATGGAGGCTATCCAGAAGCAGATCTGCGAACAGAAACTGCCTTTTTATGCAGAACTGCTTACCGGTTCCATGACAGCGAAACAAAAACGGGAAGCCTGCGGCAGAATTGTCTCCGGAGAATCACAGATCATCATCGGGACGCATGCGGTCTTTCAGGAAAAGATCCAATATAAAAATCTGGCACTTGTGATTACCGATGAGCAGCACCGTTTCGGTGTGCGGCAAAGAGAGTCTCTGTCGGAAAAAGGAGATATGCCGCATGTGATGGTTATGAGTGCAACTCCGATCCCAAGGACACTGGCCGTGATCCTGTATGGAGATCTTGATATTTCGGTTGTGAATGAACTTCCGGCAAACCGTCTGCCGGTCAAAAACTGTGTGGTTGACACCTCTTACCGTCCGAAAGCATATCGTTTTATAGAAAAACAGGTAAAAATGGGGCATCAGGCGTATATCATCTGTCCGATGGTGGAGGAGAGCGAGCAGATCGAAGCAGAAGATGTGATTTCTTATACAGAAAAACTGAGAAGTACACTGCCACAGGATATTACGGTTTCGTATCTCCATGGCAAGATGAAACCGGCCAAGAAGAACGAGATCATGGAAGCTTTTGTGAAAAATGAAATCCAGGTTCTTGTTTCTACGACGGTGATCGAAGTTGGTGTGAATGTACCGAACGCCAGCGTTATGATGATCGAAAATGCGGAGCGTTTCGGTCTTGCGCAGCTGCATCAGCTTCGCGGGCGTGTCGGAAGAGGAGATGCACAGTCTTACTGTATCCTGTGTTATGGGAAAGACGGAGAAAAGACAAAAAAGCGTCTGGAAATTTTGAACAAATCAAACGACGGTTTTTATATTGCGAACGAAGATCTGCGTCTGAGGGGACCGGGAGATCTCTTTGGAATCCGCCAGAGCGGAGAGCTTGCATTTCGCATCGGAGATGTTTTTCAGGATGCTGCGATCTTACAGGAAGCAAACGATGCAGCAAACGACACCCTGCAGGATCCATCCTATCCGGAAGGGAAAGATTACGCCATTTTAAGACAAAATCTCGAAAAATATATGTACAAGGATCTGTGCAATTTGAATTTATAGTTGATAATTTGTAAAAAATGGTATATGATTAAGCCGATTGCTTAAGAAGCATTAAAAACAAGAGAGTTTAGAATGTTTTTTTATGAGGAGGAAACTATTATGGCAAACCGTAGACAGGCAAAGAAAAATGCAGCAGCTGCTGTAAACAAAGAAGCAGCAAAGAAAGAAGTAAAGACAACTGTTGCTGAAGAAACAGCTGAAAAAGTTACAGCAGTAGAAAAAGTTGCAGAAAAAGCAGCAGAAGTAAAAGAAGCTGTAAAAGAAAAAGTTGCAGAAGTAAAAGAAACAACAAAAGCTGCAAAGGCTGCCAAAGCTGAAACAGCTGAAAAAGCAGAACCGAAGAAGACTCCGGGAAGAAAAGCAGCAGTAAAAGAAGAGTTCGTTCTGGAATTTGCCGGCAAGCAGATCACACAGGAAGAAATCAAGAAAAAAGTAAAAGAAAACTGGACAAAAGTTCAGAAAAATAAAATCAAAGATATCAAGACGATCAAAGTATTCCTGCAGCCGGAAAATAGCTGTGCATACTATACGATCAATGACGAAGGAAACGACAGCTACAAAATCGAGCTTTAAGATCAAATTGTCATAAGATGCTATACTTTGAAACACTTTCCAGTTTAAAACCGGATGAAATCCACATACTAGGATCGCAATAGAAAATTGCACATCTGAAAAAGAAAAGGAAAACAAAACATTTCAAAGGAGGCATGTAATTATGGCAAATCGTTCATCTAATGTGGCGGCAGTACCGGAAGCAAAAGGTGCTCTTGACAGGTTCAAAATGGAAGTGGCAAGCGAACTTGGCGTTCCTCTGACGGATGGTTACAATGGTAACCTGACATCAAAACAGAACGGATCTGTAGGTGGCTATATGGTCAAAAAAATGATCGAAGCACAGGAGCGACAGATGTCCGGAGGAGCCGGAAGCGGCATGAACGGAAACGGCAGTGCACAGTACTGATCGGGAACTTCTGAAGTTTTGGATTGAAAAATGACAAAAGCGGGTGAGAGAAAACTTCTCTTGCCTGCTTTTTTTAAAATTAAGAATATGGTGACAAAATACTTTCTTTTTTGCAGGAGTCTGTGCTATAATGACCATAGTCTGCGAAAATACAGTCAGCAGAACTCTATAATGATCTGAGGTAGATAGAGAATGAACATAGGATTAATTGCACACAATGCAAAGAAAAATCTGATCGAGGATTTTTGCGTTGCCTACAAACGTATCCTGGAAAAACATGAGTTGTATGCGACCGGGATCACAGGAAGGCGTATAGAGGAGGCAACGAACCTTCATGTCCACAAATTCCTAGCAGGAAGCGTGGGCGGAGATAAACAGTTTGTAGAAATGATCGAAAGAAACGGATTGGATATGGTGATTTTTTTCTACAGTCCATTATTTACCAATTCGAGAGAGCCGAATATTGAAATGATTTCAAAAGCATGTGATATTTATAACATACCGATTGCTACCAATATCGCAACAGCAGAATCTCTGGTCATCGGTCTGCAAAAAGGTGATCTGGAGTGGAGGGAAAATATATGACGATCACAGACGTTGGGAATCTTTTCATGTTTGCCGGAGGCCTTGGTATGTTCCTCTACGGTATGCACAGTATGTCCGGAGGCATTCAGAAAACAGCCGGCAATAAAATGAAAGAGCTGCTCGGGATTCTGACGAGCAATCACTTTATGGCAGTTGTGGTCGGGGCACTTGTCACGGCGATCATCCAGAGCAGCGGTGCCACAACGGTTATGGTGGTCGGATTTGTCAATGCGGGAATCATGACACTGACACAGGCCGTTGGCGTCATTATGGGAGCAAACATTGGTACCTGTATTACGGCGTGGATCGTATCACTTGGACAGCTGGGAGATGCTTTCAAGGCATTTTCCCCTTCTCTGTATGCACCACTTCTGGTCGGGATCGGAGCCTTTCTGATCATGTTCAGCAAAAAGGCGAAAAAGCAGACGGTCGGTGAGATCCTGGTAGGACTTGGCCTTTTGTTTATCGGTCTGGATTTTATGGGAGATGCTGCGGGAGATTACCTGCATCTTCCAATCTTTACCAGGGCATTTGAGCTCTTTGGCAGCAATCCGATCCTTGGTATCCTGATCGGTGTGATCGTTACGGCGATCATGCAGAGTTCATCGGCTGCAGTTGGTGTGCTTCAGACACTTGCAGCGGCAGGTGGTGTTGTGACTGCAAGTTCTGCCATGTATATCAGCCTTGGGTCGAACATCGGTTCCTGCTGTACGGCACTTTTGTCCAGCCTTGGCGAGTCACGCAATGCAAAAAGATCAGCTGTGATCCATCTCACGTTCAATGTACTCGGTGCACTAGTCTGGGGTAGCGGATTGTTTGTCCTGTTTCAGTTCCGCCCGGCTTTCGGGACAATGGGGATCGACAGTGTCGGTATCTCGGTATTCCATACGATCTTTAACCTTGTCTGTACGGTTCTTATGACACCGCTGAGGGGGAAACTGGTTGCATTATCCGGTCTTCTGGTCAAAGGCGGCGATGAACAGGAACAGGCAGAGCAGAGTGACGATGCGATCACACTGCGTCATCTGGATGACCGTATCCTGGAGACACCGTCTTTTGCCGTTGAGAATGCGATTCTGGAAGTTGTACACATGGGGCACATTGCAAACGAAAATATGGAACGTGCCTTTGAAGCCGTTATGAATTATGACAAAGAAAAAATCGAGCAGGTTTACCGTACGGAAAAAGTCATTAATAAGATGGAAAAACTGATCACAGAGTACCTGGTTAAGATCAGCAATCTTTCTTTGAATGAAGACCAGCACATGGTTGTCAACGATCTGTTTTATTCGGTCAGTGACATCGAGCGTGTCGGCGATCATGTGGAAAACATTGTGGAGCTGATGGATGTCAAAGAGGATGGCGAACCGATCACTTTTTCCGAAGAAGGCAGATGTGATCTGGCAGAGATCATGGATCTGGTTGAAAAATCTTTTGTATTTTCCATATCGGCCAGAGAAAAGGTCAGCATGGATGATGCAAATAAAGTTGTAAAATATGAGGATATGGTCGATAATCTGGAAGAAGAGCTGAGGGAGAAGCATATTGAACGCCTTTCCAGACAGTTGTGCAATCCGACAAGCGGAGTGGCATTTCTGGATATTATCAGCAATCTGGAGCGTATCTCTGACCATGCCTACAATCTGGCAGGCTATGTGATGTCAGAACAATAAAAAGGAATATAAAGGAGCAGTCATGGGAAAATGGATCTATTACGTGGAAGACGATACAAGTATAAGGGAGTTGGTGCTGTACGCACTGAAAACCGCAGAATTTCAGGTGATGGGATTTGAAAATGCTGCTTCTTTTTATAAAAGAATGAAAGAACAGCAGCCGGATCTGATCCTGCTGGATATTATGCTTCCGGATGAGGATGGAGTCAGCATTCTGAAAAAACTGAAAAGCAGACCGGATACGGAGAATATCCCGGTCATTATGATGACGGCAAAATCTTCGGAATACGATAAAGTACTGGGTCTGGATTCAGGTGCGGATGATTATATCACAAAACCGTTTGGAGTTATGGAACTGATCTCCAGAGTAAAGGCGGTGATCCGCAGAAGTGATCGGAGCAAAGGAAGTGCGGGAGAAGTCTTAAAGATCGGAGAGCTGGTTCTGGATGAACAGAAGCATGAGGTTTACGCCCGCGGACAGGAGGTCAGTCTTACGTTCAAAGAGTTTGAACTTTTGTCTTATCTTATGAAAAACCGAGGACTGGTGCTCTCTCGTGATAAGATCCTTAACACCATATGGAATTATGAGTATGAGGGAGAGAGCCGCACCGTAGACGTACATATTGGTTCCCTGCGACAGAAACTTGGGACATGCGGAGATTTTATAAAGACAATACGCGGAATCGGTTATAAAATAGAGGATTAAGCGATGAAACAACGGATCTATCGAAACTATTTCTGGGTTGCACTTACAACGATACTGATTGTATCGTTTGTTTTTGTATTTTCTTATAATCAAACGATTCATGATCAGAAAGAGAAAGGGATGCGGGAAGAGGCAGAATTCATTTCTGCACTTCTGGAAAAGCAAGGAGATGCAGATGTCGGTTTTCAGGCGGCAGCCGGAAAGACAGACTTTCGCATCACCCTGATCGCTGAAAATGGTATGGTGTTGTATGACAATAAAGTCAAAGATGTATCGGGCATGGAAAATCATGCAAAACGGCCGGAAATCTTAAAAGCCAGCAAGAACGGTGAAGGTTCCAGCAGCCGTATTTCCAGTACGATCCAGTCGGAGACTTATTATTATGCACGAAAACTTTCCGACGGCAGATATCTGCGTCTTTCAAGTGAGGGACTGAGTATCTGGAGCGGGTTTGTACAGGTACTTCCGGCACTTACCGGAATCGCACTGTTTGTCATATTTATCACATTTCTGATCGCCCATTTCCTTACCAGAAATATCGTAGAAGCGATCAACGGCATTGATCTGGAAAATCCGATGGAGAAGGTTGTATTTCCGGAGCTTGGCGTTTTGCAGAAACGGCTTGGTTTTCAGAATCGAAAAATCCAGACGCAGATGCAAAATATGAAAGAACAGGAGTATAAATTAACTGCAATTACGGAAAATATGAATGAAGGGCTCATTATGCTGGATGCAGACCGCAAGATTCAGTATATGAACCAGAGCTGCCAGGATCTGTTTGAAGTATCCGGAAGCAAATTTATCGGACAGACTATTTCCGGATTCTGTGACAGCATTCCGATGCAGGAGGTAGTAGAATCTGCACTGAAAGGAAATGTTCATACTGCCATGCAGGAACTGGATCATAAAAAAGTTCAGTATTTTGGAAATCCAATCCTGGAAAATCAAAAAATTCAGGGAATTATCATTCTGGTCCTGGATATTACTGAACGGGAGCGGACAGAGCGAATGCGAAAAGAATTTTCGGCAAATGTTTCACATGAACTGAAGACACCGCTGACTTCCATCTCTGGTTTTGCCGAGCTGATGGAGAATCATCTGGTTGCACCGGAAGATGTGCCGGAGTTTGCCGCCAAAATACACAGGGAATCCGAGAGACTGCTGACGCTTGTAAATGATATTATCAAAGTCAGTCAGCTGGATGACAAGGAAGTATATTATGGAAAAGAGAATATAGATCTGCTGTCTTTTGCAAAAGAGGTCTGTGACCGCCTGGAACCGATGGCACAGAGCCGGAACGTTACGGTTGAACTTTCCGGAGATGCTGTTTTGTATCTCGCGTCCAGGCAGCTGATGAATGATCTGTTTTATAATCTGATCGAAAATGGAATCAAATACAACAAGCCAAACGGAAAACTGTGGGTTACGGTCAGCGAAAAGAAAGGACATCCGTGTATCAGTGTGAAGGATACCGGGATCGGTGTGCCGATGAAATATCAGAGCCGGATTTTTGAACGGTTTTTCCGTGTGGATAAAAGTCATTCAAAACAGACGGGCGGAACAGGTCTTGGACTGTCCATTGTCAAACATGTGGTGGAATATTATGGCGGTTACATTGAAATCCACAGCAAAATGGAAGAAGGAACAGAAATCGTTGTACATCTGTAAATGAATGAAAGGATATTCAAAGGTAAATATGAAGAAAAGAATCAGTATCATCATGTTGCTTACAATCTCCGTGTTGATGACAGGATGTGAAGAGCTGCATAAAAAGCCGCTTGCTTATATTGAAACAAATGCAGATGACCGACAGAGTGAAACGTCTGAAACAGAAACAAAAAAGAAAAAAGAGACAGAGCCGGAAACGGAAGCCGTGGAAGTGGTCGAGCAGGGCAGCTTGGAAACAGAACGTCCGGAAACGGAGACAGAATCTGAAACGGAAGAGGATAAAACAGAGGATGCCACTCCGGAAGGAGAACTTCCTGTTCTGGAAAAAACAGACAAGACTTCAGAAGAAATTGAGATGGAAAATATTCTCCAGAATCCGGAACTTCCGACCGGGTGTGAATCTGTGGCACTGACAATGGTTCTCAAATATCTCGGATTTGATTTGGAGAAAACAACCATAGCAGATGATTATCTTGTTTTTGCAGACCGGAATTTTGCGATGGGTTATATCGGAAATCCACATACGGAAGACGGGGCAGGTATTTTTGCACCGGGACTTGTCAAGACTGCAAATAATTTCCTGGAAGCACAGGAAAGTGAAAAAAGAGGCTTTGATATTTCAGATACTGACTTTGAAGATCTTTATAATTATGTGGCGGCAGGGATACCGATTATAATCTGGAATACCATGTATCTGGAGAAACCGGTTCCGACGGATGAAGTATGCGAGTTTGAGGGAAAAACCTATCGCTGGTTCCGCAACGAACACTGTATGGTGATGTGTGGTTTTGATAAAGAAAACGGTACGGTTCTGATTCAGGATCCGCTGGACGGACTGGTAGAACGCGATGCAGAAACATTTGCAAAATATTACGAGGAACTCGGAAAAAATGCAATGATCATTCACTAAGGGATTGCATACTCTTACTTTTTTTGGTATGCTTATTCCAAGGAGGATGTGGCTTATGGGAGAAAAGTATGAGTATTTGAAAAAAGTATTAGATGACAGCCATTATACCGTGGCATTGTGTGGTTCCGGCATTCTCGCAGAGACGGGATGCAGGACTTTCCAAAACCAGGATTACGCTTATGAGATTGAGCAGAAGTACGGAAGATCACCGGAAGATATTTTCGCAAGTGCCTATTACATGACAAGACCGGATTCCTTTTTTGAATTTTACAGGGCAGAAGTTCTCGAAAAGGACTGGAAGCCTTCCGAATCTTGTTATGCACTGAAAAAACTGGAAGATGCAGGAAAGATCCAGTGTATTTTAAGCGATAATATTTTTGATCTGGAGAAACGTGCAGGATGCAACAATGTGCTCAGTTTGCGGGGGAGCATCTATCAGAACCGCTGTCCGAAATGCGGACAGGAATATCCGATGGAATATATCCGGGATTCCAAAAAGACACCGCGATGCCGGAACTGTAATAATGTGGTACGTCCCGGTGTGACTCTTTACGGAGAACAGCTGGACAGCCATCTGACATCACTGGCAGCGACAGAAGTCGAAAAAGCAGAAGTGCTTCTTTTGCTCGGAACAAAATTATCTTCGGATGTGTACTCAAATTATGTCAAATTTTTTGAAGGTGAGCAGATCGTTGTGATCCATGAAAAGGAACACTACACGGACTGCAAAGCAGATATAGTGATCTACGATCAGCCGGGAAAGGTACTTTCCAATCTGGGATATGATTTTTGAGCCGGCAAATGCCAAAAGCAGTCCGTCCAAACCGGATGTGCGGCACAGAAAAACAAAAGAAACGACATTTGCCGGGAGACGGCAATGTCAGAAAAGCGGAGATAAAAGTAAACTATGAATGTATTGTTTTCTTTGACACCAAAAAGTGAAGTGGCGTATCTGTATGATGATTACTCTCTTCGTCAGGCACTTGAAAAAATGGAACACTACCGTTACAGTGCAGTACCTGTGATCGACCGCAATGGCTGTTATGTGGGAACGCTGACGGAAGGAGATCTGCTCTGGTATATCAAAGACCATAAAATTGTGGATCTTCATATGACAGAAGAGATTCCCCTTTCGCAGGTGGAACGCAGATGGTACAATGAACCGGTCAATATCGACTGTGAGATCGAAGATCTGATCTTAACTTCCATGAATCAGAACTTTGTCCCGGTGATCGACGATAAAAAGATCTTTATCGGTATCATCCGCAGAAAGGACATCATAGAGTACTGTTATAACTGCTATAAAAATGTAGCAGGAAACGAAAAAAACTAAAATATTATGGGAGTAAAAGGATTTATCGTTATATTTTAGTGACACTTTACATTGACAAAGTAAATATTTGTTGGTAAAATACAATAAGCCTCAAGAGAACAGAGGCAGTTTTGAAAGAAAGCAGGAAATCCCAATGAAGAAAAGAGTATTATCCTTATTGGTTGACAATACCTCCGGTGTACTGAGTCGAGTAGCAGGGCTGTTCAGCCGCCGTGGTTACAATATCGACAGTCTGACCGTTGGCGAGACAGCGGATCCAAGATACTCACGTATGACTGTTGTCGTAAACGGCGATCAGCAGATTTTGGATCAGATCACAAAGCAGCTGGCAAAGCTGGTTGATGTTGTTGATATCAAACAGCTGGCAGAAGGCGAAAGCGTGACAAGAGAACTGGTGCTTGTAAAAGTAAGAGTTGGCCGTGAAAACAGGCAGGATGTAATGTCCATTGCAAATATTTTCCGTGCCAAAATTATTGACGTGGGAGTTGATTCTCTGATCATTGAACTTACCGGTACAGAGTCCAAGATTGAAGCATTTTTCAAACTTCTTGGTGATTACGAGATATTAGAGCTGGCAAGGACAGGCATGACAGGTTTATCAAGAGGAGCGGAGGATGTCCGTTACCTGTAAAGAAGAAAGCTAGAGGCATTAATTATACCTTTAACAAATATATACATAATGGAGGAACATAAAATGGAACCAAGAATTTTTTATCAGGAAGATTGTAACCTTTCCGCACTGGAAGGACACAAGATTGCAATTATTGGTTACGGCAGCCAGGGACATGCACATGCACTGAATCTGAAAGATTCTGGATGTGATGTTATTGTTGGTCTGTATGAAGGCAGCAAGTCCTGGGCAAAAGCAGAAGCTCAGGGATTAAAAGTATATACAGCAGCAGAAGCTGCAAAACAGGCAGACATCATTATGATTCTGATCAACGATGAGCTGCAGGCAGATATGTACAAAAAAGACATTGAACCAAACCTGAATGAAGGCGATATGCTGATGTTCGCACATGGTTTCAACATTCATTTCGGATGCATCAAACCGCCGGCATATGTTGATGTAACTATGATCGCTCCAAAAGCTCCTGGACATACTGTAAGAAGCGAGTACCAGGCAGGAAAAGGAACACCATGTCTGATTGCTGTAGAGCAGGATTACACCGGAAAAGCATGGGACAAAGCACTGGCTTATGGTCTTGGAATCGGTGGAGCAAGAGCAGGTCTGCTGGAGACAACTTACCGTACAGAAACAGAGACAGACCTCTTTGGTGAGCAGGCAGTTCTCTGCGGTGGTGTATGTGCACTGATGCAGGCAGGATTCGAGACACTGTGTGAAGCTGGATATGATCCGAGAAATGCATACTTCGAATGTATCCATGAGATGAAACTGATCGTAGACCTGATCTACCAGAGTGGTTTTGCAGGAATGAGATATTCTATCTCCAACACAGCTGAGTATGGCGATTATATCACAGGTCCTAAGATCGTAACAGAAGACACAAAGAAAGCTATGAAACAGGTTCTGAAAGACATCCAGGATGGTACTTTCGCAAAAGAATTCCTTCTGGATATGTCACAGGCAGGACGTCAGGTACACTTCAAAGCGATGAGAAAACTGGCTTCCGAGCATCCTTCAGAAAAAGTCGGTGCAGAGATCAGAAAACTGTACAGCTGGAATGGCGAAGACAAACTGATCAACAACTAATCGTTTATCGTCTTATAGTTAGAAATGATTTAAGGTTTCAATTTATATTTGGCAAGATAAAAGCAGATTCCGTTCTGGAGTCTGCTTTTTCCCGTTTTCAGGTGATGTCCATGTTTTGTGTGTCCCACATCTTTTCCCGGCGTCATCCTGATATTGCGTTACTGCTATGATGCGGCGGCTTGCACTGCATTGCCGGACAGGGTAGAATAAGAACAGATTATCCGGAAAAACTAAGGAAAAGGAGAAGGCGCATGAATAAGAAATTGGGGTATCAGATTTTGGAATTGTGCGGTATTTTGCTTGGAAATGCGATCCTGGCATTTGGAATTGCAGCTTTTGTATTGCCGCACGGCATGATCACCGGAGGAGCGACTGGTCTTGGACTTGTTACGAGCAGAGTATTCGGGGTGGATCTCTCGGTGGCAGTAGCTGTTTATAACATTATTTTGTTTGCGGTCGGGGCGTTTGTACTCGGCAAAAAATTTGCACTGACGACCATCGTGAGTACTATTGTGTATCCAATGTTCCTTTCTTTTTTTACACAACAGCAGTGGATCGCAACGATGACAAATGACATTTTGCTTTCAGCTATCTATGCCGGCATTATGGTCGGTCTTGGTGTCGGTATCGTCATCCGGTTCGGAGCATCGACCGGAGGGCTGGATATCCCGCCGCTGATCCTGAATAAAAAATTGGGGATTCCGGTGGCGGTTTCTATGTATCTTTTCGATTTCACAGTGCTTCTGTTACAGGTTATTATATCGACAAAAGAACAGGTTCTGTATGGAATCCTGATCGTAATCTTAAGTTCCATTGTACTCGGATATGTCTCTTTGGCAGGACAGAAAAAAGTACAGGTTATGATCATATCTAGGCATTATCAGGAAATTCGCGATATGCTTCTTCAGAAACTGGATCTTGGTGCCACAATGTATCATATTGAGACTGGCTACCTGCAAAAAGATGAGATGGCAGTCTGTTGTGTGATCTCATCCAGAAAGCTGCATACTGTGACCGATATGGTGCAGGAAGTCGATAAAAAAGCATTTCTTTCCGTAACGCAGATCAATGAAGTGCGTGGAAGAGGCTTTACACTGGATCGAAAATATATATCAGATGGGAGATGACTCCCGCCTCTGCAGGCGGCGAGCAACAAGCTTGTATCAGTGGCGGGATTCAATCTCCCATCTGATATAGCCTCCGGCGAATTGCAGAGGCATTCTTGAAAGGAAAGGGAAAAAACCTTGACAAGTCTGGTCGAAAATGGTAATATTTATTCATTGATAGGAAAAGTGTTGATGAGGAATAGTACATTTTGACCAGAATACAGAAAGCTGTCGGGTGATGCGAGACAGTGGAAGGAAAGAATGGAACTGACCTTGGAGCAGCTGCCTGAAATCAAAGGAGAGTAGGAGCAGACGGAAGTCCACCGTTACAGGGACAGGATATAAGATGCAAATCCGTATCCGGTGAGAGTATGAATGAATTCATAAAATAGAGTGGTACCGCGGAAGACTTGACCTTTCGTCTCTATGATAGCAGATATGTTATAGTGAGACGTAAGGTTTTTTTATGTTCTTCAAACGATGCCTGCCGGATAAATCAAAGACAAAAAGAAAAGGAGATCTGTTAAAATGATGAAAAATGTAAGTAAATATCAGAGACAGTATTTTATGCCGCCAGTAGAATGCAATGACTGGGTGAAAAAGACTTATGTAGATAAGGCACCAATCTGGTGCAGCGTCGATCTGCGTGATGGAAACCAGGCACTGATCGTACCGATGAGTCTGGAACAGAAGGTAGAATTCTTTAAACTGCTTGTAAAGATTGGTTTTAAAGAAATCGAAGTCGGTTTCCCGGCCGCTTCCGAGACAGAGTATAATTTCCTGAGAACACTGATCGATCAGAACCTGATTCCGGATGATGTGACCATTCAGGTACTGACACAGGCAAGAGAGCATATTATCCGCAAGACTTTTGAAGCAGTGAAAGGTGCTCCGAGAGCGATTGTACATGTATACAATTCTACCTCTGTGGCACAGAGAGAACAGGTATTTAAAAAATCCAAAGAAGAGATCCTGAAGATTGCCGTAGACGGTGCAAAACTTCTGAAAAAGCTGGCTGATGAGACAGAAGGAAATTTTGCATTTGAGTACAGTCCGGAGAGCTTTACCGGAACAGAACCGGAATATGCACTGGAAGTATGTAACGCAGTTCTGGATGTATGGCAGCCGACCGCAGATAACAAATGCATCATCAACCTGCCAAGTACCGTACAGAATGCAATGCCGCACGTTTACGCAAGCCAGATTGAATATATGAGCAAAAACATGAAATATCGTGAGAATGTGCTGATCTCTCTGCATCCGCATAATGACCGTGGATGTGGTATCAGTGATGCAGAAATGGGACTTCTGGCAGGTGCTGATCGTATTGAAGGCACTCTGTTCGGAAATGGCGAGCGTACCGGAAATGTGGATATTGTGACGCTGGCACTGAATATGTATTCTCAGGGTGTAGATCCGCAGCTTGACTTCAGTGATATGCCGGCAATTTCTGCAGCATATGAAGAATATACAGGCATGCATATTGATATGAGAAGTCCGTACGGCGGAAGCCTTGTATTTGCAGCATTCTCTGGTTCCCATCAGGATGCAATCGCAAAAGGTATGCATTACCGTGAGGAGCATGACTGCCCGACCTGGACCGTTCCGTATCTGCCGATTGATCCGACCGATATTGGAAGAAGATATGAGGCAGACGTGATCCGTATCAACAGCCAGTCCGGAAAAGGCGGCGTAGGCTATATTCTGGAGCAGAACTTTGGACTGAACCTTCCGGCAAAAATGCGTGAGGCAATGGGATATGCTGCAAAAGACAGCTCAGACCATCAGCACAAAGAATTGCAGCCTCAGGAAATTTTCAATCTGTTTAAAGAAAAATTTGAAGATATCACAACGCCGTTCAATATCAGCGAAGTACACTTCAAACAGCATAATGGCATTATTGCAGAGGTGACTGTAGAATGTGAAGGCAAGAGCGTGGTTGCGATCGCAGCCGGAAATGGCCGTCTGAATGCAGTAAGCAACGCACTGAAGAATCAGTTCCGTCTGGAATATGATCTGACAACTTATCAGGAGCATGCACTGGAACAGAGTTCCAGCTCCAAAGCGATCGCCTATGTTGGTATCCGCAGCAAAGACGGAGAACATTACTGGGGTGCCGGCGTGGATCAGGATATCATCCGTGCTTCCATCAATGCACTGCTGACTGCAATCAACAACATGGTAAATGTAAAATGAGATTTGTCACAGAGCATTTCTGTGACAAAGATATGGCAAGGCCTGTAATCTATATGGATTGCAGGTCTTGTTTGTGATTTGACTGGAATTTTCTATAAAATGCTTGACATTCAAGCAGCTTTATACCTTACAATCCCACTATAAAGTACTTGCCTGATGCAAAGTACAAAGAGAGGAGAGGTTTTATGAGCAATATCAAAGAAGCAGAAGAACAGACCGGTATCAGTCGTGCAAATATCCGGTACTACGAAAAGATGGGCCTGCTGCAGCCAAAGCGAAATGAGAAGAATGGATATCGTGAATATAGGCCGGAAGATATAAAGCGGATTCTTCAGATTAAGATTTTACGGAAACTGGATGTTCCGATTGAGGAGATTAAAGATACCTTTGATCGTCCTGAAATGCTTGGTAAGGTGATCCAAAAGCAGAAGGAAAGATTGGAAAAGCAGAGAGCGGAGCTGACGGATGCGATTGATTTCTGCGAAGAGATTAAAGAGGAAAATCTCGGAGAGTTTGATCCACAGTACTATTTGAAGAAAATGGATGAAAAGGAAAAGAAAGGTGCCGTTTTTGCGGATTTGCTGAATGATTTCAAAAAAGTATCGAAAGCAGAAGCAGAGGCACGCTTCTCTTTCAGGCCGGATACCATGTGCATGAATCCGGAAGAATTTGAAGAAGCATTATTGCAGTATGCCTCTGAAAAAGGAATGAAGATTGTGATAACAAAAAAAGGAATGTATCCGGAATTTACGTTGGACGGAATTCCCTATACTGCTTACCGGCACTTTTCACGTTTTGGTGCGATGATAGAATGTGAGACAACAAATGCAAAAACAGCAGGACATGAAATGTCGCCGAAGCGTTATCACATGTTTAAATGGCTGCATCGGATGGAACTGCCGACGTTTCTTCTGATCTTGATACTGGTATTATTTGTACGCAGCGTTGAGGGATTCGTTTTGGCAATGATTTTTTATGCTATCTGTGGAATTGTGGCATGTTCCAGATATTTTGATTATACGAGAAATTTCTGAGAATAACCCGACAGGATTCATTTTTGAATATCTAATTTGCCAGGCACTGTCTGGCAAATTGAGTCAGTCACACGGACACGGTAATATAAAACTTAGAATATTTTTTCATAATTATAAAATTGACAAAAAATATAACTCCCTATTATAATGGAGACATCTATCGTGCATTGCAATTTAAAACGGGTAATGTTATACTGAAAACGATAAATTTTCACAGGAGGATTTTGGAGCAATGGGTATTAAAGTAAGCGAATTTGGAAAAACTTCAAAAGGTAAGATTGCACATATCTATACACTGGTAAATGGAAAAGGTATGGCACTGGAAGTGACCGATTATGGTGCAACCATGGTGTCAATCTTTGCTCCGGATGCAAAGGGCAGAAGCAAAGATGTACTGCTTGGATATGATGATGTGCAGGATTATGAGCAGGGAACCTGTTATTTTGGTGCAATCATCGGAAGAAACGGAAACCGGACAAAAGATGCACAGGTCGTGATTGACGGACATGTGTATCAGATGGAAAAAAACGAAGGCGAAAACAATCTTCACAGCGGAAGTGAAGGTTACAGCAATATCATCTGGGATGCGTCCGTAGACGAGGATGGCAACAGTGTAAGTTTCCATCATGTCGGTGCAGACGGTGAACAGGGACTGCCGGGTACGTTTGATATCACCGTTACTTATACACTGACCATGGAAAACGAAGTGAAGATTCACTACGAAGGAATTTCTGATAAAGATACGATTGCCAATATGACTAATCACGGATATTACAATCTGGCAGGACATGCAGCAGGAAAGATCGAAGATCACATTTTATGGCTGGATGCAGATGCGTTCACACCGGTAGGGCAGGGTATGATCCCAACTGGTGAGATCCTTCCGGTTGAGGGAACACCGATGGATTTTCGTGCTGCAAAGAGCATCGGTGCAGATATTGAGGCAGATTATGAGCAGCTGAAGATTGCCGGCGGATATGACCACAACTATGTACTGAACAACAGCAACGGAACAATCCGTAAGATTGCGGAAGTAACCGAACCGGAAAGCGGAAGACGTATGGAAGTCTTTTCCGATGCAGTTGGCGTTCAGTTCTATGCAGGTAATTTTGTTGAGAGTATTCCAAAGGGAAAAGAAGGTGTCGTTTATCAGAAACGCTCCGGTCTCTGCCTTGAGACACAAGGATTCCCGGATGCAACACATCACGAGACGTTTCCGTCTACCGTACTGCGTGCCGGTGCAAAATACGAAACGACAACCATTTACTATTTTTCAGCAGTAAAATAAAAAATCAGGTATTTTATACAAGGACAGGAATATATTTAAAAAACAGGTAATGGTTCTGAAAAGTAAAAGGAGTGTCCGCAGGTGAAAAGGATTGCAAAAAGACAGTTTTTCTTACTTGGATGTGCATCATTGGCTGCAATGCTCCTGTCCTTGTATGATCGTTATGGGATTGTTTTGACAAGCAGTCGGAGTTTTCTGGCAGAACAGAGTCAGCTTCAGGAACAGGTGCTGAGAGAAAACCAGGAAAAAGGCGGAAACCGCAGCACAGGGCAGAGCGGAAAAGAAAGCAAAACAATGGCGGAAAACAAAGCGGGAGCGGAGACAGAAACTGCAGAAAAGGATGAAAGAATGGCATCAGATGCAAATTCGGATATTCGTGTCCTGCTGTGCAGTGACAATTATGCGAGTGAATACCATGACCGGATCACGATTACGGCAGATGTGCCGTTTCGGGTGAGCGGACAGGGCACAGAACGGCACTGCCAGGCCGGTGAGCAGGTTGAGCTTACGATGCAAAGTGATGAACTTTTGCAGGGCGATCTGGTCTTTACAATGGAAGAAGACGGTGTATTTCAGCTTCCGTATCTGAAACGTGCCGCAGAGTGTCCCTCTTACGAAGGGAGTCTTCATGTGGAGAAAAGAGAGGAAGGTCTGATTCTGATCAATACGCTTCCGCTGGAAACTTATCTGTGCTATGTGGTTCCAAGTGAAATGCCCTCTTCCTATCCGATCGAGGCGTTAAAAGCCCAGGCAGTCTGTGCCAGATGTTATGCCATGCTTCAGATGGAGAACAGTCGCTGCGAGGAATTTGGTGCAGATCTGGATGACAGCGTTTCTTATCAGGTGTATAATAATATTGGAAAGACGGATGCTGCCGTGCAGGCAGTGCAGCAGACTGCCGGGATGGTGATAAAAGAAGACGGGCAGATTGAAAATACGCTGTATTATTCAACGTCCTGCGGACTTCGCATGGAGGAGGAAGCTTCCAACGAGGCCGTTTTCTGTGCAGCGATGTCCGGCAGCAGAGCATCCGATGCGGAGCGTGAAGAATCCTGGTATCGCTGGAATACACTTTTTTCGACAGAGGAACTAAATGCCGCTGCCGAAACGTTTTATCCGGGACAGATCGGGCAGATTTTAAGCTTAAACGTTTTGAAGCGACTTGAAAATGGAAGGGCAGAAGTGCTGCAGGTCACAGGGACACTTGGGACGGTAGCAATCGAAGGAGAGTATGCGATCCGCCAGTTTCTGCGGCCCGGTGATCAGGCTGTGATCTTACAGGATGGAAGCACGGCACCAAGTCTTGGACTTCTTCCGAGTGCGTTCTTTTATATTACTCCACAGTATCAGGGTGGCGTGCTGTCCGGTTTTCTGCTGAATGGAGGGGGATATGGGCACGGGGACGGCATGAGTCAGAATGGTGCAAAACACCTGGCGGAAGAGGGATGGAGCTGTCAGGAAATTTTGAAGTATTACTATGGAGACGGAGTGGAGATCATATGCGATACGTGATACAGCTGGTTTGCTGGCTGCTGAGATTTATGGATAAAAGTTCAGAGGACAGAGTGGATGCCTATTCGGCACAGTCTGCTTTTTTTATCATTATGGGATTTATTCCCTTTGTGATGTTGCTGCTTATTTTGCTCCAGTACACGCCGATGACAAAAGAAGACGTTATGACCTTGTTGAAGGTGATCTTTCCGGAAGGTTTCCATGCGTACCTGGAAACGTTAGTCGGATCTGTGTATACAAAATCCACCGCATTGCTCTCTGGAACGGTGATCACAGCAGTCTGGGCGTGCAGCAAGGCCATGATGTCTGTATCCAAAGGACTGAATAAGATTTATGACACAAAGATCCGGAAAAATTATTTTCTGGCAAGATTCCGGGCAGCTCTTTATATTATTTTGCTGCTGATATCGCTGATTCTGGCGATGGGGCTGTTTGTGTTCGGCAATCTGCTGCATGATTATCTTCTGCATTATCTGCCGTGGCTGCGAGCCGTATCCTGGCTGATCATCAGTGCCCGGACGATTGGAACGATCCTTTTGCTGTGCATGATCTTCTGTGCGATGTATGCGTGGCTTCCGTATAAGAGACAGGATTTCTTTTCTCAGCTTCCGGGAGCAGTGGCCACTTCTTTTGCCTGGTCGGTGTTTTCCTATGGCTTTTCGGTCTATATCGAATATTCCAAAGGGATGTCGGCAATCTATGGAAGTCTGACAACGGTCGTGATGGTCATGCTGTGGCTGTATTTCTGTATGTGGCTGCTGTTTATGGGGGCAGAGATCAACTGCTATCTGGAGCAGCCGGAAAAGTTTTCAAAAGATGCGATCGAAAAAGGGTTGTAATTTTAAAAATTGATGTTATAATGATTTTGATTGAAATGCGAAAGGCTTTGAAAGTGCAAAGTAGTTTCCTGTTTTCCGACAGAGAGGGAGGATCATCGGCTGAAAATCTTCCACGGTACAGACAGAGAGATGAATTTCACACTGGAGCTGCGTTCCTGAAGACAGTAGGGAGCGACGTACTTGTGCGTTAAACAACATTGAGTGTCTGTCAGATGACAGAAATCAGGGTGGTACCACGGAAAGATCGCTTCGTCCCTATTTTGGGATGGAGCTTTTTTATTTTAATTTACAAGGAGAATGAGACATGAAAGACAAACTGCAGGCAATCCGGGAGGAAGCACTGAAACAGATACGCGAGTCAAACAGACTTGATAAACTGAATGAGGTAAGGGTTTCTTTTCTTGGAAAGAAGGGTGAACTGACTGCTGTATTAAAAGGAATGAAAAATGTAGATCCAAAAGAGCGTCCGTTCGTTGGCCAGATGGTTAATGAAACGAGAGAAGCGATTGAGGAGTTTTTAGAAGAGACAAAGAAAAAACTGGAAGAAAAAGCACGCGAAGAAAAGATGAAACAGGAAGTCATTGATGTGACACTTCCGGCAAAGAAGATCAACGTTGGCCATCGTCATCCGAATACAATCGCTCTGGAAGAGGTAGAGCGTATCTTTGTCGGTATGGGATATGAAGTCGTAGAAGGACCGGAGATCGAGTATGATCTGTACAACTTCGAAAAACTGAACATTCCGGCAAACCATCCGGCAAAAGATGAGCAGGATACATTCTATATCAATAAAGATATCGTGCTTCGTACCCAGACTTCTCCGGTACAGGCCCGCATTATGGAACAGGGCAAACTGCCGATCCGTATGATCGCACCGGGACGAGTATTCCGTTCTGACGAAGTGGATGCAACCCATTCCCCGTCCTTCCATCAGATCGAAGGTCTGGTTGTAGATAAAAATATTACATTTGCAGACCTGAAAGGTACTCTGGAAGAGTTCGCAAAACAGCTGTTCGGACCGGAGACAAAGACGAAATTCCGTCCGCATCATTTCCCATTCACAGAGCCGAGTGCGGAAGTTGACGTAAGCTGCTTCAAATGCGGCGGCAGCGGTGAGATTGAAGGTCATTCCTGCCGTTTCTGTAAAGGTTCCGGCTGGATCGAAATCCTTGGCTGCGGTATGGTTCATCCGCATGTATTTGAGATGTGCGGCATTGATCCGGAAGAATATACCGGATTTGCTTTTGGTGTAGGTCTGGAGCGTATTGCACTTCTGAAATATGAAATCGATGATATGCGTGAATTATATAAGAACGATATCCGCTTCCTGAAGCAGTTCTAAAAATGCGGATGCGAAACAGAAAATCAACGGAAAGTACAGGAAAGGAAATATAACCATGAATACATCATTATCTTGGATTAAAGCATATGTTCCAGAGCTGGATGTTACGGCACAGCAGTACACAGATGCCATGACATTATCCGGAACAAAAGTAGAAGGATTTGAGCGACTGGATGCAGATCTGGACAAGATCGTCATCGGTCAGATCGATAAAATTGAAAAACATCCGGATGCAGACAAACTGATCATCTGTCAGGTCGATATCGGCGAGAAGACGATCCAGATCGTAACCGGTGCTCCGAATGTAAAAGAAGGAGACAAGGTTCCGGTTGTTTTAGACGGCGGACGCGTTGCAGGCGGACATGACGGCAAAAAAACACCGGGCGGTATCAAGATCAAAAAAGGAAAACTTCGCGGCATTGAGTCAGATGGTATGATGTGCTCCATTGAAGAACTTGGTTCTACCAGAGATATGTATCCGGAAGCACCGGAATACGGCATTTATATCTTCCCGGAAGATGCAGTGGTAGGCGAAAGTGCCATCAAAGCACTGGGACTGGATGACGTTGTATTTGAATACGAGATCACATCCAACCGTGTAGACTGCTACAGCGTGATCGGTATTGCAAGAGAAGTGGCAGCAACTTTCGGAAAAAAATTTGTGCCTCCTGTTGTAAAAGAGACCGGAAATGATGAAAATGCAAACGATTATGTGACCGTTGAAGTGGCAGACAAGGATCTCTGCCCGAGATACTGTGCACGTGTCGTAAAAAATATCAAGATCGCTCCGTCACCGAAATGGATGCAGAGAAGACTGGCATCAAACGGAATCCGTCCGATCAACAACATTGTCGATATCACAAACTATGTAATGGAAGAATACGGCCAGCCGATGCATGCCTATGATTATGACACCCTTGCAGGTCATAAGATCGTGGTTCGCAGAGCCGAAAACGGCGAAAAATTTACCACACTGGACGGTCAGGAACGTACGATGGATGATTCTGTTCTGATGATCTGTGACGGTGAGAAAGCTGTTGGCATTGCCGGCATCATGGGCGGTGAGAATTCCATGATCACTGACAATGTAAAGACGATGATGTTTGAGGCTGCATGTTTTGATGGCACCAACATCCGCCTTTCTGCAAAGAAAATCGGTCTTAGAACTGATGCTTCCGGCAAGTTCGAAAAAGGTCTGGATCCGAACAATGCACAGGCAGCGATCAATCGTGCATGCCAGCTGATCGAAGAACTGGGTGCCGGTGAAGTAGTCGGCGGCATGGCAGATGTATACTCCAAACGCAAAGAGCCGGTTCGCGTGAAATTTGAGCCGGAACGCATCAATGCACTGCTTGGAACCAATCTGTCCAGCGAACAGATGTTGGATTATCTTGCAAATGTAGAACTTGCCTATGACGAAGAGAGCAATGAAATCATTGCACCGACCTTCCGTCATGACATTTTCCGCACCGCAGATATCGCAGAAGAAGTGGCACGTTTCTATGGATATGATAATATCCCGACGACGCTGCCAAAAGGAGAAGCTACTACAGGTAAACTGCAGTTCCATCACAGAGTAGAAAATGTTGCAAAAGATATCGCAGAATTCTGCGGATTCTCTCAGGGCATGAATTATTCCTTCGAAAGCCCGAAGGTATTCGACAAACTGCTGATCCCCGAAGATTCTGTACTGCGTCAGGCCATCAAGATCTCCAACCCGCTCGGCGATGATTTCAGCATCATGAGAACGACTTCCTTAAATGGTATGCTCTCTTCTCTTGGCTATAACTACAGCCACAGAAACAAAGACGTTCGTCTCTATGAACTGGCAAACATTTATCTGCCGAAAGCACTGCCGCTTACCGAGCTTCCGGATGAGCGTATGCAGTTCACGCTTGGTATGTACGGCAGCGGAGATTTCTTTGTCATGAAAGGTGTCGTAGAAGAGTTCCTGGAAAAAGCAGGCATGCATAAGATTCCGCAGTACGATCCGAACGCAGGACAGCCATCTTTACATCCGGGCAGACAGGCAAACATCCTCTACGACGGAGAAGTGATTGGATTCCTGGGCGAAGTTCATCCACAGGTTCTAGATAATTACGGAATCGGTGAAAAGGCATATGTTGCCGTTCTGGACATGCCGAAGATCGTGGAAAAAGCTTCCTTCGACCGCAAATACGAAGGTATTCCGAAATTCCCGGCTGTGACACGTGACCTCAGTATGGTGGTTCCGAAACATGTACTTGCCGGTGAAATCGAAGAGATGATCGTTCAGCGTGGAGGCAAACATCTGGAAAGCTTCAAACTGTTTGATATTTATGAAGGAACTCAGATCAAAGAAGGCTATAAATCTATGGCTTATTCTGTGGTATTCCGTGCAAAAGACAAGACCATGGAAGAAGCAGAGATCACTACGGTGATGAAGAAGATCCTCAATGGGCTGGAAAGCATGGGTATCGAACTTCGTCAGTAATCTGGAGAATAACACATGAAAATGTATATCATACGTCATGGTCAGACCCCCTGGAATGCACGTAAGTGCCTCCAGGGGCGTTCTGACGTTGATTTAAATGAAAATGGGATCTATCTGGCAGAGTTGACCGGAAAGGCACTTCGTGATGTAACGTTTGACATGGCTTTTACCAGTCCACTGATCCGTGCAAAACACACGGCACAGTGTATCCTTGCCGGAAGAAAGGTCCCGATCATAGAGGATGAGCGTCTGATTGAGATCAGCTTTGGAATCTATGAGGGCTGCTGTTATGCAGAAGAAAACCGGCAGGTGCCGCAGCAGTGGATTGAAAACTTCTTCCATGCCCCGCAGGATTATGTGGCAGCACCGGGCGGGGAAAGTCTGGATGATGTGGAAAAGCGTACCCGGAATTTTATGGAAGATATCTGCAGTCGAAAAGAACTTCAAGATAAGACGATCCTCGTGTCGACGCATGGCTGTGCACTTCGCGGACTGCTCAACAGCATAAGAGAAAGCAACCGGGAAGATTACTGGCATGGCGGCGTATCAAAAAACTGTGCCGTGTCGATTGTAACCTGTAACAGAGGCGAGAAGCCGGTTTTAGTTGAAGAAAATCATATTTATTATTAAGGAGTATATATATATGAAAACATCGGATTTTTATTTTGATCTGCCGCAGGAACTGATCGCACAGGATCCACTGGAAGACCGTTCCTCTTCCAGACTGCTGGTACTTGACAGAGAAAGCGGAAAGACGCAGCATCGCGTTTTCCGTGATATCATTGAATATCTGAACCCGGGAGACTGTCTGGTAGTCAACAATACGAAAGTAATCCCGGCAAGACTCTATGGAAGCAAGATCGGAACGGATGCAAAGATTGAAGTACTGCTTCTAAAAAGAAGAGAGAATAATGTCTGGGAAACGCTGGTAAAACCGGGGAAGAAATGTCGTGTCGGTGCAAGAATCAGTTTTGGCGAAGGGCTGCTGATCGGTGAGGTGATCGATGTGGTTGACGAAGGAAACCGTCTGATCCGTTTTGAGTATGAGGGGATTTTTGAGGAAATCCTGGATAAACTGGGACAGATGCCGCTGCCGCCGTACATCCATCACCAGCTCAAGGACAAAAACCGTTATCAGACGGTGTATGCAAAGCACGATGGATCTGCCGCAGCACCGACAGCCGGACTGCATTTTACACCAGAACTGTTGGAAGAAATCAAAAAGAAAGGCGTTCACATTGCACATGTGACTTTACATGTCGGACTTGGAACCTTTCGTCCGGTCAAGGTAGAAGATGTGACAGATCATCACATGCACTCGGAGTTTTACATTGTGGAGCCGGAGCAGGCGGAGCTGATCAACCGTGTGAAAAAAGAAGGCGGGAAGATTGTGGCAGTCGGAACGACAAGCTGCCGTACGCTGGAGTCGGCAACCGATGAAAACGGTATTTTAAAAGCAGGAAGTGGATGGACGGACATCTTTATTTATCCTGGTTATCCGTTTAAAATGATCGACCGTCTGATCACAAACTTCCACCTGCCGGAGTCCACACTGATGATGCTGGTTTCCGCACTGGCCGGAAAAGATAAGATCATGGCTGCTTACGAGGAAGCGGTAAAAGAGCGTTATCGTTTCTTCTCCTTTGGGGATGCGATGTTTATTATGTAGTGCTTAAGAATGCCCCGGCATTCTTCTGTGCACCTCTGATCTACAGTTTGTCAGCAAGTTCAGATAATGGGGCGAAATGATATCCCATTTCTTCCCATTTTGTCAGAAGTTCATCGAGAATGGCTGCATTCGTAGAAGAGGTGCTGTGAAGCAAAACTACGGCTCCCGGATGGATGCGGCTTAAAAGTTTGGAAAAAGCCTGCTCTTTTGTTGGCTGCTCATCTTGAATCCAGTCCACGTAGGCGAGACTCCAGAAGAAGGTTTTGTAGCCAAGTTCTTTTGCCATTTCAAGGTTGGAGGTGCTGTATTTTCCCTGAGGTGGGCGGTAGTAGTGAGCCATTTCGCTTCCGGTGATCGACTGAAAAAGTGTTTCCACATCATTCAACTCTTTTTCAAAAGCTTCCTTTGTGGAGATTTTAGACATATCCGGATGATGATAAGTGTGGTTGCCGACGATGTGACCTTCCGCTACCATGCGTTTGGTAAGTTCCGGACTGGTTTCCAGAAAATTTCCGACGACAAAGAAAGTGCCAACCGCCTGATGGTTTTTCAGGGCATCCAGAATAGCAGGCAGATTGCCGTTTTCATATCCGGCATCAAAGGTGAGGTAAATGACTTTTTCGTCTGTTTCATCTGCGTAGGCTGCCTGATATTTTGCAAGCTCAGAAGGCGTGGCGTTGCCGACAGGCCGCACACCTTCTTCCTGAAAACTGAGTCCCCAGTTGCCTTCTGAAGAAGATGAGGCAGGAAGTACCGTGGTCGGCTGTGAAAACAGATAATGGATCCCGAATCCGGAAAAGTAGGCGGCTGTCAGAAGCAAGAGTGTGACAGCTGCTTTTTTGAACGGAAAAACAGACATAAAAAACCCCCTGGTATGAAATTGGTTATTTATATGAAAAAACAACCAGAGATATACCAGGGGATTCATTTTAACTGCTGTATTTACAGCGGCAGAATTTTCCCATCTGCGGTTACGAGAACCGTACTGTTTTCATCGATATGATCTGCATAGAGCTGATCATCTTCTGCCATCAGGCAGAATTCTTCGGATTCCTGCTCATAACGCAGGTAAACATGATCCATTGCAATCACCCCATCCGGTCGTCCTTCACATCCAAAATCCGACTCTTCGATACGTGTGACGATTGCTCTTCTTGCATGCATCCGTGCATGTTCTTTTGCAATCTCCTGATAGAGTGCGAAAAATGTCCAGTCTGCATTGGTATCGGTCACGATCGCCTTCAGGTCGATGGAAGGAATGCCGGCTTTTTTCAAATAAGAAAACAGCACATCCATCCGCACACCAGAAAAATGATCCATCACCAGCACAGATTGTGGAATTTTTGAAAAAGGGACATCGGAAGTACTTTTTTCGAAGCCTGTACGACCGGTGAGATAGCCGATCTTCTGAGCAGTAGATGCGGCATCCAGAATACGAAACTGGATACCGAGCTGAACGAAGATGGATTTGATCTTCGGCAGGTATTTGGGCTTCTTCGGGTAATATAATAAAACGGTTTCCTGTACAGGGTTCATAGATCTACTCCTTGTTTGGTTGATTTTTGTTGAATATTCTTGAAATTTATAGTACTCTTAACAGGAGCAGATGTCAATATGAGGAGGGAGAAAGGTGAAACGTAATATCGATATAAAAGAAATTTCAGACGGAAAGCTGTATGGGCCAAATGATATGGTAAAAGCAGACTGCAGGGGATGTGAGGGATGTTCTGCCTGCTGTCATGGGATGGGCACTTCGATCGTGCTGACACCGCTTGATATTTACCGGCTTGAAAAGGAGCTGAACGCTTCTTTTGGAGAACTGATGACAAAAGGTGTGGAACTGAATCTGGCGGACGGTGTGATCCTGCCGAACCTGGCCATGCGTGGTGAAAAGGAAGCCTGTGCTTTTTTGAATGATTCCGGGCGATGCACGATCCATGGGGCAAGACCGGATATCTGTCGTCTCTTTCCGCTTGGCAGAATCTATGAGGAAAAAGGATTTCGCTATTTTCTGCAAGTCTACGAGTGTGAAAAGAAAGACCGGCTCAAGGTGAAAGTGAAAAAATGGATCGATATTCCAGATCCTGCACGCCATGATAAATTTATTTCTGACTGGCATGCTTATCTGAAAAAGCAGGAGGAGATTCTGGAAAACGATTCGTCGGATGAAAGCAGAAAAGCGGTATCCATGGGAATTTTGAATACGTTTTATGTGCGAAACTATGACAGGACAAGGGATTTCTATGAACAGTTTTACGAAAGATTAGAGGAGACGGAAGCAGTATTATGAGATATTATCTTGCACCGCTTGAGGGGATCACGGGATATATTTTCCGCAATGCACATACCAGGCTTTTTACACCGGCCGATAAATATTTTTCCCCGTTTCTGGTTCCGAAACCAAACAGCGGAAAACAGTTCAGTGCAAAAGAAAAGGCCGATATCCTTCCCGAGCATAATCAGAACATCCATCTTGTCCCACAGATCATGACAAACAAAGCAGCAGATTTTATTGCCATGACAAAGGCTCTGGAAGAATATGGTTATCAGGAAGTCAATTTAAATCTGGGTTGTCCGTCCAGAACGGTTGTCACCAAAGGCAGAGGAGCCGGGTTTCTTTCAGATCCTGAGACACTGCAATTTTTTTTTGATGAAGTTTTTCGGGAAATAAAGATCAAAATTTCAGTGAAAACGAGGATCGGTCTGGAACATGCAGAGGAATTTCAGGATCTGCTTTCGGTATACAATCAGTTCCCATTTGAAGAACTGATCATACATCCACGTGTACAGTGCATGTATTATAATGGAACGCCGGATATGGAAACGTTTGCATATGCCTGCCAAAACAGCAAAAACAGTCTCTGTTACAATGGAGATCTGTTCCGAAAAGCAGATTTTGAAAGATTCAGGGAGCAGTATCCAAAAGTTCCGGCAGTGATGTTTGGACGCGGAGTGCTTGCCAATCCGGAACTGATCGGTGAAATAAAAGGCAAAAATGCCATGGACAAGATGAGGTTTCGTGTATTCCATGACTGCATTTTTGAAGCATATCGGGAAGCATTTCAGGATGATAAAAATGCCATGTTTAAAATGAAAGAATTCTGGTACTATGCGGCAGATATGTTTACCGCTTCTTCGAAATATGCAAAGAAGATCAAAAAGACGAAGAGTGTCTCGACGTACGAGGAAACGGTGGCACAGCTGTTTGATGAACAGGAGCTGATCGCGGGGGCGGGATTCTCAAAAAAGACAGAGTGAGGGAGCATTTATGATTGCAGACAGTCCTTTGATAGGAAAAATAATTTTGATCCTGGTTCTGATCGCCATTGATGCGTTCTGTTCCTGTGCGGAGATCGCAGTGATCTCACTGGATGCATCGGAACTGGAGAAAATGGCGGAAGAAAAAAACAAAAAAGCAGAAAGACTTTTGAAATTTTTAAGACAGCCGGCGAAATTTCTGACCATGATCCAGGCGGTGATCACACTGTGCGGATTTCTGATCAGTGCCTTTACGGCAGATCTGCTTGCACTGTGGATGACCGGTCTTGTGATGGAGCAGTTTACACACCTGGTTTCGGCAAAAGTCTGGCATAATATCTTTCTGGTTCTGATCACGTTTTTGCTTTCCTATGTGGTGCTGGTCTTTGGTATCCTGCTGCCAAAGCGTCTTGCGGCAAAGCGGGGGCAGAAGCTGGCATTTCGGATGAGCGGGCTTCTGGAAGTGTTCTGGATCGTTTTTTCGCCGTTTACGGCTCTTTTAAATGCGACTACAAATCTTCTGTTACGTCTTTTCGGGATCGATCCAAATGCAGAGGCGGTGGAAGTCAGCGAGGAAGAGATACGGAAAATGGCAGATGCCGGAAGCAAAAAAGGTGTGATCGATCTGGAGGAAAATGAGATCATCCAAAATCTGTTTGAATTTGATGACATGGCAGTGGATGAGTTTGCCACGCATCGGACAGACATCACGCTTCTGTGGACGGATGAGACGCTGCAACAGTGGGAGGAGACCATTCACGACAGCCGCCACACCGTTTATCCGGTCTGCGAAGAGACGGTTGATCATGTGGTAGGCGTATTGAATATCAAGGATTTCTTCCGGTTCCGTGGGCGGACAAAGGATTTCATTATGAAGCATGCCGTGAAACCGGCTCAGTTTATCCCGAAATCGGTAAAAGCAGATGTTCTGTTCCGGCGGATGAAAGTCTCACATAACCATTTTGCGGTGGTTCTGGATGAGTACGGCGGCATGGTCGGTATTGTCACGATGAACGATCTGTTAGAGCAGCTGGTCGGAGACCTGGAAGATGATTTGGCAGAGCTTGCTGAAGAGCCGAAAATCTCCCGGATTTCAAAGGATACCTGGAAAATTGACGGCGGTGTAGATCTGGAAGATGCTGCGGAGGCACTGGAAGTGGAACTTCCGGTGGAGGATTATGATACCTTTGGCGGTTTTGTCTTTGGCATATACGGAACAATCCCATCCGATGGAACACAGTTTGAGGTCGATGCATGCGGACTGCATATCAAGATTCTTTCCATTAAAGAACATCGTCTGGAGTCGGCGGTCGTCTGTAAAATGACAGGTTCAGAAAATGCGGCAGAACAAGAAAGAAGTGAAAAAAATGAAGATAAGTGAAGCGGATCTGTTTGAAAAGATCGAAGCATTTCTTGCAGATTATCCAATTTGTCAGTATGGATTTCTGAAAAGTGAGGATATTCTGTTTTCGGATAAAGTGCGGTATATCTGCGAAAAGGAGTGTCCAAGGTATGGAAAGTCCTGGTCCTGCCCGCCAGCTGTGGGAGAGGTTGCGGACTGTAAAAAACACTGCATTTCTTATCAGTATGCACTGGTGTTTACGACGCTCTCGGAAGTGAAAGATATTGACGATATGGAAGAGACGCTTGCAACCAGGCCGGAGCATGAAGAGGTTGTCCACGCGATCTGTCAGGAACTGGAGCAGTTATCCGAAGCATACTTTGCTCTTTCTTCCGAATCCTGTGCAATCTGCAGCCAGTGTGCATACCCTGAAAGTTGCCGCCATCCGGAACATATGATCCCATGTATTGAGAGTCAGGGGATTTTAGTGACGGATGCGGCAGAAAAATGCGGCATCGAATATTTTTATGACCGTCATACCGTTACCTGGTACGGCATTATTTTTTTTCATCATGATCAAAAGAGCTGCTGATTTCCAAAAAGGATCGTAAAACAGATCAGCAGGAGAAACTAAGAAAGCAAAGGGCAGGTATTTTTTGGAAACGCATCACATAAACTGCATAATAAAAGGTGATGACAGCGGTATGAGTTCGAAAAAGAAAGCGATCCGGCAGCGTATTTTAGAATCTGCCCAGATACCGGAGGATCTCTCCAGAGGAGCCGTTCTTCTTCAGATAACCGGAAGAGAAGAGGTATACATAGAGAATTTCAGGGGGATTTTAGAATATACAGACTGCGGTATTTTGATCCTCGGGAAGCAGGGAAGGATTTTGATCGAAGGCAGATACCTTCAGATTCCGTTTTATACCTCAGAAGAGATGAAAATTACCGGACAGATCGACCAGATCCGCTATTTATAAGGAGGCAAAAGCTTGGTTTTGAAGCTTCTTTTATACCGAAAAGGGATGCTGAGGATAAGCGTAACAGGTGAAAGTTATGACCGTTTTTTAAATCTCTGTGCAAATCATGGAATTGCACTGTGGAATCTGGAGTATCATGGAAATGCCTATGAGATGGATATTTCGGTTCAGGGATTTCGCATGCTGCGTCCGCTTGTGAAAAAGAGCAGAACCAGAGTGAGGATCATACGGCGGCAGGGACTGCCGTTTTTTTTATATCGCTGCCGGAAGAAAAAGATGCTGTTTGCCGGACTGCTGTGCGGTATCCTGCTTCTGTATTTCATGTCCTGCTTTTTGTGGCGGATCGATATTGAGGGAAATCAGCAGATTACAAGAGGACAGATCTGTCGCTATCTGGAAACCGTGCATATTGAAAACGGCACTCGTATTTCCGTGATCGACTGCAAAGAACTGGCGGCGATGCTGCGAAAACAGTTTGATGCTTTTACCTGGGTTTCCGTAAAACAGGAAGGAACCAGACTGCTGATCCAGGTAAAAGAGAGCACAGATCCTGAGGCAAATGTGAAAAATAATGAAAAAAAAGAAACAGAAGGAATAAATTCTGCAAATCTGCCCACGGATCTGATCGCAGATAAAAACGGTGTCATAACATCCATGATCACAAGAAAAGGAGTACCAATGGTGTCAGTCGGTGACACGGTGAAAAAGGGTGACTTGCTTGTGAAAGGAGAGTTGGAGATCCTGGATGATTCCGGGGAAGTATCCGGTTATCAGTACTGTGCTTCGGATGCAGATATTTTTCTTAAAACTTCTTATGAATATCGGGAAAAGATACGATTAAAGAGAAAAGAGAAGCATTACAGCGGAAAAGAGAAACAAAAGATCGGACTTCGAGTCGGAAAATGGCAGATGTATCTGCCGGGTGCCGGCAAAAAAATGCAGACGTTTGATACGGTGACAGAGATGCATCCACTATGCATTTTTCAGAATTTTTATCTTCCGGTTTCTTTTGAAAAGCAGCAGTTTTTCGAGTATACATACGAAACGGTGACATTGACAGAAGAAGAAGCATCTGCCATGGCTGAAAAAGATCTGTATGATTTTCTGAATAAAATTCAGGAAAAAGGGGTTCAAATATTTGAAAATAATGTTAAAATAGAGTTTGATACAAACTATTGCATCGCAAAAGGGTCTGTTATTTTGATAGAGAAGGCCGGAAAAAGTGTAGAAAGGATAACAACGGAATGAGTATTGTAGAAGCAAGTATTTCTGTTCCGGCGGAGCATGAAACAAATGTTTTCGGACAATTTGACCAGCATATAAAAAAGATGGAGCGGGCACTGAATATCACCGTTGTGAACCGTGATGGCGTTTTAAAGATCATCGGCGGGGAGACGGCAGTGAACAAAGCCAGGAAGATTTTTGAACAGCTGATCGAACTGTCAAAGCATGGAAATATTATTCAGGAACAGAATGTTGACTATGCGATCGCACTTTCTTATGAGGATAAAGAAGAAGCACTTTCTGCGATCGACCAGGATACGATCTGCCATACGATCAACGGAAAGCCGATTAAACCAAAGACGCTTGGACAGAAGCAGTATGTTGATGCAATCCGCAAAAAGATGATTGTTTTCGGGATCGGTCCTGCCGGAACCGGAAAGACTTATCTGGCCATGGCGATGGCGATCCAGGCATTTAAAAACGATGAGGTCGGCAGGATCATTCTGACCAGGCCCGCGATCGAGGCAGGAGAAAAGCTTGGATTTCTGCCGGGGGATCTGCAAAGCAAGATCGATCCGTATCTGCGTCCGCTCTATGATGCACTGTATCAGATCATGGGACCGGAAAGTTTTGCCAAAAACATGGAAAAAGGATTGATTGAAGTAGCACCGCTTGCCTATATGCGGGGAAGGACTCTGGACAATGCCTTTATCATTCTGGATGAGGCACAGAATACGACGCCGGCACAGATGAAAATGTTCTTAACAAGAATCGGTTTTGGCTCAAAAGTTATCATCACTGGTGACAAAACGCAGAAAGACCTTCCATCTAGTGCCGCTTCCGGACTGGATGTAGCCATGAAAGTCCTGAAAAAAGTAGATGGGATTTCGTTCTGTGAACTGACCAGCAAAGACGTTGTACGTCATCCGCTGGTGCAGAAGATTGTGCAGGCCTATGAGGAATACGAAAAGAAAGCTGTACAGAAAAAGACAGACAGAACGGTGAAGAGCAAAACGAAGACTTCGACGGGTACAACAAGGAGAAAATCATGACACTGAATTTTGAGAGCGAGTACGAAAAAGAGCTGCCGTTTGATGCCAGGGAAGTGGCGGAAAAGGTATTTACATTTACGATGGATTATCTTGGCTGTCCTTATGAGGCAGAAGTAAGCCTTCTGCTGACCGATGATGAGACCATCCACCAGATCAACAAAGAACAGCGTGATATTGACCGTGCCACTGATGTGCTGTCTTTTCCGATGACAGACTATGTCACAGAAGGTGATTTTGCATTTCTGGAGGAGGAAGGGGCAGACTGTTTTCATCCGGAAACGGGAGAACTATTGCTTGGCGATATCGTGATATCCGGTGACAAGGTGTTGCAGCAGGCAGAAAGCTACGGCCATTCTCCGCTTAGGGAGTATGCTTTTTTGATCGTACACAGTCTTCTGCATCTGGTCGGATACGATCATATGGAAGAGCAGGAAGCAAAACGTATGGAAAAGAAACAGGCAGATGTCCTGGAATCCATGGGAATTACAAGATAGGGGGAAGAAAGAATGAAAAAGAAATTAGCAGTTCTGGCGGCTGTACTGATGGCAAGTGCCGTACTTGGAGGCTGTGCACAGAAAGCACCGGAAACCGAGACACAGACACAGACGCAGACGGAAACGCAGACTGAAACGGAAACCGAAACGGTTGCAACCGAAGCGGGAACGTTTGATCAGGGAGAGGCACTGCCGAAAGGAAAAGTACGCAGCTACCTGACCGGAAAGATCGTTGATAAAAAGATCGGTCGGAAAAGACCGTATGCGATCATGCTCAATAACATTTACGGTGCTATTCCGCAGGCCGGTATCGAACGTGCCGATGTGGTATACGAAGCTCCGGTAGAAGGTGCGATCACAAGACTGATGGGTATTTTTGAAGACTACGACGGGATGGAGAAGATTGGTTCTGTTCGAAGCTGCCGTGAGTATTATGTGCATTTTGCAAAAGAATTTGATGCATTGTATGTACATTATGGACAGGCTGTTTATGCGTGTGAGATTCTGAACAGCAACATTGACAACATCAGCGGACTTTCTTCTCAGGAGGGATTTGGACAGCTTTATGGATATGCCGGAGAAGAGACGTTTTACCGCACGGATGACAGACCGTCTCCGCACAACTGTTATACCAGTGCCGACCGTCTGATCGAAGCGACAAAAAAACTGTGTTACAGCCGAGAGTATGATAAGGATTACGATGGTCATTATCAGTTTGCGGGCGATGATCAGACCGTCACCTTTACAGATCCGGCAACCCATATTGAACCGGGATATGAAGTAAATGAACCGTGGTTTGACTATAATGCAGATGAAGGTGTATACTATCGTTATCAGTATGGCGACGCACAGATCGATCAGCTGACCGGAGATCAACTGAAATACGATAATGTCATTTTCCAGCTTTGCGAATGTTATCCGCTGGATGATCACGGATACCTTGCCATTGAGGCAGAAAAAGGTGGTACCGCGTATGTCTTCACAAAGGGAACTTACGAAAAATGTACCTGGACAAAGGATGATATTGAGAGTCCGGCACGTTATTTTGATGAAGATGGAAATGAGATCACCATCAATCAGGGAAAGACCTGGGTATGTGTTGTTTATGATACAAAAGAAGACCAGATCGTGATCGAATAAAAAAATACAGAAAATATACCCCGTCGCAGGTGCGTCTGCCTGGTTCGCTGCCCGCGGGAACAAAGAGGTATGATAAAATATGAGTAAAAAGAGTTCAAGCAAAACAAATTTTCTGGCACAGGGGACGATTCTTGTAATCGCCTCCTTTGTCGCAAAAGCAATCGGTATGATCTACCGTATTCCGCTCACTCACATTTTGGGGGATGACGGAAACGGTTATTATTCTACCGCAAATGAGATTTATACTATTATCCTGATGATTTCTTCTTTCAGCCTTCCGCTTGCTGTATCCAGGCTGGTAGCAGAGCGGGAGTATGCAGGAGAAGTGAAAAATTCCTACAAGGTTCTGATCTGTTCCTTGCGTTTTGCGGCCGTGACAGGCGGTATTCTTTCCATTCTGACTTTCCTGCTTGGCGGTGTGATCACCAAGTATGTGATGGGGGTGGAGCTTGCAAGCTATGCACTTCGTGTCCTTGCACCGGCGATCTTTCTTTTTGCACTGACCGGTGTACTGCGTGGATTCTTCCAGGGACACGGTACGATGGTCCCGACAGCGGTGTCGCAGATCATTGAGCAGATCATCAATGCCATCGTCTCGGTAGCCGGTGCTTATGTGATGCTGCAGTACGGCCTGAAGCTTGGTGAGAAAAAAGGCGATGCGGAGCTTGGAACCGCACTTGCAGCAGCAGGAGGTACATTTGGAACGGTCGCCAGCGTCGGTGTGGCACTGCTGTTTATGATAGTGATCTATCTTGGCTATCGTAACGGTTTCAAACGCCGCATGAAAAAGGACAAAACAAGAAGAAGAGAATCTGACCGTGCCATTTACCGTGCGATTACTTACACTATTCTTCCAATCGTGCTCAGTACGCTGGTATATAATATCAGCACGATCATCGACCAGGGCGTGTTCAACCACATTCTGGCAGGCATGGGATTTACCCAGAAACAGTATGCAACCGTCTGGGGCATCTACAGCGGTAAATTCCGCGTGTTGATGAACGTCCCGCTGTCGATCGCATCCTGTCTGGCACCTTCGGTTGTACCGGCTCTGACAGAGGCGATGGCGAACAATGATTTACGGGAAGCCGGACTTCGGACCCGCGATACGATCCGCTATACCATGGTATTTACAATCCCGTGTGCAGTCGGTATGGCGGCACTGGCAAGACCAATCATGATGATGCTCTACGGAAACAACGACAGTCTGGCCCTTGCGGCAGGCATTATGCAAAGCGGAGCACTTCTGACCGTCCTTCTGGCACTGTCTACGCTTACCACCGGTATTTTACAGGGACTTGGTGAGATGCAGGCACCGCTTGTGCATGCAGCGACAGCCGTGGCGATCCATCTTGGATTTTTAGTTCTGTTTGTTGTAAAGTTTAAATGGAACATTTATGGAGTAGTCTATGCAAACATTATTTTCGGACTGATCATCTGTCTGCTCAATGCACGTTCCATCCGCAAAAAACTGCACTATCGCCAGGAGATTAAAAAGACCTTCCTGGTTCCGGTGATCGCGGCCGGTGTGATGGGCATTGCCGCATATCTGGTACACAGAGTGTTCAATCTGTTTGCCGGAAATACGATCTCAACGATCCTGGCGGTATGCGTGGGAGCTGTTGTCTATGGTATCTGTCTTGTAAAACTTGGCGGTATCCTGGAGCGTGAGATCCGCAGACTTCCAAAAGGTGATCTGCTGGCAGATCTTCTGATTCGGCTGAATATACTGTAATAGCAGTCATGTGTAAAAACAGGCCGTGAGCTTTGATGTTCACGACCTGTTTTCTAACTGCTGTAATTTTCCAGAAAATCATAAAGTTCTTTTTCGGTCCGGATATATTTTCCGTTTTGGATTTCTGTTTTCAGAGCGTCCGGCAGGCTGCTTAAGCGGATGCTGGTGTTTTCGTACAACGTTTCTTTATCATCCAGATAAATTGAGACGCAGCCCTGTTCTTCTGTAAGATAATATTGATATACCGGATGCGGATTCCCGGCATTTGCCGGAGCAGAGCGTATGGTTTCACTTTCATGATCAGCAGATTTTTCGGCGGAAGGCGGATTTCCGGTGATATAGTGATAGCTTAAATTGTAGGCGGTGCAAATCAGAAGAAGTAAGAGAAATGCTGCCGCAAAATAAATAGGCCGATGTTTCATGATCTTTTTCATCTCCTTTTTTTCAGTATTTCCGCTTTTTCCTGTTTTATCCGGGCAATTGACCTCTGGACGTACCTGACAAAATGGTGTAAGATAGCATGGAAAATGATCTGCAGACGAGCAGCAGATGGATGATACTTCAGGAGGAAAACATGAACAGCAGTATCAGAGAAATATTAAAAGATAAAAAGCGAATTGTGATAAAGATTGGTTCTTCGTCCCTGACTCACCCGGAGACAGGGGCGTTGAACCTTACGAAACTGGAAGTTCTGGTGCGTGAGATCAGTGATCTCCATAATATGGGCAAAGATGTGATTGTGGTATCATCGGGGGCGATTGCGGTCGGAAGAAGAGCTGCAGGTCTCGGACACCGACCAAGTGAAACAAAAGAAAAACAGGCATGTGCTGCAATCGGACAGGCCAGACTGATGATGATCTATCAGAAGCTTTTTTCGGAATACAATCAGCTGGCAGCACAGATCCTGATGACCAAACGTACCGTTATGGACAATCTGAGTCGTTTTAATGCACTGAATACCTTTCGGGAACTGTTAAAATTAGGGGCGATTCCGATTGTAAATGAAAACGATACGGTTTCCACGTATGAGATGCAGTTTGGTGATAATGATACGCTTTCTGCGATCGTAGCGGCATTGATCGATGCAGATCTGCTGCTCCTGCTGTCGGATATTGACGGTCTGTTTACGGATGATCCGAACAGCAATCCAAATGCGGAATTAATCCATGTAGTAGAAAAACTGGATGACCATTTGCTGAAAATGGGAAAGAGCACATCTACAAGCGATGTCGGCACCGGCGGTATGGCATCGAAATTGACAGCGGCAAAGCTCGCTTCCGCAGCAGGCACGGATATGGTCATTGCAAATGGAGAAGATTTCCGAAATATCCATCGTGTGATCGAAGGACAGGACTGCGGTACCCTTTTTCTTTCTCACAAAAAAGATGAGTTTTATCTGATGGATTATCTGGAAAAAATGTTATAATGCCGGGAATGTGCAAGTTGACTCTGGCATCATAGTTGGGGACTTTTGACACCCACATTATAAAATAAGGAGAAATATAGTATGATAACGGATGAAAAATTAGCAAGAATCAATGAACTTGCCAGAAAAGCAAAAGCAGAAGGACTGACAAGTGCCGAGACAAAAGAACGCGATGTGCTGAGAAGAGAATATATTGAAGCAGTCCGGGCAAACCTTCGCGGACAGCTGAACAATATCAATATTCAGGAACTGGATGGAAGCATTACAAATCTTGGTGAAAAATATGGAAAAAAAGGACATTAGAAAACAGGTTTTTGCACAGCGGGCAAAAACAAGTGAAGCATTTGTGCAGCAGCAGAGTTCTCTGATTGCCGGGAAGATTTTTGCACTGCCGCAGTTTCAGGATGCTTCCTGTATTTATGTGTATATGGATTACAACAAAGAAGCATCAACCAGACCGATCATTGAAGAAGCATGGAGACTTGGAAAAAAAGTGGCAGCACCAAAAGTTTTCGGTGAGGATATGCGATATTTTTACATTCATTCTTATGATGATGTGGCTCCGGGATATTTTAATATACCGGAACCGGATGAGACGAGAAATCTGAAAGAAGCGGCAGATGAGACGGCACTGCTTCTGGTGCCGGGTGTGGCATTTGATAAAGATCGCCACCGCTGCGGATATGGAAAAGGATTTTATGACCGCTATTTAAGCAGACATACACAGCATGCTACCGTTGCCATGGCACTGGATTTTCAGATCGTAGAAACGGTTCCGTCAGATGTGTATGATATCTGCCCGCAGATGCTGATCACACCAACGATGATTTATGAAAAATAAAAAGGAGGATTTGTCAATGAAGCGAACACTGGACGAGATTGGAATGTATGCGATGGCTGCGAAGCCGCATATGCAGTTGCTTGGGATAACAAAAAAGAATCAGGCACTGGAAGCAGTTGCAAATGCATTGAATGAGAAAGCAGATTATCTGATCGCAGAAAATGAAAAAGATATGCAGGCCGGAAAAGAAGCCGGGATGCATCAGGGACTTCTGGATCGTCTGCTGCTGACCAAAGACCGCATTGCCCAGATGGCAGAAGGACTCATACAGATCGCAGGGCTGGAAGACCCGATCGGGGAAGTGCTTTCTATGAAAAAACGCCCGAACGGACTGCTGATCGGTCAGAAACGGGTTCCGCTTGGCGTGGTTGGCATTATTTACGAATCCAGACCGAATGTGACGGCAGATGCCTTCGGACTCTGTTTTAAAACAGGAAATGTGGTCGTGTTGAAAGGCGGAAGCGATGCGATGCATTCCAACATTGCCATTGTAAAAGTGATCCGTGAAGCTTTAAGAGCGTGCAAAGTGGATGAGGATGCGATCCAGCTGATCGAGGATACCGACCGTGCCGTCACAACGGCATTGATGAAGCGGAAAGATTTTTTGGATGTTCTGATCCCAAGAGGCGGTGCGGGACTGATCCGTGCCGTTGTGGAGAACAGTACCGTTCCGGTGATCGAGACCGGAACAGGGAACTGCCATATTTATGTCGATGAAAGTGCAGATCTTGACATGGCCGTCAATATCATTTTCAATGCAAAGACACAGCGGATCGGGGTCTGCAATGCCTGTGAATCACTGGTGGTACATGAAAAAGTGGAAAAAGCACTGATGCCGCTGTTAAAGGCAAAACTGGATGAAAAATCAGTTGAGATCCGTGGCGATGAACAGGTACAGGAAAGCGTTTCCGGCATCGTTCCGGCTGTGGAGAGTGACTGGGGAAAAGAATATCTCGATTATATCCTCTCCGTTAAGACCGTTTCTTCCATCGACGAAGCAATCGCACATATCAACCGCTATAACACCGGACATTCCGAGGCGATCATCACAAGAGATTATGCAAATGCTCAGAAATTTCTTGAAGAAGTGGATGCAGCAGCTGTCTATGTCAATGCCTCCACAAGATTTACCGATGGCTTTGAATTTGGCTTTGGGGCTGAGATCGGGATCAGTACACAGAAACTCCATGCAAGAGGACCGATGGGGCTTACGGCACTGACGACCATGAAGTACATTATCTATGGAAACGGTCAGGTGCGTTAAAAGATAACGGGAATAGATAATGCCAATACCTGGAAGCAAGAGCGGAGGAATAGAAAGATATGTTAAGAAAATTAGGTATATTTTTCCTTGCCATTGGATTGGCAAAAATCGCATGGTATCTTATCTGGAAAGACAGAAAATATACTGAGCAGTAATCAGATAAAAGTAAAGAATGATATAACAAACGGGCATCTGTTTAACAGATGTTCGTTTGTTATACGCTGAGAAAATTTAACGGAAAAAGCAGTTGAATTGACGGGAGATATTTTTAAGAAATATGATTTGTAATCAGGAAGATAGGAATATTTTCAAGAAACAGTGTCTGGCATTTGAAAAAATATTAAGGAAGGGGAATGTAATATGGATCTTGATATTGGAAGATTGGTTCTGACAGCAGCAATCATTTTTCTGCCGATGTACTTCTTTCAGAAGCTGGCAGACTGGAGCACGGCAAATCAGAAGAGTATAGCAGACCTTTCCGTTGCTTTTTGCAATATCGTATGTTATATTAAAAAAAGTTATTGCAATTATAGAAGGGAAGAAAATTAGTGACAAACAACGAAGAATTCGAAAAGATATTAGAGAACATTGACGAGAATGGTCCGGAGCCACAGGAAGAGCCGGAAAGACAGTACTATTTCATAAAGAAGGCACGTGCACTTGTAAAGAAAATGTCGGAAGAACTCGGCCGACCATTAATCTCGAGTGTCACAACCTTTGGCTGTCAGATGAATGCGAGGGACAGTGAAAAGCTGATCGGTATTCTGGAGAAGATCGGTTATGTAATGACAGAAGACGAACATGCAGATTTTGTGATCTACAATACCTGTACGGTCCGTGAGAATGCAAATCAGCGAGTTTACGGACGACTCGGAGCTTTAAACAGCATGAAAAAGAAAAATCCGCATATGCTGATCGGTCTGTGCGGCTGTATGATGCAGGAGCCGGAAGTTGTAGAAAAACTGAAAAAGAGCTACCGTTTCGTGGATCTGATTTTTGGAACACACAATATTTTTAAGTTTGCAGAGCTGATCTACACTAGACTGATCTCTGAACGTATGGTGATCGATATCTGGAAAGATACCACGCAGATTGTAGAGGAGCTTCCGGTGGAGCGAAAATATCCGTTCAAATCCGGTGTCAATATTATGTTTGGCTGCAACAATTTCTGCAGTTACTGTATCGTTCCATATGTCAGAGGACGTGAGAGAAGCCGTGAGCCGAAGGATATCATTCGTGAGATTGAAAAACTGGTTGCAGATGGCGTTGTGGAAGTGATGCTTCTTGGACAGAATGTCAATTCTTACGGCAAAAATCTGGAGCAGCCGATGACTTTTGCAGCTCTTTTAAGAGAAGCAGAAAAGGTAGAAGGCCTGAAGCGGATCCGTTTTATGACCTCTCATCCAAAGGATCTGTCGGATGAACTGATTGAGGTTATGAAAGAATCAAAGAAAATCTGTCCGCATTTTCATCTGCCGCTGCAGTCCGGCAGCAGTGCTATTTTAAAGAAAATGAACCGCCATTATACAAAAGAACGCTATCTGGAACTGGTTCGAAAACTTCGGGCGGCACTTCCGGATATTTCTCTGACAACGGATATTATTGTCGGCTTTCCGGGTGAAACAGAAGAAGATTTTCTGGAGACGATGGAAGTGGTAAAAGAAGTGCAGTATGACAGTGCGTTTACCTTTATCTATTCCAAGCGTACCGGAACCCCGGCAGCTGTTATGGAAAATCAGATCCCGGATGATGTAGTGAAAGACCGTTTTGACCGTCTGCTTGCAGAAGTACAGGAAATTTCGAGAGAACGCTGTGCAAGATTTGAAGGACAGACGATGGATGTTCTGGTGGAAGATGTCAATGACCATGATTCGTCCCTTGTCACCGGAAGACTGACCAACAACCTGCTGGTACATTTTAAGGGTACAGAAGACTTGATCGGAAAAATCGTCGATGTGCATCTGGATGAGTGCCGCGGATTTTATTATATGGGAACGATGATTTCAAAATAAAGCCAAAAGAAACAAATCGAAGAAAACAGGCGTATTTTGCTTTTTCAGTCAGAAAAGGCGGGGTACGTCTGTATTCATGAACATAAGGAGAGGTTTATGCAGCAGGAGACACCAAAGCCGCACAAACGGCGTGTAAGATATAAAGGAAAATATCCGAAAAAATTTGAAGAAAAGTACAAAGAGCTGAATCCGGAAAAATATCAGGATACGGTTGAACATGTGATCCGAAAAGGGAATACACCGGCAGGTATGCACATTTCCATTATGGTGAAGGAAATCCTGGATTTTCTGAAAATCCAGCCGGGAGAAACCGGATTTGATGCCACGCTTGGATACGGCGGCCATACAAAGGCAATGATGGAATGTCTTCATGGAGAAGGCCATATGTATGCTACGGATGTGGATCCGGAAGAGTCGGCAAAGACAAAAAAGCGTCTGGAAGAACAGGGATTTGGGGAAAGGATTCTGACCATAAAGCTTCAGAATTTCTGTACGATCGATGAGATTGCAAAAGAAGCGGGAGGATTTGATTTTATTTTGGCGGATCTTGGTGTATCTTCCATGCAGATCGACAATCCGAAACGGGGATTTTCTTTCCGTGCGGACGGACCTTTGGATCTTAGACTGAATCAGCAAAAAGGAATCAGTGCGGCAGAAAGACTGGATCAGATCAGCAGAGAGGAACTTGCCGGGATGTTATATGAAAATTCAGATGAACCGTACTGCGAAGAGATCGCAAAAGCGATCACAGATGAGATCCGCAAAGGGAATCGCATCGATAGCACAACAAAACTGCGGACTGTTATCGAAAATACGCTGGATTTTCTTCCGGAAAAAGAGAAAAAGGATACGATCCGAAAGACCTGCCAGCGTGTGTTCCAGGCACTTCGCATTGATGTCAACCAGGAATTTGAAGTTCTGTATGAATTTATGGAAAAACTGCCGGATGCCTTAAAGCCGGGCGGACGTGTGGCAATCCTGACGTTCCATTCCGGGGAGGATAAACTGGTCAAAAAAGCACTGAAGGCCGGATACAAAGCAGGTATTTATTCGGACTATGCCAAAGATGTGATACGTCCGTCCATGCAGGAGTGTGCACAGAATGGCAGAGCCAGGTCAACGAAAATGCGTTGGGCGGTAAAAGCAGAGTAAGAACAGAGGTACAAGCATGTTTTGTGCAGAACAGGCACAAACAATAGAAATGAGATGAAAGAGGTTTGACCGTTGAGTACAACAGCAAAAAATAATAAAAAAAATTCCGTAACGCCGATGATGGCAAAATATCTGGAGACAAAGGAACAGTACAAGGACTGTATTCTTTTTTATCGCCTGGGTGATTTCTATGAAATGTTTTTTGACGATGCCCTGACGGCATCCAAAGCACTGGAGATCACACTGACAGGAAAAGACTGCGGACTTGAAGAGCGTGCTCCGATGTGCGGCATTCCTTATCATGCTGCAGATACATATCTGAACCGTCTGGTGGCAAAAGGATATAAGGTTGCAATCTGTGAACAGGTAGAAGATCCAAAGCAGGCGAAGGGACTGGTTAAGCGGGAAGTTATCCGCATTGTCACGCCGGGAACGAATCTGGATACCAACGCCATGGATGAGACAAAGCACAATTATCTGATGGCGATCGTGTGCATGGCGGATCGTTTTGGCGTCTCCATTGCCGATATTTCCACCGGTGATTATCTGGTGACGGAAGTGGATGGATGCAGAAAACTGTTAGATGAGATCACAAAGTTTGCACCGACCGAGATCATCTGCAACGATTCCTTTTTTGTCAGCGGTGTGGATGTAGAAGATCTGAAAAACCGTCTTGGAATTGCCGTCAATGCCCTGGAAAACTGGTATTTTGGTGATGAACGCTGTAAGAAGACACTGCTGGACCACTTTCATGTCTCCAGCCTGGCAGGACTCGGACTTGGTGAGCTGAACTGCGGGATCATCGCAGCCGGTGCACTGCTTCAGTATCTGATGGAAACACAGAAAACAGCGATCGCAAACCTGACTTCGTTAAATACTTATTTTGCCGGAAAATACATGGTGATCGACAGCTCGACCAGAAGAAATCTGGAGCTTTGCGAAACTTTACGTGAAAAGCAGAAAAGAGGTTCCCTTCTGTGGGTTCTCGATAAGACAAAGACTGCGATGGGGGCAAGACTTCTGCGTTCCTTTATTGAGCAGCCGCTGATCGACAAGGAAGAAATATCAAACAGACTGGAAGCCGTCGGAGAATTAAAAGACAATGCGATCTGCAGGGAAGAACTGCGAGAATATCTTTCTCCGGTCTATGACCTCGAGCGTCTGATCAGTAAGATCAGCTACAAGACTGCAAATCCAAGAGATCTGATCGCATTCGGCACATCTCTGTCCATGCTGCCGCATATCAAATACATTTTATCTACGATGAAATCTCCGCTTCTTGTGGAAGTATGTGAGCAGATGGATGAACTTCAGGATGTGTGTGATCTGATCGGCCGGGCAATTATGGAGGAGCCGCCGATCCAGATTAAAGACGGCGGTATCATCAAAGAAGGCTATAACGAAGAAATCGACCGTCTGCGTGCCGCAAAGACAGAAGGTAAGACCTGGCTGGCACAGCTGGAAGCTAAAGAACGTGAAAATACCGGCATCAAAAACCTGAAGATTAAATACAACAAGGTGTTTGGCTATTATCTGGAAGTGACAAACTCTTTTAAAGATATGGTTCCGGATTACTATACAAGAAAACAGACACTCACAAATGCTGAACGTTATATCACGCCGGAATTAAAAGAGCTGGAGGACATCATTCTCGGAGCGGAGGACAAGCTCTTTTCTTTGGAATACAATCTGTTTTCCGATGTAAGGGAACAGATCGCAAAAGAGGTAGAACGCATTCAGAAGACCGCAAAAGCAGTAGCGGCGATCGATGTCTTCGCTTCTTTGGCACTGGTTGCGGAACGTAATAACTATGTCTGCCCGAAAATGAATGAAAAAGGCGTGATCGATATCAAGAACGGCCGTCATCCGGTAGTTGAACAGATGATCGAAAACGATATGTTCATTGCAAACGATACTTACCTTGACAACAGCAAAAATCGTATTTCCATCATTACCGGTCCAAACATGGCAGGTAAATCAACATACATGCGTCAGAGTGCCCTGATTGTTTTGATGGCTCAGATCGGTAGCTTTGTTCCGGCATCTTCTGCGAAGATCGGCATTGTGGACCGTATTTTTACAAGGGTCGGAGCTTCCGATGACCTGGCAAGCGGACAAAGCACTTTTATGGTGGAAATGACAGAGGTTGCCAATATTCTTCGAAATGCAACTTCGAACAGTCTTCTGATCCTGGATGAGATCGGACGCGGAACGAGCACTTTTGACGGGCTTTCGATTGCCTGGGCGGTGGTTGAGCATATCGCAAATACAAGACTTCTCGGGGCAAAAACGCTTTTCGCAACGCATTACCATGAACTGACCGAATTGCAGGGCAAATTATCGGGTGTGAATAATTACTGCATTGCTGTAAAAGAAAAGGGCGATGATATTGTATTTCTTCGAAAGATTGTAAAAGGCGGTGCGGATAAGAGTTATGGTATCCAGGTTGCAAAACTTGCCGGTGTTCCGGATTCCGTGATCGAACGTGCCAAAGAGCTGGTAGAAGAATTAAGTGATGCGGATATCACAGAGCGTGCAAAAGAGATTGAGGCAGCAGGCAGTGCACCGCAGGCAAAAACAGCGACAAAAGTCCGCAACCGTCCCAAAACCTACGATCAGGTTGATATGGGGCAGATGGCACTGTTTGACACTGCAAAAGATGAGGATATTTTAAAAGAATTAAGTGAGATGGAGATTGCTTCCATGACACCGCTGGAAGCATTAAATACATTGAACCGTCTGCAGAGCAAACTAAAAAACCGTTGGAGTGTAACAGGCGTACAGGGATGATAGTATGAAGAATATTGCAGTATTAGATGAAAGTACCATTGATAAAATTGCAGCAGGAGAGGTAATCGAGCGACCTTCTTCTGTGGTCAAAGAGCTGGTAGAAAATGCCATCGATGCCGGAGCGACTGCTGTGACGGCTGAAATCAAAGACGGCGGGATCTCACTGATCCGGATCACCGATAACGGCGAGGGCATTGCAAAGGATCAGATTTCAACCGCTTTTCTGCGTCATGCGACCAGCAAGATCACGAAAGTGGAGGATCTGCTTTCTGTATCTTCGCTTGGATTTCGCGGTGAGGCGTTATCGAGCATTGCCGCAGTCTGCCAGGTGGAAGTGATCACCAAGACGGCCGGCACACTGCTCGGAACCAGATACCGCATTGAGGGCGGACAGGAGATTTTAACAGAAGAGATTGGAGCACCGGATGGAACGACCTTTCTGGTCAATAATATTTTTTATAATACACCGGCAAGAAAAAAGTTTTTAAAATCTGCGATGACAGAGGCTGGATACATCAGCGAACTGATGGAACGCATGGCTCTTTCGCATCCGGAAATCGCGTTCAAATTTATTAATAACCGACAGACCAGGCTGCACACATCAGGCAATCATAACCTGAAGGATATTATTTATGGTATTTATGGAAGGGATATTGCGGCCAATCTGCTTCCGGTAAAAGCAGAAGGAGCATTTGGCAGGCTGGAGGGATTTGTCGGAAAGCCGGTGATCTCCAGAGGCAACCGCAATTTTGAAAACTATTTTGTTAATGGAAGATATGTAAAAAGCAAGATCATCACAAAGGCGATTGAGGATGCCTATAAAACATTTATGATGCAGCATAAATATCCGTTCACGGCACTGCACTTTACGATACCGGGGGACCTTCTGGATGTCAACGTTCATCCGACCAAACTGGAACTGCGTTTTTCCAATCAGGAAGAAATCTACCAGATCGTATATGATACTGTACGGCAGGCACTCTCATCCAGAGAACTGATCCCGGATGTTGGTGTGGAGAGGGAGCCGAAAAAGGCAGAACTGCCAAAATATAAGAAGCCGGCACAGGTTCCGGAGCCATTTCAGCTCCCAAAGGCAAAACCACAGTCCTCTTTTACGGCACATGTGATACGGGAGAGTGCACCTTCGTACGGAAATCTGCATACAGCCACATCTGATCCGGCTGTTGTACATGCTTCCAAGCAAATGGCAGTTTCTATGCAGAATCCAGTTTCTACGCAGGATCAGACAAAGGCAGAGCTGCCAAAAACAGAAAAAGTTCCACGTCCGCTTCCGCAGATGTTCCAGAAACAAAATACAGAGCCGGCATCAAAGAGCGTACCAGAAACCGAAAAAGGAGAAGTGTCTGAAACAGCAGAAAAACCAGAGAAACCGTTCGAACAGGAAATCACCAGAGAGATTCAGAAAGCAGAACAGATGGAGCTTTTTGATGATAAGCTTTTATCGCAGCAGAACGTGAAGCAGCATACGGTCATCGGACAAGTGTTCGATACTTACTGGATCGTGCAGTTTCAGGATAAGATGTATCTGATCGACCAGCATGCGGCTCATGAAAAGGTTTTATATGAGCAGACAATGAAACGATTAAAAGATCATACGTTTACGTCGCAGCGGATCAGTCCGCCGGTCATTCTGACGCTGAGTCTCAAAGAGGAGGAAGCTTTAAAAATGCACATGGATGTTTTTGAAAAGCTTGGCTTTGAGATAGAACCGTTCGGCGGCATGGAATATGCCCTCAGTGCAATTCCGGACAATCTGTTCGGCATTACGGAGCGTTCTCTGTTTCTGGAGATTTTAGATGACCTGGTAGACCAGTCGGTCAGGGGCACGCCGCAGAGTGTTTTGGAAAAGGTGGCTTCCATGTCCTGCAAGGCAGCAGTCAAGGGAAATCACCGTATGAGTACAAAAGAAGCACATGCTCTGATTGATGAGCTGCTGACACTGGATAATCCATACAACTGCCCACATGGGCGGCCGACGATCATTTCCATGTCGAAATACGAGCTGGAGAAGAAATTTAAGAGAATTGTATAGAAACGGGGGGAGTTATATTATGACAAAGGAACCACTGATCATTCTGACCGGACCGACGGCGGTCGGGAAAACGGCACTTTCTCTGTCTCTTGCAGAGCGTGTGAACGGGGAGATCATCTCAGCAGATTCCATGCAGGTTTACCGCGGCATGGATATTGGTTCAGCAAAAATCATGCCGGAAGAACAAAAAGGAATTCCGCATCATCTGATCGATGTGTTAGATCCGGATGAGGAATTTCATGTTGTCCGGTTTGTACAGATGGCAAAAGAAGCGATGGAAGATATCCGGAGCAGGGGAAAAGTACCGATCCTCACAGGGGGGACTGGATTTTACATACAGGCCATGCTTTATGATATTGATTTTACGGAAAGCGGAGAGGACGATTCTTACCGAAGAGAATTGGAGACTTACGCAAAAGAGCAGGGGGCAGAAAAGCTGCATGAGAAATTAAAGGAAGTCGATCCCATTTCCGCCGAGAAGATCCATGCAAATAATGTTAAGCGTGTGATCCGTGCACTGGAATATTATAAACAGACCGGGGAGCCAATCTCCAGGCACAATGAGCAGGAACGGCAGAAGGAATCTCCTTATGCCTTTGCCTATTTTGTATTGAATGACAAACGGGATCGTCTTTACCAGCGTATTGATGCCCGCATTGATGAGATGCTTTTAGAAGGTCTGGTGGCGGAAGTAGAAAAGCTGAAGGAAAAGGGGTGCCACCGCGGTATGGTTTCGATGCAGGGACTTGGCTATAAAGAGATCCTGGAGTATCTGGACGGAGAATGTACCCTTGAGGAAGCAGTTTATAAATTAAAGCGAGATACGAGACATTTTGCCAAGCGTCAGATCACCTGGTTTAAGCGGGAACGCGATGTGATCTGGGTTGACAAAGATGCTTTTGAATATGACGAAGAAAAAATTCTGCAGTATATGCTTGCAGTTTTACAGGAGAGACATGTATGGAATCATTAAAAAATATGTACGAAGAATTTGGCATCTGTGATGCGATTTATGAGTTTGGACAGAAAACGGAGGAAAAATTAAAGGCACGTTTTGATGCGATCGATAAAAATGCAGAGTACAATCAGTTGAAAGTACTGCATGCCATGCAGAAAAACCGTGTCTGTGCAGAACATTTTTCCGGAAGTACCGGATATGGCTACAACGATGACGGAAGGGATACGCTGGAAAAGGTATATGCGGATACATTCCACACGGAAGATGCACTGGTAAGACCGCAGATCACATGCGGAACCCATGCGATCGCTTTGGCACTGTTCTCTAATTTAAGACCGGGAGATGAACTTTTATCGATTGCCGGGAAGCCGTATGATACGCTTGAAGAAGTGATCGGTATCCGCCCATCGAGAGGCTCTCTTGCCGAATATGGAGTTTCTTACGCACAGGTGGATTTAAAGGAGGATGGTTCTTTTGATTTTGACGGGATCAGAAATGCAATCAATGAACGAACGAAAGTGGTGACGATCCAGCGTTCGAAAGGCTATCAGACCAGACCGACGCTTTCGGTTGCAAAAATCGGGGAGGCGGTTGCTTTTGTAAAAAATATAAGAGAAAATATCATATGTATGGTTGACAACTGTTACGGTGAATTTACGGAGCTGAGTGAGCCAACGGATGTCGGTGTGGATATGATGGCCGGCTCTCTGATAAAGAATCCGGGCGGCGGACTGGCACCGGTCGGCGGTTATATCGTCGGAAAGAAAGAATGTGTGGAGAATGCAGCCTGCCGTCTGACGTCTCCGGGACTTGCCAAAGAGGTCGGAGCCTCCCTTGGTATTTTAAATTCTTTTTATCAGGGATTTTTTCTGGCACCGACCGTTACAGCCGGAGCTTTAAAGGGTGCCATTTTTGCAGCAAACATTTACGAAGCATGTGGATTTCCGGTAGTCCCGAATGGTTCTGAAAGCCGTCATGATATCATTCAGGCTGTGGAGCTTGGAACAGCAGAAGGTGTGATCGCATTCTGCCGCGGTATCCAGGCAGCAGCACCGGTAGACAGCTACGTGACACCGGAGCCGTGGGCAATGCCAGGCTATGACAGCGATGTGATCATGGCAGCGGGAGCTTTTGTTCAGGGATCTTCCATTGAGCTGAGTGCAGACGGACCGATCAAACCGCCGTATGCCGTGTATTTCCAGGGCGGACTTACCTGGCAGCATGCAAAACTTGGCATTTTGATGTCTCTTCAGAAACTTTATGATGCCGATCTGGTGAGACTGCCTCTTTAAAAGGAATATGATGACAGGGAGAAAACAGATGAAACGAATTATAGTCGCAGGCGGAGGGGCAGCAGGATTTATGAGTGCTTTTCATGCAAAACGGCCGGATACAGAAGTGACCGTTCTGGAGGCACAGGAAAAACCGGGGAAAAAGCTTCTGGCAACCGGAAACGGAAAATGCAACCTGACTTATGCATCCAGAGAACCGCTGCTTTCCTATCGGGGAACAGGGCAGGATTTTACAGAAGCTGCCTTGCAAACGTTTGATCAGGAACGGACCGTGCAGTTTTTTGAAGAACTTGGCATGTTGATGCATGAAAAAAACGGCGGAGTTTATCCCTATACGGATCAGGCACAGACGGTGCAGACGCTTTTTCTGGATGTATTGCGTGAGCGTGGTGTGAAAATAAAAACACGGGAACGCATTATTGATATTCTGCCACAAAAAAAGGGAGGTTTTTTTGTGAAAACAGAAGGATGGCAATACGAGGCAGATGTCGTGATTCTTGCCTGCGGATCAAAGGCAGCACAGACACTTGGCGGGTGTGAGGACGGCTATCATCTGGCAGAAAAACTTGGCCATCCGGTTACGGAGATCGTTCCGGCACTGGTTCCGTTAAAGACAAAAGAAGCTGCTTTCCATGCACTTGCCGGACTTCGAAGCCCGGCGAAAGTAACGCTTTTTCTTGATGGAAAAAAGGCGGCTGAATCGGAAGGAGAACTGCAGTGGACATCGTATGGAATTTCCGGGATTGTGGTTTTTCAGGTCAGCCGTTTTGCAGCACTTGGGCTTTTAGAAAAGAAAAACGTGCAGATTTCTCTCAATCTGCTTCCGCAGGTGAACAGACAGCATCTTCTTGCAATATACCAAAAACAGACAAATAAAAAGGCAGAGCATCTTCTGTCCGGGATCTTTCCACAGAAACTGGCCGCTCTGCTGCTGAAACAGACTGGATATAAAGCAGGTGAAATTTTGCAGGAAGAATCGTTTCTTGAGATTCTTTCTCTGGTATCTGATCTGCGTCTTACAGTAACCGGTACACGTTCGTTTGAGTATGCACAGGTCTGTGCCGGTGGTATTGACACTGCTTTTGTAAATGCAAAGACCATGGGATCGAAAAAGGTGCCGGGACTTTATTTTGCCGGGGAGATTCTGGATGTAGATGGTGCCTGCGGCGGCTATAATCTGCAATGGGCCTGGAGCAGCGGTTACCTGGCAGGATATCATGCAGCAAACGATCAGAAAGGACAGGTAGAACAGAATGCTTAGAATTTCACAGATAAAGAGAAATGCGGAAAAAGGAGAACAGGGATTGAAACACGCCGCAGCAAAAGAACTTCGCATCCGGGAGGAAGAAATTCAGAATCTTCGGATCTGCAAACGTTCTCTGGATGCGAGAAAGAAACCGGAACTGTATTATGTCTATACGGTAGATGTGGAAGTAAATGACGAAGAAAAAATACTGCGAAGATGTAAAAGCAACAAAGTTACCAGAGCAAAAGAAGTCATCTACGCCCCAGAGCAGAGCGGCACAATTCCATTCAAACATCGTCCGGTTGTGATCGGCATGGGGCCTGCGGGGCTTTTCTGTGCACTTTCTCTTGCAAGAACCGGTTTTGCACCGATTCTTTTAGAGAGAGGCATGGATGTCGACCGCAGACAGGAGATGGTTGAAACATTCTGGCAAACAGGGCAACTGGATGAACGAAGCAATATCCAGTTCGGAGAAGGCGGAGCCGGCACTTTTTCGGATGGAAAACTGAATACAGCCGTAAAAGATGCCACCGGAAGAAATACGTTTGTATTGAAAACCTTTGTGGAATTCGGTGCACCGGAAGAAATCCTGTGGCTGAACAAACCACACATCGGAACCGATCTTCTCAGGGAGGTCATTAAAAATATCAGAAAAGAGATCCTGCGTCTTGGAGGAGATGTGCGTTTTGAAGCACAGGTCACCGATTTTGAAATCCAGAAAGGACAACTTCGGGCACTGATCATCAATGGAGCGGAACGGCTGGAATGTGAGGCGGCCGTCCTGGCAATCGGTCACAGTGCGAGAGACACGTTTGCACTGTTGAAAAAAAGACAGTTTTCTATGTCACCGAAAGCTTTTGCGGTCGGTGTCCGCATGGAACATCCGCAGCATCTGATCGATCAGTCCCAGTACGGAAAAGAGCGGGGAACGCTTCCGGCAGCAGATTACAAGCTGACCTGTCAGCTTCCGAACGGACGAGGTGTATACTCTTTTTGTATGTGTCCTGGCGGATATGTCGTAAATGCTTCTTCCGAGGAAGGAAAACTTGCCGTTAATGGTATGAGTTATCACAGCCGAAACGGTGACAATGCGAACAGTGCCATTGTTGTTACGGTGACACCGGAAGATTTCCCGGGAGATGATGTGCTTGCCGGTGTGGAATTTCAGAGAAAACTGGAAGCGGCGGCATATGAAGCCGGAGATGGGAAGATCCCTGTGCAGCTGTATCATGATTTCTGCAAAAAGCAGGTCAGTGAATCACTTGGAGAAACCACGCCTTCCATGAAAGGAGCATGGACATTCGGAAATGTAAGAGACTGTTTTCCAAAAGAGATCGGAGATTCAATCGAGCAGTCGATCAAAGTTTTTGGAAGAAAGATCAGAGGCTTTGACAGAGGAGACGCGATTTTATCCGCAGTAGAGAGCAGAACGTCTTCACCTGTGCGGATCGAGCGGGAAAAAGAGACGCTGGAGAGCAGCATTTCCGGTATTTATCCATGCGGGGAAGGAGCAGGATATGCCGGCGGGATCACTTCCGCAGCCATGGATGGACTGAAGGTTGCGGAAGCTATTTTAAAAAAATTTAAGATTAAATAGTGTGTACACTTCGCACTATTTATGATACAATAGCCTATCGGAAGAAAATGGATACTGCGATACGGGTATCAGGGGGACAAGAGAGCCGGTTGTATTTTATGAAAGAAAACAACTGTAAAATGACAGAACTGCCGGCAGATGAATTGCCATATGAAAAATGCATAAACAAAGGTGCGGAAGTGCTAAGTGATGCAGAGCTTCTCGCCGTTATTTTGCGTACAGGATCAAAGGGGATCAATGCATTGGAACTTTCCAGAAAAATATTGGATGCAGGAGCACCAAGAAATGGACTTCTTGGCCTGTATCATATGACAATTCCACAGTTATGCCAGATACGCGGTATCGGAGAAGTAAAAGCAGTACAGCTCAAATGTATTGCGGAGCTTTCCAGAAGGATTGCCGGTCAATCCGCCTGGAGTGCCCTGAACTTCAAAGATGCTGCCAGCATTGCAGATTATTTTATGGAGGAGATGCGTCATCTGGAGCAGGAGCAGATGATTCTTCTGATGCTTGACACAAAATGCCGTCTTCTTGCGAGGCAATCCATATCCAAGGGCAGTGTAAACTGTTCTGTCATTACGCCGCGTGAGATTTTTTTGCTGGCCCTGCAGCATCATGCGGTTTTTATTATACTTCTGCACAATCATCCAAGTGGAGATCCGACTCCGAGTGAAGAGGACAAAAGCCTTACAAAAAGGATTTCACTTGGCGGTGAGCTGGTCGGGATACGTCTTCTGGATCATATTATTGTGGGAGATAGGTGTTATGCTAGTTTCAGGGAAATGAAAATCCTTTGAGATAAGGAGTTTGAGTACATGTTGTTTCGAAAAAAATGCGGGATCGATCTTGGAAGTGACACGATAAAGATCGCCGATAAAAAAAACAAAAAAGTGGTCTGTGAAAAAAATATGATCGCGGTGCGGGATAAAACCTATGTGATCGCAGTCGGCCAGCGTGCATACGAAATGTACGAAAAGACGCCCCTCTGCGTAACAGCGGACAGTCCGATGGTTAACGGAGCGATCGCAGACGGCGGGAATCTCGGCTTTATTCTGGCACGGTTATTAAAGCGTTTTTCGAGTGTTTTTACAAAAAGGCCGGATATTCTGGTGACGGTTCCGATGGAGCTGTCGGAGATTGAGATGCGTGCTTTTTATAAAGTACTGACCGGACTGAAAGTAAGAAGGATCGCTCTTGTGGAAAAAGGAGTTGCAGATGCGGTCGGCATCGGTATGCCGGTTCTTGCCCAGACGGGAAGTATGGTGGTCAACATCGGAGCTTCCACAACCGGGATTTCTGTGATCTCAGATGGAAAAGTGATCATCGGAAGACAGTATCCGTATGGCGGAAATGCGATGGATCAGGCCGTCATCACGATGGTACGCCGCGAGCATAATCTTGCAATCGGCAAAAAGACGGCAGAGAAGCTCCGTGTTGCTATGGGGTATCTTATGAACGGGGAAGCAAAGAGCAGCGAAGTTTACGGTATCCACACGATCAGCGGAGTCCCAAGTTCTGCCAGGATACCGTCCGAAGATATCAGCAAGGCGATAACCGATACGGCCGATGCGATTGCCGATGCCGTGAAGATGACACTGCAGAGGACACCGCCTCAGCTGCTTGAAAATATACAGCAGAATGGTATTTATCTGGCGGGAGGTGTGTCACTGACACCGAATATTGCCAGCTATATACAGGAAAAGGTAACATTTCCGGTTTATAATGTTCCAGATCCTGTCTATAACACGATGAATGGTCTTGTGGAGATTATGAATGACAAAGAACTGAAAAAGCTGACATTTTCTTTGAAGGATTATGTCGGCAATCTGATATAAAAGAGGAAATGCAATGAAAAAAAAGATGAATGATTCAGGAAAAAGCAAACTGGTACTCACAATTCTGACAGCGGTATGTGTCGTTTTGATCATTCTGTCTTTTACGACAGATGCAGTATCCGGGCCACTTCATTATGTCACAGGAGTGATCACGCCGATCCAGAGTGGAATGAACGCAATCGGCACATGGATCTCGGACAAGGGAGAATACCTGTTCCATACAACAGATCTGCGAAGTGAAAATGCCGGACTGCAGAAAAAAGTGGACGAGCTGACTGCAGAAAACAGTAATCTGCTGCAGAATCAGGATGAGTATGAAAGATTAAAAGATCTGCTGGATCTGAAAGATGAATACAGCAACTATCCGACGATCGCCGCACGCATTATCGCAAAAGATTCCGGAAACTGGTTCAATGTATTTACGATCAACAAAGGGTCGAAAGACGGGATTCAGGAAGATATGAATGTCATTGCAGACGGAGGTCTTGTCGGGATTGTAACTTCGGTAGGATCAAACTGGGCGACCGTTCGTTCAATCATAGACGATTACAGCAACGTCAGTGCCGAGATCAGCTCCACTTCCGACAACTGCATCATTGCCGGTAATTTGAAACTGATCGATGAAGGCAAGATTAGCCTTGTGAAGCTGACGGATGCGGATAATAAGGTGACAGTCGGTGACAAAGTGGTGACATCAGAAATCAGTAACCGCTTCCTTCCGGGGATTCTGATCGGTTATGTCAGCGAGATCGGGATGGATTCCAATAACCTGACAAAATCAGGAAGCATTACACCGGTTGTTGATTTCAGACATCTGCACGAAGTGCTGGTCATTACACAGCTGAAAAATACCGATGAGGCACAGAAAGATATCCAGTCTCAGGCACAGAGTGAGACGGAGATGATTCTGGAAACAGAAACCGGAAAACAGACAGAAAGCAGTAAGCAGGCAGGAGGAGAACAGTGAAACGCAGAGTCATAATGATTATTTTGATCTTACTGACATTTGTTCTGCAGACGACATTGATGCAGACATTTGCCATTGCATCCGTCTCCCCGAATCTTCCGATCATCCTGACGGTTTCTTTTGCACTGATGCGTGGAAAACGCGAGGGGATGTTTGTGGGTGCATTTTTTGGTATCCTGATGGATATTTTTTACGGACCGGTGCTGGGATTTCATATGCTCCTCTTCACCTATGTTGGATACTTCAACGGTTTCTGTTATCGCATTTTTTATGATGATGATATCAAGATGCCGGTACTTCTGATCGCATTCAGCGATCTGGTCTATGATCTGGTGGTTTATCTTTTTCAGTTTTTCTTTCGCGGAAGGATCAGCCTGTTCTTCTATCTGAGAAGGATCATTATACCGGAAGTGATCTATACTGCACTGATCACGCTGGTTGTATACCGCCTGCTTCTGGCATTGAACCATAAACTTGAAAAGGCAGAACAAAGGAGTGTAGGTAGCTTTGTTTAATTATGTTAAAAATTCACTGTCCAAACTGATAAAGTCCAGACTGATCGTTCTGGTTGTCCTGTTTGCATTGCTTGCAGGCATACTGATCCAGCGTCTGTATACCATGCAGATCATCAACGGTGAAAAGTATCTGACGGATTTTACCATGCAGATCAAAAAAGAAACAACACTGAAAAGTACGCGGGGCAATATTTATGACCGCGACGGAAATGCGGTTGCATACAACAAGCTCGCATATAATGTCACCTATGAAGATGTAGGCAGCTATGATACGACAAGAGAGAGAAATCTTGCGATGAACGGCAGCCTGTATCAGATCATGAAAGTGATTGAAGATGGCGGTGACCAGGTTTATACCAACTATGCGATCGACATTGGAAGTGACGGCCAGTATGAGTTTACAAGGGAAGGCTTTAATCTTCTGCGTTTCCGGGCAGATATTTTCGGATACGCAGATACGGAAGATTTGAAAACCGATGAGAGAAACTGTACGGCAGAAGAGATGATGCAGACACTTTCTACGAAAAAATGGTACGGAATCGACCTTTCCGTTTACACGGAAGAAGAGCTGCAGGAGTACGGCCTTCCATCCAGTTTTACAAAAGAAGAGCAGTTAAAGCTGACTGCACTGCGAAGTGCGGTTGCACAGAACAGCTATCAGAAGTATGTGACGACTACGATCGCAAAAGATATTTCTAAAGATACGGTTGCTGTTATTATGGAAAACAAAGACCGCTATCCGGGCGTGGATGTGGAAGAAGATTCTATCCGGGTTTATGAGGACGGTCTTTATATGGCACCACTGATCGGTTATACCGGTCAGGTTTCCGCAGAAGAACTGGAAGAACTTAATGGTGAAAACGGAAACGGTCAGTACAGCAGCAGTGATATCGTCGGAAAGTCCGGACTCGAGAAGTATTTTGAAAAAGAACTTCGCGGACAGAACGGAACAAAAACGGTTTATGTGGATAACCTTGGAAAAGTATTGAAAGAAGATTCTGAAGTTGCACCGCAGGCCGGAAATGATATCCATCTTACCATTGACCGCAATCTTCAGATCGCAGTATATAAGATTCTGGAGCAGTATATTGCCGGAATTGTATATAATAAGATTTTTGATGCCGAGAAATTTGATAAAGACAGCATTTCATCAGAGGATGACATCCTGATCCCGATCTACGATGTGTATTACAGCCTTTTTGAGAATAATGTGCTGGATGCAGATCATCTGGCTTCTGACGATGCAAGCGATAATGAAAAACGTATCTACAGTGAATTTCAGAGCCGGGAAGAAGAGATTTTCTCTGAAATACGGGGTCAGATGACATCCTCTTCAGCAACGGCATATCAGGATCTTTCCGAGGAGATGCAGGTATATGAAAGCTTTATTGTGGACGATGTTCTGATCGAAGGAACAGAAGTCCTTGATAAAGACAAGATCGATACCAATGACGAGATGTGGACAAAATGGAGCAATGACGGATCCGTCAGTCTGAATGAGTTTTTAAGTTATGCGATCTCCAAGAACTGGATCGATATCACAAAAGTAAACAGCGATACTACATACCTTGACACCAGTGAAATCACAGGTGCACTTGCCGATTATGTGACGGACTATCTTTCAAAGAGTGATGCATTCAGCCGCCAGGTATATAAATATATGATACAGAATTATCAGATCAGCGGAAAGGATATCTGTCTGCTACTGTTTGATCAGGGTATTCTGAAGATGAATGAGGAAGATTACAGTGCTCTGGAAAACGGAGCAGTTTCGGCTTATGATTTTATCATGGCGAAGATTTATTCTCTTGAGATCACACCGGCAATGCTTGCACTGGAGCCGTGTACCGGTTCAGCCGTGATCACCGATCCGGACAACGGCGATGTTCTGGCATGTGTTACATATCCGGGCTATGATAACAATCGTCTGGCAAACAATATGGATGATGATTATTTCTATAAACTGAACAGCGACAAATCTTCTCCGTTCTATAATAAAGCAACGCAGGAAGTGACAGCACCTGGTTCTACGTTTAAAATTGTGGCGGCAACTGCAGGTGTGATGGAAGGTGTTGTAGGTGCCTATGATACGATCAACTGTACCGGAAAGTTCCAGCTGATCCCTCCGGATGTAAACTGCTGGATCTATTCAGAAAGATATAAGAGCGGATCTCATGGTCCTCTGACTTTGTCACAGGCGATTACGGAATCCTGTAACTTTTATTTCAATACAGTCGGTTATATGCTTGGAAAGACCTCGGATTTTACCAATCTTACACCGGAGACCGATGCGGATGGAAATGTCGTACAGTCTTCCACTTATAATGACGCACAGGCGATCAGCACACTTACCAAGTATGCTGCAATGTATGGTTTTGATGCCAATACGGGCATTGAAATAGATGAGACAGCACCGCATGTTTCCACTGCGGATGGTGCCAGAACTGCAATGGGACAGGCAGGCAATACCTTTACGACCAGTCAGCTTTCACGTTATGCGGCAACGATCGCAAACAATGGAACCTGTTATGATCTGACTCTGCTTGACCGTATCACAGACAGTGATAATAATACGCTGGAAGAGCCGGAGCCGGTTGTGCACAGCACTGTGGATCTTTCGTCAGATCTCTGGGATGTGATCCATTCCGGTATGAATGGAGTTTATCAGAATAACGCCGCATTTACGGACATAAAGAGTTCTTTCAATATGGCCGGAAAGACAGGTACTGCACAGGAGAATCAGGACAAACCAAACCATGCACTCTTTATCGGCTATGCACCGTATGATACACCGGAAATTGCCATGGCAGTGCGTATTACAAACGGCTATTCTTCCACGAACGCGGCGTCCGTTGCAAAAGATATTGTAAGTTATTACTTTAAACTGAAAGATGAAAGCGATATTATTACAAATACTGCAGCAAATGTAAATGTAAGTAACAGTTTTGCGGACTAACAGTCTGGGGAGGCGAGCGTATGAACCGTAAATCCGTGATCATTAAGAGTAATAAATACGGCCTGACCGTTATCCTGGATGACAAGATGCCGTTTCAGGAACTCCTTCTTGACATTGCGGATAAATTTCAGGAATCTGCCAATTTTTTCAGAAATGCAAAAATGGCTGTGACATTCCGTGGAAGAGTACTGAACCGGGAAGAAGAACGGCAGGTGATCGAGACGATCGTAGATCACTGCGGCATCCATATCCTCTGTGTGGTGGATGAGGACGCCGTCAGTCAGGAGCATTACCGCAGGATTTTAAATGCGGCACTGGAAGAGCAGGAAAAAGTGGATGGCCTGTTTTATCGAGGGACTCTTTCAAATGGCGAAGTCCTGGAAACAGAGACAAGTGTGGTGATTCTTGGAGATGTACATTCTGGTGCCAAAGTTGTGTCAAAAAGCAACATTGTCATACTCGGATCCTGTCGCGGCAGCGTTTATGCGGGAGCGACGGGGGATCGCAGCTGTTTTATTGCCGCCTTTGTGATGAAACCGGTTCAGATCCGTATTGCCGACAAAGCTGCACGCAGTGCGATCACCAAATATTCGGATCAGACAGAATACAAGCCGGAACCGAAAATTGCTTATATAAAAGAAAATCATATCCATGTGGAACCTATGAGCCAGGATACATGGGATGCCGTTTACGGGTCGGCAGAAGAAATCTAAAAATAACTGTGAAGACACAAAGCAGTTCACAATGTACACAGGACAAACGGCCAAAACGCCGTAACAAATCATTTTCGTTGAAAAGGCTGTGGAACAATCACAAGTTCGACTTGAAAAGATTTATGGAGGAATGTGTAATGAGTGAGATTATTGTGGTAACTTCCGGAAAAGGCGGTGTCGGAAAAACAACGGTGACTGCGAATCTCGGAGCAGGGCTGTCTATGCTCGGCGGACGAGTCGTTCTGATCGATACAGACATTGGCCTTCGCAATCTGGATGTTGTTATGGGACTGGAAAACCGGATTGTTTACAATCTGGTTGATGTGATCGAAGGAAACTGCAGGCTGAAGCAGGCGTTGATCCGGGATAAAAACAATCCCAGTCTGTTTCTTCTGCCGGCTGCTCAGACAAGAGATAAATCCGCGGTGACTCCGCAGCAAATGAAGAAGCTTACGGATGATCTTCAGGAAAAGTTTGATTTTGTCCTTTTAGACTGTCCGGCCGGGATCGAGCAGGGATTTTTCAATGCGATCGCAGGTGCAAAAAGAGCGATCGTAGTGACTACGCCGGAAGTTTCCGCTATCCGTGATGCAGACAGGATCATAGGTCTTCTGGAAGCAAATGAGATCGATCGCATTGATCTTATTATCAACCGGCTGCGGATGGGCATGGTAAAGCGTGGTGATATGATGTCTGTGGAAGATGTTGTCGAGATTCTTTCTGTAAATCTTCTCGGGGCGATTCCGGATGATGACAGCGTAGTGATCGCGACTAATCAGGGCGAAGCACTTGCTGCATCGGAAAGTCTGGCCGGACAGGCATTTTCCAATATTTGTCGCCGGATATATGGTGAAGCGGTTCCACTTATGGATTTTGAACAGAGGGATGGATTCTGGAGACATCTTGGTGAGCTGCTGAAAAGAGGAAGAAGGGAGTAAGTTAGATTGAAACGATTTCTTTTCTGTTTTCCACAGAGATCTGCTGTACTTGCCAGACAGAGGATGGCTTCCATTCTTTATATGGATCGCCTGGACTGCCCGGAAGATACGGTAAAATATCTGAAACGTGACATAAGAAAAGTGATCGAAAAGTACCTGAATATTGAAAATGCGGATGTCAGTATCCGCATGGATATCAAAAGAGAAGTAAGGCAAGGGGTTAAAGATGTTAAGACAATACAAATTGAAAGATTATAAATTCAGACTGGTTCTTTGGGTTTTGATCCTGTCAGTAATCGGTATCATGGTGATCGGCAGTGCGAATAGCAATTATCAGATGAAACAGATGATCGGTATGGGCGTCGGAATTGTTTTTATGATCATGGTGTCTTTGATGGATTATTTGTGGATCAGCAATTTTTACTGGATCTACTATATTGGCGGTCTGGTGCTTCTGATCGCAGTACGTTTCTTCGGAACAGAGGTAAACGGTGCAAAGCGTTGGATTGACTTTGGCGGTTTTAGCTTTCAGCCATCTGATATCATGAAGATTGTGGTAATCATCTTTTTTACTCGTTTTTTCATGAAGCATGAAGAGGATCTCAATAAACCGCAGACTATTTTAAAAGCTGTCGGACTGGTGGCGATCCCATGGTTCCTTATTTATAAACAGCCGGATTTGTCTACCAGTATCGTTGTGCTTCTGATTTTCTGCACAATATATTTTATTGCAGGCTTGAGTTCTAAAATAATCGGTGGTATGATACTGATATGCATACCGCTTGTAGTCATCGGAGCGATGCTTGTGACACAGCCGGATCAGAAGATTCTGAAGGGGTATCAGCACGATCGAATTATGGGGTGGCTTCAGCCTGAAAAATATCCTGACATTTCTTATCAGCAGACAAACTCTAAAATTGCAATTGGTTCCGGCCAGCTTTATGGCAAAGGGCTGAACAACAGTGATGTCAATTCTGTAAAGAACGGTAATTTTATCGCAGAACCGCAGACAGACTTTATTTTTGCAGTTGCAGGAGAAGAGCTTGGATTTTTAGGCTGCTGTCTGATCGTTGCACTGGAATTTCTGATCGCACTGGAGTGTATTATGGTCGGGAAAAATGCAAGGGATGTTTCAGGGACGCTGATATGCTGCGGCATGGCGGCTTTGATTGCATTTCAGAGTTTTATCAATATATGCGTTGCGACCGGCCTGATGCCGAACACCGGACTGCCGCTGCCATTTGTAAGTTACGGACTGACATCACTGATCAGTCTTTACATTGGGATTGGCATGGTTCTGAATATAGGACTGCAGGTACGAAAATATTAAAATGGAGAAGATACAAAGGAGGTCTGATTTATGAATATAGGACTTATTGCACATGATTCCAAAAAGAAGCTGATGCAGAATTTCTGCATTGCCTACAGAGGAATATTATGTAAAAATGAATTATATGCAACAGGAACGACAGGAAGACTTGTGGAGGAGGTTACCAATTTGAACGTCCACAAATTTCTTGCCGGACATCTGGGAGGAGAACACCAGATGGGAGCCCAGATTGAGAATAATCAGATTGACCTTATGATTTTTCTGAGAAACCCGATGGGAGCAAAACCACATGAGCCGGATACGAAGAATATCTTTCGACTCTGCGACATGCATAATATTCCACTTGCCACCAATCTGGCAACAGCAGAACTGCTGATAAAATCCCTCGACCGAGGAGATCTTGAATGGCGGGAGATGTACAAATAATGGAATCAACAGGAAAAAATACAAGACGGGAACGCAATCGTCGCACACCGGTACAGCCGCCGAAAAAAGAACATAAGATCAGCCTGATGAAGGTTGGCATTTCGTTTCTTATCGTGATAGCACTTGTTCTCGGCTCCGTTTCCGTAGTAACAGTGATCAAAAACAGAGAGATTCACCTTTCCAATCTTTACGACAAAAGCAATGCGGTTTTTGGTATAGAGAAAGTTCAGTTCAATGCCAACAGAGCGGCTGCTTTTTCTGAAAATTTGTGTGTATCAGATGGAACAGAAGACGATTCTTCCTTAAATCTTACCTCAGGAGCAGCTGGTTCTTTTGATCTGGCATCCGGGGAAGTAGACTATGCACAGAATATTTTTAACAAGATGTATCCGGCAAGTATCACAAAAGTCATGACGGCTCTTGTGACTTTGAAAAACTGCAGCCTGGATGAAACCGTAACAGTTGGAGAGGAATGTCAGGATATTGAAAGCGGATCCTCCGTCTGTATGATCGAGCCGGGAGATCAGCTTACCGTTGAGCAGCTTTTATACGGTCTGCTTTTGAATTCCGGAAACGATGCTGCCATGTCTTTAGCTGTCTATGTCGGCGGTACCGTTGACAATTTTGTCAATATGATGAACGAAGAGGCGGCATCTCTTGGAGCAACCGGGACACATTTTGCCAATCCGCATGGTCTTCATGACGAAAATCATTATACAACGGCATATGATATTTATTTGATGTTTCAGGAAGCATTAAAGTATGATGCCTTTCAGAAAATTATCGGTTCATCTGAATACTATAGTATCTTTATCCGCGATAATGACAAGTATGGTATCATGTGGCAGTCAACGAACTATTATCACATCGGAGAGGCAACTCCGCCTCAGGATGTAGAGGTGATCGGCGGTAAGACAGGTACTACGGATGAGGCCGGAAGCTGCCTCTGTCTGCTCGCAAAAGATAAATATGGGGATTCTCATGTCTCAATTATCCTCAATGCAGGTGATAAGGAAACATTATATGCCGAAATGAATAAATTATTGTCTAAAATTAACAATTAAAGGTTGTAATTTTTCTAAATATACACTATAATCAACATATAATATTTAGGTCGCCGGACTAAAGGAGGAGATTATAATGATACAGATCATTGCAGGCAAAAAGGGTAAAGGAAAAACAAAACATCTGTTGGACAAAGTAAATGCAGAAGTAAAAGAAGTGCACGGAAATATTGTTTATCTCGATAAGAGTTCTAAACATATGTACGAGCTGAACAACAAAGTTCGTCTGATCGATACTTCAGAATTTGGTTTGTCAAGCAGTGATGGATTTATCGGATTTATCTGTGGCATTATTTCACAGGACCACGATCTGGAGCAGATGTATCTGGACAGCTTTCTGAAAATTGCCAAACTGGAAGATGCAGATATCACAGAGACCATCGATAAACTGGATGAGCTGGGCGAGAAATATAATATAACTTTTGTTTTAAGTATTTCTCTGGATGCAGATGATCTTCCGGAAAATGCAAAATCAAAAGTCATTGTATCTTTATAAGCGAAAAGCTTTGATTTTCTATGGATGCAGCAAGCAATCTTTGCAGGCAGGACGGTTTTCCGTCCTGCCTTTCTAATTCAGAGGAAAGGGTTCTGTAAAATATTTACACTGAAAATCTTTATCTGGCATCATCAACCTGGCAGATGCGTCCGTAAGTACTGATCAGATACAATCCTGACAGACCGACCAGTGTATAAATGATCCTAGAGAGCCAGCTCATGTCTCCAAAGAGGAAAGCGACCAGGTCAAAGCGGAAAATGCCGATCAGTCCCCAGTTGATCGCTCCGATAATAGAAAGTGTAAGACAAGTATAGTCCAGTCCTTTTACATTCATATATTTTAACTCCTTTCATCGTTTATCTCTATTTTTTCCTGAAATTAAATATTTATTCCATTGTTTCTGAAACAAGAACGTGGTAGAATGATATCTGTTCAAAAATTTCTCAGCTAAGATGAAAATAAGGAGGCGTATTGGTTGATTGCAAAAAAGAATAGTAAGAAGATTGTAAAGTATAAAAAATATATTGGCATAAATATTGGTACACTGCTGTTTGGAATTGTATTTGTTTATATGATGGTCTGTATCGTCATGTATCTGACTTCGACGCACATTGCACCATATGAAGTAAAAAAAGGCAGTCTGTCCGGAAATTATAAATATACAGCACTCGCACTGAAATCAGAAACAGTTGTAGAAGCACCGGAATCCGGAGCTGTTACTTACTATGCAAGAGAAGGAACAGAAATCGGTAAAAATGGTGTGATCTGTTCTATCAACGAAAACGGAACAACAAGAACAGAACGGACATCGGCATCATCACAGACTACAGAGTCAGCATCGCTCACAGAAAGTACGGAATTGTCTGAAAGTACAACAGAAAGTTCCGCTGAGACAGAAACAACGGCTGAAAGTACAGATGAGAAAGAGGATGCATTGCAAACTACAGATACTTCCGAAAGCGGAACACTATCTGCCGCAGATGCAAAAAAACTGTGTGCTGCGGCTGCCGGATATGCGTCTGCTTTTTCAGGTCAGAACTTTCAGAAAGCATATGATATGAAGGCGGATGTAGAAAGTGCCGTTTTAGATCTCTATACAGAAGATGTTTACGGAAATGCAGACGAAGGCAGTCTGTTCAATGTATGTCGAACGGATGGACCTGGTATTGTGGTTTATTCGGTGGATGGCTTTGAAGATGTAAAGGCGGAAGATGTGACAACTGATATGTTTTCTATGAAGGCATATCACAAAGAAAATCTTCGTCTGAACGGAACAGCCAAAAGTGGAGATCCGTTATATAAACTGGTGACAGAGGATAACTGGTCTCTGATTCTGCCAATTGACAATAAAATTGTTTCCGAACTGACGGATCAGAGCTCTGTTACGATCCGTTTTCTGAAAGATGGTACAACGGCAGATGCTACAGTGTCGGTTGTTCAGAACAAGAATACCTATTTTGCAAAGCTGGATATGGATCATTCTGTTGTGCGTTTTGCATCGGATCGCTTTCTGGATATTGAATTACTTTTAAATAAGAAGAGTGGATTGAAGATACCAAAAACTGCAATCGAACAGCGGAATTTCTATATTATTCCGCAGGAATATGTGATTTCCAATAACGATGACAGCAATGAGGTTACAGTTCTGGTGGAAACCTATACAAACAGTGGAAAATCAGAACAAAAATATAAAACAACAACGGTTTACGAAAAAGTGGATGATAACTACTATGTGGATATCAATGAATTTTCAGAGGGCGATTATATCGTTCGGAAGAATTCCAGCAACAAGTATCGAATCGAAGAGACTGCATCCCTTCAGGGAGTCTATAATATCAACAAAGGTTATGCTGTTTTCCGTGAAGTGACTGTGATCGCAGAGAACGAGGAATACTGTATTGTGGCAGATGACGATACGTTTGGACTGGCACAGTACGATCATATTGCACTGGATGCGGATACGGTTTCCGACGATCAGCTGTTATGATCCTGTTTACAGAGAAAAAGATAGTGGAGGTATAAGAAACATGATAAAAGAAAATTTGCAGGAAGTAGAGAGACGTATCTGTGAAGCTTGTAAGAGAAGCGGAAGAGACCGCAGTGAAGTACAGTTGATTGCCGTCAGCAAAACAAAACCGGTGTCGATGATCGAAGAGGCTTATGCGGAAGGAATTCGCAGATTTGGAGAAAACAAGCCGCAGGAGCTGCGTGACAAATACGAAGAAATGGAAAAAGATATCAAATGGCATATGATCGGTCATTTACAGAGAAATAAAGTAAAATATGTGGTAGGGCGTGCAGCTCTGATTCATTCCGTGGATTCTGTCCGACTGGCAGAGGCGATAGACCAGGAAGCGGAGAAAAAAGGAATTGTGATGCCGGTTCTGGTGGAAGTAAATGTTGCATCAGAAGAGAGTAAGTTTGGTGTTCGTGTAGAAGAATGTGCAGATTTCATCGAAAACATTGCCAAAATGGAGCATATTTCTGTAGAAGGACTGATGACGATTGCACCTTTTGTAGAAAACGCCGAGGATAATCGCAAATATTTTGCAAAATTAAGAGAATTATCAGTTGACATATCAGCCAAAAACATAGATAATGTTAATATGCGTGATCTCAGTATGGGTATGACCGGAGATTATGAGGTTGCAATCGAGGAAGGTGCTACCATGGTTCGAGTCGGAACAGGTATCTTCGGAGAACGCAATTACAATTTGTGATAAAAGCAGATAGGAGAACAAAATGGGAGTATTAGATAGATTCTTAAATGCCATGAAACTGAATGACAATGATGGATTTGATGACGATGACTTTCTGGATGACGAAATGGATGATTTCGAAGAAGAAGCTCCAAAAAAGAGATTCTTCAAAAAGCAGAATGAAGAAGACGATTTAGGTGATCTGGATATGGATGAGAAAGTGCCTTCCGGAAAAGAAAAGAGCAAGGCAAAATCTTTCCAGAAATCCGGAAGCACTTCTTCTCCTCGTCCGTACAGTACATCATCTGCAAAGACCAGCAACTCCGGTAAGATTTCTCAGATGCGTACGACAAAAAAATCCGTTGCCGGAATGGAAGTATGTGTAATCAAACCGCGTTCTATGGAAGACACAAGAGAGATTACCGATACACTGCTTGCAAATTGCACAGTTGTACTGAATATGGAAGGTCTTGATGTTGATATTGCACAGAGAATCATTGATTTTTCATCTGGTTCCTGCTATGCAATCGACGGTAATCTTCAGAAAGTCAGCAATTTTATTTTTATCATTACGCCATCCGGTGTGGAAGTTTCCGGAGATTTTCAGGAAATTTTGAATGGTGTTGATATGCCGTCTCTTGGAAACAAGTTTTAGGAGAAAGTAAATGGATAAGATGGAGGAACGCACAAGGCAGCGTATCCTGGATCTGGCAAATCTGGCAGATCGAAGAGGAATCATCACTTACACAGATTTTATGAATCTGAATGAATTAAATATTTTTCACAGCACGGTCGGAAAGATTCCATTTGTTCGATGGAAACTTTTCGGCGGTTATGCAAAAGCAGAGCGTCAGTTGGCAGCGTTTATCCCTGATGCTCTTTATTTTCGTTATGATTTTTCGCAAAAGGGCGATTCGGATGAAGATGCTATACCAGTTCCAATCGTATGTCTTCAGATCAGACCCCTGAATCTGAAATTTGCAGAGAAACTTTCACACAGAGATTATCTTGGAGCCATCTTGAATCTGGGCATAGACCGTTCGGTTACCGGTGATATCCTGATTGACGAGGAATGTGCCTATCTTTTCTGTATGCAGAAAATAGCAGATTTTCTGTGTGATAATCTGACACGGATCCGGCATACAACGGTTTTATGTCAGGTGTTTGAGGGAGAAAGAAAAGAAATCCCACTGCGTACGGAAAAAATAGAAGGAACGGTTGCTTCTGTACGTCTGGATACTCTGCTTGCCCTGGCATGGAAAACTTCCAGAAGCAGTCTGGTCGGAATGATTGAAGATGGCCGCGTTTTTGTAAATGGAAAATGCATTACTTCAAATGGATATCATGTAAAAGAGAATGATCTGATATCAGCCAGAGGTATGGGAAGATTTGTATACGAAGGCATGCTTTCACAGACCAAAAAGGGACGTTACCTTGTAAAACTTGAAAAATATGTTTAAACAGCTCAGCGATTCTGGAAAATTGGATTCCGAATGTATTCGATGAATGGAACAGGAGGTAAAAACAATGGATACTACAAAATACCGCACACAGATACCGGTTAAAAAAGATGGGATTTTTGCCTATGAAATTTATCTTGAAAAAGATTTTGGGATGCTTGCAGAGCGTTTGAAAGTTTGTAAGCCGGAAAACCGAAGGTTATGTATTGTTACCGATTCTACCGTGGATCAATATTACGGAGATCAGGTAGAAGAAATTCTTGCATCCTGTGCAAAGGAAGTTACTCGCTTTGTTTTTCGGGCAGGAGAAGAAAACAAAAATCTCAATACTGTGCAGGATTTGTATGAGCATCTGATCCTGCATCATTTTGAACGAAAAGATATGCTGGTTGCTCTTGGAGGAGGCGTTGTTGGGGATCTGGCCGGTTTCACTGCAGCGACTTATCTTCGAGGCGTTGATTTTGTTCAAATTCCGACAACACTGCTCTCACAGGTGGACAGCAGCATTGGCGGTAAGACAGGCGTGGACTTTAACTGTTATAAAAATATGGTCGGAGCCTTTCATCAGCCAAAACTGGTGTATATGAATCTGTCTGCCTTGAAGACGCTGACAGACGAACAGTTTGCCTGTGGCATGGGAGAAATCTTAAAACATGGACTGATCAAAGATCAGGGATATTATGAGTGGACGATCTGTCACAGACAGGAAATAATGGAACGCAGTTTGGAAGTTCTGGAAGAAATGATCTCCAGAAGCTGTGAGATCAAACGTGATGTAGTAGAGAAAGATCCGACAGAAAAGGGAGATCGTGCACTTTTGAATTTTGGACATACACTTGGACATGCCATTGAAAAGCTAAAAAACTTCTCTTTGATGCATGGACAATGTGTAGCACTTGGAAGTCTGGCGGCTTCCTATCTTTCCATGAGGCGTGGACAGATAACAGAAGCAGAGCTGACTGCGATCAAAGAAGCGAATATCGCTTTTGGTCTTCCGGTATCTGTTGAAGGAGTGACACCGGAAGAGGTTGTGGCAACAACACGTTCTGATAAAAAAATGGAAGCCGGAAAAGTAAAATTTATTTTGCTAAACAGTATTGGAGATGCCTGTATTGACAGAAGTGTTACCGATCAGGAGATGGAAGATGCGGTAAAATATCTTGAAAATATCACGCTTCTGTAACAGAGAAAGGTTAAGATTATGAAAAAAGGATATCGGACTATTGTTGCAGTTGTCTCGCTGTTTCTGCTTGTTCTTATAGACCAGGTCACAAAATTTGCTGCGGTAAAATGTTTAAAAGGAAAAGAAGCATTTTCGTTGATTCCGGGTGTTTTTGAACTGCAGTATCTTGAAAACAGAGGAGCGGCTTTTGGAGCACTGCAAAATCAGAGATGGTTCTTTATACTGATTGTTATTTTTGTGCTCGCAGTACTTTTATGGTGCTTCATCCGTTTTCCGAAGGAAGCACATTACCGTCCGCTTGCAGTGCTGGCTGTTTTTATTGCGGCAGGTGCGATCGGAAATATGATCGACCGGTTGCTTAACGGCTATGTCATTGATTTTCTGTATTTTTCGTTGATTGATTTTCCAATCTTCAATGTTGCAGATATCTATGTGACGGTCGCTATGGTTGTATTGTTTATATTGATACTGACAATTTATAAGGATGATGATTTTCATTTTCTGAAACTGCACGGATCAGAAAAAGCGTAAATCAGATTGCAGGAGAAACTATGCAGGAACTGATATTATTACCGGAAGAAGAATCGATTGGTGAGCGTGCAGATAAATATCTGGCAGTTCAGCTTCCGCAGTATTCAAGGAGCTTCTTTCAGAAACTTTTCAAGGACGATCAGATACAGATTCAAAACACGCCGATCAAGGCGAGTTACCGCATTACCGGAGAAGAAGAAATCGCACTTACAATCCCGGATGCCCAGAAGCCGGATATTGTTCCGGAAAACATTCCGCTGGATATTCTGTATGAAGATCAGGATCTCCTTGTGGTAAACAAGCCGAAAGGCATGGTGGTACATCCGGCTCATGGTCATTACAGCGGAACACTGGTCAATGCACTGATGTATCATTGTAAGGACAGTCTTTCCGGAATCAATGGGGTATTGCGTCCCGGTATTGTGCATCGAATTGATATGGATACCACAGGCTCTTTGATCGTCTGCAAAACGGATATGGCACACAAAGTGATTGCAGCACAATTAAAAGAACATTCTATCCATAGATGTTACCGTGCCATTGTACATGGTGTGATTAAAGAAGATTCCGGTGTGATCGATGCACCGATCGGAAGAAATCCCACCGATCGAAAGAAGATGGCGATCAATGAGCAGAATGGAAAACGGGCGGTGACGCATTTTAAGGTATTAAAACGTTTCCGACAGTTCACGTATATTGAATGTGAGCTGGAAACCGGCCGTACACATCAGATTCGTGTTCATATGGCTTCTCTACAGCATCCGCTTCTCGGAGATTCGGTATACGGTCCGGCAAAATCACCTTATAAACTGCAAGGACAGACACTTCATGCGATGACCATCGGGTTTATTCATCCGTCTACCGGAGAATATATGGAGTTTTCAGCTCCGTTGCCGGCATATTTTGAAGAGTTGCTTCATAAACTTCCATAAAGTACAGAAAATGCAGAAATTGTTTGTAAGATTCAAAAAATGCTTGTAAATTGTCTGCTCAATGATGTATAATCACTCTTATAAGGAGAAGAAATACGGCAGATTTTATCTGCCAGAAAGAAAGGGTGGTTCTATATGACATGTAAATCAATTATTACGATCGGACGACAGTATGGAAGCGGCGGACATGAGATTGGCCAGAAACTGGCAAAAGAACTTGGAATAAAATGTTATGATAAGGAACTTCTCGACCGTGCTGCAAAAGAGAGCGGAATCTGCCAGGAATTGTTTGAGCATCACGATGAAAGGCCGACGAACAGTTTTCTATATTCCCTTGTAATGGATACATATTCCATGAACGGGGCAGCATCCGGATATACCGAAATGCCTTTAAATTATAAGGTTTTTCTGGCTCAGTTCAATGCAATCAAACAGATTGCAAAGGAAGGTCCCTGTGTTATGATCGGCCGTTGTGCGGACTATGCACTGGCAGATTTTGATAACTGCATCAGCATTTTTGTGCATGCCGATATGGATAAACGTATCAAGCGTATAGCATCAAAATATGCATTGACAGAAGCAAAAGCACGTGATCAGATTCTAAAAACTGATAAAAAGCGTGCCAGCTACTACAACTACTATTCGGATAAAAAGTGGGGAGACGGTTCCAGTTACAATATGTGCATAGACAGTGGAGTATGCGGTATTGACGGAACGGTTCAGCTTATCAAAGACTTTGTTGCATTAAAAGAAAAAATAAAAGGATAAAATACATATGAAGTTTGTTATACAGAGAGTTTCCAGAGCAAGTGTTTCCGTAGATGGAGCTGTTATCGGAAAGATCAACAAGGGTTTTCTGGTACTGATTGGTATCGGAGCAGAAGACGGAAAAAAAGAAGCAGATCTTCTGGTGCGGAAAATGTGCGGCCTTCGTATCTTTGAAGATCAGGATGGAAAGACCAATCTGGCTTTAAAAGATGTGGATGGTGAGCTTTTGCTCATTTCTCAGTTTACGCTTTATGCAAACTGTAAAAAAGGAAATCGCCCAAGTTTTATTGAGGCAAAGAATCCGGAAGAGGCGAATGCATTGTATGAGTATATCATTGCAGAATGTAAAAAGCAGATACCGGTTGTTGAGACGGGAAGCTTTGGAGCAGATATGAAAGTAGAACTGCTGAATGACGGACCATTCACGGTGATTGTGGATTCAAAAGAACTGATGTAGATCAGACTGGATTTGTCAAAAATAAAAAACACAAGAAAAGCAGAAAGAAAAAGAAGATTTCATGATACGAAGAAAAACGTATCAGGAACCTTCTTTTTTCAATGCTTCTGAAACAGACTGGACATATGCGGACATAACCCGGTAAAGACCATCGCGATAAGAATTCGGACACTGCTCCATCAAAACGTGAAAAATCGTATAATCATAAGCATCTGTATCCAGTGGCTTCAGGTCAAGCAAATGATCAGCAGAAAGATTCAGTGCCTCACAGATGTTTTTCAGAGTATCAATGGATACGCCCTTCTTTCCGGATTCAATATCATAACAGAAACGAGGTGTTATATTCGCCATTTCAGAAAAAGTTTCTCTTGTATAGCCCATATCCTCACGTGCTTGACGGATACGTTCGCCCATAGTATACAAATCTAACATACCTCTAATCCCCTTTGTAAAAAATAGCAGATAACCTGCGATTGTTTTCTGCTGTATTGTCCATTATTGTGATCAGCAGGATAATTACATTATCTTTTCTATTTTAACGATAAAAAGAATATCTATACATGAACTAAAAGTGTAAATAAAAAGAACTAAAAGTTCAAATACGAAGGTAAAAAAGAAGGAAAATACTATGATTAAGAGCGAAAAGAATGGAAAAGAAGAAATTTGACTCTTGACAATCAGGGGTAAAAGGTGGTACGTTTGTACCGGAATTATTTGTAAATACAATAAGAATATGGCGAGGTATGGATTATGCAGGAAATGAAACCGATAAAAGAAGGTAAAGTACGCGAGATTTATGACAATGGTGACAGTCTGATCATGGTAGCTACAGATCGTATCAGTTGTTTTGATGTAATCTTGAACAACGTAGTTACAAAAAAAGGAACGGTTCTTACACAGATGTCTAAATTCTGGTTTGAAATGACAGAAGATATTTTGCCAAATCATATGATATCTACAGACGTAAAAGATATGCCGGAATATTTTCAGCAGGATCAGTTTGATGGAAACAGCATGATGTGCCGTAAACTTGATATGCTTCCACTGGAATGTATTGTACGTGGTTATATTACAGGAAGCGGCTGGGAAAGCTACAAAAAAACAGGAAAAGTATGTGGCATTGAGCTTCCGGAAGGTCTGAAAGAGTCTGATAAACTGCCTGAACCAATCTATACACCGTCCACAAAGGCTGAGATTGGAGATCACGATGAAAACATCTCTTTTGAACAGAGTGTAGAGCACCTGGAGAAATATTATCCTGGAAAAGGAAAAGAATATGCAGAGAAACTTCGTGATTATACGATCACATTGTATAAGAAATGTGCAGCTTATGCTCTGGAAAAAGGAATTATCATCGCAGATACGAAATTTGAATTTGGACTGGATGAGAACGGAAATATTACAATTGGTGATGAAATGCTGACACCGGACAGCTCACGTTTCTGGCCTGCCGAAGGATATGAACCAGGACATGGACAGCCGTCTTTTGATAAACAGTTTGCACGTGACTGGTTAAAAGAAAATCCAGACAATGACTGGACACTTCCGCAGGAGATCGTAGACAAAACGATTGAAAAATATCTGCAGGGATATGAAATGCTGACCGGAAAGAAACTGGACTGATAGAATTACAGTAACCGGTTAAAAAAACAGTAACTATTCAGCAATTTGCTAAACCTTGATTATCCATGGATACCTCCGTTGTCTTTTATGTGGTTTGCTAGACCCACATAAAAGACAACGGAGATTTTTATATTTGATACTACATTATCGCCTCTTGCGTCCACAAGTATTAGTCTTCACGAAGGCGGATTGCAGTGGCAGCTTTTCTTCTTCTGGCATCATCCATGGCAGCATAATGCTTTTTGGTGGTGTTCACATCTTTGTGCCCGAGCACATCGGCAACCAGATAAATGTCTCCTGTTTCCTGATATAAAGTGGTACCATAAGTACTTCTCAATTTGTGTGGTGTGATTTTTTTTGTAGTTGTGATGGCACGGGCATACTTTTTGACCAGATTTTCCACCGCCTGAACGCCGATACGTTTTCGCTGGGTAGAGTAGAAGAGAGCGTGCTCGTGTCCTTCCAGTGGGGAAATCGCTTTACGTGACTCTAAATAGTCTTTTAAAGCTTTTTCCACTTCAGGGCCAAAATAGACTACCATCTCAGAACCGCCTTTGCGTATGAGGCGAATACCGTTGTTACGGAAGTCAATGTCTTCCACATCCAGTCCGACACATTCAGATACACGGATACCGGTACCAAGCAGGAGAGTGACAATGGCAAGATCACGCAGTTTTGTTTTTTCGTAATAAGCTTTTCGCTGACCGGTGAGCTGATCACCGCAGTGTTCAATATAATCCAGCAGTGCAGCCGTTTCACCGGCGTCGAGGCGGATAATGGCTTTGTCATGGATCTTTGGCATATCGACCAGCTGGACCGGATTGGTCTCGATTGCCTGTCTTTTATAATAGTAAGTATAAAAGCTTCGAAGAGAAGAAATTTTTCGCTTTAATCCACGTTCCCCGTTTGTGATTGTCGTCTGGTCATTCGGACTGTCATAGAGCTTCAGATATTCCATATATTCTTCAATATCGATCGGTTTTAACTGATCCAGTACGGAAACGTTTAAGTTCGGAATCCCGATTTTTGCAAGAGACGGATTCTGAGATATCAGAAACTGGAAAAAAATCCGGATATCATAGGCATAAGAAATGCGGGTTTTTGTGGAAGTTGTAGGTTCAATGGCACGAAAATAATCCTTTGCAAAAGCAGGTAAAGTTTTCAAAACTTCACGAAGTTTGCGGATATTGTCCATGTCGGTTTGTTCGTGATAAGTTATGTTAGCAGCCACAGGGAATCCTTCTTTCTGTAAAAATTATATGCTTCGAGATAACAGCAGTGTGCAGAGTGGTTAGCATTAAAAAATAAATGAATACATAAAAATAAATAATAATAAAAATATTTTGAAGCAAAAACACAGATAAATCGAATGAAATGTGCTAAAAGAAGCGGCTTTAATCTATACGACAAACACAAGTTTTTCAAATAGATTGACCGAATTTTATAGAAAAGCACCGCAATCGTCCTTTTATATTGATTTACGCTGTTTTCTATAATAAAATGTATTTCTTCGGTTATTTATTTTCTATTATTTATTCCATTTCTTCTTGTATTACTATTTATACTGTTCAGGAATTGCCTTCCACTTTTATTTATTCTTCAAATTCTGCGGTTACCATAAATCCTCTTGGTGTATGCTCAATGTTGACGATCACACCTTCACGTGCTTTGATGCGGTTTGCATTTTTAAAACATCCAGACATCGCTACAGCCGGTTCTATAATGTAACTAAAATTCATATTCGTCTGAATTTCAGTTATTTCAACATGATCTCCAATCTGTACCAGATTTGGACGTTCCATCTTGAATTTTTCCTGTCTCATAGTTAAATTTTCCTTTCATCTTATTTTGTTCATATTATTAAGATCAAAAATTCTCGTTACAGTATAACACAAAAAATATGGTTTTGCATGAGTAAAAAGCTGCTATTTTAATTCAGTAGAATAATATGGAATGACAATACGCTGCCCGGCATAGATCTTATCGACATCGGTAAGGGAATTGATGCTTTTTACTTCTTTGATATAGGTTTTCGGAGAATCATATTCCTCTGTCATATGCTCATTGGCGATATCCCACAGGCTTTCCCCCTTCTGGATCACGATGTCTGTGTAATACTTGTAAGCATGTCTTTTAGGCTTTTCCTGATCTGCATTTACCGTAAAACAGATACTTAAAGATACAGCAAGGATCAGAAAGGTTATTAAGATTGCTGTAAACAGGCAGGAATATCTTTTTACCATACACTGTTTCCGGTTCCTTTTTCGATTCATAATCATACTTTTTTCTGTCATAGTCTCTCTCCTTTTCGTGGTTTGTCTGTCGTGTGATCTTCTGTCTGAACATAGAGCAATCGTTTTTGAAAACAAGGAACGTTTGTTCTTGATTAACATCATTATATTACGGGAACGTACGTTTGTCAATATAAAAACGAACATATTTTCGAGAATATTTGTTTGCTTTTTTTAAAGTCCTGTGTTATGATAAAAGAAAACAGTGATGATTTGGCGAAGGTACTTAACCGTTTACAAAAACAGTGGAATTGAAGTCCTGTCGCATATTCAGACAGATTGGAGGATAGATATGGCAGATGGTACTATTACAGCAAAACAGAAAGAAATATTAGAATACATAAAATCAGAAATTTTAAAGCGAGGATTTCCGCCTGCAGTGCGTGAAATCTGCGAGGCAGTTCATTTAAAATCTACTTCGTCTGTACATTCCCACCTGGAGTCTCTGGAAAGAAAGGGATATATCAGACGTGATCCGACCAAGCCGAGAGCGATTGAGATTCTGGATGACAGTTTCCAGCTATTAAGAAAAGAAATGGTGAATGTCCCGATTGTCGGTAAGATCGCAGCCGGTTCTCCGCTTCTGGCAGTGGAGAATATTGAATCTTATTTCCCGATCCCTTCCGAATACCTCCCGAATGCACAGACATTTTTACTGGAGGTAAAAGGAGAAAGTATGATCAATGCCGGTGTGCTCTCAGGGGATCATATTCTTGTCAAGCAGCAGGATACCGCAGAAAACGGCGAGATGGTTGCAGCTTTGATTGATGATTCTGCGACGGTAAAAACATTTTATCACGAGAATGGTCATATTCGTCTTCAGCCGGAAAACGATACCATGGATCCGATTGTTGTCGAGGAGAAAGACGTTCATATTCTTGGAAAAGTAATTGGAGTATTTCGTTTCTTTTCTTAAACGTAATCTTAGATTAATATAAATGCTCTGAGAGAATCGCATGCGAGGCTTTACGTGCATTCGACTCGAAATAAATAACTGTAAACAAAACAGGGCGAAAATACTTTCTTTGGTATTCTCGCCCTGAGCATGATTATTCTTTATAATTCTTTATAATATTGAGAATAAAAAGCATATTGTTTTAATCTCTTACTACTCTATACCTTTATAATTTTTACAGTTCTTCCACCGTCAGGCTTTTGCCGTCACGCCAGATACGTTCCAAATCGTAGAACAGACGGTTTTCATTATCAAAGATATGGACAATGACATCCTGATAATCCATCAGGATCCAGTTGCCGCTCTGATAGCCCTCGATCTGTTTTGGCTCATGACCAAGCTTTCCAAGTGTTTCTTCTACATTATCTGCCATAGCCTGGACCTGATTTCTGTTTGAGCCGCTTGCGATGATGAAGTAATCAGCAAGTACAGTAACTTCTGAGATATTAAGGATCTTAATATCTTCTCCTTTTTTATCAGCCAGAGCTTCACAAATCTGTTTTGCAAGTTCTCTTGATTCCATATGTGGGTACTCCTTTCTGAGCTTTAACTCACTCAATTCTGTTTTTCTTCCTGCAGTTGTCTGTAAAATTCATATGCCTGCTGTGTTGTCGAATCGACTTCGGCATGGATTGTTTCAAGATACTGAAGTGTATCATGAAGTACCATATACAATGCCTTGTCAAGATCCTGAAATGCAGCTTCACGTATCGCAGGCAGATTGGTTGCCTTGTTTCGCCATGGTTCTATATAATCGGCAAGATAAGTAATTTTCTGGAGAAGTGTCATATCGACATTTCCGGTTGTATGATATCGAATCGCATCCAGAATATCCTCATCTTCAATGTCATATTTGGATTTTGCAAGAAATACACCGGCTTTTGCATGAAGCAGCGAAGGATTTTTCCGTTCTGCTTCTGTGATAGCAATGTTATTTTTTTCGCAGATGCTTATCTTTTTATCGTTTGGTATACATTTTGCACAGTCGTGCAAAAGTCCGGCAACCATCGCACGCTCCAGATTACAGCCGTGGCACATAGCCAGGGCTGCACAGGTATACATGACTCCAAGCGTATGCTGATAGCGATCCGGTGTTAATTTCTTCTGCAGTTTTTCCTGTATTTTTATCAGATCATATCTATTTGTCATTCTTTACACTCACTATACAGATTTTTTTCTTTAATATACGAAATGACTTTATCCGGTACATAATATTTCAGGGAAGTATTCGCTTTTCGGATCCATTCCCGGATCTCGTGCGAAGAAACGTCGATATTTGGTGTGGCAAGGATCCGGATATCCACCTGATATTTTTGAGTGAGATATTCTATCTGTTCTTTAAAATGTTCTGCCGATACATGATCTCGTACCGCCGCAACGATCACACAGTTCTGACAGATTTTCTGCGGCTCATGCCAAGTTTCAAATGCAAACAGAGAATCGGCTCCCATAATAAAATAGTATTCCGTATCCGGATGCTTTACAGTCATTTCCTGCAAAGTTTCGCTTGTATAACAGTAATCTTCCCGGAAGGCTTCTTCCAGAGAAAGTTCAAAATGCGGATTGTCTGCAATGGCACCGCGAACCATATCAACACGTTCCTGAATATCCGCACGACCGATACGGTTTGGCTTGTGAGGCGGATTGGCAGAAGGCATAAAAAGTACTTTCTCCAGTCCAAACTGATGCCAGGCATTTTCGCCGAGGATCAGATGCCCGATGTGGATGGGATCAAAGGTTCCTCCCATGATCCCAATTTTTCTTGCTTTTTCTTTCTTCAAGAAAATGCCTCCCCTCAACGTGGAAGTTCGATTTTTTTCTTGTCGTCTTTTCCTTCTTTATAAAGAACGATTTTTTTGCCGATAACCTGTACAACCTGTGAATGGGTGCGTTCTGCCAGGGTTCTCGCAAGTTCCTTCGGATCGTCCATGCAGTTTTGCAGTACATTGATCTTGATCAGTTCACGTACTGTCAGTGCTTCAGCAATCGCACTGGTGTTTTCTGGTGTCAGGCTTCCCTTGCCGATCTGGAAGATCGGATCCATGGTCATAGCCAGACTTTTTAAATAAGCACGCTGCTTACTTGTCATAATTATATTCCTCGCTTATCATATCAAATCTTTATTTATAGTAATCAAATTTCAGGCCGTACATACGGACGGTATCGCCCTCCTGAATTCCGGCAGCTTCCAGTTCGTCGAGAATGCCGGTTGTTTTGAGGAAGTTCTGGAAGAACTGGAAGCCTTTTTCGGAATCCAGATTCGTATAACCAAGCATACGTTCAATTTTTGGACCTTCTACCACGTAAGTGTTTTCCTCTTCTTCTGACTTCTCAACGGTATAAGGAAGGTTGTCATTTGGATTATACTCGTTCGGATCGTATTCCTGCTCAAATACAACCGCTTCTTTTGGCAGTGCATCCAGCAGTTCACGCACATAGTATAAAAGTTCCTTTAATCCCTTGCCGCTTACTGCGGAAATGGAAAATACTTTCATGCCCTGAGGCTCAAATTCTGCACGGATGCGTTCAACCGGATCCTCGTCCTCAGAATAGATCACATCGGTTTTATTAGCAGCGATCACCTGCGGCAGAGTTGCCATTCTCGGATTATAGGCTTTGAGTTCTTCATTGATTTTGTAAATATCATCCACCGGATCACGGCCTTCTGTAGAAGCTGCATCCACGACATGGATGATGACCTTTGTACGTTCGATATGGCGTAAAAATTCATGTCCAAGTCCGACACCTTCCGAAGCTCCTTCGATCAGTCCCGGGATATCCGCGATCACAAAGCCCTTTCCGCCATCCAGATCTACAACGCCAAGATTCGGATTCAAGGTTGTGAAATGGTAATTTGCGATCTTAGGTCTTGCATTTGTCACACGGGACAGGAAGGTTGATTTTCCGACATTCGGGAAACCGACCAGACCGACATCTGCGATCACTTTTAATTCGAGCTGTACCCAGAGTTCTTTGGCACTCTGTCCGGGCTGGGCATATTTCGGAACCTGCATGGTAGCCGTTGCATAGTTCATGTTTCCTTTTCCGCCACGTCCACCTTTTAATACAATCTGACGTTTGTTGTCACCGGACATGTCAGCGATCACTTTTCCGGATTCTGCATCTTTGATCAGGGTTCCTTCCGGAACTTTCAGAATGAGATCTGTACCATTTTTTCCGTGACAACGTTTTTTACCGCCTTCTTCTCCCGGCTGAGCACAGTATTTTGCCTTGTGCCGGTAGTCGTTCAGGGTATTAAGTCCTTCATCGACTTCGAAAATGATATCTCCGCCTTTGCCGCCGTCACCACCGTCCGGACCGCCGTTCGGCACGAAAAGTTCTCTTCGGAAACTTACGTGTCCGTCTCCGCCTTTACCGGAACGGATAAATATTTTTGCTCTGTCTGCAAACATATATACTCCTTTATATCAAAAATGGCTTCAAACCGTAAACGATTTGAAGCCACATGTTCCACTTATTATTTTGCCTCTACAGGAACAATTGAAACCTGCTTTTTGTCACGGCCTTTTCTCTCAAAACGTACAACACCGTCCACTAAAGCAAACAGGGTATCGTCGCCGCCGCGTCCAACATTAACGCCCGGGTGAATCTTTGTTCCACGCTGTCTGTAAAGAATGTTACCAGCCTTTACAAACTGTCCGTCAGCTCTTTTTGCACCCAGTCTTTTAGACTCGGAGTCACGTCCGTTCTTTGTAGAACCAACACCTTTTTTATGAGCGAATACCTGAAGGTTCATCTTCAACATGGTCTACACCTCCTCGATTTTCAATCGTATAAATTCATTACCGTATTGTGTCTGAATATCTCTCAAACCAAGAATCATAGAATCAAGCAGAAGTGTGGTTTTATCGGATACACTGCCTTCCAAAATCAGTTCTACGATACCGTGATCTTCACGGGCAGCAAACTTATCGTCTGTAAAAGTCTCAATCGAATTTACAGCATTTACAACAAGTACGGATACCGCCGCACAGATAATATCATAACCTTCTTCAGCATAACCGGCATGTCCGACTACTTTAAAACCAGCATAACTGTCATTTGATCTATGGATTGTAACTGTAATCATATGGATTAACCGTTAATTTTTTCAATCTTAACCTGAGTGTACTGCTGTCTGTGACCGTTCTTTTTATGATATCCGGTCTTTCTCTTGTACTTGTAAACAATAACTTTTCTTGCTTTTGCATTCTTAACAACGCTAGCAGTTACTGTTGCACCAGCTACATCTGCACCAACTTTCAGTCCGTCATTGCTAACTGCAAGAACATTTTCGAAAGTTACTGTTTCACCAGCTTCTGCACCAAGCTTTTCTACGTTAATGATATCGCCCTCAGCTACTTTGTACTGTTTACCACCTGTTGCAATAATTGCGTACATATGGCACCTCCTATTATCATTACTCGCTAAATATGGTAGTCTGCCTTGCGGCATGACATTTAAACCTCTTTATGCGGCATCTGGTATATGATAGCATGCCTTAGAATTTACGTCAACTGTTTTTTGCAAAATATTTCATTATTTTTAATCTTTCTGTGAAAGAGACTCCTTTTCGCTTTCCAGTGCTGCAATCTGCTCTTTTAAAGTTTTATAGACTTTTTTCCGGGTGATCTCCACAAGCTCCAGCTTTGTCATATCGATCAGTCTTGTTTTGACAGGATCGGCAAACAGCCGGCTTTCCAGAAATGCAAGCAGTTCCTTCTGATCTTCTTTGTTTTCCATATTGATGAAATCGATCAGAATGATACCGGAAAGGTTCCGAAGGCGAATCTGTCTTGCTGCTTCTTTCGCCGCTTCCAGATTGATTGTTTTTAATGTTTCACGCCGCAGTTTTTTACCGGAATATTTACCGGTATTGACATCAATGACGGTCAGTGCTTCCGTCGGATCGATCACCAGATAACCACCGCTTTTCAGCCAGACCTGTCTGGAGGTCGCCAGATCGATCTCTCGTTCCAGGCGGCAGAGCTTGTAGAGCGGAAGCAGATCATCCTGATACAGACGGAGTTTGGAAAGATTCTGCAGATCGTTTTCTTTCAGATAATGTTCCAGAGAGTTATAAATCTGAGGATCGTCTGTGATGATTGAGGTCAGATCTGCAGTGTAAGTATTGCGGAGCATCTCGATCCAGACCGGTTCTGACGTTTTTAAAGCAGAAAAACAGGTCCGATAAGGTGCCGTTTTTAAAAGATGCAGATACTGTTCTTCCAGTTTTTTCGCTTCCGCTTCAATCTCTTCTCTGGAAGCTTCGCCGGCGTTTGTACGCACGATAAAGCCATATTTTTCGCGTGCAAATGGTTTCATCCATTCTTTCAGGCGTTCTTTTGTGCTCTGTGAAAGTTTGCCGGAGATACCGATGCGACTGTCATTACCGGTCAGCACAAGATACTGTCCCGGAAGTTCGAGGTTTCCGGAGAGGGCGGGAAGTTTCGTCTTTAAGCCATCACGGATCACTTGAACGAGCAGTTCATCTCCTTCTGCGATTTTTTTTGAATTGCCTTTTTTTGTATAGATGGCATTCGGGTTTGCGGCAATATTAAAATAGCACTGCTGTCGGTCTGCAATTTCAATAAATGCTGCATCAATGTTTTTCTGGACTTTGCGTACTTTTCCGATATAAATGTTTCCGACAAGCGATGTGCTTTCATCGGATGCAGAAGCAATACGCAGATCTGTGGCATGCGTGCCGGATAACGCCGCCATCCAAATGGTCTGCTCATCTCTCTTTGTGATGATCAGTGTATTAGCCAATGTCTTTTCCCAGATCTTCCAGTGAAATATGCCCTTCTGCGTAGACCTCTTCCCGGTTGATAAGAAGTGCAAAAGCAGGCAGATCATAACCGATTTCCCGGCAGAATGCTTCCATGACAAGCTCCGGTTTGATGTTGTCGGTACTTCCGGTGGAGAGTGTCATGAAAATTTTTCCGTCAGAGACAGAAAGTTCATAAATCAGCGGCTTCAGATCCATTTCACGTTCGCTTTTCTTTGTTTTTTTTGTCACAAGAATGGAAGGTTTTTCATAAAATGCCAGAAGCTTTTCTTCCCATCCGGCAGGCGGCTCCATCCCTTCACGAAATATTACAGTATAGTCCGCCTCTGCAACTAAAGACATGGCATTGCTTGCCTTTTCATCCGGAATTTCACGGAAACTTACGATCTCCATGCCTTTGACCATCACATCGTTCAGGCGTCTGACTGCCTCGGCAGATGAGATCGGTGTCTTCAGCATGATGTCGGCATACTCACCGTTGCTGGTCAGTCCGACACCGAGCGGTGCTGCAAAGGATAAGATCATATGCGGGCTGAATCCTTCTGTGTAGGCGATGTCAATGTCTGCCCTGCGGATTGCTTTCTGAAAATAACGCATCACATCCAGATGACCGATGAATTTCATGACACCCTGTTTGCGGAATTTAATTCTTACCTTCATAACATACACCTCCTCCAAATACACTTGCTCCGCATCCGGAACAGCCGGCACGACAGTTTTTCGTTACTTCTTCTTTCTGGGCACGTTCCCATTCTTTCCATAAAAATTTCTTGGTAACGCCGATCCTGATGAAATCCCATGGAAGGATTTCTTCGTAGGAACGCTCACGCTCGGTATAAAAAGCCGGATCAAGATGAAATTCATCAAATGCTTCATTCCAGCGGCTGTATTTGAAATTTTCACCCCAGGCATCGTAGAGTGCTCCCTTTTCGTATGCTCGCAGGATGGCAGGAGCCAGGCGGCGGTCACCTCTTGCCAGAATACCTTCGAGTACGGTGACATCTGCTTCATGCCAGTTGTACTTGATGCTCTTGCGATTCAGCTGGTCTTTGACTTCCTGATTTACAATCTTGGCTTTTCCGAGAAATTCGTCCCGGTTGTTCATCGGAACCCACTGGAACGGGGTAAATGGTTTCGGAACAAAGAAAGAAGTGCTGACCGTGATCTGGCACTTGCCGTTTCTCTGGTCTTTCGGGATTTCGTAATAGCGTCTTGCAATCTTATCTGCCAGATGTGCGATATCTTTCATATCGTCCTCGGTTTCCGTTGGCAGTCCAAGCATAAAATAAAGTTTTACTTTATTCCAGCCGCCGTCAAATGCCTTTCCGGCACCATCCAGAATCACTTCTTCTGTCAGTCCTTTGTTGATGACGTTACGCAGTCTCTGAGAACCGGCTTCCGGTGCAAACGTCAGGCTGCTTTTTTTGATGTCCTGAACTTTGCTCATAACGTCCAGTGAGAACGCATCGATTCGCAAGGACGGAAGGGAAATGTTTACACCTGTTTTCTCGAACTCATCGATCAGGAAATTTACAATCCCGGCAAGATCTGAGTAGTCACTGGAACTCAAAGAGCTTAAGGAAATTTCTTCGTGTCCGGTACTCTTTAACATGGCATAGGCATATTCTTTGAGCATTTCAAGGTCACGCTCTCTGGTCGGACGGTAGATCATACCTGCCTGGCAGAAACGGCAGCCGCGGATGCAGCCACGCTGAATCTCCAGTACGACACGGTCCTGTGTACATTTGATAAACGGAACAACCGGTGTTTTCGGATAAGAAGCATTTGTCACATCCATAACGATCTGTTTTTCGACGGTTTTCGGTACATCATCATAAACCGGTTCAAAGGCTGCAATGGTACCGTTCTCGTGATAAGATACTTTATAAAGAGACGGAACATAAATACCGGCAATATGGGATGCCTGATGGAGAAACTCTTCACGGCTCCAGCCTTCCTTTTTTGCTTTTTTGAAAAGTTCCAGCAGTTCATCGTAAACGACTTCGCCTTCTCCGATATAGAAAATATCAAAGAAATCTGCCAGAGGCTCTGGATTGTAAGCACATGGACCTCCGCCGATCACGATCGGATCGTCCCAGGTACGGTCAACTGCCATCATCGGGATACCGGAAAGATCCAAAATCTGTAAAATGTTGGTATAACACATCTCATACTGGATCGTGATTCCAAGAAAGTCAAAATCCTTGATCGGATCCTGGGACTCCAGGGCAAACAGCGGAATGTGTTCCTTGCGCATCACGGCATCCAGATCGGTCCATGGGGAATAGACACGCTCACACCAGGTATCCTCCCGTTTGTTGAACATATCATACAGAATCTGAATACCGAGATGTGACATACCGATCTCATAGACATCCGGGAAGCACATGGCAAAGCGGATGTCCACGTCCCTGCTCTTCATAACGGCATTTACTTCATTTCCAATATAACGGGCAGGTTTTTCTATACTTAATAAAATTTCATCTCTTAAAGCTAATTTTCTCATTGAATCATTTATCCTTATTTCTGTGCATAGTCTGTATATTTGGTTGACGGTTACTTGCAGAAATTATTTTTTCGCATTTTTTTATCATATAACACAATCGGATATTCGTCAACAGCCACACCCTGTCACTTGACAGTTTCTGCATTCTTTTTTACAATAAAGATAACGAAATTTTTGTTTGGAAAGGCAGCGATAATATGAATTTATATCTGATTGATTATGAAAATGTTACAGACACCGGTTTTATGGGTGTAAAAGAACTGACCGCCGAGGACACGGTGATTGTCTTCTACAGTCAGCATACGAAGAATATTTCTTTTGAGCGTCACATTGAGCTTTCTCAGTCTCCTGCTCATTTTGAATACATTAAGATTTTAAAGACCGGAAAAAATTATCTGGATTTCCAGCTCTCGACTTATCTTGGTTTCCTGATCGGAAAGGACAAACCGGAACATGTTTATATTATCACGAACGATACCGGATATGACAGCGTGATCGACTTCTGGAGTGATAAAAATATCGATATCATCCGCCAGAAATCCATTGTGCCTCCGGCTCCACTCTCGCTTCCGGCAAATATCCCACCGCAGATGGTCGTCCGGAAGCAAAAGCCAGATGCTGCTTTAGCACAGACCTCATCGGTCGCATCGACATCCGCAGCACCGACCAGACCGGCCACATCCGGAAGGAAAACAAAGGCTTCCGCATCTCCGGATCTTCCGGAAGCATGGCGGAAAAAGGTGCGGATGGCAGTCAAATCGGATAAACTTGCACCGAGCAGCTATTCGGTAGTCTACCGTGCAATCTCCGGAAGCCAGAATAAAACAGAGCTGAACAATCAGCTGGTTAAGGCATTTCAGAGTTCAAAAGGCGGACGCGTTTATGGTCACGTCCGCGAGATCTTTGAACAGTACAGCAAAGAGAGCAATTAAAGTGCATCTACTTTGACCTGAATTTCAGCAACCGCTCTTTTGGAAACTTCTTATGCTTCCTGGTGGCCCTGCTGGATCATCTCATGCAGTTTTGTGATCGCTTCATGGATTCCGCCGATCTGATTGATGATTCCTTCTTTTACAGCCTGTTCTCCGACCAGAATGGTTCCGAGATCTTTTGTCAGCATGCCGGTATCGAGCATCAGTTCTTCGAGACGTTCTCTCTTTGCCTCGCAGTGACCGGAAATAAAGCCTAAAATGCGATTCTGCATCTGTTTGAAATAATCATAGGTCTGTGGGGCTCCAATGATTGTTCCATTCATACGGACCGGATGGATGACCATCGTTCCGGTCGGGACAATAAAGGAATAATCGGTAGAGACAGCGATCGGCACACCGATTGAATGGCTGCCGCCAAGTACCAGAGAAACAGTCGGCTTGTCGATTGATGCAATCATTTCTGCGATGGCAAGACCGGCTTCCACATCGCCGCCTACAGTATTCAAAAGAACGAGCAGTCCCTGGATATCACTGCTGTCCTCAATGGCAGCAAGCTGAGGAAGGACGTGCTCGTACTTTGTAGTTTTTGTATTGGAGGAAAGGCATTCGTGTCCTTCGATCTCTCCGATCACAGAAAGCAGGTGAATGTTGTGTTCCAGTTTGGTCTGACCGTATTCTCTGATCTGCTCATTTTTTTTAGTTTCTGTGTTTTCGCTGTTGCTGTTTTCTTTTTCCGCCATAGTGTATCCCCTTTCTGATCCAGGTCTGTCATTTTGTCTGATGCAGAACCTGATATGCAAGCTTTGGCATTCTGCTGACAGCATAACCAGAAAAGAGAAAATTTATACGGATTTTTAAGAACAGACCTGTTTCAGTTCTTCGAAACATTCCTCGGAAAGTTCCACTTCTTCCATTGGATAAGAACGTCATGGCCAAAAGCACTTTTATCTTATCCATATTTTATTCATCAAAAACGCCGCTGGAAAGATAGCGTTCACCTCCGTCCGGAAACAGGGCAACGATTGTTTTCCCCTGATACGCAGGCTTTACTGCCAGCTCTTTTGCAGCAGATAATGCAGCACCGGAAGAAATACCGCAAAGTACGCCTTCTCTTCTTGCGAGTTCCCGGCATGCCTGGTAGGCATCGTCATCGGTTACCGTCAGGATCTCATCATAGATCTCCATATCCAGTGTTTCCGGGATGAACCCGGCACCGATGCCCTGGATCTTGTGCCGTCCCGGGATGCCGTCAGAGAGTACCGGGGAACCGGCAGGCTCAACAGCCACGATCTGGATGTTTGGATTTTTTTCTTTCAGATACCTGCCGGTTCCGCTGATCGTACCGCCGGTTCCGACGCCAGCTACAAAAACATCAATCTTTCCGTCCGTATCTGCCCAGATTTCCGGGCCGGTTGTCTCGTAGTGAGATTTTGGGTTATAGGGATTGTTGAACTGGCTCGGAACAAAAGCGTGCAGCTGTTCTGCCAGTTCATTTGCCTTGCGGATCGAACCTTTCACACCTTTGGATGCCGGTGTCAGGACAAGCTCTGCCCCATATGCAGATAACAGTCTTCTTCGTTCCACGCTCATGGTTTCCGGCATCGTGATGATCAGATGATAGCCTCTGGCGGCTGCCACGCATGCCAGTCCGATTCCGGTATTTCCGGAAGTCGGTTCGATGATCACATCGCCTTTGTGCAGGATACCGGCTTTTTCCGCTTCATCGATCATGCGGATCGCAACGCGGTCTTTAACGGAACCGCCTGGATTCTGATATTCAAGTTTTGCAAGAATATCTGCCTTACAGGCATTTGCGTCCATATATCTCTGAAGTTTTAGAAGTGGTGTTTTTCCGACGATATCGGTAATTTCCTGATAAATATTTGCCATAGTTTCGACCGCCTTTCTCTGCTTTTTGTAAGAAAAATAACAGAAACTGAATGTTATATTTGAAATTCATACGTCTCCGGGATTCGATACTGGGATGGTGTCACCCCATATTTTGCCTTGAATTTTTTCAGAAAATACCCCATATCCTTGTAATCCAGTGCCCCGGCGATGTCAATGACTTTCCGCTTTGTGTGTTTTAAAAGGTATGCGGCACGTTTCATTTTCACAATATTGACGTAATCAACAAAATTAATCTGCATCTGAGCCGTAAACATCGTACTGAAATAGGAACGGTTTATGTAAAGTTCTTCTGATATTGTTTTCTGCTTCAGGTCTTCTTCCGGGCGGTTCAGGATATACAACAAAATCTTGTCCATTCCCTCACTGTGTGCAGGATACAGTTCCGCAAACTCTGTAAAAAGGGAATAAAAATCATCGACGCTTTTCTGGATCTGTTCTTCACAGTCCGGAAAATCTGTTTCCGGAAGAATAAAATCATCCGCCTGAAAATAAAGCTCCAGCCACGGATGTCGCCTGAAAAGTTCCAAAGTGACGTCATCCAAAATCCGTTTCAGGTAAGAAAAAGATTCTAAGGGATCTGAATATTCGGAAAGAGCATGGTACAAAAGATTGTCGAGTTCTTTTTTTATGGAAAAATCAATCGTCCGGAAGCAGTCAAGCAGAGATTCTTTCTGGCTGTTTTCTGCCTCAATCTTTCCATGCTCCGCATGTTCGATCTTGCCAAACAGCGAGATAAACTGACTGATCTCAAACGGCGTGATCAGATAGTCATCGACACCGAGCAGAAAACTTTTTCGCACGATTTTAAATTCCGCCGTCTGCCCGACCATCGCGATTGCCTGACAGAGCTTTTCCTGCCGGATGGTCTGCAGAAGGTTTAAAACCGGGTAATCCGGTGTTGCTTCCAGCAAAACCAGTTGATACCTGTTTTTACGCAGGTGCTCTGTCAGTGTCGCAAAATCAGAAGTGACCTCACAGATCTCAAAACCGGTAGACGCACCCCAGATGTGAAGCCTTTTCAGTTCTTGCAGAAGCATATTGTTTTTTATGGCTGCTAATACGTTGTACATAGGTCACCTCCTTTTCTTTTGAATCAGCAAAAGCGGAACTCTTAAAAAAGTTCCGCCTGTTTTTTTAGGATGTAGAATTACTGTTCTTCAAAGAAATATTTTTTCTGCATATCACGGACCATGGAAATATAAAGATCTTTGCACGCCTCATTTTCTCCGCGTTCGATCATACCAAGGCAAGGGGAAAGATAAGTATCCCATATGTTCCGGTAAATTTCTTTTGCATCTTTTCTCTGATCAATATGTTTTACAATGGTAGGAGCCAGATCATAATATTCATAAACGATCGCTTCTCCGTTTTCCTGCTCCATCAAATAATGGTCGCGGTAATTTCGGAAAAGGTTCAGCTCATAACAATCATCCGCTTTGCCAAATGTTCTGCACACTGCTGTGGTGATGTAACAGAATTTCCGTTTAAATCCAGAATTGATCTGCTTAAAAGTAGAAGCTTTGAGATTGGTTTTCGGAAAATGTGCTTTCCAGGCTTCCAGAATCTTTTTGGAAAAAAGATTCGCAGGTGCTTTGTTCATCTCAAGAACAGCCGGAAGCGTATAGATTACCAGGCACATATTCAGGTTTGCAGCCAGTTTCTCTTTTGCATTTTTCTTTTCCTCTTCGGCAATCCGCTTTTCAGCAGAATTTGCAAGCTCTTCTGCCATATTGGTCAGAAACTGTTCTTTATCAATAACCTGAAGATAGCCATCCTCGACTGCTTTTAATGTCGCTTTGTGTTTGTTGCAGTAGCGTTTAAATGAATCCGGATAGCGTTCGAACGTGAAATTCTCCATGACATGTTCCTGTTCATCCAGCAATGCCGGCATCCCTGCAAAAGCTATGGTATAATTACTGCTCATATATCACAATCCTCATCAAACGGACTTTTTATCCGCCTTGTCGTTTTATTCGTCCAGATTGGTATATACCGCCTGAACATCGTCGTCTTCTTCGAGCAGATCCAGGGTACGCTGAAGGTTCTTCAGAGCAGTCTCATCATCAAGAGCAACATAATTCTGAGGGATCATGGTCTCTTCTGCCTGAGCCATCGGGATCTTTTTGGCTTCGAGAGTTTCTCTTACGGCCTCCAGATCATCTGGTGATGTCAGGATCTCAAAGCTGTCTTCTTCTTCGGAAAAATCCTCTGCACCTGCATCCAGAGCCAGCATCATCAGGTCGTCTGCATCCATATCACATTCTTCTTTATCGATCACGATCTGACCTTTGCGGTCGAACATGTAAGAAACACAGCCCTGTGTTCCGATGCTTCCGTTTCCTTTTGTAAATGCACTTCTTACATTGGCTGCAGTACGGTTTTTGTTGTCTGTCAGTGCGTCCACGATAATCGCGATTCCGCAAGGACCATATCCTTCATAGGAAACATACTCGTAATTGACAGAGTTTGCATCTCCGGCTGCTTTTTTGATACCACGGTCGATCGTATCGTTCGGCATGTTGTTTGCTTTTGCTTTTGCGACAACAGCGGCAAGTTTGCTGTTGTTTGCCGGATCTGGTCCGCCTTCTTTTACGGCAACTGCAATCTCACGGCCGATAATGGTAAAGATCTTTCCCTTCGCAGCATCGTTTTTCTCTTTTTTGTGCTTTATGTTTGCAAATTTTGAATGTCCTGACATTTCGAAATCTTCCTTTCTCTTCCAAGTATCTGTTTCTTCATTCTGCCGCTTAACGGCCTGATTTCCCTGCACAGGAGGCAGGCATATCCATTATGATAACACCACACTGAAAAATAGTCAAGTTCCCGGGATCAATCAGCTATGTAGATCCAGACTGACTGCGAGAGCCTGATTTACGCGGTCCAGGATTTCCGTATCCAGATGGCATACTTTATCTTTCAGTCGTTTTTTGTCGATGGTACGCAGCTGTTCCAGAAGGATTACAGAATCACGTACCATGTTATATCTTGAAGATTCAATCTCCACATGTGTCGGCAGCTTTGCTTTGTTCATTTTGGAGGTGATCGCTGCACAGATCACCGTTGGACTGTGCCGGTTTCCCGTATCATTCTGAATGATCAGAACCGGACGTACACCGCCCTGTTCCGAGCCGATGACCGGTCTTAAGTCCGCATAAAAAATATCCCCTCGTCGAATCAACACACACTTCACACTCCGCTTCTGGTTTTAAGCTTAGTATTTCCACATTTTTCTGGTGTATGCAGTTCGCCTTAAGGCAGGATCAGTTGGTACCGGAACAGTCACGTACCAGATAGACTTCGTGATTTCTGGTGTAGATACGCGGTACACGTTTGCCGATATCACAGATAAATTCATAAGAAAAGCGACCGCAAAGATCACCAAGTTCGTCTACGGTGATCTCTTCGTCTCCCTGTCTGCCGACTAAAATTACTTCATCCAGTTCTTTTGCCTGCGGAATGTCCGTCACATCGACCATAAACTGATCCATGCAGATCCTTCCGAGGATTTTTGCACGTTTCCCGTGTATCAGAACATATCCCTTATTGGAAAGCATCCGCGGATAACCATCCCCATAGCCGACCGGGATCGTAGCGATCCGCATCGGATGCGGAGCGGTAAAGGTTCCGCCGTAACTGATCTCGGTGCCCGTTTCAATCTCTTTGATATACACGATGCGGCTGTGAATGGACATTGCAGGCGTCAGTTTCATAGAATCTCTGGAAACTTCAGCGGATGGATAGATGCCGTAAATACTGATGCCGGCACGCACCAGATTTAAGTTCATATCTGCAAGCTCCATCAGAGCGGCACTGTTTGATACGTGTTTTAATGGAATCGTAATGCCTGCCTCTTCCAGTCTGTGTGCAAAATGCATATAACGTTCAAATTGTCTGTTTGTAGCCGTTTTATCCAGTTCATCTGCTTTCGCAAAGTGCGTAAACATGCCTTCTATTTCAATTCCCGGTAAGGATGCGATTTTACGGATTGTTTCTATGCTCTCTTCGGTATCAGAAAAACCGATGCGGCTCATTCCCGTATCCAGTCCAATATGTATAGAAAGTGTTTTCTTTAAATGAACGGCTGCTTCAGACAGTTCCTTTGCCATATCCAGTTTGAACACAATCGGTCGGATCTCGTAACGGATCAGATCTTCGTAGTCTTCTTCGAATGTATAGCCCAGGATCAGCACCGGTTTTGTAATCTGATTTTTCCGCAGGATCATCGCTTCTGTCATCGTTGCGACGGCAAATCCCCAGATATAATCTTCCGGCTGTATCATCTGTGCGATCGGCACTGCACCGTGACCGTAACCATCTGTTTTTATTACAGCAACCATTTTGGTTTCCGGGTGGATCGCTTCGTGCATGATCCGAAAATTTTCTGCAATGGCATCCATGTCGATCTCGGCACAGACACGGCTGTATTTACTGCTCATCATGTTTCAAGTCCTTCCTGTATTGTTTTTTGTAACCGTTGCTTTCGTTACTTACATTTATTTTTATCGTCTGCATCTGCCAGAACCCGGATCAGTCCCTCCACCAGATCATTTGCTGTCATACTTCGCTTTCCGTATTTTTGTGCGGCCGCATCGCCGGCACATCCATGCAGAAAAACAGCAAGTTTTGCAGCTTCAAATAACGTCATCCCCTGTGCGGTAAGCCCGGCAAATACGCCGGTCAGCACATCGCCGGAACCGGCAGTTGCCATGCCGCTGTTCCCGGAAGTGTTGATGTAGGATTCGCTGCCGTTGCTGACAACGGTTCCGGCATCCTTTAAGACACAAATCACATGTTGTTCTTTCGCAAAGATTTCGGCACTTGCGATCAGATCCTCTGAAATATCGGAAATGGTTGATCTGCACAGTCTTGCCATCTCCCCAAGATGTGGTGTCACAGCTACCGGCATGGAATATCCATCAAGGGAAAGGTTATGGCGTGCCACAAGATTCAAAGCATCGGCATCAAGAATGACCGGAATATCCGCATGTTCCAGTACATAATTCAGGATGTCAAGCTTTTGTGCTTCCATGCCGATGCCGGGACCTACTGCAACCACATCAGCCCACGCAAGCAGGTTTTCAAGTTCTCTCTTCCAGTTGGAATGGATGCAGCTTACCACTGCTTCCGGGATAGACTGAAAAAGGGCGGACTGATTGTGTTCGTCTGTGTAGATGCGAACATAACCGGCTCCGCTTCGATACGCTGCACGTGCACTTAAGATTGCAGCACCGCACATGTCCCGGCTCCCGGCGATCAGAAGAACTTTGCCGCAGGAACCTTTGTTTTCTGTGGCAAGTCGCTCTGGCAGCCGCCTTAAATCCATACTGTCATAGCAGACGTAAGATTTCCGGCATTTCGGAAGGCTTTCTTTTGTAATACCGATCTGACGTACACGTACCTCTTTGGTACAGGCACGCCCTTTTCCGATATAATGCCCCGGTTGCTCAAAAGCAAATGTCACTGTCAGGTCAGCCTTTACGGCAATCCCCCGTATCACACCCGTGTTTCCGTCAATGCCGGAAGGAATATCGACAGACAGTACAAAAGCAGGACTTTCATTGATCCGCCCGATTGCGTCCCGGTAGCTGCCTTCGATGTCACGCGAAAGACCGATTCCAAACAGTGCATCTACTATAACAGTATATTCATTTATTTCCGGGTTACTACAAAAAGTTATCCCATATTTCTCACAGATTTCTTTCTGATGGCGTGTCTGATCTGTGCAGGACTGCTCTTTTCCGACAAACCATATGGAAACCGGTACCTGATCCAGAAACAAAAGTCTGGCGATGGCAAATCCGTCTCCGCCGTTATTGCCTGAACCACAGATGACCAGAACGCGGTCAAGTGCAGCACCGCTTCGGTACAGTTCATCGACACACGCAAGTGCCGCACGCTCCATCAGTACACAGGATGGAACGCCGAACCCTTCTATGGTATTCTGGTCACATGTTTTCATGTCTTCTTTTGATAACAAGATCCTCATATGCGATATACCTCCTGTCTGCCCGTCCAAATGGAATATACAGTTTTCTTTTTTCTTTCTCTGCGTTCTTTTTATTTATGTTCTTTGCTGTAGCGGCTGATATTGTAAGACAGCTGCATCAGGCTTTCCGAAAGATGTACGTTTTCGATGATCACATCTTCCGGCAGATGAAGATCCGTATGGGCAAAATTCCAGATTGCACGGATGCCGTGATCCACCAGAAAGTCTGCCATTTCCTTTGCATACTGCTTCGGAAGTGTCAGGGCTGCGATCTGAATGTCATGCTCCTGCAAAAAAGCAGGAAGCTCGTCTGTCATACGGATCACAATTCCTCTGACTGCAACGCCTTTCAGCTTTGGATTTACATCGAACAGCCCTTTGACCAGAAAACCGTTTTTTTCAAATTTTACATAATTTGCAAGAGCCTGTCCGAGATTTCCGGCACCGATGATGATCATATTGTAATCCTGATCCAGGCCCAGGATCTTCCCGATCTCCGTATGTAAATGTTTTACATTATAACCATATCCCTGCTGGCCGAATCCACCGAAATTATTGAGATCCTGCCGGATCTGGGATGCTGTTACCTGCATGCGTTCGCTCAGCTCGCCGGATGAGATCCGCTCCGTACCGGATTCCAGCAGCTCACCGAGATAACGGTAATACCGTGGCAGTCTTTTGATGACCGCTCTTGAAATTTCTTTCTCTTCCACTTGCATACCTCCCTGTCAAATGCTGTTGTATAGTAACGTAAAAGACGGGCACACAAGATCCCTGCCATGTCCGCCGCAGGTTTTGTGTACCCTCTTTGATTTTTAGAGCTGTACGGTTACAAAAATATCATAGATTGATTTGATCGCACGCTCGAAATCCTGATTGCTCACACCGATGATGATGTTCATCTCACTGGAACCCTGATCGATCATCTTGACATTGATACTTGCATGTGCCAGTGCGGAAAAAATACGTCCCGCTGTTCCACGCTGAGATTTCATGCCACGACCTACGACTGCGATCAGTGCCAGGTCAGATTCCAGATTGACAGAATCCGGATTGACAGCACGGTGGATACCGGCCAGTACCTTCTGCTCGGTCTCTTCGAATTCGGACTGATGTACGAATACCGTCATGGTATCGATTCCGGAAGGCATATGCTCGATGGAGATACCATTGTCTTCGAATACGGTCAGGACTTTGCGGCAGAATCCGATTTCGGAGTTCATCATATCTTTTTCGATGTTGATGGCTGCAAATCCTTTCTTTCCGGCAATACCGGTGATCGTATAACGCGGTTTTCTGCAGGTACTTTCAACGATCAGCGTACCAGGATCCTGAGGACGGTTGGTATTGCGGATGTTGATCGGGATACCTTCCTGTCTTACCGGGAAGATGGCTTCTTCATGAAGCACGGTAGCACCCATGTATGCCAGCTCGCGAAGCTCTACATAAGTGATGGTATCGATCACTTTCGGATTTTTGATGATACGTGGATCTGTGATCAGGAAACCGGATACATCGGTCCAGTTCTCATACAGATCAGCATGGACTGCTTTTGCGATCAGAGAACCTGTGATATCGGATCCGCCTCTGGAGAAGGTTGTTACCTTTCCTTCTGCGGTTGCACCATAAAATCCAGGAATGACTGCATTGTCACATTCTGCCAGGCGTGCAGAAAGCTTTTCATTGGTTGTTTCTGCATCAAATGTGCCGTCTTCATGGAAAACGATCACTTCAGCTGCATCGATAAATTCATATCCCAGGTAATTTGCCATGATGATACCGTTTAAGTATTCTCCTCTGGAAGCAGCATAATTGGAACCTGCCAGTTTTTTAAAGTTTTCGGAGATCACTTCAAACTGATCATCCAGAGACAGGGAAAGTCCGAGACCGTTTATGATCTCCATGTATCTTTCACGGATCGCAGCAATCGAAGCTGTGATGTCTTCTTTTTTCTCTGCTTTTGCGTAGCATGCATAAAGCATATCCGTTACCTTGATATCTCCATCAAACCGTTTGCCCGGAGCAGACGGAACAACATATTTTCTTCCTTTATCAGCACGGATGATATCTCCTACTTTTTTAAACTGTTCTGCACTTGCAAGAGAACTTCCACCAAATTTTACTACTTTTCTCATGCTTTTTATTCCTCCTAAATTCCGCATCTGTCTGTCACGCAAATATACGCTGTCTTTAATCATACCGCAAAATATGCGGTTCGTCCAGAGCATTTTTTGAAATTTGCTGGTGCAAAAAGCAGAAATATGCTATGATAATACGAGTCAGGGTCTTCGCAGACACAAATTATTTTTGTAAAATATATACACTTGGAGGAATTTATGATTTTAGCCTGTCAGAATATTAATAAGGCATTTGGCACAAATGTGATCTTGAAAGATGCCTCATTTCATATAGAAGAAAAAGAAAAAGCAGCCATTGTCGGCATCAACGGTGCCGGAAAATCTACACTGCTCAAGATCATCATGAAGCAGATTCCGGCAGATTCCGGAGAAGTGATCCTAGCAAAAGACCGCACGATCGGTTATCTTGCCCAGCACGAAGCGGTATCTTCCGGAAACTCGATCTACGAAGAGCTTCTGGAGGTAAAGCAGGATATTTTTGAGCTGGAGCGTCATATCCGCACGCTGGAACTTCAGATGAAATCCCAGAGCGGCGGGGAGCTGGAACAGACGCTGGAGCTTTATAATCGTCTGAACACGGAATTTGAACAAAAAAACGGCTATGCCTGCAAAAGTGAGATCGTCGGTGTGTTAAAAGGGCTTGGATTTACGGAAGATGAATTTTCCAAGCAGGTCGATACCCTCTCCGGCGGACAGAAAACAAGGGTTGCCCTTGGCAAGCTTCTGCTCGCAAAGCCGGATCTGATCCTGCTTGACGAGCCGACCAACCACCTCGATATGCAGTCGATCGCATGGCTGGAAAATTTTCTGATCAATTACAGCGGTGCCGTGATCATCGTAGCCCATGACCGTTATTTCTTAAACCGTGTCGTAAGCAAGGTTATTGAAATCGACCATGCGAAGGCGACCACGTTTCTTGGCAATTATTCTGCTTATTCTGAGAAAAAAGCCCAGCTGCGTGATTCCCAGTTAAAAGCATGGATGAACCAGCAGCGTGAGATCAAACATCAGCAGGAAGTCATAGACAAACTGAAGTCCTTTAACCGTGAAAAATCAATCAAACGTGCGGAAAGCCGTGAGAAAATGCTGGAGAAAATGGAAGTCCTGGATCGCCCGGATACGGAAGTGCAGGAATTAAAGCTTTCTCTGGAACCGAGATTTCCAAGTGGAAATGATGTGCTGCGTGTCGAAGGTCTTGCGAAATCATTTGGAGACCACACGCTCTTTACGGATCTGGATTTTGAGATCAAACGAGGCGAACGTGTGGCACTGATCGGCAATAATGGAACCGGAAAGACTACGATCTTAAAGATCATCAATGAGCTTTTGGCTGCAGATGCCGGAAGTTTTACGCTTGGAAGCAAGGTGTGTATCGGTTATTATGATCAGGAACATCATGTCCTTCATATGGAAAAGACGCTGTTTGAAGAGATTTCCGATGATTATCCGACACTGACTAACACGGAAATCCGCAATGTGCTGGCAGCCTTTTTATTTACCGGAGATGATGTTTTCAAACGGATCTCTGATCTGAGCGGTGGCGAGCGGGGCCGCGTTTCTCTTGCCAAACTGATGTTGTCGGAAGCCAACTTCCTGATACTGGACGAGCCGACCAACCACCTTGATATTTTATCAAAAGAGATCCTGGAGCAGGCACTGAACCGCTATACCGGAACAGTTTTCTATGTATCGCATGACCGATACTTTATCAACCAGACGGCAACCAGGATCCTGGAGCTGACCGGAAATACGCTGGTCAATTATATCGGAAATTATGATTATTATCTGGAAAAGAAAGATGAGCTCACCAAAATCTATGTGCCGTCTGCCACAGAAGAAGAAACTGCTTCTCTTCCATCCTCTTCTGCGGAAACTGCCGGAAAACTGACCTGGCAGCAGCAGAAAGAAGAGCAGGCACGCATCCGCAAACGTCAGAATGAACTGAAGAAAACGGAGGACCGCATCCATGTGCTGGAAGTCCGTGATAAAGAGATCGATGAGCTGATGATGCAGGAAGAAGTGTTTACAAACGTGGCAAAATGCGTGGAATTAAATAAAGAAAAAACAGCGATCAATGAAGAACTGGAACAGCTCTACGAACGCTGGGAAGAACTGGCAGAATAAAACAAAAAGCATCGGAGAATGAAAGGTACTTTCTTCCCCGGTGCTTTTTTATAGAAATATAAAAATGCGTTATGTACTTTTTACACGTTCTTTTACAGATTCTTATCAAGCTCTTCACGTACTGCCTTGATAAATCCTTCGCTGTTCAGAACGGTAGGATTTTCAATGCTGGTGATCAGTGCCAGGTCTTTTGTCATCTTTCCGCTTTCAATCGTGGTAAGGGTTGCTTTTTCCAGTTTGTCTGCAAATACGCCAAGCTGCGGAATCTTATCCAGCTCACCGCGTTTGCGGAGTGCCCCGGTCCATGCAAAGATCGTTGCCACGGAGTTCGTGGATGTTTCTTCGCCTTTCAGGTATTTATAATAGTGACGCTGAACCGTTCCGTGAGCTGCTTCGTACTCGAAATTGCCGTCCGGTGATACCAGTACGGAAGTCATCATCGCCAGTGAACCAAAGGCAGAAGAAACCATGTCGCTCATAACATCACCGTCATAGTTTTTGCATGCCCAGATAAATCCGCCTTCTGCTTTCATGACACGGGCAACTGCGTCATCGATCAGAGTATAGAAATAAGTAATACCTGCTTCTGCAAAACGTTCTTTATACTCTTTTTCGTAGGTTTCCTGGAAAATATCCTTGAAGGTGTGATCGTATTTTTTGGAAATCGTATCTTTGGTAGCAAACCAGAGGTCCTGTTTGGTATCCAGTGCATAGTTGAAGCAGCTCTTTGCAAAACTGCGGATGGATTTCTCTGTATTGTGCATGCCCTGCAGAACACCAGGACCGTCAAATTCATGGATCAGTTCTCTTGTCTCGGTACCATCCTCTGCGGTAAAGACCAGTTCTGCTTTTCCGGCACAAGGTACTTTGATCTCAGAAGCTTTGTAAACGTCACCATAAGCATGTCTTGCCAGTGTGATTGGCTTTTTCCAGTTGCGTACGCATGGTTCGATGCCCTTTACAACGATCGGTGTACGGAAAACCGTTCCGTCCATGATCGCACGGATCGTACCGTTCGGACTCTTCCACATTTCTTTCAGATTGTATTCCGTCATGCGGGCTGCGTTTGGAGTGATCGTTGCACATTTTACAGCCACGCCGTATTTTTTGTTTGCCAGTGCACTGTCAATGGTAACCTGGTCGTTCGTCTCATTTCTGTGCTCCAGTCCCAAATCATAGTATTCGGTTTTCAGGTCGATATACGGGAGCAGAAGCTCATCCTTGATCATTTTCCAGAGGATACGGGTCATCTCGTCTCCGTCCATTTCAACCAGTGGTGTTGTCATTTTGATTTTGTCCATGATGTCCTCCTTTGACTTATCAGAAAGCTGATTTTATTCCTCATCGGAAGAAACGTCGCCTCCGGGCTGTTCTTCCAGAAGTTTTTCGATTTTGGTATAATGATGGTTTTTGATTGAATTTAATATATGTCTGGTTGCCAGGCGGTCTGCTTCATCGGCATTGTGGGCTTTGATGGCTTCCATAACAGCCATATGTTCTTTTGTGGACTGTTCTGCCCTTGCTTCTTTTTTCAGGGCGTTTTTGCGCACCTGCTGTACATACTGATGGAAGATCTTCAGTTCATGTTCCAGGATCTTACTTTTGCATGCTTCGTAGAGCAGACTGTGAAAACGGCTGTCCAGTTTAAAGAGCTGATCGTAATGTCCCTGCTCTTCATGAAATGCAGTCAGCATCATGGTCTCTTCCATTTCTTCCAGTGTGGATTCATCGATCCGCTCTGCCGCCATCCTGGCACAAAGCCCCTCCAGCCTTGCACGGATCAGGTAAATATCCTGTACATCCTGTTCGGAGATTCCGTTGACGAAAGCACCGCGATTGGGGATGATCGTTACCAGACCTTCCAGTTCCAGCTGACGAAGTGCCTCTCTGACCGGTGTTCTGGAAACACCGATCTCTTTTCCGACTGCAGTTTCCCGCAGTTCATCGCCATGTTTATAATGACCGTTTAAAATGTTTTCACGAAGTTTTTGATAAACCAATTCATAACTGCTCAAAATACGCTACCTCTTATACTAACGCAATGGAAAGCTTTTTGCAACTTTCATCGATCACTTTTACCAGTTCGTTATCGGTGATCACGGTGACACGGCCCTCTTCGTACTGTTTGTCCACCCATTCTTTTACCATAGACACAAGAGGCATATCCTTTGTCAGTTTTTTCTCATCCGGCAGGCGGTAATAACTGTTGATCCAGTGTGCAATTCCGGCAAGCCCGGATGTATTGGATACAGCCACCATAGCCGGGCGGTTCAGGAATTTCTGAGTATTAAAAATGTTGTAAATCTCTTCGTTTTTCAGAAGTCCGTCCGCATGGATGCCGGCTCTTGTTACATTAAAGTTGCTTCCGACAAACGGTGTACGGGATGGAATATGATAACCGATCTCTTTTTCATAATAATCTGCCATTTCTGTGATGACGGTGGTGTCCATGCCGTCGAGGGTACCGCGAAGCTGTGCATATTCAAACACCATTGCCTCCAGCGGAGTATTTCCGGTACGTTCTCCGATACCGAACAGAGAACAGTTGACTCCGCTCGCACCGTAGAGCCATGCCGTTGTGGAATTGCTGACAGCCTTGTAGAAATCGTTGTGACCATGCCATTCGATCATTTCAGAAGGAACACCGGCATGGACCATCAGACCGTAAATGATACCCTGTACGGAACGCGGGATCACAGCACCGGCATAATTGACACCATAACCCATGGTATCGCAGCAGCGGACTTTGATCGGGATCTGATATTCTTTGGACAGTTTCATCAGCTCCAGACAGAACGGAATGACATAACCGTAGATATCTGCTCTTGTGATATCCTCCAGATGGCATCTCGGGCTGACACCGATCTCCAGACATTCACGGACAACACTCAGGTAATGCTCCATGGCTTCTTTTCGTGTCATTCTCATCTTATAAAAAATATGATAGTCAGAGCAGCTTACCAGAATACCGGTTTCTTTCAGTCCCATATCACGGACCAGTTCGAAATCCTTTTTGCTGGCACGGATCCAGCTTGTGATCTCAGGAAATTCATAACCCTGCTCCAGACATTTGTAAACAGCATCCCGGTCTTTTTTGCTGTACAGGAAAAATTCGCACTGACGGATCTTTCCTTTCGGACCTCCAAGCCGATGCATATAATCATAGATACGTACGATCTGTTCGGTTGTGTACGGTGCACGTGACTGCTGTCCGTCGCGGAAGGTAGTATCTGTGATCCAGATCTCGTCCGGCATATGATGCGGAACGATACGGTCATTGAATGCGATCTTTGGAACTTCTTCGTATGGGAACAGATTGTGGAACACATTCGGTGTCTTGACATCAACCAGCGGGTACATATGCTCCTCAAGCTGTAACAGGTTTGTGTGCGAATCAAATTTTACTTTTCTGTTTTCCATTTATATTACCTTCCTTGATTTGTAGATTCGGCGTTTTGCCCTTTTTGCATAATTGTATACAATTATACTATTTATGTCAAGAGTAAATTTACATCAATCATGCCCCATCCCTGCTGATATTTCGGCAGATTCAGATTTCGGGCACAATTTTTAAGACGCATTTTCACTTCCACGTTTGTAAGATGTGGTTCTTTTTCCAGAAGCAGGGCGATCGCACCGGAGACAACGGGTGCTGCCATGGAGGTACCGCTTTTGATACAGTATTTTCTGCCGTCCAGATACCAGGTGCTGCTGCAGGATCGGATGTTTGATCCGGGAGCCGTGATCTCCGGTTTGCAGATACATTCCTGTGTCGGTCCTCTCCCGGAATAGCAGCCGCCCGGAAAAATGCAGTCATCAAAGGCTCCGACTGTGATCACTTTCTTGTTTGTTCCTGGAACTGTTACACTGCCGGCGTGTGGCCCCATATTACCGGCAGCAACCACCACCACAAGTCCGGCATCCCAGGCATGTTCCATACATTCTGCCAGTACGGCATTCTTTTCCTCCAGGCTGTTCACCGCACCGACGGAAACATTTAAAATTTTTATATGATAGCGGTTTTTGTTTTTCAAAATCCAGGACACGCTGGATAACACCTGTTCCCGCATGCCGTTCCCATGGTAGTCAAGTACCTTTGCACTTACAATCCCGGCTCCCGGTGCCATTCCGGCATACTGGCCTCTGGAAAGCTGTCCGCTCCCGCAGCAGATCCCTGCCACATGTGTGCCGTGTCCACTGTCGTCGTACGGATATTTTTTCCCGTTCTGAAAATCACGGAAAGCAAGGATCCTGCCCTGCAGATCCGGATGCATGCTGATACCGGTATCTAAAAAGGCTACCGTAACGCCTTTTCCTGTGAGATGTCTTTGATATGCAGATGTGGCATTGGTTTTTCGTCTGACCTGATCCATAAGTGTCCACCGTTTTTTCATTACTATACTATATGTTGCTTTTCACTCATAAGATAATGGAAATGACGATGGAAAGAGGAATCTTTATGCCTGTTTCCACTACAGAAAAGATTCTGTCGGAGGATTATTTTGATCTGATTGTCCCCATTACCGGTTCCGATACTGATTTTGAAGAGGCATTTTTCCGATTCGGGGCACAGGCGGCTGTTCCAGGATACGGTATCATTCACATTAACCGGCAGTTTCTTCCGGATAATATTCTGAATGTGATCGGATATTCCAATATTCCCAAACTTTATACCCTGATGGATACTTCTGCACTGGAAAGTTCCGGAATCCTAAAAGTGCAGACACAGCCGCTTCTTGGCTATCAGGGGGAAGGGGTTCTGATTGGTTTTCTGGATACTGGAATTGATTTTACGCATCCGGCATTTCGTACATCTGACGGAAGAAGCAGGATTTATCGCCTGTGGGATCAGACAATCCAAAGTGGAACAGCTCCGGATGGATTTTTCTACGGATCGGAGTATACAAACGAAAATCTGAATGCTGCGTTAAATCTGGAGGATCCGCTGGAAACTGTGCCAAGTGTGGATGAAAATGGTCATGGGAGCTTTCTTGCCAGTGTAGCAGCCGGAACAGCCCTTCCTTTGCAGGATTTTTCCGGTGCGGCACCCAAATCTGAAATTGTGGCAGTAAAACTGAAACCTGCCAAAGAGAATCTGCGGGATTTTTTCCTGATCCGTGAGTCAGCCGTCGCCTATCAGGAAACGGACATCATGCTGGCACTTCGCTATCTGCTTCAGTGTGCAAGGCAAGCTCAGAAACCACTTGTGATCTGTTTTGGGCTTGGAACCAATCAGGGAGACCACTCCGGGTATATGCCGCTTGCAGAGGCTCTTGATACCATAAGCCGCATGAATACTGTCTATGTCGTTTCTGCCGCCGGGAATGAGGCCGGGAGGGGACATCATTTTTACGGAAAAATGGAAAATACTTCCGATTATCAGAATGTCGAGGTACTTGTCCCGGAAAATGAGGGAGGATTTACCATGGAACTTTGGGCTTCGCCGCCGGATCTGTTTGCAGTCGGCATGATCTCACCGCTTGGAGAGACGATCCCGCCGATCCCACCAAGAGCCGGCTCTGTCACCAGCATTTCCTTTCTGCTGGAACAGACGGTGATCGAGGTCTCCTATGAGCCGGTGGAGATCGCATCCGGAGGTCAGCTTGTCTTTCTGAGAGTGCAGAATCCAACACCCGGCATCTGGGGATTTCAGATCTATCCAAGGCAGATTTCTTCTGGTATTTTCCATATCTGGCTTCCGATTTCGGGATTTGCCATGGAAAATACCCGCTTTTTGAATTCCAATCCGGATACAACGATTGTCTGCCCGTCAAATGCAGAAGGAGTTATCACCTGTGCTGCTTATAACCATGCGACCGGAGGATTGTTCATCCAGTCCAGCCGCGGTTATACAAGAACCGGAAACATCAAACCGGATATCGCATCACCTGGCGTGGAGGTATACGGGGCACGCTCGTCTGCTTCGAAATTTGCAAAGCCGGGATTTGGCAGAGAGAGTGGAACCAGTATCTCTGCGGCACTGACAGCCGGGGCGACGGCACTTTTTGTCAACTGGGGACTGCAAAGTGATCCGCCCCGTTATTTTACAAATCGTGAGATCAAAAGCCTTTTGATCCGCGGTGCTACAAGAAGCAGCAATCTTCTTTATCCAAACCGCGAATGGGGCTATGGTACGTTAAATCTCTATCAGATTTTTCAGGTGCTTCTGTAACCACTTTTGTTTTACAACATATTATGAAGTGTAGATCAATTCCGGAGGAATGAAAACATGAGTGATGTAGCAGCTACAAACTGTGGATGCGGATGCGAAAACAATGGATGTGGAAACACAAACAACAATAATGGATGCAATTCCATTCTCTGGATCATCCTTCTGCTTTGCTGCTGTGGCAATGGAAATGGAATCGGCTGTGGAAACGGTCTTGGCGGCGACAACTGCTGTATCCTGATCGTACTGCTTCTCCTGTGCGGCTGTGGAAATGGAATCGGCTGCGGCAACGGATGCGGATGCTCCCTCTGCTAAAGATATTCCCCCGCCTATTGGCGGGGGCTTTTTAATGTTCTTTTTTGGAGGATGTGCTGTCTTTTGGCTGGAATTCTTTTTTCTTCTTTTGCTCTTCTTTTTTTCTCATACATTCGTCATCTATCTCATAGAACGCATTTCCTTCTCTTACAATTTTCTGTCTCATCTCCTGGCCTTTCTTTTTTGGATACATTCTATTTTATGATACTGGAGGAAAAAGGTCAAAATCCACACGTGCCTGCATATAAGAGGATGCACGATCTGGCAAAGATGCTATACAGGATTCATATTCCGAGGATTCTGGCATATCTTACAGAGAGAGAAATTTTGGCAGGTGACAGGATGATGGAAGAACAGCAGGAAGAATCTTACCCGCTCACACCGATTGATAAGATTGCAAATGGAAATTCTCTTTTGATTCTGAAAGCATTGCTGCCCTATTTGCCGTTCCAAAAACAGGCAGGGGCTGCTTTTCTGGTTAAATGGATGGAAATCCAGAATATCCGGAATTATTACCATACGCATCCTGCCGCTGATCTTACGGCAATGGCACTTCCTTCTCATTCCGTAACCGATCTGTTTCAGAGCATTGCACCTTTTTGTCGGAGAGGACAGAGGGAAATGATGGAACAGTTTCAGAGCATGATGGAGATGATGAAGTTACTGGAAACGATGCAGGATTTTTCGGGAGGGGAAAATAACGATGAGCAATCAGAATCCGGGTTCAGAAAATCTACAGAATGGATCACTGAACCAGAACAAAATCTCATGGATGAATGACAGCAGGCTTTCCGGCATTGATCCGGCAAAGCTACAGATGCTCTTTTCTATGAGCGGCCAGGGGGCATCGAAAAGTCAGAATGAACTGATGCCGTTTCTTATGGCTGTCGCCGCACGTTCCAGGCAAAACGGTATGACCTTTACACCGGAAGAAACCAATCTGATCATAGAAGTTATGAAACAGGGAAAATCAAAAGAAGAAATAGCCAGGATTGAAAAAATCCGCATGATGATGCGTCTGATCAAATAACAGAAGCATAAAAAAGCTTCCAGACGGATTTCTCCGAAATGGAAGCTTTTGTTTTATTTTCCAGCGGTTTCTTTTTCCAGGATACAGCTGCGAAGTAAGGTCAGGGCATTGACCGTAGAAAGCTCACGGATCTTCTGACGGTTTCCTTTGAAATGAAATTCCCTGATGCGAAGTTCATTCTGATATGCACATGCGATATAGACAAGCCCGACCGGCGTCGTTTCTGTCCCTCCGTCCGGACCCGCAAGTCCGGTGATGGAAACGCAGATATCGGAACCAGTGATAAATGCCCCATTTTTGGCCATTTCTTTGGCTGTCTTTTCACTGACCGCCCCATATGTTTTCAGCGTGTTCTTTTTTACATCGAGCAATTTCCGCTTTGCACGGTTGGAATAGGCAACAAATCCCTGCTTGAACACTTCTGAAACACCGGAAACATTGGTCAGTCTTGCTGAGAGCATACCACCTGTACAGGATTCGGCTGTCGTAAGTGTCAGATTTTTCTCTTTTAAAAGTGCCACAATGCTCTCTTCCAGTGTCGTTGCCTCATCCGTCGCATAAATATGACTGCCGAAGCGTTTTTTCAATTCTTTGAGCATCGGTTTTACCAGCTTTCTGGCTTCTTTTTCATCCGAGGCTCTGGCAGTCACACGCAGATGGACTTCGCCTGTTTTGGCGTAAGTGGCAATCGTTGGATTTTCCTGTGCCTCGATCAGATCGAGAATCTCTGTCTCTACCAGGCTCTCTCCCACACCGCACAATTTCACCATGACGGAATAAATAGTTTCCGGCTGCAGTCTGTTCAGATAAGGAAAAATATCCTGATGAAACATCGGGATCAGCTCATTTGGCGGACCTGGGAGCAGGATCATGGACTTTCCATCTTTTTCCATGATAATGCCGGGTGCGGTTCCGTTGTGGTTGTCGATGACGATGCATCCTTCCGGAACCAGAGCCTGTTTCCAGTTGTTGTCTGTGATAATTTTAAACGGACTGTTTTTAAAATATTCTTCGATGCGTTCTTTGCTGTGTGCATCTTCTACCAGTGGAAACCCCATCACAGCAGCAGCCGTCTCTTTGGTCAGATCGTCCTGTGTCGGACCAAGTCCGCCGCAGAGGATCACGATATCAGAACGGTCAAGTGCCGTCCGGATCGTTTCTTTTAATCGCTCTTCATTATCTCCGACCACAGACTGATGATACATGGATAATCCAAGCATGGCACACTGTCTGGCCAGAAAAGCAGCGTTTGTATTGACAATGTTTCCAAGCAGCAGTTCTGTTCCAACACATACCAGTTCTACAACCATGTTGTAAACCTCCTAACGTATTTTTAATTCTGCATTTTCAGAACCTGTTTGTTTTTGGCGATATAATCCACAAGTGATACTACGGTAAGGACCAGTGCAAGATAGATCATCACCTGACCGATCATATCAAAAACACCGCCAAAGTCTGCAACCAGAAGAATGATCATGATCATTTGAGAGATTGTTTTTGCTTTGCCCCACCAGCTTGCGGCAATTACAATGCCATTATCTGCTGCGATCAGACGGAATCCGCTGATGATAAATTCGCGGCTGATGATAATGATCACGATCCAGCTTGGAAGGCGATCCAGATCCATAAGGCAGATCATTGCAGCACATACCAGCAGTTTATCTGCGAGCGGATCCATAAATTTTCCGAAATTTGTGACCTGATTGTTCTTTCTTGCAAGATAACCGTCCAGAGTATCGGTCAGGCTCGCTGCAATAAAAATACCGAGTGCAATATACTTATCCACACTTGTGATATCGCCGAGCATAAACAGTACAAAAAACGGAATCATAATGACGCGAAGAACCGTTAACGTATTTGGCACATTCATTTTGTTTTCTCCTGTCTTTGAAATATAGTGAATGATGCGGCTGACATCATTCTGTGAGCCATAGGTGGCACTTTTGCAAATCCCATAAACGCAGGTGCGTATACAGACATCTGTTTTGCATCTGTTTCTCCCTTGACCCATTCCAAACAATTATACGGCAAGAAAACCTATTTGTCCACTGTTCTGCTTCTTTTTTGCCAAAACCATGAAATGGTGTAAGGAATACATTGCTTTTCATCAGAAATTATAGTAAAATATTTTGTCAAGGGACATTAATTAAGCCTGCAAATAAAAAGTCAAGGCTAAATTGAAGAACATTGAAAATTTTATACA